>Ga0307376_10000045_pt1 | contig 194410 bp, 175 predicted proteins | sample TR2MG_FD_202536 | JGI IMG/M metagenome (GOLD analysis project Ga0307376, IMG submission 202536) | Soil microbial communities from Risofladan, Vaasa, Finland - TR-2 | ecosystem: Environmental > Terrestrial > Soil > Coastal area > Acid sulfate soil | place: Finland: Risofladan, Vaasa...
GCCAGCCAGCAGTTGGTCGATTAAATCCGGCGATGGTGCTTTCTTTGTTGCGGTCATGGTCACTCCTTTTTGAAGTTAGGCAGTTTCCTGCCAAATGACCGTTTACACAAAAATTTTTACACCCTCGGCAGAGCCAATGCGGTAGGTATTTTTGCCTGCCAATTTTGCCTCGTACATCGCTTTATCAGCTTGCTTCACCAAATCGTCCTCGTTGCTGGCTTCTTCCGTGTAACGTGCGATGCCTATGCTAATTCCGATACGCGCTTCTACCCCTTCCAGATCGAACGGAGCGGAAATGGCCTGAATGATTTTCTCTGCTTCCACGACTACATCTTCTTGCTGGTGCATCCCGCTGAAAATGATGGTGAACTCATCCCCGCCCAGACGCGATACTGTATCGCTCTCTCTGACACACCTGGATAAGCGCTCTGCCACTCGGATCAATAACAGATCACCAGCATGGTGCCCTTGCGTATCATTCACCTGCTTGAAACCATCCAGGTCCATGTACAGCAACGTCAACCCGGCTTCGCTACGTCTCGCCAGTGACAGCGCATAGTGCAAGCGATCGTAGAACAAGGCGCGATTCGGCAAATTGGTTAACGTATCGTAATGAGCCATGCGTTCAATACGTTCTTGCGTCATCTTCTGTTCGGTTATGTCTTGAACCGTGCCGATTGAGCGGAATGCCCGCCCGTCCGCATCGTACAAAGTCTCACCCTTCTCATGAACAAATTTGACTCTCCCGTCGGGGAAAAGCAGCCTGTGTTCGATACTGTATGGCATGCGTGCTTCAACCGATTCCGCATAGGCGTTGTCCACTTGGGAACGGTCTTCCGGGTGTACGACATTCAGAAAGGCTTCATAGGAAGCGTCAAAGGAGGCATGGTTGATCTCGAAAATGCGATATATTTCATCCGACCAGGTCAGCGCGTTGCTCGTCAGATCCAGTTCCCAGCTACCTATATGCGCCATGCGTTGGGCTTCTTTAAGCTGCTCTTCGCTCTCCCGCAGTTCGCTTGTCATGTCCTGTGCCAGCTTTAGCGCGCGTACCCGCCCGCTGGCCAGCTGCCAGACCAGCAGTGACAGCAGCAAGCTCATCAGGAGGCCGCTGACCCGTATTAACGTGACTCGCCCGGTGTCAATCTTCGCTTCAAAGAGGGGGAGAGAATGTAGCTTGATCGTCCATATGCGGCCGAGGGTTTCAATACGCCGGGTGGAGTGGAATAGCGTTGTGCCGTCATGGCTCTGGGCAGAACGGCTGTCGTACATCAGCGTATCTGGGCTCACGTCTTCGCCGTCGAAAATCTCAAGGTCAAAATTGTGAACCTGTTCGCCGAGTATGCCATGCATCAGGTCATTCATGCGGAACGGCGCATAGACCCAGCCGATGATGTTGGCGCGGCGGTCTGCCACGGTTTCATGTGACTTGCCGTTGCGGTACACCGGCAGATACATCAGAAAGCCAGACTGCACGTCCTGATCGATTTCCTGCACCAGTCTGACCTTGCCCGACATAGTCGATTGATCCAGGTCGCGCGCCCGCTCCATGGCGGTACGACGCACGGCTTCAGAGTACATGTCATAACCCAAAGCGCTCACGTTGCGGCCGGCAAAGGGTTCCAGATAAATGACGGAGGTATAGAGTTCGCGGTCACCTTGCGGATGCAGGGTATAGTCGGGGAAGCCTTCTTTGCGGATAGCCTCGATATGGCTGCCTTTTTTTTGTGGCGGAATAATCAGCGAAAATCCGACGCCCTGGATGCCAGGGTACTTTTCTGCCAAGTCCAGAATGGACACGTAATCACGAAACTCATTTCGCTCAATATGCTTCGACGCGACATACAGACCTCTGACACCGCGCAGAACCTGCTCATAGGCTGCCAGTCGCTGCTCGATGCGCAGCCTGATCTCGCGCCCCTGATAATTGAAGTTATCTAACTGAATCTGGCGTGCGTTATTAATGGCTGCATTCTGCAAAAAGTAAATTGCAGCGAGTCCGCTCGACAGCACCAGCAATATCGGAACAGCAATTGTGAGAACGCGGCTTTGCCACAATGCGCGCGGCCCACCGGCAACAATCATGACCAGCGGGAACATCACCAGCACACCGAGCGTATCGCCGACCCACCAGGAGACCCAGTTGGCTGCAGAGCTGGCTGTGTCGAGGACGCCAAAAGCCCAAAGGCCGCTCACTGAAAGGCTTGCGCTGGTCACGCAAATGACGGGGGCCAGCAGCAGGAATCGCAAACCATCCCGAAGATTATTGAAAACGGCCGGGTAGGCGATCACGCGCCGCAAGCCCCATCCCCCTGCCGCTGCCTGCAGCATTGAGGCGATCGCGATGATGGCCGCCACGGTGAAACCGATGGTGCCGATTGTCTGGTCGTCCGAATAGCCTACCCAGAGATTAAGCAGCAATGAGCCGAGAAAAATCCATGGCAATGCCTTTTTTCCGCCAATAAATGCGGCGGCGACAGCTATACCGGCGGGAGGAAATATCGGGGATGAATAACCGGGCGGGAGCGCCAGCATTAATCCGAGTTTACCGCTGACCAGGTAGGCGATGGTTAGCAACAAATACGCCATCAGCTTCGTTATTGTATGGGAAACCGCTTTCTCAGTTGTGGTGATTGCGTCCATTTTTTTCTAGTTATTTTTGGTCGTCTGAATCGCAGACGAAATATCGGGAATGTTTCTTCAGGGAATCAGCTGCTCCACGCGCTTATCGCTATCATACTTTCGCCTCCGAAAGATACATCGCAGTGCGCAGGGCGTGTTGTCGCCGGCCGAAAACTGGCCCAGTTATGGATTGTGATCAGCAAAAACACAAATACGCAGCATAAGCCGCACTACACGGGTAGACCGGACTCCAATCCTCGCTTCTTAATCCTGTAGCCGCAGCCCACCCTGGCATCCAGCTGGTGCACCTTGCCGGTAAAGCCGTGCGGCGGCAGCCATGATCGCTTCCCCCATCTATATGTGATTTAAACAAATTAGATTGTGGACTGGCGCGAAATTTCAAGTGATCATTGCGGCGGAAATCGAAGGGGACGCCCTCCATTTTTGCTGCATAGGCCGCTCAATCAATAAAGCCACACTCACGCTGGTGGCGAATGGCGAGAATATCGATGCGATCAACGGCGGGCAAAAAACGATACAGCGCCACATAGCCAGTACGACCTTTCGAGATCACAAGTTCACGCAAATTGTGCGGCACAGGACGCCCGATTAATGGATGGCCCTGCAAGACGGAAGTGGCATCGGCGATTTCTGTGCCGATCTATAGGCGGGTGTTACTTTGGCGTTGCTTTTTCAGGGGGCCACACGGCAGCAACGACTACACTGAAATTACCAGAGGACCTCAAGGGCGCCCATCGCATCTGCGGCGCAGGCAAGTGGCAAGTCGCCGCATGCGTTTATGCTTGAGGCGCTGGAAGCGCAGACACGCTTGGTCGAAATCGCCTGCCAAGCGTTTAATTTATTCAATATAATCAAAATATTAAAAACAACAAGCAAATCAATCGAGTCTGACCCCCATTGATTTCGTGCCAACACCATTGATCCATGTTCAAATGCAAGTCCTGAAATTTGGGACATTTAAAGAGCATGGTACGAGGGTAGACATGCCCCCATAATCTTGACCCCACTTTTATGCTATTATCGTTTTGAGACCGAGTTCCCTATCCTTAACGCATAGTCTTGGCATGCCTGTGATTGGCGTCATCTGATTAAAAATGCAGATGAGCCCTCGGGTGGGGAACCAGAAAGCGGCACTTTAATTTCTTGCACTTTTAAGTCGCTTTTCAGGGATCCGTAAATCCACCGCCTTTAGGCTGTAGGTTTTGATCTTCGTACCAGCATAATGAATACATGAATATTGAGTTCGTTTTTAATTTTGACTTCAATCGGCCCCATGTGCCGATTAAATCTGATTAAGCCGTAATTCGAAGCCCTCGCCTTTAGACAAGGGTAGCTCACCTAATCGCAAGACAAAATGTATCTCCTACAATTTTGATTTTGAATGAAGGAAACAAACAGCTATGAGTAATACAATATCTCTTAACGAAATTAAGAAAATGCCAATGATGGGTCCGTTGCTACTTTTTATAGTTGCACTCTTATCTGGTTGCTCATCGTTGAGCACGACGACCACTGCAAAAAACATGACTCGACCAGTAATGCTCGGGCCAATACAGCATGTAAAAAGCAATAAAAAGACCCCTCTTTATAAAAAGATGGATTTTGACATAACGGTTGAAAACTCTATCGTTACATCAGGAGGGCAATATCAACAAACAACATATGTCACAGAGGAGTCCGCTGAGAAAATTGATGCGGAATTAATGAGAAAACTGGATTCACCCAAAGACAAAATTGTTGTAGAAACTCTTTTTGTAAAAAGCGCCAGAGCTTGTTTTTTAGTGTTTTGTAATTCAAGAGTTGATTATTCAGGGATAGAGGGCGGCATTTACAGCACTACTCCTGTAAGCACAGGGAGTTCAAAATGAAAAAAATATATCTGAGTTTTATCTTAGTCACCATTATGATTTCTCTGTCTGCTTGCACTGTAGGTGCGCGCGGACACCTCAATTTTGCTGATGCAAAATATCCAATTTCATTGAGTCCCGCACTCTATGACCAAAACGACAATGTTTTGCTCAAGGGCAAGCAACTGAACGTCGTCGGTAAATTCAAGTATGAAAAGCGGTTTTGGGGAATAACGTATGCCTGGATACGGATGTCCGGTAGTAAAGACGTTGATGAGGCAATCAATGACGCCATTGCAAAAAAACAGGGGGTTGGATTAATCAATTTGGCAATTACAACTGATGGATGCGTATCAAATTCAATTATGACCTTTCCATTTTCAATCCTGCCAGTTATTCCTGGATGTACTGATACGATAATCGAAGGTGACATCGTTAGTATGAAGTAAAGCCAAAAAAACCTTGCTTTAGGAGCAACCATGCTTAGTTTTAAAAATATTTTTTTGGTAATTTTTGTGTGTATTTTCCTAACATCTTGCCAAAGTTTTCCAGCCAGAAAAGAGTTGTCAGCAAAAGAAAAGGCCGTCAAAATAGCCAAAGGTGACCAAGATACGTCCTTGAAACTCCTGGATAACTGCAGGGAAAAAGGCAAACTTGAAACTTTCTACCATTTGGACGACGCCCGGATTCGTGCAATTGAATTAGGCAGTAATACAGCACAAGTTATTTATGCCACAAATTACAATGGCAGTATTTCTTATGATGTTAAGTTTTGGCTCTGCAAATAAGCTTAAACGCCGCTGTAAAATTTCTTAACACACAGATTGGGCCCAGGCCTTACGTTTCACATAAGACAGTCCTCGCCTACCCCTCCGCATGATTGCGATTTTTCTCGGCGGCGCACAGGGGAAGGTAAATCAAAAATAAATCTACGTGCAGTCAAAAAAAGCCGGGAAAACCCGGCTTGCTTTTTGGCATCGCTTCAATCAGAAGTTATAGACAAGCCCCACGGACGTGCGAGTCAGATCAATGCCCGTTACTGATGAATCAGCCGTCGATTTCCCCAAGCTTTCATACTGTGCGCGTATACCAACTCGTTTGCTGAAATTATACTGCGCACCAATACCGTAAATTACACTGTTTGTGTTTGCAGTCATGCTTGTATTGGTAGCACCATACAGTGTCGTTGTGCCAGTGACCGCAGCTTTTGCGGAAACGCTCCCCAATCCCAGCTTGCCAAATACTTCAAAGCTATCGTTTACAGCATAAGTTCCTACGCCTACCGCATTCCACATAGATTGGCTATATGTGTAATTTCCCGTTCCATTGGAACTGTAACTTGATTCACCGATTGAAGTATAGCCACCTTCAACGGCCCAAATTGGCGAAAAATGGTAGCCAGCTGAAAAACTTAATGAGCTGGGTTTTGCCAGCGTCCAGTTAGCCATTGCCAAAGCTCCAGAATCAATAGCGCCGTAAAAGGAGCCACTATTATCGGCAGCAAAAGTTGGCGTTGATATACAAGTAGACAATAAGGCAACTGCAAGAATTTTTTTCATTTCATTTCCCAATTTATTATTTGACGTGCAAATGCACGGGGCGCAATTATATTGATGTATCAGGGTCAAATCAAAGGGTAGCGTCCGCTTATTTTTATTTTATTTTTGACAAGGTCAGACCACCCTCTCCCCACAGGTAGCAGCGGGGTCAGGCCTTACGCCTTACATTAGTGAAATTAAAAGTAGTTTGTAAGGCTTGGCCCGTGATTTGCAGTGGCTTGAAGCACGTCACGCCAAACCAGCGACATCGGGGTGAAGCTACTGTGCTGCTTGAGAAACGAACGGCGGTATATCAGGCAGCAAGGTTGCTGCATCCGCAGCGTTGGTCAGCTGACGTCAGGAACTGGACGCAGGGCGACACGGTTTACCTCAACCCCGAGCGCGCAAAAGTGCAGGTGAAGGAAAATAGGAAAGCAGCTTAACGATTGAGGCGACAACTACCTTGACATACACCGGCGAAGCAAGACAACGAAGTTGCGGTGGAGACTAACCTTCAAGTTATGTCGGAGCCAAAAGTGACTAGCCGCCGGGCTACCCCGGCAAACTACAACAGTACGTTTATATGATCAGATTGCGGCAAAGATAAGATGAGAGGCTGCACGTCTGACAGACGCTTATATTATTCAATATAATCAATATATTGAACATATAAAAACCAATCAATCGAGTCTGACGCCATCGATTGAATATCAAATACAAGGCCTGATCATTCGATGTTGGAATGTTAAAAACTGACCCCGTCATTAGTCCCCTGAACTGCTCTGTTAGGCAAACAATTGAACTCCGGTTTTATGTGGATTATCTACTGTTATCCCCCAATTTTTGACTCCCTTTACATCACAATTAAATTGCAATGTCTTCAATCTTTTTTTGTATCTTTTCGTAATAGCATCATAATTTTTATGAGTATGAACATTATTTACAGTACCCGTCAGAAATATTCTAGATGCCATTGGTGCCAATAAAGCTGAACAAAGCAAATCTGTTATTTGCAAACATGCGTGGTTATTACTAACACCAAATGTTGGGATTTCTTGTATTAGAGGATATGCATCACCTTTCATTTTATGCTTTTGAGTAAATACAGAATGAGAAACGTATGAATTTCTCTTAGGGTCTCTAAAATCAGCAATTAGAATTCCACCATTACTATTATTAACAGATAGGTACTCTTGAAATCTGGCACAGATATTTTGTATTGTAATGCTGTAAACAGATTGGTCATTTATTGGGGAATTAAATTGTTTTATCCAAATACGTGAAATAATTTTCGCATCATGCTTTTTTATAATAGCTAAAACTTCATCTAAAAAACGGAAATGATGGTTAATTATTTTTGAGTTCAATGGATTATTCCGTATTTCAGTTCTTAAGTCAGAACCCTTTACCTCATGTAATAAGACATTAAGATTATGAGTAACACCAGAAAAAATCTTTGGATAATACTTTCGTTTTAAATTTGTAAATTCAATGGTTAACTTAGGTACGCTAGATGCTTTAACTAATAAGCCACTAATAACAAGAAGTGGTTGTTCATTATGAGTTGAATTCAATAATGCTTGCGAATCTCCTGATTCGTCTACATAGCACAAATACATTGTATTCTCCCAAAAAGAAACGGCCACCTTAAGGTGACCGTTGGTCCACTTTCGTGGCGTCTGACGTCAGAATTAACCGGCGTCAATATCGGCAATTGCCGAAGTGGGAGTATTATATAGTTAAAGCTATACGGTTTGTCAACAAAATATAACAATCCGATCTAGTGCGGTATGCCTTACCAAACGTTATGTTGGGCTATGTTTAAGTATACCGCGCCCCACTAAAACCTCCTGCCGTGCGTGCCAAATGTAACCCAACACTTACACTATTTTGAAATCACTTACGATTTTATTAAATTTACTTTTAAAACTATCGCTAAGAATGTGGCTATTTTGATGCGTACTATAATCGATAGCATTAACTTGTTTAAGATTTGAATATCTGTTTGCTGAATATTCTTCGCTTTTCAGAGTTGAAGTAACTATGATTTGCTTATTAATTTTTGCAAACAGTTTGATCATAATTTCTTCCTTGCCAGACGACAACTCTCCGCTTCGAAAGGAATCAATAATTATTGGATAGTCATGCTGCAAAACAGAATTTAAAGCTACTATTTTTGAAAAGTAAAACTCCTGTTCTTCGCTGCCAGAATACGTTTGTCCTTTTTTGGAAAATAGGTCGTCAAACACCTGCCTTCCATCAGGATCGAGTTCTTTATACGTGAAGTTCATTATGTCAACAATCTCATTGACTATAGCTCTTTTACCAGCTTTAGCTTCAGCAGTAGCATTTTTGGAGTCTTCAAGTTGCTCTTTTAGTTCAGAAACCCTCATATCAACTTTTGAAATCTGGTTATCAATCTCCGCTGATGTTGAAATTTCTTCAGCATGGAGCATTATTGTTTGAACTGATTTAGGTATTGATTGAAGCTCTCTTTGTAATGAGCCTTGCTCGTGATTTATCAAACGAGTCTTTTCATCAATTATTTCTTGTTTTATCTTAATTTGCTCTCTTATTGACTCGATGATTTCATTTCGGACAAATTGATTGCTCACTTCGAATGAAAATTCCTCATTCTTGTAAATTACCCTACTGCTACCACAATCAGCGCACTGCACCTTCCCTGATGACAAATCTCGATTTAATGAATTTAGTTCTGAAATCAACCTCTCAAGTTTTGATATCCTATTTTCCTCTCGGGTACGATCTCGAACCGATTCTGAAATCCGAGTATTAATGCTGCCGATGATAGATTTTTTTGCCTGCGCAGCCTCACGGTCACTTGATTGGTTTGTCAGCTGTGAAAGTGTAGGATGTTTTTTTGCAAAACCGAACCTTTTTTGCAGAACCCTTTTCTCTTCACCGAGTGAAAATAGTTCCCGCTTAATTTCCTCAATCAGAACGTCATCAAGAGGTGCTGGGCCGCCATCAGTTATTGAATATATTAATTCATAAAAATCGGATTTTTTATAATATCCTGATGAAATAATACTTGAAGGATCTCGTTTATCTTGAGGAAGGAAAAATATCTGATATAGCAGTTCAAGATCGGCAATTTTTTTGTTGCCATCTTTAATAATTAAGGGCAACTTCTTAATGTTTGAATTAAAAAAATGCTTGAATTCTGAAATACTGTCAAATACATGGATGCGCCCATCACTTGAAGCAATAATCGAATGGTATTTTCGAAGGAAGCTCCAAACAGTCCCATCAAAATCGCATTTTGTATAAAAAGAACATTCTCTGTAATTAAACCCACTCGGGAATATTGGTTCATTGCCAAGCGAATACATGAGTCCCTGCATAACAAGTGTTTTGCCTTTGTTATTATCATCACTAAACAAAATATTTACACCTGACTTAAACCTTGTCTCGATAAAAGCTTCGTCCTTATCTCCAAAACCGGTTTCCAACACTATCATTGTGCGAGCCCTTCCTGTAAAAGCGAAATTAAGTAGATGCCAGCTTGACCAAACAAGTGCCCGTATTTAATTTTTCCCTCATCAGAAATATTGTTATAAATTTCATGAGAAGTTAAAGATGAGTTGTTATTTGTTTCAATCATTGCTTTTTCAAGAAACTTCCAAAAAGCTGTCTTGTTGTTCTTGTCAAATACTGCCTTACTTATTTTCGCACTGCATTCAAGAATTAAGTCTTTAGTATCATTGCTATTTAGGCCTGACACTTCTGAAAGAAAACCCAATGGGATGGCAAGGCGCTTAAATAAATCAACGCCGATAAGCCGATTCACAACCAATATGCTAATTTCCTTGGATTGTAAATGTTTGTTAAATTTCAAAGCCTCTGAAATAGAGTGGATATGACTTCCGTGAATGGAATCAAGTTTTTTATTAAACTGCTCCTTACGAATTTCATTAAAGATCTCTGAGTAAAACTCTTTTGGCTTCAAATCCTTGTCTTTAAATGAGACGAGGTTTTTTATGTAATCTTGCTTTTCCCCTCTATCTACAACGAAAATGACGATTTCTAAAAAGCTGCTAATTCTTTGCATCTCTTCGTTGGTAAAAGTTACAGTCTTATTTCGCCTCTGAATTTCAGCTTCAAGACCTTGTCTTATTTTCGTGGAATATTTTCCGAAATTGCTTATTCCGAACTCCAAAATTGATTCATTCTCAACATAAGTGGATTTTGTTTTAGGCATAAACAAAGCGTATTTTCCAAAATTCAACTCGGATGAATAATTCTCGAATAAGGTAAGAAGCGACTCCCCGATTTGAAAAGGTGTCATATTTGACACGCCTTTTGACTGATAATCCCACAGAACCGAGCAATTCTTGTCTGATCCTGAGATATCATTAAAACAGTCGATAAATAGGAAGCAAACCTGAGATTTAATTTGATCGATACCGAGCAAAAATAAAAGCGTTTTTGTTTCAAAATCAGATGCGCGCTCTAAATTTCTTTCGGTATATTTGAATTCGTAACCCAAAATCTTCCCTTTGCTAAACAAGTCATCCAACTGGCGATGCTTCCCGTCAGTGCGGGAATCGATCCTTACGCCAGCCTCATTCTGGGGAACCCGCCCTTTGCCCCATACCGTGCATGCGGTGCAATGTGCTCAATGGTGGATGTGCAAGTCCCTGAACTGTATTTGAGTTCCCAGTAAAAGTCCACACTACTCAAACAGTTAATTGTTACAAGCCACCCGCTTATGACTATTTCCCCACCTAAGTTACAATGTCATGCTTTACCGCTACACACTTTTAGCCCGTACCCATGCTGCTCGATTCCTCCCATTCCCGCCCGCGCTACACCAAGCTGATCGGCTCTTCCGATGCCCTCGCATTGGCTGAATACGCCGAGCAGCACTCGCCGCTGGTGGTGGTTGCCGCAAGTGCGCTGGAAGCGCAGCGGCTGGTGGAGGAAATCCCTTTCTTTTCGCCCAAGCTGAGAGTGCATCTGCTGCCCGACTGGGAGACCCTGCCCTACGACCATTTCTCGCCGCACCAGGATTTGATCTCCGAGCGCCTCGCCACGCTGCACCATATCCGCAGCCAGTCGGTGGATGTGATTGTGGTGCCGATCACCACCGCGCTGTATCCGCTGCCGCCGGTGGAATATCTGGCCGCTTACACTTTCTTTTTGAAGCAGGGCGAGACGCTGGTGATCAACGATCTGCGCGAGCAGATGACGCTGGCGGGCTACACCCATGTGCAGCAGGTTTTGATACCCGGCGAATATTGCGTGCGCGGCGGGTTGATTGATCTGTTCGCGATGGGCAGCGTGCTGCCTTACCGCATCGATCTGTTTGATGACGAGATCGACAAGATCGCGACCTTTGACGTGGATACCCAGCGCACGCTGTACCCGGTGCCCGAGATACGATTGCTGCCGGCGCGCGAGTTTCCGCTGGATGATGCAGGCCAGGCGCGCTTTCGCCAGAGTTTCCGCGACCGCTTCGAGGGCGACCCTTCCAAGTCGCGCATCTATAAGGATGTGAGCAAGCGCATTGCGCCGGCCGGGATTGAATATTATCTGCCGCTGTTTTTTGAAAAAACCGCGACGCTGTTTGACTATATTTCCAAGAACGCCACCGTGTGTCTGCACCACGATGTGGATGAAGCGATTATCACTTTTGCCAAGGATGCAGCTTCGCGCTACAAGCTGCTGCGCGGCGATCCGCAGCATCCGCTGCTGGAGCCTAAAGAATTGTTTATGAGCGGCGAGGATTTCTTCATTAAGTTAAAGGAGTTTGCGCGCTTTGACATCATCTCTTCAACCGTTCGCCCTGAGCTTGTCGAAGGGTCCTCCTCCGTTCGTGCTGAGCCTGTCGAAGCAGGTACGGAGGATCAGCAGACCCTTCGACAAGCTCAGGGCGAACGGACTCAGGAAACTGCAGATGAAGGCTTAGCTAAAAACGTAATCTCCTGCGCCACCTCTGCCCTGCCCGACATCGCCGTCAACCGCCGTGCGGAAATCCCCACCCAGGCCTTTGCCCACTTCCTGCAAAACTATGACGGCCGCACGCTACTGCTGGCCGACAGCCTGGGGCGGCGCGAGATCATGGCGGAGTATCTGCAAAGCTATGATTTAACGCCTGCGCTGTGCGATGACTACGCGCAGTTCCTCAGCAACAAGGACAAATTCATGCTCGGCGTGGCGACGCTGTCAAACGGATTTATTAAATACAAACAACAACTTGCAATAATAACAGAAAGCGAGCTGTATGCCGCGCAACCGCGCAGCCGCGTGGCCCGCAGCGCCAAGAAGAGCAATGTGGAAGGCATGCTGCGCGACCTTTCCGAACTCAAACCCGGGGACCCGGTGGTGCACGAGCAGCACGGCATTGCGCGGTATCAGGGGCTGGTGAATCTCGATCTGGGCGAGGGCGAAAACGAATTTTTGCTGCTGGAATATGCCGGCAGCGACAAGCTGTATGTACCGGTGTCGCAGCTGCATGTGATCAGCCGTTACAGCGGCGGCGCAGCCGAAAACGCACCCTTGCACAAGCTGGGCAGCGGCAGCTGGGACAAGGCCAAGCGCCGCGCGATGCAGCAAGTGCGCGACACCGCCGCCGAGCTGCTCAACCTGTATGCGCAGCGCGCCACGCGCAAGGGCCACCAGTTCAAGCTGACCTACCACGATTACGAAGCCTTCTCTGAAGGTTTTGGTTTTGAGGAGACACCCGATCAGGCGGCCGCGATCGAGGCGGTAATACTCGACCTGCAGTCCGGCAAGCCGATGGACAGGTTGATCTGCGGCGACGTGGGCTTTGGCAAGACCGAGGTTGCCTTGCGCGCCGCGTTTGTAGCGGCGATGGACGGCAAGCAGGTGGCGGTGCTAGTGCCCACTACGCTGTTGGCCGAACAGCACTTCCAGAATTTCTCCACGCGCTTTGCCGACTGGCCTATAAAAATTGCCGAGCTTTCTCGTTTCAGGTCGGCCAAGGAGCAGACACAGGCGCTGCAGGAAATGGAAGAGGGCAAGCTCGACATCATCATCGGCACGCACAAGCTGATCCAGAAGGGCATCAACTTCAAGAATCTCGGTCTCGTCATCATCGACGAGGAGCACCGCTTTGGCGTGCAGCAGAAGGAAAAGCTGAAGGCGCTGCGCTCCGAGGTGGATGTGCTGACGCTGACCGCGACGCCGATTCCGCGCACGCTGGCAATGTCGCTGGAAGGTCTGCGCGATTTCTCGGTGATTGCCACCGCGCCGCAGCGCCGCCTGTCGATCAAGACCTTTGTCAGCAACTACGACCGCGGCGTGATCCGCGAGGCGGTGCTGCGCGAACTGAAGCGCGGGGGACAGGTTTATTTCCTGCACAACGAGGTCAGCACCATCCAGAATATACTGGAAACACTCACCGAGCTGCTGCCCGAGGCGCGCATCCGCGTGGCGCACGGGCAGATGGGCGAGCGCGATCTGGAAGCGGTGATGCGCGACTTCTATCACCAGCGCTTCAACGTGCTGCTGTGCACCACCATTATCGAAACCGGCATCGACATCCCCACCGCCAACACCATCATCATGAACCGCGCTGACCGCTTTGGCCTGGCGCAGATGCACCAGTTGCGCGGCCGTGTGGGCCGCTCGCACCATCAGGCATATGCTTATTTATTGGTGGACAGCATGGAAGGCCTCACCGCGCAGGCGAAGAAACGGCTTGAGGCGATCCAGGCGATGGAGCAGCTCGGCAGCGGTTTCTATCTGGCGATGCACGATCTGGAGATACGCGGTGCGGGCGAGGTGCTGGGCGAGTCGCAAAGCGGCGAGATGCAGGAGATCGGTTTCAGTCTTTACACCGACATGCTCAACGCCGCCATCACCTCGCTGCGCCAGGGCCACGAGCCGGACATGGCGCACCCGCTGGGCGTCACCACCGAGATCAACCTGCACACCCCGGCGCTGCTGCCCAGCGACTATTGCGGCGACATCCACCAGCGCCTGATGATTTACAAACGCCTGGCTAACTGCAACACGCTGGACGAACTGGATGACATGCACCAGGAGCTGATCGACCGCTTCGGCCTGCTGCCCCCGCCCGCCCATGTGCTGCTTGATAGTCATAGATTACGCATCATGGCCAAGCCGCTGGGTATCATCAAGCTGGACGCCTCGGCCGATGCGATATCGGTTCAGTTCGTGCCCAACCCGCCGATCGACCCGATGAAGATCATCACCATGATCCAGAGCAAACGCCACGTCAAACTGAGCGGGCCGGACAAGCTGCGGATTGAGTTGAAATACAGCGACCTCACGCAGCGCGTGCTGGCGATCAAGAATTTCTTCAAGGAATTGATGTAGAGTGTCATCGGTTGTGAACTCATTTGTTAATACCAAGTCACTGATGATAGTATCGGGCCCGTTTAATTAGCGAGTCGACACCATGGCCATATCCAGATGCAACAGTTGCGGCACACTCACCGAACATGAACGCGAAATGGTCGGCACGCAAACCAGTTGTTCACGTTGCGAAACCTCATCGCCCATCTACGACACCATTTATTTTTTGAGCAAACTGTTCGACCAGTATTTTGCCCAACGCAATGAACTCAAAACATTGCGTGCCGCAACGCCAGCAGCTACACCTCAAGCCACCCAGGTTGCGGATAGCGCGTTTAATATTCACAACTCGGATTTACTCAGCTCGGAAGCGCAGCACAAGCCCATCATCGACTGGTTGCGCAGCAAAAACATAACCGCCTCAGTCAATATGGACGCAGTTGATACCACGGGATTTTTTGACGAAGCCGCGGTTGCCATCGGCAACGACTTCGACCTGCTGGGTGAAATCTGCGAACGCATTCGTTTTGCCCAACTCAAGGAATACACCAGCACGCTGCTACATCTGGACAAGAAAACAGCCGAGGATGCGCAGGCGCTGGAGAGCTTTGCACGCAAACTTCACGAGTATTCGTTGCTTGCCCGCTGCATTGTTAACCGGGAAGAAAAAAACATACGACTTGTGCTGCAAAATGCGCCCAGTGTCAGACGTTTTTTCTCGGGCGAATGGCTGGAATGGCATGCGCTAATGGTTTGTTTGCGCATCAGCCAGGAACGTAAAGTTGAGTTTTCCTGCGCACGCAATCTTGTCATTGAGCTACAACCCGGCGAAAGACGCGAGATGGACGTATTTTTTCTCCTCAACAAGACTCGTCCACTTTATATTGAATGCAAAACCGGCGAATTCCGTCAGGATCTGGACAAATACATTTCGCTGCGCAAACGCCTGAATATCGAACCCAAATACTTCATCCTCTGCATTGCAGACATAGACATGGAGCAGGCCAAGGGGTTAAGTGCGATGCATGGCATGACCTTCGTCAACGCCCAGAATCTGGGGCACCACTTTTCGACGCTAGTCTAAAACACTTCTTTGCAGATATGGTTTATACAGCCCGCCGATCGCTCCGATGAAGATCATCACCATGATCCAGAGCAATCTCCATGTAAAACTGAGCGGGCCGGACAAGCTGCGGATAGAGTTAAAATACAGCGATCTCACGCAGCGGGTGCTGGCAATCAAGAATTTCTTTAAAGAATTAACGTAAAACAAGTCAACTTTCAATTTCTGATCAACATATCGCACGCTAAATACCCATTTTCACCACGCGCTTGAATTGTCGCTAGCTTGCATATATCCTAGTATTTTACACAGGTATTTTTAAGGTTAATTTCACACCGAACTAACGAAAAAAACGCCTGTCCTCACTGAGAAGAAGGAGGAATCTGTGTACGCAGGTTTCAACGAACAGTTCAGCACATGGATTCCCCGGCTATCGAGCCTACGAGTTAGGCTGTTGCTGCTTCTTTTGCTCTCTTTCCTTCCCGTTTACAGCTTTATATTTTATGCCGTCTTTGAAGTTCGCCAACAAGCAGCGGATAAAGCCCAGGGAGACGCTCGAGCGTTAACAGGCCTGGTGGCACTGCAACAGAAAAACTTCATCGAGCTTAGCCGGCAACAGCTGCTCAACTTCGCACAGCTTCCATTCGTTCGTCGTCCCGAATTGGCGACGCTGTGTAACCAGGCGTTCGCGGCCCTGCTCAAACAAAATCTGCTCTATGCCAATTTGGGGGTGATTGACCCGGACGGAACGCTGCGCTGCAGTGCCGTCCCAATGAACAAGCGGCCCAATCTCTCCGACCGGCGTTACTTCAAGGAAGCCATGTCAACACGCGCCTTCGTCATCGGTGACTATCAGATCGGACGAGTGACCGGCAAAGGCAGCGCCAACCTCTCTTACCCGGTGCTGGACGCGACCGGCAAACCCAGAGCGGTGGTGTTCATTTCTCTTGACCTTGGCGCGCTGACCAACGGTCTGATTGAATCTACGAGCCTGCCCCAAGGCTCAACGCTCTCTATCCTGGACAATCACGGCACGATCCTGGCGCGTTATCCTGATCCGGGACAATGGATCGGCAAGACGCTGGCGAATGCACCATTGATCCGAACCCTCCTCACCCAAGACAAGGAGGGCACCGCCGAGGAAACCGATGTGGACGGGGTGGAGCGGCTGTACGTGTTCAAACCCTCCTATTCCACCGCAGCAAAACAGATTTACGTCAGCGCCGGCATCCCAACAGACACCGTTTACGCTAACACGAACGCGCTGCTGTCACGCGCCCAGCTGTTGATGATGCTAGTCACCGCCGCAATGATCATGATGGTCCTGGTGGGCAGCCGAACGCTGGTACTGCGCCCGGTAAAGGCGCTAATGGATGCAGCGCGGCGCTTCGGGTCTGGCAATCTGAGCGTACGCACCAAGCTGCCACATACCTCGGACGAATTTGGCCAACTGGCCCGCGTCTTTGACGAGATGGCGCAATCAATCGAGGAACGGGAGCGCCGCGAGCGCGCAAGCGAGGCGCGGTTCACGAACATTGTCAACTTGGCGGCCGACGCCATCATCAGCGTGGACGAAGATCAGCGTATCATCGCTTACAATCACACTGCTATGCAAATTTTCGGGCATGCCCCAGTCGACGTGCTCGGGAAACCGCTCGACCTGCTACTTCCTACGGACATTGCCACCATACACCGCGATTACATCTGCTCCTTTGGCCGGGAATCGGGGGTGACGCGCGTAATGGGTGGCGGGCGTGAGATCTCTGGTCGGCGCAAAGACGAGTCGGTGTTTCCGGCAGAGGCTAGCATCTCCAAATTCATAGAGGACGGCCACACGGTGTACACCGTCGTTCTGCGCGACATCACCAAACGCAAGCATATTGAACAGGCGCTGCAGCAACAGGATAAATTACTGACCATGGTGGGCGCAATGGCCAAGGTGGGCGGATGGGAGTTCGATGCCCGGACCCTGAATGCGACGTGGACGGACGAGGTGGCCAGAATTCACGACACGGATCCAAAAGATCCGACTGGTGTCGAAACAGGCATAAAGTTTTACTGTGAGGATTCCCGGAAAATAATAGAAGCCGCCGTCAAGGATGCAATAGAACATGCCAAACCATACGACCTGGAACTGGAGATTATTACTGCAAAGGGGAAACACAAATGGGTGCGAACTATCGGTCAGCCCGTCATAGAGGACGGCATGATCGTCAAGGTGTGGGGCTCATTCCAGGACATCACCGAGCAAAAGCGCGCAGAGAAAGAAATCCACCAGCTCAACATCAACCTCGAGCGTCGCATAGTCGATCGCACCTCCGAACTGGCCGCCGCCAACAAGGAACTTGAGGCCTTCAGCTATTCTGTATCGCACGACCTGCGCGCGCCGCTACGCGCCATTGACGGTTTCAGCCAAGCCTTGCTTGAGGATTACGCCGACCGATTGGATGAACAAGCCCAGAATTATCTCAACCGCGTGCGCGGTGCCACCCAACGCATGGGCCAACTTATTGACGATATGCTCACGCTGTCGCGCGTGACACGCGTAGAGATGAAGCGCGAGAATGTCGACCTCAGCTTGCTCGTCGCCAACGTACTTGAGGAGCTTCAGCAAAACGAACCGGCGCGCAAGGTAGACTGGCATGTCGAACCCGGATTGATCGCAGTAGGCGATGAGCGGCTACTGCGTGTAGTGCTGGTCAACCTGCTCAGCAATGCCTGGAAGTTCATCGGCAAAACGGCAAATGCGAAGATCGAATTCAACGCGACACTTAACGCCGATTGCACACCGGAGTTTTTCGTGCGCGATAACGGCACGGGCTTCGACATGCACCACGCCGACAAGTTATTCGGTGTATTCCAACGCCTGCACACCGCCGCCGAATTCCCCGGCACCGGCGTCGGGTTGGCCACGGTGCAACGCATCATTCACCGTCACGGCGGACAAGTTCGTGCTATAGGCATGCCCGATCAGGGGGCCACGTTCTATTTCACACTACCAAGCCAATTATCCATGTGACCGCTTGGCGCGGAATTAAGGAGGCTCTCCCATGCATCAAAAGACCATTCTGCTGGTTGAAGACAATCCCGATGACGAGGTGTTGACACTGCGGGCGCTCAGGAAGAACAACATCACAAATGAAGTGACTGTGGTGCGCGACGGCCAGCAAGCCCTTGACTACTTTTTTGGTGAAGGTGCATTCACACGTCCCGCACCGACCGTGGTGCTGCTGGACCTGAAGCTGCCCAAAATTAACGGGCTGGAAGTGCTGCGGCGCATCCGCGCCGACCAGCGAACCTGCTTGCAGCCAGTGGTGATCCTGACCTCTTCGAAGGAGGAACAGGACCTCGTCAACGGCTATCGCCTAGGCACCAATAGCTACATCCGCAAGCCGGTTGACTTCGACCAGTTCGTGGAAGCAGTCCGGCAGCTTGGTCTCTACTGGCTGGTGTTAAATGAAATCCCCCAATCAAACAGGCACTGAACGAGATGAAATTGTTGCGAACCTTGATAGTTGAAGACTCTGAAGACGACGCCGCCCTGCTGCTGCGCGAGTTGCGGCGCGGTGGATTCAATCCGTTTCACATACGGGTCGAGACGGCCGAGGCCATGCTTGGGGCACTCAGCTCAGACACTTGGGACCTGGTCATTTCGGATTTCAGCATGCCTTACTTTAACGCATTTGCCGCACTGGAGTTGTTGCATAACACCGAAAAAGACATCCCTTTTATCATTGTTTCAGGGACTATCGGTGAGGATCGCGCTGTGGAGGCGATGAAGCTGGGCGCCCACGACTATTTCCTGAAGGGCAATCTGAAGCGGCTGGTACCTGCTGTCGAGCGAGAGCTGCGCGACGCGGTGGTGCGGCATGAAAGGCGTCATGCTGACGCAACCATCTATCGGCTTGCCTATATCGATCCAGTGACAAACTTGCCCAATCGCATACGATTTGGCGAGCTGGTGCAGACCGCGCTGCTTGATGCACAACGTGAACAACGTCCAATTGCGCTGTTGCTGATGGATCTTGACCGTTTCAAGGACGTAAACGATACCCTTGGCCACGATTGCGGCGACAATCTGTTACAGCAGGTTGGCCTGCGATTGCGTAGCACGTTGTTTGAACAAGATGTAGTAGCGCGTCTCGGCGGCGACGAATTCGGCATTCTGCTGCCACGGCTAGCGGCTGCAGACGACGTGCGGCACGTTATCAAAAACCTGCATGACTCACTGGAACTGCCATTCATGGTAGACGGGATACCCATTGTCGTCGAAGCCAGCATCGGCGTGGCGATGATGCCCAAACACGCCAACGATGCCAATGCGCTGTTGCAGAGGGCGGATATTGCGATGTATCGTGCCAAACAAATGGCCAGCGACTACGCCATCTACGAGTCTGAATTCAATCTTCACAGCCCCGAGCGGCTCGGCCTCATGGCGGAATTGCGCACCGCAATCGAACACAATCAGCTTCTGCTGCATTTTCAGCCCAAGATTAGCCTCAAAACTGGTGCAATCGTCGGCGCAGAAGCACTGGTGCGCTGGCAACACCCCCGCTTTGGACTGATCCCCCCTGACAAATTTATTTTAACTGCCGAGCAAACCGGCCTCATCGGACCATTGACTCGATGGGTACTGGCCGACGCGTTGACTCACTGCCAAAGCGGGCACCGCGAAGGCGCGCAACTGCGCGTAAGCGTAAACCTCTCTGCGCGTTCCTTGCACGATCCGCATCTGCCCCAAATGATTACCGAAGTACTCCGGGCAACCGGCACCGAACCCGGCCAGTTAATGCTCGAGGTCACCGAGAGCGCGATCGTACTCGAACCCAAACGAGCCGAAGAAAATCTTGCCGCGCTGAGCAGCATTGGCACATTGCTTTCCATTGACGATTTTGGTACCGGCTACACTTCCATGTCCAGCATCAAGCGGCTGCCGGTCAACGAGCTCAAGATCGACAAATCGTTTGTGACCAACATGCTTACCGATGAACAAGACGCGATGATCGTGCGTACCATTATCGATTTTGGGCATAATTTCGGTCTCACTGTGGTGGCCGAAGGCGTGGAAACCAGAGAAGTCTACGACGCGCTTGCCACGCTTGGCTGTGACGTAATTCAGGGATACTTCATCAGCAAACCCTTACCTTGCGAGCAACTGAAAATCTGGCTCGCAACGTCTCACTATAAAATCGGATCTATCAAAGGAAGCTGAGCGAAGAAGAAACCATCACTGCAAAACGCATTGCACAGTCTCATCACTAGCGGGCCCGGCACAATTATTCATACTCGCGGAAACGTCAAAACAGGGGGAGAAGATAACTTATGCAGGCTTAAGTTATCGCGCCAGCCGGCAACCTTGCGAATTGACCTCATGGCTTAACAAACACCGTGATCGATATTCCGTTAAAATATGCGACTTAGCCCTCCCAATACACTGTCTTGCAAGCATTGAGCATCTTGCATTTATTACGAAGCAATTACATGAACCTGATCATCCAAGCCCTGCAAGACATACCCGCCGCCCAACTGAAACGCCTCAGCGACCTGACGCTGGCGACGCGCACCGAACAGATCGGCAGCCATGCCTACCGTCTGGTGGACGCCAAGCCGCACGACAGCATTGCGGAGTATTGCCACGAGCACGGCCTGGACTACGGCTTTGTGCGGCCCGGCCAGCATCTTTCCGACTTCGGGCTGGTGGTGATGGATATGGACTCGACCCTGATCACCATCGAGTGCATCGACGAGATCGCGGACATGTATCACCTGAAGCCGCAGGTGTCGGCGATCACCGAGGCGGCGATGCGCGGCGAGATCGATTTTGCCGAGAGCCTGCGCCGCCGCGTGGCGCTGCTGGAAGGGCTGGAGGAAAGCGCGCTGCAGCGGGCATATGACGAGCGCCTGCAGTTGAGCCCCGGTGCGGAAACGATGCTGGCGAAGCTGAAGGAGCACGGCATCAAGACCCTGCTGGTATCAGGGGGCTTTGTATACTTCACCGAGAGACTGAAAGCGCGCCTGGGGCTGGACTTTGCCCATGCCAATACGCTGGAGATCGTGAACGGCAAGCTTACCGGCAAGGTGCTGGGCAAGATCCTCGACGCGCAGGGCAAGGCCGATTTCCTGGTGCACACGCGCGACGAGCTGGCGCTGGGCAGCAAGCAGGTGATTGCGATGGGCGATGGCGCGAATGACCTGAAGATGATGGCACAGGCCAGCGTGAGCATTGCCTATCACGCCAAGCCGGTGGTGCGCTCGCAGGCGACTTACGCCTTCAACTACGTCGGGCTGGATGGGCTGGTCACCCTGTTTGGCGGCTAAGCACTCAAGCGGATTGCTTGATACAATTGCCCCATGAGTAAAGCGCCACCCCTCAAACAACGTCTTTATAACATGCTGCAGGGACTGCATGCGATTGAGCCGTGGGCGTCATTGTTCAATATCAGCCTGGCATCCCTGATCATACTGAACGTGCTGGCCATGATGCTGGAAACCATGGATGAGCTTTACCTTGCATGGCGGGTTTATTTCCTGGCATTCGAGCTGTTTTCAGTGGCATTGTTTATGGTGGAATATCTGCTGCGTGTATGGAGCGCCACTCTCAACCCGAAATACAAACATCCGCTGGGCGGGCGCCTGCGCTACATGCTGAGTCCGATGGCGCTGTTCGACCTGGCGGCCTTTCTGCCTTCCCTGCTGTTGCTGGGCGGCCTGGATTTGCGCTTTTTGCGCATGCTCAGGCTGTTCAGGGTGGTGCGCCTGCTGCATATCCCCCGCTACAATCTGGCCCTGCATTCAATCTGGCAGGCGGCAAGCTCCAAAAAAGCGGAGTTCCTGATAGCGGGCACCATCATGTTTGTGCTGCTCATCATCTGCTCTTCACTGGCCTATTTTGCCGAGCATGATGCACAGCCCAAGGCATTCTCCAGCATACCCGCCTCGATGTGGTGGGGTATCATGACGATGACAACGGTAGGCTACGGCGATGTATACCCGATCACCACCATCGGCAAATTCATCGCCGCATTTTTTGCCGCACTGGGCATAGGATTTTTTGCGCTGCCCAGTGCGATCCTGGCTTCCGCGCTCATCGAGCAATCCAGAGAGAGAGAGATGAACAAGACCTGCCCCCATTGCGGCGGCGAACTCAAACAGTAAGTTTCGGCAATCTCGCCCATCCAATTCAACGCGACAAGAAAGCACACATCATGATGAACCTACCCAGCAAAGCTCCGGCGCCCACTTTTGATTCACCGCTTGATATGCTGCATGCCTGCCATGAGCGCATTATGGACCAGTGCGCCACGCTGCAAAAACTGATGAGCCACCTGCCCATGCATGGCTGCGATGCACAGGCGCAACAGGCTGCCCAGGCGATCATGCGCTATTTTGACACCGCCGGAAAGTTTCATCACCAGGATGAAGAGGAGGATCTGTTCCCGCTGTTGCGCGCCACGCAAAACGCCGATGCCGAGGATCTGATCAAGCGCTTGCTGGACGACCATCAGGCAATGGAAGCGGCATGGCTGAATTTGCGCAGCCAGTTGCAGGGCATTGCGGACGGCAAGTCTGCCACGCTTGAACGCAATATTGTCGCCGATTTCAGCCTTGCATATGGCCGCCACATCATGCTCGAAAATACAAAATTGCTGCCGCTCTCTGCCCGGCTTTTGAACGAGCAGCAATTGCATGGCATAGGCAAAAAAATGGCTGCGCGTCGCGGTGTAACGCTGCCGCAAGCCTGATATTCATGGCCGGGACCAGGTCTCGACTTTGTGCCGGGAAGCGTTACTGGCTATCCCTCATCCCGGGTTAAGCCCCGGCAGAAGCCATGCGCTTTCTCGGCTTTTCGTCATCGGCTTCTTCCTCAAGCAAATCGCTGCTCCCCGGAACCTGGAATATGCCCTGCAGGTTCAGCAGTTCATCACGGTGCATGCGCGCAAGCTTTGACACGGCCTTTTCGCCCGCTGCTGTAAGATGTACTTCAATAACCCGCTTGTCAGCCACACCTTTCTGCCGGTATACCAGTCCCAGTTTTTCACAGCGGGATACCAGGGACACCACCCCGTGATGATGGGACTGCAACAGCTCTGCCAATTCGCCTATGGTGGCCCACTCCCTCCCTTTAAAACCCTTGATATGCAGCAACATCAGGTATTGCAGGTGGGTAATGCCGAAATCACGCGTCACTTCCTCGCTGAAACGAAGGAAGCGGCGCAGCTGATAGCGAAAATGCGAAAGCGTTTCAAACTCTTTCTTGCTGAGGTTTTTTTTGGGCATATAAAAATATTATGTTGAAGATTTCGTTGATATTATATCAAACCGTGATATATAATTCATTCAGTATTTCTGCAAACATTTTTCATAGAGGTGAACAATGGATACGATGACTCAATTTCCGGAAGTTGATGCCGAAGGCTACCTGGTAGAACCACAGGATTGGAATGAAGAAGTGGCAATTGAACTTGCCCGCCAGGAAAACATTGAACTCACTGAGGATCACTGGGATGTACTGCGCTTCATGCGCGATTATTACGCCGAACATCAGATCGCGGTAGATGTGCGCCATGTGATCAAGCATTTGGCGGCCAAGCACGGCCCTGAATCGCGCAACATGGTGTTCGAACTATTCCCCTATGGCTACGTAAAACAGGCGTGCAAGATCGCCGGCATGAAGCGCCCCCGCGCCTGGAGCACGGGCTGAAAAGCCCAAGCTGAGGTCGCAGACGGAAGCGGCCTTAGCGATGGGGCAATAGGCATTCTGCCTTGCTCTCAGGCAACTGAACCTGCATAAAGCGCGGCAATCAGATCCGACTGTGTAACCATGCCTATCAGCCGACGCTCGGCATTCACAATCGGGATATGGTGCAATCCTTTGTCCGACAACAGCGGCACCAGTTCCACGATATGAGTATCCTCGTTCGCGGTATACACCGGGGAAACCATGATTTGTCCCACTACTTCCGGCTTGCTTGAGGCCATCCCGGGAGTACGCTTGATGAACTTCATCAGTTTTTCCTCAAAAGACTCGTAGGTTTTCAGGTTGGCACGCTTCAGGAAATCGACCAGCGTAATGATACCGATCACGCGCCGCGCCCGGTCAACCACCGGAATAGCCTTGATTTTATGGAAGCGCAATTGCGCCCATGCCTCTTCCAGTTCGGTGCCATATTCAGCGGTAACCAGATCACGTGACATGATATCCGCACAGGTTATTTCTCCCATCTTGCGGCGGTATGTTTGCATCTCCGCCATTTTGTATACCGTATTCAGGTCTTCTTCGCTCACGTCGAGATAGGTGTTCATTTGTATCAACGCATTGTGTACATCGGCATGGCTTACGATTAGCCTATCCAGCGAGCTGGGATCATCATGTTTATGTATGTCATGACTCACCGGAAAAGCTGGCAGCGGATAACGCCTGCCCGGCAACAGGTTATTAATAATGAATGCCAGCAGCAACAATATCAGTATATTCAGACTGACCGGATACAGCACAAATCGATAACCGAGCTCGTGCACACTTGCACCACCCAGCAGCGGCAATAAGGCCAGCGCGCCGCCAGGTGGATGCAGACAACGCAGCAACTGCATCACAAACAGGGATATGGCAACGGAAATAGCAGTGGCCAGGATCAGGTCCGGCACCAGCTTGCCGCAGGTCACTGCAATCAGTGCAGGGATAATATTTCCACCAATCAACGGCCATGGCTGTGACAGGGGGCTATGGGATATCGCAAACAATAAGACAGCAGACGCACCCATCGACGCCACCAGAAAAGGCAGGCCGACACCGCTGACAAACAGACTGCTGACATACCCCACCAGTAAAATGGCAACAAAGGCTGCCAGCGCGGAGCGCAGTTTCTCACCGGTAGTCAATGGAGCGGTCTCGGGCAATATAAGACGCAATATTTTTGAAACAGAATTTTTCATAGGTCTGAATTATTAGGCATATATCTTGTCCACAGATTGCCGTGAAAAAATGGGGAAGCAATATTGCCATAAAAACAGTACTATTAATATATCAAATACAAGAGTGAATATTGGTTCCAGGTCATTCGAAATCGCCGAATCTATTTCTTATTTCATCTACCAAAAAGGAATTGTGTGAGCATCATTGCCCTCAAATATTTTCATATCAGCTGCGTGCTGCTTAGTTACACCTTGTTCTTCCTGCGTGGCGTATGGATGCTGCGCGCGGCTTCGATACTGCAGCGTCGCTGGGTGAAGGTGGTTCCTCACATTGTTGACAGCGCACTGCTGCTCAGCGCCGTCACGCTGGCTTTTCAACTTTCAATCTCGCCGTTCGCCTCACCCTGGCTGATGGCAAAAATTATCGCCTTGCTGCTGTATATTGTCCTGGGCACCTATGCCCTCAAACGCGGCAGGACAAAAAACATCCGGCTGGCCGCCTGGATTTCTGCGCAGCTTGTTTTCATCTACATCGTGACCGTCGCGCTTGCTCACAATCCTCTGCCATGGTTAGCGCTTTAGCATAGCCTCTGCCTGATCGCTGCAATTTCAAATACTCTCAAACAAGGCTTACACCCGATGCAACGAATCCACCTCAAGCTATCCATACTGTTACTGCTGGCGCTGGCCGCCTGCAGCACCACCCCGGCTCCCACCGCACCCAGTGCAGTGCTGCCGCCGGCGCCCATGAAAATTGCCCTGGCACTGGGGGGCGGTGCCGCACGCGGCTTTGCTCATGTAGGCGTCATAAAAGCGCTGGAGGCGCAAGGCATCGTGCCCGATATTATTGTGGGCACCAGCGCCGGCTCTGTGGTGGGCGCGCTATATGCCGCCGGATACAACGGCTTTGAACTCCAGCAACTGTCCATGCAGATGGACGAAAGCCAGGTGAGCGACTGGTCTATGCCGAACCGTGGCGTCATCAAGGGCGAGGCCTTGCAGGATTTCATTAACCAGGCAGTCAAGCACCGCACGCTGGAGAAGATGAAGAAGGTTTTTGCGGTCGTTGCGACTGATTTGAGCAGCGGCGAGATGATCGTCTTCCGCACTGGCAACACAGGCATGGCAGTGCGCGCTTCCAGTGCAGTGCCTGGCGTTTTCCAGCCGGTAAGCATTAACGGACATGAATATGTGGATGGCGGTCTGGTTGCACCAGTTCCGGTGCGTGTTGCACGTTCGCTAGGCGCCGATTTTGTCATCGCCGTGGATATCTCTGACAAACCCCAGAACAGCAAAACAGAAAGCAGCGCCGATGTACTGCTGCAGACTTTCAATATCATGGGCCAGACTATCAGCCGCACTGAACTACCGACTGCGGACATTGTGATAAGCCCGCTCACCCCCGGGATCAGTTCAACCGATTTCAAGGACAGGCACCTCGCCGTTCTGCAGGGCGAAAAAGCCGTTGCGGCAATTCTGAGCGAGCTGAAAGAGAAGCTGGCAAAGAAGAACGAGGAGCGCGGAGCAGCAATAACGTTTCAGAGTACAGCCGCAAATAAGTGAGCATTAAAATCGACATTAATGGTGCGAAAATTTTCTGGCTGCGCGCCCGCAATTCAAGCAGTTTCCCATGTTGATGGGGATCGCGATACACACGAAGCCGGTCAGCGGCTACACCATGCAAATGCCTTACCCCATCAATTTTGAGTCGGTTAACATGCTGGCGCTATCCTGAAATAAAAAGGCCGGGATTTCTCCCGGCCTTTTTTGTTGCTGCATTATTACCTTACCGCATCAGCTTACTTCCTGAATACACCAGTGCTTAATGGCATGCCATTGCTGATGTAGGTATGGAAATACTCTAGATCGTTTGAATCGGCTGAACCAGGCTTGATAGGATCCGCTACCAGGGTGTTCTTCTGGCAACCTTTATAGCGCTCTTGCAGGGTAATAACAGCCAGGTCGCCGGTTGCCTTGTTTGGACGGAACACGGGGAAATGGGCTGCCTGACCGATTACAGGAGAAAGTTCTTCGGTGCGTGCAACTTGTCCAGCATGCTGAATATGGCAATTGGCACAAGCCTGTTCTGCCTTGCCAAAACGTCCGTAAAACAGCGCCTTGCCGCGAGCGAATGCTGCTTTCTCGGCATCTGTCTTGACCTCGATTTTAATACGAGCGCCGTCGGACAGCTTGCGTGCGACGATAGACAGTGCGCCCATCGTATGCATATCGCCATAGGCCAGCGGCTTCTCACCATTGGACTCAAGGCATGTGTTCAACGCATGTTCAAAGGTAACCACCTTGCCGGAAGCATCAACTTTAGGATAGCCGGCGGCAGCGCCTTTGCCGCCATGAGGGAAGCAACTGGCAAAAGTCTTGCCATTTGCAAAGGGTGTTTCCCACAGTTTTTTTCCGGCAGCGATTGCCTTGGTGTATTCCTCAGGCTGATCGATCTCGTCCACAAAACGCATCATCCAGTAATTATTGTACTTTTTAGAACTCGGGGAGAAATTCATCGAGCCATCCACAAAATCATCGCCCTTCACTTGAGGCATTGTCTTTTTGAAGTGCTGCTGGATTGCTTTCAGTGTCTCTGGCGCGGAAGCTTCTGCTTCACCGGCAGTTTTCACGGTCTCTGCCAACGCAGGCAGGCTAAACGCGAGCAATAAAACAAGTATAAAATTTTTCATTCGTAACCTCTTAATATTGATAGATATATTGAGCAACAGCATCAATCTGCTCAGGCGTCAAAATCTTGTTGCGACCGAACGGAGGCATGATGGTTTCAGGGCTTATCGCCTTCTGATCTGCGATGACTGCTTTCAGCTTTGCAATATCAGGGAATCGGGCTTTCATGCCAATGAAAGGAGGACCGATGTCGCCGGCTACCACTGTTGAGTTGGCTGGTATCGCATGGCATGAAGTGCAATTCCCGATGTTAGAATCGTTCATTATTTTCAATGGATCCATTTCAATCGGCTTTGCTGCCTGCTTGACTCCGGCCGCTGGTGCTGCGGCAGAAGTTGTTGGCGTTGTCTTGCATCCCTGCATTAGCAGCGCGCCAAGAATTGCTAAAAATATTATTTTTTTCATAAAATCCCCTCTCCTTAATTCCGTTTGTAAAAGCGTAATCAATCAAAAATTACGAAGTATAAAATTGCGACAATTGATTAAACCGCTAATTAGTATCGCAGATGACCATTGATTAATCAATCCGCCTGCCCGGTAAAATGGGACATCGCGGAAACTCTGTGATATTTCAACACACTATAAACTTTTTCGATTCAAAAGCGTCACACCTATATTAATAGATGCTTATGTGTTGCTCAATATTTTTTAATGAGCAGTCATCTAGACGCGTCCATCTCCGGTTTTATTCCAATTCGCGCTGATTCTTTTCCTGTCAGCCTGCGGTTGATGCAGCGTGATCACGAAAGACAAAGGAAACGCAGACTTAATCCATTCGCCATCATGCTGGCGAGAGAATTAAATCTGCGTTTCCTTGCAGCACAATACTGCGTGTAACAATAACGTTACTGGCCGAAGTTGCCAGGAGGCCAGCGCTAGGCGAGTGCGACTTCCACACCCTGAATATCAGCCTGTGCAACGAGCCCTTTCAGGTAAAGCCTGAGGGCGCGTTTGCGTTTCTGCTCGAGCAAATGCGCAGCCAGTTGTTCACGCACCATTTCAAACGGCAAAACCTTGCCCTCGGCACGATGCGCAACTCTGACGATATGCAAGCCGAAACGGCTCTCGACCAGCTGTGACGAAATGGCACCGGGTTCCTGGCTAAAAATGATCCGCTCAAATTCCGGCACTGTTTCGCCGCGTGACAACTGCCCGAGGCTACCGCCAACAGATGCTGAAGTGCAATTAGAGTGAGTGCGTGCCAGCTCTTCAAATTTCTCCGGATTGCGTAACGCTTCTTGCAGAATTTGCTCGGCCTTCTGGCGCAAAACAGGTGAAATTTCGCCGGGCCTGGACTCAAAAAGAATATGGCCCGCTTCAACCAGATCGCCCTGGCGAAATTGCTCAACATGAGCCTGGTAATAGGCAAGACACTCGTCATCGGCCAGTAGCGGTTTTACAACTTCACGCTCGATCAAACGCTCGACCATTGTTTCTTCTATAAAGGCTTCCGCATCGATAGAAGTTGCGTTCACCGCCTGCTGTTTCACCGCAACTGCTTCGGCCAGTTTGTTTTTGGCTTCCTGACGCAACACCTCGCGCAATACCAGCGCCTCAATGGCCGCGCGGCGCGGTTGGGGTGCGCGAGCGTGACTGGATAATTCCTGCTCGATCTGCTCGGCCAAAATAGGTACACCATTCACTGTAATTTCCATGGCACTCTCCTGATTGAAATGCTTCCATACGCCCGCACTGCAAACAGCCGGCGCATGGCCGGCTGTTTGCGCACTATGCATTCATGTCAACTTAAACCCTGACGCGCTTGGCACGTACAATCTGATAGGCACGTCCGAGATAACCAAAGGGTACGCTCCAAACATGCACCAGACGAGTGAACGGGAAAAACAGGAACACCGACATGCCGCAGAACACGTGAATCTTGTATACCATATTCACGCTACGCAACAAATCAGGATTCGGATGCAGATAGACAATGCTCTGCGCCCATTCGGCCAGCAGGATCATTACCCCGGCATTACCTTCATTGGCATGCCCAATCGAAACTGGCAATGTGGACAGGCCCAGCATCAGGGTCAGCATCAGCCAGCCCAGAATGTTGATGTCCATCCAGCGGCTGGCCGCACGTACCCGTGTATTCAGCATGCGGCGCAGCCATAAGGTAGCACCGCCAATCAGGCACAGCGCGCCAAACACTGCACCTGCGCTGATCGCGGTCCACTGGTGCACCATATCGCTCACCCCCATGCCCGAGAAAAGCTCATGCGGTGTAAGCAAGCCGACCAGATGGCCAAAAAAGATTGCAATGATGCCGACGTGAAACAGGTTGCTGGCGGCACGCATGTATTTCTTGGACAACAACTGGCTCGAATCACTCTTCCATGTGTACTGCTCTTTATCAAAGCGTATCCAGCTGCCCAGGAAAAATACAACCAGGGCCACGTAGGGATAGACTCCGAAAATTAAATTATGCAAATCCATGACTTTCTCCTTAAGCAGTGATTGGTGCCTCTGATTGAGACACAAGTTGCCCTCGTTTTTCAATGATCCTGACCAGTGGTGCGTAGGGACTCTCCGCTGTCTCCAGATTGGCAGCCAACTGCGTCAGCACTTTCACCGTCTGACCCAGAAACACCTTGGCTTCGATTTCCTCAAGTGTGGAAGCGAACTCCAGAATCAGCGGCAGATAGTCTGGCAATTCCTTCGCATCCGCCTCATAGCCAAAGCCGCGGTAATACTCGGTCAGATCGATCAGGGCCGGTCCGCGTCCGCGGTCATCACCAAACAGATGATGAGTGAGGTGCAGGCTGTGCTCCGGTGTCATATCAAAGGTTTGCACATAGCTTTGCTGCAACTCTGTGATATCGACCGTATCCATCCACTGCATGAATTTCTCCAGGATGCTTCGCTCCTCTTCCGAAATGACAGCCTCGCTTTGCAGCAATCCGGCAATCTCCGGTATCGCGGCTTTCAGTTCCTGATCGGGGTACTCCAGCAAAGCCGAAGTGATTTTGTATAACATCATGTCATTTCTCCTCTTAAGGCCGTTCGTCGGCAGACGGGGCGGATTCCAGCGAATCCACGGTTTGCTTGCGACGTTCCGGGAACAGCGAGTTGGCGCTGATTCCAGGCGAGCTATCATTACCGAAAGTAAAGCCGTTCTGCCCCTGGAAGCTGTAAAAATCTTCAAGGCTGACTTCAGCATGGCCTGTCGGAATCACGAAACGATCTTCGTAATTTGCAATGGCAAGATAACGATACATTTCTTTTGCCTGATCTTCGGTAATGCCTGCAGCTTCCAGTGCGCGGGTATCGGCTATGCCTTCCACATGCACCGATCGCTGGTAGCTGCGCATCGCGATCAAACGGTTGAGTGCTGAACGGATAGGCGCTTCTTTGCCGGCGGTGAGCAGGTTGGCAAGATACTGCACCGGCAAACGCATGGTGTCGCCGCGAGGAATTGCGCCATCCGGGCCGACAGGCAGCTTTCCCTGATCGATCTGTGACTGCACCGGTGACAGCGGCGGCACATACCACACCATGGGCAAGGTACGGAACTCCGGATGCATCGGGAACGCAATCTTCCAGTCTATCGCCATCTTGTAGATAGGTGATTTCTGCGCGGCAATAATCCAGTCTTCCGGTACGCCATCGAGACGCGCCTGCTTGATCACTTCAGGGTCGTTCGGATCGAGGAAGATATCAAGCTGTGCCTGGTAAAGGTCCTGCTCATTTTCCTTGCTGGCCATGGCTTCTATCTTGTCCGCGTCGTACAGCATGATGCCGTTGTAGCGAATACGCCCTACGCAGGATTCAGAGCATACGGTCGGCATGCCCGATTCAACGCGCGGGTAGCAGCCAATGCATTTTTCAGCCTTGCCTGATTCCCAGTTGTAATAGACCTTCTTGTAGGGGCATGAACTGACACACATACGCCAGCCGCGGCATTTGTCCTGGTCTACCAGCACGATGCCATCTTCTTCGCGTTTGTAGATGGAACCGGACGGGCAGGCTGCCACGCAGGAAGGGTTGAGGCAGTGGTTGCACATGCGCGGCAAATACATGTGGAATGTGTTCTCGAACTGGGCGTACATCTCCTTGTCGATTTTCGCCATATTCACATCGACACTGCGCTTGGCAGATTCACCCGCGAGGTCATCCTCCCAGTTTGGTCCCCAGGTAATTTTTTCCATGCGGGTGCCATCGATCAGGGAACGCGGGCGCGCTGTCGGTGTTGCCTCCAGCATGGGCGCGTTCTGCAGATGGGCATAATCGAAGGTGAAGGGCTCGTAATAATCGTCAATCTCCGGCATATCCGGATTGGCGAAGATGTTCAGCAGGCGTTCCAGCTTGCTGCCGGATTTAAGCTGTATCTTGCCATCTTTGAGCTCCCAGCCACCATTCCATACTTCCTGGTTTTCCCACTGTTTTGGGTAGCCAATACCGGGCTTGGATTCAACGTTGTTGAACCACGCATATTCAACCCCTTTGCGGTTGGTCCACACGTTCTTGCACGTTACCGAGCAAGTGTGACAGCCTATGCATTTATCCAGGTTGAACACTAATGCAAATTGTGCACGTACTTTCATTTGAATTCTCCTAAGTTAGCGGGGACTGACATATAGTTGCCCCGCCCTACATTTAACGTGGACCGATACCAATCGGATTGAGCTGCGCCTCACGCTCTGCAGTGAGAGGGCGCTCCAGCCAGTCGATGTTCTGATCGTCGACACGATGCAGTACAACCACTTCGTCACGCTGGCTGCCCACCGTACCGTAATAGTTGAAACCGTAAGCCAGCTGCGCATAGCCGCCCACCATATTGGTTGGCTTGACCGTCACACGTGTAACCGAGTTGAGAATACCGCCGCGTTTGCCGGTGGAGTTAGAACCCGGCACGTTGATGTTCTTCTCCTGTGCGTGGTACATCATCGCCACACCGCGGGGGATACGCTGTGACACCACTGCTCTGGCCATCGTGGCACCGTTGCCGTTCACCGCTTCCACCCAGTCGTTATCCGCAATGCCGATAGACTTGGCATCCAGTTCTGAAAGCCACACGTACGGTCCGCCGCGGAACAGGGTCAGCATGCGCAGATTGTCCTGGTAGGTGGAATGGATACCCCACTTGGAGTGCGGCGTAATCCATGCCAGTGTCAGGTGTGGCTTGTTGCGCACGCTGGCCGGAATGATTTCATGTGCCTTGAAATCGACGGGCGGCTTGAAGGTGCAGAAGCCTTCGCCGAAATCGAGGAACCATTCGTGATCCTGATAGAAGTGCGCACGACCCGTCAATGTACGGAACGGAATATGTTCGTGGATATTGGTATAGCCGGCGGTGTAGGAAACATGCTCGGACTCGATACCAGACCAGGTCGGTGCGGTAATGATCTTGCGCGGCTGGGCCTGGATGTCACGGAAGGTAATCTTGTCTTCATGACGCCCGGCGTACAGGTGATGGTGATCGATACCGGTCTTCTTCGACAGCGCGGTCCATGATTTATGCGCCACTTCACCGTTGGTTTCCGGCGCCATGCGCAGCACCGCCTCGCACACCGAAATGTCTTCTTCCAGCGAAGGCATGCCAAACGAAACGCCCGGGACTTTCACCGTGTGGTTACACTTCTTCAGCTCTTCGTATTCCTGCTCGGTGTTCCACTCGATACCCTTGACGTTATTGCCGATTTTGGTCATGAGCGGGCCAAGGGCAATGAACTTCTTGTAGGTATCGCCAAAGTTGCGCTCAACAACTTTCAATAGCGGCATGGTCTTGCCGGGAATCGGCTCACACTCGCCTTTTTTCCAGTCCTTGACCTGGCCGAAAGGTTGCGCCATCTCGAAGGCCGAGTCATGCTGGATCGGGAAGGCAATCACGTCCTTGCGAATACCGAGATGTTTCTCGGACAAGGTGGAGAAAGCCTTGGCAATATTCTTGAAAATCTGCCAGTCGGACTTTGACTCCCAGCCCGGAGACACCGCTTCCGACAAGGGGTGGATGAAGGGATGCATGTCGGTGGTGTTGAGGTCGTTCTTTTCGTACCAGGTTGCGGTCGGCAGAATGATGTCGGAATAGGCGCCGGTTGAATTCAGGCGGAAGTTGATGTCCACCATCAGGTCCAGCTTGCCGATCGGCGCATTCTCATGCCACACAATTTCCTTGTTGTCGCGGCCCAGCCCGCCTTCCTGCAACACGCCGTTCTGTGCGCCCAGCAGATGTTTGAGGAAGTACTCATGCCCCTTGGCCGAAGAGCCGATCAGGTTGGCGCGCCATACAAACAGGTTGCGCGGCCAGTTCTTCTCATTGTCAGGGTCGGCAAAGGCCACATCAAGTTCACCAGACTTGAGCTTGCCCACGATATGCTTGGCGATGCCGGCCTCATCGGTCGCACCGGCTTTTTCAGCTTCGCTCACCAGGTCCAGCGGATTGGCGTTCCAGTGCGGCGCGCTGGGCAACCAGCCGAGGCGCGTGGACACCACATTGTAGTCGGCCAGCGAGTAGCCTTTGTATTTGGCCTTGGCACCGGGATGCATCAAATCATCCGCATTGATGGTCTCGTAGCGCCACTGGTCGGTGTGGAAATACCAGTAGGAGGTCGAGTTCATCTGGCGTGACGGACGCTGCCAGTCGAGCGCGAAGGCAATCGGTGCCCAGCCTGCCTGAGGACGCAGTTTTTCCTGGCCCACATAGTGCGCCCAGCCGCCACCGCTCTGACCCACGCAACCGCACATATGCAGCAGGTTCATGATCGAACGGTAGGTCATGTCGTTGTGGTACCAGTGGTTGATCGCCGCACCCATGATCACCATCGACTTGCCCTTGGTCTTGGAGGCATTGTAGGCAAACTCGCGACCGGTGCGCTCGATGTCGGCCGCCTTGACGCCGCTGACTTTTGACGCCCATGCCGGTGTGTAAGCCACGTTGGCATCATCGTAGGACTTGGCAACGTTGCCGCCGCCGAGACCGCGATCGACACCGTATTGTGCAATCTGCATGTCAAATACGGAGGTGACCAGCACCTCCTCGCCGCTGGCGATCTTCACCTTGCGTACCGGCACGTTGCGATACAGCAACTGGTCTTCACCCGGCTGATAGTGCGGGAAGCCCACAGAAACCACGTCGTCCTTGCTGCCGACACAGCTTAGCTCGGCTTCAATTTCCTGCTGGCCAGCTGCATTCTTGGCCAACAGGTTCCACTTGCCCTCTTCACCCCAGCGAAAACCGATGGAGCCATTCGGCGCCACAAAGGATTTGCTCTTTGTGTCGTAGACAATGGTCTTCCAGTCTGGGTTGTTGCTTTCACCCAGATTATTGGCGAAGTCAGAAGCACGCAGATTGCGGTCTGACACATAACCATCGCCGAATTTGCGCAAGATGACCTGCATCGGCAAGTCGGTGTATTTACGCGCATATTCGCTGAAATACGGATCCTGCTTGTCGATGAAAAATTCTTTTAGCGCCACATGGCCCATCGCCAGGAACACCGCGGTGTCGGTACCCTGCTTAACCGGCATCCACAGGTCGGCGAACTTCACATACTCTGCATAGTCGGGAGACATCGACACCACCTTGGTGCCCTTGTAACGCACCTCGGACAGGAAGTGTGCATCCGGTGTGCGCGTCATCGGCAGGTTGGCACCGGTGACGATGATGTAGGTGGAGTTGTACCAGTCAGCCGATTCCGGCACGTCGGTCTGTTCACCCCAGGTCTGTGGTGAAGCCGCTGGCAGATCGCAGTACCAGTCATAGAATGAGCCGCAGGCGCCACCGATCAGCGACATGTAGCGCGAACCGGCCGCATAGGAAATCATCGACATCGCAGGGATAGGCGAGAAGCCGTAAATACGGTCCGGTCCCCATTTCTTGATAGTGTGCACGTTGGCCGCAGCGATGATTTCTGTCATCTCGTCCCAGCCGGCCCGCACAAAACCACCCAGGCCGCGCACACCCACATAGGACTTGCGCTTCTTGTCATCGGCCTGAATGGCTTGCCATGCTTCAACCGGATCCTTGCCGGTTTTGCGCTCGGCGCGATACAGATCGAGCAAGCGCCCGCGGATCAGCGGATGCTTGATGCGGTGCGGGCTGTACAGATACCAGGAGAAGCTCGCACCGCGCTGGCAGCCGCGCGGCTCATGGTTGGGCAGATCTTCGCGAGTGCGCGGATAGTCGGTCTGCTGCATCTCGAAAGATACCAGGCCGTTCTTCACAAAAATTTTCCATGAACAGCCACCGGTACAGTTCACGCCATGGGTGGAGCGCACCACCTTGTCGTGTTGCCAGCGGTGACGGTATGCATCTTCCCAGTTGCGGTCTTCATTGGTGACGATGCCGTGGCCGTCAGAAAAAGTATCCTTGATTCTTTCAAAAAACTTCAATCTGTCGAGAAAGTGACTCATGTCTTGTTTGCTCCTGTGTGAATATTTTTGTTCAAACTTCCCGGCTTGGGGATTTGTATTCTCAAAGCCTTAGCCGGCCATCGTTTTGCGGACTGCACCGTCATGCGGCCGATCCGCGCGTTAAAGCCTCACGGATTCTTGATTTCCGAGCCGCTGCGCAGGTAGAACCACCAGTTCAACACCAGGCACAGCGCATAAAAGATTGCAAAGCCATACATCGCATTTTCGGGCGTGCCGGACTTGATCTGCGCACCAATTACCACCGGGGCGATGAACGCGCCATAAGCTGCCACGGCAGAGGTCCAGCCCAGCACCGGGCCAGCCTGCTGCCTGTCAAAGATCACGCCCACAGTGCGGAAAGTAGAACCGTTACCCAAGCCGGAGGCGGCGAACAGCACCACGAACAGCGCCATGAAGATGAAGAAATATTCTTCCGGTGCAGGCGATTTGTAGGCCAGCAGCATCACATAACCCACTGCAGCGGAGGCAACAACCATGACCGCAGAGATAATCTGGGTGACGATGGAACCGCCAACCTTGTCGGAAATCCAGCCGCCCACCGGACGGATCAGCGCGCCGATGAACGGGCCTATCCAGGCATAGGTCAGCGCAGAAGGGGCGTTGGGATTCTTCAGGGTGTGCTCCATCAGGCCGGTTGCCGGATCAATCACATGCTGCACGCCGAAAATCACGGTGATGGACAATGGCAAGGCCATCGAGAAGCCGATGAACGAACCGAAGGTAACGACGTAGAGCGCTGACATCGACCAGGTATGCTTGTTTTTAAAGATTTCGAACTGTTTGTTGATGCCGGCTTTCATCTCGCCGAAGGCTGCCAGCTTCATCACCAATACCACGGCAATCATGATCAACGGCAAGGCCACCCACATGTTGAGCAGGCCAAGACCGGCAGGTGCTGGAAGATAGAGATAAAGGCCAATGGCACCCACGATACTGGTCAGCACCCACAGGTACAGAATCTTGGCGAAACCAGCCAGCGTACCGCCATATTTGGGAGACAGCGGCAGCAGGTTATTCATGCCGAAGAAACCGATAACGGCCAGTGGAATCAGCGCCAGCATCCAGACGTAGCCGGCATTCTGAATAAAGGTTGGCGTACCGGCAGTGATCTTGCCCAAAATCCAGCCTGAATCTTTGACCAGCGTCATCGGATCACCGGCCGCTACACCAAAAATACCTGCTGTCATCACCAGCGGAATCAGAATCTGCATGGTGGTCACGCCGAAATTGCCCAGTCCTGCGTTGAGTCCCAGCGCCGTTCCCTGCAAACGCTTGGGAAAGAAGCCGCTGATGTTGGACATCGAACAGGCGAAGTTGCCGCCGCCAATGCCGGACAGGAACGCCAGTATCTGGAACACCCACAGCGGGGTGGTCTTGTCCTGCAACGCGATGCCCGCGCCGAAAGCCGGAATCATCAACAGTGCGGTCGTCAGCACGATGGTGTTGCGCCCGCCGCTGAGGCGGATGAAGAACGATGCCGGAATGCGGAAGGTTGCCCCCATTAAGCCGGAAATGGCAGTCAGCGTGAACAGCTCTGCCGGCTTGAAGGGAAAGCCGAGGTTAATCATCTGCACTGTAATGATGCCCCACATCAACCAGATGGCAAAACCAAGCAAAAGGCTGGGGATCGAAATCCACAGGTTGCGGTTGGCTATCTTCTTGCCCTTCGATTCCCAGAAGGCTTCATTCTCGACATCCCATTCCTTGATGTCAGCAGAACTGTAGCTGGATGAATTGTCTACACCCACCGATCCCCGTTGTTCTTTCTTGTTTATCATGTCTTGCTCCTCGTTTAACGTTATTTGCTAAGTGTTATTTCGATTTTGTTCTTTTGCTTCAGCTTCACTCGAGGCTGTCGCCCAGCTTTGTGCGATTCTTTTCCTTTTCCGCATGCAACGGACGCACCTCTGTCCAGTACATCCACATCAGGGATACCCACACGACGCCAAACATCAGCATGAAGGCGGAGGAGCGGATACCGGTCAGATCAACCAGCGCGCCAAACATGATCGGCATGAGGAAGCCGCCCAAACCGCCTGCCAGACCGACTACGCCGGAGATCACACCGATATTATTGGGATAATCGTCGGAGATGTATTTAAAGACGGATGCCTTGCCGATCGCGAAAACGGTACCCAGGGTGAACATGATGATCGTGAACAAGGTCGGGCCAAGCCCTATGCTGAAAGTGGACGGGCCGCTGACGGTGAGGATGGTAAATGTCGTCTGTGGGTAGGACAGGAAGAACAGGCAGACCAGCGCAATCCACAGCACCCACCAGGTGATGGAATGTGCACCGAACTTGTCGGAGAAATAACCGCCCACCGCGCGCAGCATGCCACCGGGTATGCTGAAGGCCGCAGCCAGCAGAGCCGCCGTCTTGAGGTCAAAACCGTACTCGGAGACGTAGTATTTGGTCATCCACAGCGCCAAGGCAACATAGCCGCCGAATACGATGGAATAGTACTGACTGTAGCGCCATACCTTGGGGTCCTTGAATGCGGCGAGCTGTTCGCGGATCGTCACGCTCTTGCCCACTTTGTGGCGGGGATCGGAAAAGGTGAAGAACCAGAACAGGATGGCGGTGACCAGCATCAGCACCGCATAAATCTGTGGCACCATTGCCCAGCCATAAGCCAGCACGATAATCGGCGCCACCAGCTTGGTCACCGCCGCACCGGTATTGCCGGCGCCGAAAATGCCCATCGCGAAGCCCTGCTTGTTTTTGGGAAACCAGCGGGCGCAGTAGGCGATACCCACGGTAAAGGAACCACCGGCTACACCAACGAACAGGCCGGTTACCAGAAAATGCCAGTATTCAGTGGCGCGGGAAATCATGTAAATCGGAAAGACGGTGGACAACATCAGGATAAAAAATACAATCCGCCCGCCGAATTTATCGGTCCACATACCCAGCGGCACGCGGATCAGCGAACCGGTAAGCACCGGCATCGCGATCAGGATACCGAACTGGGTTTCATTGAGATCCAGCATTTTCTTGATCGGAATACCGATCACTGCGAACATCATCCAGATCATGAAGCACACCGTAAACGCCAGCGTACTCATTGCGACTACCGACCAAGCTTTGTATTCTTGCGATGCCATGGCGCCCTCCCCTGTTGAGATTTACCTACAGTGCCAGAATAGGCTTATAGGGAGAGCGTGCCTATTCGTCAGAAGGACATATCGGGAGAGGAAAAAGAACTAGTTCTTTCGGCTAGTCAGGGGAATTATGGATTTGCCAACAATGCCGGGCAAAATAACATAACATATTGAATATATTGACATATTTCAAACAAAACCATCAGGCAGCTGCGGCTTTTAAAGCCACTTTGTGTTGTTCTAAATGAGTCCATGCGCCACCGCATACACGGCAGCCTGCACCCGTTTGGCGATGTGCAGCTTGCGCAGGATGCCCTGCACGTGAATCTTGATGGTGGATTCCGAAAGGCTGAGCGCCTGGGCGATTTCCTTGTTGCTGTCGCCCCGCGCCAGCATGACGATGATCTGCCTTTCACGCGGGGACAACTTGTCCGGACTGATATCCGCCACGGCAACATCGTCCTTGGGCGGAGGGGCACGCAGGGAATCGGCCAGCTTGTGTGCGATGAGCGGAGACATCACGGATTCGCCGCGCGCGGCCCGCTGTATCGATTCCACTAAAAACGCCGTATCGATATTTTTCAGCAGGTAGCCGCGTGCTCCGGCGCGCAACGTGTCCATCAGGTCTTCAGCATCTTCCGAAACGGTGAGCATGACAATTTGCGCGTCCGGCACATCTTCAACCAGCACGCGCAGCGCTTCCAGCCCGCCTATGCCGGGCATGTGCAGATCGAGCAGAACCACATCCGGCTTGAGCTGTTTGGCGCGCTTGATGCCTTCCAGACCATCGCCAGCCTCGCCTACCACCTCAAACCCTTCATGTCGCTGCAATACCAGCTTGATACCGCTGCGGAACAGGGTGTGATCGTCAACGATCAGAATGCGTATTGGTTTCATGCTTCAGATCCTCTTCCCTGCGGCAGCACCAGACGCACCCGCGTACCCTGTCCGGGTTGCGATTCCAGCGCGAACTCTGCGCCAATACGGTGCGCCCGCTCGCGCATGATGCTCAGTCCCACATGATTAACACCGGCATCGTGCGCGGCATCGAACCCGGTGCCGTTGTCATTGATATAAAGCGTGCACTCCCCGTTGCACTCAAGCGCTACATCAACCCGGCTTGCCCTGGCGTGCTTGCGTACATTGGAAAGAGACTCCTGCACGATATGCATGGCCTGGAGCACCTGTTCCGGCAACAGGTCAGGCACTGTTCCCTGATGTGAAAAGACAGCGTTAATTCCGGTCTGCCCCTCAAACTTCTCCAGTGCGCTGCGCACGGCGGTACCCAAATCCGCATTGCCCACGCGCGTGCGGAAATGCACCAGCAGCTCACGCACATCGTCATAGCTTTCCTGCACCCCTTCGCTGATTTGCTCCACGCCCTGCAATGCGGTATCGACCTGCCCCTGTTGCAGATCAGTGCGCAGCAGCTGTACCTGAATATTCAGGAAGGCGAGCGACTGGGCAATGCTGTCATGCAGTTCCTGCGCCAGCAGGTTGCGCTCCTCGGACACCGCCATTTCTTTTTCGCGCGCGACAAGGCGCTGGTTTTCAATGGCGACGCCGAGATGTTGCCCCACCGATTCCAGCAGCCTGACTTCAGACTGCGGCAAGATTCGCGGCGTGTCAAAGAAAAGATTGAGTATGCCCATTACCCGCTGTTTGGAACGGATCGGAACCGCCACTACCCCCTGGAATCCTTCACGTTTGCAGGCATGCAACAATGGCCGTGTCGATGGCGTGGAAAAGTTGGAACTGACCGAAATGCCGTCACGCGACACCGCGCCACACAGGCAATTGCCGACAGCAAGACAAGCCTCCTCGACAAGGAAGGCTTCCGAAACCCCGCGCGATGCCACTATTTGCATCTTCTCTCCCGTGCTGTCGACCAGGCGTACGACGCCATCACGCGCGCCCATCAGCGCAGCAAGCTTTTCCAGCACAATACCGCACAGTGGTTCTGTCGCAGTTGAGGAATTGAGGAAGGTAGCAACATCGTAGAGTGCAGCCAGCTCACGATTTTTCACCTCTACGCTGCGGGATTTTTCTTCCACCCGCTGTTCCAGCGTGACATAAAGGTTCTGCAACTTGTCAGCCATCTGGTTAAAACCATCTGCCAGCTCGCCAAATTCGTCCTTTTTAGTCACCTGCAGGCGCACTCCGAAATCCCCCCTGCCCATGCGCTGAATACCCTCACGCAGGCGGTTTACAGGTCGCACTACGATCAGCAAAAACAGATTCATCATCAACACCGTGCCAACCAGGGCTACACTCACCAAGCCTATCTGGAAGCTGCGCAACAGGGTGGCGGCGTGTGCATTGCTGCTTTCCACCATCGATACCAGTTCGTTCACATTGCTGACATAACTTTCCACGACCTGCTTATAGTCTGCCAGCATGAGTTCCTGATGCGAACGTTGCGGCGTATCGAGTATGCGCTGGATACGAGGCTTTAGATCAGCGCGCCAGGCCTGGTGCAGTTTGCCCATCTGCTCGCGCACTACCTTGTCCTTGGGTAGCGCAAGCGGCCGCCGCGGATCGCCGCGGTCAAGGTTGAGCAGCACCTTTTCGAACTGTGCGATCTCTGTTTTGATTGCCTGCCTCAGGCTGTCGGAAGGCTGCTGCACCTGCTGCGTAAGCAGGAAAGCAATGTGATACGAACGCATGCGCTCGCTGCCGGCATCGTTAATCGCCGCGGCACCGCCTTCCAACAGCCAGGACACGTACAGCGTCGAACTGATCGCGGCCAGTGAAACGAGAAAATAGAACAGCAGCAGGCCGGTAATTTTTTCCTGAAGTTTCAAAGCAACCATATGGATCTTTTGCCGATGCTTATAAAATGGATTAACGCTGTCCGCTAAAGAAGCTCTCAATACAGCGTGTATCATTGATTGGCGCTGTGATTGAAGCGATTCAATCCGGTGCGTACCTGAAAAAGTTGCCGGCTTCAGGCAGACTTTTCGATTTCGCCCGGACCAATTTCACCCGGATTGTGGAGCATGAATATGATGCGTGCATGGCGCTGTTTGCGCAAGAGCTTGCCCAACAAATAAGTCATCGCAACAAGCCGTGAAATTTCGACCGACTGCCATTGGAATTTCGACATCCTGCCAGTCACATAGTTTCAAAGTGCCTGTGGTTTCCTGCTTGAAGCCGGCTCGCCCTCATTTGGTCAGCGCTTCTCGCTCCATTAACAGGTAAGTGTTATAGGCATTGGCGCGGTTGGCCTCCAGAAAGGCTGGCAACTTCGAGAATCGCGTCCAGTCGGTATGTGCATAAGCTTCATCAAACGGCACGAAATCCTGCACCGCCTGACCCATCGCCTGACGCACATAAATAAGGTAATCGCGGGTCAGCTTGAGGTCTTCCACTGGCGTGCTGGAAGCCGCTCCATGGCCGGGAATCAGGTGTTTCGCCTTGAATGCACTCAGCTTATCCAGCGCTTGCAGCCACAAGCGGCTGTCTGCGTTGCCCACAAACGGCACACGCCCCTTAAAAACCAGATCGCCGGAATACAGCACCTCATCCTCCTGCACAAACAAGGCAAGGTCTTCCGTACTATGCGCCGGCCCCACGTGGCTCAAAGCAAAATGCAAGCCGCCCATTTCAAAGCTTGAGTCCTCGGTGAGCCATTTATCGGCCGGCAATAGTCTTGTATTTTCATCAACCCACGGCTTCAATATTTCGCGCCGTTGCTGCAGGCGCAATTGCGCTTCTTCAGAGCCAAGATATTCCCGCCCTGCGGCATGCGCCCATATCTCCGCTCCCAGTGCCTTGAATACTTGCAGGCCATATATATGGTCGGCATGATAATGGCTGATGATGACTCGCTTGATGGGTTGCCTGGTGATTTTCGCTATCGCTGCAACCAGTTTTTGCGCGAGCACCGGGGTACCCAGCGCGTCGAACACGATTACTCCCGCATCGGTCACCACAAAACCGGCATTCGACATATAACCCTGATTTTCGGCGGAGGCTGCGCCAGAGAGACCCTGTACATAATAACTGTGAGGGGCCACCCTGATCGGCTTCAGGGTTATTTCCACCCTGCTTGCAGCGTTTGCACAAGAAGAAATATTCAGGCCCAACATGAAAACCAGAAAGAATAATTTAAACATCGCACACACTCCGGAAAAAGTAATGAGGACCGCAGCTCAAAAAATCAGTCGGGCGCCGCCAGGCGTATCGTATACGGTCCGGATTTTTCGTCACGCACCACAATAAGCAGTTTATGTTTCTGTGCATCTTCGACCAGCTCCTTAAACGAGCGGTATCCGTAGGAGGATTCAGTAAATCCCGGCTTGCGCCGCTGCATCGTGTTCTTGACCAGCGAGCCCCAGATTTTTTCGTCCGAGCCGCGCTCTGCGATCAACGCCTCTACGGTTTCAACGATAAAATCGAGCGCTTCCTGGCGTCTATCATCATCGCTCTTGCTGGCAGTTTTCTTCTTGTCGCTTGTATCCTTCGCCGGTGCTTTTTTGGCTTTGCGCTTCTGCTTGGCTTCCTGTTCCAGCACAAGATCGTCATAGAAAATGAATTCGTCGCAGTTGGCACTCAGCAAATCCGAGGTTGAATCTTTTACGCCGATGCCGATCACGTACTTATTGTTCTCGCGCAACTTGGAAACCAGCGGTGAAAAATCGGAGTCACCGCTGATGATCACAAAGGTATCCACATGTGACTTGGTATAGCAAAGATCGAGCGCATCAACCACCAGGCGGATGTCGGCCGAGTTTTTGCCCGACTGCCGCACATGCGGGATTTCTATCAACTCGAATGCCGCCTCGTGCATCGTGGCCTTGAATTCCTTGTAGCGGTCCCAGTCACAATAGGCCTTCTTGACGACTATACTGCCCTTCAGCAGCAAGCGCTCCAGCACTTTTTTGATATCGAACTGCGCATACTTTGCATCACGCACCCCCAGCGCCACGTTCTCAAAATCACAGAACAATGCCATGTTGCTTATTTCAGTTTGTCCGGCCATTTATTATGTACCTCTCCATTTCAAATTCAGGCATGCAGACAAGAGATGCCGTCGCCGCTGTAAGATCAGTTTATCCTAACACATGGGAAAACCTGGCAAAACACAATTTATTCACCCTGTCCGGCACAGCGCCGGATCTGTACCGCATTCACTGCAGTTTTCTTTCTCCTTGCATGCATTGCGCCTTGTTATGGCAAGCGTGAATGAGGTAACCTTGATCTGCCTGACTGCACGTTGAATTCCTCGCAACAGGCACAACAAACAAAAGAACCAGACAAAATGATCTTCACCAGTATTCCAAAAACATTAATACTTTTTTTCCTTGCCGCCTTCCCGCTAATTTCAGGTGCGGCCTCGTGGGGGCCTTTCAATATCATCGAAGCAGAACCCCTGGACGAAGTCTGGTTAAATCCCGGTTTTCACTCCTATCATTTTGAAAAGGATATCAACCTGAACAATAATAATCTGGGATTCGGCGTCGAATACCGCTATTCGACAGTCAGCGCTATCACGGCCGGACGGTTTCATAACAGTGACTGGCAAATGTCAAGCTATGCCGCCTGGTATTGGCAGCCGCTTGAGTTCGGTTCAGTTCGAATCGGAGCCTTGTTGGGCGCAATTGATGGATACCCGAAAGCCAGAAATGGCGACTGGTTTCCAATGGCCCTTCCTGTCGCAAGCTATGAATATAAGCATATCGGCATCAGCCTTACTGCGGTACCCACCTACAAAGATGTGGTGCATGGTTCGCTCACACTGCAACTCAGGCTGAAGATGTATTAGTCGTGTTCCGTCAGTATCTTCCAGAATCGCCCGGGAGGATGCAACAAGACAATAAGCAATAGCTCGTACACTGCTGTCGTCCGCTCTTTTGAGTGACAATTACGTCAACAGCCGCACTGCTTCACGCGCGAGTTTGACGCGAAAAAAAGGGACCCGGAGGCCCCTTGATCTTTCCCCTGTTTTTATAATTACCTGGTCATACTGCTGCCTAAGGGGGGGTATAGGTGGATTGAAGCGCTGCGCTGTTGCCGTTGGCATCGCGAACCTGAACTGCCCAGTTGTATGCATGCGCCGGCGTCAGGCTAGAACTGGATGCTTTGCCATCCACGTTATACAACGCACTGAGCGTGGTGCTCGGCAGGCCGAAATCTTGCGGGTAACGCCAGCCAATCTGATCAGCATTGCCCCACAGAGTCAGGCCATAGATGTAGGACGCAGGGGGAGATGCGGGAGCGGCCCAGGTGAATGTCGGAGTGACGCCGCCGGTAGCCCCCATGTTCGTTGCAAAAGAATCGAGCACGTCGGTCACGCTGGCCGACAGAGGCTCGGTGCTATTGTCGGAGTAGGTCACGGTGAACGTATAGCGATCCCCTATCTTCGGTCTGGTGCTGCCCAGCGATATCACCCTGTTGGCACCCATGTCGAATGGCACGGCCACGTTCGGCCCTGAGTCCAGCCTCACGGCCACAGCGTGTTTGCTGCCATCATTGACGCCCAGAATGAGATTGTAATTGTTCCACCCGGGAGACGAGTAGTGCTCCGTGTTGACACTGGCTGTCGCGCTGGCCTGGGACAGTGCGATGTCACTCCCCGAGATGTTACCAGCCACCCTAATCAGCCCGCCGGTGGCATTGACGTTGCTAATCTCGCCGCTGTCGATTACGCCGTTGCTGTTCGCGTCAATCGCGGCAAAGGGAAAGTAGCTGCCGTTACTGACGCCCGAGATAGTGTAATTCTGCGGGTTAGCGGGATTCGCGATACGGGTGAAATACACACCGGTAGTACTGCTGTAGAGGCCGACTATCAGCGGCCCCGTGGCCGCCCCGGGAAAGGTGACTCTGCCGGACACGGTGCTGGATCCGGCTGCGGCACCGATGGTCACCGGTCCAAACACAGCGGGCTGCAGGTTTTCCATGGTTCCAACCAGTGCGGTCATCCTGAAATACAACGTGGCACCGTTGGTGAGGCCGCTCAGGACATAGAAATTTGTGAAATTAGCCCTGTCGCCCTGCCCGTCAAAGATTGCGCTGCCACCGCCGGTCCACGCGAGATTCGGGCTCCAGTCGATCCTGTAACTGGTCGCGTACTCCTGGCCGAAATTGTTCTTAGGCAGGCTGTACATCACGAACGCCGAGCCGTCTCCCGGAGCGACACGCAGCGAGGTCGGCGTCAGCGGCTGAGGAGGGACTGCCGGGTCGGCGACTGCGAGGTTAACACCTGTAACATTGGCCGCAGAAATGCTAACCGGACCTGATTTACCAAACGGATTATTTGCATTGGGACTTACTGTGCCCAGCGCATACATTTCCGCCACAACCACGTAGCTTCCGGGCTTGAGACCCCTGACCGTGTATGGGCCGGCAGCAGCGATGGCCGTCCCCCCCACGGAACTGCAACTGAGACAAGCCGTAGAGTACACCCGGACAGCTATAGGGCCCGTCTTCGTTCCTCCATAGCTCACCTGGCCGGAGATGCTATAAGCGATGTCTGGCGAAGAAACAAAGTCCTGCGTCGTGTTTGCTGAAATGGTAAGCGTTGCGGAGGGAGGGCTGTAAGTATGGCCCGCCGACCCAAGGGGAGCAGCAGGGGTGACGGTATAAGTCCCCGCCGCCAGCCCGTCAAAGCTGTAAGCGCCCAGTGCATTCGTGGTTCTGGTGGCGCTCGAACCGCCAGACAGGGTAATCGTCACGCCTTGGACCGATGTCCCGGTTACCGCTCCGGAAATTTTATAGGTGGGGGTCGTGGATGCCGCGGGTGTCGTGCTGCTCCCTCCTCCCCCGCCACCGCCACAGGTGGCAACGGCGATGCTGACAAGTATTGCCACTAGAAATTTAATTGTTTTCACGATAACCTCCGCTTCACTGGTGGTAATGACCTGAGGATATGCGTGCAAGAAATCAAGGCGCCTCACAAAAAAATCTTCAATTGCACAGAGAAGCCAACACATGAAAACTTGTCAGCGAAAAAACTACGCCTGTGATATTGGCAAGTTCAACGTCAAGCCATTTTTGAATTCTGAATATGCTGGAAGATTTAGCGTATTCCCAAGCGGGGCAGGAGCGGCTAATTGGAGCGGCCACGTTCGTCACCGCGGTTGGGTCACATATGATGCATGGCTGCAGCTGAGTTGACTAAAATTCTATAGGCATTCGCCACGTACAAGGCGAAGCCGATCGCTCAAGGCAGCGGATGGACAAACTGCCGGTGCCATGCCGTGGGGTGCAGATCAAGCGCGCACCAATCCATTTATTTCGGGGTACGCGCAGATGGGTGAAACAGGGTAAGGAAGAAGGATCTGTGCACACCATGACGACTGCCGGATTTTCTGGCGGGCAGCTTTCTCAACAGTATAGCTGCATCATGCGCGAGCCCGGATATACCGCTGTCTGTTGCATCAGCACCATACTGCACGCTTGCGAGCTTCCGCACTACCGCGGCCAATCGTTCATCATCGCCGTAAAGCAGTTGCATGCGCTGCAACCATTGCTGCAGGGTGGCATAGCGGACCGCTGCAGTGCCGATATCAAAGTGCAGCAACGCATGCTGCAATTCATCCGCATTCATGGAATTCTTGATCGCCAACAATGCCTTGCGCCTGCGCAGGAGATAGCGCAGCTTTCCAGACAGCCAATATCCTGCAACAAGTACACTGAGCAAGGCCAACAACCCGAGTGCAATTCTTTGCACTGTCAGCCACAACGGATCAAACACTTTAATCCTGGCACCTGCGATGACGACAGAATCAACCCGTTCGCTTGCAGGATCGTAATACGGCAGATTGATTGCGGGCAATTGCAGGGTGCCTGTCTGCAATGGCACAAATGGCAACGTCACCAGCAGCTTCTGTGCGGCAGTGGTGGCGCGCTCACTGTCTGCCTTGACTATCATGGCCGGATAAAATCGCAGCGATTCATTGCTGCGAATTGAGGTCAGCAACTTCGCCAGCCCCGCCTCACTGAGGCCTGAACCCTGTATGGTCACCTTCCAGTTTACCGGCCTGTCCAGCGCGATTTCATCCGGCAGCGGCTCTGCTGTCACTTGCAGTTTGCCTATGGGCAAATGCACCGGCAGATAGGCCGGCACAGCGGCCACATCGAATTTGAGCGCAGCGAGCGGATAGCGCAGGCGCGTGCCAAACTTGAACGCATCCAGCAGCGGAAACTCAAGCGTCAGGCCGCCCTCGCGCAATGGCATCAGCGCCCATGCATAGCGATGCACGGTGTAGCGTATGCCATCCAACATTGCTTCGCGCTGGCTTTCTGCCAGCCAGCGCTGGTGTGCACCGGCAGCACGCAGCTCGCGCGGCACAGTCCATTGCAGCGTGCCATCGTCATAGATATCCAGCGTCAGCGTCGCCGTCTGGCGTACCTGCATGCGAGGGACATCGACAGCAGTTTTAAACATCACCGGCAGCGCATTCTTGCCCGATTCGGTGACGGATATTTCCAGCGCCTTGCTGGATTTATTCATGAAGCGCAACGCAGGCACCAGCAGCTTGCCGCTATGCAGTGGATAAAGGATGAGCGTCATGCTTTCGCTGCTGACAGTCCGCCCTTTGCGTGTCCGTGTCTGTATATTGCTGGAGATACCGAACACATTAAAGCTCTGTTTCAGCTTGTCCAGACTGACACCGCTTAACGGCGCACGCGCATCTTCTGCCCTGAGCTCGACGGTCAGCGCTTCTCCCAGCGCGATTGTTTTTTTATCCGCCTTCAGGGTAAAGCGCGCGTCGGCCAGCGCGATGCCCGACCAGGTCACACATAGCAGCAATGCCAGCTGCCATAATTGTTTTACCATGGCGGCATCTCCGGCAGCGGCACATACTCGCGTGCTGCTTCGATCCTGATCAGTGCTTTATGCAACGCAGAGGGCCTGTCTGCCGCCAGCTCCAGCTTTTTTAGGGCTGCGCGGTAAGTCATATCGCTGTCGAAAGCGTCAGGCTGCTCATGCATTCCGGCCTGATTGTTTCCTGCATGCAGCCTGGCCTTTTCTGCTTCTGCCAGTTCCTGTCCCAGCGCCAACTTCTGCGCTTTCTTGTCGTCAGTCGCGTCCATTGACACTGGACTGTCGCTCGCATCCTCGCCCAGCGCACCGCCAATCTCGTGCCCGCGGCGGCCCGCAATGCCGTTGGCATTTTTTCCGGGTTTGTCGAGCGCGGCAAGCTTGCCGGCAGTCAGCGCCAGGTTGGCACGCGCGTCCTGATTATCCGCAGCATATTTCAGCACGCCCAGAAACGCTTCAGCCGCGGCGCGATAGCCACCTGCCATGAAATAGCTGTTGCCGAGATTGAACAAGGCCTGCTCGCGCTGCCTGTTGTCGCGCGCTTCCAGCAGTGCGTTGCCGAACTGCTGGATCGCGTATTGAAAATCCTTGCGCCGGTATGCCGCCACTCCCTCGCCCACGCGACCGGCATACCCTTGCACATCTCCGTATAGGGTTTGCGCCAGAGCATGGTTGTGATTGCGATAGGCAGCATAGGCATCAACCTCTGCCGCATACGCTTCATGCCCGCTCATATCTGCTGCCGCCAGCAGCAGCAACAGCGTCAGCTGCGGCTGGAGCCGCTTCAATCTGAACGGAAAATTGACTACGAAGAACAGCAGCAGTGCAGGCAACAGGAAAGCAGCATACAACTCACGCCAAGCCTGCACATTTTCGCTGCGCTGTTTACTGCCGGGCACCGTCAACAGACCATTGTCATAGAGTGAGTGCCAGTCGCTGTCGCCGTCTGCCACCGCTACAAATTTGCCGCCGGTTCTGCCGGCCAGTTCCGCAAAGCCTGTTTGATCAAGACTGCTCACTACATCCACGCCCTCGTTCACGAGGGTGTTGCCGTCAGGCATGGGGATAATCGCTCCTGCTTCGGTGCCCACACCGAGGATAAACAGGCGTACTCCCGCTTGTTTCAGTTTGTCTGCCGCCTCCCACGCTGCCGCGCCTGCCGGGCCGGACAATGCACTGGTCTCGGCATCGGTCAGCAGCAGGATCGCACGCTGCGCAGAGCTATTTTCCTGCATATCGCGCAGCGCAAGTTCAAGTGCACTGGCCAGTGCAGTGCCTGGCGCATCGAACAACGCGGGTTCTGCGATCTGCAGGTAGTAGCGCAAGGCCGCATAGTCGCGGCTCAGCGGCATGATTAATCCTGCGCTGCCGGAAAAGGCGATCAGCCCGACGCGCTCGCCACGCAGCCGGGGCAACAGATCCAGCAGCTCAAGCTTGGCGCGCTGCAGCCGCTGCGGCGAAATATCCCGCGCATACATCGACGGCGATACATCCAGCAGCAGCATTACGTCCAGTTCATGGCGTTGTATTGCCTGTTGCCCCGGAGTACCCTGAACTGGGCCGCTCACAAGCGCCTGAACTGGGCCGCTCACAAGCGGGAGACGTGGCCCTGCCACTGCACAGGCCAGCAATAGCCACGCAATGAAATTCAGCAAGCCGCGCCACCTGTCCTGCTTCACATCCTCACTGCCGCGCACCGCCCATGCCAATAAATGCGCATCCGCATAATGCATTATCTGCCGGCGCCGCAGCTTCAGCAGCAAACTCATCAACAGCGGCTGCAGGGCGAGCAATGCCCACCACGGGTGTGCCCATTCAATTTGCGACCACTCAGACCAGCTCATCATGCTGCCATCCTGTGTATCCGCAGCAGACGCGCGACGCTAAACAGACAGACGGCCATTAACAGCAACGCGCCGTACCACTCCTCTACCGCCCTGCGGGTAGAAGGCTTGCTGATGGTCTGCTCCAGCTTGCCGATATCCTCCACTACCTGCTGCAGGGAACCGCTATTGTCGGCGCGGTAGTATCGCCCGCCGGTGAGCGCGGCGATCTGCTGCATATCCGGCTCGACTGGCGATTGATTCGCCGCAGGCGCTCGTCCTTCCGCAAACAGGTCGCTGCCGACCTGCACCGTGTAGATCGCCACCCCCATGTGCCTGGCCAGCGCCACCGCTTCAGACGGCGAAATGTCACCGGCGGTATTTTCCGTGTTGTCGCTAAATAAGATCAATGCCGGGCGCAATGCCTGCCGCTCGCCCAATTGCTTCAATGCCAACCCCACGGCATCACCGATAGCCGTGTTGTCACCGGCAATTCCAACTTGCACCTGCCGGATCATGCCGCCCACCAGGTCACGGTCAAAACTGGGCGGCACCATGGTAGCGGCGGTCGAGCCAAACACAATCACACCGAAGCGGTCACCCTGGCGCGCCTCGACAAAATGGCTGACCACCCCCTTCAGCACGGCCAGTCGATCCACGCGCTGGCCATTCAATTCAAAGTCGTCGATGCTCATGGTTTTTGAGGTATCGATCAGCATCACAATCTCGCGGCCTTCCGGCTTTTCCGGTATCAACTCGCCGATACGCTGAGGCTGCGCCAGCGCCACGATCAGCAGCAACAGTGCGCTGCCATTCAGCGCCAGATGCCAGTGCGATGACACTGGCATTGAATTTTTATCATCCGGCAATGGACTGAGATCGGGATGCACCAGCAGCATGCGCGAACTGCCGGCATCATTTTGCCCGCTGCGGCTGCGTGCAAAGAACCACAGCGCGGTAAGCAGCAGCGGGATTAACAGCAACCAGGCGGGTTGGGCAAGGGTGATCATTGTGAAATGCGCGTGGGTCTATCCATAACAAACAGACTGTCAGCCACAAGAAGCGCCACAGCCGCAAAGGTACTCAAAATATTAAATATAATCATATTGTTGCAATAATGCGATACATGTCCATCCGCGTCAGGGCGGAGATGCCAATTTCATTCACTGTGCCGCGGCAGACAGCTGATTCCACAAGCCCAGCGCGCTGATCACGATCACTCCGGCGCCCATCCAGCGCTTGAAGGATCTATCATTTTTGCCGATGCTGTCATGCGCCTTGAGACCCAGATAATGGCCAAGCGCTGCAATCGGTATCAGGCTCAGTGCCATCATGAAATGCAGCTCTACTTTCAGCATCAGAAAAGTTGACATCTTGATGCCCACCAGCACGAACCATAAGACAAACAAGGTGTCGCGCAATTGCTCTCTGTGCACCTTGCGCATGAACACGGCGACCATCAACGGTGCACCGGTCAATGAGGTGCCGGCGATATAGCCGCCCAGCATCAGCAGCAATTTATCCACCCAGTTGTGGTGGCTTTCGATCACATAGTTCAGGAACCAGATCACGCCGTAAAACAGCGTGACCGTATAGATAAAAATATTCAGCCACAGCGCGGGCAGGTTGACCAGGCCGAAGACACCGACAATGGCCGGCGGCACAATGTAAAGGGATGAACGGCGCAGATAAGCCCAGTCCACATTATTCAAGCGAGTGAATAAGGTAAGGCTGGAAAAAAACAGCAGATGCACGCTGATAATCGGCAGCCAGAAGATCGGCTGGTTGCTGACAAACAGCAGCAAGGGCAGGCCCAGCGCGGCACCGCCAAAGCCCAGGCCAGTGCGCACGAAACCTGTCCACACAAACAGCAAAGCGATTGCGATGCTTTGGTAAAGGCTGAAATCTGCCAGCATGTCAGGTGCCGATTTTCCTGAGTGTTGAACGGCGGCTATAGCGGCGCAGCCAGTATTTTGCCTGCTCAAACAATGTCGCCAGCCGGTCTTCGCTCAGCTCGGCATCATGCTGGTACAGCATGACATCCAGTTGCTGCATGAATTCCGTCCAGCGCGCGTGATCCTGCGGCCTTAACTGTTGCGGTGCTTTACCGGCCAGCAATCGTTTAACGTTCAACGCGTGACGCAATTCCAGTGCCAGCATTAACACGCTTTCATGGGGGGTCTGCTCTTTGGCGCGCAGCTGCTGTTGCATTCTGCGCAAATTCTTCAGCGCGCGATAGGCAGGCAACTTGAATTTCCACAGCATAAACAGCACAAGAATCACGCACACAAACACAGCGCCCGACACTGCAATCCACAACCAGCCATCCCCCGCCGCAACCACCGGCATAGCGGGTTCTACAATGTCAATCAAGCCGTTCGTTTGCTCACTCATACCCGTTTACCCTGGAAAAAAATCCATACGCATCTTCATCTGTAGCGCAGCGGTGCAGCAGCACGCCGATGCGTTCAAACAGCAAGCGCTGCTGCGCATGCAAGGCCTCGGCTTCTTTGCGGAACGCACTGCGCACGCGCTGGCTGCCGGTATCCAGCCAGCGCCGCCTGCCTGTTGCTACATCCATAAATTGCATCATGCCGACGTTGGGCAGGGATTCCTCCGCCCTGTCCATCACCTGCAAAGCCAGCAGCTGATGATGCGCTGCCAGACGCATCAGCACGGGCAGATCCTGCTCATGCAGTTGCGCGAAGTCGCTGATCAGCACCAGTCTTGAGCCGCGCTGCAACAGCGTGTCCAGCTCGCGCAACATTTCCGAAAAAGTGCGCGCTTCTTCTTGCGTAGTATTCTGCAACGGCGGGCAAGGCGCAATGGCGGCGCGCACCAGCCGGGTTGCCCCTTCCTCGCCATTGCGGCAGGGCAGACTAAAGCCGCCGGGTTGCCACAGCGTACCACCGATGCAGGTATTTCCGGGCATCGCCGCAAACGCAAATATCGCGGCAAGGCGCGCGGCGAGCGTGACCTTGAGCTGCGTGCAGGTGCCGAAGCGCATGCTGGCACCGCGGTCGATGACGATATGCAGCGCCGGCTGGTGCTCTTCGCGATACACCTTCAGATAGGGTTTGCCGGTGCGTGCAGTCGTGCGCCAGTCCATGTCTCGCAGCTCATCGCCACGCTGGTACAGCCTCACCTCTTCAAAATCCAGACCGCTGCCGAGATAGGCGGAACGGTAATCCCCCGCTTGCCGGTAATGCACGTCCCTGAGGTGCAGATGGGCAAGATCCATCGCCTGTACCTGCTGGATGATGCCGGCGAGATCGGCATCATCCAGCAGCGGCGCATGCACCTGGGCATCCATTGCGATTGCGCGCCGCGGCAACAAGCGCGATATCCTGCTTCGTAGAGTCCTTAACATCTTTTAATCAGGGAATCGGCACAACTTCCAGCAAGGTCCTCACCATATCGTCGCGTGAGATTTTTTCCATGCGCGCGGTGAAGCTTGGGATGATGCGGTGCCGCAGGCAATCCGGCGCCACCGCCAGAATGTCGTCAGGCAACACATGCTCGCGCCCCTGCATATAGGCCGCTGCCGCGGCGGCATGGACAATCGCCAGCGAACCGCGCGGACTCGCGCCCACCTCGATGAATCCTGCGAACTGCGGCAGCCACTTGTCGATCTGCCGCGTCGCGCCGACCAGCGCCACCACGTATTGCTCAAGCGCCGGCGCGAGATGAATGCGCTTCACTTCTTCACGCGCGGCGAGCACAGTAGCCACATCCAGCACCGCGCCCTGTGGCGCAGGTGCTGTGCCGGTGAGACGCTCGCGATCGCGCTGCAATATCCGCAGCTCATCCTCGGGGCTGGGGTAGTCCAGCATCACATGCAGCAGAAACCTGTCCATTTGCGCTTCCGGCAGGGGATAGGTGCCTGCCTGTTCCAGCGGATTTTGCGTCGCCATCACCATGAACAGTTCCGGCAACGGCCGCGTCACGCCGCCCACGGTAATCTGCTTCTCCTGCATCGCTTCCAGCAAGGCGGCCTGCACCTTGGCGGGTGCGCGGTTAATCTCGTCCGCGAGGATGATTTCATGGAACAGCGGCCCCTCGGCAAAACTGAAACTGCCCGCCTGCGGATTATAGATTTCGGTGCCGGTCAAATCGCCGGGCAGCAAATCCGGCGTAAACTGTATGCGGCGGAAACTGCCGTGCACGGCGCTGGCCAGCGCCTTCACGGCAGTGGTCTTGGCCAGACCCGGCAGCCCCTCCACCAGAATATGCCCGCCGGTCAACAGGCTCACCACCAGCTTGTCCAGCAGATCTGCCTGACCGACTATGGTGTTTTCCAGATATTTGCGCAGGGCAATGATGTCGGGCTGATTGGTCATAATGTTTATTTTGCAGGGTTGAGGCGCGTCTGATTCAAACGTGAATTTTAACTGAAATAGGTGATGTTGATGCCCCTGGCTGTACTCATACCGTTGGCGAGACTAATTCCGCTTTAACATTCTGCCGGGCGCGTTTCTGCTTCACTCCCAGCGCGACAATCATCAGCAATGCGATGGCCAGCATGGGCAGCACCGCCAGATTGACCGCGCGCCAGCCAAATGCACTGAGCAGACTACCCGAAGAAAATGTTGCGATACTGATGGCGACGTACATCAAAAAATCATGCGCAGCCTGCACCTTGGCACGTTCACTGGGGCGGTACGCTTCTGTCAGCAGGGTGGTGCCGCCGACAAACAGAAAATTCCAGCCCACCCCCAGCAAGATCAGGCCGGACAAAAAGTGCAGATACTCCATGCCAGACAATGCAATCGCCACATGCCCAAGCAGCAAGACTACGCCACTAGTCATGATAGTCAATACGCCAAAGCGCCGAATCAGATTGCCGGTAAAGAAGGAGGGCGCGAACATGCCTAATACGTGCCACTGAATCACGGTTGCCGCTGAACTGATAGGCTGGCCGCACAATTGCATGGCTAGCGGCGTCGCTGTCATCACCAGCAGCATCACGGAAAAACCGATGGAAGATCCCGCCAGTGCGGTCAGAAATATGGGTTGCTTCATGATGGCCGGCAAGTCGCGTGCCGTTCCATGAATTTCGCTTGCAGCTACAGACGGCAGAGCCAGCCGGGACAGCAGCAGGATGACCAGAATACTCAGCGCAACCATGCTGAGGTAGGTTAGCGCGGACGGAACCGTGCCGACATTCTGCGTAAACCTGACCAGATTCGGCCCTGCCACTGCGGCAAAGACCCCGCCCGCAATTACCCAGGAAATCGCGCGGCTCCTGAAATCCGCACTCGCCGCATCAGCCGCCGCGAAACGGTAATACTGCGCAAAAGCCTGATAACAGCCCACCAGCATGTTAGCCGCCACGAACAAGAGGAAGTTCTCCTGCCAGATCGCCACTGCAGCCAGCAAACCACCTGCTCCGCCCAGTATTGCGCCCAGCAGGAATCCCGTCTTGCGGCCATAGCGCTGCATGAATAATGAAGCCGGTATCATCGTCACGGCAGCCGCCACCATCATCATGGCGATCGGCAGCGTTGCCAGACTTTTCTCCGCCGCGAGCATCCATCCCACGATACCGGAAAGGGTGATCACCATGACTGAAACGGTTTGAAACAGGGCCTGCGCAGATGCGAGTATCAACACGTTGCGCTTTTCAACATCGATCATCATTTGTCACTCTCCCGTGCAATTGTTGTTATCAGAATCAGGGAAAAAACGAATTACAGAACAGAAACGGCCGCGATGGCGCCTGAATCGCCATGCACATGGCTTGCATAATACTATTTACACACCCTCTAGAAAACGTTCCTGAATGGCTTGCAGCCGCGCGGCCAGATCAGGTACAGCACTCAGATCAATTCCGGAGCACGCCAGACCGGCACAAATATCTTCCGGCGACAGTATCACGCCGTCTGACGGCTTTAATACCACCCCTTTCAATACCAGGCTGGGAAAGCCGTCACCATGGGCATCGCGGCAATCTGAATGAATCACGCGCCTGGTCAGGCCCAGGCTGCATGCCAACTCATCGGCATACAGCGCATACAGCGTGCAACGCCCGCCGGGCGGATTTTGTGAAATAACCTTGATCAATTCCGGCATGACACTACTCCAATTTAGTTGTGATAAACAAAGCAATTACCGAGAGGCACCGCTACATGACGCTCTTCAGCAAAATATAGGTCGCAACAATGATCAGAAAAATGGCAAAACTCTTCTTCAGTTTTTCCTGTGAGAAGCGATGCGCAATGCGCGTGCCGGCAAAGCTGCCTGCCACCGTCAGCAAGGTGAACGACGCCATCATTGTCCAATCCACCGGCACTGCCCCTATATAGCCTGCAAAACCCGAATAGGATTTGGCTGCAACGATGACCAGTGAGGTACCGATGGCGACCTTCATTGGAATGCCGGACAGCAGCACCAGTGCAGGCACTATCAGGAAGCCGCCGCCCACACCGACCAGACCTGTCAGCACACCTACTCCCACGCCGTGCAGCGCGATATGCCCCATGTGCGCCTTGATGATTTCCAATTCCCCGACCGCCATATCTTGGCCGCCCGCCACGGCCAGTTGCGCCGCCTGCCCCTGGGGCTGCTTCTTTTTCTGCAACATTTTCCATGCTGCGACATACATCACCAGTGCAAAAAGAGTGAGCTGAACTGACACTGGCGTATATATTCCCAGGCGCGCGCCTGCATAGGTGCCAATCACACCAAACAGACCGAACATGGCCGCTATCTTGACATCCACATTGCCGCGCCGCCAATTGTCCCAACCCGAAATGGTGGCGGTGACGGCAACGATGCCCAGGCTCATGGCGATTGCCGACTTCGGCTCAACATCCAGCAAATACAACAGTGCGGGCATGGCGATGATGGAACCGCCACTGCCAAACAGACCCAGAACGATGCCGGTTATCGCGCCGGCCAGAACCACGAGAATCAACATGATGCACCCTCCCCAGCCTGTAGATATCAATCATTCAAATGAATAATTGAATCTTGCTGAAAAAAATCAAAGAATCAGCACGTTATCCGCCCACATCGTCCATTCCGCCAAGTGATCGAGCGATCGCCGAGATCGCGGCTTTGTCTTCGGCAAATGCTGTGGCCGGCACACACAACGCCGGCAACTGCCACGATGAAAAGCGAGAAAATCACATGCGTCAATTTCATGCCAGCCCCGATCAAGGTTTTGCGGGTGCCGGATTAAGGCGAGGATGAGTCTCTTCTCCCCATATCTGCACCACCAGCCCGGAAAGCAACATCGAGATGGCGACAAACCAGAAAGCCTGTTCTATGACGCCGTTTAAACTGGCCACAATGCCAAGCGCCAGCGCACCGATACCATAGCCAAGATCACGCCAGAAGCGGTAAATGCCGATGGCCGAACCGCGCCAGTTGGGATGAGCGATATCCGACACTGCGGCCGACAGGTTGGGGTACAGCAGCGCCATACCAAGCCCGGAAACCGCTGCCGACAGCGACCACCAGGCCACTCCTTCGCCCAGCAGCATCATCGCCACGCCCGCCCCGCATATCCACATGCCCCACACGATAGGCTTCTGCCTGCCGATATGGTCGGACAATTTGCCGGTAAAAAATTGCGAGCCGCCCCACACGAAACCGTAAACGCCTATGACCCAGCCGATGCTGGCCAACGACAGCCCATGCCGGTACAAAAACACAGGATAGAACACCCACACCAGCGCATCCACGAATTTTTCCACCAGTCCTGCCTGACTGATCGAGGCCATGCGCTTGTCGCGCCACGACATCAGCGAGAAAACTTCCCAGGTGCTCGGTTTGTCGGAAATGTTGGTGGGATAGCGCGGTACTGGCCCGACAGACTTTCCGGCGGCGTGTTTCGCCCCCTCCGCCTTGGCCCAGGACAAGGTGTCCTTGACCCACAACAGCGTGAGTAACGCTGCCAGCGCGATTACTGCGATGCCGAATATCAGCAGGCCATGACGTGGCCCATAGGCAGTCGCCATGTAACCGGTGATGATGCCTGCAATCGCCAGTCCCACATAGCCGGAAAACTCATTCAGGCCAATGACAAATCCTCTTTGATCGGGACGTGTGATATCCAGCTTGGAGGTCTGCGTCATCGACCAGGTCAGCCCCTGGTTCACCCCCAGCAGCACGGTTGCGGCGACGATCCAGTTCCAGCTGGGTGCATAAAGAATCATGAAAGGGATCGGTACAGCAGCAGCCCAGCCCAGCAGCAATACCTTCTGCCGCCCGATGCGCTCGGACAAACGGCCCGCCACAAAATTGAGCGTGCCCTTGACGAAGCCGAAGGCCACCACAAAGGTGGTGAGCAGCATGAAGGAACCCTTGGGCACGCCGAACTCGGTTTCGCCCAAAGCCGGCACAACGGTGCGCATCATGCCTATGGTCATGCCCACCAGAAACACCTGAAACAGCTGGTGGGAAAATTGCGCAAAATTCTCGCGGATACCATGACGGTATTCCTGGTATGTATCGTGTATCACATGGCTCATGCGGCCCCCAGATTGGTGGCTACGATTTGTTCCATTTCAGCTGGGCGCGGCGGAATATCAGACAGAATGAATTGCACAAATTCAGTCTTGTTGGCGATCTGGAGCCCCGTATTGAAGCGTTTCTCATAGCCGATTGTTGAAGAAGGCTTGCCGGAAATGCCTGCACCGCACGCGCTGCCTGATGTGTGGCCGGGGAACACCTCGACAGAATCCGGCAGTAACATCAGCTTCGCATGCAGGCTGTCATACAACTGCTCTGCCCACTCTTTGCCCTTGCCTGCCAGGTCGGGACGACCGATGCTGCCCACAAACAGTGTGTCACCCGTCAGCACAAACCATGGCTCAGCGCTGCGGCGCTTGTCAGTAACCGTCAGGCACATGCTGTCTGGCGTATGGCCGGGCGTGTGCATCACCTGCACCGCTACGTTGCCCACCTCGATAATTTCTCCATCCGCAAGCCCATGGAAAGGAAATTTCACGCGCCCCTGATTGGACTCATGCAGACAATATTTCGCCCCGGTTTTTTCCGCCAGCGCGCGCCCGCCCGAATAGTGATCGGCATGCACATGGGTATCGAAGACATGGGTGATTTTCACGTTCTGTTTGGCTGCCTCTTCAATGAACCAGTCCTCATCGCCCGCTACCGGGTCCATCGCGACACCCACTTCACAGGTACCGCATCCGAGAAAATAGGACAGGGTTGCTTCCTTGGCTAAACGTTGTCTGAAAAACATGTCTTCTCTCCTTTTGCTGTTTACATAATCCAGTATTCAAATGAATACTTGAATACTTGAATACAAGTATAAAGACTAGTCTGTGACTGTCAAGAAAATTTTAGTGTGTAATTACAGGTGCCATGAAAACAATAGGTTTTCACGAGAGTGATTACTGGAGGTTAACTTGCTTACCCGGCGTGCTTTTTGAGCGGAAGCTGCCCCGTTTTCCATTCGGGGTAACCGTCTTCCAGACGCCGTGCACGATAGCCATGCTGGCGCAACTGATCAACCGCATCGAATGACATCATGCAATAGGGGCCTCGACAATAGGCGACGATCTCCTGTTCCTTGGGCAGTTTGCTGAGCCGCTCCGCCAGCGATTCCAGCGGGATATTGACTGCACCTTCGATATGGCCGGCCTCATACTCTGCAGACGGGCGCACATCGATCACCATCGCTTCGCCTGATCTCACCATCCCCAGCAGCTCGTCTCTACGGACCGGGGTCAGCTTGTCGCGGCTGTCGAAGTTTTCACGCACGATGCGATCCACTTCAGCCAGGTGCCGCTCAGCCACATGACGGATGCCCGCCAACAGCGCTGGCACCTGCTCGTCCGTCAGGCTGTAGATCACCTGCGTGCCTTCCTTGCGTGACTTTACCAGCCCGCCTTCGCGCATGATGCGCAGGTGGTTGGAGGTGTTGGCCACCGACATGCCGCTGGCCTGCGCCAATCCGTCCACACTGCGCTCGCCTTGCGCAAGCGCTTCCAGCAACTCAAGCCGGTTGGGGCTCGCCAGTGCCTTTGCGACACGGGCGAAATTTTCAAACAGCTTTTTTTTGGGAGAATAAATTGTGCTCATCAATACAATTGACCATAAATCATTTAGGCCCTGACCGGCTCCATGCCCGTTATTTTTTAGCGCACAAATGTCATGCTACCAGTTTTTCCGCTTGCAGAGCGACGTGTGCAGTACTCCATGGTATTCGCTTAAACAAAATATCATTGCAACACAAATAGTTACAAGCGACCGTGGCACAACAAAACATTTATTGTAATAGATACTACAAACACGTAATATATATAACATGAATGATATAAATCATTGGCTCACCCTCATTATTAGCCTGCCCACTTCCAACGCTACAGCACGCATGCGCATCTGGCGTGCACTGAAAAGTCTGGGCTGCGGGGTACTGCGCGACGGCGTGTATCTGTTGCCGGATAGTGCTGCAGCGGTGCTCAGCCTGGAACAGCAGGCTGCGGCAGTGATCGCTGCGGGCGGCGCCGCGCAAATCGTTAAACTGGTCAGCATGCATCCCGCACAGGACATCAATTTCCGCAAATTATTCAACCGTACCGATGACTACGCCACGCTCAAGCAGGAGATTGATGCATTGATTGGCATTCTGCCCGCACAGAACATGCTCGCCAACAAACGTACGCTGAAGCGGCTCGCACGTGATTTTGCCGTGATCTCGGCCATCGATTTTTTCCCGGATGCCGCTCGCGATCAGATCGCACTGTTGCTCGACAAGGCAACTGCAGGACTATCTGCCATCGTCAATCCGGATGAGCCGCATCCCACCAAGGGCATCATAAAAAAACTGAAACGCGAGGAGTTCCATAAACGCAGCTGGGCAACACGCAAAGGATTATGGGTAGACCGCATGGCCAGCGCCTGGCTGATTCGCCGCTTTATCGATCCTGCTGCGAAATTCAAGTGGCTGGACAAGCCGCAGGATTGCCCGAAGAGCGCGCTGGGTTTCGACTTTGACGGCGCCAGCTTCACCCATGTCGGCGCGCGCGTCACGTTCGAGGTGCTGCTAGCGAGCTTCAACCTTGAACCTGACCCCGCATTGCAGCGCCTGGCGGCAGTGGTGCATTTCCTCGATGTGGGCGGCATTCCGGTGGCCGAGGCGCACGGACTGGAACTGATACTCAAAGGCATGCGCGAGCGCTGTGCCGACGACGACATCCTGCTCCACGAGGCATCGATAATTTTCGACGATCTGTATCTGACCTACAATAATGAGGAGAGTAACGATGAGCAATGAAGGCATACCCACTACCCCGCCGGCACCTGTGTCATTCTGGGTTGCATCTCGATACTGGTTTAAATTAGGCTTTATCAGCTTTGGCGGCCCGGCCGGGCAAATTGCCATCATGCACCAGGAGCTGGTGGAAAAACGCCGCTGGATTTCCGAGCACCGCTATCTGCACGGGCTAAATTTCTGCATGATGTTGCCGGGGCCTGAGGCCACTCAACTTGCAATATACATTAGCTGGTTGATGCATGGAATCAAAGGCGCGGTGATGGCAGGGGTGATGTTTTTTATGCCCGCGTTTCTACTGCTGTCGCTGTTGGCGGGGGTCTATCTTGCCTGGGGAGAGGTACCCATGGTGCAGGGAATTTTCTACGGCATCAGGCCTGCGGTGGTGGCAGTAGTGCTGTTTGCCGCGTGGCGCATAGGTAACAGGGCGTTAAAGAATGAGGTGCTGTGGGGCATGGCGGCGCTTGCTTTTATCGGCATTTTTTTCCTTGATATCGGTTTTCCGTGGATCGTGCTGGCGGCGGCAATTCTGGGTGCTTTGGGCGGAAAATTTATCCCGGCAAAATTCAAGAGTGGCGGCGGCCATGGCGCTTCCAAGGCAGCATATGGCCCGGCACTGATTGACGACGACACCCCCACGCCTGCGCACGCAAAATTTTCCTGGGGCAAGCTAGTTGCCTCCACTACAGTCTTCGTCGCCATCTGGCTTGCGGCAATGTTGGTGATCAGCGGCCAGCAAGCCCTCACCGACATAGGGGAATTTTTTACCAAGGCGGCTTTCCTCACCATCGGCGGTGCGTACGCGGTGCTGCCGTATGTATATCAGGGTGGTGTTGAGGATTTTGCCTGGTTGACCGGCCCGCAGATGATGGACGGGCTGGCGCTAGGTGAAACCACACCGGGGCCGCTGATAATGATTGTGACCTGGGTAGGCTACATGGGCGGCGTGGCGAAAGAAGTCTTTGGCAATCCAATTGCAGCCGGCTTGGCGGGCGCGGCGACGGCAACTTTCTTTACCTTTTTGCCCTCGTTCTTTTTCATCATCGCAGGTGGGCCGCTGGTAGAGTCCTCACGCGGACAAATAAAATTCACTGCCCCGCTCACGGGCATCACTGCGGCCGTTGTTGGCGTGATTATCAATCTGGCGGTATTCTTTGCATGGCACACCTTCTGGCCGCAGGGAGTTAAAGACACTCCATTTGCAGGTACCTTCGACTGGCTGTCGGTGGTGGTTGCCATCGCCGCTTTTATCGCTTTGTGGAAATACAAGGCCGACATTATGAAAGTCATTGGCGTGTGCGCGATGTTTGGGCTGGTCTATACATTCATCAAGCCTTTACTGGGATAAGGAGAAATTCAAATGATCAGAACGATTAATCCGCAAGAATTCAAATCAATACGGGGCCATAAAAGCATGACCATGAGAGAAGTTGTGCTTATTGCGTGCGCGGCGGCGCTGTCAGGAATTCGGTCGTGGATGCTCTGCAGACACAAGCCCTCGAGGCGTGTTTTATCGTGGGCGGTATCTCCGCCTGGAAAGAAGATGGCGGCATCGTCGTCGCAAACTAGTCACCGTCCCTGTTAACTTCCGCCTGAGGAGAGCATCATGAAATGGGTTACCCGTGAACGTCCCAAAATCGACCGCATTGCCTGTCCCTGGCTGATCGCTCGCTTCATCGATAAGGAGGCCGAGTTTCTGTATGTTCCCAGCAGTAATGTGCTCAGCACGGCCAAAGAAACCGGTGCAACACCCTATGACATTCCCGGCGTGGAGATGGGGCACGATGGCGAGCTGTGCAGTTTTGATGCTTTCATCAAGAAGTACAAACTGACCGACCCTGCTCTGCTACAGCTCGCCACCATCGTTCGCGCTGCGGATACTGACCGTCTTGATCTGTCTCCTCAGGCGGCAGGGTTGCTCGCCATTTCTCTCGGGCTCTCACGCAACTTCACAAACGATCATGAAATACTGAAACAGGGGATGATCATCTACGACGCGTTATATGCCTGGTGCAAAGAGCTGGGAAACGAAACATATAGCTGGAATCACGGCAAGAATCCTTAAAACAAGTAATTGGAGCAAAATCGGTGGCCTTACTGGATTCTACGCACCTGAAAATGCCTGGACTGAAAAACCCTGCCTGGGGTATTCTTAATCAAGTTAGCTTGAAAAGCGTTTTTTTTATGCTGAATGGATTCGATTATTCTTTGAAGATAGGAAATGAAATGAAAAATGCAATCTGGTTGGGTGTTGCAGCGCTGTTGTTTGCAGCACAGGTGCAAGCAGGCGAAGTTTCCGTGAGCGATGCGTGGTCTCGTGCAACCGCTCCCGGGCAGGAGGTTGGTATGGTGGGTTTGGTTGTCACCAGCCAAAAAGATGCACGTCTCATTGCCGTGTCGAGCCCGGCATCGTCAACTGCCGAGATTCATACGATGACGATGGATAACGGTGTGATGAAAATGCGCCAAATTGAAGCGTTGCCTTTAAGCGCGAAAAAGCCTGCCACTCTTGGCCCGGGAGGCAACCATCTGATGCTGATCGGCCTCAAGCAGGCCCTCAAACCGGGCGATACAGTTGAACTTACATTAACCGTGCAGTTTGCCGACAATAGCACAGAAAAGGTCAATGTTAAGGCGCAGGTTCGACCTCTCACTGCGATGCAACACAAGCTTCAACGCTAGCATTGAGGCTTAACGCGGGGTGCGCGTTAAGCGAAACAATGATCAGTCAATCGGGAGGAAGCGCGATGTGGAAAAATATCATGTGTGCGGTAGCTTTGTGCTGGTTCGGCAACGTCTGGGCAGGCCCTTATGATCCTATTGTAACCATGGCATGGGTCGGCGAAAGCGTGCCCGGACAATCTACAGCCACGCTGCAACTCAACCTGACTACGGTGAAAGCTGCCACATTGATGTCGGTGAGCAGCCCCGCTGCTGCATCAGTGGAAATTCAAAGCTTGACCGCATCCCAGGGAAAGATGAAAGTGCAGGTATTGAGCAATTTGCCGATACCGGATCATCGCACGATCACCTTTCCGACACAGGCGATTTTTTTAATGATGACGGGCATTAAGCAGCCGCTCAAAATTGGGGAGCGCGTGCCTGTCACACTCAACTTTGCATTTCCTGACAAGCAGATAAAGACAGTTTCGACGGAAGCTGAGGTCAAAAAGATGGAGTTAAGCTATAAGCACTATGGCCCTAATGCGGTGTACGATCATCGCTAAAGCCAGCAATCCTTAAGGCGGGTACCAGTCCCCCCAGCTGAAGCGCTTACTGCACAGCCTCTTTGACAATTTCACCGAGTAGATCATTGACAGCCTGGAGCGACTTCCTGGAAGCTGAAGAACCCACCATCTGAGTCTTGCGGTAAGCCACCCGAACTTCGTTTGGCTTCTCAGGCAGCACGTAAATGGAAATGATGTAGGGACAAAATACAATGTTGTCCGGATCAGCCTCCATCATCTTGCGCGACACAGTGGCACTGCAAAATTCCAGCGACTCGGCATTGAGGAAGACCTGTTTGCCGCCCCCCAGATCCTTGCCCGTGCGCTCGAGCATGTCTCCCACATGCGAAACATTATTGATCACCAAACCACGCCCGGTAATCGCCATTTCAACTGCATCTCTTACGTCGGCAAAACTGCCTTGCTTGATGGATATCGACATGTGGGCACCATCGGCCAAGGTGGGCGGTGACATTCCCAGCAGAGCCGTAAACGCAAGCAATATTCTGATAGCTTTAACCATTTTGCCATTCCTATATTAGAGAGGACGCATATTATCGCAAACAAGCTGATGCGAGAAAATTTCCTGAGCCTGTGTCAACTTCTTGGCAGGCAATCAATTCAAACCGCTAGGTCTAATTACAACCATAACATGAATCCTGGTGCGCCAAAATGCCATATGGCGCCCTTTTGAAGGGCGCCATATGGCTTGTTACACTACCAGTATTTCAACCGAAAATACTAAGGGCGGATATAAGCGTAGCCTTCTTTTTGCTTTTTCATCAGCTCAACCACGCCGGCAGGTACGTAGCTTGTATTGGGCAGCATGTCTTCCTTCGTCAATTTCATGCCTTTCATCGTATTTTCACAGGCAACGATGGTGATATTTGCTTTCTTTGCCTCTTCTATACGGCCTGCAACAGCGGAATCCATCTTGAGCATCGCGATCCCGGGGCCGTAAACAACGATTTCCGCATTAACCTTGTCCGCGCCAAGCATTTGCTGAACGTTTTTAACGTTATTGAGTGCCAAATTCCATTTCGCAGGATCTGCATCGCTGACCTGCACTACCACACCTTCTTTGGCGACCGACGCATCGGCTGCAGCAGCATGAAGCGATACAAAAGACAGCGACAGTGCCAGCACAGCACCTACCACATTGATATGTTTCATTATTTTAATTCCTCCATGATGTTATTTAGTTGCAACTGTTTAAACAGCTACACGAGTAAAGACGCGAGACTGACAGATATTATTCCAATTTTTTTTCAATTAATGAATCGAGCATGGAATAATTGGGCATATGCTTGCGTCTTACGCAGGACTGTTTAACAAGATCATAAACATAAATGATTGTGCAAATACAAGTATGAAAATTATTTCCCTTTTTTGCCGCTCGAACAGCTTACAGGATCAGCTTGAGCAAGTCAGGCCCAGATTGTACCGTCTTGCATATTCATGGAGCCATAACGCTGCGCTGTCTGAAGATCTGGTGCAAGAGGCGCTGATTAAAGCGCTGAAAAATGCTAACCAGTTACGCGACCCGGCGCTATTAAACAGTTGGTTGTTTAGCATTCTTGCAAACTGCTGGCGAGACCATTTTCGTCGACACCAGGAGATGGACGATATCGAGGAACTAGAAGATTATCGTTATGCGCACGACAATACACCTGAAAATTCACATTCCCAATCACAGATTATTTCCCGCGTGCGCAGCGCGGTTGCACGCCTTCCTCTGGGCCAGCGCCAAGTGCTCACGCTAGTCGATCTGGAAGAGCTTTCGTATATTGAAGTTGCGTCGATATTGGACATACCCATCGGAACGGTTATGAGCCGCTTGTGCCGCGCGCGTGTGGCGATGAGGGCACTTTTAAAAGAGCTTGATCCGCAGCAGTCAGTGCATGCTGTGCAAATCAGGAGAATAAAATAATGCAAAATCAAAATATTTCTGATGAATACTTGAATTCATTTGTAGACAATCAACTCGATCCGGCGGAAAAAGCTCAGGCATTCGATGCGATCAATCGAAACGTTTCAATGAGAGAGCGCGTCTGCGAATTGCGCGGCCTGAAAGAGCTGATACAACATAGCTACAGCCAGCCTCCGCTATACATGCTGCCATCGGCAAAACAACTACATCGCTGGTCTGGCCATTTCCATGCTATCGCAGCCTGCCTGATACTGTTGATAGGCGGGGTATCGGGCTGGCTTACGCACGCATGGATCAGCAGGGAGCGCGGTCCAGATCTGATGAGCATCGTTGACGCCAGACAGGCCGGCTATAACCTTGCTGAATCGCGAAAAATTATTGTTCATGTAAGCAATTCCGATCCAGTGAGACTCAAAGCTGCTCTGGATGAAACTGAGGATTTGCTGGATACATACAGGCGCGCCAACCGTCAGATTAATATTGAAGTGATTGCAAATAAACACGCCGTAGATTTACTGCGAAGCAATGTATCAGCATATGCCCCGCGTATAAACGCGATGCAGCAGAAATACCCCAATTTGAACTTCCTGGTTTGCGGTCAAACAATCAGCAAACTAAAAGCGAAAGGAGAAAACGTGCAACTGTTGCCCCATACAGGAATTGCATCTTCCGCGGCCGAACAAATTAACAAACGAATGCAACAGGGATGGGGTTACGTTAGAATATAACGATTTTTTAATATTTATTCCCGCAAAAGACAACAAGTTATCCCAAATCATCAAAAAATGTGTTGCGATTCAAGCATGGATTTTTATCGTGAAGATAGTGAAAATTACGAAAAAATCGCTTGTCAGACATGGAATAACTTGAGTAAACTAGTCGAGTCGGTTATTTATAACGTCGAGTCTGCCATAACAAATGGCCCTGATTCGCGGCATATGCCAGACAGCGGCTGAAAAGGAATTTGAAGTTTGCGGTACGGCAGGAAGTCCTCCTGCCAGACTTCATTATGTTGATTCCGCCTGTTGGCAAATCAATAATCACAGAGCAGAAAGTTAATCGGAATATCGATTGGATACTGAAGCGTTTAAGTTTAATTTTATTTGAGGGGTTTTGAAATGGATCAATTACGTAGAACATTTTTGAAGAGCGCCGGTGTTGCCGGATCAGTAGTACTGGCAATCTCAGCAGGTTTGCTCAAGTCTGGTGAAGCACTTGCAGCAGCATGGAACACTAACGCCTTCGGCGCAAAAACCATTTCTGATGCGATGTCAGCCGCTGGTTTCTCCGGCGCAGCCGAGAGCAAAGACATTGAAATCAAAGCTCCTGAAATTGCTGAAAATGGCTCTGTAGTTCCTGTTGAAGTAACCAGCAAAATCCCTGGCACAACTTCAATGGCAATTTTTGTAGAAAAGAACCCAACACCAATGGTTGCTTCTTTTGAATTCATGGCCGGTGCCGAGCCTTACATTTCGACTCGTATCAAGATGGGTCAGACTTCACTGGTTCGCGTATCAGTAAAAGCAGGTGGCAAGACTTACAATACAACCAAAGAAGTTAAGGTTACCATCGGCGGCTGCGGCGGTTAATTATCGCCCCTGGTACGTTTCGAAATAAATTTAATTAATAGTTAGTTTGACGAGGAGTATGACATGGCTGGAGATATGAAAATGCGCGCGGCGCTTAACGGCGACGTTGCTGAAGTAAAAGTATTAATGAGTCACCCTATGGAGTCTGGTCTGCGCAAAGATGCAAAGACTGACAAAATGATTCCAGCTCACTATATCAACATGGTTGTCGCCACATTGAACGGCAAAGATGTTATCGAGTCACAGTGGGGATCAGCAATTTCCAAGAACCCGTTCCTGGGATTCAAAGTTAAAGGCGTAAAAGCTGGTGACAAAATTGCAGTTCATGCTGTTGACAATATGGGTACCAAGTTTGACGGTGAAGTTGCCGTAGCCTAAATCAGGTTAAGGGCATCACTAAAAATTCAGAATTCCTGTTGAGTCGCGTATCGTTCTGCTTGCTCCACTTGCCAGATATATTTATCGGGGCCGGCGTGAACAAACAGAGCTTACTGAGTCACCAGGAAATTTGGATTTTTAGAGCTGTCCATTTTTTGTCTGGGCTTATTCAAATTTTGCATTCGCTCACAGCGTCAAAATCAGAAAAGCCGGGACAGGCAATTGATTTAATACTTAAGCAATGCGCATCTAAACGTCAGGATATTCTTAAAAGTCTAGCAATTTCGCAGTAATCAATACGGTAATGTAATAAGTTGCCTCGGACACAAAACAATGTGCCCGGGTTGTTTTATTGTTCTTAAGTTATTGCATTTTTTATGAATCATCTTGCATTTAATTTTATATATTTGACAAATCGTAAAGGAGAATTTTATGTCCATGAATCGTCGTGAATTTTTACAACTGCTAGCGATAGCGTCTGCTTCCGGATTGGCGCTGAATAGCAAATCAGCCTTGTCGGCCAACAAGGGCACAGACAGCTTTTACGACTTGCCTGCCTTTGGCAATGTATCCATCATGCACATGACGGATTGTCACGCGCAGTTGAAACCCATTTATTTCCGTGAGCCAGACGTAAATATTGGCTTGAGCTCAAATTTTGGCAAGCCACCACATCTGGTCGGTGAAGCATTGCTTAAGCACTTCAACGTGCGTCCCAACACGATGGAAGCCCATGCCTTTACCTACCTTGATTTTGAAAAGGCAGCAAAACGTTACGGTAAAGTCGGCGGCTTCGCCCATCTGTCTACGCTGGTAAAACAAGTCCGCGCTAGCCGTCCCGGCTCACTGCTGCTTGACGGCGGCGATACATGGCAAGGTTCTGCCACCGCGCTGTGGACAGACGGTCAAGATATGGTAGATGCATGCAAACTGCTGGGCGTCGATGTGATGACAGGGCACTGGGAATTTACGCTGGGTCAAGAACGCGTCAAGCACGTTATCGAAAACGATTTCAAGGGCAAGTTGGATTTCGTTGCGCAGAACGTTAAAGACAACGAAATGGGTGACCCTGTATTCCAGCCCTATGTAATGAAGCAAATCAATGGCATACCTGTCGCCATCGTCGGCCAGGCCTTCCCTTACACACCAATCGCAAACCCGCGTCACATGGTTCCAGACTGGAGCTTCGGCATCCAGGACGAGAACATGCAGAAGGTTGTCGATGAAGCCCGTGCCAAAGGTGCACAGGTTGTCGTGGTGATTTCTCATAACGGTATGGACGTTGACCTGAAGATGGCAAGCCGCGTTACTGGCATTGACGCCATCATGGGTGGCCATACGCACGACGGTATCCCTGCTCCATCTATCGTCAAGAATCGCACGGGCCAGACTCTGGTTACCAATGCCGGATCAAATGGCAAGTTCCTTGGCGTGATGGACTTCGACGTAAAGGGTGGCAAGGTTGCAGGCTTCAAATATAAGCTGTTGCCAGTATTTTCAAACCTGATCACGCCTGATGCAGAGATGGATAGCCTCATCACAAAAATCCGCGCCCCCTATGAGGCGAAACTGGCTGAGAAACTGGCGATTACCGAAGGCACACTGTACCGCCGCGGCAATTTCAACGGTACCTTCGACCAGCTGATCCTGGATGCGCTGATGGAAGTTAAAGGTGCAGACGCAGCCTTCTCACCCGGCTTCCGCTGGGGTACATCATTGTTGCCGGGCGAAGCGATTACCTATGAGCACGTGATGGATCAGACCGCCATTACCTATCCGCAGACAACACTCACTGAAATGACCGGTGAAACCATCAAAACCATCATGGAAGACGTCTGTGACAACCTGTTTAACGCTGACCCTTACAAGCAGCAAGGTGGCGACATGGTGCGTGTAGGCGGCATTAACTACACATGCGACCTGACCAAAGGTTTTGGCAAGCGCATCAATAACATGATGTTGAATGGCAAGGCACTCGATCCTAACAAGAAGTACAAAGTTGCTGGCTGGGCGCCTGTTGCTGAAGGTGTTGTTGGCGAGCCTATTTTTGACGTGGTATCAGGATACTTGCGCAGCAAAAAAGTCATCAGCCCGCGCAAGCTGAATATGCCTAAACTGATAGGCGTCAAGGGCAATCCTGGTCTTGCTTAATTAACACATTAATGTCTTAATACAGCCCGGTGAATAAGAGAGTTTCTCTTGTTTACCGGGCTGTTGTTTTTTCTATCAGGGAAATAACAACAAAGCTGAGCATCAACCTACACTGAACAGAATTCAATTTTTAAATAAATCATAGAGGGGATGGAATTATGAGTTTGGCAACGACAATTGTCCTGTGGGGACTGGGTTTGGGTGTGCTTTTGGGTATTTTCGCCAGCAAAACCAACTTCTGTACCATGGGTGCGGTTTCTGACATTGTAAACATGGGCAGCTGGGGACGCATGCGTGCCTGGATACTCGCGATTGCGGTGGCAATTATCGGTACCAGTATATTGTCTTATCTTGGTTATCTGGATTTATCCAAAACCATATATACCGGGTCCAGCTTTCCTGTTCTGACCTTTCTGGCGGGCGGCTTTATCTTCGGTGTAGGCATGACACTGGCCTCGGGTTGCGGTAACAAAACCTTGCTGCGTATCGGCAGCGGCAATCTGAAATCACTCGTTGTATTCGTGTTTATGGGTATTGCAGCAATTGCCACTCTCAAAGGCATATTTGGTGCCTTCCGTGTCAGCGTGCTGACAGCACCTGCTGTAACCATGCAAATGGATCACAGCCAAACTATACCTGCCTTCTTCTCTATCGGCGGGTATGATGCCAACACCGTGCAAATTATCGTAGCCTGCGTGATTGCACTGGCCATGCTAATCTTTGTCTTCATGAGTAAAGACTTCCGCCACGAGCTGGATAACTCTATCGCCGGCATCTCCATCGGTCTGATCGTTATTGCAGCCTGGTATATTACCGGCCATATGGGTTATGCAGAAAATCCTGATACCATGGAAATGACCTACATGGGCACAGCCTCTCATCTGGCCGAGTCCATGTCCTTTGTGGCTCCATCTGCTTACACCCTGGAATATCTGGGATACTGGACTGACACATCAACTGTCGTTACCTTTAGCGTTGCTTCTGCGTTTGGTGTGGCATTAGGCTCATTCCTCTACGCCATCTTCACCAAGAGCTTCCGCTGGGAATACTTCACTTCGGCCAAAGATATGGGTTCTCATATCATAGGCGCTATCATGATGGGTTTTGGCGGCATTACCGCCATGGGATGCACCATTGGACAAGGCATTACCGGCGTCTCTACCCTGTCATTGGGTTCATTCGTGACGCTGCTGTCGATTATCGCCGGCTCTGCTGTTACCATGAAGATACAATACTACCTGATGATGCGCGAAGACTAAGCTGCAACAGGTTTCACCGCAGTATTTAAACTCCCGGTTTCCCGGGAGTTTTGCTTTAACACTATGCAATCAAGATGCATCTGTATTTTTCAAATTTTTCAACTTCGCCATATTTATTTTAGCTGCAACCAATGTGTCAGGAGCAACAAGCATGACAGAATCTTTTACAACAGAATTTGATGAGGAAGATGATGCTGAGCAGACTCCTTCTGCCCAGCAAGTCCCGCTGGGAGCCAAGAATTACATCACGCCTGCCGGCTTTCGGCGCCTGCAGGACGAGCTGGATCAGCTGTGGAAAATTGAACGTCCGACACTGGTGCAAACCATTACATGGGCGGCATCAAACGGTGACCGCTCGGAAAACGGCGACTATATCTATGGCAAGAAACGGCTGCGCGAAATCGACAAGCGCATACGATTTTTAGCTAAACGACTGGAAAATGCCGAGGTCATCGATCCGGCACTCAGGGCGGATTGCGATCAGATATTTTTTGGCGCCACAGTGACGGTGTGCGGGCTGGATGGAGAGAACCGAACTTTCAGCATTGTGGGTGTTGATGAGGCAGACCCCGCGCTCGGTTTGATTAGCTGGGTATCTCCCCTGGCCAGGGTACTACTCAAGGCACGCGAGGACGATACCATAACCTTGCGCCTGCCCAACGGGATTGATGAGCTATTGGTGGTGGAAGTTTCGTACTGCACCATCAGCCTTAACGGCTGAGGGTGCAATCTGGCATTCCGGCAACAATAAGTTAGTGTTTACCTGTGCTGCCAAATCCACCCTCACCGCGCTGGCTAAGCGGAAACTCCTCAACAATATTGAACTCCATCTGTATCACCGGCACGATCACCAGCTGCGCCATGCGTTCCAGCGGTAACAGCTTAAACGCAGCATTCCCGCGATTCCATAGAGAAACGAAAATCTGCCCCTGATAATCAGAGTCAATTAGACCCACCAGATTCCCCAGCACGATACCGTGTTTATGCCCCAGGCCTGAGCGCGGCAATATCATCGCGGCGAAATGCGGATCACCGATATGCATGGCGATGCCGCTGGGAATCAGCTCGCACTGGCCGGGATCTATCGTCATGTTGTGGTCGATACAGGCGCGCAAATCGATACCGGCCGAACCTGGTGTGCCATAAGCGGGGGGGTGTTCGTGCAAGCGCGCGTCGAGAATCTTTATGTCCACTTTTTTCATCGTGGTTATCCTTTATGTTTAAGTTTGATAATGTGATTGAGCAAGGCGCGCGCCTGTGTGATCTTGTCTGAGCGCGGCAATAAATGTTCGCCCGCGTCATCGAACAACACCAGTTCGTTGTCATCCGCGCCGATCGCCTCTTGCGCCAGATTGGCGGCAAGCAGGGGGAGCTTTTTGGCGCGGCGCTTCTGTTCCGCATAGGACTTCAGGTTTTCGCTTTCGGCCGCAAAGCCAACGCAGAACGGCGGATTGGGCAGTGCGGCAACATAGGCAAGAATGTCCGGATTTGGCACCAGCTCCAGGGTCAGGTTCCCACCGTCCTTTTTGATCTTCTGCGCGCTGGCCTGCGCCACCCGATAATCGGCCACCGCTGCCACACCAATAAAAATATCGCTGGCAGCAACCTCTTTCTTCACGGCATCAAACATCTCGCTCGCACTCTCCACCTTCACCAGACGCGCAGCATTAGGCGCAGGAAGCGCGACAGGACCCGACACCAGCGTAACCTCTGCGCCGAGCTCGATGGCGACCTGCGCAATCGCATAACCCATCTTGCCAGAGCTGCGATTGGTGATGCCGCGCACGGCGTCGATGGCCTCGTAAGTTGGCCCGGCGGTCAGCAACAGCCTCACGCCGGCTAATAATTTAGGCTGCAAACTGGCAAGAATCGCCTGCGCCAGCTGTTCGGCTTCCAGCATGCGTCCCAAGCCTTCCTCGCCGCATGCCTGCACACCGCTCTCCGGCCCCAGCACGATCACGCCATCGGCTTTAAGTTGTGTGATATTGCGCTGCGTGGCCGGGCTCTCCCACATCTGCTTGTTCATGGCCGGTGCGATCAGCAACGGACAATTCCGTGCCAGGCACAGCGTGGAAAGCAGATCATCCGCCAGGCCATGCGCAAGCTTGGCAATGAAATCCGCTGTTGCAGGTGCAATCACAATCGCATCCGCAGCCCTGCTTAAATTGATGTGAGCCATGCCGTTGCCGCTGTCATCCCACTGGCTGGTCAGCACCGGTTTTCCGGACAACGCCTGCATGGTGGTCGGCGTGATAAAGTGGCATGCCGACTCAGACATCGCCACCTGCACTGCGAGGCCCTGCTTGATCAGCAGGCGTGTGAGTTCTGCGGCTTTGTAGGCGGCAATCCCGCCAGTTAGGCCAAGCACAATGCGTTTATCTATTGTTTGTTCCATAATGCGGCGTATCTTAACAAAAATCAGCGCCGGTTAAGCGAAAAACAGCTACGGGGAGGTTTATGGCAATTAATGACTGGCCTGAAGGCGAACGTCCACGCGAGAAATTAATTCAGCGCGGCGCGGCCTCGCTCTCCGATGCCGAGTTGCTGGCGATCTTCCTGCGCACCGGCGTCGTTGGCAAGAGCGCGGTGGATCTGGCACGCGACCTGCTCAGCCGTTTCTCCACGCTGACCGCCATGTTTGCCGCCAGCCAGGAAGACTTCTGCACCCTGCACGGCATGGGACAGGCCAAGTATGTGCAGATGCAGGCAGTGCTGGAAATGTCGCGGCGCGCCCTGGCGGAAGAGATGCAGGCCGGCGATGCGCTGAACTCCCCGCGCGCGGTGCGCGACTATTTGCAGCTTCTGCTGCGCGGGCGCGGGCAGGAAGTCTTCATGGTGATCTTCCTCGACGCGCAGCACCGCGTGCAGGCTGCTGAAGAGCTGTTTCACGGCACGCTCACCCAAACCAGCGTTTACCCGCGCGAGGTCGTCAAGCGCGCACTGTTTCACAACGCGGCTGCCGTGATCCTGGCGCACAACCATCCTTCAGGGGTGGCCGAACCCAGCCAATCCGACCGCATGCTTACCGATGCGTTAAAACAGGCCCTGGCGCTGGTAGATGTTCGCGTGCTTGATCATTTCATCGTTGCCGGAGCCGGATGCTTGTCATTCGCCGAACAAGGCATGTTATAGGCAGCATCGTCACCGAATATAACCCTATACATGCGGATCCGCCCCCTCATCCTGCCATTATCGCTGCCGCTGATACTGCTGGTTTCTGGCTGCAGCCAGACCAGTCTGCTGACCAGGCAGGATTACCAGAAAAGCCAGAATCAGTTTTTGCAGGGCAAAGTCGATGATGCTTTCCTCGATTTTCCCCGAGGCGCGGAGAATGGCAACTTCATTACCACCATGGAAAAGGCCTACCTTAACCTCATTCAGGGCAAGCCACAGGTCAAAATGCTGCAACAACAGGTGGATGCACTGGAAAACCGGGTCCGCTACCATGTCTCGCGCGAGGCCAAAACTTTTTTCTATCTGCAAACACCTGAAGATTATTACGCCGCTGAACATGAGGCAATCTGGCTACATTTTCTGCTGAGCTGGTCGTACTCGCTGCAGGGAAAACACGAAAACGCCTGTGTCGAAGCCCGTGTATCGAGCAGCCTGTTGTCGCTGCCGTGGAGCCCCGCGGGTCATTTTGATGATCCGGCAATGCGTTTGTTTCTGGCTGGTTTATGGACTATGTGCGGTGAATGGCGAGAGGCACAGGTCGATTTACGCGCCGCATGGATGATGGACAATCGCCTTGCCTGGGCCAAGGAGCTATCCGAGCGAGAACTTGCACCCGCCAATTTATTTCTGGTATTGGGCGGCCCGGGACCTGAACCTGTCTGGACTCCGGAACTGAAGTTCAATCCCCTGCGCTCGCAGCGCCAAGTCAGCTTCAAGCTGCGCGGCAAGAAAAGCTCTCTTGCCATTCTCGACCGCAAGGGACTGCCCATCATTACACACATCTCCCCTGATGCAGGCAAATGGTATGAACGTCATCTGGAGAGGGAGAGCGAGCTGCATGAAATCATTCTCGATTCCGCTTTTGGCGGAAAGGCGACTGCCAGCGGCGCCGTTGCGACAACAAAAATCGCGGCGAAAACAGGTTTGGGTGTACTGGTGGGAATAGCCGGAACGGCATTGGGAGCTGCCATCTCAAATGCCGGTTTCCAGTCTGGATCCGATGACCTGGTTAAATATGGATTAATCACGGCGGCAGCGAGCATTACATGGGGCTGGAACATCGCGTCGGAAGGATATCAATCAAGCGTCAGCGAGTTCAAACAGGAGCTGGATCCGAGCATTCATTATCGCTTTGTTCGATATCTTCCTGAATACTTATGGCTGGGCTGGAGCGATCAAACCGTCAGTTATCCGGTGGAGCTGAGAACATCATCAGGCGCGCGCACTTACGTCAGTCAACCCAGCGTCATTGGGCGAACCTCTGTCACCATTGCATTTATACCGGATGCAAGAGTGACACAGAGTTACATATACCGTAATAGTTATTATCCGGTTACCGTCGTTCCGTTACAAGAATGAGAATTATTCCTCTTTTTCCAGCGCTTCTGGCTTATTCCGAGATGAACAGCTATTATTAATCACGTTGATAGTTATGCAGTGAGGTTTATCGCCATGCCCACATTAAATAATTTAATTCTTTTTACAATCACGATAACCGCTCTCACCCCGCTCCATCCCTCCCATGCTGAATCCAATGAAGCCAATCAAACAGCACAATATTCCACAGTAAACATCAATGAGCGTCAGAATATTAATGTTGTGTACGATGTAAAGGATGATGTATGGGAAGCAGGAGTCGGCAAGGCATTATTTTTTTTAAACGGTCTGATGGGCTCATATAGCGCAATGGGTGTGCCACAGGAACAAGTGCATATCAGTGTCATCATGCATGGATCAACTGCCTATTGGCTACTCAAAGAGAATGCCTATCAGATCCATAAAAACGATCCGTTTGACTTCAATCCCAATGAACATATCGTGCAGGAATTATTGGCAAAAGGAGTGAGTGTTGAGATATGCAACTCGACCATGAAGGCGAAAGGCTGGACAGAAAAGGACATCTTGCCCGGTGTGGTCATAGTTCACGACGCTTACTCACGGCTGATTGATTTGCAGATGCGCAAATACGCGTATATACGATTCTAGAGTATGAAGTTTGAGGATGTACTCTGGTGCATCGTCCTGGCCCACCAAGTGTCTCAGTGCACTAACCTTTATGCTGCATGCAATCCACTTTTAATTGCACATTACTGAAATCGCATGAGTTTTTGATACCTGTCAGACCGCATCGCCCGCCTCTAAAACCACGACTTCTTTTTTGCGGCAGAATCTGAATTACCGCCAGACTGAACCTCTCCCATCAGCTTGAAATGCTGCAGGAATGGATTGCTTAGCGATGGATTCTTGATCATTTGCCGATAATTACCCTTGATGAATTCGAGCGAATTCGTGGCGATTGCGGGTCCAAGTTTGGTCAGGCCAAAACCGTCTTCTATCCAGGAAGCCCAATTTTCCGGAGTGGCGCGCAAATCCCAATCCAGCTCCCCGTTATCCATTGCTCCTGCACGTTGCACCAAGCCATTCACGATATCGAGCAAGCCTCGGGCACGTGGCTCCCCCTTAAACCCATAGCCAATGCGTGCGGTAAACTCGGCCTTTTGCAGCGGCTCATAGACCTGAGGAGTACTATTCCATTTTTCCTGTAATGCGGCCATCCACACGTCTGAAAATAACTGATTCATTCTGTCTCCTTAGTAACAAATACGCTGTATAGATATTTTGTTCAGGTTGCGAGAGATAAACTTGATTTAAAATTATTTTGCTGAGAATAGAATAACATGCGGTCGCTATAAAAAGTATATTTTGCCCGTTCAGGCAATGTTTGACTGCAAACATTCTCACCTATGAACCTGTCCCTCAGGCTTACGGCAGATTAATTGCAGGAAAATTCTGCCGCGACAGCACTGTCTCTATGCTATCACGTTGAAAAACGGTTAACATAACATCGATGCTCAAAATCAGCTGATGGCAAAACCGGGACAATCAGATGCAGCCAATTTCCTCCATTACACCAAAGTGGTCAGTTTTGTTTCGCGCCACACCGTGGCTGATTCTTTGCCTCTGCTTGGCAGCCACCTATATTCTCTGGAATAACGCACAGAACCATGCCCAGGCCAGGCAGAAAGAAGAATTTGATTTCCGTGTCAACGACGTGACTGCCGACATCAAGAACCGTATCGAAGGCTACGAATTGATATTACGCGGCAGCAAGGCCCTGTTCAATGCTTCGCGAGAGGTTAGCAGGCAAGACTTTCACAATTACATCAGCGCTCTCAATCTGAGACAAGATTACCCTGGAATTCAGGGAATCGGATTTTCCAGGTGGCTGTCTGCCCAGGCAAAAACGCACCGTCTTGCACAAGTTCGTGCCGCAAGCTTCCACGACTACAGCTCACACCCGTTAGGGGGGCGCGATGCGTACAGCACCATCATATTTATAGAGCCATTTGACTGGCGTAACCAGCGCGCCTTTGGCTACGACATGTATGCCGAACCGCTGCGCCGTGCGGCCATGGCGCTAGCGCGCGATGAAAACCGGGCAGCCATATCGCGGAAAGTGAGGCTGTTGCAGGAAACCGAGGGCGAAAACCAAGCCGGCTTCCTCATGTATCTGCCGGTATATCGCCACGATGTGCCGCATGACACCCTGGCACAGCGCCGCGCCAACTTACTCGGCTGGGTGTATGCGCCGTTTCGCATGAATGACCTGATGAATGGCATTCTGGAGCGCCACTTCGGCGAAATCAACGAAACGCTGGATCTTGAAATCTACGATGGCGACATGTCTATACCTGAGAACCTGATGTATGTTGCAGACCAGGCTCACGGAGGGCATGCTGTCCTGCATCAATCCCGATTCGAGCACGCCGAAAATCTGGAACTCGGCGGACATCAATGGACAATTTATATGCGCTCCCGGCCCGGCTTTGAGTCCAGACTGAAAAATGAACGCACACAGACAATCATCATTGCCGGCACAGGAATCAGCCTGCTGCTCACCTGGATCGTCTGGCTGCTGGTCAACGGACGCAGGCGCGTCTTGCAACTAGCGGAGAAAATGAACCTGGAGCTAATCGAGACCAGCAGGCAGTTGAGGGAGAACGAACGCTATCAGCATGCCTTGCTGGCCGATCTGCCGGCGGCAGTGGTGGTGCATGGCCCGGATGGCGCGATCCGCTACAGCAATGCGGCAGCGCAACATATTCTCGGCCTGACTGAAGCCGAGGCAATGGGCCGTATGGCGCAAAGCTCCGAGTGGCGATTCCTGCACGAGGACGGCTCGCCATTGCCGGCGGAGACGTATCCCGTCAACCAGGTTTTTGCAGACAAAAAACCGCTGCACGCATACCTCATGGGCATAGACAGAGGGGCGATATCGGGAAAGTCCTGGACACTGGTCAACGCTTATCCAGAACTGGACAACACCGGGCAGGTAACGCAAGTCGTCGTCTATTTTCTGGATGTGACGCAACACAAACAGGCTGAAAATCAGCTTAAAAACCTCAACCGTTTCTATTCGGTGCTGACGCGTGCCAACGAAGCCATTGTACGCGCCACCTGCCAAAGCCAGCTATTCGAGGATATCTGCCGCATCGCGGTAGAAGATGGCCAGTTCGTCATGGCGTGGGTTGGCCTGATCGATAACGATCTGAGTGAAATCATCCCGGTCGCCCACTGGGGAAACGATGCCGGATATCTGGAGTGTCTGCGCAAGGTGGGCATCCTGAGCTTTAACGGACCAACCGCACAGACACTGCATACCGGGGACTATCACCTTAGCCAGGATATCGCGGCAGATGCCGCCATGAATCCGTGGCGCCGGAAAGCGGTTCAGCGCGGCTACGGTTCCTCGGCAGCATTTCCGATTCACCTCGGCCACAAGGTAGTTGGGGCAATCAACCTGTACGCTGCACAAGCGCATTACTTCAATGCCGAAATTATTCACTTGCTCCACGATCTGGCCCAGGATATCTCGTTCGCGCTCGGTGCATTTGACCAGCAGGATAGGCGCGCTTTCGCGGAAACCCAGTTGCAGCAGCTCAACCAGGAACTCGAACAGCGTGTTGCGGAACGTACGCGTCAGCTTGAAAATGCGAACAAGGAACTGGAATCCTTCAGCTATTCGGTTTCCCACGATTTGCGGGCGCCCTTGCGCAGCATCGACGGCTTCAGCGATATACTGCAAAAAACTTATGCCGACAGCCTCGACGACAAGGGACGCGATTACCTCGGGCGGGTGCGCCGGGCCAGCAAACGCATGGGGGAGCTGATCGACGACCTGCTACAATTGTCGCGCGTGACCCTGGCCGAGTTGAGGAAGGAAAAAGTAAATCTGAGCGCGATGGTGCAAGGCATATCCGCGGAAATACAGGAGACAGCGCCGCAGCGCCAGGCCACCTGGATCATCCAGGACGATATCGTGGTGCAGGCTGACAGCCGCCTGATGAAGGCGGTACTGGAAAACCTGCTCGGCAATGCGTGGAAATTCACCGCCAACCAGCCCGCATCGCGTATCGAATTCGGGCTGATTGCACAGGGTAATGAAAAAGTTATTTTTGTACGCGATAATGGTGCAGGTTTCGACATGCAATATGCAGGCAAGCTGTTTGGCGCTTTCCAGCGCCTGCACAACATCGAAGAATTTGATGGAACCGGGATCGGTTTAGCCACGGTGCAACGCATTATTCACCGCCATGGCGGACGGGTCTGGGCGGAAGGGCAAACCGGACACGGCGCAACCATTTATTTCACCTTATGAACACGTACTGACGAGAGCACGCACAGATGGGAAAAAAAATACTGCTGGTCGAGGATAATCCGGACGACGTGGAACTGGCATTGCTTGCACTGCAGGCAAGTGGCATGGAAAACAGCCATACTGTGGTGGCACGCGACGGCCAGGAGGCGCTGGATTATCTGCAGCGTACTGCTCATGGTTCCGTGGCGAAGCCCGAGGTCATCCTGCTCGACCTGAAGTTGCCGCGAATAGATGGCTTCGAGGTGCTGAAAAGAGTGCGCGCAAATCCTGCTACCCGCTACCTGCCAATTGTGATCCTCAGTTCATCACGGGAAGAGCGCGATCTGATCACCTGCTACGAATTGGGGGCCAACAGCTACATCCAGAAATCCCTCGATTTTTCCATTTTTTCCGAATCGGTCAGGCAAATCGGGCAATACTGGCTGTGCCTCAACGAGGTGCCGTGGCAATGCCCAAGGGTCTGATGGCGAACGATTTGCGCCTGTTGATGGTGGAAGACTCTGCTGATGATGCAGAACTGGTCGTCGCGGAACTGACCCACGCGGGTTTTGGGGTCACCGCCTCGCGTGTGGAAACAGCTGCTGAAATGGAAGCCGCGCTTAAAACTGGCGTCTGGGATGCTGTCCTCTCCGATTACAATCTTCCTTCTTTTTCCACCGAAGCAGCGCTGACGATGCTCCAGTCACGAAAGCTGGATATTCCATTCATCATCGTATCCGGCTGTATCGGTGAGGAAGTCGCGGTCACCCTGATGAAGGCAGGCGCCCATGATTTTGTGATGAAGGGCAAACTGGCGCGCCTGGCACCGGCGCTGCAACGCGAGCTGCGCGAAGCGGTGCTGCGATGCGAGCGACGCCAGGCACAGGAACGACTGGCGGACAGCGAAAAATTTTTGCGCACCATGACCGCGGCACTAGGCGAGGGCATTCTGGTGCAGGACCAAAGCAGCCGCCTGATATTCATGAATCCGGAGGCCGAACGCCTGCTTGGCTGGAGTGAAACGGAACTGGCACAACGGAATGTTCACGACACGATTCATGCACTACAAGAAAATGGCTCAGCCCATACCAGAGAAGCCTGCCCCATCCTCAATGTAAGTCATACGGGTGGCGTTTACCGCAGCTACGACGACATATTTGTGCATCGCGATGGTCGGACTTTTTCCGTCGCTTATGTGGCGACGCCCATCATCGAACACGATGAAGTGGTGGCCACCGTGACGGTGTTTCAGGATATCAGTGCGCGCAAGCAGATGGAAAATGAACTGCGCGAATCGCGCAAGCAGTTGCGCGCACTGTCGATGTTTCTGCAAACGGTACGCGAAGAAGAGCGCAAGCGCATCGCGCGCGAACTGCACGATGAGCTCGGACAGGCACTGACAGCATTGAAAATTGACCTGGACTGGCTCGAAGCGCGTTGCGGCAATATGGATGCGCGCGTCGGAGAAAAATTCCGCTCCATGGATGTCATCCTGGGCAAGACGGTGGAGTCAGTGCGCATCATCGCCGAAGATTTGCGTCCCGGCATGCTGGACGATCTGGGGCTGGCCGCTGCAATTGAGTGGCAAGTGGAGAAGTTCCAGGAACGCACCACTATTCAGTGCGAGCTGAGCATGAACCGTGACGAGTTTGAACTCGACGAGCGTGTGGCCACCTCGGTATTTCGCATTGTTCAGGAAGCGCTAACCAATGTGGCGCGCCATGCTGCGGCGAGCAAGGTACGTATCGTGGTGGAAGAGCGCGATGACGAAATTCATCTGGAAATAACCGACAACGGCAAGGGCTTTCAAGCTGGCCCCAAAAAGCGCTCTTATGGCCTGCTGGGCATCAAGGAGCGTGTCAACATGCTTGGCGGCGCGGTGGAAATTTCCAGCCAGCCCGGTGCAGGCACTGCGGTGCGCGCCAGTATTCCTTTGCATGGCACGGAGATAGAACAATGATACGTATCCTGATTGCCGATGATCACACCATTTTGCGCGATGGACTAAAACAAATTCTCTCGGAATGTCACGATATGGTCGTCGCGGGCGAAGCAGACAATGGCGACGATGCGTTGAAAAAGATTCGCGAGCAAGAGTGGAATGTAGTGGTACTGGACATGTCCATGCCGGGCAAAAGCGGCATCGAGCTGATCAAGCAAATCAAGAGCGAAAAACCGAAACTGCCCATTCTCATTCTCAGCATGCACAAGGAAGACGTATACGCCGTGCGCACCCTGAAAGCCGGCGCCTCCGGCTACCTTTCCAAGGACAGCGCCTCCGCACAACTGGTGACTGCCATTCGCAAAGTCGCCAGCGGGGGAAGCTTCATCACCCCCGAAGTGGCGGAAAAGCTGGCCTATGGCTTGCGCGCCCCGTCCGATGCGCCTGCACATACACAGCTCTCGAATCGGGAGTACCAGGTCTTCATGATGCTGGTGCAGGGCAAGGGCATCACCGAAATCGCCGATGAACTCTTCTTGAGCGTCAAAACCGTCAGCACCCACAAAACCCGCATCATGGAGAAGATGAATGCCGACAACCTCTCGGTGCTCATCAAGTACGCCATCAAACACGGCCTGCTCGACGAGGCTGATGACTTGCACGACTAAGCCTCTACTCAACACTCTCTGGCATCAGTCGCAACATTGCGCAAGTCATCACCACATCAAGTTATTAAATATAATCAAATAGTTATATAAAATCGCTTCACCTTTTATCCGATAACACTGTCGGATAATTCCTACCTCCCTAGCTGTTTTCCCACACTCAAAATCAGCATACGCCGATATTTTTCAGCGGCGTATGCATTCATCATGCAGCCATCGAAAAGCAGCAAAGATGTTGCAACTGAAACCGAGGAAGAGACTTAACAAGATGATGGTTTACCTGGTAGAAGATTCGCCGGTTATCCGCGAACGCTTGCGTGACATGGTGCTGGAACTCGACCCAGGCGCCAGGGTGATCGAAGCATCATCAGCCTCTGAAGCAATCGCCGGCATTGTGGAAATGCAACCGGATCTGGTGGTGCTGGATTTGAAGCTGGCTGGCGCAAGTGGACTGGAAGTGTTGCGTGAAACGGATGGAAAGCTGCCTGCAAACAGAGTGATCGTTTTCACCAGCCAAGCCAGCCAGCCTTATCGAAAGAAGTGCATGGCAATGGGCGCGGCGGGATTCTTTGACAAGGCGCAGGATTTTGAACGGGTACGCGACGTGGTGCGGCAGATGAGCAGCAGCGCCCTAGCGGCAACTGATAACGGGGAGAACAGATGAGCGAATCAAGAAAATATTTTAACGGCAGCTTGCTCACCGCGCTGCCGGTCGCAGCCGGAGTGGCTGCGACACTAATCGTCGGCGAGGGCAGCTGGCTCAGCTTCGGTCTTGCCGCTAGCGTGGCTGCGACTGGCGTGGCAGCTGCCGTCGGGCTTGCAGGCTTGCGCCGCAGCGATCTATCACAGCAGCTTGCACTGCGCGAAATAAAAGTACAGGCCGAATGCAGGGTCTCTGCCGAAGCATATCTGAATGGTCTGGAACATTTCGCAGGAACCGTTGTTCCGGTGTGGGAAAAACAGATCGAAACGGGCAGAAGCCAGGCCGAACATGCAGTGATCGAATTGATGCACAAGTTTACCGGCATTGTCGCCAAACTCGATGAGGCAGTGGCCGCGTCAAATGTTTCCGCTGAATCGGTAGAAAGTGGCGAACATGGCCTGGTCGCCGTGTTCACGCAAAGCGAACGCCGCATGCAATCGGTGGTGACCTCCATGCAGGCGACACTGCACAACAAGGATGCGCTGCTGCAGGACGTAGGGCATCTGGTGCAGTTCATCGAACAGCTGAAGGAGATGGCGAGCGCCGTCGCCAAGATTGCCGACCAGACCAATTTGCTGGCGCTCAACGCCGCCATCGAGGCGGCGCGTGCCGGAGAGGCAGGTCGCGGATTTGCCGTGGTTGCCGATGAAGTGCGCAAGCTGTCAAAACTGTCGGGCGACACGGGACACAAAATCAGCGAAAAGATTGAGCTCATCAATCAGGCGATAAACACAGCTTTCGAATCGGCCGAGAAATCCACCGCTCAGGACAGCAAGGCGATCAGTGCCTCGGAGATAGCGATTCACGGCGTGCTGGAAGATTTTCGCCAGGTCACCGGTGGCCTGGTCCAGTCCGCCGGCATCTTGCGCAACGCCAGCGCCGGCATAAAGCATGAAGTGGCGGAATCGCTGGTGCAACTCCAGTTCCAGGATCGCACCAGCCAGATACTGTCACATGTGCGCGACAGCATAGCCAGCTTCCCCGGCAAGCTCAAGGAAAGCGAAATGCGTTTCAAGGAAAGCGGGCAACTGCAAGTCCTGAATGTACACACGGTACTGGCCGATCTGGAACGCACCTACGCCACCAGCGAAGAACAAATTAACCATGGCAAGAGCATTGGTGCAAGAGGTAAAGCTGTACAGCAGCAAAAAGATGAAATCACATTTTTCTAGGAGGTAATACGTTATGGCTAAAACAATTTTGATTGTGGACGATTCCACCACCCTGCGTCAGGTCGTGTCCATTGCGCTCAAGGGCGCAGGTTACGACGTGATCGAGGCCTCGGATGGCAAAGACGCACTCGACAAGCTGACCGGGCAGAAAGTTCATCTCATCATAAGCGATGTGAATATGCCCAATATGGATGGCATCACTTTCGTCAGTGAAATGAAAAAGCTGCCTGCCTACAAATTTACACCGGTGATCATGCTGACCACCGAGGCGGGCGAGGACAAAAAAACGGCAGGCCAGGCTGCGGGCGCCAAGGCCTGGGTGATCAAACCCTTCAAGCCGGAACAGATGCTCGACGCCGTTTCAAAACTGATCCTGCCTTAAGCGCTGACGAGGAGATTGCGATGAACAACACTGCCTGCCAGTTACACATAGAAGGCGAAATGACCATCTATACCGCAGCCGAAACAAAAGCGCGTTTATTGCCTTTACTGGCGCAATGCATCGACCTGGAAATCGATCTTTCCCAGGTGAATGAAATGGATAGTGCGGGCCTGCAACTGCTGATTCTTGCCAAGCGCGCGTGCACAAAGCGCAATGGCAATCTGCATCTGGTCGGGCATAGCAAGGCGGTGGCAGAAGTATTGGAACTCTGCAACATGATGTCATTTTTCGCCGAAGCGCACGCGGCTTCATCGAAAACGCACTAGCAACCAAGGAGAAACAATCATGAATATGGATCAGGCACTGCAAACCTTTATTGTCGAGAGCCGCGAGCTGTTGCAGGACATGGAAGACAGTCTGTTGGGCATAGAAAGCGAAGCGGACCAGAGTGAATCGGTCAACGCAATATTTCGTGCAGCCCACACCATCAAGGGTTCTGCAGGGCTGTTCGGCCTGGATGACATCGTGGCCTTTACCCATGTATTGGAAAGCGTGCTGGACAGGGTGCGCAGCGGCAAGCTGGAGATCGACTCCGATCTGGTGGCGCTATTCCTGCTGTGCGGTGATCACATGGCGATACTGGTGAACCATGTTGAAAGCGGCTCGGCATCCCCGAATCAGGACGACCAGCTGACAGGTTCAGCGCTGATGGAAAAACTCTCTCAACATCTCGACTCGCATCATACCCTCCCCCCGCAACTGTCAGCCGCGGCAATGCAGTCATGCGAGCAACATGTTGAAAGCTCAGCCGGCAGTCTGGCAGATAACGACAACTGGCATATTTCGCTGCGTTTCGGCCGCGATGTGTTGCGCAACGGCATGGATCCCCTGTCGTTCTTCCGCTATCTCGGCACACTGGGCGAGATCGCAGGCATCACCACGATTTCGGATGCCTTGCCGTCCGCTGCCGAGATGGATGCGGAATCCTGTTATCTGGGCTACGAGATCAACTTCAGGAGCACAGCCACAAAAGCAGCAATCGAAGGCGTGTTCGAATTTGTGCGGGACGACTGCCATATCCATATTCTTCCGCCGCATAGCCGCGTGTCTGATTTTGTAAAGATGATCAAAAGTTTGCCGGAAGAAGACCTGCGCCTGGGTGAAATCCTTGTACTTTGCGGCACCCTGACCAGAAATGAGCTGGAGACAATTCTGACTCTGCAGACACAGTCAGATGCCAGCCCTGACAACACATCGGGTGCGCATACAAAACTGCTCGGCACCATCGCGGTGGAACAGGGCATGGTTCAGCCTGAGGTAGTGGAAGCGGCGCTGGAAAAACAAAAAAATACCAAGGATGGCAAAGCCAAACAGCAACTGCTACGTGTCGATGCGGAAAAACTCGACCTGCTCATCAACCTGATCGGCGAGCTGGTGATTGCCGGTGCCGGTGTCAATATTCTGGCCCAGCACATCCGCCAGCCGGCATTGCTGGAAGCGGCCTCCACGCTGGGTCGTCTGGTCGAGGAGGTGCGCGACAGTGCGCTGAATCTGCGCATGGTGCAGATCGGTGAAACCTTCAACCGCTTTCAGCGCGTGGTGCGCGATGTCAGCAAGGATCTGGGCAAGGATATAACACTGCTTATCAGCGGTGCAGATACCGAACTCGATAAAACGGTCGTTGAAAAAATAGGCGACCCGCTCACCCATCTGGTGCGCAACTCGATGGATCACGGCATCGAGAATGCCGAGTTGCGCGCAGCGCGCGGCAAGCCTGCAAAAGGCACTGTGCGTCTTAACGCCTATCACGAGTCCGGCAGCATCGTAATCGAAGTTTCTGACGATGGCGGCGGTCTCAACCGCGAGCGGATTCTGGCCAAGGCCATCGAGAAAGGCATCGTTACGCCCGGCCAGAACTTGTCCGAACAGGAAGTTTTTCGCCTGATTTTCGAAGCGGGATTTTCCACCGCCGAACAGGTGAGCAACATTTCCGGGCGCGGCGTGGGCATGGACGTGGTGCGCCGCAACATCGAAGCCTTGCGCGGAACTATCGAAATCGAAAGCACATACACGGTAAGCACCACTATCCGCATCCGCCTGCCGCTCACACTGGCCATCATCGATGGCTTCCTGGTCGGCGTAGGCAAATCCTCCTTCGTGATTCCGCTCGACATGGTGCTGGAGTGCATCGAAATGTCAGAGCAGGATCGGCAGGCGATCACAGAGCGCAACTACGTCAATCTGCGCAACCAGGTATTGCCCTTTATACGGCTACGCGACCTGTTTGAAATTGGCGGCGAAGCATCGCGCCGCGAGAACATCGTGGTGGTGCAGTTTGCGGGACAGAAAGCAGGCCTGGTAGTGGATGCGCTGCAGGGCGAATTCCAGACAGTGATCAAGCCGCTGGGCAGCATCTTCGAGCATCTGCAGGGAATAAGCGGCTCCACTATTCTGGGCAGCGGCGAGGTCGCGCTGATTCTGGATGTGCCAACGCTGGTGCAGCGTGCCGGGACAGAAGAAGAGCGCCAGCATGCGACTGCTGAATAAACTGATTACAACAAGCGAGAGAAAAGTGGACATAAAAAATAAAATATTGCTTGGCGCGGGAATGCTGCTATGCATGCCATGGGCCAGTGCCGAGGAAATAGCCGCCACCCCGTACCGCCCAACGATTTCCAATCCGGCAGAGTTGTCTGCGCCGGGATGGCTGGAGGTGGAATGGGGCATGGCGCGCAGCAAAGGCGGTAGCAATAACTGGCAGGATAACCAGCCATACACCATCAAATATGCCTTTAGCGAAGATTTCGGCATCTTGCTGGGCGGTGATTTGCGCATCCGGCAAATTGACGCCAGCGGGCAGGAAAGCACCGGACAGGGCGACAACCTCGTGCTGCTGAAGAACCATTTCGCGGCCGGAACAGGACAGGCTTTCGGTGTGGAATGGGGTGCAAAACTGGCCACGGCAACAGTGGGCATGGGCAGCGGCGAGAACGACTACATCGTGAATGGCATTTACAGCATGGATGTGGGACAGACGCGCATCGATGTCAATCTTGGTGCCACCTGGCTCGGCCTGAACGAACAAGGACTGGGGCGCGAACAATATAACTGGGCATTGGCAGTATCGAGGGAGCTCGTAACGGACTGGACTTTGGCGGGCGAATTCTCCGGTACCGCGCGGCAAGGTGCAAAGAGTGCGTCACAGTTTATGTTGGCGGCAAGTTATGCAGCAAGCAATCGGCTGGTGCTGGATTTCGGCGCGGCAACGGGGCTGAGCGGCACTATGCCCGACTGGACCGTGTTCGCAGGCGTGACCTGGCTGGCTGGCAGGCTGCACTAATTCACACACAATATTTTTTATTTCCAAGGGGATCACTATGTTTAAGAACATGAAAATTGGTGCGCGGTTGGGTTTTGGTTTCGGTTTTATGGCGGTATTGATGCTGCTGCTAATCGGTTTCGGCCTCAATGGCATGGGCAAGGTCAAGGCCAGCCTGGATGACATTGCGCTGGATAACGACGTCAAGTTGCGCCTTGCTGCCGACATGCGCGGGGCGGTACGCACAACTGCCACTGCGGTGCGCAACGTCGTACTGCTGGACGATGTTTCGGAGATGCAGGCCGAAATCAACCGCATCCAGGAACAGAGCAAGAAATACGACGAGATGCTGGCCAAGTTGTCGGCCATGATTACCAGCCAAGAAGGCAAGGCAACCTTGGCGCGCATCGCCGAGTTTCGCGCCGCGACCACGATACTGATCGACAGGGTGACGCAACTGGGGCTGGCCAACAGCAATGTCGAAGCCACCAGGGTACTGCTGAAGGAAGTGCGCCCCAATCAGACCAGGTGGTTGGCTGCGCTGGATGAAATGATCAACAACCAGCAGAAAAACAGCGATGAATCGGTAGAGCTTGCGATACAAGGTTACGACGCTGCGCGCCGCATCATGTTTGCCATCGGTGCAATCGCCCTGCTCTTTGCCGCGACTATCGCCTTCTGGGTCACCCGCAGCATCACCCGTCCGTTGAACGAGGCGGTGGGCGTGGCCAACCAGCTGGCGGAAGGCGACCTCACCGCACGTATCAACGTGAGCAGTACTGACGAGACCGGCCTGTTGCTGGCTGCGATGCAAAACATGGTAGGCAAGCTGTCGCAGATCATAGGCGAAGTACGCAGCGCGGCTGACAACCTGTCGAGCGCGTCGGAAGAAGTGAGTGCGACTGCACAATCTCTTTCCCAGGGTTCGAGTGAGCAGGCAGCCAGCGTGGAAGAGACCAGCGCCTCGGTGGAGCAGATGAGCGCCTCGATCAGCCAGAACACCGAGAATGCCAAGGTCACTGACGGCATGGCCAGCAGCGCTGCCAAGCAGGCCACCGAAGGCGGCATCGCGGTCAAGGATACGGTTAGCGCGATGAAGCAGATCGCCGGCAAGATCGGCATCATCGACGACATCGCCTACCAGACCAATCTGCTGGCGCTGAATGCGGCGATCGAGGCAGCACGCGCCGGCGAGCACGGCAAGGGCTTTGCGGTGGTCGCGGCGGAAGTGCGCAAACTGGCAGAACGCAGCCAGGTGGCGGCACAGGAAATCGGCGAGCTCGCCGGCGGCAGCGTAGACAAGGCCGAACAGGCCGGCAAGTTGCTGGACGAGATGGTGCCTTCGATCAACAAGACTTCCGATCTGGTGCAGGAAATAACCGCAGCAAGCGAGGAGCAATCCTCGGGTGTTGCCCAGATCAACACCGCGATGAATCAGCTTAACCAGACCACACAGCAAAATGCATCGGCGTCGGAAGAACTGGCGGCGACCGCGGAGGAAATGAGCAGCCAGTCGGAACAGCTGCAGCAGCTGATGAGTTTCTTCAGGATCGAGTCAGGCAGTGCTGCGATTGCCGCCGCACGCAAGGTGCAGAGCAAACCGGCCAAGGCGAATGTGGGCAGCCAGCTGACAGGCATGGTGCGCCAGACGGTAGCGCCAATGCCGGGCGAAGCTGAGTTCGTGCGCTTTTAAAGGCAGACCATCCACGGCGCGGAAGTGACTTCCGCGCCAACTTTGAAAATTTCTGGAGTTACAAAATGGGACAGATAACCAAACACGAAGTTCAGCTGCTTGCCAGCGGAATGGAGCGAGATCAGCAGCAGTACCTGACATTCAATCTGGGTGGTGAGGTGTTCGCCATCGGCATTCTGGCGATCAAGGAAATCATTGAGTACGGAAATCTCACCGAAGTACCGATGATGCCTGACTTCATCCGCGGCGTGATCAACCTTCGCGGTGCGGTGGTGCCGGTAGTGGATCTATCCGCCCGCTTCGGACGCGCGGGAACGAAGATCACTCGACGCACGTGCATTGTAATCGTCGAGATGGAATCAGATGACGAACGCCAGGATGTGGGTGTGATCGTTGATGCAGTAAATGAAGTACTTGAGATACTGCCGCAGGATATCGAGCCTGCACCGGCATTCGGTGCCAAGATCCGCACCGATTTCATCAGCGGCATGGGCAAGGTGGCCAGCAAGTTTGTGATTCTCCTTAACGTCAACCGCGTGCTGTCGATGAATGAACTGGCGGCGCTGGCGCATGTGGATGGCGACAACGCGGAGTATGCCGCAGCCTGACCGGCGGCGGCCCGGGCTTCGGAACAAAAATTCGGGCCGATTTTATCTGTGGTATGGGCAAGGCGAACGATCAATTCGTCATTATTCTGAATGCGGATCGCCTGTTGTCCGATGACGAAATAAACATGCTTACTGACACTTCTGAAGTAACCCCGGTCGCGTAACCCCATGAAACATTGAAGGGAGTAGCTAATATGTTTTTGCGTAAATTTTTAAATCTGTCCATAGGGACAAAACTCTCCATTGTACAGTTCGTAATGATTAGTGGCGTGGTGATTGGCGCCGTGTTCGCGCTGACTTCCTATATCAGCAAGTCCATGGAATCTCGCAGTCTTGCCGAACTGGAACAGAAGAACCGTCTCGTCATCGACATGATGTCTTCATATAACGCCAGTATCGAGCAAAGTACGGATAAGCTGGCGAGGGTTTTTGAATCCTATTTCCATGGTGCTTTTGTGCTGGAGGAAAACAACACCCTTGCCATTGGCGAGAAGGCGACTCCCACCCTCAAATCGGATAAGGAGGTGCTCAACCTGAATTTTTCCCAGGTTGATCGCTTTACCGCAACGACCGACGCCGTGGCGACCGTGTTCGCGCGCAAAGGAGATGATTTCATTCGCATTTCTACCTCTCTCAAGAAAGAGGATGGGCAGCGGGCCATTGGCACGGACCTGGATCGCAAGAATCCTGGTTACGCTAAGGCGCTGGCGGGCCAGACCTTCGTGGGCAAGGCGAAATTGTTCGGCAAGGACTACATGACCCAGTATGTGCCGATCAAGGACAGTAGAGGTAAGACCATCGGCATTCTGTTTGTCGGGCAGGATTTCACCTCAGGGCTGAAGGTGCTGCGCGACAAAATCAAGTCGCTGAAAATTGGTGAAACCGGTTATGTATATGTGCTGGACGCAAAACCCGGTAAGGACTACGGGAACCTCGTTGTGCATCCGGCCAAGGAGAGCGAAAACATTCTGGCTGCCAAGGACTCCAATGGCCGCGAGTTCATTAAGGAAATCCTGGATAAGAAACAAGGCGTCATTACCTACCCATGGATGAATGCAGCATTGAGCGAAACCTCGGCCCGCGAAAAAATCGTGGTTTACAACTACTTCAAGGAGTGGGATTGGGTGGTGGCGTCTGGAAGCTATCTTGAGGAATTCACCCGTGACAGCGTTCGAATTCGTAACTCGCTCATGATTTCCGCGCTGGCGATTGTTCCCTTGATTTTGGCGATTCTCTACTGGATGACCACCATTTGGGTGGCGCGCCCTCTTGCCAAGGTGACAGAGGTCACAAAACGCTTATCCGAAGGCGATTTGAGCGTTCGCATAGAGGTGGCTACGCAGGATGAGATCGGCGAGTTGAGCGGTTCCATGAAGAACATGGTGGAGAAGCTGTCGCAGATCATCACCGATGTGCGTTCCGCCGCCGACAACCTTTCTTCCGCCTCGGAAGAAGTGAGCGCCACGGCGCAGTCCTTGAGCCAGGCATCCTCTGAGCAGGCGGCGAGCGTGGAAGAGACCTCGGCGTCTGTTGAGCAGATGTCGGCCTCGATTAGCCAGAACACCGAGAACGCCAAGGTGACCGACGGCATGGCAGCCAAGGCAGCGAAGGAAGCCACCGAGGGCGGCGAAGCGGTGAAATCCACCGTCACTGCCATGAAACAGATTGCCGACAAGATTGGCATCATCGACGACATCGCCTACCAGACCAATCTGCTGGCGCTGAATGCGGCGATCGAGGCAGCGCGTGCCGGCGAGCACGGCAAGGGCTTTGCGGTGGTCGCGGCGGAAGTGCGCAAACTGGCAGAGCGCAGCCAGGTGGCAGCACAGGAAATCGGCGAACTCGCCGGCGGTAGTGTGGACAAGGCGGAACAGGCCGGCAAGTTGCTGGACGAGATGGTGCCTTCGATCAACAAGACTTCCGATCTGGTGCAGGAAATAACCGCAGCAAGCGAAGAGCAATCCTCGGGTGTTGCCCAGATCAACACCGCGATGAATCAGCTTAACCAGACCACACAGCAGAACGCATCGGCGTCGGAAGAACTGGCGGCCACCGCCGAGGAAATGAGCAGCCAGTCGGAACAGCTGCAGCAGCTGATGAGTTTCTTCAGGATCGAATCGGGCAATGCGGCGACTGCCGCCGCACGCAAAGCGCCAAACAGGCAGGCCAAGCCAAGTGTGGGCGCGAATCTAACAGGGATGATGCGGCAAGTGGCAGCTCCGATGCCAAGCGAAGCGGAGTTCGTGCGCTTCTAAGGGCAGACCATCCGCGGTGCGAATTGAGTTTCGCGCCACCCCGAAAAATTTTGTGGAGTTCAAGACATGGGAAAAATAACCAAACATGAAGTGCAGTCGCTCGCCAGCGATGCAGAGCGTGATCAACAACAGTACCTTACCTTTAATCTGGGTGGCGAGGTGTTCGCCATCGGCATTCTCGCGATCAAGGAAATCATCGAATACGGCAATCTCACCGAGGTTCCGATGATGCCCGATTTCATTCGCGGCGTGATCAATCTGCGCGGCGCGGTGGTGCCGGTAGTGGACCTTTCCGCCCGCTTCGGTCGCGCAGTAACGAGGATCACGCGACGCACCTGCATCGTGATTGTCGAGATGCAAGCGGATGGCGAATGCCAGGATGTGGGGGTGATTGTGGATGCAGTTAATGAAGTGCTGGAGATATTGCCCCAGGACATCGAACCTGCACCGGCATTCGGCGCCAAGATCCGCACTGATTTCATCAGCGGCATGGGCAAGGTGGCCAGCAAATTTGTGATTCTTCTTAACGTCAACCGCGTGTTGTCTGTGGAAGAACTGGCGACTCTTACCGGCGTGCCGGACGCAGAGAGTGTCGCAGCCTAGCTGCCTGCCAGATAGCTGCTTCCCTTGTGCAGGAGATTCAACAAAGAATTGCAGCACAGGTGCGCGGAGAGATAGAAAAAGTTGAACTAAGGCTGCAACGAGGAGACTTGTTGGGTCAGACAGAACAGTAACCTGTCGCTCTAATGGGCGAAAGGTTCTGTAGGGCGGCCGAAAAGGCCGAATGTGAAAGATGATGCCGGATTCGCTCAATAAAGGGCAGTTGGTATCAATTGAAAATGTAAAAGGAGCAATAGACATGAACGTAATAAAAAAGGTAATCGGTGCGTTGTTGATCAATCTGTTGTTGATATCCGGCGCGTTCGCAGGTTCATCTCCGGCTCAAGCCAAGGCCATGGTAGAGAAGGCGGTCACCTACGCCAAGGTTAATGGCACGGAGAAGGCCTATAAGGAATTCAATACCGCAGGTAGCCAGTTTTTCGATGGCGAATTGTATATTTTCGCTTACGACTTGGAAGGCAACAATCTTGCTCTTGGCGCCAACCCGAAGATGACTGGTAAGAACCTGCTGGAAATGAAATCCGCCGACGGAAAGTACTACCTCAAGGAAATGATCGAGATCATCAAATCCAAGGGTGAGGGCTGGGTCGACTATAAGTGGACCAATCCGGAAACCAAGAAAATACAGGATAAAACTTCTTTCGTTAAGAAAATTTCTGGCACCAACGCTTTTGTTGGTAGCGGCATCTATAAATAAAATTTACTGGTAAGAGGGCTCGGCAGTGTGTCGGCCTTCTTCCATTCTAAAGGCTGAGCACCCGGGCGCGCGGATTGAATTCCCCACGGCCCGCCAATAGTAACAAGGAGAATGTAATGCGCATCAATATGCCAGTGACCAATATCGAACGTCATCTCAAGGACGGTGAATATATTGTTTCCAAAACAGACACTAAAGGCCGTATCACTTATATCAACCGCCCGTTTATGGAGATCAGCGGGTTTACCGAAGAGGAATTGCTGGGCAAGGCCCACAATATCATTCGTCATCCGGATATGCCGCCAGCGGCCTATGCTGACCTGTGGCGTACCCTGCAGAGCGGCAAACCATGGCGGGGCATGGTGAAGAACCGCTGCAAGAACGGCGACCATTACTGGGTCGAAGCCAATGCCAATCCCATCTGGGAAAACGGGCAGGTTGTCGGGTTTATGTCCTTGCGCACCAAAGCCTCACGCGTGCAGATAGAAACAGCCGAGCGGCTGTATCGCCAGCTGCGTGAAGGAAGCGCACGCGGCTTGACGGTGAAGGAAGGCGCTGTGGCACGCAGCGGCTTGCTGGGCTGGCTTTCCGGTCTCGCGACACTGAGCATCAAAACAAGGATCACACTCGCAAGCCTGATTCTGGCATTGCTTATGCTCGGATTTGGAATGGAGACCCATCTGCTTCCAGGCAGTACCCTCGTCGCAACAGGAATTGCTGTGACAGCTTATATCTGGTGGCTTTCTGTATTTCAGGTTTTACGCCCGCTGGACGGGGCTGTGCGTGCATGCCAAATGGTTGCTGCCGGCACTTTGCAGCTGCAGGCATCCTCGAATTTGGCCAGCGAAACCGGACGTTTGATGCACGCGATCAATACCATGACCGGTAATGTGGCGAGCATTGTTGCCGATGTACGCAATGCCGCCAGCATGTTGACGTCATCATCCAATGAAGTTTCCGCCACGGCACTGAGTTTGAGCCAGGGTTCCAGCGATCAGGCATCGAGTGTGGAAGAAACCAGTGCGTCGATAGAACAAATGAGCGCCTCGATCAGCCAGAACAGCGACAACGCCAAGGTGACGGATGATATGGCGAGCAAATCTTCCATCGGTGCCGCGGAAGGAGGCGAAGCAGTGAAGGAAACAGTGGCGGCAATGAAGTCAATCGCCAAAAAAATCAGCATCATCGACGATATTGCCTATCAGACCAACCTGCTGGCCCTGAATGCCGCAATCGAGGCCGCACGCGCCGGCGAGCACGGCAAAGGTTTCGCGGTGGTTGCTGCAGAAGTGCGCAAACTGGCCGAACGCAGCCAGGTTGCCGCGCAGGAAATCGGCGATGTCGCCTCCAGCAGCGTCAGCCTGGCAGAGCGCGCCGGCAAGCTGCTGGGCGAGATGGTTCCGGCGATCAACAAGACTTCCGAACTGGTGCAGGAAATCGCTGCCGCCTCGGAAGAACAATCCTCGGGTGTGGCACAGATCAACGCTGCGATGAGCCAGATGAACCAGGTTACGCAGCAGAACGCTACTTCCTCCGAAGAATTAGCCGCTACCGCCGGGGAGATGAACGACCAGGCCGCGCAGTTGCAGAAACTGATCGGTTTTTTCAAAATCGGCACGGCCATTTAACCCGAGCGCAACTCGCGTATTGCCAGGCAGGCAGTGGCGCGTGCCCTGCCGGCATAAGCCAAGGAGACAAAAACATGCATGCACCCACCTTGAGCGAACAGGAATTCAAACAGTTCCAGACCATGATTTACAACATTGCAGGCATCAGCATGTCGCCTGCGAAAAAACCGCTGGTGAGCGGGCGCCTGGCCAAACGCGTCAAGCACCACGGCTTCGCCAGCTATGGCGATTATTTTCGCACGCTTGGCAAAGATGAGAACCGCGCAGAATTGCAGGTGGCGGTCGATTTGCTCACCACCAATGAAACCTATTTTTTCCGCGAACCCAAGCATTTCGATTTCCTGCGCGACCATATTCTGCCACTGCATCCTGCCGGCAAACCGTTCCGGGTGTGGAGCGCAGCCAGCTCCTCGGGCCAGGAAGCTTACAGCATCGCCATGATCCTGGCGGAAGGCCTTGGCGACAAGCCATGGGAAATCACCGCCTCAGATCTCAGCACGCGCGTACTGGAAACGGCGCGTGGCGGGCACTATCCGATGGAACACGCTGAAGACATTCCGCAGCAATATCTTTCCAGATACTGCCTCAAGGGCGTGGGCGCGCAGGACGGCACTTTCCTGGTTGAGCGTAATTTGCGAAGCCGCGTCAAATTCATGCAGGTTAACCTCAACCAGCCGTTGCCTAAAATGGGCGAATTTGATCTGATATTTTTACGCAACGTGATGATTTATTTCGATATGGAGACAAAACGCCAGGTTGTGCGCCGCATCATGGCGCAGCTCAAGCACGGCGGCTACCTGCTGATCGGCCATTCGGAAAGCCTGAATGGCGTGGTCGATGATATGCAATCAGTGAAGCCCTCTATTTATCGCAAGCACTGACCCCTGTCATGAAAAAACTTCCTCTTGCCCAAGCGATGGATATTTTTCTGCAACCGGGGGAGTTCTATTTCGGCGACCGCAGCACACGCATCCGCACCATTCTAGGCTCGTGCGTCTCCATCACCATGTGGCATCCGCAACGTCGTATCGGCGGCATGTGTCATTACATGCTGCCCAGCCGCGGCAAAAAGGCGGGCAAGCAGCTGGACGGCCGTTACGCCGACGAGGCCTTGCAGCTGTTTATGCGCGAGATACGCGCAGCCGGCACCTGGCCGGATGAGTACCAGGTGAAACTGTTTGGCGGTGGCAATATGTTCCAGCAGCAGGCAACGGCCCACATCGATTGCATTGACGTGTCCTGCCGCAACAGGCAGAGCGCCTACAAGCTGATCCAGCATTACGGCTTCAGCCTGACCGCAGAGCATCTCGGCGGCAGCGGCCATCGCCAGATCATGTTCGACATCGGAACAGGCCATGCCTGGGTGCGACAAAATCCTCTTATAAAAAGCAGTACAGCCGCGACGGAGAGCCTTTGAAAAAGAAAATAAATGTGCTGATTGTCGACGATTCTGCCGTGGTGCGGCAGGTGCTGACAGCGATGCTGGAAGAAGATCCGGCGATTCATGTGATGGGTGCCGCCACCGATCCGATTTTTGCGATGGAGCGCATGCGTGTGCAGTGGCCCGACGTCATCGTGCTGGACGTGGAAATGCCGCGCATGGACGGCATCAGCTTCCTGCGCAAGATCATGACCGAGCGGCCAACGCCGGTGGTGATCTGCTCTACCCTAACCGAAGCCGGGGCGGAAACCACCATGCAGGCGCTCTCTGCCGGGGCGGTGAGTATCGTTACCAAACCGAAAATCGGCCTTAAGCGATTTCTGGAAGATGCTGCATCGGACATCGTCGGCGCGGTCAAGGCCGCAGCCCAGGCCAATGTGAAACGCATGCGCCTAGCTGCAGCTCCCACCCTGGTGGTGCAGCCCAAGCTGAGCGCGGATGCCGTGCTATCCGCCGGAGGCGAAGCGTTGGCACAAACCACTGAGCGCATCGTCGCCATCGGCACTTCCACTGGCGGAACCCAGGCGCTGGAACTAGTACTCACTGCACTGCCACGGGTCTGCCCGGGCATTGTGATCGTGCAGCACATGCCGGAAAAATTTACCGCCGCGTTTGCCGAGCGGCTCAACCGGCTCTGCCGCATCGAGGTCAGGGAGGCGCAACACAACGACCGCGTGATGCCGGGGCGTGCATTGATTGCGCCCGGCGGCAAGCACTTGCTGCTCAAACGCAGTGGTGCACAGTATTTTGTTGACGTGATGGACGGCCCGCTGGTCAATAGTCACCGCCCTTCGGTGGACGTGCTGTTCCGTTCAGTCGCCAAGGTGGCGGGCAAAAATGCGGTCGGCATCATCATGACAGGCATGGGCGACGATGGCGCGGCAGGCCTGCTGGAAATGCGCAACGCCAAGGCGCGCACTATCGCTCAGGACGAGGCTACATGTGTGGTTTTCGGCATGCCCAAGGAGGCAATTAAACGCGGTGCCGCAGAAAAAATCCTGCCCCTGACCGCGATTTCTGACGTGATCGTCAACGGTTAGAGGGGAAAAAATATGTACCACAGAAAATTGTTGAGGGTGCTGTTTGTGGAGGATTCGGAAGATGACATGGAATTGCTGCTCGATACCCTGCATCGCGAGTACGGTGAAATACAGCACCAGCGGGTGGATACGGCCATTGCGCTGCGCGCGGTGCTGCAGCAGGAAAAATGGGACGTGATACTGTGCGACCATAACATGCCCGGACTTGATTCGTCTGCGGCCCTGCGTATTGTGCGCAACGAAAATATGGATATCCCGTTCATCATCGTCTCCGCCCTGATCGAAGAAGAGATCGCGCTAGCCACCTTGAAGGCGGGCGCGGCGGACGCGATCGCCAAAGGTAACCTGTCACGCCTGGTACCGGCCATAGAACGGGAAATGATAAAGTCATCCACCATGCAGGACTTGAAACTGGCGCGCGAACAGATTAACCGTATCGCATACTATGACCAACTCACCGGGCTGCCAAATCGCGAATTTATTGTGCGTAAGGTGAACCAGCTGCTGAAGCGCTCCCCCGCACCGGATAAATTTGCGCTGCTGGTGATCAACATCAATCGTTTTCTGCAGATTCCCCGCAGCCTGGGAATCGATGCCGCAAACAGGCTGTTGCAGATCATGGGCTCGCGAATCAAGGACGGGATCGGAGAAGCGGGTTTTGTCGCCCGTCTGGGCGGAGACCGTTTTGCCGTGCTGTTGCCTGAAGTCGAAGAGCAAGCGCAGCTGCTGCAGCGCATCGCCAAAATGAATGAACATTCAAGCGAAGCCTTGAACATTGCCGGTCAGGAACTGTTTTTGACCTGTAGCGTTGGCATCAGCGTGTACCCTGAAGGCGGACGCGACTTCCACGAATTGTTTATTAACGCGGAAACCGCAATGAACATGGCACGCACTGAGGGCGGCTGCAGGTACCGTTTTTTCGAACGCGGCATGAATGAGTCCGGGCAGGAACGGTTGCTCCTTGAACACGCCTTGCATCGCGCCATCAAGCACCAGGAGTTTCTGCTGCATTATCAGCCGCAACTCGATTTGCGCAGCGGCAGAATCACCGGAGTGGAGGCGCTGCTGCGCTGGCAGCTGCCTGAAGGCAATATGGTATCGCCGGCTAAATTCATTCCTCTGCTGGAAGAAACCGGGCTCATCGTATCGGTTGGTGAATGGGCGCTGACCAAGGCCTGTGAACAGAACCGTGCATGGCAACAGGCAGGCTTGCCGCCGATCCGGATGGCGGTCAACCTGTCTGCCATCCAGTTTCAGCAGACCGATCCCGCGGCCATGGTACGACGGGTGCTGCATCAGACCGGTCTGGAGCCATGTTATCTGGAACTGGAAATCACTGAAAATATTGCCATGCATAACGAAGAAACAATTATCAGAACGCTGGGAGAGTTGCGCGACATGGGTATCAGCCTCGCCATCGACGATTTCGGCACCGGCTATTCCTCGCTCAGTTATCTCAAACGTTTTCCGCTGCATAAACTCAAAATAGACCGTTCCTTCGTCAACGATATTGGTGATCAGGCCAATGGCAGTTCGCTGGTTAAAGCGATCATATCCCTGGCGCAGAATCTTGGATTGAAGGTTATTGCTGAAGGAGTGGAAACTGCGACACAGTCCAGCTTCCTTTCTTCCTGCGGCTGCGAGCAGATGCAGGGTTATCTTTTCAGCAAACCGGTGGCAGCAGACAAGATTGCACGACTGATTAACACACCGGTGCTGGCAAACTCAAGCGTGCCTTAAGAAGCCGCTGCTACACGACAGAAAAAATCGGGGGCTGGCATCGCGAAAATGCCAGCCCCCGACTAATTTGCGTCACGGCGGAGAATATCCGCCCAAGTGGTCAGTTAGATCACTTGCTCTTCAGCTTCATGATACCCACTGCTTTCAGCAGCACTTTTTCAAACACGTGCTCCGAAGTGCCCTGCTTCATTTTGCGCATGAAGTATTTCTCGAAAGCGACCTTGGCCAGGTGTACCCACTTGCCCTCGGAGAACCAGTTTACGTTGCGCGGCGGAATCTGTGGCAGGGCGACGAAGGCGATACCTGTATCGCCGAAGTCGGCCAGACACACTGCGTTCCAGGTTGCGCGCTCTTCCGGCTGTTTGCCATCGAGTTCGGAGCGGATGTTGTGCGCCGTTGCCGTCACCATCGACTCGATCATGTAGCCGGTCTTGGGCGCGCCTGTAGGGACAGGTGTTGCCTCAACCGGAGGAATGGCGACGCACACGCCAACCGAGTAAATGTTCTTGAACTTCGGGTTGCGCTGGTGCTGGTCGATCAGGATGAAGCCGCGCGGGTTGGTCAGGCCTTCAATGCCAAACACGGCATCAATACCCTTGAAAGCCGGCAGCATCATCGAGTATTTGAAATCGAGCACGTGCTCTTTCTTCGGCGTGCCATCGTCATTATGCTCGGTGACATACATTTTGCCTGCCTCAACCTTGGTGGTCTTCGCATTGCAGATCCACTTGATATGACGGCTGCGCAAGGCTGATTCCATCATGCCCTTGGAGTCGCCCACGCCGCCCAGGCCGAGGTGACCGATATAAGGCTCCGCGGTCACAAATGTCATGGGCACCTTGTCGCGAATTTTGCGGCGACGCAGGTCGGTATCCATGATCGCGGCAAATTCGTACGCCGGACCGTAGCAGGATGCCATCTGTACGGCGCCGACCACGACCGGGCCCGGGCTCTTGACGAATTCCTGCCAGGCTTTTTCTGCTTCAATCGCATGTTCTACATGACAGACCGACTGAGTATGCCCTTTGGGACCCAGCCCCTCGACTTCGTCGAAAGCCAGTTTAGGACCTGTGGCAATCACCAGAAAATCGTAGTCTACATTCTGGCCGTCATCCAGCTCGACCTGGTTTTTATCGGGATGCACGCGCTTGGCGCCGACCGGAATAAAATCAATCTTCTTGCGCTTGAGTACCGGCGCCAGCTCCATTTCAATATCGTCGCGAGTGCGCCAGTTCACGGCCACCCACGGATTGGAGGGAACGAAGTGAAAGCGCGGATTGTTGGAAATCACGGTTACCTTGTCTTCCGCCCTTGCGTTTTCACGCATTTCATATGCCATGGGCAAGCCGCCAATGCCAGCGCCAATAATTACGATATGTGCCATTTTTCTCTCTCCTGTGAATTAAACGTAAAATTATTTAGAGTTAGCAAACTCTATAGTTTGACCAGTACTGACCAACGCTATGCCTAATACCAAGCAAAAGCCGTGCCACATACATAACGCATTGTATTGAAACAAATAAAGTTACAGCAGGCAAACATGACATTAACATTGTCATGTCATTATGTCTGCATTGGATTAGAATTTAGGCGCGCATCATGACAATTTGACAGGTATCCCGCAATGAACAAAGCCAACTTCTCCGAACTTCAATCCCTGATCGACGTGCAGGAAAATCCCTTCGTGCTGATCGACGAGAACTATCAGATCGTTGCCGCCAACCGTGCTTATTGCGTGAACTACGGTGTGGACCAGGAAAAAGTTGTAGGCCGCTACTGTCATGAAATCTCACACCTGTCGGCGACGCCATGCCATCAGAATGGCGAAGACTGCCCACACCAGGAAGTTTTCCGCACCGGCCGCATGCACGAGGTGATTCATACCCATTTTGACAGCCACAACCGGCCGGAACATGTGCGCATCAAAGGTCACCCGATAAGGGGAGCCAATCATAAACTCTATCTGGGTGAAGCCGTTTTCCCGATCGCCAGTTCGGACGAGTTGATCTGCAAGGACATGCAGATGGTCGGCAATTCGCCTGCCTTTCTTGCCTGCCTAGACCATCTCACTCGCGCGGCAGAGTCGGATGCAGCCATCCTGCTGCTGGGTGAAAGCGGTGTCGGCAAGGAGCTGGCGGCACAATACATCCACCAACGCTCCAGCCGAAACAAACAATCCCTGGTGGTGCTGAATTGCGCCTCGATTGCGGTGGACATGTTTGAGGACGAGCTGTTCGGCCATGAGCGTGGAGCATTCACCGGATGCGTCGGCAGAAAGCAGGGGCTGTTTGAACTGGCTGATAACGGCATGCTATTTCTGGACGAGATAGGAGACATGCCGCTGTTCATGCAGGCCAAACTGCTGCGCGTGCTGGAAAGCGGCGAGTTCAGGCGCATAGGCGGTACCGATATATTGCGTGCCGACGTGCGCCTCGTTTCTGCCACCAATAACGACCTGCTGAAAAAGGTAGCGGACGGCGAATTCCGGCACGACCTGTATTATCGGATTGCCGGTATCGACTTGCACCTGCCCAGCCTGAGAGAGCGCAGCAGCGACATTCCCGCACTGGCGCAGGCCATTGTGAAACGGATTACCCGCGTTGGTAAGCCGCACTGCAAATTCACCCCGGATGCACTGGAAAAACTTCAGGGATATACCTTCCCGGGCAATATACGCGAATTGAAAAATATCCTGCTCAAAGCCGTTTCCGAAAGCAACAACAGCATCATCAGTGCGGCCAACATTCATCTTTCGCAGCAGCAAGTGAAGCAGCCGGATAATTTAAGACATGAGATCCCCGTTGAAACGATTCGTCAGGCAAGCTCAAATACCAATCCCAACGCATCAATCGCAGAGCTGGAGGCAGAGCATATCTCAAAACTGCTGATCAGCTATAACGGCCATCGCCGATACGTGGCCGATACCCTCGGCATCAGCGAGCGCACCTTGTATCGCAAGCTGAAGCGCTACAATCTGGCCTAGCCAGAGGCGAACCGTTATTCAGGTGTTGCGGGCGTCTTCAATGCCGGCAACAGCATCCCTAGTCATATATTCGTTTCTGGCAACGGTAATAAATACAGCGCGTGAGCGATGTTCATCATCAGACTGCGGACTATATTCACATGCGTGAGTTCGCATCGGTATTTCTCAGCCCCATTTCCAGCCTGTTAAACATGTAGCGGATCCCAGGCAATTTTTCTGCGACATTGGCAATCATGCACTGTCAAAAGCATGCAGGATTCCTGCACGGACATCCTACTGTCCCCGCACTGATAACGTCGCAACGGCACTTACCGCAGCGGCATCCTGCCGCTTTATTTGCCGCATGAAATTTTTGCAGATGCATCCTAACTTTGCGAATTCTCCAGAGTTGCACTGCGTCATAATCAATCAATTATTTATTTTCGTATTCATATTACGTTGCATATGAGTGTGTAACCCTAAGCCGTCGATAACGGGTACGTGCATTCTGCAAAGTTCGCACAAATCTAATCCGTTCTGGTGCATATTCTTTTGTCAGCACCAATTAGATGCATGAATTAGCCTCCAGCCTGCTCATTTACATCTGCCATTAAGCGCTGTCACCAACAAAATATGGATTGCATGGCTCGTGGCACGAAGCTTGCTCATCATACCTGCGTCCCTCCCCCAAAATTTTTATACAAGGATAGCCATGAACAATCTAATCGATATGCCCAGCCCTGAAGATACCCAGACTGACCGTCGCGACTTTCTGAAAAACAGCGCCATGCTATTGGGCGGCGCTGCGCTGATGTCCATGGTGCCGCCCGGTGTGCGCAGCGCGGCCTGGGCAGCCGGTTCGGACGCGCCGGAACTGAAAGAGGTGAAGATCGGCTTTATCCCGCTGACGGACTGCGCCTCGGTCGTCATCGCCTCGGTCATGAAGTTCGACGAAAAATACGGCATCAAGATCACGCCTTCCAAGGAAGCCTCGTGGGCCGGCGTGCGCGACAAGCTGGTAAACGGCGAGTTGCATGCGGCGCATTCGCTGTATGGTCTTATATATGGTGTGCATCTCGGCATAGGCGGCCCCAAGAAAGATATGTCGGTGCTGATGACGCTGAACAACAACGGCCAGGCCATCACCCTTTCCAACCAGCTCAAGGACAAGGGCGCGACAACCGGCGAAAAACTGAAGAAGCTGGTGGATAGCGACAAGCGCGGCTACACCTTTGCGCAGACCTTTCCCACCGGCACCCACGCGATGTGGCTGTATTACTGGCTGGCCAATTACGGCATCGACCCGTTCCAGGACGTGAAGAACATCACCGTGCCGCCGCCGCAAATGGTGGCCAACATGCGCGTCGGCAATATGGACGGCTTCTGCGTGGGCGAACCCTGGGGCAACCGCGCCATCGCCGACAACATCGGCTTCACGGCCACCACCACCCAGGACATCTGGAAGGATCACCCGGAAAAGGTGCTGGGCTGCACCGCAGAGTTTGTGCAGAAATATCCCAACACCGCGCGCGCCATGATCATGGCCGTGCTGGAAGCATCTAAATATATAGACACGATGGCTAACCGCCGCGGTGTCTCCACCATTATTGCCGACAAGTCCTTTGTGAACTGCCCGGTTGATGTGATCGACGAACGCATGGTAGGCAAATATGTAGACGGCCTCGGCAAGAAATGGAATGACGCCAACTACATGAAGTTCTACAACGAGGGCGCGGTCAACTTCCCCTATCTGTCAGACGGCATGTGGTTCCTCACCCAGCACAAGCGCTGGGGCCTGCTGAAGGAAGATCCGGATTATCTGGCCGTGGCAAAACAGATCAACCAGATCGATCTGTACAAACAGGCTGCCACGCAGGTGAAGGTACCCGTCCCCAAAAATGTGATGCGCAGCACGAAGCTGTTTGATGGCACGGTTTGGGACGGCAAAGATCCCAAGAAATATGCGGCCTCCTTCAAGATCAGGGCAGCTTAAAAAACAATTTGCCACAGAGAATACAGAGTTGACAAAGGGTGATTTAGCCGGGTTCTCATGTGTAGGTAGATATCACTTTTATAGATGCACAAAAAAGGGCGAGAAACATTTTCACTCTCTGTGTTCTCTGTGGATTGTTTCTGCGATTTTCAGGTTTATACAAAGGAAGTGCCGCAATGGAAAAGCTAAACAAGGAGATCGTGCGCGACATGTTGCTGCAGGCCAAGGAGAGCAAATCGATTACCTGGCCGCAACTGTCTGACAGGCTCAATCGCAGTCCCGTGTACACCGCCATGCTGGTGTATGGCTATGGGCAGGCAACGGTGGAGGAGGCCGATGCCCTGCTGAAGGCGCTTGATCTGCCGCTGGAAATCAAGCCTGTCCTGATGAAGGTTCCGCACCGGCAACCGGCGCAGCCATGGCCGCCCACCGATCCCTTTGTCTACCGTTTCTATGAGGCCATCATGCTGTATGGGCCGGTGTACAAGGACGTGGCGCACGAGATATTCGGCGACGGCATCATGAGTGCGATCGACATGTCGGTGGATATTCAGAAGATTGAAGATCCAGTCGGTGTACCGCGCATGGTGGTAACGCTTAATGGCAAATGGTTGCAGTACAAGAAATTTTAAACTGCTGCTTCAACTGATTTAAAAGGTAAGTTATGAAAGCTAAAAAATATATTCAGGAAAATTTACTCCCGCCATTTTTGGGGCTCGCACTGTTCATTCTGCTGTGGGCGGTGATAGCGCAAACCAGCCCCAATCTGCCAGGCCCCGTCAAGACCTGGGATTCAGCGGTGGCATTGTTCAGTGACCCCTTTTACATCAAGGGACCCAATGATCAGGGCATAGGCTGGAACATTCTAAACTCCCTGCAACGGGTGGCCATAGGTTTTGGCATGGCAGCACTAGTCGGCATTCCGCTGGGCTTCATGATCGGGCGTTTTGATTTTCTCGACAAAATGACCTCACCCATCGTCGGCATGCTCAAGCCGGTGTCGCCGCTGGCCTGGCTGCCGATCGGCCTGCTGGTATTCAAGGCCGCCAACCCGGCCGCGATCTGGGTGATCTTCATCTCCAGCATCTGGCCGATGATCATCAACACCGCGATGGGCGTACGCCAGTTGCCGCAGGATTATCTCAACGTGGCGCGGGTGCTCAACCTGTCGGAATGGAAAGTATTCACCAGGATTTTGTTCCCGGCCACGCTGCCCTACATGCTCACAGGCATCCGCCTCGCCATCGGCACCGCATGGCTGGTGATCGTGGCGGCAGAGATGCTCACCGGCGGCGTAGGTATCGGCTTCTGGGTGTGGGATGAGTGGAACAACCTGAATGTGGAGCACATCATCATCGCCATTTTTACGGTGGGTATTGTCGGATTGCTGCTGGAATATCTGCTGGTCACGCTGGCCAATCGCGTTAAGTACTAAATTTTATAAAAACAATTTAGCCACAGAGAACACAGAGTTCACAGAGAAAGATGTGAAAAGCGTTCTTTAACCTGTTCACCGAAAAGATGAACATATATCGTTCCACACCGATTTTGTTTTCTCTCTGATCTCGGTGTTCTCTGTGGCTAGGTTTCAGCTTTTGGAATGAAGGAAAAAATAACATGCATAAATATGTACTCATCGAAAACGTGCAGAAAACATTTGAAACGCGGCAGGGGACTTTTGTTGCGCTCAAGGATATCGACCTCAAGATTGCACGCGGCGAATTCATCACGCTGATCGGCCACTCCGGCTGCGGCAAATCCACCCTGCTGAACCTGATCGCCGGGCTGCTGTTTCCGAGCGCGGGGGTGATGCTCTGTGCCGAGCGCGAGATTGCCGGCCCGGGACCGGATCGCGGTGTGGTATTCCAGAACCATTCGCTGCTGCCCTGGCTCACCTGCTTTGACAACGTGCATCTCGCTGTCGAGCGCGTATTCGGCGCAACCGAAAGCAGGGCGCAGCTGGCAGAGCGAGTGAAAGAAGCGCTGGCACTGGTAGACCTTAGCCATGCCGAGCAAAAATACCCGCATGAAATATCCGGCGGCATGAAGCAGCGCGTGGGCATTGCCCGCGCGCTCTCGATGCAGCCCAAGGTGTTGCTGATGGATGAGCCCTTCGGTGCGCTGGATGCACTGACACGCGCCCACCTGCAGGACGAGCTGATGAAGATCGTGGCGGCCACCAGCAGCACGGTGGTGATGGTGACGCACGATGTGGATGAGGCGGTGCTGCTGTCCGACCGCATCGTGATGATGACCAACGGCCCGGCAGCCACCATAGGCGAAATCCTGTCGGTCGATCTGCCTAAGCCCCGAAACCGCCTGGCGCTGGCCAACGACGCCAGTTATCACGATCTGCGCGGTGCGGTGCTGGAGTTCCTGTACCAAAAGCATGCAAAAAAGGCTGCATAAATTTCGGATCAGCGTTAGCGCCAGAATGGCACATTACCTGAAATCACCCGTCAGCAACGCTCAATGAGCGCCATCGTCTGCAAGACGATTTATTGTGCCGTGATTGAATATGCAAATCTTCAATTCAATCAGGCAAGAAAAAGGCCGTATCCTTCACGGCCACTTTCCGGCGTAACATCGGTTCATGAGGTATACACGAGTTTAATCGATTTGCAGCTGTAAAACTAATCGCATATACAGTCTATTCAGCAATTAACAGATACACCTGACCCCTCTCCAGTTTCACCGGATAGGCGCGAGCGCAACCAGCATCGGGCGCCACCGCGTTGCCGTCTGCCAGATTGATGTGCCAATTGTGCATCGGGCACGCCACCTTCTTGCCGAACACGATGCCTTGCGACAAATGCCCGCCCTTGTGCGGACATTTGTCCAGCAGCGCAAACACTTCATTTTCTGCGGTGCGGAACAGCGCAATGTCGCCCTGTGCAGATTGGACGACGCGGCTTCCCAATGGCGGAATCTCTTCCAGTGTTGCGACATGTTTCCAGTTGTTCATGATGTGTCCTTGATTTTTAAATGGTGAGTGGTGCGAATTCCCGCGCGTTGATGTTCTCTTTGGCCCATGGATTTCCGGCGCCCTGCAGTGCGTATAGCAAACGTTGGTGCAGCGCCTTGCGCTTGTCAGCATCATCCACCACCTGCTGCTTGATATAGTCGATGCCGACGCGCTCGACATAGTGCACGGTGCGGTCGAGGTAGCGCGCCTCTTCGCGATATAACTGCGTGAATGCGAGGGTGTACTCCAGCACCTCCTCTCTGGTTTTGACCTTCACCAGGAACTGCGCGACTTCGGTCTTGATGCCACCGTTTCCTGCCACATAGATTTCCCAGCCCGACTCCACGCCGATGATGCCGACGTCCTTGATCGCCGCTTCCGCGCAGTTGCGCGGGCAGCCGGACACCGCCAGCTTGAACTTGTGTGGCGTCCACATGCGGTCCAGCGCATACTCGAGATCGATACCCATCTGCGTGGAATCCTGCACGCCAAAACGGCACCACTCACTGCCAACGCAGGTCTTCACCGTGCGCAGCGCCTTGCCGTAGGCGTAACCCGAGCTCATGCCGAGATCGGCCCACACGCTGGGCAGATCTTCCTTCTTGATGCCGAACAGGTCGATGCGCTGACCACCGGTAACCTTCACCGTGGGCACCTTGTATTTTTCCGCCACGTCGGCGATGCGGCGCAGCTGCGCCGGCGTGGTGATGCCGCCGTGCATGCGGGGCACCACCGAGAAGGTGCCGTCCTTCTGGATGTTGCCGTGCGCGCGCTCGTTGATAAAGCGCGACTGCGGATCATCCTGTACCTCGTGCGGCCACGCACACAGCAGATAATAATTCAGCGCCGGCCGGCAGGTGGCGCAGCCATTGGGCGTGCTCCAGTTAAGAAACTGCATGGCCTGCGGAATGGACAGCAGCTTCTCCATGCGGATCGCGCGGCGCACTTCCTCATGCGTGTGCTCGGTGCAGCCGCACATCGGCTTCACCGCCGCAGCCTGCGGCGCATAGGCGCCGCCCAGAGTGGAGGCGAGGATCTGCTCTACCAGGCCGGTGCAGGAGCCGCACGAGGCCGAAGCCTTGGTGTGCTTGCGCACATCTTCCAGCGTAAACAAGCCCTTTTCCTTGATGGACTTGACAATGGTGCCCTTGCACACGCCGTTGCAGCCGCACACTTCCATGCTGTCCGGCATCGCCGCCGCGCTGCTCTGCCCCTGATGGCCGGAGTTGCCGAGATGCGACTGGCCGAACATCAGGTGGTCGCGAATGTCCGCGACATTCTTGCCGTCGCGTATCATCTGGAAATACCACGATCCATCCTTGGTGTCGCCATACATCACCGCACCCACCAGCTTGTCTTCCTTCAACACCAGTTTCTTGTACACGCCGCCGGCGGCATCGTGCATCAGGATTTCATCGGTTTCCTCCGTGCCGGCAAAATTGCCGGCGGAGAACAGATCGATGCCGGTGACCTTGAGCTTGGTGGAAGTGACCGAGCCCTGGTAGCGCGCAATGCCCATGCGCGCCAGGTGATTGGCGCAAACTTTGGCCATATCGAACAGCGGCGCCACCAGGCCGTAAGCCGTGCCGCGATGCGACACGCATTCGCCCACTGCGTAGATGCTCGGGTCGTAGGTCTGCATGGTGTCGTTCACCACGATGCCCTTGTTGCAGTGGATGCCTGCGGATTCGGCCAGCGCGGTATTGGGGCGGATGCCCACCGCCATCACCAGCAGATCGGCCGGCATCTCTGTACCATCCTTGAAGCGGATCGCCTTGACGCGACCTGCGGCATCGCCCACCAGCTCCTGCGTGTTTTTCTGCAGCAGGAATTTCAGGCCTTTGGCTTCCAGCGAACGCTGCAACATGCGTGCTGAACTCTGGTCCAGTTGGCGCTCCATCAGCCACGGCATGATATGCACCACGGTGACATCCATGCCCCTGAGCGCCAGGCCATTGGCAGCCTCCAGCCCGAGCAGGCCGCCGCCGATCACCACGGCATGCCTGTATTTTGCAGCGGCGTCTATCATCGCATTGGTATCCTGGATATCGCGATAGCCGATGACACCGGCCAGCTCCTTGCCCGGCACCGGCAGCATGAAAGGATTGGAGCCGGTTGCCAGCAGCAGCCTGTCGTATTCGGCTTCTGTGCCGTCTTCCGCATACACCACTTTGTTTTTGCGGTCGATGCGCACCACCTTCTTGTTCAGGTGCAGGGTGATCAGGTTTTCCCTGTACCAGTCGAGGTCGTTCAGAATGATGTCCTCAATCCCCTGTTCTCCCGCCAGCACCGGCGACAGCATGATGCGGTTGTAGTTGGGATAGGGTTCGGAGCCAAACACCGTGATGTCATACAAATCCGGTTCCAGCTTGAGCAACTCCTCCAGCGTGCGTACACCCGCCATGCCATTACCCACCATCACCAGTTTCATTTTTTGCATTCTGCGTCTCCTGAATTTCAAATAGTTTGCAGCATGTCGCCGCCTAAAACTTTCTACCTGAACATACCTGAGCAATATTGGTGCCAGCCTACAGACAACATCTTATCCATATGTATTTATTTAGTATTTTAATTGCACAAAGAACTGGCAGAACAGCCACGCCAAGTTATGGTGCAGTGCAAATGCTGCATGCACCTGAACGGTGAGCCGCGCAACGCATCGCTCACAACATCGGTGCATCGGACATTTCTATCCGGGTTGTGCGACCAGCCGTTTCAGTTCGGGCATACAGGAGCCGCATTCCGTGCCGCATTTCAATCTGGACTGTATTGCAGGCAGATCGAGACCGCGCCCAAACTCGGTCATAATTTCCAGTTCTGACACGTCCAGACAATTACACACAATACGGCCACGTTGTATCTGCCCTGCCGGTGGCGCGCTCAACGGAGCGAACAGCCAGGGACGCAATGATTCTGCATCGCCGCCCTGCGCGATGATTTCCTTCAGCCAGTCACGCGCCACGGTTTCACCGGTCAGGCGCACCCCCAGCAGCCTGCCCTCTTCCATCAATGCGCGCTTGCAAATGCCGCGCTTCGCATCGCGATATTGCATCACCTCGGCTGCAGCATCGAGTCCCAGAATCGCATCAATCTCGGCCAGCAGCTCGTCTGGAACCGCCAGCGCATGGGCCGCGCGCAGCACCACCAGTTCTTCATCCCGGCCAAACAAACCCAGTGCCGCATATTCGAAATTTTTCAGCAGCGGCTGCAAGCACGACATGCGCCGCAGCGCATGTCCCTTGCGCATTGCAACCATCTGCCACGGCAAATCGAGCTTTGCCACTTGCACTGCGGCATGTTTCAACTCTGGCTGCCTGGAGATGGGATCATAATCATGGGCTGTCAATGCGTTCACGCCCAAACCACTCATAAACTGGCTGCCCCAGTGCATCGGCATAAAGGTTTGCCCGGCACGCATCTCGGCCGAGGCTTCCACACGCAGCGCTAACTTTCCGCGGCGACCGCTGAGCTGGACAATGTCGCCGTCACTCAGACTGCGCCGCGCCATGTCCGCGGCATGCATCGCCAGCAGCGGCTCTTCCACGTGGCTGAACAGGCGCCCGAGCGTGCCGGTGCGGCTCATGCCGTGCCACTGGTCGCGCAAGCGGCCCGTATTGAGATGCAGCGGATAACGCGCGCTGATGTCCTCGGCAACCGGCACATATTTTGCGCTGACAAGTTTTGCACGCCCGCTGGCAGTGGGGAAAATGCCATCGGCATACAAACGCTTCAAGCCCTGTGCCGTTCCCTGCGGCATCGGCCACTGCTGCGGGCCGGCATTTTCCAGCAACGCATAGCTCAGGCCGCCGATATCGAGATCGCGGCCTGCTGTGGAGGCGCGGTGTTCATTGAATATGGATTCTGTGTCGGTAAAATTCAGCAGCCCGGGTTTACCCACTCTCCCGGCCAGGCGCCGCGCAAAATCCACCGCAATCTTCCAGTCATTCCGCGACTCGCCAAGCGGGGGCACCGCCGCACGCACGCGCGAAATGCAACGCTCGGAGTTCGTCACCGTGCCCTCCTTCTCGCCCCATGTGCAGGCAGGCAGCAGCACATCTGCAAAGGCCGCCGTATCGGTAGCGCGAAACGCGTCCTGCACCACCACAAACTCGGCTGCGTTTAGCGCCTCGATCACAAGTTTCAGATCGGGCATGGACTGCGCCGGATTGGTGCACGCGATCCACAATGCCTTGATCTCGCCACTGCGCACCGCCTCAAACATCTCCACTGCGGTCTTGCCGGCCTGCGCCGGAACATCTACGACTCCCCACAACTTGGCCACCTCGGCACGGTGCTCCGGATTTGCCATATCGCGATGCGCGGACAGCAGATTGGCCATGCCGCCCACCTCCCTCCCCCCCATTGCATTGGGCTGACCGGTAAGCGACAGCGGCGCGGCGCCAGCGCGGCCAATGTGCGCGGTGGCAAGATGCAAATTAATCAGGGCGGTGTTTTTATGCGTGCCTTGCACCGACTGGTTCAGCCCCTGGCAATACATGGACAGTGTGGCTTTCGAGGTGGCAAACCATTGCGCAGCGCGCACAATGTCTTCTGCCGCGATACCACAAATAGTTGCCGCATGTTGCGGTGTAAATTCGCGCACCGTCGCCTTGAGCTCGTCAAAACCCTCGGTATGTGCCGCGATATAAGCAAGGTCGCACCAGCCTTCCCACAGCATCACATGCAGCATGGCGTTGAACAGCACCACATCGGTGCCGGGCAAAATCGCCAGATGCAGATCCGCCGCACAGGCGGTATCCGTGCGGCGCGGATCAACTACTATTAACTTCAGATCGGGATTTTTGCTGCGCGCGTCCTCGATGCGGCGAAACAGGATCGGGTGCGCGTAAGCCGTGTTTGAACCCGCGATGAAGATGCAGCCTGCGTGATCGATATCCTCATAACACCCCGGTGGCGCATCTGCCCCCAGCGTCGCCTTGTATGCGCTGACCGCAGAGGACATGCACAGGCGCGAATTGCTGTCGATGTTATTGGTGCCGATCAAGCCCTTGGCCAGCTTATTGAAAACGTAATAGTCTTCGGTCAGCAGTTGTCCCGATATATAGAAGCCTACCGCGTCCGGACCATGCTTTTTAATGATGTCCGCAAACCTGTCCGCCGCCGTGTCGAGCGCCTCATCCCAGCTGACACGCTGGCGCGCTTCGCCGCGCCTGTTGCGCAGTTCGGGATGCAAGGCGCGCATCTCCTCACGTGCCGTCAGGTGTAAATTCGCGCCCTTGGTGCACAAGCGTCCGAAATTGGCCGGATGATCGGGGTCGCCGCGCACGCCGGTAATTTTACCCGCCGCTGCGCTGATAATGACGCCACAGCCGACGCCGCAGTAACAGCACGTTGACCGTATGTCTTCCGTGGCATCCTTGATTTCTTGCCTGGTATTTTTTCTCATGCAGCTTACCAAGCAATACGCATGCCAGATATTAATTTTAGATGAAACAATAGGTTAAAATTTATAACCTCCTTTCAAAAAATGCGATGCGTGCTATCTGTGCATCTGCAAGCGATTGGTGCATGCGATTTGGTGCATGCAACCACTGGCGCATTCATTCAATTGTTGTAAGTCTACAATTGCAGGACAAATCTGAATTCAACCCAGGTAACGAGCCAAAGTAAATTATTCCACCGCGAATGTCTGCAACATGATGTTAACGGTAAGTTAAAATATCGTTTAGTGAATGCTGCTTGCGCCGATCCGCGCTCAAGGCGTGTCACTGCAACTTTTTAAATCAGGTGCATTTCTTTAATTAGCAGGCATATAGATGAAGATTCCGGTTTGCACCTCTTTAATACTTCTCATTCTTAGCCTGCCTGCCATTGCAGCCGAAACCGACCCTGAGGAAATTCCCACAGCACCTTACCCCGCTGAAAAAGCTGATATGGAACATTACAGCGATACCCTGTTCGGCGACTGGCGCGGGAGACGTAGCGCGATGTTTGCCAAAGGTTATGACTTGCAGGTGGTCTATAAACTGGACTTGCTTAACAATACCGCGGTAGAAAGGGAACGAATCTACGGCCTTGATAATCTTGATATCAAGCTGAAACTCGATTTTGAAAAGATCACGGGAGGCAAAGACACCACCGCCTTTCTTCATGTGATCAGTAACCGCGGCGACAAGCCCGGCGCACACAGCGACCGCCTGCCGCACGGTGTGGACAATATTGAAACGCCGGCAAATGGCAACACCACCAAGATATTTCAGGCATGGCTGCAGGAAACATTTCTCGATGGCCGCGTTTCAGTGCTGGGCGGACTGTACGATTTAAACGCAGAGTTCTATACCACGGAATCGGCCGCCATGTTCATGCACCCGACTTTTGGCATGAGCGCCGAACTGGCTGGCACCGGCAAGAACGGGCCTTCTGTATTCCCCACCTCATCCATTGCGCTGCGTGTGAAGACGGAGCCTGCCCCTGGCTATTACGTACAGGCCATCACGCTGGACGGCGTACCTGGAGATCCCAACAATCCGCAGGGTACTCATATAAAGTTCGACGAAGGCGATGGCGCACTGAATGTGATTGAGGGCGGCATCCCGCTTGGTCTGCCTAAAAATGCGCACAACAACAAGCTGGCATTCGGCGTGTGGCAATACACCACGCGCTTCGACGACATTCTGGATGTGGACGCCAGCGGCAAGCCTGTGCAAAGAGTGAGCAGCGGCGCTTATGCCATGCTGGAAAAAGTGCTGAAATATAAAGCGGGCTCCCATGAAGAACAGATCAGCGGTTTTTTTCGCATAGGGAGAACCGAAGGCGATACCTCGCAATTCGATCTTGCGCTGAGTGCAGGCCTGGTATTTGCGGCAGTCTTCCCGGGGCGCGAACAGGATGAGCTTGGCATTGCCTATGCGCAGGAACGAAACAGCGATAAATATCGCATTGCCTCGGGCAATACGGTGTATTCCGAAAAATCATTTGAACTGGGCTATCGCTATCGCGCGCTGCCCGGGTTCACCGTGCAGCCTTTCGTGCAATACCTGCAAAATCACAGCAAGGATATTACGCAGGACAAAACATGGTGGCTGGGTATGCGTACCGAAGCAGCATTCTAAATCACGGGGAAGAATTCGATAGAGGAAAAAGCATTACTTCTTCGCTTCTCCCCCGTGTTTTTCCAGCGGCCACAGCTGGTGCGCATCCAGCAACAAGCGGTAACGGGCTTCATTTGCGTCCAGCTGCGCCACGCTGGCAGCCAGACTGGATTCCAGTGACAGGCGTCGTGCATTCAGCACATCAGTCAGACTGCTCTCGCCCAGGCTGTACGCCCTCGCAACCAGTTCCGCATTCTCGCGCACGCTGCGCGCCGCCTCCTGCGCCTGTTGCCAGACCAGATAACTGCTGACCGCCTGCGTATGGGCCGCATAGACATCCCCTTCAAGGCGGCGCCGGGTGAAGATTTCGCGGTTACTTGCCATTTCTGCACGGTGTTGCGCTATTTCATAATTAACGCCACGCAAGCCGAAAGAAATGGGTACCGAGACGAACACCCCGACAACCTTTTCTTCACCCGCCTTTTCGCTGGAGTAACGCAGCCCTACGGTGGGGTCAGGTACTCTGTCTGCGCTGTTGCGCTTTGCCAGTATCTGCTGCAAGCGATTTTCAGACTGCACCATCTGCAGCTCATGATTATCTGACATCACCTGCTGTTGCCAGTAGCCCAGATCATTTGGAACAGGCTGCGGCACGGCCATCAAGACCCGGGCTGGCAATATCAGCTCAGGGAAGGGACGAAGCAACGCACTGGTGGCAAGCTGCACACGCATGCTGGCTTGCTGCAAGGACACACCGGCCTGTGCAGCCGCGGCTTGCGCCTGATTCAGCTCCATCTTCGGCGCATCCCCTGCGCGCATGCGTTTCTCAGTCATTCCTGCCTGCTGCGCAAGAATGTCAACCTGTTGGTTAAATTGAACTAAAGTTGCCTGCTCGCGCTGCCAGTTAAACCACAGATGCAGCAGCAAACGAGCCGCTTCATGACGCGCGTCGCCCAATGCAAACTCAGCGCGGCTGACCCCTTCTGCGCCGATATCGCTATCCAGAAAAACCTTGTTTGGCAGGCGCAAAGGACGCTCGATTGCCACATCCCATTCCCTGAGCTCCTGCCCGGTCGTCGTGATTTTTCGCTGCGAACTGCCCGCGCGCAGATTGAATTCATAGCTGCCGCTGTCCCATTTGCGCTGATTGGCCTGTTCCACCTGAACGGTTTTGCCCGCGCTCAGTACGTCAATGTGGTTGCCCAACGCAGCCTCCACCTGGGCCGCGGGCGGCAGATCCTGAAAATCGATTTCAGCAGCTTCTGCGGCAGCCAGCAGCAGCATTGCTGCAGTCAGGAGAAAATGCTTCATGCCAGCCTCCCGTATTCGAGCACCGGTGTAATCCAGTAGGCAATTTCGCTGGTTGCTTCACGCGTCTTGAGATGAACAAGTAAAGCCTGCGCATGCTGCTGATTCATCACACAACGGATTTCAACACGCTGCGAACGGCCGCGCACCTGCTCCAGCATGCTGGGGAGATGTTCTTTCAGGCTATGCCCTTCTATCTGGCAGACTGAAAAGCCATCCACCCATTCCGGATGCCCCAGCAGATGATCGACCAACCGCTCTTCCAGCGACTTGTGACAAACCAGTGTCAGACAACAATCAAGTAATTCATTCATGTATTTTTCCGATCAGATTCAATACCGAAACGCCGGTACAGGATAGGCAGCATGATCAGCGTCAGCAGCGTCGAGCTGATTAAACCGCCAATCACCACGATGGCAAGCGGCTTCTGGATTTCCGAGCCGGGCCCCGTGGCAAACAGCAAAGGCAACAGGCCGAACGCAGTGATGCTCGCCGTCATCAGCACCGGGCGCAGCCGGCGCTTGGCGCCTTCGGTAACCACGCGCGTGATATCCAGGCCCTCGCTGTGCAGCTGATTGAAATAGGACACCATCACCACGCCATTCAGCACCGCAATGCCCAGCAGTGCGATAAATCCGACCGAAGCCGGAACCGACATGTATTCGCCGCTGATCCACAGCGCAAACACCCCACCGATCAGCGCAAATGGCACGTTGGTCAGCACCAGCACGGCCTGGCGCACCGAGCCGAAAGTGGCGAACAGCAACATGAAGATCAGGCCGAGCGCGATGGGCACCACCACCGTGAGCCTCGCCGCGGCGCGCTGCTGGTTCTCAAACTGTCCGCCCCACGTCATGCGGTAGCCCGCGGGCAGCTGAAGCTGCTGTGCCGCTGCCGCCTTGGCGTCTTCCACAAACCCGACCAGATCGCGGTTACGCACATTGGTTTGCACCACGACCATGCGCTGGCTATTTTCGCGATCCACCTTGACCGGCCCATCCACCCGTTCCAGTTTCGCCACCACCGACAGCGGCACGCTGTGTCCATTTTCCAGTGGCAGGGTCAGTGCGGCAAACAGCGCAGGAGATTGCTGGACAGATTGCGCGCCCCGCAGCAGCAACGGTGTGCGGCGTCCTTCCTCGATCACCGTGCCGACCCGCTGCCCCTCAACCTGGCTGCGCAGTGCGTTGCCGATGTCGGCTACGCTCAGTCCCATACGCCCGGCCGCCAAGCGGTCGATAGCCACGCGGTAATACTGCACACCACTGTTCTCCGTGGTGTAGGCATCCTCGCTGCCCCTGACCCCCTTCAGCACCTTGACCAACTGCCCGCCAATTTCATTGAGCAGGCGTAAATCCGTGCCGAAAATCTTAATCACCACGTCACCGCGTGCCCCGACAATCATTTCCTGCACGCGCATGTCGATGGGTTGCGTAAAGCTGTAGGAAAAACCCGGCAGCTGGTCGAGCACCTTGCGCAGTTCGTCCAGCAGCCACTCCTTGTTTTTTTCACGCCATTCCGGCATGGGTTTGAGCACCAGAAAGGTGTCGGTCTGGTTCAGCCCCATCGGGTCGAGACCAAGCTCATCGGCACCGGCGCGCGCCACGATGCCCTTCACCTCGGGTATCTGGCTCATGATGGCCTGGTGAATTTTCAGGTCCAGCGCTGCGGTTTGCTCAAGACTGATAGAGGGTATTTTTTCGATACCTACAATCACGTCACCCTCGTCCATGGTGGGCATGAAAGTCTTGCCTATCTGCATATAGACAACCACGGTCAGCAGCAGTGCAACAGCGGCGGCAATCAGCACCATGCGCACATTACACAGCGCCCAGTTTAACGCGGGCTCGTACAGCGCATTGGCCTTGCGCACCAACCACGGCTCGCTGTGCGCGCCCGCCTTGAGTACAAACGAAGCGAGCGTCGGAATGACGGTCAGGGACAACAGCAGTGAAGCGCCCAGTGCAAACACGATGGTCATCGCGACCGGAATGAATAATTTTCCCTCCAGCCCCTGCAGGGTCAGCAGCGGCAGAAACACGATGATGATGATGGCGACACCCGCCGCAACGGGAGTGACAACCTCCTTGACCGAGCGAAACACGATGTGCAGATAGGCGAGTTTTTCGGGGTTTTTATCTTGCGACCCGGAATTTTTACCATGGGACAGGTGCGACACGATATTCTCCACCACCACCACTGCAGCATCCACCAGCATGCCGATTGCGATTGCCAGCCCGCCGAGACTCATCAGGTTGGCGGACATGCCGGCCTGCTGCATCAAAATAAAGGTGATGAGCACCGCCAATGGAAGCGTTATCGCCACCACCAGGGCTGCACGCAAATTTCCCAGAAACAGCACCAGCAGTACCAGCACCAGCACAATCGCCTCAAACAGCGCCTTGGACACCGTGCCCACGGCGCGTTCAACCAGACTGCCGCGATCATAAAATACTTTGGTGGTCACGCCCGGCGGCAGCATCGGTGCGAGCTCCGCCAGCCTGGCGCGCACGCCTTCCACCACCTTCTGCGCATTCGCCCCGCGCAGGCCCAGCACCAAGCCTTCCACGGCTTCACCCCGCCCATCCTGGGTTACTACGCCGTTACGGGTAAGGCTGCCGATGCGCACCTGCGCCACATCACCCACCCGGATCGGACTGCCGTGCGGGCTGGCGATAACAATATTGCGCACATCCTGCATGTTCTTGATACTGCCCTCGGTACGCACCAGCAAAGCCTCGTCGCCGTCGGTGAGACGTCCGGCACCGTCGTTGCTATTATTGGCCTCCAGCGCTTCCTGCAGCATTTTCATGCTGAGATTGAGTGCCGCCATTGCGGTGTGATCGGGCACCACCTCAAAACTGCGCGCCAGTCCGCCGAGTGAGTTCACATCGGCCACACCGGGCAGAGTGCGCAGAACCGGACGTATGGTCCAGTCTAGCAGGGTGCGGCGTTGCTCCAGAGTGTAGTCATCGCCCTCCACGGTAAACATGAACATCTCGCCCAGCGGCGTGGTTATGGGGGCCAGTCCTCCACCTGTTCCTGGCGGCAGATCGCGCAGCACATTATTCAGACGCTCCGCAACCTGCTGGCGTGCCCAGTAAATGTCCGTGCCGTCAAAAAAATCGATGGTGATATCGGCAATCGCGTATTTGGACACGGAGCGCAGAATTCGCTGATTTGGAATGCCCAGCATTTCCACTTCTATCGGCGCCACGATGCGTGTCTCCACCTCTTCCGGCGTCATGCCCGGCGCCTTCATGATGAGCTTTACCTGGGTGGAAGAAACGTCCGGAAAGGCGTCGATCGGCAGATCGCGAAACGACACGATGCCTGCACCAATGACCATCAGGGTAATGACGAGAACCAGCAGGCGCTGGGTCAGGGAAAATTCTACGAGTCTGGATAGCATTACTCGCCCCCGCCGATGCCCATCAACTTGGCTTTCAGGACAGCGACACCGCTGACAACGATTTTTTCCTTGCCACTGAGCTTCCCTGTAATCAGCGTGCTCTGTGCCCCCTCCTGCAATATGGTGACAGTTTCCGCACGGAAACCTTTGGGGCTTTCGACGAAGACCATGCTTTTGCCCCCGATACGCGCAAGCGCACCATTCGGAATATTCCACTGATCCTTGCCTGCGGAATGGATGGCAATGCCGACCTCCACATGCTGACCGGGACGCAAATTCTGCGCGCCTTTATAAATAAGTGCTCGCAGCAGCAGGGTCTGGTTGCTGTCACTCAGGCCGTGGCCAATTGCGGTGATCTTGCCGCTTGCGGCATAGGCCGGGATCTTGACCGCTGCGCCCTCGCTGATGCCCTGTGAACTGCCCAACGGGGCCTGTATCTCCAGGCCCAGCGGTTGCAGCCTGGCCACCTGAAATATCGGATTGGCGCTTTCCAGACGCTGGCCCGCACTGGTCGTCTTTTCCAGAATGACGCCAGTGATAGGCGACGTGATTTCCAGCAGGCTGTTCAGATTTTCACCGGATCGCAGCCGGGCGATGGCACTCGCCGACATGCCGGCCAGCAGCAACATTTGTCTTCTTTCGGCCAGTGCCGCACTGGCTTCGGTGTACAGGCTCTGCGCAGCGCGAAAGCGGCTTTCGGCGATAATGCCGTCTTTCCATAATTGCTCATCGCGGGTGAAGTTTCCCTTCGCCAGTTGCTCCTGGGTGCTTGCCTGGAGGTAGCCGCGTTGCGCTTCGGCCAGGGCTGGACTCTGCAAACGCGCCAGCAGCTGGCCCTTGTGCACGTGATCACCCACACCAACCAGGGTTTGCTCAACCATCGCAGGCAATGGCGTGCTGACGATAAAAAGCTGATTGCCGGGAATAACGACTTGTGCCGGGATGCCGGTCAGTTCACCGTCACTTTTGGCGGGCAAGGGCGCTGTGCTGATCCCTAGCGCCTGTATTTGATTGGGTGCCAGTTCCAGTTCCTCATATGCAATGGCGTTTTTCGTGCATAAAGAGATTAGCAGTACAGCGGCAAGCGTTGCTCTCATGTTGATAGGCTCCTGATGTTGCATGTGCAACATTAATTTTGTTTAAGATCGGGCAAATTCCCCTGCTTTCAAGCAGGCGGTTCAACGATGTCAGACAGGAGGTGCTTGGCTACAGGGATGCTGGTAAGGAGGGAGTGGAGGACTCTGCCGCTCAGGGACTAAAAGCACGACGGGGGCATATTCGCGCGGCAGCAACAGATTATGCTTGCCTACGATTGCAGCCTGGTCAACCGTCAGGTCACTGCAACGGTATTCCGGCGGCATGCATACAACATTGGAATGATCAGGTTCAACAGATAAATGGGGCGAATCCGAATCGTGAGCGTTGATCCAGGGGGAATCAATGTCGGGGACGTGCACATGCTGATCAACGCTATGACCGTCTACATGCGCATGCGAAAGCGGCGCCACGCACTGCAAAAGTGCGAACAGCATCAGTAACGGTAAACGCGTAAATCGAATCATAGCCATGGCACAGAATATTAACATACAGGGCTAATGTTAACCATCACATGTGCCCGTATACCCCAATAAATACAGACAGACTGCAGGCGATATACTCGCTCGGTTGGCGCCCTTGATGTGAACAATATTCTGATAACAACTTATAAGTTATAATTGCCGGGTTTCATATGGGCAGTCCATCTGGACTTGAAGCGCGCTGATCCAATTTGCGCTCGTGCCTGAGCCCAGGAAAACACGTTTAGGTCGCCGCCAAGATATCCAATCTCTCCGGGCCATGAGGTGCTGCAATGGAGGGGCGGATTTCAGGAGCGCACTGAATCCTCAGTTAATTTTTGCCATGAAAGTCACATAGGTCAAAGTCGTGTCCAAAGCCATCAGCCAACCCTATCTCTTCAAAATTTTCCCGTTTCTGCGCTGGTGGCCCATGGTCAACGGCGAAACCCATAAGGCCGACTTAATCGCTGCCATCTCCGGCGCGATGATCGTACTGCCGCAAGGTGTGGCCTTCGCCACCATCGCCGGCATGCCTCCGGAATACGGCCTGTATGCTGCCATGGTGCCGGCAATCATCGCCGCCCTGTTTGGTTCCAGCTGGCATCTGGTTTCGGGCCCGACCACTGCGATTTCAATCGCGGTATTCGCCGCGATGAGCCCGCTCGCTGATCCGGGCTCAGCGCAATATATAAGCATGGTACTGACCCTGACCTTCCTCACTGGCCTGTTCCAACTGATACTGGGACTGGCGCGCATGGGGGTGCTGGTAAACTTCATCTCGCATACCGTGGTGATAGGTTTCACTGCTGGCGCTGCGCTGCTGATCGCCGCCAGCCAGGTGAAAAACTTTTTCGGACTGGACATCGTGCGCGGTGCGCATTTCCATGTCGTGATCGAACAATTTATCCTGCAATTCAACCACATCAATCCCTACGTCACGCTGGTGGCAGCTATCACACTGGCATCGGGCATACTGGCCAAGATTTTAACGCCCAAACTGCCGTACATGATCGTCGCGATGATCGTCGGCAGTATCGTTGCATTCGTCCTCAATCTGGAATTGGGTTTTGATACCACGCACATCAAGACGGTAGGCGCCCTGCCAGCAGGGTTGCCACCACTATCCTTGCCTGATTTTTCTTATGGCACAATACACCAGGTTCTGTTCCCGGCGCTGATTGTCACCATGCTGGCGTTGACGGAAGCCGTCTCGATCTCGCGCGCGATCGCCGTCAAATCTGAACAGCGCATCGACGGCAACCAGGAATTTATCGGTCAGGGGCTGGCAAATATTTTCGGCAGCTTTTTCTCCGGCTATGCTTCGTGCGGATCCTTCAATCGCAGTGGCGTTAACTATGCCGCCGGTGCCCGCACCCCGCTGGCCACCGTATACGCATCAGTCTTTCTGGTGCTGATACTGTTACTGGTAGGCCCGCTTGCATCCTATCTCCCCTCGGCTGCCATGGCAGGCATCCTGTTCCTGGTGGCATGGGGCCTGATCGATTTCCATCACATTGCTGAAATTTCAAAAACCAATCGCACGGAAGCGGTTATTTTATGGGTAACCTTGCTGGGCACACTGGTCGATCTGGAACAGGGCATTTTCTTCGGCATTCTGCTGTCGCTCATCATTTACCTGTACCGCGTTTCAAAGCCGAATATCGTGCCGGTGGTGCCGGCCAAAGAAGAGGGCGCCTATCATTTCGTGAGCGCATACGATCACGACGAGTGCCCGCAAATACGCATCATGCGTATCAACGGCTCTATCTTCTTCGGTGCCGTTGATCACGTACAGAACAACCTGCTGAATATCGACGAAACGAATCCACAGCAGAAAACCGTGATGATTGTTGCCAGCGGAATTAATTTTGTCGACGCGGCCGGCGCCGAATTGCTGGCACAGGAGGCGCGCCGCAGACGCAAGCTGGGGGGCGGCTTATACTTTTACCGCTGCAAGGACAAGATTTACGACTTCCTGAAAAAATCCAACAAGCTGGATGATATCGGCGTAGGCGCTTTCTTCCCCCCCATGTCCAACTGGATCAAGCCTGTCTACGCAACACTGGATTCGGAAATTTGCCGCAACTGCAAAGTCCGTATCTTCCCCGAGTGCCAAACTTATCTGCCTGATGGCGAAGCGAGAAAAAAATGATACGCAAAAATCCCAGCGGCGATCTGCCGCTTATCCATGAATCCGCCTATGTTGATAACACCGCCATTCTGTGCGGCAAGATTATCGTCGGGGAGAATGTCTTCATCGGTCCGTACGCAGTGATTCGCGCAGACGAAGTCGACGAACAGGGCAACATGGACCCTATCATCATCGGTGCAAACTCCAATATCCAGGATGGCGTGGTGATCCACTCCAAAGCCGGTGGCCTGGTCAAGATCGGCACCAACACCTCCATCGCGCATCGCTCCATCGTGCATGGCCCTTGCATCGTGGGGGAAAACGTATTTATCGGCTTCAACTCGGTGCTGTTTGACTGCGTGATCGGCAACGGTTCGGTGGTGCGGCATAACTCGGTGGTGGAGCATTGCGAAGTGCCCGAGAACTTCCATATCCCGTCAACCACAAATATTCATTCAAATCAAGATCTTATAAACATCAAGCAAGTGTCGCCCCAGGCCAGCGATTTTTCTGAATCAGTGCTGAAAGCCAACCACGAACTGATTAAGGGTTACAAGAGGTTACAAAATGAATTTTGAGCCAGGCGATCTTGTTAGCGTTGTCGCATCCTTAAAATACGACCTGGCTTGTCTGATCGCGAGTGTATTGCTTGTCATCGCTTATCACCTGTTTCTCCGCCGCAAAATCCGCAAAGACCCTACGTACACGGTGCAGGCGATTAACAGAATTGCACGGACGGCATGGGTGGAAACCATTATGCACGGCCACAAAGATATTCTGGCGGTGCAAACCCTGCGTAATTCCACGATGGCCGCTACTTTTCTCGCGTCCACCTCAATACTGCTGATCATTGGTGTGCTCACCCTTAGCGAAGGTGGCAAGTTCGAAGCAACCTGGCATGCGCTCAACACGGTAGGCGCTAGACATCCTGAATTATGGATAACTAAATTGATGTTCCTGCTGCTCGACCTGTTTGTGGCGTTCTTCAGCTTCGCGATGTCCATCAGGGTATTCAACCATGTCGGTTACATGATAAATGTTCCCCTCGGATTGAATCACAAAATGATCTCGCCTGCACATGTTGCTCTACACCTGAATCGTGCTGGAGGCTTTTACAGCATCGGCATGCGCGCTTACTACTTTCTGGTGCCACTGGTGTTCTGGTTGTTCGGCCCGTATTTCATGCTCGTTTCTACCATAGCCCTGCTGCTTGCCTTATACCGCATTGACCGGTCACCCAAAATACTGGTTATGGATTACAGTGATATAAAATAAAAATCAGCTTATCCACAGGGGCCCATCAGGATGAAACAGTTAGCTCACCTTCTTCCATTTCTGCGCTGGCTTCCCCTGCGAGCGGTCAATATCAAGAGCGATTTCCTGGCCGGCATCACCGTTGCGCTGGTGCTCGTTCCACAGTCCATGGCTTACGCGCAGCTTGCCGGACTGCCTGCCTATTACGGCCTGTATGCGGCATTCCTGCCCGGCATCATCGCCGCGATGTGGGGCTCCTCGGCACAGCTCGCCACCGGCCCGGTGGCAGTTGTCTCGCTGCTGACGGCCTCTGCGCTTGCACCTCTGGCCGCATCCGGTTCCAGCCAGTTCATTGCACTTGCAGTCATGCTGGCGCTGATGGTCGGCATCCTCCAGTTCGCCCTGGGCGTGTTCAAGCTCGGCGTTATCGTCAACTTCCTGTCGCACCCCGTCATCGTCGGCTTCACTAATGCCGCAGCGATCATCATTGCACTGTCCCAGCTCAATAAACTATTCGGCGTGTCGATGGGACGCAGCGAACATTTTATTAATGATATCTGGGGCGTACTGCAACAGATTGGCGACACACATCTTCCGACACTGCTGATGGGGATCTCGGCTTTTGCCATCATGTGGGGGCTGAAAAAATATGTCCCCAAGCTGCCCGGCGTGCTGCTTGCCGTCGCACTCACCACCATCGTCAGCTGGTCTATCGGCTTCGAGCACAACAGTACAGGCCAGATCGAGCAAATCATGGATGCGGAAGTAAAAACGCTCGCCAACGATTTCTCCCGCACCGAAATCAAGATCGGCGAATTGAACAACAGGCTCAGCGCGACATCCGCCGAACTCAAACTGCACAAGCAGGATCACGAAGGCAACAGGCAGCGCATTGCCGCCCTCAACTATGAAATCGAGCTGCTCAAACTGGAACTCAAGGATGCAGAGAATGAAAACCGCAATCTCGCCCGTTCCCTGCGCAAGTTCATCTTTGAACAGGTTCCGGCCAGTGATACGCAAACCCCCAGGCTGTTCCTGACGGGCCGGGTGCCCCAGGATGAAAAGACTGACGGCTACCGCTGGCGCATCAAAAAAGTGAGCAGGGGCGAACTCCGGCTGGTCGGTGGCGGAGAAGTAGTGGGCGCCATCCCGGCCGGCTTGCCCAGCCTGGAGATACCCAAGTTCAGCTGGGACATGATGGTGACGCTGTTTTCCGGCGCGCTGGTGATTTCGCTGGTGGGCTTCATGGAGGCGATATCCATCGCCAAGGCAATCGCGGCGAAAACCAGGGAACGCATCGACCCGAATCAGGAGCTGCTCGGACAGGGCATCGCCAACATCGTCGGCAGCTTCAGCCAGGCTTTTCCGACCAGCGGTTCCTTCTCGCGCTCTGCGGTTAATTTGAATGCCGGGGCAAAAACCGGCATGTCTTCGGTGTTCGCCGGCTTGTTCGTACTCATCACGCTGCTGTTTCTCACGCCACTGCTGTACCACCTGCCGCAGGCAGTGTTGGCTGCGGTGATCATGATGGCGGTGATCGGACTGCTCAATTTCAGCGCCATCAGCCATGCCTGGCATACACACAAACACGATGGTATCGCCTCGATCGTGACATTTATTGCCACCCTGGCTTTTGCCCCGCATCTGGATAACGGCATTATGGTAGGGGCAGGTCTTGCGATTATCCTGTATCTTTACCGCACCATGAAGCCGAGAGTTGCCATCCTCGGCCGTCATCCGGACGGCACCCTGCGCGATGCCAAGGCGCATGTGCTGCCGGTCAGCGAGTACATCATTGCGATACGCTACGACGGTTCGCTATACTTTGCCAACGTGCCCTATTTTGAAGATACTATTCTGGAAGCCGTGGCCAACAGCCCGCGCGCCCGGCACATGCTGATCGTGGCGAACGGCATCAATCAGCTTGATGCGTCGGGGGATGAAGTCATTCACCATCTGATAGAAAGATTGCGCGCCAATGGTATCCGTGTCGTGTTCAGCGGGTTAAAGAAACAGGTGATAGACATCATGCAACATTCCGGCCTGCTGGCTTACATCGGTCAGGAAAACATTTTCCCCGACGAGGACAAGGCGCTGACTTCCATTTACGCTCAAGTACTCGAAGTCGATCCCAATGCGCAATGTCGCTTGATGAAACAGCACATAGGCGGTAACGACGGCGTAAAAATCTGGCTTTAAAATACAAGAAAAGATGCTGCATTGCACCGTGAATATCAATTAAATCATTAAGTTAAAAAAGAAAGGCGTGTCATGTCTCAGGCAACTCAGGGCGGCAAGGGTAAGCAGGGTTTCAGGGCAACAATAGGCAGCGACGCATTGGCTTCGGTTGTGGTTTTTCTGGTTGCGCTGCCGCTGTGCATGGGGATTTCCATTGCCTCCGGCGTGCCGCCAACTGCGGGGCTGATTACCGGCATCATCGGCGGCCTTGTGGTCGGTTTTCTGGCAGGCTCTCCCCTGCAAGTCAGCGGCCCTGCAGCGGGACTCACTGTACTCATATGGCAACTGGTGCAACATCAAGGTCTCGCCATGCTGGGCACCATCGTGCTGCTGGCTGGCCTGATACAACTGTTGGCTGGCGTACTGAAGCTGGGCCAGTGGTTTCGCGCAGTATCGCCCGCGGTGATACACGGCATGCTGGCGGGGATAGGCGTGCTGATTTTTGCATCGCAATTCCACGTGATGCTGGATAAAAAGCCGATCGGCTCGGGCATAGAAAATTTTACCTGCATCCCTGCCGCATTGATGGAAACTTTCTCGGCAAACAGCACGTCGATTCAGGCGCTATATATCGGGCTGCTGACCATTGCTCTGATCGTGCTATGGAGCATCTTTGCGCCGAGGAAGCTGAGGGTATTACCGGGCCCGTTGATTGCTGTGGTGGTGGCGGTGATGGTGTCGGCGGCGATGCAACTGAAGATCAAATATATTCCCGACCTGCTTGCCAATCCCGATGACATCAGCAACATCTGGACAGTCATCCAATATCCGACACTGGAGACCTTAAAGCGTGCACTCGACCCGGCCATCCTCGCCGCCGCCGTTTCTATCGCCTTCATCGCCAGTGCCGAAACGCTGCTCAGCGCCAGCGCCGTGGACCAGTTACATCAGGGACCGCGCACCAAATACGACAGGGAACTCGCCGCCCAGGGCATAGGCAACACCATCTGCGGCTTGCTGGGTGTGCTGCCAATGACAGGCGTAATTGTGCGCTCCACTGCCAACGTCGAGGCAGGCGGAAAGACCCGCGCCTCCGCCGTCCTGCACGGCGCCTGGCTGCTGCTGTTTGCCGCAGTGCTGCCCTTCACCCTGAATTACATTCCGGTCGCCAGCCTGGCGGCAGTACTGGTGTTCACCGGCTACAAACTCGCCTACCCCAAGGCCGTACCCGCTCTGCTCAAATTCGGCAAGAGCGAAGTGGCGATCTATATCATCACCATCGTGATGATCGTCTCCAGCAACCTGCTGGAAGGCGTGCTGATCGGCCTGGGGCTGTCCATACTCAAACTGCTGCAGGCGTTCTCGCATCTGGAAATCAGGTGGGATGAGGACATCGTCAGAAACCGGGTCGAACTGCATCTGAAGGGCGCCGCCACGCTGATCCGCCTGCCCAAGCTTGCGGCTGCACTGGAAGAGGTCAGACCGGGAGCAGTGGTGCATATTCATTTTGAACACCTGGACTACATTGACCACGCCTGTCTTGATTTGCTGTCCAATTGGGAAAAGCAGCATGAGATCACCGGAGGCAGCCTGGTCATCGAATGGGAAGAACTATCCTCAAAATTCCATTCGCGACGCACGGGGGCGCAAAAGACTGTAGTTCGCGCAGTCACTTAAATCTGGATTTTCCGATAGACTTGTAAAGCCCGACATTACTCCGTGGCAGGCATGCTTCAAAAAGTTGCTGGTTTCCTGATGGTATCGGGTATTTTTTTACCACGCAGTAGCCGAGGTCACTGGATCTCCGCGAGGCATGCTCTCCTCCCACAAAGCAACGCGAAATAATGACAACTCAAAATGGAACAACTGACTGGACAACAAATTGAATATTCTTCTGATAGAAGATAACCGCGATCTTGCAACCAATATATTCGATTATTTCGAAGCCAAAGGCCATGCCATGGATCTGGCCGGCGATGGAATTTCCGGACTGCATTTCGCCGCAACCAATCAATACGACGCCCTTATCCTCGACCTTATGCTGCCCGGCATAGACGGGCTGACCTTGTGCAGACGATTGCGTGAGGCAGGCAGGCTGACGCCGATCTTAATGCTCACTGCCCGTGATTCCCTGGACGACAAGATTGCCGGGCTGGAGGCCGGGGCAGACGATTATGTCGTCAAACCATTCTCCTTGCGCGAGGTGGATGCGCGGTTGTACGCACTGGTCAGACGCTCGCAGGTGCGCGGAGTTGGATCAACCCTGCAAGTCGGGGATCTGTCATTCGATACGGGTACCTTTAAAGTCATGCGCGCGGGCCGCACCATAGAGCTGCCTCCGGTGCCGCTGAAACTGCTTGAAATTCTGATGCGCCAGTCCCCCCGCGTACTGCCGCGCGAGGAAATAGAACGGGAGATCTGGGGAGACACACCTCCGGATAGTGATGCCTTGCGCGCGCACCTCTACATCTTGCGCAGTGCTGTCGACAAACAGTCTGACAAGCCACTGATCAAAACCCTGCGCGGGATAGGCTACCAGATCATCGATGAAAAACGTCCGGCATAGTTTCAGGTTTCGGCTCGCCTTTACCTTCGCCTTGTTTGGCGCAATGGTCAGCCTGCTCCTGGCGACAGGACTGTCCCTTACCGCACATAACCTGGGGGAACGCCTGATAGACGAGACCTTGCGTGCGGAAATTGAAGATTATATTTCCCGGCGCACGCGCAACCCTGATTCCCTGCCGCCGTCGACAGTCAGTATTCGAGGCTATGTTTTTCTGCCCGGACAGGCCAATGCTGAAATTCCTGCCGAACTGCATGCTCTGATGCCCGGCAAGTACCAGCTGACGCTCAACAATATTCCCTATCGGATTGCGGTAGCCGACCAGGGAAATAAGCGTTATGTGATGATGTTCAACGAAATTCGCCAGCGGCAGAGGGAGACGACATTCCTGCTCTATCTGGTAGCAGGCACCCTGATCATGACCCTGGTGTCAGCCTGGCTGGGCTGGTGGCTGGCAGGAAGAGTTGTCGCGCCCATCACCGAGCTGGCTCGCCGCGTCGGCAAGGCACGCCCTGAAAACAGTTCATTGGCAATCGCCAAAGGACTAGCCAACGATGAAATCGGCAGGCTGGCAATCGTGTTTGAAGGCTACCTTAAACGCATGCGCGCATTTATCGACAGGGAGCGCGCCTTTACCGCCGATGTGAGCCATGAACTCAGGACACCCCTTGCCATCGTGTTGGGCGTCGTTGAACTGATGGAAGAAGATACACGGCTGCTTGACAAGCAAAAGGAGCGCGTCGAAAGGATAGGGCGTGCCACGCGTGGCATGATCGACGTGACCTCCGCCCTGCTGTTGATGGCAAGGGAAGCGAGCGCCGATGAACCCGTGATACAGAAATGTGATGTGTGCGACATCGTGGCTCACGTTATCGATATGCATCGCCATCTGCTAAATGAACATACAACGACCAAGCTTGTCTGCCTTGCCCACCCGCATATTGAGGCCGAGCGCACATTATTTGGAATTGTTGTGGCCAACCTGATTCGCAATGCATTTACCTACACACCGTCAGGCTCGGTCACGATCACTGTGGAAGACAACTGCTTGACGGTGACCGATACAGGGACGGGAATTCACAGCGAAGAAATCGGTAAAGTTTTCCAGCGGCACTTCAAAGGTTCCGGCAGTACAGGTTCCGGCATAGGGCTGTCGCTGGTCAAACGCATCTGCGACAGATACGGATGGGAAACCGTCATTGAAAGTACCGAGGGAACAGGCACTTCCGCTCAATTATTCTTTGCCAGATCGACCACAGAAAACACTACCTCTTAACACTCCCTTCACGGTTAATTGACGCTCGTTTAACGCTGGCGATCGTAACATTTGCACGTTATGTAATCCTTCGTACAGGAGCGTTCAAATGCATGTATCTTCGCTAACCAGCCACTCAATCAAGACGGAAAAAAATCCGAATGGTAAAGCTGAAACATTTCTGCAAGCGGTTCGCAGAATGGCCGGCTCGCTGCTAAAAATATTTGATCGCATCGGAACATCCATAGCATTGGGTGAATCCGGCGATTTGGAAGCCGCCCATGCATTCCGCAGCAAGAATTCGGGAACCTGAAATGAATATTCGGGTTCGACACCTGCCTTTTGCCAGACTGTTTGCTGATTTCACCAGACTTGTTACCGCGTCACCTGCAACAATCAAACAAGACCTGCTCGCAGGTATCACCGTGTCTTTGGTGGCCATCCCGCAATCGCTTGCCTATGCGCAACTGGCCGGTGTTCCAGCCTATTACGGTCTATACGCCGCACTTATCCCCACCATCATTGGCGCCCTGTTCGGCTCATCCAGGCAGCTTTCGACCGGCCCGGTAGCCATGACCTCGCTGCTGACCGCTGCAAGTGTCGCCCCGTTTGCGGCCCACGGCAGCGAAATGTTTTATGCCTACGTCATCCTGCTTGCGTTGCTGTCCGGCCTTTTCCAGGTGCTGTTTGGCGCATTGCGCATGGGCGTACTGCTCAACTTCCTGTCCCACCCGGTGCTGATGGGGTTCATCAATGCTGCTGCGATTATTATAGGACTATCGCAACTGCCGACACTGCTGGGTATCTCAGCCGCCCAATCAGATCACTTCCTCGTCGATATCTGGCATGTGTTCACACACCTTGACACCATGCATGGCATATCCGTCGCATTCGGCCTGTCTGCGATCATATTGCTGCTGTTCTTTAAAAAAATTCTGCCGAAACTTCCAGGTGTACTGATAACAGTCGTTCTGCTGACTGTCATCAGTTACCTGATTGGCTATGCCGAGATGGGCGGCAGAGTAGTCGGCGTGGTTCCCCGGGGCGTGCCGGATATCAGCCTGCCCCTGCTCGACTGGCATGCAACCGTGATGTTACTGCCTGCCGCATTCGTCATTTCGCTCATCAGCTTTATGGAGGCCATGTCCAGCGCCAAGGTCATTGCCATCAAAACGCGCCAGCCGTGGGACGAAAACAAGGAGCTGATCGGTCAGGGCCTGGCAAAAATCGCCGCTGCCTTCAGCCATTCCATGCCGGTCAGCGGTTCGTTTTCCCGTTCAGCCCTGAATCTCGCCACAAATGCACAAACAGGATTCTCGTCTGTCGTTTCTGCAATTTTCGTGTTGCTGACACTGATATTTTTCACTCCCCTGCTGTTCCATCTGCCGAAACCGGTTCTGGCTGCGGTGATCATCATGGCCGTTATCGGATTAATTAATTTTGTCGCGCTAAGCAAAGCATGGCGTGCCAGCAGGGACGATGGCTTCGCGGCCGTCGCCACCTTTGTAACCACGCTGGTGTTCGCACCCAATATCCAGAATGGCATTATTACGGGAATCCTCCTGTCTCTTGCATTGCTGCTCTACCGCATGATGCAGCCGCGCGTAGCAGTACTGGGAAGGCACCATGACGGTACTCTGCGCGACGCTCAGCGGCACAACCTGGCGCCTTTGCATCCGAAGTTGGGCGCGATTCGATTCGACGGTGCGCTCAGATTTGTAAACGTGTCCTATTTTGAGGATGCACTGCTGACCCTTGAAAGAGAAAATCCCTCTGTTCGTTACATACTGGTGAAATGCGACGGTATCAATTACCTGGACGCATCCGGCGTTGAAATGCTGTCAAGCCTGATCAGCCGCTTCAAAAGTAATGGCATTGCGTTGGGCTTTAGCGGAATCAAGAAGCAGGTACAGGAAGTGATTGATCGAACCGGTCTGGACAAAAGCATCGGCCCCGATAATATCTTTGCAACAGACCAGGAAGCCTTTGACACCCTGCATGCGCGCGGTGTAATCAACACAAAAATCGAACTGGCTACCATGCAACAACCTACCCAATTGTTGCCCGACTGATCGTACTGTGCCTGACCAACCTTTCGCGCTTTGCGGCAGGTTGGCTATTTTTTTGTTCACGTTACCGAAGAAAATACGCAGCAAAAGAATCTGACCGTGCCTGGCGCAGCAGCAAATTAGAGTGGTCAGTTTTAACAAGAAGAAATCCAAGCCACGATGTCACGAAGAATCCTGCTGGGCAGATTGCGGCAGCATTCATTAACGGGCGTCGCAGTCAACCGCATTCCGGACAAGCACCAACCTTGTTAAACAAACTCCAGCCAGCAACACCTAGAATTCCAGACAACCTAAATGGCGCATCTTTGCATTGCTCGCCTTGATCGCGCATGGCCAACTGCTGCAGGTCTCATCCATGATAGCCTGGCTGACATTTACTGAGGCTGCGTAACCAGAGTTTGGATACATTGCGCCTGCTTTTTTGCCTAAGTAGAGGTATGATTGCCAAAGCAAGTTACATCTACAAAAGCTAAGCAATAGTTTCCTAATATTTTGGAGAACCGTTCGTGACACTAGCATCCGCCCTGCTCCCTCTTGATCTTGCGCTGGGTGTGATTGTCTATTGGTTGCTGCTCGGGCTTGCGGGGTTGTTGAAGCAGAACAGCCATTTCATCACCAGAATTCTATTCCCGGCTTCTGCCCTCGGCTCATTACTGCTAGCGGCGGCTGCGGCCTGGAGCCTGGGAGGCCCGGCCAACATTGCGGTGCTGCCGCTGGGCCTGCCCGACCTGCCTTTTCATCTGCGACTGGACTCGCTATCAGCATTTTTCCTGCTGCTGCTCGGCGCCGCCAGCATCGGCATCTCGCTCTATTCTGCGGGCTATTTCCGCCAAATGGCCGGCGGTACGCTGGGCCTGCTGTGTTTTGAATACCACCTTTTCCTCGTCGGCATGACGCTGGTGTTCCTTGCCGACGACGCTTACCTGTTCATGGTGGCCTGGGAAACCATGGCGCTCTCCTCCTACTTCCTAGTCACCACCGACCACAATGTGCCTGAAATCCGCCGCGCCGGTTTCCTCTACCTGCTGATCGCTCACGTCGGTGCAATCGCCATTCTGATGTGCTTCGGCGTGATGCAGGGCGGCCACGGCGACTACACCTTCGCCACCATGCGCGAGGCGCACCTCAGCGCGTTCTGGGCCAGCATCACTTTCCTGCTGGCACTGTTCGGCTTTGGCGCCAAGGCCGGCATCCTGCCGCTGCATGTGTGGCTGCCCGAAGCACACCCTGCTGCGCCCTCGCCGATTTCCGCGATGATGAGCGGCATCATGCTGAAAACCGCGATCTACGGCATCCTGCGTGTCAGCTTTGACCTGCTCGATGCGCCACTGTGGTGGTGGGGCGCAATGGCACTGGCCCTCGGTTTGATCACCGCGCTGTTCGGCGTGCTGTTCGCCTCGGTGCAGTCCGACATGAAACGCCTGCTCGCCTATTCCTCGATTGAAAATATCGGCATCATCCTGGTGGGCATCGGGCTGGCCATTATCTTTCACAGCTTCCACATGGATGTTCTGGCAGCGCTGGCGTTAACCGCAGCCTTGTATCACTCGCTCAACCACGCCTTTATGAAAAGCCTGCTGTTCCTCGGCACAGGCTCGGTGCTGCACGCGACAGGCGAGCGCAATCTGGGCAAACTGGGCGGGCTCATCCAGCGCATGCCCAAGCTGGCGCTGCTGGTGCTGATCGGCACGCTTGCGCTGGCCGGCCTGCCGCCGCTGAACGGCTTTGTTTCAGAATGGTTGCTGTTGCAGGCCTTTCTGCTGTCGCCCGGCCTGCCCAACAGCTATCTCAACATGCTGGTGCCGATTGCAGCTGCCGCCCTGGCGCTGGCCGCCGCTCTGGCGGCCTATGTGATGGTCAAGTTTTACGGCATCATTTTTCTCGGCCAGCCGCGCGAGGCAAATCTGGTCGATAAGGCACATGATCTCGGCATCATGGAATTGCTGGGTCTGGCGTGGCTGGCGCTGGGTTGCATAGCCCTGGGCATATTTCCGGTGTTCGTCATCACGCACATCGATTTTGTGACGCAAATGCTGGTGGGCCACAGTCTCGGCGGCGCGGCGCAGGGCGGCTGGATGTGGCTGACGCCTGTCCAGGCTGAGCGCGCCAGCTATAATCCGCTGATCCTGATCGCTGCCATCGTCATCGGTGTGTGGATCACGGTGTATGTGGTGAAAAAGTTTTACCACGGCCGCATGCGCCGCAGCGCGCCCTGGGATTGCGGCTTTCCCGAACAGACTGCGCGCATGCAGGATACAGCCGAGGGTTTCGGCCAGCCGATACGGCAAATATTCGACCTGTTCTTCGGCATTATCCGCGAAGTTCCCAGCCCTTTCGACAAGAAGCCGCACTACCATGGTGAAACCCATGACCTGCTGTGGGAATGGTGTTATCTGCCGATCGCCGGACTCAACGAAAGAATATCCGCACTGGTCGGCAAGCTGCAGCATGGCCGCATCCATATTTACCTGCTCTACAGTTTTGTAACCCTGCTCGCCTTGCTGGCGTTTGTGCGATGAACAGCATACTTTTACAACTAATACAAAATGCGCTGGTGCTACTGCTTGCACCGCTGCTTATCGGCTGGGTAAACCAGTGCCGCGCGTGGCTGCAAAACCGCAGCGGGGCTGGCGTACTGCAGCCTTACCGCAAGCTCATCAAGCTGTTTCATAAAGATGCGGTGCTGGCGCACAACGCCTCGCCGCTGTTTCGCTTCACCCCTTACATACTGTTCACCAGCATGTGGCTCGCCGCCTCACTGGTGCCGGTCATCGCGACAGACCTGCCGCTGTCGCCGGCGGTGGATGTGATCGCGCTGGTCGGCGTGTTTGCGCTGGCGCGGGTATTCATCTCGCTGGCTGCGATGGATATCGGCACCTCCTTCGGCACGCTCGGTGCACGGCGTGAGATGCTGGTCGGCTTTCTGGCCGAACCGGCGCTGCTGATGGTATTCTTTTCAGCCGCACTGATCAGCCAGTCCACCTCTCTGGTCACCATCGTCGAAACCCTGGCGCACAAACAGTTTGTGATTTACCCCAGTCTGGCCTTCGCCGCCATCGCCTTCGTGATGGTGCTGCTGGCGGAAAATGCGCGCATTCCGGTGGACAATCCTTCCACCCACCTCGAACTCACGATGATCCATGAGGCGATGATTCTGGAATATTCCGCGCGCCACCTGGCGCTGATCGAATGGGCCAGCGCGCTGAAACTGTTTGCCTACACCACCATCGGCTTTGCGCTGTTCATGCCTTGGGGCATCGCCGAAGCCGGCAGGCTGGATGAGATACCGCTGGCGCTGGGCATGTTGCTATTAAAGCTGTTACTGGCAGGAGCCGCGCTCGCGCTGCTCGAAACCGTTTCCGCCAAGATGCGCATTTTCCGTGTGCCCGAATTCATGGGAACCGCCTTTCTGCTGGCCGTGCTCGGCATGCTGACCCATTTTTTGATTGGCGCATAACAACATGATTATATTAAACAATTACTCAGGCCCACTGATCAATCTGTTTGCAGCACTGGTACTGCTGCTTGCCTTCGCCATGCTGGCGCAGAGACGCGTGCTGGCGCTGATCAACCTGTTTGCCTTGCAGGGACTGCTGCTGGCTACCAGCACCGCGCTGGTGGCATGGTCATCCAGCCAGCACCACCTGTATTACTCGGCCGCCCTGACGCTGGTGCTGAAGGTGATCTTCCTGCCGTGGATACTGCACCGGCTGATCCGCAAGCTGAATGTGAAGTGGGACATTGAAACGCTGTTTAACATTCCCACCACAATGCTGATCGGCATTGCGCTGGTGGTGTTCGCCTTCAACCTGGCAGGCCCCATTTCAGAGATGGCGGGCACCATCACCAAGGGCACACTGGGCATTGCGATCGCCAGCGTGCTGCTGTCGTTCCTGATGATGATCACGCGCAGCAAGGCCGTGCCGCAGGTGATCGGCTTCCTGGCGATGGAGAACGGCTTGTTCTTCGCCGCCATCACCGCCACTTACGGCATGCCGATGGTGGTGGAACTCGGCATTGCGCTCGACGTGCTGGTGGGCATGTTCATCATGGGCATTTTCTTCTTCCAGATCAGGGCCACGTTCGACAGCCTGGAATTGAAACATATGGAAAACCTCAAGGAAGATTGACGTGGAAATACTCTGGATTCTCGCGACTCCCCTGCTAGGCGGCCTGCTGCTGGCGCTATTCGGCTGCAGGCGTCATGCCGCCGAACTGAATTCCGCGATGAGCTTTGCCACGCTCGTGGCATCCATCTTCCTCACGGTGCGCGTCATCAGCGACGGCCCCATCACGGAATGGAACGAGCAGTTTTTTGTCGATTCATTCAACGTGCTGTTTGTCACGCTCACCGCTTTCGTGGCATTTACCACGTCTCTGTTCTCGCGCCCCTATATGCGCATCGAGCAGGCGCACGGCAAACTCACCGTGAACATGCTGCGGCTCTACCACAGCATGTACCAGCTGTTCACCTTTACCATGCTGCTGGTGCTGCTGACCAACAACATGGGCATCATGTGGGTGGCGATGGAAGCGGCAACCCTCACCACCGTGCTGCTGGTGTCGCTGTACCGCACCCCGGCCAGCCTGGAAGCGGCATGGAAATACTTCATCCTGTGCGGCGTGGGTCTGGCACTGGCGATGTTTGGCACCATCCTGCTGTATTTCGCGGCGGAGAAAGTGTTGGGCGCCGGCGGAACCGCGCTGTTGTGGACCCATCTCGATGATGTGAAAAATCAGCTTGAGCCGACAGTGCTGATGCTGGCTTTTGTCTTCCTGCTGGTAGGCTACGGAACTAAAGTTGGTTTGGTACCGCTGCACAGCTGGCTGCCGGACGCACATGCCGAAGGTCCCACGCCGGTGTCCGCGGTGCTCTCCGGGCTGCTGCTCAACGTGGCGCTGTACGTGCTGGTGCGTTCAAAGGTACTGGTGGACGGCACCCTGCACTCCCATCTGGCCGGAAACCTGATGATGGGCTTCGGCCTGCTCAGCGTGGTCATCGCCGCCTTTCTGCTGTCGCGGCAAAAGGATGTCAAACGCATGTTTGCCTATTCCTCGATCGAGCATATGGGGCTCATCACCTTTGCCTTTGGTATGGGCGGGCCCGTCGCCACCTTTGCCGCTCTGCTGCACATGACCATGCATGCGCTGACCAAGTCTGCGATATTTTTCGCCGTCGGCCATGCCACGCAAAAATCCGGCACGCAGCTGATGGAAAGCATCCGCGGCCTGATCAAGACCAATCCCACCATCGGCTGGGGCCTGATGATAGGCACGCTGGCGATACTTGGCATGCCGCCTTTCGGCGTATTTGCCAGCGAATTCATGATACTGACCACCGCGATGCACGACTACCCGTGGACCATGCCCTTCCTGCTCATCGCGCTGGGTGTGGCCTTTGCCGCCATCTTCAGCCGCGTGCAGCGCATGGTGTTTGGTGAAACCAGCGGCCGGCGGCTGCCCCACCCGCCAGCACTGATCCCCGTGTTCGTGCATCTGGGGCTGGTGCTGACACTGGGCCTCTACATCCCACCCTATCTGGCAACCTGGTTCAAGCAGGCTGCTGCCCTGATAGGATAATGACAGTTCAGGATAAACATGACCCCAACTGAATTTACACAAAAATTTCCCAGGTTGCCCGGTGCGATGCCGGTGTGGCATGGCGAGGTGGATGAAGTCCAATTCAGAAGCCTGTGCGAGCAGGTAAAGCATGACGGCGGCAGGCTCCTCGCACTGTGGGGCAGCGATGAGCAGCCGCGCGGCAATGGCTATGCGCTGCACGTCGCGCTGGTTAATTCAGCTGGCATGCTGTGCCTGACCCTGTCTGTGGCTGCTGCGCACCCGGCTTACCCCGATGTCAGCGATCTGTTCCCCGCAGCGTCCCGCATGCAGCGTGCCGTGACCGATCTGCTGGGCCTGCATCCTGCCGGCGCGGATGATCAGCGAAAATGGCTGCGCCATGCTTCTTGGCCATCCGACCAGCACCCGCTGCGCAAGGGCTTTGACGCCGGCACAGTGCACCCCACCGCGGCCGACGCCTACCCCTTCGTCACCGTCACCGGCGACGGTGTGCACGAAATTCCGGTCGGCCCGGTGCATGCCGGCACCATCGAACCCGGCCACTTCCGCTTCTCCATCATCGGCGACCGCGTATTGCGCCTGGAACAGCGCCTGGGCTACAAGCACAAGGGAATAGAGAAGCGCTTCGAGAGCATGAACCTGGAGCAGGGCGCGAAGCTTGCCGGTCGCATCAGCGGCGACAGCACCGTGGCCTACGCCTGGGCCTACGCGCAGGCTGTGGAAAGCCTCTGCGGCACGACGCCATCGCCCCGCGCAATATCGATACGCGCCGTTTTTCTAGAACTGGAGCGCATCCTCAACCATCTGGGTGACCTGGGTTACCTGGGCAACGATGTGGCGCTGGCATTCGGCTTTGCGCAGTTCTGGATACTCAAGGAAGATTTACTGCGCCAGAATGGCGAGCTGTTCGGCCACCGTTACCTGATGGACAGAATAGCCCCCGGCGGCGTCGCCTGCGACATCGATGCCCATGGCGGCGATAAATTACGCGGCACGCTCACCCATATTGAACAGGTAACTGCAAAGTTAAGAGAAATCTACGACGAACACACCGGCGCGCAGGACCGCTTTCTCAGCACCGGCAAGGTCGCCCCCGAGCTGGCCGCGCAGCTGGGGCTGACCGGCCTGCCCGGACGTGCCAGCGGCCAGGCCTGGGATCTGCGAGCCGACTTCCCCTGTGCGCCCTATGACCAGCTGGACGTGCTGATGGCCACCCATCGCAATGGCGATGTTGCCGCGCGCGTCATCCTGCGCTTCGAAGAGATAGCCGAATCGATACGCCTGATCCGTGACCTCCTGGGCAAGCTGCCCGAGGGGTCACTTATTGAAAAGATTGCAGATGCAGCCGACGGCAAGCTGGGCATAGGCTGGGTGGAAGGCTGGCGCGGCGAAATCATGGTGGCCCTGCACAGCGGCAAAAACAACAGCATCCATCGCCTGCACCCGCATGACCCCTCATGGCAGAACTGGCCGGTGCTGGAGCACGCCATCATTGGCAACATCGTGCCGGACTTCCCGCTGATCAACAAATCGTTCAACCTGAGCTATAGCGGACAGGACCTTTAGGACTACGCCATGTACCAGATCATCAAACAGATATTGCGCACAGGTATCAGGACCGAAACGCCTCCGCTACCGGACCGCTCGCTGCGGCTAAACGAGCAGCAGATTCAACAGCAAATCCTGCAGCATCTCGGCCGCGCACTCGCCATCCGCCATGTCGATGCCGGCTCGTGCAACGGCTGCGATCTGGAAATACACGCGCTCAACAACGCCTATTACAATATCGAGGGCCTGGGCATCCAATTTGTCGCCAGCCCCCGCCACGCCGACATGCTGCTGGTGACGGGGCCGGTTTCACGGCACATGGCAATCGCACTCAAGCGCACCTATGATGCCACCCCCGAACCCAAGCTGGTGGTGGCCGTGGGCGACTGCGGCTGCACCGGAGGCATTTTCTCCCCAGACAACTCTGGCGATGGCTCAAGCTATGCCAGCTGCGGCAAAATATCCAACGTGATTCCGGTGGATGTTGCGGTACCGGGCTGCCCCCCTACCCCCACCGCGCTGGTACAGGGCATACTCGCTGCGGTTACAACTAACGCACAGAAAAAATAGCACAGAAAATTTCAAATCGTTACCAATTCAATATTGCTGCAACAAAATTGGCATTACGCCCTGCGCACCGCGAAGCTCTCAAACATTTCTGCCATGCGCTCGCATAACTCATCAGTCAGCAATTCCTGCAAGTGACAAGCAGCGCTGACTGCTGCATCGGCACATCCCTGTGGCCTGAACTGCTGCAGCACGAAATGCCGCGCCCCCATCTGCTGCAATTCTTCCGCCAGTCGCAGCAAGGAATCCGGAGTGTGGTACAGAGGATGCACCGTAGTACGGAACTCATGCGGCACGCCGCTGGCCAATAGCAGCTCGACGCTTTCCCGTGCCTTCTTGCCACTGGCAGGAGTACTCGTCACCTTGTCATAGTCATTGAAGGCAGCCTTGATATCCATCCCCACCCACGAAGATAAGGGCAGCAGCTCCGCAAACCGTGCAGGGTAAGCGCCGCCTGTGTGCAGGCCGATCTTGAAGCCGAGTTCCTTAACCTCTGTCATGGCTTGCTTCAGCCCATCCTGCAGCGTTGGCTCGCCACCACTAAAGACAACCGCATCCAGCAAGCCCCGACGGCGCCGGAAAAAACTCATCACGGCAGGCCACTCCAATGTATTCTCGCCGTGCCGGGGAATCAGATGAGGGTTATGGCAATAACCGCAGCGCCAGGGGCAACCCTGACAAAATACCACTGCGGCCAGGCAGCCTGGAAAATCAGTACTGGTCAGCGGGGTCAGGCCCCCGATTTGAAAGTTAGCCAAGATCAGCCATCAACTTGCTTGTGTTCCGCGCAGGTGCACTATCTGTGAAATTATCGGTCGGTCAGCGTGGCCCGGCATTCCTGAAAATGCTTGCGCTCGTCGTGCTCACCTTTTTTGCCGATATTGAACGAGGCGACCGGACGGTGGTAGCCCATCACGCGGGTCCACACTTCGCAGCGCTGGCGTTCTGCTTCGCTCAAAATAATTTCCTGTGTTTCAAAGTGAGTCTGATTGGACAAATCGTTCATGGCACGCTCCTTGTCAAAAGTTTAAGATGGCTGCTTAAGCTGCAGCCAGTTTTTGGCTGCGCTTCTCGGCCAGGCGTTCCTGGTCGCATTTCGGGCAGAACTTGTGCTCGCCATTCAGATAGCCGTGCTGCGGGCAAATCGAGAACGTCGGCGTGATCGTGATGTAGGGCTGACCAAATTTTTCCAGCGATCTCCGCACCAGATTTTTGCAGGCTTCCGCACTGGTGATGCGCTCGGTCATGTAGAGGTGCAACACGGTGCCGCCGGTATATTTTTTCTGCAGCTCTTCCTGCCGTTCCAGCGCTTCAAACGGATCGTCGGTGAAGCCGACCGGAAGCTGCGAGGAATTGGTGTAATAAGGCGTTTCCCGGGTACCGGCCTGAAGGATGTCGGCGAAACGCTTCTTGTCTTCCTTGGCAAAACGATAGGTGGTGCCCTCGGCCGGAGTCGCTTCCAGGTTGTACATGTGGCCGGTTTCCTCCTGGAACACCAGCATTTTTGCGCGCACGTGATCGAGCAGGCGCACCGCAAAAGCATGGCCCCATTCGGAGGTGATGTCGTGCTCATCGTTGGTGAAATTGCGGATCATCTCGTTGATGCCGTTCACCCCCAGCGTGGAGAAGTGATTGCGCAAGGTGCCGAGGTAACGCTTGGTGTAGGGGAACAGCCCGGCATCCATGTGGCGCTGTATGACTTTGCGTTTAATTTCCAGACTGTTCTTGCCGATCTCCATCAGTTCGTCGAGGCGGCTTAACAGCGCCACCTCGTTATCCTGATACAGATAACCGAGGCGCGCGCAATTGATCGTGACCACACCCACCGAGCCGGTCTGTTCGGCGCTGCCAAACAGGCCATTGCCGCGCTTCAGCAGTTCGCGCAGGTCGAGCTGCAGGCGGCAGCACATCGAACGCACCATATTGGGCTTAAGCTCGGAATTAATAAAGTTCTGGAAATATGGCAGGCCGTATTTCGCGGTCATTTCAAACAGCAACGTGGCATTTTCGGATTCCCACGGGAAGTCCGGTGTCATGTTGTAGGTCGGAATCGGAAAGGTAAACACACGCCCCTTGGCATCGCCCCGGGTCATCACCTCGATATAGGCGCGGTTAATCATGTCCATTTCAGCCTGCAACTCGCCATAGCTGAAGGGCATTTCCTGGCCGCCGATAATGGGGATTTGTTCGCGCAGGTCTTCCGGGCAGACCCAGTCGAATGTCAAATTGGTGAACGGTGTCTGTGTGCCCCAGCGCGACGGCACGTTGAGGTTGTAGATGAGTTCCTGTATGTGCTGCTTCACTTCGCGGTAAGGCAGCATATCGTTGCGGATAAAAGGCGCCATATAGGTGTCGAATGAGCTGAAGGCCTGCGCGCCTGCCCACTCGTTCTGCAGCGTGCCGAGGAAGTTGACGATCTGCCCGACAGCGGAAGACATATGCTTGGGCGGACCGGCTTCGACCTTGCCGGGTACGCCGTTGAGGCCATCGTTGAGCAGCGTGCGCAGCGACCAGCCCGCGCAATAACCCGCCAGCATGTCCAGATCGTGCACATGAATGTCGCCTTCGCGATGGGCAATGCCGACTTCAGGCGGGTAAACGTGATTAAGCCAGTAGTTGGCCACTACCTTGCCGGAAACATTCAGAATCAAGCCCCCAAGACTATAGCCCTGGTTGGCGTTGGCGTTGACGCGCCAGTCCATCTGCTCGAGGTATTCGTTGATCGAACTTTCCACATCCACCACCGTTTTTCGATCCTTGCGCAACTTGGTGTGCTGCTCGCGGTAGACGATGTAAGCGCGTGCAGTCTTGAGGTGATTGGCGGTAATCAGCACCTGTTCCACCGCGTCCTGAACTTTCTCGATGTGCGGCGGCTCTGCGCGGAATTTGTGTATCAGGACTTTGACTACCTGGGCCATGAGCAAATACGCCTCATCGGCGTCGAATTCACCGGTGGCAGAACCGGCACGTTGAATTGCATAACGGATCTTGTCGGAGTCGAAGGGTGCCAGCGAACCATCACGCTTGATCACTCCCTTGAGTAGGGAAACCAGATTGCTGCCGCCAACTCCCTGCTGGACTTCTGCCATTGCTTGCTCCTCAATTATATTTGTCTGGATGATCTGTCGCGGGCTTCGCAACAGCATAAGCCAGCTTGTCATTCGCCATTAACCACAACATGTAATGTATCTCAGTGCAAAATTACACAACATAGTGTGGTATGTCAAGAAAAGTATCATTCCATGATATATATGGTTTTTCGCTAATATAGCTGTGTGCTTCGCAAGCCAGAATCACTTTCGCGAGGCACTTGATGGTTGGCAATAGCTCATCCACTAAGCGGGCTACAGCCACGCTCAGTTATAAATGAAAAAGCCGCCTGGCGGCGGCCCGGATTTCTTCCGGATTTCTTGATGAACTGATTTTGTCAGCGCGGGAATTTATGCGGCGCGTGGCAGCTCAAACACTCGCCTGGATTGTTCGGATGCCCTTGCCCGCTGGCGGAACTGTGGCAGGCCACACATCGGTCCTTGGGCACCTTGTAGCCGGTGGCACCCATGCCGCTGATATAGCCGGTGAGGTTGGGCTTCGGCTTGCCGAGCTCGGCGGCGGTGTGCGTGCCGTGGCAGGTGTTGCACTTGACCATCACATGCGTCATGTACGATGCCTTATAGCCTGTCATCAGCGTTGCATTACTCTCGTGACAGCCGCCGGAAAGACAGGACGAACTCGCCTCCACGGCATAGCTGGTATCGAACACCTGTGCGCCCTTTGCATGGATGGCAAAGGACATCGTGCCGAGAGCCAGCGCCACGCCCGCGATCATCTTCAAGATAAGCAGCATATATAACTTATGGTTCATGTTTGCATTCCTTCTCGTTAGGCCTTGGCGATTTTGACCGCACAATGTTTGTAGATTGGCTGCGCACAGACCGGATCGACGTAATTCATCGTCAGCCGGTTCACGGCCACCTGCCGTCCGCCGTTCTGCGCCACATCCGAGGGATCGAGGTCGCCGAAGTGCATCGGGATGAACACCGCGCCCGCTGCCGTTGTGTCGGTCACCTTCGCCTTGACCACAATCTCGCCACGCCGCGAGGTGACCCGTATCAGATTGCCCGTGACCACCTTGAGGCTGGAAGCATCGGCTGAGTTGATCTCGACATAATTGTCCGGGACCATCTCGTGCAACTGTGCCACGCGCTTGGTCTTGGTGCGTGAGTGGAAGTGCTCGATCACGCGACCGGTATTGAGCCAGAACGGATAGCTGCCATCCGGCACTTCAGGCGGCGCGACATAATCCACCGCCCACAGATAGGCACGGCTCTTGTTGTCCGGATCAATCCAGGCCGCAGTCGAGCTTTTGCCATACTGCGCGCGATCCCAGTTGGTATTGAATACGCCGTTGGTGTACAGCCGCTTGCCACCCAGCGGATTGGAGGGTGTGGACGGCCAGGCCATACCGTTATTGGCCGTCAGCTTGGCATAGCTCATGCCGCTCATATCACAAGGCCGGCTGGCTGACACCAGCTTCCATTCTTCGAATGCCTGCTCCTGCGTGGTGTAGGTGATGAGTGAGCGCCCGCTCGCGTCCTGGTAACGCGCACCGCCAATTGCAGCCAGCTTGTCTGCCACCATCTTGATGATATCGAAGTCGGAGTAGGCACCATAACTTGGCCGCATCTCGGAACCCACCGGCAAGACCGCCTGCAAACCCAGATTGACGCGCCGCTCGGAGCAGGTATAGGTGCCGGTCTTTTCGCCCCACATCGCAGCCGGCAAAAACAGATCGGCCTGGAACTTCGACTCCATCGGGTCGTAGATATCCTGCACCACGACAAATGGCCGGGAGGGATTACCGTAGCTCAGATATGAGTAATATTTATTCAGATCCGGCAGCGTCACCGCCGGATTGGTACAGGCCACCCAGAACACCCTGAGTCTGCCGTTGCGCATCATGTCCACCATCGAATCGATCGTCGGCTGCAAATCCTTGTTTGAAGTGACGACGGTGGTCGCGTGCACGGGGATACGTCCAGCCGGCACATTCCATTTTGCCGTCAGGTCGGCGACCTGTGCCGGGTTGTAGTAGTTGCGGTATGCCGCGAGTCCGGATGAACCGCCTGCTTCGCGGTTGCTCATCGCGGTGGCCTGTCCGGTAATGCTGAACGGTGCCGAGCCGGGTCGACCGATCTTGCCGGTGATGAGGTGCATCGCGCATAACAGACGCACAGTATCGGTACCACCCATGGACTGATAAACGCCCTGCAGGAACAGCGACAAAACCTCGGCCGAGGTGCCTATCCACTGCGCGGCGGTTTGAATATTGGCGACCGACAGCCCGGTGATGGCCGCCACATAAGAAGGTGTGTAACTCGCGACCTTGGCCGCGAGCTCTGCATAATTTCGGGTGTAGGCCGAAATATAGCCGCTGTTGATCCAGCCGTTGGCGATCAGCTGCTGCAGAATGCCGTTCATCAGCGCGACGTTGGTGCCTGGCCTGAGCTGCAGGTGCAGGTCGGCACTGCGCGCAGTTTGGGTGCGGCGCGGATCGACCACGATCAGCTTCACCGAGCTGTCGGCACGGCGCCGGTTGGCGATGCGCCGCCATAACTGCGGGTGCATTTCGGCCGGGTTCATGCCCATCAGCAAGAAACACTTCGTACTCTCGATGTCGTCATAACAGCCGGGTGGACCGTCCGAACCGAAAGTGGTCATGTAGCCATATACCGCAGCAGCCATGCACAGGCGCGTATTCGAATCCATGGTGCTGGTGCCGATTGCACCCTTGCCAAGCTTGCCCATGGAATAATACTCTTCAAGCGACCACTGTCCGGTATTGTAAATACCGATCGAATCCGCACCGGACGTGCTCACGCCTGCGATAATTTTCTGCGCCAGCAGTGTGGTGGCCTGATCCCAGGTGATCGCATCCCAGCCGCCGCCCGCATTGCGCAGCAGCGGATATTTGGCACGCTCGCCAACGCGCAAATCTTTGTCATTCAGAACTTTGTACTGGTACAACCCCTTGACGCACACGCGTCCGGCGTTGGTCGGGTGCTGGTCGTTGCCCTTGACGGCTACCGCCACGCCCGAAGAATTGACACCGATTTTCAAACCACAGCCAACCGAACAATAGCCACACACCGAAGTCACCCACTTGCTCACATTGATGAAGGTGTCGTCGGCGTGAACCTCGCCGGAAAGAAGATTCAGGACGCCCCCGCCGATTACAGCCTGGGAAGTCAGCAACGAACTCCATTTCATGAAGGTGCGCCTGTCCTGATTGCATGCCTGCCGATCCTGCGCAAGCTCCTGCAACTCCCGTTTCGTGAAACTCACAGTGCGCCAGCCATTGTTTCCCATCATCAATCCTCCCGAGTATTGAACACTTTTCGTCGCCCATCACTGACCGGACGGGGATTTATTTATTACGGGCAGCATCTTTGTGCGGAAAGATATTTCGGACAATGACAAATGTCACCTGTGACAATTATTTATAGGCTCGCCTGCATTGTCCACGGATAAATCAGATGAAGTTGCTTCATCAGCCTATGCAACATACGTAGTATCATTGTCATAATATTTCATGGGCGTGGATGGGGAGCACACCGATGGCACCCAGAGCAAACACAACAAGCGACAACCTCGCCGGCCCGTGCCGGCACAAGCCTCTTAAGGAGCGCTGCGTGTCCTGCATCCTGGACGACTCCAGTTACTTCGCCACTTTGCCCATGCACGCCAAGCTTGCGCTCCAGCCGGGCATGCATCTGAAAAAATTCCCCCGCCTCACCGTGCTGTACCATGAGGGCGGGCATGACAACTACCTCTACATTCTCATATCCGGTGAGGTCAAGGTATACAAATCCACGGCAGACGGGCGCCAGCAGATACACAAGATTGCTTCCATTCCGGGCGACCTCATCGCTTGCGAAGATTTATACCTGAGCGCATCCAGCAGCACCTCCGAAGCGATCAGCGACACGACCGTATGCATGATGAGAAGGGACTTCCTGAGGGAAGCCAGCACAAAATTTCCGGAAATTTCAGACGCCATGATGCAGGCCATGGCACGCAACCTGAATGCCTATATCCGGCATATCGCCAACCTCGGCAGCAAAAATGCGGAAAGCAAGGTTGCGTCCTACCTGGTATTCCAGCACGAAACACATAAAAGGCGCGAGGATCATCTGAATTTTCTTGCTGATTCGCTAACGCGGGTAGAAATGGCGGAAATGCTCGGCATGACGCAGAGGACCCTGATACGCAGCCTGAATAGCCTGACCAAAAAATGCACCATCTCAATCGCTAAAGAGGGCTTCATTATTAAAGACATGGCCGCATTAACACGCTTGGCTGAAGGCTCAGAGTGAGCCATCAGACCATGCGCACCCCAGCGGACAGATTGAAAACTGACTGCATTAATCGAACCAGGAAAATTTATGCGGAACTTTATATTTGTGTTACTGACGGCAGCAATGGCGCTGAGTGTGAATGCCTATGGCGACACGCCGAACAAGGCTGCCGGAGATACCGCGGTAGCAAAGAGTAAAAAATGTCTGTTTCCAAAGTCCAGAAAACGCGCACCGGATTGGGTGTGTAGTGGCCAGGCCGATAACCTCGCGGTGGCAGCCGTGGGTTCATTTTACAAATCCGGTGCGGGCATTGAATTTATGCAACAGATGGCCGCAGCCGATGCGCGTGTGCACCTTGCGCGTAAATTACGCGAACCGGTACAAAAAAAACTTGCGGATAGCGGAGAGGCCGAAAACGGCAATCCTGCTGAACGCGACCATGCATTGATCGGCAAAATTACCGAGGAACAGTTACAGGGAACCAGGATTTTAAAAAGCGTGTACGGCCCCACAGGCACGCTCTACGTATTGGTTGGTTTTGATGAGGCAGGCGCGAAAAAACTGCAAGAGTCCATCGCTGCAGATTATCTAAAACGGAAACGCTGAGCTGTAATCGCTGCTTAGAATCTTAAAACAGCCTAGCTGTTACCGCAGGCGTAATCCCTCATTTCCACAGCAACAGCCTCCTTCGAGACCGGTTTCCAGTCTTGGGGATCGCTGCCACTTTCAAGCATCTTTCCCTTGCCCATTTTTCCGGAATGAATGGAGAAAGAAATCATGCGCTGCTGATTATCTTTGCAGTTGAATTCGGTCTCCCTGATGATGGAATTATATGATTCACCATCGGTCAATACATTCTCCGCCTTAAAATCAAACAGACTCAGCACTTTTAAAATATTTCCTTTTTTGCGGATAGAGGAAGAATCGGCAAACGCAACCAGCTTGTCATTACTGTAGACCCTGACCCAGTCCGCTGCCGCATTGGTGCTCATAATTCCCAGCAACGCCATCAAACTGGCCAACATAGTATTTTTCATCTGAATTCCCCTATAAATTGCCTGCCTTGATTGGCAGCATTTTTCACCCACCCCGGCAATTTACTTTGCGCCCGGCATTCGGTCAATATGTCTTGAGTGCCAAGAATAGCTGCGATATGGATTTCTTTGTTTGCATTGCGCAAAGCAATTCAAGGCGGTTCAATCGTTCAAGCGCAGTCAAGGAGGGGGAACCATGCCAGCTTACCAGATTCACCTTGCCGCACGACTTCACCCATAGCGTCCATACCCCTTTCGCAGCTGGCAGCGAATTTTTATTCATTTCAGCCATTAACTTAAATTTCATGAATTCGCATTGGCTTGTCCAATCTGAAACAGCTCAAGACTTTAGCGGAAACAGTCACTTTACGAACCCGCCCTTCACTGCTTTAAGGCCACACACGCGGGGCTTGAATTTTGAAAACAGCGACACCATGTCTTTTAATCGTAAGCTGTGGCAAAACCCGCTCAGCCTGGATATGCGGACGACTGTCGCTTGTGAAAGCATTTTGAATGTTAGCCGGGAGTAATCTCTTCTGCGCCTTGAATGGCATACACCTTGACTGGCACCCCCAAGATGCGAAGCGCTGCAACGCCAGCTTCCGATTTGCACGATGCGCCGATGGTCGCGCTTAACAGTTATCAAACAAGGAGTATTTAAAATGCAACATGCCTTGCCCTCATTGCCTTACGCCATGGACGCACTCGTACCATACATGTCGAAGGAAACATTTGAATACCATTATGCCAAGCATCATCAGGCATATGTCACCAACCTCAACAGCCTGATCAAAGATACAGAATACGAGAACCTGGGCCTGGAAGCACTCATCAAGGAAGCGCCCGCCGGCGGCATCTACAACAACGCCGCCCAGGTATGGAACCACACTTTTTTCTGGCACTGCATGAAACCGAATGGTGGCGGCGCACCGAGCGGCGCACTGGCAGAGGCGATCCGCAATAAATGGGGCAACCTTGACGATTTCAAGAAGGTCTTCCAGGCATCTGCGGTCTCCAATTTCGGCTCCGGCTGGACATGGCTGGTAAGGAAACCCGATCACACGGTGGACATCGTCAACATGGGCGCAGCCGGCACCCCGCTGACCACAAATGACAAGGCGCTGCTGTGCGTGGACGTGTGGGAACACGCCTATTACATAGATTACCGCAACCAGCGTGCAAAATATGTTGAAACTTTCCTCAGCAACCTGATCAACTGGGATTTTGCGTCCAAAAATTATGCCTAGATAAAACGCTTTATCAAGCCCAAGGCATCTGCAATACAAAAACCAACCCGGCTTTCCATCTCAACTGGCAAAGCGCGCCCAGAATCGCCCCTTGCAATAGTTCCTGCCTGTTCACGACCGAAGTTGCAGCCGATTTCTGCTGGCAAATTGATTTTTTATAAGGAATTTTTATCGTGAATCACGACAAACATTTTCACAGCATCAGCAAAGGCTTTCATCACGCCTTCGCCCATGTAGCCATCACGCTGCTGGCGGTAGGCATCGCTTTTTCACTGCCGGTGGTGGCGAAATACATCCTGTATTATTTGTGGCCGAGGATAGAAGACAGCTCAAGATTGCTCTTGTTCACGGAGATCAGCTTTGCCACAGCGCTGGTGCTGCTTTTCAATATATCGATGATCGCGTGGGACGGCAGGCGCAGCATGCGCCTCATCAAAATCGCATCACTGGTGCATGCGCGCGAGGGCCGCGGCTGGATGTCGCGCTGGAAGCAGAGAATTATGCGCAAGAAGATAGCCAGCGTGCGTGACGTGTACATCATGTCGATTTCCGGATACGACACCTTCAGCTCTGAAAACAACGACTTGCAGAAAACTCTGGACCTGGCCTACGAAATTCGCGTGCTGCTGGCCAACCCCTATGGCAAAGGTATCGCCTGCAGAGCACAGTCCATGGAAGATCCTGCGGCCAAACTGCAGGACTATCGCCAGAAAACGGAAAAGAGCATCGCCTACCTGAGCAAGCTTGCCGCCGCAGGCAAAAAGGTCAAGCTCAAATTCTATGATGAGCCGCCTTTCTGGAAACTGGTCGTGACGGGGGATTACGTCTGGGTACAGTATTGCAATAACGGCCACGAGGGAAATAACCAGCCCGAGTATGTTTTCGGGCTGCAGCATGACACCCCGCAACGCGGATTTTTCGAACCCTTTTACAAACACTTTCTCGACCAGTGGAATGACACGCGCCAGCCCCTGTTTAATTTCGAAACCAGCGAATTGATCTACCGCAACGCGGACGGCAACGAAATCGAACGCACGGCTTTCCCGCCAACCTCTTTGGGAGAAGCTACGCTTTCCCGCTGTGCAACCAGAATGGAATTAATCGAATCCCAAGCGACTGCTTAGAACCGGCAAATATAAGTGCTATAGCCGAGCCTTGCGGCTGAACCGATGGCAAATGGCGGATTAAGTCAGGACCAAATTATTTGGCGGGGGAAATTATTCGTCCGGGTCTTTGTACTCTTTCGGCAGATGGTGGGCAATGCCCTGATGGCACTCGATACATGTTTTACCTTGAGCTTTCGCCTGCATGTGCTTATTGAACACGCTCTGCTTCTGAATCTCACCACTCATAGCCTCAAAGTTGTGGCAGTTGCGGCATTCGATAGAACCGGACGCCTTCATGCGATTCCATTCATGGGTGGCCAGTTCCATGCGATGCGATTCGAATTTTTCAGGGGTGTCGATGTAGCCTGTGAGCTTGCCCCATAGCTCCTTGCTTGCCTGGATTTTGCGCAGCATCTTGTGTCCCCAGTCCCTGGGCACGTGACAGTCAGAGCAGATAGCGCGCACGCCGGTACGGTTCGTATAATGTATGGTTTGCTTGTATTCCTGATACACGGTATCACGCATCTCATGGCATGAGATACAGAACTCCAGCTTGTTCGTCGCCTCCATTGCAGTATTGAAACCGCCCCAAAAGATGATGCCGGCAAAGAAGCATACGCTGGCGATGCCGATAACAGAATATTTGGCACTTGGCTTTTTCAGGAAGGTCCATATGCGCTTAAAAGTGCCTGACTTGGTATCCATAACGTTCTCCGTATCAAAATTGGACAAGATAACTCTTAATATATAAGACTGCGCTGACGACTACCGATTGCAGATAAGCTGTGCATTCCGTGTCATCCCAGCCCCTTCAGGCAGGGCTAGCCATCAGCTTCTCTTGTTGTAAAGTGCCGCGTTTTTGGCACCATCCCGGTAGGGCTGCTTGGCGATAATCCGTTTTTTGAAATTTTCATAAACCCCTCTCTGGACGACATTTTGGGTGACCAGATGTGCTTTGCTGGCGTAAGGTCGGCCGGCAATGATCTTGTCGGCTTCGGCGTTACCGATGCCGGGAAGTGTCTTCAGCTCTTCGCGCGTGGCGCCGTTGATGTTGACCAGCTTGATGTTGGCGTGCGCCTTTCGCTTCGCAGCAAGGTTGCTGTTTTCTTTTTTGGGGCTCGCTTTGGTCTCGCTGATGGCGTGCTGCAATGCAATCGTCCTGCTTTCAACAGCACAGCATAGGCTGGCATTCACAAGCAAAGCTACTGCAGTCAGTGCAACAAAGATGTAGTGATGTTTCATAAATTCCTTTTCGGTTGGCGTGCGCCGTATTTTCCAGAAGTCCGGAATGTTCAAAAAATAACCCGGATACGTTGCCACATCCGGGTTAGCGCTTACTGTGGCTACATGTCGATCACATTATTTATCATGCATGGCCTTGATGTCTGCAATCTTGCCAGTGCCATGGCAAATAATGCACTGTTCCGGTTTTGCGAGTGCGACCGGACGTTGAGCGTAAATTGACCCGCCGTTGCTTTCCATGTGCAGTCTCGCCATATCCGTGTCGTGACAGGCGAAACAAACCGCTGCAATCGGTGAATCCACCAGACTTGCGGCATCCGCCGGGTAGGTCGCTCCAGCCGCAACCGCAACCGGCGCACCGCCAGCAGGTGGGCACAAGTTGGAGGTCGTCAGACCGGCGTTGAAGCTGAAGCCCAGTCCATAGCTCGTTGCATTGTCCTTCGTGACGTAAGGCGACAGCGCGAATGCCCCCTCTGCTGTCTGCGCAGTTGTCCCTGCCACACAGACCCCGCCGGAATATGAATATGCAGTGTTAACCACACCCGCCGTGCCATTGAATATGCCAGTGGCCACTGTCCGGTACAGACGGTTGGGCAGTGCACTGGCTGACGCAGCTGCGCTGAAGTCATAAGTGCCTGGCAAATGGCAGGTCTCGCAATTCTTCAGTACACCCGGGAATCCAATTCCCCAGAAACCGTCTGTCGTGGACGCCGCATGCCAGGTGAATTTATTGACCCGTTTGTCTTTGCCACCGACGGTAGTGCCAACGCCCGTTGGGTCGTAGCCCGCATGAATCGCATGGATGTGGTTTGTCGAGTCCGCAGTCCAGCCTGAGCTGGCTCTGTTTGGATTATGGCACCAGGAACAGGTCGATCCGTCGTTGCGCTGCGCGGCATGGAAAGTCTCTTTGACAAACACACCAAGCTCCTGGTGGCATTTGTTGCAGCGAGCATCTTCGACAATCGCCCTGCGGCCGCTATAAGCGCCACCCGTACCGCCTGCTGCCGCACCTGTGCTGGCAACTTTTTGTGCATCGGGTGCGACGACAATCAGACCGCCGGTCTTGTTGGGCATACCTGTGGTCAGCCCGGATCCTGTTGCTGCCACAACCGGATAGGCCGCAAGATTAGTCTGGGTAAGCGGCAAGGTAGTCTTCACGGCGTACGAATAACCCAGCCCGCCGGTGAGCATCACCGCATTGTCAGGCACGTTCACCCCGGTAAGGGTGGCGGTGTAATACCCGCTGCCGTCGGGGCCGGTCAGCGTGCCTGAGGAAGAGTTGGTCGCAGTACCGTTCCACAGACTCCTGAGGTAGCTTGAGGCACTCGCATTGAAATCAGCCGGCGCGGCAATGCCGTCCTGCGGCACCGCGAACACAAAGTAAACGCTGGGCGCACCCATGAAGTTGTTCCACAACTCTGTCGTTACGCCCGCTGAGTAGGTGTTGAAGTCCACCCTTGCGCCGTCTTGCAGCATCCTGAATACCATCACCGGCTTCAGGCTGGCATTCCTCGATACGCTTTTGATGTCGTAGGTGACCTTGATCGCGCCCGCCGGCAGGTTGCTCGTGTTCGAAGCAACCCATGCCGCGTTGGTATTCGAGTTTGTGCCACCCAGCAGAAGTGCATTGTTCGAGTCAGGCGGCGTCACCGGAATGTGTGTGACCATCATTGCCGCCGCCGTATGGCAGCTGCTGCACATGCTGTCGTCCGCCTGTATTCCGCCCTGATGACCGGTATGCGTCGTGCCAACTGCAACATTTGCAGCCACATCTGCATCCCTGTCAGCCAGGGTAATACTTCCAACTGCACCTGCGGCAGCGGCAAAGTTGATGCCGTCATGGCAGGCGCCACAGGCCAGCCTGCTGGGCAGATTCTTCCAGTTGTCACCATTGGCCGTCTTCTTGTTGACGTCAGTTGCCGCGCCATCATGACACTTGGTGCAGTTGCGCTGATCCTGCGGGAACTTAACTTCATTGAACTTGACTTCGGCGTTGAAGAAATAGCCCTGTTTGATCAGCTCCTCACCCATATGCATCTTATGAATCAGGTTGGGGTAGTTGCCCAGTGCCCTGCCGTCGACGACAGCTGTGGTCTGGCGAGTGGCTCCGTTCAGGGTCAGGCCGCCATTGGTGCTGCTCGCTTCCTGACTGAAACTAAATCTGATCTGATCGGTGTGGCAGGTGACGCAAAATTTCGGATCCTTGCGGCTGCCATGGGCCAGAACTTTTCCCTTGTGGCAATCGCTGCAGGAATCAATTTTGACGATATCGCGAGTGTTGCTTATCGCGCCTCCATCGGGCCTGAAGTCATACACGATGTTTGCCGTGTTAACCATCGCAACACCCGGCGTTGCCGTCACTGCAGTGGGGGTGTTACTGCCGGTACCCGGCGCGTTTCCACCGATTTGAATGCCCAGACGGTGGGTCTGGCTTGCATTGAAGCCTACGTCGCCCAGATCGGATTTTTTAGAAAGCCCATCGGCCGAGTCCGTCAGGCCGGCAACAATAGCTGCGGCCTGCCTGGGATCTCGCAGGAAGGTGTATTGGTAGCTGCCGTCGCCGTTGTCGACCAGTGTGCCCTGGTTGTCAAGGGCCGGGAAGGTGCCACACCATGTTTTGGCAGCATTGCACGAGGACGAAGCAGGCACAGCTGTGGTCTCTGCGACAGTTAACGGTCTGACTACATTGTAGCTGACCCACTTGCTGGGGCCGCCGGTGACGGGCACCAGCCTGGCCAGCGTGAAGCCGATATTTGTCAGGCTGGCGACCGTTGCGCTGGTGCTTTTGGATTTATTGCCAAGACCCACGACCGAATTGCCGGCAGCATCTTTTACCGTAAAGTTGACGACCGGCTGGCTGCTGATAGTAACGCCAGTAATCGTAACCTGCGGCGCAAGCGCTTTCCACGCGGCAACGGCGTCTGCCGTAGGCGTAACCGAGTTGTCGCCGACTTTCACGAGGTAGCTGGTGCCGTTTGTTCCAGCAGCGCCGGCGGAGCCGCTACTGCCGCTACAGCCTGCCACAGCAGCGACAATCAGGGCGAACAGTCCAAGTCGAATAAATGTAGTTTTCATTTTTTTCTCGCTTTCAAAATTACAAAGTACATATCCAATAACGTTAGTCTTGCCGATAAATTTTTGCAGGCTGCGTGTCCTTGACGCTGCCTGCGGGTGATCACCTGAATTTGTAGATATAACTTGCCCCAAGGAAGGTCACGTTCTGGTTTTGCTGCATCGACACGGTCGTGTTATCGGAATAGGCAAAGGGTGTGCCGTTGTACCCCCAGGTCCATTCATCAAACTGCACTACTTGTCGAACAAGGTCGACACGAAGGTCGGCATTTTTCAGCAGCGCATACTTGCCAAATAGTTTCAGGCTGGTCACGCGATATGTGACATCCGGCAACCCTCCGCCAACTATCGCTGCACCGGTAGCCATGCTTTGTTTATAGCGATTGCTGTCTTCCATAAACGACAAGTCGCCGCCAAACTCCAATCGGCTGGCTGGCCTGCCAGCCACACCCACGCCCACGCTGGTATTTATATTTTCCAATTCGGCCAGATAGCCTACGTTGTGGTCTACATGCAGGGTCTGCACTCCCTGGTTTACATATCCGGTCAGCTTCCAGTTCTCGGACAGCGTCCAGGCTGCATCAATGCCATAGGATTTCATTCCGGTATCGCGCAAGCCTTTATCGATGGGTGCCGTGTACGTATCCTTTCCATCTTCAAGCATGAACTGTAGCGACAGGTTATCTGTCGCAGTCCAGTCCGCCGACACCCTCACCTTGTCGCGTTTGCGATCCACCATCGTCACCGGGTAGGCGCCGGCGGCGTTATACGTGCCGATGCTCAACCAGCCCCCTCCTTCGCGCGCGCTCTGTCCATAGCTGATTGCTGCATTGATTGTTTCAGACAGTGAACGCCGCAGCTCAGCCCGATACCCGAGCTCCCGTGTTTCCTCACGCAAGCCTGCAAGAGGTGAAAGAGTGGTGTTCATGATCGAAGAGGTGCTAACGGGGAGTTCACGATTCACCCTTGCATAATCGACGCCCAGCGTCGCCCGAACGTTTTCCGGGAACTGATAACTCCCTTCCAGTTTTCCATTCAATTTTCTCGATGAATTCAAATTATTCGTATACGCACCGTCATATAAGGCAAGCGGAGTTTTATCCGCCTTCTCTTCGTAACGAAGATTGGCGAGCATGGAGAGCTTCGCCATTGGCCGCGCGGTCACACCAAACTGTGCAAGGTTGCTGTCCAGGACACCGCCCAGGTTGCTGACGCCGGCTGGCGCACCAGTCAGACCCGCGCCGCCGAAATCCTCGTTCTGCGTGGCGTGGGTATAGGCATATTTGAAGGTTGCCTGCGTCGTCGGTGTGAAGGCATAGTTGCCGGAGACATACAACTGGTGTGCCTGATTGTCAGGCGGCAAAGCCACGGGTTGCTGCAGGTAAGCTGCCACGGTGCTGCCGGGAGCAACAGTTGTATCGAGCGGTGTGCCATCCGGATTCACCAGATTACCGCTCAGCAGCGGGCTCAATGAACCGTTTGCATTGGAGAAAAATGAGCCGTAGTAGCCACCGCTTACCAAGTATTTCTCGCCCGAATAATTCAGTTTGGCCTCGAACTGCTGAGTCGTGGAGTTTATGGGCTCGGGCAGCATCAGCATAGCCGCAGTAATGGTGCTGCATGGGATGGAAGAGAAACCTGGCGGCATGCAGGCGACGCCTGTGCCGGACAAGCGTGCTCCCTTTCTGTCTTCGTTTTTGACGCTTGCCTCGAACATGAGATTGGAGGTTAGCCATTTCTCCGCACTGAGGCTGGTCGCCTTACGCCGGATATCCAGGTTCAGATTCGGACCTGTCCCCGGGGTAGCCAGGCTCGCCACGGTTGACGCAGTAGACAGTGCGTTCACCAGAACGCTATTGATGGTACGCGGATCACGCCGGACTAATTCGCTATAATCCACCGAATATTTCCAGTCCCCCTGTTTGTTCTGCGAGAAGTTTAGTTCCTGGTTATCCAGGCCTAGGTTGCTGCCTTTGAAATTCGTCCACAGTCCCATCGTATCGTCGCGCTTGACGACATCGACATCGATATCAAGCAGCAGATTGCTGCCCTCCAGGCGCCTGCCGTTGTATTGCCCATAGATTGCCCTGTCCCTGCTGTCGCCACTGGCTGCACCCACGCCGACACTTACGGAGCTTTCGGGCCGGGTCAGTTGCTCGATTTCCTCATCCTCTGCGTGCGCCGAGCCGAAGGCCGCGAGCACGGAAAGCGCCAGGAGTTTCCGGCTGATACCAAATTGCCTTTTGAGTGTTTTCATGGTCTTTGACCCCAATTTCTCAACGGAAGAGATTCAGCGGAGCTGGATTCGCCGAGCTCGGATTGTTGCTACCGTGCACCTGGCTATGGCAGTTCAGACAAGCTCTGCCCTGCGTGATGGCGGCGCCATTCCACCAGCCCGGACTATTTGGAGAAGGTGTCGTCTGGCCAGTCAGCGAAGGTTGTACGGGAGCATGCGGTGTGTGACACGAATTACACAGGAACGGTGGCCGCATTTTCAGCATGCTTTCTGCAGTAGTCCCATGCGGGTTATGACAGTTGGAGCAGTCGTCACTTACAGGCTCGTGGTTATGCACAAACGGCCCGCGTTTCTCCATATGGCAGCTGTAGCAGGTATCGTTGACGCTATCGCGCTTCATGAGCTTGGGACCCGTCGAGCCATGCGAGTTGTGGCAATCGGAGCAGCTCATCTTGCCCTCTGGAATCGGATGGTGAGAAGCCCGGTTGATTTGTGCACGCTGCTCCTTATGGCAGGTGAAACAAACCTCGGGCTGAGCGCGTTTGTCGCGCACCTTGTCGTGCGCGGTGTGAACTTCGTGGCAAGAGGCACAGGCTACATCACGGCTCTGGTGTGTGCTTCCCTCCCAGTGCGAGCGGCTTGCATCCTTGCGGTGGCAGGAGAGGCAGACTTCGTTCTGCGCTGTGGCAGCGCTAGGCAAAAAGCTGCCAGACGAGCCTTTCTTGTTCCCAAAAAGCACGTCCGGCGCAGCGCGCCCTTTTTGCGCGGCATCGCCATGCAGATGCTTTTCGCTCTCGCCGTGGCAAGACTGGCAGGACGGTGTACGAGAATCGGCCTTGGCCCCATGCTTGGTCTGATAAATGGACAGAATTGGTTTCGGCTCATTTTCATCATGGCATCGGGTACAGACCGCGTCCCTGTTCGAGGCTGAAACTGCTTGTCCTGACGGAACCGGCGCTGCAGATTGACTCGACGCCGGTGCCACCGCGCTGGCCGCCGGATTCACTTGCTCCGGCAAATCCTGGGCCCGCACATACGACATCCAGGCCAGGCAGCTGATGCATACACACAGGACGAAACTTTTTGCTGTGAATTTCATTTTTCCCCACTTTTCTTTGCAAGGTATGCGGATGAAGCAGGCCGCGATATTTCCGACTTAATAAAACCGGCTTGTATGATGTTGCAAGTGCGGCAGGCCCTGTGTCGTTACTTGAATTCAAAATGAAGCCATTGCAGCTGTGTTAGCGATATTGTTCCTGCCTTCCTCTGAATTTCTCTGCTCGCAATCCGCTTTCGCGCTCTGCGCCAGTTAGATATCCGTATTGACGGCCAGAGCTTCCCGAAGATTTTATTTTTATGTTGAGGCCTTTGATACCGTGGTTATGACTGGATTAAATCATAGATACCTGACCCCATATATAGGGAATATCCTTAAACGGTATTCTTATGCAAGATTCCGCCACACCTGATTACGCATGCGCCTTTCTTGCGACGTAGGCATGCCATCAGTGGCAATCTCACCACCGATCATGAGTGCTTGCTGGGGGAGTTATTTGAACCGCCTCAATCAAGAATTGAGGATCAAAGATTCCCGCACAGAATTGAACGGTTACAGCGAAAGTATCCAGTCAACCAGATTCTTGATTTCGGCCTTGTCTTTGGTCTTGATGATCTTGTGCTCCTCTTCATGACCGTCGGGAAACGTCGCTTTTTCTCCGCTGGTGATATGTGCGATCAATCTTTCCTGGGCATCGGCCTTGCCCCGGTATTTGGCGGCAACCTTGGTATAGGCCGGCCCGTCTTTATCCTTTTCGATGCTGTGGCATTTGAAGCAGCTGTTCTGACGTGCCAATGCCTTGGCGCTTTCGACATCTATATTTGCATATGCATTGAAAGCAAACAGAAGCAGGCAGGCGGAAGATATAACGCCTGGTAACTGTTTGATGCGGACGTGGTAGCTCATTTTTTATCTCCCAAAAAACAATCCAGACTATTCCGGTTAGAGAAGCTGCAATCTCATTGGCATGATACTTTTTTAATCCGTGATGACAAAAAAAATTGGCACATACGACACTAATACCCGACAAAATTACTTATGTAAAATTACCACTGACCCCATGAAGGCTTTGCATCGCTTGATCTCAGGCGGGTGGAGACGCCTGGACCTTGTCGAGCATGTCGTGGCTTTGTTTGCCCAATGCAGACAGGGGTCAGTGCCTGCTTGGGGATGCACAACATGGCACATCTGGGCGTCCCGGGGACATTTCAATAACGCGATTGATTTATTTGTGCAGATGGCTGAAACAGTTCAGCTTTTAAGCTTGCCGCTCAGCCGTTGGGAAAGGTTGTTCAGTCGGGCGCTGGATCAGCGAGGAAGATGTCGCCGGTTATAATCCAGATTGTATTTCGAACAATAAATTTTTGAGCTCTGGTCAAAATACACAATTTTGCTGCCCATGGCGGATACCAGCGGCGAATACAGAAATGGCATCTCGGCTTTGTGGGAGAAGCCGGTTGAATTTTGTATCGCAATGGAAAGCTTAGCCGGACTGGCCTTAAAGCTGGCAGCCACAAACACCTGCTGATTCTCGCCGTCGCTCACCATCACATCGGTGAGGGTTGCGCCCCACAGCGTGGCCTGGACTTTAAACCAGTAGGCGCCGCCTTCCCTTTTATACGGGGGGCCAAAAAACTGGTTCATATAGGACCAGAAATAAAAAGGGTCAATATGATCCACGCACAACAGCGCCGGCCCTATCGTGACGCCAAAGGTGCTCGGCACAGCCGGCGCGGCAGCCGGGGCCGCCGCAGCCTGAGCGGGTAGCAGCAACGCCGCGCCGAGCAGCGCGCCCGCCACCTTCAGCCGGGCGTTAAACAAGCAATGGCGTATCGTGAATGAATGCATTTTAATATCTTTCTGTAAGCCTGAAGTATATGTCACTTGACGAATTCGCACGCGGGCTCACGCGCGGAAAATACCCAGCAGCCCGCACGACGGCAGCCCTTGAGAAGCGGGCCACAGACCCAATGTTGAATATTGATCGCAGCAACGCATCAAACAAATATTTAATATAAACATAGAGATAAAATCATGACCGCAGGCATGAAGAGTGGTATTGCAGCGCTGGCGCTGGTGTTGCTGGGCGCCTGCCAGAGCACAGCCAGACTTGAAGACGATGTGCGCTATTCAAAGCTGGCGACCGTGGTGGACAAGCATGAATTCAGCGAAACGGAGCGCCAGCAGGCTGCAGCGAGCAGGCCCGGCAGCGGAATCAGTGTCGGCGGCGGCTTTGGCGTTGGTGTAGGCAGCCATGGCCGCTTCGGCGGCATGATGATAGGGATGGGCAGCCAGGACACCATAGCTGATGAACCGCCGCAGGTAGCCAAGGGCGCTGTGCGTTACACCGTGCAACTGCTCGGCAGCGAGGAGCGCATCGAGGTGATGAGCTACGCGCAACACGAGGTCGGCGATTGCGTAAGAGTGCTGGCGGGACACCCCACCGAATATCCCCGCTTCTTTGAGCTTAAAGCGGACGACTTCTGCAACTAGAGGCGGACATCTAATAATTTCATGCGGACTACGCCCGGCGTTCAGCGACCCGGACTTTTAAACAGCCCTTATTGCCAATTATTTTAATGCCACCTTCTCGCACACATCATGCCCATCGGCCGGTGTCTCCTTGCCGAACAGCATCTGCAACGGCACCCAGATTACCGAGGTGGCAAGCTGCCCCACCGATTCCACCACGTCTGCCGCTCTGACGCCAACGTTAAAATCATCAAACGTGCCGCTCAGCTCGATGGGAATGGCGAAGCTCAGGAACTGCGGTTTTTTGGCACGGGGTCTGACGTAGAACTGAAGATTTCCCGCGGTAAAATCCACGCCGCCCTTGCCGGTCACACGCATGCGGCTGGTATCGATCAGGATGGATTTGTCAGACAGCTTGCCATCAGCCAGCACAAAGCGCCCGATGGCGCAATTCACTTTGGATTCGCTCGATGAATCGACAGCGGGCAACAGCGCCATCAGCACATTCACCGCCCACACATCGAGCAAACCGGATTTCAGGTTCTCCGGCCACACAGCAAAATCGAGGTGTCCCTTGCCATACTTGAAGATCTCCGACAGGTACTGCGCGTGGGCATTCACATCGACATCCAGACTAAAAACGCCGCTCATCTCGCTTTTATGGTCGATGCGGCGCGCCAGAATGCCGTAATCGAAATGCTTAACTTCGGCGCGCAGATTCACCAGCACATCTTTTTTTCCGGGTTCATACGTCAGCAGGAAGGACGCCGATCCGCCCGGCGTATTGACCACAACCGGACCCAGCGCAGCGCGGCCATTCTCCAGCCGCGCGTCGAGCTTGCCGTTGCCCAGCATATCCTGGCCGGAAACAACCTGATCCACCTGCACCGTCAGGTAGGCATTCTGCCGGCTCAGCACTTCCTGGCTCAGGATTTGCTGCGCATGCTCACTCGCCGCGTTCGCTTTCTGGCTTAACACAGTCTGGCTTTTTTCTGGCGTTGCGGGTTTCGCTTTCTCCGGCGACCAATCACCGAAGCGGAAATCATCCAGCTGAATGGTCGGTGCGTTCAGCGCGACATCAATGCGCGGCGGCACGACTTTCATATCAAGTTTTCCATGCCCTGAGAGTTGACTGGTCCCCACCTGCAACTGCAAGCCTGACACCTCATAGCCGCTGGACGACATGTGGAATTTTCCCGACGCTGACCACGGCCCCCACGGTGGCAAAGAAGTCTGTGCCAGCGCATTGAGATTATCGAAACGGATACCACTCATATCGAGCGCAAGCTCCATGCCCTTTTTGGTAAAGGGCCGATCAATATCGCCCGTCAACTTGAGCGTGGCATCCGCCGTGCTCACGTTGAATTCAAAAGGCAGGGGCAAGTTCGGATTGATCAAATCAGCCGCCCTTGCGGTATTGATGCCGATATAGACCGGGACGCTGTTGAGCGAGCCGAGCACACTGAGGTTTACGGGTACACCGGCCGCAGACCCGAGTTCACCCTGTTCGACTGCAATACGCATCTTGCCGCCGCTGCTGGCATCGGTCAGGGTAATGTGTCCGCCCTCCAGGTTGACCAACATTTCCGACTGTGCCAGCAATTGCCCCAGGCGGCTCGAATGCAAATCCAGCTGCATACTCAAGTGAGCAATTTCTGCCTCAATATTGCTGGTGATACCGAGCTTTTTCAGCACCCTGCCAATATCAAGCGCATCCGAGGCGATCCAGATGACAGAGTGCGGCTGCTGTGTGCGCAAATCGAGCAGGATCGCACCGCTGAAATTATTCTCCGCCACGTTGGCCGAAAACGGCGAGATCGGCATCATGCCGTCGCGAATTTGTCCGGTGAAACGCACATCGCGCACAGCAAAGGGCGTCCCACTGACAATGCGGCTGATGCCGACAGAAATGTCCGCATCGGCCAGACTGATACCGCTGGGCAGGATGGGAATATCCATCATATTCAATGCAGCAGAGGATGCCGCAGGCGCATTTTTTTTCGCCTCCGGCAACAGCGCTTGCAGCTGCTCAGCGTCAAGCAGTTCGCCTGTCAGTTGCAGCTTGATCAGGGAGCGGCCTTTATAAAAAGTGCGCAGCACATCCGCAGACAAATCGCTGCGCCCCAATTTCAGGGAGAAGTCAGACAGATGCCAACTGTCGCTGCCTGCGCTAAAGTTGCCGTGCACATTGATGGGCGCATCTGCGCCCGGCTTGAGCCCAAGCCAGGATGCAATCTCGCCGGAATGCGGCGCAGCAAGCTCGAAAGAAATCTCGGATGCCGAGTTTTGTGCTGCTGCCTGCAGCACCGCATGAATTTTTGCGCTGGCACTGCCGGCCTGCATTTCAAAATCAAAGGGGGCAGGTGCATCCTGCGCGAGTGCGCTCAAAGAACTGCCGCGCAGCGTTGCACTGAAATTCTTGTCCAGCAACGCCCCCTGCAGCTCGCCGCGCAAGGACTCGCCCGCAGGCAGTGCCAGCTCCAGCTTGTCCAGTGTAAACTGCACCGGGCGCTCGCCCGGCCCGTTGCCATAGCTCAGATTTCCGCGCGCCACATTCAGCTGCACATCCAGACTCTGCATCAGCGCCGAGCCGCTATCTCCCCGTGCCGCCACGCGCAAATCAAGGCGCCCCAGGCGGCCTTTAACGTCGTGCATGCCCAACAGCAGCCCGCCCAGACTGCCCAGACTCGAATCACGCGCCCCCAGCGCCAGCTTAAACTTGGCCGGCCTGGCCCTGGCATCCACACTCGCGCTGCCACTCAGCTTCACATCCGCCATTTTGACCTGCATCGGCACCTTGAGCAGGCCATGATCGAGCTTCACCTGCAGCATCGTGTCATGCACCCCGCCGGGCAGGTTCAACCATTGCCCGACACGCAGGGTCAGGTCTGCATCCAGGTCATTCAGCGCGTTCAGGCTAAAGGTCGCACGGGCGATTTTGCGGTACAGCTCGGCAAAACTCTGGGGGGGCTCATCGTCATCCGGGCTGTCCGTCAAGAACGGCCGAAGGTCCAGTGCCGGCAGCGCGAGCTCGCCCTGCACCCTGGGGCGCGCGCCGCCATAATCAAAATGCAGCGCGCCGTTGAGCGTGGTCTTGCCCATCTGCCCGCCGATGCTTTCCAGTGCGATTTTCCCCGGGGCGTATTTGAGCGCACCCGAGAGATAGGCAACCCTCACCGCGGGCAGCTTGGTTTGCAGCAACTGCTCAAATTCGCCCAGGTTTTGCGTGCCAACCGCAAAATTGATTGCCCCCGTGTCCGCGGAGAATTGTCCATTCAGCAACAGCTGCGAACTCATAAAGCTGAGCTTCAGATCTATCGGCCAGGGCTCATCGAGGCTGGCCAGCTCAGTGATGCTGCCGCCGGTGAAATCGAGTTGATAGGGATGCGTTTTTTCAATCTTGCCGTGCAGTGTCAGTGTAATCGGCTGCCCGGCAGGCAATTGCGCAACCAGTGACTGCAGTTCAAAAAAGTGGCTTTTCGTGTCGGCACCGATAAATTCAACATCCAGATTTTGCAGTGACACGCGTTTGATATCGAGCCGCGCCAACAGACTTTTCAGCTCAATGCTGGCAGCCTGTTCCGTAGCGGTGTCAGCTTTCTCTTCGTTCTTCTGCCGGGGTGAATTAAAGGTCCAGTTGCTGCTGCCATTCTTTTTAAGCTGCAGACGGATACGCACAGCGCTGCCCGACAACTCCTCAATTTGCAGGCGCATCCGCAGCAAAGGCCACAGATCGAGCGCCAGCCGCGCTTCGCCCAGGCTGGCGAAATCGCCACCGGCAAAACCCGCAGCATTGGCGATATGCACTCCGCGAACCTTCAAGCTGGGATGAGCGGATATCTCCAGCAGCATCGGGCCATCGAAGCGCACCTCACGTCCGAGATTTTGCGTCAGCATCGCCGCAACCTTGCCACGCAAGCCGGAAGTGTCGCCGGAAATATCTAAAGAAACGCCTACCAGCGCCACATACAAAACGACAGCCATAACTACGCCGACCAGAATGGCGGCCAGACGCATCACCTTGAAAACAAGTGGATGTAACTTCAGAAAATTAATGATTTTCAGCATCGCCAAAATAGTCAATCAGAATAAACGACCAGAATAATCAAGCTAAAAATAGTAGTGGGAAGCGAACTATTGCACGTTCTTCGCGTTGATCCTGCAGGGGTTGCCTGTGCCAACTCGCAGGGCACAACAAAGCGTAATTGTATTCGATTCAGCGGCGGAACCGCTGCTGAACTTCGCCGCGTTCAGCTTGAGTCAATGCGGGGCGTATTCCCGCAATGGCATATAACAAAACACAAAACGGCCATCGTCAAATTCCACCGCCAGCGCCCCGCCCCGGTTCAGCGCGTAATCCAAATAGCCCTTGGTGGGGCAGCCCTCGTGGCACTCTCTGGCGTGATCCGGTGATTCCGGATCGCGCTCGCGGTCGTACCATGACAGCAGCATGTTGTCGCCGAGCAGCTCATGCGCAACCTCTGCGGCGCGCCTGATGGCAGCATCAAAGTCGCTTGTTGTTTCGGGGAAGCGATGCGGTGTATTTTCATGAGTGCAGCTCAGACAATTTCGAGTAATTGGCACTGCAGGACGTTACGGTATCCGCTTCAGCCGGAACAGCCCGTTGGCATCGCTATCGCTGCTGAAGTACAGCGCGCCGTCCGGACCGAAGGCCACGCCAGCCGGGCGCGCCCAGCGCTCACCATCGGGCAGCTGAAAACCGCTGATCAAATCATCCACGCGCATTGCCTGCCCATGCTGAAAACGCACCATCACAATCTTTGGCTCGCGTCGCGTCGCAGCGGGTCCGATGAAACTGCCGTTGGGCTGCGTGCCCCACGAGCCATGCAGGGCGACGGCCGCATCAAATTCCAGCCTCGTATCCATTGCGCCCTTGGGCACAAATGCGATGCCCAGCGGTGCATTGCGCGAGGGAAAAGTGGCGACCGGCGGCGTCACGTCTTTAAGCGGGCGCGGCGGTGTGCTTGAGGCGCAATCATCACGCTGCAGCTGTTTGCCATCGAACTGAAACCACGGCATGCCGTGAAAAGAACCGGCAGTGAGTTTGCTGAAATATTCCGGCGGCTGCTCAAAACCCAGATGATCGGGCCCGTTGTTGGCGGCGAACATCACGCCGGTCTGCGGCTGCCAGTCGAAACCTACCGGGTTGCGCAGGCCCGAAGCGAAGGTGTCCCAGCCTGCCTTCCCGCCGCTTTCGCGCAGTACCAGCACCCCGCCACGCCGCTCTTCAAACGCATAGCCCTCGCCCAGATACTGCTCGCTGCAGTTGTATTGAATGCCCAGGCTCACGTACACCCGCCCATCCGGCCCCACCGCCACCGTGCGGCTGTTATGCCCGCTCCCGCCCGGCAGCGCCGCCAGCAACGTCACCGCCTGCGGCGCGATGCTGGCCTGCCCAGGCCGGTAGGGCGCACGATACACGCCCTCTGTCCGCGCAATCAGCATCTCCCCCGGCCGCAACGCCACACTGTGCGGATAACCGCCCAGTTCAACCAGCACCTCGGCTTTGGTATAAGGCGGCGGCAAGCGATACACCTTGCCCGACTTCGAGCCGGCAAACAAATCGCCGTTTTCGGCAAAGGTCAGCATGCGCGGCTTATCCAGCTGGCTCAGCCACTCCAGCCGGTAGCCCTTGGGCACGCGCACTGTCCTGCGTGCACCCTCCACTGTCAGCGACTGTTCCTCATAGGCCAGCGTCGCAATGCCAGCCCGCGCGGCGTGCGTTGAAATACTGAATATAATCAATATATTGAACAGAACAAGGAAGGAGCGATGCTTGAGCAACTGCCGCAGAGAAACATTACGCATTTCAACATCCTTTCACAGATCTCCTGAATGTTTGCGTAGATGCAAAAAATACAAGCGCGGGCTTGATCTATTTTAAAAGCGGATGATCCTTGGGCAACTGCTTGGCGTACCAGAGTGCAATTTTGTGGCGCAGGGTTTTTTCGGCGACCTGTTCTTCAGGCAAGGGTTGAATCACTTTATCGTGCACCAGCAGCCGGTAGATGTATAACAATTTTTCACTGGCAGAATCCGTCGGTTCAAACTCCACCACGCCACGCCCCTCAGCATACTTCACCCCGGCGAGTAACGCTTCCTTAAACAATGCGGTTTCATTCTTAAGCTTGTGCATGGCGATCTCCGTCATTTTTTCTGCTGGCAATGAAGATAGGGCAAACAGGCTCAATATCAAGGGTTTTGAAATGCTCGAGCCAATCGAGGCGAGCCTGTTGGTTCCGTGATCTTGCAGCCCGTCTGCACAGGCGTTGTGGGTTGTACGGTAAAGACCTGCCACCACGCTACGGCAACTTCAACTGCACCTTGGATTTCCTGCCCGGTGCCGCTTTGGGTATATGTCCAGACAAGCGGCAGCTTACCCCCTCGATTTTCTTGCCCTTCTCAAAGCGCATGATATGGCACGTCATGATCTCCCCCGCGGCAGACAGCTCCGCCAATTGCAGACGTGCTTTAGCCAGCGGGAGACCCATCGCCTCGGCGATCTCGGTATCGAGCCGCTCGCCATGTGTTTTCAGGAATTTAAGAATGTCATGCATCAGATTTGGGATAACGTATCACCACGGTTTGCTCATCGGGTTCAAACCAGAATTCACCGTGCTGCCCTTTTTTATCGCCGGTAATTAAAAAAACAAGACCGTCCACCACACTCACTTCCGTGATGGTCTCCCAGGCATGGGTGGGATGGGCATTGGTGCCGGTACCGTTATAGATGTGGTCATCCACCCGCACCTCCGCTGCTGCCAGGGTTATTCTGTTGGTCATGACGGCTCCTTTATGAGGCAGATTACCATTTTAACGCGGCGGAGTTACAGAAAAGATCGGCTGACGGCAAGCGCCACCCTTTAGCGAATTAATAGCAGCAGGGCGCTGTCCCCTTCACTCCGCAGACTCCAGCAACACCTTATGCAAGTGATGGTGGTCATCCCACGTTTCAAGGTGCCAGCCGTGTTCATCGAAGTTAAACCAGTTCAACGCACAATTGGGAATGGCAAAATCACGCGGGGTGTGCAGCGGCCGACCGGTGGCCTTGCGGTAGACAATCTCCAGCACACCGGCATGGCTCACCACCGCAATGGTCTGCTGCGGGTGGTGCCTGGTCAGGTAAGCAACCGCCTCCTTCACCCGCTCGGCAAAGCGCAGCATGCTTTCACCCGATTCAAAATCATAGTTAACATCGCGTGCCATGTAGCAGGCATGGGCGGCCGGATTAAGCTGCAAGCCCTCTTCGGCTGTAAGCCCCTGAAAGATGCCGAAATGCCGCTCGCGCAACTGCGGCAAAGTGTTCACCTCAAGCCCGCGCCTTTCCGCAACCATCTTTGCGGTATCCAACGCACGCTGCAGATCACTGCTGTAAACCGCGCTAAAATCATGATGCGCGGCATTAAACGCCATCGCCAGCGCCTGACTGCGGCCGGTCTCATTCAGCGGAACATCGGTTTGCCCCTGAATGCGCTTGGCCACATTCCAGTCAGTTTCACCATGACGAGTAAAGCAGATGCGGGTCGTCATATTCATAACCGATATTCCATATTCTAGAAGTTAGAATGAAGGTGCGAATTAAACCCCAGGATGTTTTGATCATGCTTAAACTGTTCGGCGCGGATTTCGGCTTCGTTCCCTTGGGCAATATGTGTCAAGTATGAGTCAAGCTGTTCGTCAAGCGAATCCCAGAAAAACCGCCAGCGCCCGATTCACCGCCAGCATCGTCTCATCGTCCAAATGACCAATCACCGCGCCCACTTTTTCGCGCGAGATCGATTGCGGCTTATCCACCATCACCTGCGATGGCTTGGACAAGCCGTTCAACTCATTCGGATTCACGGCAATGCGAAATAGCGGCGCGAGGCGCAACTCACTGGTCACCGGCAAAATTGTAACGGAAGGATGTGCATCGAACAGATCAGACTGGATGACCAATGCCGGGCGCGGTTTGCCGAGATCCCCCTGCAAAGCCACCATCACCAGATCGCCACGCCTCATTGCCAGCCTTCAGTGTCGGCTGCTTCCTCAAGCCAAGCGGCGGTTTCGCGCTCATGCACATCGCCTCGCAACAAGTGAGACTGACGGCGGCACTCTTCGGCAAAGCCCGCGCGCCGAGTATCCGGCACCCAAATCTGCACCGGACGCAGCCCGGATTCGCGCAGTGCCATGCGATGTTTTTGCACGCGCTCTGATGTACTTGCGCTCATGTTTACCCCCAATAACTATTGTTACATGAAACGCATAATAGCCCGCTTTTCTGTTACATGCAACAAGCATAAAAACGACCTATCACCTTGATAACATTAGTACCGTAGGGTGGGCAAAGGCCGCAGGCTGTGCGCACCATTCTGTAAGGTCAAATGCAGCTTTCCCACCCTGCTTGGCTGGTAGTCATTTTCAGTCGGTGACAATTTGTAACCGACTGAATAAATTTGATCATGCTTGCATTACTGACGAATATGAATCCGTCTCCCTAAACAATTCAACTTAACGCTGCTGCAACAACATCCGGCGCACGCTTGATCACATTTAGCAGCACCAGTGAAGCGCCTTGAGGTGTGCGATCCCCGCGCTCCCAGTGACGCAACGTCGCAACCGAAAAGCCGAACCGTGCGGCGAATTGTTCTTGTGTCATACCCATACCCTGGCGCAGAGCGGAAACATCCACCATCTCAGGCTTGTATGTTTTGACAGCCACTTTTTTTCCCTTGGCATGTGCAACGGCTTCATTTAAGCCGCGTGAAATACTGTCAAAAGTTTTTCCCATTTTTCACCTCTCAATCCATGCTTCAACCAATAAATCCTCCGGCTTAATCGCAGTGCTCACACAGATAAATACCTGCCATGTACCCAGACGCTGATTAAGTCGTCATCCCCGCGAAGGCGGGGAACCAGCTCTTTGATTTGACTGGGTTCCCGCCTTCGCGGGGATGACGACATGGACTTAATCAGTGTTTACCTAATTCTCACTGTCCCGAGACTTGGTCGGTAGTTTCTTCACCATATTGTCAAAATCAGATTCAAAGCGCTTATCATCCAATACGCGAAATTTTCCGAACTCCTGCTCAGCATGCAACTTGGCAAGCTCAGCCGATACCTTGCCTGCACCTTGCAAAATCTCGCGGTCATTCAGTGTCAAAAATCCTTCCAGTTTGCTGATCCAATCCTGCATGGTCATGGCAATACGCCTTGCCGCCTGACCTTCGGCAAAAATAAGATACTGCTCAGCCAGATTATTGAGCGCGCGCAGCTCCTCCTGGCTCAGATAATTTTTGGCAACGCTAACATCTGCTTTACGGATACGCGCACCCTCCCATGTTGTCAGCCCCATGTTCGGCTGCCTGCTGTCGGCTCTGGTGGAAATCAGCTCTGCGGCTGTCTGGCCGTGGATGGCAAAATGCACCTTGTTTTGCACCGTGGCAAAGAAAGCCTGGGTAAGCGCATGGCTGAGGTCGTAATCCACGCTGGTCGCGTAGATGTCCGTGATCTTCTGGTAAAAGCGTCGTTCACTGGTGCGGATGTCTTGCAGACGACGGGTCAACTCATCGAAATAATCCCGCCCTTTGCCAGGATTCTTCAAGCGCGCGTCATCCAGCACAAATCCCTTGACGATGTATTCCTTCAGCTTGTCGTTGGCCCATTGGCGGAAGCGAACTCCCACCGGGCTGCGCACCCGGAAACCCAGTGCCAGCACCATGTCCAGGTTGTAGTGCGCCACCTCATATTGTTTGCTGTCTGTGGCAGTTGTTCGGAAAAACCGAACAACTGCATTTTCAACCAATTCGCCATCCTCAAAGATGTGCTTGATATGCTCGCTGATCGTCCCCTTGGCCTTGCCGAACAACTCGGTCAACTGCTTCTGGTTCAGCCAAAGGCTTTCCCCCTCCAGCATTACGTCTATGCGTGTGGAGCCATCTTCACTTTGGTAAATCAGGAACTGTGGGGAGTCGGTCATATTTTATTTTGCCATGTCACGCGATAACCTCATCCTAAGGAACGTTCGTTCTATTGTCAATATTGCATGGAATCATTATTGACTGCAATTAGCCAAGAGCCACTTTGGACGAAGGAAGAAGAAAATTTGAAATGAAATCAGAGTAATACTCTGCTACAACGAATATCTCAATACATTGATTATATTAAATAAATACAAAGATGGCGCTATTGGTTATCGAGATTAATCCTCAAAATTTTCAGCAATCACCCTGAGTTATAGCCAGGCAGCACCACGCACACCACTGGAATCACCAAATTTATTTTTAACCAGGCGGGTATCCACCCGGTCTGAGAACACCCAGCGTGACCAGAGCTGCGGCACGTTGGCATAGAGACGTTCTATATTAGACATGCCGCCGCCCAGCACAATAACGTCAGGATCAAGGATGTTGATGACATGCGCCAAAGAGCGTGCCAGCCGGTTTTCGTAGTGTTGCAGGCTGAGCTCGCAGTCTTTATCACCCTCCGCTGCCCTTGCCACAATGACATCCGGGCTCAGCGCTTCCCCCGTCTGCATCTGATGAAGCTTCGCCATGCCCGGGCCGGAGAGAAAGGTTTCAATACAACCCTGCTGACCGCAATAGCATTCAGGGCCGGGCAACTCCTCCGCCATAGGCCACGGTAGCGGGTTATGCCCCCACTCGCCAGCAATGCCATTAGGACCCGTTAATACCTTTCCATTAACCACAATGCCCGCCCCAACCCCAGTGCCAAGAATTACACCAAACACTACCGAGGCACCCGACGCTGCGCCATCGGTAGCTTCGGAGAGAGCAAAACAGTTAGCATCGTTGGAAATCTTTATATCGCGCTTTAACAGTGCTTCCAGATCTTGAAGCACGGGTTTCCCGTTGAGGTGAACCGAGTTGGAATTTTTGAGCAACCCAGTTGCTTTGGAAATAGTGCCTGGCGTACCAATGCCCACGGTGCCTTGCTGACCTAAGTCAGCTTCTGTTGCGCGAACCAGGCCGACGATGGACTGCAAGGTGGCTGCGTAGTCACCTTGAGGTGTGGCAACGCGCCGACGCAAAAGCTCACTACCGTCGTTATCGAGTGCAATAATTTCTATCTTGCTACCGCCAAGATCAATTCCCAGTTTCATTTGTCACCCGTATAAAATATGGCCTGGCTGTCTTGTATCAGTGTTGGTTCAATATTTATATTTTAACAACTGAGTTGATCTCACAGCATTGGTAACAGGTAAATCCTTACGGCATCACTAATTTTTTAAAAAAATATTGTGAAGCTGAGCCCTTTAGTTTGTCTCGGCTGCGTTCATCTCACAGCTTTACCGTATGGGGAAAATTTATTGCTGTCACGTGTGAGTAACTGCATTAGTTTGGGATGAATGAACAGTTTTTCCTTCCCTGCATCCTGTTCAGTCAGTACGCCAATATCCACTAACTGCTTCAAATACAACGATGCCGTCTGGCGCTTTGCGATGCCCGCTTCAGTCAAATTACTGATGCGGCAATAGGGTAGCGCAAATATCAAACTCACCAACTCATGGCTATACACCTTGGGCAAACACTCGCGCACATACCCCGTTGTGTGTTCCGACAAGGCGCGAATCGCTGCGATCTTGGCCGTCGTCCAAGTTGCCGTTTCTTCCACCCCCTTGATGATATATAGCAGCCAAGACTCCCAATCATCCTCGCGGGTTACCTGCAACAACAAGCGGTAATAGTCAGCTTTGTTCTGGATGATGTAATGGCTCAGGTACAAAATCGGCAACGTCAGCAAATCTTCCTGTATCAAAAACAGGCTGTTCAATACCCGCCCCGTGCGCCCGTTGCCATCGGCAAACGGATGAATCGCCTCAAACTGGTAATGCCCAACCGCCATGCGTATTAGCGGATCGAGCTCCGTTTCGTTGTGCAGAAAACGCTCCAAGTTTGCCAGTTTGTCACGCAACAAATTCTCGCCTTCGGGCGGGGTGTAAATGGTCTCGCCTGTCGCATCGTTTTTCAGCGTCGTGCCCGGTGTGCGGCGCACCGACATCTCCACACCCTTGATCCTCGTGCATATCTGCTCGGCAGTACGCGTACTGAGCGGGTACTGCTTAAGCGCCGCAAACCCTTCGAACAATGCGCGGCTGTAGCGCAACGCCTCTTTGGTGGCAGGGTCAGCCTGCGCCTCATTCCCTGCATGGCGAAACAATTCATCCGACGTCGTCACAATGTTCTCAATCTCAGAACTTGCGCGCGCTTCAAGCAACGGCAAGGTATTGATGAGTACTGCCTGATTGGGGAGCAACTGCGCTGCCTGCTTCAGCTCGGCCAGCGCAGCACGCGCGGTGATGCACTGTTTTAACACCACACGGGTTTCAACCTCCCCTGCGGGAGGCAAAAGTGGGAGCTCATTGTAAGGACGCTCGGCATTCCAGAGTTTAGCGCTCATGTTTATTTTTCATGTATTTTTCGACACGTCAGCACTTTATGTCGATGAAATCGACATGTCAATATCATGTGTCGATTATTTTTAATAATATCGACATATAAGGAGAGTATGTTGATCACACGAACATATTATAAAAAATTGGATTTTCTATACATGTCCTTGGCAACGTGTTCAGAACACAGCGATTTCTTTTCACAATGCCCCGTTAAGTGAGCAGCGGGTTACCTCAGTCTGACCCCATCGATTAGTCTGACCCCATCGATTCAAAACTCTTGGAAGTGCTTGCTTTGTTTCGCCCACACCTGATCGCTTGCTTGCGCATTGAATGTGAGAAAGAATTCCTCAATCAAATAGGTAATATTTGGTGTTGACATAATTGTAGCGCTCCATTTTCAATCGTAATTTACACATCGCAACTTGTATATTTCACTTTGTCTTAAATCAACTAAGGTGACGCTATCCTTTATATTCTTCCGCTTAATCGCATTATTTTTCTAAGCCTGCTGATTTTCTTTGACTAAATGAGTAATTTTATTCATTTGCCTCTTCAGCCCGATAGAGGTTAAAGAATTTAACCGACTTGGGATACGAAATTCGACATCAAGCCCTCGATGAGACTTTTCCGTGACTAAGTAACATATTCGATTAACGAAATGAATACCGGGAACAATCCATTGGTCATTACTAGAGTCCCCATCCAGTACGGTCCACACATAAGAGTCATCCAATTTTCGAACGGTCTCAATGTCTTTTCCAAAAGTTTCCAACCCCAAGCCACCCCAAATGTCATGGCGCGCTTCTTGGTGACGATATGGCTTGAAATACTCATAGAAAGCGTCTTCATGAAGCACAACTGGTGTAATCATAAGATCCCCTTCCTAAATTTCAGAAAAACCGATTGCTTTCAAATAATCATAAGTACCATCATAAAACTTAGAGTTTCGGGTATGGTCTTCTGTATCGCCCTCTGGCACAACCAGCACCATTCCTTGACGTGCTCTGGTTAACAATACTCGATATGCGTTTTTAAGATATTGCTTGCGTTCTGCTTTGTTAATATTGTTCCAGCGGTCGCCACAAAATGAATGATGCGTCCAACCTGAAGGCACATATCTAAAATCGGCATCCCATATAACGCACGCCCAATCGAGCTCCAAGCCTTGGACATGAAACTCAGTTGCAACGTCTTCAAGATAATACGATGAACGCACATCATCCTTTTTATCCAGAAACCAGTGAACGGGGTCCATGGGTGATTTCACATCAATTGCATGCGGCTTAAGACGCTCGGCTTGTGATGAAACAACCATGCCGTAACGTTCAGTGCCACGCGCCTGCGCTTTAAGCCATTTCTTTGCCTTATTTAAATCACGTGTAATTACAAGCGGATATTTATCTCTCACCTTCGCATATGTTTGTCTTGCAGATGCAACCTCAAGATCAAGCATCTGTTTAACAAGAAGTGAAACGTCCTCTGCCCGGAAAGAGCGCATCGACACCGCCAAGTGGAGTTCATCATGGAAAGTAACATGCTTGCGATTCTTCAGCTCCTGCAAGATTATCTCTGCGTTGTATTCGCTACCCGTAAGCCGATTTGAAATATAGACATGCCAATCAGGAAATGAACGATTAATCGACTCAATCCACTCCCCAATACCGGCCTCACCCGTATTAATCTCCTGCCCACCACCTACAAGACAAACAACAACAGCCCAATCATCATGCCTATCCATGCAAGAAATTAAAAACTCAGGTTCTGACTGATTAAAATTTGGTGTATTTTTCTTACGCTGCATGAAGGAAGATGTTTGCTCCTTATTCCATGCACGCTGAGCTTCGTCAAATATAGCTACATGCTCTAAGGGTGCCCTACTTTGATCAAGCAGACATTCATCTCTAAAGTGGTGCACATTCTGGATAAAAGTCTTTACATCACTCCGAGCAGAGCCAATTCTTATTCGATCACCCATCTCACTGCCACGCCGAACTTTATCGCGGGCAAGTGCCTCGCATAATATTTTCACAAGCGGGCCATTCCCAGATAAATAAACACTATATAAATCGTCTTCTGCGTCAATGTGCTTGGTGGCGACATCAAGACCCACCAAAGTCTTTCCAGCACCTGGCACACCCGTTACCAAGCAAATCGACTTATGTGACTTATCTCGTGCTGATTTAATAATTTCTGAAATTGCAGTAGAGGTTTGGCGCAGATTAGTAGCGCTTGCGTCGCTACGAGAAATTTCAGAAACAGAATGATTATTGTAGAGAGCCATTGCGGCTTCAATAATTGTAGGCGCTGGACAATAACGGCCATTTTCCCAATCACTGATATTGATATCGCCACCATCAACAAAACTGAGTACATCTTCTATCACTTTACCGAGCTGAACCACGTTCGATTTGATCGGGAAGAGGAGCTTATCGTTTTGTGGCGTCACCGCGATAATCGGAATGACGTCTTTCGCATTTGTAGCAACCAGAATGGGTGCAATGTATTGTTCATGGCTAGTGTCATGGAAGTTCTTTAAATCCAATGCATAGTCACAAACTTGATCGATGGCGTAAGAAGTAAATTCACCTTCACCAACCTTGAACTCGATTACAAAAATTACTGGGCCAATTAGGAGAACAACATCGATCCGACGCCCCATGCGGGGAATTGAGTATTCGAAATAAATCGAACCTTCATATGTGGCAAGGGTATTGCGAAGAATATTTATTTCTGCCAACCAGGCATCTCGTTGAGTTTGGATTAATGCAAAATCATTATTTACTGCAAGCGTGCCAAGTATCTCATCGGACGAAGCTAGAATAAAATTTGAAATTAAATCAGAGTAATATTCACGCTTCATTCGTTTTGCCTTAACTTCTGTTTATTAAATAACAAGTGGAACAGCTCTGAGCTGTTGATTTTACATTCAAGACCTTGTGCTAGCACTTTCTCTAGGTTCTGCATCTATAAGCCATATAGCCGGCTCTGACTGTTTATTAGCTTTACGTTCAGCTTGCAGTGTTTGCCATTTTTGACCGAGGTGGCCAACGTTTATTACTACATAATGAGCGTAGTCTGCTCTTTCTGCTTTGATATATATTGGTAATTGCACGTTATGCCCGCGCAATACATCATTCTTGGATAGTTTTAACTCGACCAATATTTTTGAATGAAAGCCCCCAGAGAATTTAAAGTCTATGGGGCCATTTCCTGTATCAGCCTCAGGAGTAATATCTAGGTTATTGGCAATGCAGTAAGCAAAAGCAACTGCGAAAAATATCCTCTGCGCAGTTTTTTCTGTTTTTCTAGAATCTGAATCATTTAGGACTCGCCATAAATCACGTTGCTCCATTAGAAATTTAAACTGTTTTATTATTTCAACAACCACACGGTTAAGCTCGCCGGTAGAGCATACAGCTACTGGTGCAATTGATTTAGGAAAAGTACTTGCGATGTCATATGCCAAATCTGCCCAAATCAAATGCCCTCGCTCATCTCTTACTTGATCATATTCATCTACTTTAATTTTAGTTAATCGGTCAATTAACTTGTGTGCATATTCAGGATCCTTCAACAGTGCTTGCAGTACCTCACCTTTTTGTTCCTTGTTTGCTTTTTCCCATAGAACACCAATTTTTTTATGTATACCTATTCTCAGTGCTTCGTTGTGTGCTGCCGCCTCCCATATTTCTTCAACACTAAATGCAACAGGCAAGTCACGAAGTATATCGCGAGGCAGCAAAAGAATAGGGGTAGCCTTTATCTGTAATGGATTACGAGGTAAAAAATACTCGCTTCCTTCTATTTTGAAGATATCCAATTCTATTTCAAGGGTATTGCAAATACGTTCGGTATAAGTGGCAATATCAGGAAGCATGATATTGGTTGACATATCACTAAGACGATCCGGACCAATACCTTCGGAGAACAATCCAATAAGCAAAAATATCCTATGGTCATCGACACCAGCCTTAATAATTTCGTTTGCGCGAGTTAATAATTCCGATGTTAATTGCGGCCCCCAACCGCTACCATGAATTGAACCACCACCATAACCTAGACATGTACCTGGCACTTCATGAAATTGTAGATACTTCCTTGCGGTGCTCCATGCAGCATCACCTTCACGCTTAGAGGCCAATATCAACCGATATAAATCTGAGAAATACTCCTCCATTCGCTTAAATCCATCACTAGATATTTCTATCGCAGATGAATGAGTAACCAATACTGGATCAATAAAGAGGGGGGTATCTGCCTCCAAGATTGGATCAAATACACCGAGCTTTTGCATGAGTTCAGGCTTGATACCAAAGTGACGCGAAAATCGAAGTGGTGACTTTATTTTGGCCATTCAATTTCCTTTTCTTCACAAATATACAAGCTATTGGAATGCATGCAGTTCCCTACCATGTACGGTCTAATACAAACGCTACTTATCCGATTTCAGTATGCATTGGTGTCATATCACCCCAATACGGCCACCATCTCAGCAATTACTTTTAGTTCACCTGCATCATCACCTTTTAAAACTATTGGCTTATAGCCTGCTGCCGTTGTGTCTGGCTTAAGGGTAATTTTTGTATGCTGCCAGTCTCCATCGTCATGGCTAGCTTTTTCGCTTTCGTATACCTTGACAGTGTAATGTCCACCAGTGTCGATATCATCGATGCCACGATGCTGCACCAATACAACCTTACCTTGCCGTGTGCCACCTGGTGCCAGTTTAAATAAACACCATGAGCCATTGGGTATACGCCGATTCATGGATTCTCCCACCACTCTGGCAACAAACAGTCCTGCCTGCGGCCTGAAAGCATCGGGCAGCTCAATCCAGTTATACTGCTCTATTGCGCCTATATCTCCCTCTTTGGGAACTTCATTTACTGATTGGTATTCGCTGAACTGGCCAGCAGCAATAGCCAAGTCATATATGGGCACACTGTTCTCATAGGGCTTAACGTCCTTTGCATTCAATACCTTCAACGTTAAGCCGGGGAAGGTACTCGTTACTTCTTGGAGTCCATCAGGGATAGAATTCACAGTTGCTAGATGTGCGGTTTCTTCGATATTTTCATGCGCATCGGCTAATAGCTGCTTGAAATATGCATTAGTCTCAGGGTCTGTACAAAACAGGTAGCATCCTTTGCCACCTCGCGTCATCAAAGTTCTATAGGTATTTTTTATAATGACATCTGCTTTTTTCTTAGCCTCTTCTGGTTTAGTTTTTAAAAGCGTTTTGTAACCCTTAATAGAGGAATCTGTTTTGGCGCGCTTCGCAGCATTAGTCACCACCTGCCCATCACGTATTACAAAATCGGGGCCGATGATTACGCCGATATAATCTACTTCCAACCCTTGGCAGGTATGAATACAGCCGACTTCACTTACAGATTCTGGTTTGAGGATCCATAGATTGCCATCGCTTGCCAGATTCCATGTCATCGCAAAATCGTGATCTTTGATGGTGATATCTTTTAACGATGCATCATCGTCACTTTTGCTGATCCAATCCCAACAATAACCAGCAACAATCCGCGCCTTGTTGTTGATGCGGTTTTTCTTGTAGATTGCATCTCTCAGCTCGTTGGGTGTATTAAAGACCTTGAAATCGTAGGATATTCCGTTCAGTGTTTCGTTTGCCGTTTCTCGTATCTGCAAGGTATTGTCTACCCATGCAAGATAACCATCCGACCCATTGCAGCGAAATTGTGATTGCAGCGCTAGCTCGTGAACATGAGCACCTAGTTTTGTAGCCCAGCGTTTTATTTCATCGCCTTCCCCAATATCCCTCATCGTTACTCGTTGATCTTCGTCGAGAAAGAACACACTAAACTTGGCGGCCGCAATAATTTCTTTGATCTGGTTTTCACCCATGTTTTGAAACATGCCAGACTTTTCATTGAGTCTATGCGCTTCATCAACAATAAGCGCATCAAATATATTTGCTTCACTTTCCGTATATGAACCCGATCCTTTAAAGAGATTATTGATATGGCTTTTTTTGAATGAGCCAACCAACTTGCTGGCATATACATCGCGTGGTGCAGAGTTCTTTGTCACATACTGGGCAAGTAATAGTTTTTTGGTGAGCGCAACGAGTAGATTAACTGCGACAACAGATTTTCCTGTGCCTGGGCCACCTTGGACAATTAAAACATACTTGTTTTTTATGGTTGATTTGTTCGCCAGATCGATTGCGGTTTCATAGACAAGCTTTTGATCATCTATCATCAAAAACTCTTGATTACCTTTGAGGAGTGAATCAAGTTTGTCGGCTAAATTTTTTGAAGGTCTGATCTTTCCATTATCAATCCGATACATGATGTTATCGGTATCACCATATTTGACGTGCTGCTTGATGAACTCGGTGAGTTTCTTTGCATCCTTCTTTAAAAACGCAGGTGCCTTTGCAGTATATTCATCGTAAAAATGATCATTGATGACATCATCCGAAATGCAGTTATGCAGGTATGTGCAAGGCTTGAGCAGAATGTTTTCTGTTTGCACCGATTCGTTAAAGTCTTCCAACAAAGCGGAATATACCCATGCTTGATATGAAGGGTGATTGACATCACGCATACCTCTACCAATGAATGTAGAAATAATACCGTCCATTTTGGTTGCCTTAGCCTCGGTCCATTGCTTAAGCTCAATGATGACAGCGGTATTGCTTTTGTTTACACCTTTACCCGTTACGATAAAATCAATTCTTTTGGAGGTTTGAGGCAGCTTGTATTCAATGGCTATCCCCGCATCGTTCGGAATGGCTTCATCTATGAGTATATTGCTCATATACATCATGGAATTTCTCCATGATGTTATTTCACTTTCTGAGGTTGAATGACCAAGGTTACGTTCGAATGCAGCGAGAATTTTTGTATCGATATCGTTTGACTGAACATCATCGATGAAGTCCCTCTTGTTAGCGGTATAAACGAGCATCGTGGTTATCCGCCTAATTTAGAAGTCAGCTTATTCATATTCTGTGTATTTTTTTGAACTACCGCGAACTTTATCCGCCGGATATTTCTTCGCGTTCGCAGCTATCTTTTTGTTTACTGCACCCAGCAGGTCTATATTTAGTTTGTCAGCAATCCTGATCAGATAAATTTGAATATCAGCAAGCTCCTCTTGGACTTGTTCCAACTTCTTTTGATCGAGTGCCCTAGATTGATCTTCGGTCAGCCATTGGAAATGTTCAACAAGCTCAGCAGCCTCTGCTATTAGTGCCATAGACAAGTTTTTCGGGGAATGGAATTGATCCCAATCTCGTTCTTCGGCAAATTGCCGAAGCTGCATTTTCAGCTGATCGTATTCTTTCATAATTTATTCTTACTCCACATTTTCAAGGGAAGTTAAGTGGCCGCACTCAAAGAAAATACAATGGACAGATTCTAGTCTAACTCACACCAACTCAAACCTCCCGGCAATTGCATCCATAATCTTGTCTAAGAGCTCGTCTGTTCGACAAACGATTAATCTTTTAAGTACAGCGTATAGACAAGATCCGTGTACAGGGCCAACTTTCATGCTTGTCCACACAGTGAATTAATTCGGAACAGAGCCCAGCGCAGATACTTTATCCAGCAACAACTCTGTCGCTTTAAGCAGATCGAAGATGAGTTGATCGTCAACTTCAAGATGTCCTTCGTATTCTGCGAGGTTTCGTCTGTCGTGGCACATTGCCAGCACTCGCCACACAGCAGGCGCTATGCCCAGGGTATGTTCAAGCGTTTGAAAAACAAGGTAGCGGTTTTCAGAGCGGAAACCTTGCCAGCGCAACGCAGCCAATGCCAAAGCATGAGCTGCGTTGTAGGCCAAATCAAAACGGCTTTCGATAGATAAGGTTGCATTGCGCGCATCAATCAAGCGTGCCTTGCCTGAGCGCAGCAGCCCGTTAAATTCAGCCTGACTACCCGGCTCGGCTTTGAGTTGGCCAACTTTAACGAGGTTATTGAGCTGCTGGGAGGTCATGTACCGAGCCTATCAGAAATATTTTTGGTTGCGCCATTATACGGGTGAGGAATGCATTTCCTGCTTTCAGTTTACGGCTGACATCTTCCTTGTTGTATATAGCCGGGCTTACCTTGCGCCCAAGCTGCGCTTCTGCTGGCATGAGCGCCGTGTACACTTCGGGATAGTCGATGTGATCTCCGATCACCATCACATCAATATCACTCTTGGCAGTATCTGACCCTTTGGCAATGGAGCCGTAAATGAACGCAACAGAAATTTTCTCAACCATGGGCAGCAAGCCTTGGCGCAGCACATCTGCCATGCCAAAGGTCTTGAGCACAATTCCGCGCAGCTCTTCAAAAATCGGCGCTTCGCGATTGGCTTGATAGTGCTTCTGGTTGCCTATTTTATTTACCGTAATCAAGCCGGAAGCAGTGAGCTTGGCCAGTTCGCGCACACCCGCGCCGGTGCCCGACCCTGCCAGCCTGAACAGCTCGTTCGCATAAAAGCTGCGATCAGGATTACCGAACAGCAATCCCAATACACGCGCCTGCACCTTGGAGAACAAGGCATCGGATAAGCTTATTGATTGATCTTTCATGGGCACATGATAATACCCATTATGGGAATAATCAATCCCTAAATGGGTATTATCTAAACTGCCGCAAGCGCGACTACAGTCTTGACAGCCAGCTGACAAAAAATAGACGCCGGCCAATGGAACCAACCCTAAATCCCCCAGTCATAGTTGTGTTCGCGATAATGCGGCGTGCCGGTTAAGGCAAGCGGTTCAGCTTAAGTCTGGATTGGTTTGCCGGCAGGCAGCGCTGCATAGAGTGGACATCGTTATTTGATTTTAAGTTTTTGCAGTACTGGTTTTCCATGTGCAATCTTCGATTCAAATAGTTCTGCGGGGTTTTCCCGCAATTTAAAGTTAGGAAATATACACATGGCAGCTGGTACAGTTAAATGGTTCAACGATGCAAAAGGTTTTGGTTTTGTTACTCCCGATAATGGCGGCGCAGATTTGTTTGCACACTTCTCCGCAATTAATATGAACGGGTTTAAGTCACTCCAGGAAGGCCAAAAGGTCACTTTTGATGTCGTTCAAGGCCCTAAAGGCGCGCAAGCCTCCAATATTCAAGCTGCTTAACAGTCTCTTGAGTTGGTAAAAAAGCCCGGCATGAAAATGCCGGGCTTTTTTTTGCCTGAAATTCCAGTTCGCTCAATGCCAGCGCATCCGTTTGCGCCAGCGGCGAATGACGAGATAGCCGCCGATCATGCCGCCGAGATGGGCGAAGTGGGCGACATTGGCCTGCGCGCCGGTGACGCCCAGCAGCAGCTCGAGCCCGGCATAGAGGAAGACAAACAGCCTTGCCGGCAGGGGTATGGGCGGGATCAGCAGCATGACGATGCGTTTGGGGAAGCACATGCCGTAGGCGAGCAATAGCCCGAACACGCCGCCGGATGCGCCCACGGTGGGGGTGACGGCGCCGCTTGAGCTCATCACCAGCAGTTGGGTGAGCCCGGCGGTGAAGATGCTGGCGAAATACAGCCAGAAGAAGGTGCGCCGCCCCAGCAGGTGTTCCATTTCGCTGCCGAACATCCACAGGCCGTACATGTTGATGGCGAGGTGGGCGGTGCTGGCATGCAGGAAGGCATAGGTGAAGAGCTGCCACGGTTTGAATTCGGCTTGCAGCGGCCACAGCGCCAGGCTGGCGATAGCGTTTTCGCCGGCGTACATTTCCACCATGAAGCTCATGACCGTGACGATGAGGAGAAATCGTACGCCGGCGGGGGTATAGCCCATCATGCACCTTTCTTCATCTGCCAAAGCACGCACTGGATATATTGCAACGACATGAATATATTCAATAAATCAATATAACGTCAAATTTTCTTCAAAACACCATGTAGCTGTAGCCGAAGCTGTAGCCGTCCGATACCTGTTTCCCGCCTGAATCCATGGTTTTGTTAAAAGACAGGGCGAGGCGGTGCCGCCTTGCCAACACAGCCACAAAGGAGAGCGCGACGATAGCCTTGTCCGGCGCTTTGTCGAAGTTAATCGTGTCGTAGCTGAGTGTGGCGTTCAGTGATTTCGCGTCGTTAAGAAAGACCTTGCCGAAGATGCCGAGGTCGGTGCCCGAGTCGCTGGAGGATGCGCAGGTGCTTGGGCTGGTTGCGCAGAGCTCCATGGTTGTTCTGAGTGCTGCGACCGAGGCGCCCACGTCCACGCTTGAGTTCAGGCCCGCAATGCCCTGCACAAATACCGAGCCATTTGTTGATTTGATGCTGGAGCTGCTGCCGTTTGATTGCAGGTAGGAGCCGGACAGACCGAGTGCCAGATTCGGCATGATCTGCCGCGCAAAAAAGGCTGCCGGGCCGGCTACGCCTTCATGGCATTCGGCGCCGATGCAGATGGGATCGGCAAAGTTTGATTGCTGGTACGACAAGACAAAGGTGGAGTAGTTGTCGTTCGGCTCATAATCGGCCTGTGCATTTGCGATGCCGAAGAGAGCAAACGTAGCGCCGAGAGTTAGCCGAACGATTGTTTTGTTGCCGTGCATTTGCATTCCCTTTTTGTTGAATAGCCTTTGCACATATTTTTCAGCTAAATTATGTTTTGATCCCGGCAGCTGCATCTGGTTTATCGCTGCGCAACGGCGCTATTCGTAGCGCAAATATTCTTCTGCCAGGGCATCGGGGCCGAAACGGTCGATCAGGTTATCGATTTCGGGCAGCAGCTGATCGTCTTCATCATCTTCCATTACCCCCTCGCCTATCAGTCGGGCAGGCAAGCCGGCGAGTATCGCGTCTTTAATTGTTGTGAGCGTGGGCGGATTTTCGCGGTTCTCGTCGTTCATCACTTCTTCTATCACGCGCGTGAGCTGTTCGCTGGCAAAGGCAGAGACAAAGTCGACCGCTGCCGCCGACTCGCCGAAGCCTTCGATCAGCTCATCCAGCTCATCGACCACCGATTCGGCGACGTCAAAATGGTGCATCTCTTCGGTTTCGCTCAATTCGTTGGGCATTTCATTCATGATAAATGAGTGGATATTGCCCAGGGTGATCGGCTCGTCGGTTTCCAGCTGGTTGATCAGGGTTTCGATGAGGCTGGTGAGCTCTGGACTGACGCGGCTGGCGATGTCTATCGGATTGCGGATCATGTTTTACTCTCCTTTGTGGTGTCACCAAAGGATGGTGCCGCTCCAGGCTGAATTAAAGGGGGAAGCACGACTAAATTTGCGCACCGCCCGCCCTGATCCTGGCAGCGAACCGGCATCGGAAATATATAAAATATTTAATGCAATCATGCTGATACAGTTAAATTCGCCGTGCGCCAGGTAGGGTGCGTCCCACGCACCATGGTGCGCACGGCGCACCCTACGTGAGGCAAACGCGGGCAGTAAAAAATTTAAGCGGCGCTTCTGCAGTTGCAAACCAAAACGCCAGGGCATGCCTGCCACAGCGGCAGGCCATTCGCCAATATCCATCCATTCAGGCGTTATTTTTCAGGCTGCTCAAAAAGGTTTCCAGCGGAACGGGCTTGCAGATGCCGTAGCCCTGTGCGAAGTCGACGCCGATCTCTTTCAGGTGGCCAAGGATCTCGCCGCTTTCCACGAATTCGGCCACGGTCTTGATTCCCATCACGTTGCCTACCCGATGGATGGCCTCGACCATTGCGTAGTCGACTTTGTCCTGCGCCATGTCGCGCACGAAGTGGCCGTCGATTTTGAGGAAGTCGACCGGCAGGTTTTTAAGATAGGCGAAAGATGACATGCCGCTGCCGAAGTCGTCCAGCGCGAAGCGGCAGCCTGCTTCCTTGAGCCTGCGCATAAACTGCGAGGCACGCGTGAGGTTGGCAACGGCGGCAGTCTCGGTGATTTCCAAACAGATAAATTTGACGAGATCAGGGTAGGCGGAAAATTGCTCCAGCAGGAAATCGAGAAATTTTTCGTCGGTAATCGATGGGCCGGAAAGGTTGATGCAGCAGAATTCCAGAGCAGGCAAGCGGGATATGTTCTTCTCCAGGTAACCCAGCGTCTGCCGCACTACCCAGCGGTCGAGTTCAACCATCAAACCAAAGCGTTCCGCCGCGGGAATGAATGCACCGGGGTTGATGATATCGTTCGCGCCATCCTGCATCCGCAACAGTATCTCCATGTGCTCGCCCTGTATCAGGGGTTTTTCAACCGGCACGATAGGCTGCACCCACAACTCGAACAGGTCTTTGTCCAGCGCTTCCTTGATGCGCGACACCCATTCCATTTCACCCCGGCGCTGCGCCATATCCTGGTCGTTGGGCTGATAGACATGGATACGGTTGCGGCCTTTTTCCTTGGCGACGTAACAGGCAGAATCTGCAGCGCTCAATGCCTTGCCCGGGGTCAGAAACATATTGTTCAGCAGCACGACGCCTATACTTGCGCCCAGCGAGAAACTCTTGCCGTTCCAGACAAAGCGATATTCACCCACCATCGCCAGCAGCTCTTCGATCAGCGTTAATCCCTGTGCCAGGGAGCAATTTTCAAGCAGCAGCCCGAATTCGTCTCCGCCCAGGCGGGCGAAGGTGTCGCTCTTGCGTATCCGGGCATGCAGGCTGTCGCTCATTTGCCGCAGCAGCTCGTCGCCCGCCGCATGGCCGCAGGTGTCGTTAACCACCTTGAACTGGTCGAGGTCGATGTAACACAGCACATGTTCGTCTTCTTCGCGCCGGACTTCTTCAAGCACTTTGTCGAGACGCTGCTCGAAGGTGCGACGATTGGGCAAGCCTGTCAGCGAATCATGGGCCGCCAGATAATCCATCTTGCTCGCCAGCGCACGCGCTTCCGCGACATCACGGTACACCACCACTGCGCCAACCACGCTGCCTTCGTCATGAATCGGATTGCACAGATACTCGACGGGCAACGGCTGGCCTGCCTTGGACCAGAACACATCGTCCGCCTTGTAGCCACTGTTCTCACTCATGGCTTTCATGATCGGCAATGCTTCGCGCGGCACGGGAGTGCCATCCTCGCGCAGGCCGTGGAAAAGTTCATGGATATTCCGCCCCAGCAACTCTTCCCGGGTGTAGCCGAGCATGTTTGCCGTGGCACGGTTGGCAAAGGTGCAGCGGAGTTCGCGATCCACGCTGAAGATGCCCTCGCCTGTCGATTCGACCAGCAGCTGGTTGAACTCGCTGAGCTTGCCGAGCTCGTGCTCAGCTTGCTTGCGTTCTCTCAGGTCAACGAAGGCCTCGACCATGATGATGCCACTGTCGCTGTCTACCATGGCAACACTCCTGAGCAGCGGAACGGGCTGCCGGTCAGCTGTCTGGCCGTTGATTTCCACGGCTTCTATCTTGTGGCCCCGGTCGATTGCCGGGCAGCAGCCGCACTCGCTGTAACAGGGCAGGAAGCGCTCACAGGATTGCCCGATCATTTGCGCAGCGTTGCAGCCAAACAGTTTTTCTGCCGCACGGTTGACCTGGAAAACCTGCCGCCTGGCATTTATCAAGACCATCGCAAACGGCGCTTCTTTCAGCAACACGCGGATCATCTGCTCGTTACTGTTCTTTTCGCGATCCAGCAGCTTGATGCGTTCAGCCAGTGTGCGGCGCGTGTCTTGCAGCTGCGCCAGATGACGACGGCCGAATTCGATCGACTCTTCACCAATCGTGAGTATTGCGCCTTGCACCTTGCCATCGTTCGCCAGCAGCGCGCGGGCGCTGATAGTCAGCTCGACGGTAATGCGGGGCGCATAATAGAATGTCTGGTGCAGGGGCTCTGCGTCCTTAAGCGAGGCCGCATCACGTAGCCAGGTCTTGAAGGCTGGACACGCAAGCAACGTGGCATGCTTGCTGAGACTTTCGACCGAATCTCGCACGGCCAGATTGAAGCGGGCAAACGCGGGATTTGCATAACGCAACTCGCCTTGCGCGTCGAATGCCGCAATCGCCGATTCAAGCAGATCATAAGCGGCGCACTGGCTTAACAGCGCCTCAAGGCCGCCAGGCTGCAGTGATGGGGAAGGTTGCATGGTGTGGCTAGAAGGTAAGGACCTTGTCTGCTGCGGCTACCAGGCCGTAAAGTTGCTGCATCGAACCCATTTCGCACTTGAGCCCCTCCTGCAGGAAAGGCATTTCTTCCTTGCGGCTCTCGCAGCACATGCCGCAGCCGATCAGCGATCCGCCACTGGCCCTGAAAATCTCCATCTGCTCCTGGATGTCAAACTTGAGCGTGCTGACGGTTGCCGCCTCCACGCCTTTGCCCAGCAGGAAGATATCGACCAGGCTGCTGTTAGCCAGCGATGTATTGGCAAAACGAAAAGCGTTCCAGACGGTTTCGGAATCGTTTGAAGAAATAATTACCGCGACGTGCATTTCAATACCCAGTAAATATACAACGCGCAATCATCTCATATAACATCACCTGATTACGGAGAAACATGGAAATCGCTGTGTCATGACCCCGTTGCAGGACCGCGAATGTACAACGCGGCAATTTCTGCATCTCCACCTATCCAAAAGTTACCCTTCACTAATAATGCATTTAGATCAGGCAATTACTGCGTCTGTCTGGCGATTTTTGCGGCGCAAAAGAAATCAAGCAGCAAACAGATCCGTAGCACCTTCACCAACTTTTCCACTGCCACACGGCATGTGGTCGCATTCGACAGGTGGGTCGCCGAAGACACGGTGCAGCCATGGCAGTCAATTGATTTTTCAGCTGCAGCTTACTTCTTCAGCAAATCACGGATTTCAGTGAGCAAGACTTGGTCTTTTGTGGATGCAGCGGGTGCGGCGGGGGCAGCCTCCGCTGTTTTCTTGAGCGTATTGATCAGCTTCACCATCATGAATATGACAAAGGCGATAATCGCAAAATCGATGACGGTCTGCGCGAATTTGCCGTAGGCGATGACGACAGCGGGAGATGCAGCCTCAGTAGCCTTGAGGGTGAAGGCGAGGTCGTTGAAATTGACCCCGCCGATCAGCACGCCGATCGGCGGCATGACCACATCGCTGACAAAGGACGAAACAATTTTGCCAAACGCAGTGCCGACAATCACGCCCACCGCCATATCGATGACATTTCCCCTTACCGCAAACTCCTTAAACTCTTTTACGATGCTCATGGCACTACCCCCTGATTGTTTAAATAAACTTTTCAGAGGTTGTGCCATTTATGCTTTATTCAAGCCGTCATTCCTTATCTTCTGCTGCCCTTCAATATCGCCTCTGCCCGCGCACCAAGGTAAACATAGATGCCAAGGCCAATCAGCAGCCCCACCGCAGTCAGCATCATCGCCACCGCTGAAAGAATGTCGCCATTCACGCCAAGTGCCGCCTTGAACATCAGCAGCAACGCCTCGATCGACACCGCAATCAAGATCGCTGCGATAAAGCGGGTGATGGTGCGCCGGGTGGAGCTGTGGCGGAAGATGTCTTTGTGCATCAGCACTTCTTCTTCGAGAATGGTTTTGCCGAGATCGAAAATGGCCAGCGCCAGGGTGAGAAAGATGATCACGCCAAACGGTTTCATGTGCAGGTCTTCTTTGTTGCTGCCGATATGCCACAGGCTGATCATTTCCGCGCCGGCCGCATACAGCAGCACACCGGCCACGGCGAACAGCCCGGCCACAATCAGGCTGTAAATTCCCTTGAAGGCCGGCATAAAACGCCGCCGCGCGAGGTCGCCCATCAAGAACTCGATCGCCTTGGTGAGATCGATATCCAGCACGATGTAGCCGGCTTCTTTACTGCCCGCAGGGTAACGCTTAACGGCAGCGGTGATGCACAGCATGCTGCCGTTGTTGGAGAAATACGGCTCGGTGACGACCACACTGTCGCTGTTTTTTGCCAGTGAATAGTAAGGCCGCTCGCTGCGATTCTTGCCCAGACCGAGCGAGTCAGCTTTGCCGGGTAGCAGCGACGCGATATTGCTGCTGGTTTGCGCGCCCGCTGCATCCAGTGTGTACAGCAGCGCCATAAACGGATAGTTCGCGGCGATGCTGTGGAAAGTTTCCCGCAGATTTTTTTCGCTTTCCAGCAACGCAGGCTCGGCAATGCCGGTGAGGATGGATGCTGTCAGCTCGTGCAATGCATTCTTGTATTCATGAAAGCGTTCGATGACGCTCAGATAGCTCATAGCAGACATTTTGTGCTCCCAATAAAAATTATTATAAATATAATCAGATAGTTATAAGTATTTGATATAGATAAAAAGACTTGCAACATATCAAAACCTTACGCCACCACCCTTGCCTGCTTATCAAAAGCAAGCTTCATGCCAATGCATGAAAAACCAAGCAAGCTACTGTATACATATAATAATGACCAAGTAAGCGGATCGATCTGTTGGCTATAAACCGCTCTTGTTTGGTGCGTGGCCCCTTGTTAGTCCGCAGTCCTGGATGCGTCAGCTGAATTCATGCACAGCCCAATATTGAGAAAACACGCTGTTTCCCGCATTCATGGCGATAATTCGCGCGTGATCGGACAGATAACTCAAAAGAATCGACACGAAGGTTGAACATAGCTCTGGTTTTAAGGTAGAATCTCGCCTCTTTTGAAAACCGGTTGGAGTATTGCCATGGCACGTGTCTGTCAAGTAACGGGAAAACGCACTGTTGTTGGTAACAATGTGTCCCACGCGAATAACAAAACAAAACGTCGTTTCTTGCCGAACCTGCAGCGTCGTCGCTTGTGGGTAGAGGGTGAAGGCCGTTTTGTTTCCATCCGTCTGTCGAACGCCGGTCTGCGTACCATCGACAAAAACGGTATCGAAGCAGTGCTGTTTGAAATGCGCGCTCGCGGCGAAAAAATCTAAGGGGTAGCTAACATGCGTGAAAAAATCAAACTGGAATCCAGTGCTGGTACAGGTCATTTCTATACCACTACTAAAAACAAGCGCACCACACCTGAAAAGATTGAGATCAAGAAATTTGATCCAGTTGCGCGCAAGCATGTTGCATACAAAGAAACCAAGCTGAAGTAATTCGCAGCCGGGTAGTATGTATCACGGCAATGCCCACCAAGCGAAAGTTTGGTGGGCATTTGTTTTGGGCTAGCGACCTGTCGGATTTCCGCCATTAAAAATCACAACCAATCAAACTCGACATGAACCACCTATTCCCGCCTTCAAGAGCGTCTGGACTTGAAGCTTATAGAACGTGCCTATGGCACTAGTGGCATAAGCATCTTTTCATCCAGCAATACTGCTGCCTATCATGGTCTACAGCTATGCAACCGGCGCGTCCTCCAGTCAAAAGTTGGAGAAAGCCACTTTTGATTCAGTCGTTTTTCGTTTTGTGGCGGCAAGCGAACACACAGACGATGGCTCACAGCACCCTTACGTAAATAATTTCCGAAAGGTTTCATTCTTCGCGACACTTATGTCGCATACCATTGTAGGTCGGGCTTCAGCCCGACCTACAATGCCGCTCTAACTGTTCGCATAAGTTCCAGACAGCGTGCAACACTACACTAGATTGGTTTCACCACTCCTAACAAGGAGTCCAACAACCCCGGAAACCGAGCGTCGAGATCTTCACGGCGTAACGATACAAAACGCTGCGTTCCTTTGATCCGAGTACGCGTAACTCCTGACTCGCGCAAAGCGGCAAAGTGATGCGACAGTGTCGATTTGGAAACGGTAGAGTCACATTCCTTGACAGCCAACTCGGGGACAGCCGCCACCTGACGGACCAAATCGAGCCGCGTTGGATCGCTCAAAGCGTAAAGCACGCTATGGAGATTAATGCCTTCCCGTGTTGGGTGATGGAGTTCCCGCACAGATAAACCTCTTAAAATATATTACTTGTTTCATTGTAGCAGAACAATCATATATACCTAAGAGGATGTCGTATTCCCATCCTATTAATTGGCGTGGAGCATGGTTTAAGTGCTAAACAATAATTTTGATGTCGAGGCCGGCCCTATGGGCCAGTGCCTGCCATGTGGTTCGTTAAGTGTGATCTGTTAATTTAATGGTCTTTCACACTTGCCTTCCTTACCATCACCTCTCAACTCTTACACCGAATCGGACAGATTGGCTCGTGGCGCTCTCACCGCCTACGCCGTAATTTCCCCAGAACAGTTATTTTTAATACTATAAATTCAATCAGATAAAAACATAACTCATTCTGTCATGGAAATTTAATACGAATTACCTTGACACTAACAAACCCAAACCATTATTGTTCGATTGTATTCAAACTATGCAACATTAACTTTTTCGAAAATTGCCGCATTAACAGAAAAGGACACAAGGATGGAACAAGAACATGAATTATCAAATTACAAGCGCTATCAACGCCAGGCTATCATTCCTGGAATTGGCTGGAGCGGCCAACGTCGTTTACGAGAAGCTCGTGTATTAGTAATAGGGGCTGGCGGATTGGGTTCGCCGATAATTCTTTATCTTGGCGCTGCAGGGATAGGCACGATCGGAATCGTGGATGGGGATGTAGTCGAAGAAAGTAATTTGAATCGTCAAGTGATTCACATGACAGATCGAATCGGCGATCTTAAAACAACTTCAGCACGTGTGTTTCTCAGCAATCTAAACCCTGATGTCCACGTAGACGAGCATCCTGTATTTTTGGACCCTGAAAATGCGGAAATGATAATAGGAAAAAATGAAGCCACCATCAGGGAATGGCAACGTATAGGTCCGGCACCGATACTGATCGACATTCGCGAAATAGAGCCTCGGAAAGAAGAAAAAATTCCTGGAGCCCTGTGGATGCACATTAATCAACTGGACGTATTTATGCAAACCCATACCGTTACAGAATCAACTCCGATCATTTTAATCTGTTCGCTAGGTATACGAAGTCAGCTTCACGCAGAAGCGCTGCGCATAACAAAACACAAAAATACATACTCCATGGAAGGAGGTGCAGCATGCATGTTGCAGCCTTCGATGAATTGAATGAGGTTACGGAAAAAAAATCCGCACTGGAAACGCGAACGGTAGTTAAAGATGCACCTCAAGCCGAGTTGCATAGTAAGACTATTGCGTCAAGCAAACACAAAATCTTTCATATTGGGGAAGAGCCGTTGCTGATCAGTGGTGGGATTGATTGCCTCGTACGGCCTCACGCAATGAAACGGCTCTTACTCTCCTCTTGGGAACAGCGCTATCGGGGGTGTCCTGAATTTTGTGTAAACGGAATTCATTAATGCTGCGGCATCCGTTCCTCGAACTGGATAGTAAAACGATTCAGTGCCGCTTTCCAGTCCCTTATCGGCATCGTCCATTTTTTACTG
>Ga0307376_10000046_pt1 | contig 193506 bp, 193 predicted proteins | sample TR2MG_FD_202536 | JGI IMG/M metagenome (GOLD analysis project Ga0307376, IMG submission 202536) | Soil microbial communities from Risofladan, Vaasa, Finland - TR-2 | ecosystem: Environmental > Terrestrial > Soil > Coastal area > Acid sulfate soil | place: Finland: Risofladan, Vaasa...
TCTGTAGTCCTTGGGTGTGCATAGTCACGATCATGTCTCCATGATCCCAACTTCCGCCCCGCCAGGCTCATCTTACGGTGGAAACACGACCCTTCGTTCAGGCTCACTTGTCATTGGACAAGGCTTCCCGTTGACGAAGATTCCCGATTGAATGACACTCACACATTGAAAATGCATTTCTGGTGACTCCGCCATGCCTTCGCGAAGACGTTCTGGCAAACACATGCGGCCGATTTTGTCTGCGTTATTGTTCACTTGTTTCATGGCCAGTGCCGCTGATTTTTCCATAAAAGTTGCCGATATCGCCGCGCCGGATTTCTCCGCACGCAACCTTATACTGATTCTGCCGGAGGATGGTTCGGCAGATTTGCACATTGGTGAATTGCGTATTCAGCAACACAACCTGCATAAGCTGCGCCTCCGTTGCAAGAGTTTCACGTTTTCTACGGCAAGCCTGCACTGCCGCAATGGCACGCTGGATCAGGCTCCCGGCATGCTGCTGGAATTCAGCCACAGCTTTGATACGGGCAACTGGCAAATCACCGCGCAGCTACATGGACTCAGCAGCAAAACCATCACAGCATTTCTGCCATCCGATCTGCCGCAACTTACTCAAGGCACATTGAATGGCGTATTGCACGCCAGCGGCAATGCCTCCGAAGCGAATGCGTTTAATGCCAACCTGCAACTGGCAAAAATCGGCTTCAGTGATGCCAGCGGGCTGCATGCGGCAGAAAACCTATACGCAACGGTCAAATTGAATGCGACGCGCAAAGCCGCCTCGTGGGGCTGGCAGACTGAGATGGCGTGGCAGTCCGGCGAGCTGTTCTGGCAACCGCTATATCTGGCAGGTGGCGGTCGCAGCCTGAATGCATCCGGCAGCTACGACGGCAGACGTTTCAAGGTCGGGCAGGCGACCGTTGACTTTCCGGAAATCGGACGCATGCAATTGTCTATGCTGTGGGATGGCGGACAAGGCGGTCTGCTGGATGCGACAGTGCGGGGTAATAACCTCGCACTGGGAAAGCTGTTCGCCGACTACGCCAGACCGTTTCTGGACAAGGGCGCGCTGGCCGAATCGAATCTGTATGGCCATGCCGATGTGGATTGGCATTACCGCGACGGCGCGACGCAATCGCTGCGCCTGACCTTGCGTGACGCGGGCATGGCCGACGCGGAACAGCGCTTCGCGCTGCTCGGCGTGAACAGCAAAATTGACTGGCTGGCAGATGCGCCAAGCATGGCCAATGTTACTTTTGCCGGCGGCACATTGCTTGGCGTACCGCTGGGCAGCGGGCAATGGGCGGTGCAAATGCGCGGTATGAAATTTGGCATGGTGCAGGGGATTTTGCCGGTACTGGGCGGTGAGCTTGAGTTGCGTGATTTCTATCTGCAGCGCGAAGGTGATGCATGGCGCTGGCAACTTGCCGCTTCGCTTAGCCGCATCTCGATGGAAAAATTCAGCCTGGCAGCGGGCTGGCCGAAAATGCTCGGCACGCTGGCGGGGAGCATTCCCAGGATCAGTTATGACGGCAGCGCCATCAATGTGGATGGTACGCTGCTGTTTAACATATTCGACGGTACGGTGGCGGCCACACAGTTGAAGCTGGCCGACCCGTTCGGGCACGCACCGCGCCTGTTTGGCAACCTGAGTATGCGCGAACTGGATCTCGATCTGCTGACGCGCACCTTTTCATTCGGCAACATGCAGGGGCGCATCGACGTGGACGTGAACAACCTGGAGTTGCAGAACTGGCAGCCGGCACGCTTTGAAGCTCGCATCGCCAGTAGCGCCGGAAACTATCCGAAAAAGATTAGTCAAAGAGCGGTACAGAATATTTCCGCGCTGGGCGGTGCAGGCGCGGTGGCCGCGATCCAGCGCAGCTATCTGCGCTTTTTCGAGAACTTCGGCTATGACCGCATCGGCTGGAGCTGCAGGCTGCGCAACGGCGTGTGCGCGATGGGCGGCGTGGATAACGGCAACGACGGCGCTTACACCATCGTCAAGGGTGGCGGTATTCCGGCAATTACCGTGATGGGCTACAATCGCGTCGTTTCCTGGGATGAACTGATTACGCGCCTGAAGCGTGTAACACAGGGCAATATGCAAGCCGTTGTCAAATGAAAGGAATTATGATGAATAAAGTCTGGATACCTGTGACGTTTGTGGCATTCACGCTGAGTGCCTGCGTCACCATCAATATCTACTTCCCCGCCGCCGCCGCCGAGAAGGCCGCAGATAAAATCATCGATGAAGTATGGCAAACCCAGAAGGCCGATAAACCCGTTGAACCTGCCGCGAAGGAGCAAAAATAATGAATACAAACGGAATGAGTTTCTATAAGAATCTGGTGAAATTTTTCGTAGCGCTGTTTGTGCTGACTGCCGCATTAAATACCTTTGCGGTGGACCTTGAGGTCAACACGCCGGGCGTGAACGCCATCAAGCAGAGTATGCAGACGCGTCATGCGCAGTTGGCGGCGTACTATGCCAGCGGTGCTGTAGGACTGACGGCGGATGGCATGATTGCCTTACGCGATGCCGGTACCGTGCCGCTGGCACAACGCCAGGCTGTAAACGCGCTGGTGTCTGCCGAAAATAATGACCGCAATACACTGTATGCCGAAATCGCCAACGCCAACGGCCATCCGGAATGGCAGGCGGAAATCCGCAGCACTTTCGCGCAACGCTGGGTACAGCACGCCCAGCCGGGGTGGTGGGTGCAAGGTAATGGCGGCTGGAAGCAGAAGTAAAAGGGCGCTCAAAACCCAAATTCCGTCGCCATACTTTATTGCGATTGCGCTCGATAAATCTTGCTTACATATTGCACCATATGCGGCGCGGCGATTTTATTCGTGCGCCGCGTCCGGCTTAAAAATTTGAATTTTTAGTTGCCCTTTACCCAGATGACTCCCACTCTCGTTTTCGACATTGAAACCATTCCCGACATCGCCGGATTGCGCACGCTGCATGAACTGGATAGTGCGGTGAGTGATACCGAAGTGGCAGAAATGGCCTTCCAGATGCGCCGCCAGAAAACCGGCAGTGATTTCCTGCCGCACTATCTGCAGCACATCGCGGCGATTTCCTGCGTACTACGCGAGGGCGATAATTTCAAAGTGTGGTCGCTGGGCGAAGCGGACGAGGATGAAGGTTCCCTGATCCAGCGTTTTTTCGACGGCGTCGAAAAATATACGCCACAACTGGTGAGCTGGAACGGCGGCGGCTTCGATCTGCCGGTGCTGCACTACCGCGGCCTGATCCACGGCATCCAGTGTCCGCGCTACTGGGACATGGGTGGGGACGACAAGGATTTCAAGTGGAACAATTACATCAGCCGCTACCACTCGCGCCACCTCGACCTGATGGACCTGCTGGCCATGTATACCGGGCGCGCCAACGCGCCGCTCGACGAGCTGGCGAAACTCATCGGCTTCCCCGGCAAGCTGGGCATGGACGGCAGTAAGGTGTGGGAGGCTTATCAGCAGGGCAAGCTGACCGAGATCCGCAACTACTGCGAGACCGACGTGGTGAACACCTATCTGGTGTTCGCGCGCTTCCAGTTGATGCGCGGTATTTTTACCCGGGCGCGTTACCAACGGGAATGCGAATTAATTCGCTCTACTCTCGGCAAATCCGACGAGCCGCACTGGAAGGAATTTCTGGCGCAATGGCCTGACACGAAACCCGCATGAATTCCGTAATTATTGAATCCCTCGACCAGGAAGGTCGCGGTATCGCGCATGTCGACGGCAAAGTCGTTTTCATCGAGGGCGCACTACCCCGCGAGCACGTCACTTATTCTACCTACCGCAAGAAACCCAGTTTCGAGTTGGCGCAGGTGACGAATATTCTCAAGCCGTCATTCATGCGCGTCGAGCCGAAATGTATCCATTTTGGCATGTGCGGCGGTTGCTCGATGCAGCATCTGGAGCCGCGCGCACAGGTTGCCGCCAAGCAGCGCGTCCTCGAAGACAATTTGATGCGCATCGGCAAGGTCAAACCGGAGACCATCCTGGCACCAATCCACGGCTTATCGTGGGGCTACCGCCAGCGCGCGCGACTGTCGGTGCGCCATGTGCTGAAAAAAGGCAAAACGCTGGTCGGTTTCCACGAGAAACGCAGCAGTTTTGTTGCTGATATGTCGTGCTGTGAAATCCTGCCGCCAAAAATTTCCCGGCTGATTCCACTGCTGGCGCAATTAATCGACGGGCTTTCCATCCGTGAGCGCCTGCCGCAGATTGAAGTGGCCTGTGGCGACAATGTGGACGTGCTGCTGCTGCGTGTAATGGAGCCGCCCACGGAAAGTGACAAAGCTGCCTTGTGCGTCTTCGCCGATACGCATGACGTCCAGTTCTGGCTGCAATCAAAAGGACCGGATACCGTCATTCCGTTTCACCCGCTGAATGCGCCGCAGCTTACCTACACGCTACCGGAATTCGACATCGAGATGCCGTTTGCGCCGACCGATTTCACCCAGGTCAACAGTGCGCTCAATCGCGTCATGGTGCATCGCGCCATCCGCCTGCTTGACCCGCAGCCGGACGAACGCATCGCCGATTTTTTCTGCGGGCTGGGCAACTTCACCCTGCCCATCGCAAGAAGTGGTTCGCAAGTGCTGGGTATCGAAGGGAGCGCGACATTGGTTAAGCGTGCCGAACAGAACGCCGCACACAACGGGCTGGCAGAAAATGTGAAATTCCAGGCACTGAACTTGTTCGAGATGGATGAGACAGCGTTGGCTCAACTGGGGAGGTTCGACAAGTGGCTGATCGATCCGCCGCGCGACGGCGCAACGGAGCTGGTGCAAGCCATTACCCCGGAGATAGCACCGGAGCGCATTGTTTATGTGAGCTGCAATCCTGCCACGCTGGCGCGTGATGCAGAGGTGCTGGTGCACATACACGGCTATGATCTGAAAACAGCGGGAATAATGAACATGTTCCCGCATACCTCGCATGTGGAGTCTATCGCGGTGTTCGACAGGACTTGAGTCGGTGGCTGTCTGTCTGTGGGTAAAAATTGCTGGCACCGCACCTGTGCCCAGAGTAATGCAAGCTGAAAGCCTGATTTTCAGTAATGAAAAAGCGGCCAACCGGCCGCTTTTTTCTGGGAATACTAAAAGTGGTTAATCCCGTTCGCCGCTGAATGCCATCAGCAGTTGCAGCAGGCTGATGAACAGATTATAGATGCTCAGGAACAGGCCCAGTGTTGCCATCACGTAGTTGGTCTCGCCGCCATGCACAATCCGGCTGACATCGAACAAAATATAGGCGGAGAAGATCAATACGGCAATTGCCGAGATGGTCAGTGACATGGCGGGTATCTGGAAAAATAGATTCGCCAGCGAGGCAACAATCAGCAGGATCAGGCCGATAAACAGAAACTTGCCCATGAAGCTGAAATCCTTCTTCGTTACAGTGGCAAGCGTCGCCAGCGAGAAGAAGATGATGCCGGTACCACCTGCAGCCATGGCGATTAACTGAGCGCCATTGGAAAAGTGCAGAGCAACCTGCAGAATCGGACCGAGAAACACGCCCGCCACGAACGTGAAGCCCAGCAGAGCAGCAATGCCCCATATACTGTTACGCAGTGCGCTGACGGCAAACATCAAGCCCATCATTGTGCCAAACATCAGCAGCGCCCCCATAATCGGGCTTGCTGCCATGAATGAAAAGCTCATGGAAGTGCCGACAAACGCGCCGATTACCGTCGGAATCATGGTGAGTGCGAGCATCATGTAGGTGTTGCGCAGCACCTTGTTCTGTTCGGCTGTAAATGTACCAGCCTGCGTTACGGTTTGGTATTGCATGGATAATCTCCTGAGTTAATCGCTAAACATGTTGCGTGGATAAGACCGACAATATACCGGAAAAGTTTCAATTATTCATGTAGACATAACGATTGCCGGTTGCTGCAAAAGCTGTTTTTGCATTTATTCCGCCATTTTTTGCCCGTACAATGACGCCCAGCCATGATTGCCTACCTTATCCGTCGCATCCTTTACGCCATCCCTATTTTGATCGGGGTGAATCTGCTCACCTTCATGCTGTTCTTTGTGGTGAACACGCCGGATGATATGGCGCGCATGCAACTGGGCATCAAGCGTGTCACACCCGAAGCGGTTGAAAAATGGAAACAACAGCGCGGCTATGACAAGCCGCTGTTCCTGAATAGCACGGCGGATGACACGAAAAAAATCAGCGATACGATCTTCTGGCAAAAATCTGCCAGCATGTTCGCACTCGACTTCGGCTATTCGGATGACGGGCGCAATATCAGCCGCGAGATTGCCACACGCATGGGGCCGAGCCTCGCCATTGCGCTGCCCACCTTCATCATCGGCCTCGTCATTTATGTCAGCTTTGCGCTGCTGATGACGCTGTTCCGCGCCACTACACTGGATATTGCCGGCGTGGCGTTGTGCGTGACGCTGATGTCAATATCCGGGCTGTTTTATATTATCGGCGGGCAGTTTGTGGTGAGCAAGCTATGGCATCTGGTACCAATTTCCGGCTATAGCGGCGGAGTAGACAGCTTCAAGTTTGTGGCGCTGCCTATCCTTATCGGCGTGGTGAGCGGCGTCGGTTCCAGCAGTCGCTGGTATCGCACCATCTTCCTCGAGGAAATCGGCAAGGACTATGTACGCACCGCGCGTGCCAAGGGCTTGTCGGAGCTGCGCGTGCTGTTCCGGCACGTGCTGAAGAACGCAATGATCCCGATCCTCACTGGTGTGGTGGTGGTGATTCCGCTGTTGTTCATGGGCAGCCTGCTCACCGAGTCGTTCTTCGGCATCCCCGGCCTGGGTAGCTACACCATCGATGCGATTAACGCGCAGGATTTCAGCGTGGTGCGTGCGATGGTGTTTCTCGGTTCGGTACTGTATATCGCCGGACTGATTCTCACCGATCTTTCCTATACCGTCGTCGATCCGCGGGTGCGGCTCACATGAACTTCATGCCGGTGATCCTGTGGAGCGACGCGCTGGTATTCCTGTTGCTGGCGACGGGAATTGCTACCGCCTGGTATGTGCGGCAGCGCGAATATCTGCTGTTGCCGTGGCGACGCGTGGCGCAAAGCAGCGTGGCGATGGTGTCACTGCTGGTGCTGTCGCTGTTTTTCGTGATCGGGCTGCTGGATACGCTGCATTACCGTGCCGCGCTGCCAGAGCAGAACAGCGACGAGACAGTATATTCGCCGGAAGTGCTGAGTGTGTTTGACAAACTGGTCGAACCGCTACGCGTCCGCACCGAGAAAACCTATTCCGCACCGCTGGCGGTCGCGCTTTACGCCAAAGAAAGTATGACAGATGCGCAGGGTAATGTGCTGCGCGACTATCCGAGATTGCGTTACGGTGGAGCACATCTGACTGATGAATCGGAGCGCGACGGCGACGTATTAAAGCGTGCTCTGCTGGGTGCGCTGGGCGGATTGCTGGCAGGGTTGCTGATTGCACTCGGCATCAAATCATGGACAACGGCGCGCAGCTTGCCGTTGCGCGCTCTGCTGATTGCCGCGCTAACTATTGCAATCATCATCGGAACCATTGCCAATCTCGCCACTGCTTACCATGTGCTCGGCACCGACAAGGTCGGGCAGGACGTACTGTACCTGTCGCTGAAGAGCATCCGCACCGGCCTGATCATCGGTACCTTGACCACACTGGTTACACTGCCACTGGCTTTGTTTCTCGGCGTTGCCGCCGGCTATTTCCGCGGCTGGGTGGACGATGTCATCCAGTACCTCTACACCCTGCTGAGCTCCATTCCAGGCGTGCTGCTGATCGCGGCGGCGGTGCTGATGATGCAGGTGATTATCGATACGCATCCCGAATGGTTTGACACCACCGCCTCACGCGCCGACATGCGACTGGTGGCTCTATGTCTGATTCTCGGTGTGACCAGCTGGACCGGTTTGTGCCGCCTGTTGCGCGGCGAGACGCTGAAGCTGCGTGAGATGGAATACATCCAGGCGGCACAGTCGTTCGGCGTATCTTCCATGCGTATTCTCGCGCGCCACATAATGCCAAATGTGATGCACATTATCCTGATTGCGCTGGTGATGGACTTTTCCGCGCTGGTGCTGGCCGAGGCGGTGTTGTCTTACGTCGGTGTCGGGGTCGATCCTTCGATGATCAGCTTCGGCACCATGATCAATGCGGCACGGCTGGAAATGGGGCGCGAACCGATGGTGTGGTGGGCATTGGCTGCCGCCTTCGTTTTCATGCTGGTGCTGGTGCTGGCGGCAAACCTGTTTGCCGACGCGGTGCGCGATGCGTTCGATCCGCGCCCGAACCGGGCAGAAATTTAATCAGGCTCATTACACATGGAAGACTTGCCCGGTATCCCCTGCTCTACCCGCGCATGCCTTGCATAACGCACGTGCCAAACGGCAAAAATTCCTGTGATTGTCGAATAGCCCGGGTTACTGCCTTTCTGACATCGGCACGGCGTAGGTAGGCGTTTTCAAAAAGTCCGGAGGCGGATTCCATAGAGTCGTCACATACCACATTGCCCACGCCGCGATTACCAAGCTCAACACCCAAAGCCACAGTGGAATCGGCGATGGCGATTCGGCTCGTCGAGGTTCGAATGGATCTTCCGCGCCGAACGCATTGACCGTAAAGTTGATGGTGTCGCGAACAACCGCACCGGGATGCAGCCCGGTCAGTGTGATGCCGGGGCCGTTACGGACCTGGAACGGAACCTCGCGTATACCGATGTTTCCATGCCGGTCATGTGCTTCGATTCGCAACCGATGTTCACCGTCCGCCAGGAGACGGGTATTGATCGCCACCTGAGCCGGCGGCTCGTAATCGGCAATCGGCTCCCGCACGTCGTCAAGAAAAATTCGGATGCGTGCTTCTTCCATAATCTTGTTATCCCTAGCGGTCTTTATGCAATATCAGGTACTTCGGATGGTGCGGGTCCTTTTCACCCGGCCGAAGCAGCATCTTGAACGCCACACCGATACAGACAAGTGTTATCGCCCCGAAAATTATCGCAATAATTATATGGCCGATTAGTGGTCCTGTTAACTGATGATCCATGACTCTCCTCCGGTCATTTCTGCGAGCGCACTTTTGCGACATCCGGCGGGGTCACGAGCTTGCCGTGATTACCCCATGAACTGCGCTCATGACTGATGATGCCGGCAATTTCGACGTCGGACAATGTCGCTGCAAACGCCGGCATCTGCACTGTATAGGCGGTGCCATTGATCGTCTTGCCGTGTAATCCGTGCAATACCGTGTGGATGTGCATCGTCGGGTCATTATCGTTTACGACCGCGTCACCTGCGAGCGACGGGAACACGCCAGGCACACCTGCGCCTTCGCTGCCGTGGCAACTCGCGCAATTGGCGGCGAAAAGCCTGGTCCCGGCAGCGGCATCAAAGACGGGTGCCGATTTTGACGGGCCGGTGACAGTCGATGGTGCGGGCGGTTCAGGCGATTCGGCTGCTTGTGTCCCAGTCAGCGGCACCTGTTTGAGTGCAAGTAGATAGGCGATCAGCGCCTTGGCCTGGTCGGTCGGAATCACCACACCCTGTGCTGGCGCAAACGGTTTGGGGACTGGTACGGACGTCGCCCCCTCTGGAGCTGTGTCAACAACCTGAAACAGCCAGGAAAACGACGGCATGATCGATTGCGGCACCACTGCGCGTGGTTGGTAAAGGTGGATGTACTGCCAGATCTCGCTCGGCTGGCGGACGCCGATATTGGTGAGATCGGGGCCGTTGCGTTCCGATTCCAGCAGCGCCGGTGTCTGAAAAGCGAAGTCACCCGGCGCCGACGGGCGCCCGAAGATGCTGTCAACCGGCAGCGGCCGCACTTGCTGCGTATGACAATAGGCACAGCCTTCACTGACGTAGATTTCACGCCCGCGCATCTCCAGTTGAGTGTAGGGCTTTACACCGGGTCCGGGAGGAACCTGCGCAAGCTCAATGGCGGGAAATACGCCCATAAACAGCGAAAGCACCACGTATATCGCGGCCGAACCGCCGGCGATTAACCATAATTTTTTCACTTGGCACTCCTTACCGGCGCGTATTCCGACATCACGGTATCAGTGGTGCGCGAACCGCCATAAGTCATGTGCCAGACATTGACGGCAAAAACGAGATGGCTAACAAACATGAGCGAGCCGCCGATCGTGCGCCACAGCCAGTATGGTGCCTGATCCACCACCGACTGAATAAAAGGAGCGCCGTGCACCCAGTCCAGTCCCTGCACCGTTCCTCCGATCGAAAGCGAGAGTACATAAATAACCACACCCACGGTCGCCAGCCAGAAGTGCAGCCTCATTGCAAGCTGGTTGGGATATTTGCCCGTGGCACGCGGCAGCAGCGCATAGACGCCGCCCCAGATCGCGAAGGTAATGAAGCCGTACATCGTGAAGTGCGAATGGCCGACGGTGAAGTTGGTGAGATGCCAGACCTGCTGCACCGAGCGAAATGCTTCGACCGTGCCCTGGGAGGAACTAAGGAGATAGCTCAACACGCCAACCAGGAGGAACATCACGGGCAAACGGTGCAAATGCTCTGAGCCACCACGCATGGTGAGCAGGAAATTTGCACTACCACCCCACACCGGCACCAGCATCGCCACGCTGGCAACGATGGCTGTGGTTTGCAGCCACCATGGTAGTGGGCTGAAAATAAAGTGGTGGGCGCCGAGGAGGGGATAGAAAATCAGGTTGGTCCAGAACGCGAAAACCCCGAGTGAGTAGGAATAGATCGGCCGGTTGAGAACCTTGGGCAGCGCATAATAAAAAATACCGAGCGACAAAGGTGTGAACCACATACCCACCGCGTTATGCATGTAATAGCCCTGTACTGCCACCTGTCCAAGGCCGCGCTGGTACCACGGCAATAGTGCTACTGTCACGAGGATGATGGTCCAGAGCATCCCGCCCATGACGTACCAGTTCGCAATATAGATGTCGTTTCCCCGGCGTCTGGCCACGGTGGCGATTACGTTCCAGACGGCCGTGATCACTCCCGCCGCAAAGATAATTCGAATCCACCAGAGCCATTCGCGGAATTCCTGAGCGCCTTCGTTGAACCCCAGTTCGAGCGCGATGGTGCCAAGAATTGCGGCAATATTAATTAGCGCGAGGCATATCCACGCCAGACGCGTGCTGTAGAGCTGGGTACCGCAACTGCGCGCGGTGATATAAAAAGCGAGTCCGATTAGCGCCGGGCTTGCCCACGCATAGAAGGTGGCATTGGTATGGACGGGTCGCAAGCGACCAAATGTCAGGGCCGGCATCGATGTCGCCAGATCCGGGTAGGTAAATTTGAGTGCCAAGAGCACGCCCACCGCGGTGGCGAACACAAGCCATACCGTGGCGCTCATCGTAAAGGCGCTAAATACCGAAGCAAGGTCACGATCTGCAACTTCATTCGGTATCGAACGTGAATCAGTAGCAACGATCTCAGCAGGCACGGCGACCTCCTTTGCAATTCGTAGTCAACAGGGGCAGACCGCAGTTTCTCTCTATCCATCCCAGACTATGCGCGCAGTGTCCCAGCATTTAGCCGGATAATCAATATGCCAAACGGCCTATTTATTCCAGCCTACATCAGTCAGCACCGTTTTTACGGCTATGCCCACAGAATACCGGAGCTGCCCTGATTGCCAGGTAACCGAATTCCACGATTCGATGACGTAGCGGCATTGATTATGAAATAATCCGGAAGTGATGGTTTTGGTCACAGATATTTTACGTCGTTAATCAACCGGCGTTATTTCACGCTGAAAAATCGAAGTGGCCCCCAGTAGTGCTGACCAGTAAGATTATTGTGACTCCCTTGAGCAGGTGATGCCTTGAACGAAATCCTGTCTGTTAATTCGCTGGTGACATCCTTGCGCAACGGCGCGCGTATCGTGGACGATATTTCCTTCAGCATTCAGGCAAGCGAGACCTTCGCGCTGCTCGGCGAATCAGGCTGCGGCAAATCCATGACCGCGCTGTCATTGCTGCGCCTGCTGCCGGACGGTGTGGTGCATACGGGCGGTACCGCACAACTGGGCGGTATAGATCTTTTCGGGCTGCGCGAGCGCGAGATGCGCGAGGTGCGCGGCGGCATGGCGGCGATGATTTTTCAGGAGCCGGGCCTGAGTTTGAATCCGGTAATGACGGTAGGCGAGCAAATTGCCGAAGTGCTGGAACTGCATAGCGCTAAAAACTCACCCTCTTTTTTTTCACCGCAAAATTCGCCTTCTCCTAACTCCCCTTATCAGGGCAGCGTACGCCCTCCTCTGACAAAGAGAGGTGCGGGGAGGAGTTTGATTGAGCAACGCTGTATCGAGCTGCTCGACCATGTCGGCATCCCGGATGCGGCGCGGCACGTCCGCGAATATCCATTCCAACTTTCTGGCGGAATGAAGCAGCGCGTGATGATCGCAATGGCGCTGGCCGGGCAGCCAAAGCTGCTGATTGCGGACGAGCCGACCACCGCGCTGGATGTGACGATACAGGCGCAAGTGCTGCAATTGCTGCGCGATACGCAGCAGCAAAGCGGCATGGCGATGCTGCTCATTACGCACGACCTCGGTGTGGTGGCTGAGAACGCGCATCGCGTCGGGGTGATGTATGCCGGGCAGATCGTCGAGCAGGCTTCGCGTGAACAGTTGTTCAGTCGGCCGCTGCATCCTTACACACAGAAGCTGTTCGCCGCGTTGCCGGGTGCGCAACGCAGCGGCCAGACCTTGGCTGCGATTCCCGGTAGCGTGCCGCCACTCGGCAGTATCACGCAGGGATGCCGCTTTACCGCACGCTGCGACAAGGCCTGGTCATTGTGTGGCGAACAAATGCCAGAGTGGACAGTGGTCGGCGCGGGACAGGGCGTGAGGTGCCATCTTTATCGGGATACGGGATACAGGATTCAGAATTCAGTGGGGGGAATGCCGGACATGGAACGCCCTGCGGATCACGATATTCCGCATCCTGTATCCTGCATTCCGTTGTTGCAAGTCAAAGATCTCAAAGTCCATTTTCCGATCCGCAAAGGCATCCTGCAGCGCACCGTCGGACAGGTGAAGGCGGTAGATGGCATATCGTTGGAAATTGCACCGGGACAGACACTGGCGCTGGTCGGCGAATCCGGCTGCGGCAAAACCACGCTCGGCAAAGCGCTGCTGCAATTGATTCCGCCCACTGCGGGCAGCGTACAGTTCGCCGGGCACGAGTTGACCGGGCTTGCGCCGCGCGAACTGCGCACCCGCCGCGCGGCCATGCAAATGGTGTTTCAGGATCCCTACGCCTCGCTGAATCCGAAAATGCGTGTCGCGGAGATTCTTGAAGAAGGCATGGGTGCATTGAATATCGGTGGCAACAGTGCAACGCGTCAGGTGCACCTTGATGGCCTGCTGGACAAGGTTAGCCTTGATCGCACCGTGAAATGGCGCTATCCGCACGAGTTCTCCGGAGGCCAACGGCAACGCATCGCCATTGCCCGAGCATTGGCTGTATCGCCGCAGCTATTGATCTGTGACGAGCCGACCAGTGCGCTGGATGTCTCGGTGCAGGCGCAGATATTGAATCTACTAAAATCGTTGCAACAGGAGCTGGGGCTGAGTTATTTGTTCATCACCCACAACCTTGCGGTGGTGGAATACCTCGCGCATGAAGTGTGCGTGATGTATCTGGGGCGCATCGTTGAACGCGGCACGGCGGCGGAGGTACTGCGCTCGCCCCGGCATCCCTATACACAGGCATTATTGTCCGCCGTGCCACGTATTGACGGCAAGGGCATCGAGCGGATCAGACTGGAAGGCGACTTGCCGTCACCCGCCGATCCGCCGCCAGGCTGCCATTTCGCACCGCGCTGTCTGCATGTCATGCCGCGATGCGGGGAAGTTTATCCTGCACATTCAAAAATTTCAGCTACGCACATTGTGTGCTGCTATTTGTATGAAAATAACGCCGGTTCCGGTTGACGCGCCGGTAGCTTTGGATTACAAAGGAGGCGGAAGTAGGCTGGCAACTGCCGGATGTTTGCGGCACGAGCTTGGGTTTTTAATGTAACGTTCTAAGGAGTGAATTATGGGTATCAAATCAGCAGGTGCGGAAGGTGGTGTCAGCAAAGAAAAACTCATGCAGGATTTGCGTGCGGTGGTGGCCGATGCCGAAGAGTTGCTGCGCGCAACCGCCGGCCAGGCGGGTGAGAAAGTAGCGGCGGCACGTGAGCGTATTCAGGAAAACCTGGCCATGACCAAGGCGCGTCTTGTTGTTGCAGAGGAGGCAGTGGTTGCGAAGACCAAACTGGCGGCAAGAGCAACCGATGAATATGTGCATGAAAACCCATGGAGGGCTGTCGGCATCGCTGCCGGAGCCGCTCTGGTTGTGGGTATGCTGATATCGCGTGGCCGTTAAATAATGCCGGAGGCAGGCGCTGGTCTGATGGAGTCGCTCAAACGGCTGTTATTGACGCTGACGTCGATCATTTCAACACGACTGGAACTACTGGCAAATGAGCTTGAGGAGGAGCGTCTGCATTTAACGCGGATGCTCCTGTTTGCGTTATTTACGCTGTTCTGCTTCAGCCTCGGTGTGTTGCTACTTACGGTATTCATCGTGGTGCTGTTCTGGGACGAACACCGCCTTGCCGTACTCGGCATGTTGAGTGTCATTTTCTTTACGTTGGGTGCGCTGACAGCGATGCTGTTGCGTAGCAGAATGCAAGCAAAATCCAAACTGTTTTCTGCCAGCCTGGCCGAGTTGGCCAAGGACAGGAAATGCCTGGGTACCCGTCATGAATAGGCAGATGCTCGAAGTGATGCAACGTCGCGGGGATCTGTTGGCAAAAATCGCCTCACAACGCGGGCAGGTGGCTCAAATCGGCGCGCGCTGGGAAGCACCACTGGCATTTACCGACAAGTGCCTGGCTGCCACGCGCTTTCTACGTTCCAGACCCATTTTTACCGCCAGCGTAGCGGCTTTGTTTGTTGTTCGCAGGCGCGGGTTTATGGGGCTGGCAAGAAGCGGGTGGCTGGCGTGGAAGTGGTACCGCTATTTCATTGTATTTTCAGCAAAGCTGTCGTCAAAAATTAGTCAGAATTCATGAGACGTTCGGATTAAATTCCCTTTGATGCATTGCCTGTTTGCGCCACTTTGTGCGAACGATCACCCGATCTGGCCGTGTGGGTGTGAGATGCTGGCTGTGCGACAGTGACGGTTTGGCCAATTCTGATTATTTTCAAGGGTCCGTTCCACTCTTTCAGCTTGGCAATGCTAACCCCATAACGACGCGCTAAACCTCCAAGTGTGTCGCCTCTGCGTACCACATGCCGGGTAGCACGCAAGTCACCGTTATGGGTGGGAGAGAGATGCATATTGAATGCCGTAAATTCGCCATCCACATCACTATCCTCGCCATTGGCCGGCACCAGCAACATTTGACCGGTGCTGACCTTGGCGCGCCGGGAAAGCCCATTCACTGATTTAAGCTTCTCCACAGAAAGGCCAAAACGTGGAGCAAGCCGATCAAGCCGCTCGCCTTTTTTTGGTTGGTAGGACTGCCAGCTAACCAGTGGTTTATCGTAGCTTTCGATGTTGGCGAGAAAGGTTTCGACAGCACCGACCGGCAACAGGATCAGATCGCTACTATCCTGCAGCATGACCGGGCGGTTGTGCGCTGGATTGAGTGCTTCGAACTCTTCCATTGAAATGTCGGCCAACTGTGCGGCCAGCTTTACATCGATGTGCTGGGCGGTCGAGACCGCCGCGAAATAAGGCTGGTCTGGAATATCTTGCAGCACCAGACCAAAACCGGCCGGATTGGCAATAACATTTTTTACCGCCAGTAGTTTGGGCACGTAGTTGCGTGTCTCTTTAGGCATTTTCAGGCTGGCGTAATTTACCGGCAAGCCCTGCTTGCGATTGCGTGCCTGCGCACGTTGCACCGCGCCTTCGCCCCAGTTGTAGGCAGCCAGCGCCAAATCCCACTCGCCGAACATGTTGTGCAGTTTCTGCAGATAGTCCAGCGCGCCGTTGGTCGCGCTGATGACATCACGCCGACCGTCATACCACCAGTTCTGTTCCATCCCGAATTTTTTTCCGGTAGCGGGGATAAACTGCCAGATGCCGGAGGCGCTCGCAGTGGAATACGCACCCGGGTTGAAGGCGCTTTCAATCATCGGCAGCAAAGCGATTTCGCTTGGCATACCGCGCCGCTCTACCTCAACCGAAATGTGGTAAAGATAGCGGCGTGCCCGTTCGGTCATACGCGCAACATAATCAGGATGGCGCGCATACCACTGTTCATGCCTCGCCACCAATGGGCTATTCAGGTCGTGCATGGCAAAACCACTGCGGATGCGCACCCACAGATCACTCTCTGCCAGCTCACTGTCGGGAATCAATTCCAGTCTGATATTGCGCGCGGTCAGGAGTGTCAGTGGAACAGCAGAACCGGATAGTGCATTGTTCAGCGCAAGCTGTTCTTCTGCATGTGTGGTTGGTGCGGAAATCAGGATGCCGATGGCAAACAATGCGGAGGTAATCAGTCGAATCAATGGCACGCGCATGACTCCAGGTGGGATAAAATTTTTGCGATGGTACCGATGCGCCGCGACCAGGTCAATCGAAAACCGTGGATTACTTCCGGAGCCGGCAAGTAGTCCGGCATACTGCTGATTCTCCATTTCGGATCAGCGGAAGCCGGACATCTCACGGTATAATCCCCCGCCATGCAGATTCTACGCGGACTTTATTCCCCTGATACCCAGCCTGTTGCGCTCACCATCGGCAATTTCGATGGGGTGCATCTGGGCCATCATGCGTTGCTGGACGAATTGCGTGCGGCGGCACAGGCGCGCGGATTGCTGGCGGCTGTGATAATTTTTGAGCCGCACCCGCGCGAGTTTTTCTCTCCGCAGCAGGCTCCTGCCCGGCTGACCAGTCTGCGCGAAAAGCTGGAACTGTTCAACACGATCGGGGTGGACCGGGTGCACGTGTGCCGTTTTAATGCACACTTTGCACAGACCAGCGCGGCGGAATTCATTCATGCGCTGCATAAAAAGCTGGTGACAAAATTCGTGTTGATCGGCGATGACTTTCGTTTCGGCAACGGGCGTGCCGGTGACTTTGCACTGATGGAAAAGATCGGTTCGCAGCACGGTTTTACGGTGCAGGCAGTGCACAGCGTGTTGCATGGCGGTGTGCGTATTTCCAGCACAGCAGTACGTGCCGCGCTGGCGGATGGCAACATGCGCATGGCGCAATCCTATCTGGGACGGCCCTACAGCATCAGCGGGCGCGTCGAGCATGGCGACGGTATGGGCAAACGACTCGGCTTTCCAACTGCCAATATCCAGCTGAAACACAACTGCCCGCCGCTGTCCGGCATCTTCGTGGTGCATGTACATGCCGAGGGCATGGGCGTACTGCAAGGCGTGGCGAACCTCGGCGTGCGCCCGACGCTGCGGCAGGATAACAAGCCGGTGCTGGAAGTGCACTTGTTCGAGTTCTCACAACAGATTTACAACAAACACTTACGTCTGGATTTCCTGCACAAGCTGCGCGACGAGGAAAAATATCCGGATGTAGAAACACTGACACGGCAAATCGCACTGGATGTGGAGCAAGCAAAGCAATGGTTCAAACAACATGACTGACTATAAGAAAACGCTCAACCTACCCGATACTCCATTCCCAATGCGCGGCGATCTCGCCAAGCGCGAACCGCAGATGGTGGCGCACTGGCAGGCGCAGCAGCGCTACCAGAAAATTCGCGCAGCCAGGCAGGGCAAACCGAAATTCATCCTGCACGACGGGCCGCCGTATGCAAACGGCGACATTCACATTGGCCATGCAGTGAACAAAATCCTCAAGGACATCATCGTCAAGAGCAAGACACTGGCGGGCTTCGACGCGCCCTACGTGCCGGGCTGGGACTGCCACGGCTTGCCGATCGAGCTGCAGGTGGAGAAAAAGCACGGCAAGGCGATCCCGCCAGCGCAGTTCCGTGAGCTGTGTCGCGAATATGCCAAGGAACAAATCGAGCGGCAGAAAAAAGACTTCATCCGTCTCGGTGTGCTGGGCGACTGGGAGCATCCCTACCTGACCATGGACTTCAAGACCGAGGCCGACATCATGCGCGCCCTCGGCAGCATTTACGAACGTGGTTACCTGTACCAGGGACGCAAACCCGTGAACTGGTGCCTGGATTGCCAGTCGGCATTGGCCGAGGCGGAGGTGGAATACGAGGACAAGACCTCGCCGGCCATCGACGTGGGTTTCGAAATCAAGGATCGGTCCGCACTGGAAAAAATCTTCGGCGTTTCGCTGCAGGGTGACGCGAAGGCTTATGCAGTGATCTGGACCACCACACCGTGGACGCTGCCCGCAAATCAGGCAGTGAGCGTGCATCCCGAGCATGAGTACCGCCTGCTCAAGACTGACAAGGGCTACCTGCTGCTGGCTGCGGAGCTCATGGAAAGCTGTTTGCAACGTTATCGACTGAGCGGTGAAGCGGTTGGGCATTGCAATGGCGCAGCACTCGACATGTTGCCGCTGCAGCATCCTTTTCAGGATCGCACGGTGCCGATTATCTGCGGCAAGCATGTCACACTGGAAGCGGGTACCGGGCTGGTACACACCGCGCCCGCGCACGGCCTTGACGACTACTTTATCGGACAGAAATATGGCCTGCCGAATGATAATCCGGTTGGTGATGACGGTAAGTTCACCTCCAGCACGCCGCCCGCCGGTGATACGCCGCTGGCAGGGGTGTTCGTATGGAAGGCCAACGACATTGTGCTGAACGCATTGCAGGCCAGCGGCCATTTACTGCACCTGGAGAAGGTGCAGCATAGCTATCCGCACTGCTGGCGGCACAAGACACCGATAATTTTCCGTTCCACACCACAGTGGTTTATCGGTATGGATAACGTCGCCTACCCAGTGGCGAAAGAGGTGGAGGAACTGGTGCGGGAGGGGCGTTCTCAATCACAGCCTGATGGTGCGACGCTACGCGACCTCGCCAACCGTGCGGTTGAACATACCGAATTCTTCCCCGCCTGGGGGCGCGCGCGCCTCGAGGCGATGATCAGAAACCGTCCGGATTGGTGCGTGTCGCGCCAGCGCAACTGGGGCGTGCCAATGCCATTTTTCGTGCACAGGGAGACGATGGCGCTGCATCCACGCACTCCGGAATTACTCGAACAGGTCGCGCAGCGCGTCGAACAAAATGGCATCGAGGCATGGTTCGACCTGAACTCGGTGGACCTGCTCGGTGAAGAAGCGGCGCATTACCGAAAACTTTCCGACACGCTGGATGTATGGTTCGATTCAGGCGTTACCCATGCATCGGTGTTGCAGCATCGTGCAGAACTGCGCTCACCCGCCGATTTGTATCTGGAAGGTTCCGACCAGCATCGTGGCTGGTTCCAGTCCAGCTTGCTGACCGGTTGCGCGATCAATGACCATGCGCCCTTCAAGGCACTACTGACACATGGTTTCGTGGTGGACGGCTCCGGCCACAAGATGTCCAAGTCCAAGGGCAACGTGATCGCGCCGCAGAAGGTACTCGACACGCTCGGTGCCGACATCCTGCGCCTGTGGGCGGCATCGACTGATTACTCCGGCGAACTGACCATCTCCGACGAAATCCTCAAGCGCGTGGTGGAAAGCTACCGGCGCATCCGCAATACTTTGCGTTTCCTGCTCGCCAACATCTCGGATTTCGATCCGCAACAGCACACGCTACCGGAGGAGCAGTGGTTGGAGATCGACCGCTATGCGCTGGTATTGACGCAGAAGTTGCAGGTCGGTATGTGCTCAAATTATGAGTGCTACGCATTTCATGCGGTGGCGCAACAACTTCAGGCTTTTTGTTCAGAAGATTTAGGTAGTTTTTACCTCGATATTCTAAAGGATCGTCTATACACCGCCGGAGAAAATTCCACGACACGCCGCTCTGCACAGAATGCGCTGTACCACATCACCCACAGCCTGGTGCGTCTGATGGCGCCAATTCTCAGTTTTACTGCAGAAGAGGCATGGGAGGTATTGAGTGACAAGGGAGATGTGAGCGTGTTTGAGGGTAAGTGGCACGATTTACCTGAAATTGCTGCCGATGAAGATTTCAATCAAGATTGGCAGAATATTCGTAATGCCAGAGAAATGGCTAATAAGCAGATTGAAGAAAAGCGTATGCAGGGTTTACTGGGCTCATCACTACAGGCTGAGCTGGATATTTATGCATCTGGGAGTATTTACGATTCGCTGGCTCGTATCGGCGAAGACTTGAAGTTTGTATTTATCACTTCACGCATCACATTGCATAAACAGAATTCTGGTTTTCATATTGAAGTAACCCCCAGCATTCACACTAAATGTGAACGCTGCTGGCATTATCGTGCGGACGTGGGCAGCGATGCCAGCCACCCGACCATTTGCGGTCGTTGTGCTTCCTGTATCGGTGGAGATGATGCCGAGAACAAGGCTCGTAAGTATGCTTAATCGCTGGCTCGGTTTGAGCGCACTGGTGATCGTACTCGACCAGTTGAGCAAGTTGTGGATCTCCAATCACTTCATCTATGGCGAGAGGTTCACCGTCCTCAGTGTGTTCGATCTGGTGCTGGCGCATAATACCGGTGCGGCGTTCAGTTTTCTGCATGACGCGGGCGGGATGCAGCGCTGGCTGTTCAGCGTCATCGCTGTCGTCGCGTCAGTGTGGATTATCTGGCTGCTGCGCAGGCACAGTGCACAAATGCTATTCGCTCTGGCGTTGAGCCTGATCCTCGGCGGTGCACTGGGTAATCTGATTGATCGCATCGCCTACGGCTATGTGGTGGATTTCCTGCACTTCCACTGGAATGAATATTATTTCCCCGCCTTCAACCTCGCCGATTCCGCAATTACTTGCGGCGCATTCCTGCTGATCTGGGATAGCCTTACTGAGAAAAAACATGGAACTGTTGCTGGCTAACCCGCGCGGTTTCTGTGCCGGCGTGGATCGCGCCATCACCATCGTGGAGCGCGCACTGGAGCTACATGGCGCGCCGGTTTATGTGCGTCACGAAGTGGTGCACAATAAATTTGTGGTGGATAACTTGCGGCAAAAAGGTGCAATATTCATCGAGAATTTGGTTGATGTGCCACCTGGCAGCATTCTGGTGTTCAGCGCACACGGCGTACCGCAGTCGGTGCGCCGCGAGGCCGAAGCACGCGGTCTGACGGTGTTCGACGCGACCTGCCCACTGGTGACCAAAGTACATATCGAAGTATCACGGCTGCGCGAACAGGGCAAGGAAGTCATCATGATCGGCCATGCCGGGCACCCTGAAGTAGAGGGCACCATGGGGCAGAGCGAGGGTGGTATGTATCTGGTTGAATCTCCGGAGCAAATCACTGATCTCAAGGTGAATGATGAAGACAATCTCGCTTATGTCACGCAAACCACCTTATCGATGGACGATGCCGGCAACATTATTGCCGCGCTCAAGACGCGTTTTCCTTCCATCATCGGCCCGAAGAAAGATGATATTTGCTACGCTACACAGAACCGCCAGGATGCGGTCAAGCTGCTGGTTCGGCAATGTGATGTAGTAGTCGTGGTGGGCTCGCCAAGCAGCTCCAATTCCAACCGCCTGCGCGAAGTCGCGGCAAACATCGGCGTACCGGCTTACCTGGTAAATGACGCCAATGAATTGCAGGAGGAATGGTTTGTCGGCAAGATGCGAGTTGGTATCAGCGCGGGTGCATCCGCTCCCGAGTTGCTGGTGCAGGGCGTGGTCGCTCGCTTGCATGAGATGGGCGCAGCAAGCGTCACTGAGCTGCAGGGTATCCGGGAGAGTGTCGTGTTTCCACTACCCAGAATGTTGCAGCCTTAAACAGACCACATCTGCAGGATTCCTTAACAGGTTTCCTGGATGCAGTACGTCCTTTATAATCGCGACTGTTTATGCCGGAGTAGCTCAGTTGGTAGAGCAACGCACTCGTAACGCGTAGGTCGGAGGTTCGATTCCTCTCTCCGGCACCAGAACCTAGACTTGGCGAAAATGGCTTTTCAGCTATCCTTTTCTTCAGCTGGGGGTTGGGGAGATTGTTCCGGAGACTGTTCATCCTGAGCCGCAGATTTTTTCAGTCGTTTCTCCTCCTGCTTTTTTTTCTTGGCAATTTCTCTTTGACGTTTTTCGTAATTGTAATTTGGTTTGGCCACTTGTTATCCTATTGGTTATATCGAGTTGCAACCCTACTCCATGTACATCCCGCCGTTCACGTGCAATGTGACGCCGGTGATGTAGGCCGCGCCGGGGCCGGCAAGAAAAGCCACAGCAGCGGCGACATCGGCAGGCTGGCCGAGACGCTTCAGCGGCACATATTCAACAAGCTTGGCGCGCTGTTCATCACCGAGACCTTGAGTCATGTCGGTATCGATGAATCCGGGGGCGACACAGTTCACGGTAATGTTACGGCTGCCGACTTCCTGCGCAAGTGATTTAGTGAAACCGATCATACCCGCCTTGGAGGCAGCGTAGTTGGACTGGCCGGGGTTGCCCATGCTGCCGACCACCGAACCGATGCTAATGATACGCCCTGCCCTCGCCTTCATCATGGCGCGCAACACCGCACGGCTGAGACGAAACACTGATTTGAGATTGGTCGTGATGACATCATCCCATTCCTCGTCGCTCATGCGTGCCAGTAAATTGTCTTTAGTTATGCCCGCGTTATTTACCAGCATCGAGACTTCGCCGAACTGCTTGCGCAATTCGCCGAGCATGAGCTCGGTTTGTGCGACATCATTGACATTCAGCACCATGCCCGCGCCCTTGATCTCCGCCGCATCCAGATAGGCGCTGATGGCCTGTGCGCCCGCATCGCTGGTTGCCGTGCCGATCACTGTTGCACCGTGCTTGCCGAGCTCCAGGGCGATAGCCTGACCGATACCGCGTGAAGCGCCGGTTACCAGTGCAATTTGTCCAAGCAGTGTCATGTTGATTTCCTTATGCGAATGCTGCCAAAGTCAGCTTCAACGCTTCAGCGTCGTTGATGGCCAAGGCCCGTTGATTGGTATCGATACGTTTGTTCAGGCCTGCCAGCACTTTGCCGGGCGCACATTCGACATTGTGGGTAATACCCTGTTTGCCAAATTCCAGTATGGTTTCCACCCAGCGTACCGGTGAATATAACTGGCGCACCAACGCGTCCTTGATCGCTACGCTGTCACTGTAAGCCGTAACATCGGCATTATGCAACACCGGAATGACCGGTGCCTGCACTGCAACATTGGCCAGATAGCCGTGCAGTTGCTCCGCTGCACCTTTCAGCAACTGGCAGTGCGACGGCACGCTCATTGGCAGCATGATGGCGCGCTTCGCGCCTTTGGCTTTGGCCAGCTCCATGCCGCGCTCGACAGCAGCGCGGTTCCCCGCGATTACCACCTGCCCGGGCGAGTTGAAGTTCACCGCTTCCAGCACTTCACCGTGCGCAGCTTCGGTGCATATCGTACGCATCGTGTCGTCATCCAGACCAAGAATCGCCGCGATACCACCCACGCCTTCCGGTACAGCCTGTTGCATACATTGCGCGCGGAAGCGTACCAGTGGCAGCGCATCGGCAAAGCACAATACGCCGGCAGCAACCAGCGCGGTGTATTCACCAAGGCTGTGTCCCGCCAGCATTGCCGGAGCCGCGCCACCCTGCGCCTGCCAGGCGCGATATACCGCCACACCCGCGGTCAGCATGATGGGCTGGGTATTCACCGTGGTATTCAGATCGGCATCGCTGCCTTCGGCAACCAGTTGCCACAGATCCTGCTGCAATATGTCGGAGGCTTCGGCGAAGGTATTACGCACCACAGGAAAATCGGCGTAGCCGTTCATCATGCCGCGCGATTGCGAGCCTTGCCCTGGAAATACGAAAGCAAATTTAACCATATTCTCAATCTACCACTTGATTAGAATCGCGCCCCAGGTAAACCCGCCACCCACGGCTTCCAGCAAAATGTTCTGGCCGGGTTTGATGCGCCCGTCGCGCACGGCGGTATCCAATGCCAGCGGGATTGAAGCCGAAGAAGTGTTGCCGTGATGAGCGACCGTAACCACGACATGATCCATGCTCAGGCCGAGTCTTTTTGCGGTGGCTTCCATGATGCGGATATTGGCCTGATGCGGTACCAGCCAGTTGATGTCGGAGCCTTGCAGATTATTTTCTGCCAGCACTTCCTCGACCACTTCACTCAGCACCTTGACGGCAAATTTGAATACAGCCTGCCCGTCCATCTTGATGAACGGGTCACCCTGGATTTCGCCATGACGAATGTTGCCGTCTGCTTTCAGCATGCTCTGATGACGGCCGTCGGCGTGCAATTTGCCGGCGACGATACCCGGTATTTCGCTGGCTTGCAGGATTACCGCGCCCGCACCATCACCAAACAGCACGCAAGTGGTACGATCACTCCAGTCCAGCATGCGCGATAGCACTTCCGCACCAACCACCAGCGCAGTTTTGGCCTGCCCGCCGCGTATGTATAAATCGGCGGTATTCAGCGCATATACGAAACCGCCGCATACCGCCTGAATGTCAAAAGCCGCACCGCAATTCCTGATGCCCAGCTTGTCCTGCAGAATACAGGCGGTACTGGGAAACATCTTATCCGGTGAGGTGGTGGCAACAATCACCAGGTCAATTTCATCCGCGCTGATGCCTGCCGCCTGAATGGCGCGACGGCTCGCATGCAGGGCAAGATCACTGGTCATTTCATCGTCTGCTGCGACATGCCGTTCAATGATGCCACTGCGCGATACGATCCAGTCGTGCGAGGTTTCGACCATTTTTTCCAGGTCAAAATTGGTCAGCGTCCTGCTTGGCAAATAGCTGCCGGTTCCGGTAATTCTCGAATACATCAGGCCGCTCCTTGTTCCAGGTTCTGACGCTGGTGATGCCATTTCTCGATATGTTCGCTGATATGCTGCAGCATATCTTCGCGTGCCTCTTCGGCAGCACGCTCGATGGCGCAACGAAACGCGAGAATATCCGCCGAGCCGTGGCTCTTCACTACAATACCTTTCAGACCGAGAAAACTTGCGCCATTGTAGCGGCGATGATCCACCCTGCGTTTGAAGGAATTTAGCACCGGCATCGCTACCAGCGCAGCCAGTTTAGTGAACAGATTGCGGCTGAATTCTTCGCGCAGGAAGCCGCCCAGCATTTGCGCCAACCCTTCGGTAGTCTTGAGTGCGACATTACCGACGAAGCCGTCGCATACCACGACATCGGTGGTGCCCTTGAAAATATCGTTGCCTTCAACGTTGCCGTAAAAATTCAGGTCGCTTGCGCGTAATAATTCGGCGGCCTGTTTGACTATCTCATTACCCTTGATATCTTCGCTGCCGATATTGAGCAGCCCGATGCTGGGGTTTGGCTTGTGTTCCAGCGCAGTGGTCAGTGTGGAACCCATCATCGCAAATTGCAGCAGATGTTCGGCAGTACAATCGGTGTTGGCGCCCAGATCAAGCATGCAGACCTGACCTTTTCTTGTGGGCAGATACGAGGCGATGGCGGGGCGGTCAATGCCAGGCAATGTTTTCAATACATAACGCGCGGTCGCCATCAGCGCGCCGGTGTTACCGGCGCTGACACAGGCGGAAGCCTCGCCGCTTTTCACCAGATTGATGCTGACACGCATTGAAGAATCTTTTTTGCTGCGCAGCGCCGATTGCGGCGACTCATCCATCTCTACCACTTCGCTGGCGGAATGGATGCGCAAATGCGTACCCGTTTGTGCACCCAGGCCGCGCAACCCGGATTCAATGGCTTCAGAGATGCCGACCAGAACGATGGTATCACCGGGAAATTTCTTCAGATATTCAATTGCTGCAGGAACAGTGACCGAAATGCCATGGTCACCACCCATCGCATCAATGGCTAATATGACATCCACTCAGTAAATCCCAAGTTTGTTATAGAGGCGAGGAAAAAAAGAAAACGCAGCCGATCTTCATGATCGGCTGCGTTATTTCCGGACTTATTCGCCCTTTGTTTTGACAACCTGCTTGCCGCGGTAGAAACCGTTCGGGCTGATATGATGGCGCAAATGCATTTCACCCGTGGTCGGTTCAACTGCTGTGGGCGGGTTGGTCAGAAAATCGTGGGCGCGATGCATGCCGCGCTTGGATGGAGATTTTTTGTTCTGCTGGACTGCCATGTTATCTGCTCCTAAAAAAAACTATTCAACAACTTTTAATTTTGCCAGTGCCGCAAAAGGATGCTTTGCTTCACTGCGCATATCCTTACCATCTACCGCCTGACAAACACTCGAATCATCATGCCTGGGTGCGATTGGCAGACTCAACAAAATTTCTTCGTCCAGCAGGTTCAATACATCAAGCTGCGCTTCAGCCAGAATGCTGTCACATTCATCTTCAGCATCGCCCAGCGCATCCAGACCGGCCTGATCACGCAGCATCAGACATACATTAAGGCGAACCTGGTAATCCATCGCATTCAGGCAACGCTGGCAACATGGCTGGCATTGCCCGGCAACACTAACCTTCAGCAAGGGCTCACCGCTACTGTCCACACCCCCTTGCACCGTATAGCTTAAAATCCCCTGCGGGTTTTCCAGTGTGTCCAGCAACCGCGGCATCTCGGCGACAGGCACTTCACCGCTGATTTCCCTGCCGTTTAGGGCAAAATCCAAGCTATCGATGAAAGGCCGTGCGAACATGAGGCGCGCATGATATATTTTTCGCTGCTCCCTGTCAAAAATCATAAGGAATATCCTTGAGTTCTCAGTTGCTTGTCCTCGCCTCCACTTCGGTTTACCGCAGCGAACTCCTCACACGCCTGCAACTTCCCTTCGAAACTGCCGCACCCGAGGTGGACGAAACCCCTTTGCCGGGTGAATCCGCCCGCGCCACCACATTGCGTCTGGCACAGGAAAAGGCGCGTGCTACGGCTGCCGCCTATCCCGATGCATTAATCATCGGCTCCGACCAGGTCGCCGTGCTGGATGGTCAGCAAATCGGCAAGCCACTCACCCATGACAATGCCGTCCTGCAGTTGCGTACCATGCGCGGCAAGACCACCACCTTCTACACCGCGCTAGCACTATTGAACAGCAAAACCGGCAAAATACAAGCCGAAGTGGCAGAAAACCACGTCACTCTGCGCGACTACAGCGATGCGGAGATTGAGGGCTATCTACTCAAGGAACAGCCCTACCACTGCGCGGGCAGCGCGAAATCCGAAGGATTGGGCATCGCGTTGATGAGTAAAATGTCCGGCGACGACCCGAACGCACTGGTCGGTCTGCCGCTGATCCTGTTAATCGAAATGCTGCGCAACGAAAACGTACAGCTGTTCTGAATATGACTCGCTACGGCACACTTTATCTAATTCCCTGCACCCTGGGCGACACTCCCGCCGCACAAGTATTGCCGCAACACGTTATCGACATCGCGCGCAAGCTGAAGCATTTTGTCGTGGAACATCCCAAGAGCGCACGGCAATTTCTCTCCGCACTCAAACCCGAACAGCCGATCCAGTCGCTGCATTTCGCCACACTTGACGAACACAGCGCACCGGGAGATTTGGCGGAGCTGCTCGCGCCACTACTGGCAGGCAAGGATGTCGGTATCATCTCCGAGGCGGGTTGCCCGGGCATTGCCGATCCCGGTGCAGATTTGGTCAGTCTGGCGCATCGCCACGGTATCCGCGTCGAGCCACTGGTCGGCCCCTCCTCCATTTTGCTGGCGCTGATGGCCTCCGGCCTGAACGGTCAACGCTTCACCTTTCATGGCTACCTACCTATCCCGGAGGCGGAAAGAAATAAAGCGATTGTCGCACTGGAAGCGGAGTCTGCGCGGCGACAGCAAACACAACTGTTCATCGAAACGCCTTATCGCAACGAAAAACTGTTCAGTGCCCTGCTCTCCCATTGTCGTCCGCACACATTGCTGTGCATCGCCAGCGATATCACTTTGCCCTGTGAGCAGATCCGGACGCACTCCATTGCGCAATGGAAATCGCAGCACATGCCGCAATTAAATAAGCACCCGAGTCTGTTTCTGCTGCTGGCAAGCAGTTAAGCCTTATTAATTTGCATGAACTGGCGCTTTCTGGTATTAAAGCGCACTTTAATTTTTATCCTGTTGGAGAAGTGCAATGTCTGTACAGCTAAATAAACCCGCCACCCCTTATAAAGCCAGAAAGGGCGAGGCCTACATGAATCCCAGGCAGCTCGACCATTTTCGCAAAATTCTGAATGGAATCAAAGAAGAGCTGGGTGAAGATATCGATCGTACGGTGCACACCATGCAGGACGAGGCAACCATATTTGCTGATCCGAATGACCGCGCCACACAGGAATCGGACATGGGGTTGGAGTTGCGTAGCCGTGATCGTGAACGCAAACTAATCAAAAAAATCAATGAAATGCTCGCCAAAATTGATGCTGATGAGTATGGCTATTGCGATAATTGCGGCATTGAAATCGGATTAAACCGCCTTGAGGCAAGGCCGACTGCCACGCTGTGTATCGACTGCAAAACTCTGGATGAAATTCGTGAAAAGCAAATGGCGAAATAGAATTTCGCCATTGGTTTTCGGCGGAGACTTACATGCGCATAGCGCATGTTATGTCGGAGCCAAAAGCCACCTATTGGCCATCTGCTTCGGCGGAGACTCACCTTTAGGTTAAGTCGTAGCCAAAAACAGTCTGTTCGCCATTTATTTTCGACAGGCACTTGCATGTGCATGGCACGTGGTATGCTGGATTCTGAGAAACCGCTTTGCATGGGAATTTATGCAACAAAAAGCCCCACCGTAGCTGGTGGGGCTTTTTTATGGCAAAACAACCTACCCGGCAGTGGCAGAAGAAGTAGCCTCTGGTACCGGCAGCAATACCTTCATGCTGAGCTTCATGCGTCCCTTGTCGTCGACCTCCAGCACCTTGACCTTGACGATCTGGCCCTCCTTCAGGTGATCTGACACGGCATTAACGCGTTCGTGGGCAATCTGGGAAATATGCAGCAAGCCATCTTTGCCAGGCAATACGTTGATCAATGCGCCAAAGTCGAGCAGCTTGACCACCGGGCCTTCATAGATTCTACCGACTTCCACGTCCGCCACGATGTCTTCGATACGCTTCCTGGCCAACTCACCCGCCTCACCACTCACGCAGGCAATGGTAATGTTGCCAGAATCATCTATGTCAATTGTCGTGCCGGTTTCTTCGGTCAGAGCACGGATTACCGCTCCGCCTTTGCCGATCACGTCACGGATTTTTTCCGGATTGATCTTCATTTTGATCATGCGCGGTGCAAAATCGGATACCTCGGTACGTGCTTGCGGCATCGCCTGTTTCATCAGACCGAGGATGTGCATGCGGCCTTCGCGTGCCTGGATCAGCGCGGCCTGCATAATTTCGCGGGTGATGCCGTTGATCTTGATATCCATTTGCAGTGCAGTTACTCCTGCTTCGGTGCCGGCCACCTTGAAATCCATGTCGCCCAGGTGATCCTCATCACCAAGAATGTCGGTCAGCACTGCAAAACGATTACCTTCCTTGATCAAACCCATGGCGATGCCTGCTACATGCGCCTTGAGCGGCACACCGGCATCCAGCAGTGACAAGCAACCGCCGCACACCGAAGCCATCGAGCTGGAGCCATTGGATTCGGTGATTTCGGATACCACGCGGATTGCATAACCGAAATCTTCCTCGCTGGGTAATACGGCAACCAAAGCACGTTTTGCCAGGCGGCCATGGCCGATTTCGCGGCGTTTAGGCGTGCCAACGCGGCCGGTCTCGCCGGTGGAGTATGGTGGAAAGTTGTAGTGCAGCATGAAGCGGTCGATGTATTCACCTTGCAGCGCGTCTATCTTTTGCGCATCACGCATACTGCCCAAGGTCGCCACCACGATGGCCTGTGTTTCGCCACGCGTAAACAATGAAGAGCCGTGGGTGCGCGGCAATACACCGTTGCGAATAGTGATCGGGCGCACGGTACGGGTATCGCGGCCATCAATACGCGGTTCGCCGCTCAGAATCTGTCCGCGTACAATTTTGGCTTCCAGCGCGCTAAACAAGTCATTGACGTGGTTTTTCTGGCCAGCGGCAGATTCCGGTGTGATGATAGCTGCCAGCACGTTATCGCGCACCGCTGCCACCGCATCGGTGCGCGCTTGCTTGGAACGGATCGCATAGGCTTGTTGCAGTGAAGCATCGGCCAGTTCGGCAATCCTGGCAATCAGCGCTTCATCCTTGGCGGGTGCTGCCCAATCCCAGGCTGGCGCGCCGACGGCATCAGCCATTTCGTTGATGGCCTGAATCACAACTTGTATTTGCTCATGCCCGAACATCACCGCACCGAGCATTACGTCTTCGGCTAATTGCTGCGCTTCGGATTCCACCATCAACACGGCGCGCTCGGTGCCGGCAACAATCAGATCCAGTTGCGAAGCCTCAAGCTCCGTCTTGGTCGGGTTAAGCAGGTACTGGCCGTCTGCATAGCCGACGCGTGCTGCGGCTACCGGGCCATCGAACGGGATACCGGAGATTGCCAGCGCGGCAGACGCGCCAATCATGGCGGGAATATCAGAATCGATCTCGCTATCCGAAGACATGACCGTTGCGATAATCTGCACTTCGTTGTAAAAACCTTCCGGAAACAGCGGGCGCAACGGACGATCGATTAGGCGGCAAGTCAGCGTTTCCTTTTCGCTTGGACGGCCTTCACGCTTGAAAAAGCCGCCGGGAATCTTGCCTCCCGCATAGGTTTTTTCCTGGTAATCAACAGTCAACGGGAAAAAATCCTGATCCGGTTTCGCGTCTTTTCTGCCCACCACCGTGACCAGTACCACGGTATCGTCCAGACTGACCATCACCGCGCCACTCGCCTGACGGGCAATTTCCCCGGTTTCCAGCGTGAGCTGATGATTGCCAAACGTTAGTGTTTTCTTATAGTGACTCAAGTTAAACCTCTCTGTACGTGAGATGGCGCGTATCGCGCCACGTTAAAATGGAACGGATAAAATGACACGGGCCGCATAAGCGACCCGCTGAATACAAAGTTTACTTACGAATTTCCAGGCGTTGAATCAGTGCGCGATACGCTGCGTCATTCTTGCTCTTCAGGTAGTCGAGCAGCTTGCGGCGGCGGCTGACCAGGCGCAACAGGCCGCGGCGGGAATGGTGATCCTTGGCATTGTCCTTGAAATGCTCGGTCAGGTAGGAAATGCGGGCAGTGATTAGTGCCACTTGCACTTCGGGGGAACCCGTGTCGCTCTTGACCCGTTGAAAGTCGGAAACGATTTGCGCTTTTTGCGCAGCGGTAATTGCCATTGGTTTTGCTCTCCAAGAAAAAGTGCGGCATTCTACCCTCTAACGGGGCTATTGCTCAACCCAAATATTCCAAAATACCGGTTCCATGGCGGGCGAACAAAATCCGGGTTCCCTGCTTTTAATCCGCGCCGGTTTGTGCAGCCTGTTTCGCCACACCAGCCAGCAATCGCTGTGGGGCGAGACGGCGGCCTTGCAATAACCCCACTCCGATAAATCCCTGCGGGCCGTGCAGAGCAACCCTGCCATCCGGCAAGCCGGTATCCAGCGCCAATCGCTGTCCCTGCGCCAATCGTTTAATTTGTATGGCATCCAGATGCAGTTTTGGTGTTTCCGGTATCAGACTTTCCAGCGACAGCACGCAGGCTTCACGTTCCGCGATACTCATCATCTCCAGTTGCCGAAAATTATAGCCGCTTTGCAAATTGAAATGGGCAATGGCAGTACGGCGCAAGGCAATCAGATGCGCGCCGCAACCGAGCGCCGCGCCAATGTCTTCGGCCAACGTGCGTATGTAAGTGCCCTTGCTGCAACACACGGTAATGTCCATTTCATTTGCGGCAAAACGGTCCAGCACCAGTTCATGTATTACCACCTCGCGTAGTGCGCGCTCTACAGTCTCGCCTTTGCGGATATATTCGTAAAGCGGTTTGCCTTGGTGCTTGAGTGCGCTGTACATCGGAGGGAGTTGCCGGATGTTGCCACGAAATCTCACCAGCACGGCATCAACATCAGCCTGGCTGATTTCAACCGGGCACTCGGCGACGATCTCGCCCTCCGCGTCGCCGGTGGTCGTGGCCTGCCCGAGGCGCAGCGTAGCGCGATAGGTTTTGTCGGCATCCAGCAAGGAGTTGGAAAACTTGGTGGCTTCGCCGAAGCAGACCGGCAACAGCCCCGTGGCAAGCGGATCAAGCGTGCCGGTATGGCCGGCTTTCTCGGCTTGAAACAAGCGGCGGACTTTTTGCAGCGCGATGTTGGAAGACAGTTCCAGCGGCTTGTCGAATAGCAGCACGCCGTCCAGCGGGCGAAAAATACGCGCCATTAAGAATTAATTCTCGTTATCTTCGTGGTGATGGTCGCTGGCGACCGCCTGGTCAATAAGTTGCGACAGATGGCTACCGCGCTCAACGGAAGCGTCGTAGACAAAATGCAGTTGCGGCATGATACGCAGCTTCAGGCTGCGCGCCAGTTGGCTGCGCAGGAAGCCGCCGGCATGTTCCAATCCCTGCTGCGCTTCCGTGTGCTTGCCATCCAGACGGGTAAAAAAAATCTTGGCATGCGAGTAATCGCCAGCCACTTCGACGCCGGTGATGGTCACCAGGCGTACGCGCGGGTCGTTGACCTCGAGTCGCACCAACTCGGCTAACTCGCGTTGGATCTGTTGAGCGACACGATTAGTTCTGGAAAAATTTGCCATCAGAGCGAGCGTGCAACCTCAACAATCTCGTACGCCTCAAGCTTGTCGCCCACCACCAGATCGTTATAGCCCTTCAATGACAGGCCGCACTCGAAATTGGCTTTCACTTCTTTCACGTCATCCTTGAAGCGCTTCAGCGAATCCAGCTCGCCATCATGGATCATCACATTGTCGCGCAGCACGCGCATCTTGGCGCCGCGTTTCATTATGCCTTCCAGCACGTAACAACCGGCAATCGTGCCGATTTTGGATGCGGTAAACACCTGACGCACCTCGGCGACACCGAGAATACTTTCCTTCTTTTCGGGAGCCAGCATGCCGGACAAGGCGGCCCTGATCTCATCCACCATCGCGTAGATAATGCTGTAGTAGCGAATTTCCACGCCGGAAGATTCGGCAAGCTTGCGCGCGGCCGCATCGGCGCGTGTGTTGAAGCCGATCACGATCGCCTTGGAAGCCAGTGCCAGATTGATATCCGATTCAGAAATCGCGCCTACGCCACCATGAATCAAATTGACCTTGACTTCATCGGTGGAAAGTTTCTGCAGCGATTGTGCGATCGCTTCGGCGGAGCCTTGCACGTCGGATTTTACAATCAGTGACAAGGTGCGCACTTCGCCTTCCGCCATTTGCTCTAACATGTTTTCCAGTTTGGCGGCTTGCTGTTTGGCCAACTTCACGCCACGATACTTGCCTTGGCGGAACAGCGCGATTTCACGTGCGCGTTTTTCATCCGCCAATACCATCAGCGCTTCACCGGCAGCAGGCACTTCGGATAACCCCTGTATTTCCACTGGAATGGATGGCCCGGCCTCACTCACCGCCTTGCCGTTTTCATCCAGCATGGCGCGCACCCGACCAAACACCGAACCGACCAGCACGGCATCGCCACGCTTCATGGTGCCGGACTGCACCAGCACAGTGGCTACCGGCCCTTTGCCCTTATCCAGACGCGCTTCAATTACCAGGCCCTTGGCATGCGTGGTGCACGGTGCCTTCAACTCCAGCACTTCGGCTTGCAACAGCACGCCTTCGAGCAATTGATCGATACCTTGCCCGGATTTGGAGGAAACCTCGACAAACATCGCGTCACCACCCCAATCTTCCGGCACCACCCCCTCGGCAACCAATTCCTGCTTGACTCGCTCGACATTTGCGTCGGGTTTATCTACCTTGGTCATTGCCACTACCAGCGGCACATTGCCGGCTCTGGCATGAGCGATGGCTTCTTTGGTTTGCGGCATCACGCCGTCATCGGCAGCCACCACCAGAATCACGATATCGGTCGCTTTGGCACCGCGCGCACGCATCGCGGTAAACGCCTCATGGCCCGGCGTATCGAGGAAAGTAATCATGCCGCGCGGCGTATTTACGTGATACGCGCCAATGTGCTGGGTAATACCGCCCGCTTCACCAGACGCCACACGGGTGCGGCGAATGTAATCCAGCAGCGAAGTCTTGCCATGATCAACGTGCCCCATCACGGTAACAACCGGGGCGCGCGGCTCCAGAGCCGCATCATGATGCTCTTCAGAATCCATCAGATAGGCATCGGGATCGTCCAGCTTGGCGGCCTTGGCGATATGCCCCATTTCCTCCACAACAATCATCGCGGTTTCCTGATCGAGCACCTGATTGATGGTCACCATCGAGCCCATTTTCATCAACACTTTGATGATTTCGGCTGCCTTGATAGTCATTTTTTGCGCCAACTCGGCAACGGTAATCGTTTCCGGCACAGACACTTCATGCACCACCGGTTCGGTTGGCAAAGAAAATGCGTGCTCCGGTTCGGCAGCGTGCTTACTGTGCTTGTCATGGCGCTGCGCACGCACTGGAGTCGTCCATGCGCCGGTCCTTTCACCGGCTTTAACGGGGGTACGTTTCTTATGTCCCTTTTCATCCCACGGGCCAGCCTTGGCTTCGGTCTTGGGTTTCTTGCTTGGCTTGGCTATCTTATCACCGGGCTTGGGCGCCGGTTTATGCAACGTGCCTTCGACCAAATTAACCGGCACAACCGGCACAACGGGTACGGCAGCTTCTTTCGCCACAGGTGCGGCAGGTTCCTGCTCCGGCTCGGCTGTCTTCTTGGTGGATTTGCGTTTACCACGCTCCTGCTTGGCCAGCACTTCGGCTGCCTGACGCGCCGCCAACTCTGTCTGCAAACGCGCTTCCTGTTCGCGCGCCGCCAACTCCTGTTCATCGACAATTTGCGTGGCTTCGCCCTTTGGTGAAGTGGTAGTTTGGGCAGATGCAGAAGAAGGCTCAGCAGTGACAACGGGAGCCACTACCCGGCGTTTACGCACTTCTACCTGAATGGTGCGCGCCCGGCCGGAACTGTCAGCCTTTTTTATTTCCGTGGTTTCGCGGCGCGTCAATGTAATTTTCTTGGCGGGTTTTTCGGCACCGTGCGCCTGGCGCAAATGTTCCAGCAATTGCGCCTTATCCTTTTCGGAAATCGGATCTGATTCCTGTACTTTGCTAACCCCGGCCGCTTTTAACTGCTCAAGCAGCAAGGTGACTGGCAATCCCAGTTCAGTTGCAAATTGCGCTACGTTCAATTTTCCCATTACCATCCTTTAGATACTGCATGCTTAAGCAAACCAGGGTGCACGTGCCGCCATAATTAGCGTGTTGGCGCATTCACCCTCCATGCCGGAAAGCTCCACCAATTCATCCGTATCCAGGTCTGCCAGTTGCTCTTGAGTTGTTATGCCCTTAGCCGCCAGCGCACGTGCAGTTTGCTCATCCATACCCTCCAGCTTGAGCAAATCCTCAATGCCATGCTCTACCTTCTCTTCATTGGCAATCGCTGCGGTCAGCAGCGCATTGCGCGCGCGACTGCGCAATTCATTTATGGTTGCCTCGTCAAAGGATTCTATTTCGAGCATCTCCTCGAGCGGCACATAGGCCACTTCTTCCAGGGTATTGAAACCCTCCTGAACCAGGATATCGGCGACCTCCTCGTCTACATCCAGTTTCTCCATGAAGATGGTACGTGTCTCGGCAAACTCCTCTGCGTGCTTTTCGTTGGACAGTTCAACGGTCATGATATTAAGTTCCCAGCCCGTCAGTTCACTGGCCAAGCGCACATTCTGTCCGCCACGCCCGATCGCCTGCGCCAGATTTTCCTCTTCGACCACCACATCCATACTGTGTTTTTCTTCATCCACCACAATACTGCTCACCTCGGCCGGAGCCAGCGCATTAATGACATAAGTGGCGGGATCTTCCGCCCAGAGAATGATGTCCACTCGCTCGCCGGCCATTTCATTAGTCACGCCCTGCACGCGCGAACCGCGCATACCGACGCAAGTACCAATAGGATCAATGCGCGAATCGTGCGACAGCACCGCAATTTTGGCGCGAGAGCCCGGGTCGCGTGCCGCACTGACGATTTCCAGCAACTTTTCCTCGATTTCCGGCACTTCCAGCTCAAACAACTTCACCAGCAACTCGTTGGAGGTGCGCGACAGAATTACCTGCGGGCCGCGCGCGCTGCGATCCACACGCAACAGGTGCGCCTTGACACGATCGCCAACGCGCAAATTTTCTTTCGGAATCATCTGGTCACGTGGCAACAGCGCCTCGATCTTGCCAAATTCGATAATTGCGCTGCCACGCTCCAGCCGTTTCACCGTGCCGGAAACCAGATGTTCCTTGCGCTCCAGAAAGTCGCTCAGTACCTGCTCGCGTTCGGCATCGCGAATCTTCTGGAAAATTACCTGCTTCGCGGCCTGCGCACCGATGCGGCCAAAATCAATCGACTCCAGCGGCTCTTCGATAAACTCACCGAGCTGGATCCCGGGATTGTGCTTTTGCGCCTCTTCCAGTTTGATATGCATATCCGGGGTTTCGAAGGTTTCGTCGTCCATGACTTCCCAGCGGCGGAAAGACTCATATTCACCGGTATTTCGGTCTATCGAAACGCGCACATCCGCCTCATCGGTAAAGCGTTTTCTGGTAGCCGAAGCCAGCGCCGATTCCAGTGATTCGAACACGATTTCCTTGTCCACGCTCTTCTCACGTGACAGCGCATCCACCAGCAATAAAATTTCACGACTCATACCATTTCTCCGGCTAGATTGCCCATTTGACCCTGACGTGCATCAACGTCAATTAGTGCTAAAAACTAAAAAGTCGGCACTAAACGTGCCTTATCCAAATTCGACAGCTCAATTGCCACCAGGCTGCCATCCACATTCAATTGCAATACGCCGCTATTTACTTCGCCTATTACACCAACAAAATTTTTACGTCCCGCCAACGGTATGCGCAGTTTGAGCTGCGCCTTTTGCCCGGCGAAGCGTACAAAATCCACTTCTTTTTTCAACGCCCGGTCGAGACCGGGTGACGAAACTTCAAGACGGTCATAATCCACATTTTCAACCAGAAACAGGCGTGTCAATTGGTTGCTGACCGCCTGACAGTCATCCACCGAAATCCCTGCCGGTTTATCGATGAACACACGCAACAGTCCGCGCCCTGAGCGTTCGAGTTCCACCAACTCATAACCCAAGCCGTTTACCGTTGTTTCGACCAGCTTCACCACATCCATAATGACTACCTGCAAATAAAAAACGGGCCCGAAGCCCATCTGCAAAACGCGGCGCATTGTACCAAACCTGGCGTTTAAATGGAATTGAATTAGAAGTTATCCTGATAGTGCGCCGTAATCGGATAGCGCCAGTCTTTGCCGTAGCTGCGTTCCGTGATACGTAAGCCGACCGCGGACTGGCGGCGCTTGTATTCACTGGTGCGAATCAGATGCACCACCCTGCGCACATCTGCTTCAGTATGTCCACGCGCGATGATTTCCGGAATGGCGAGGTTCTGTTCAACATAACAGGCCATGATGGCATCCAGCACATCGTAAGGCGGCAGGCTGTCCTGGTCAGTCTGATCCGCACGCAGTTCAGCGCTCGGCGGGCGCGTGATGACACGCTCCGGAATCGCCTGTCCCAGCGTGTTGCGGTAACGCGCCAGGCGGTATACCAGTGTTTTGCTGACATCCTTCAACACCGCTAAGCCGCCAGCCATATCGCCATAGAGTGTGGCATAACCCACAGTCATTTCGGACTTGTTGCCGGAAGTTAATAGCAGCGAGCCAAACTTGTTGGACAGCGCCATTAACAGGGCGCCACGGATGCGCGCTTGCAAATTTTCCTCGGTGGTATCCATAACGCACCCGGCGAAAGCAGTGCTCAGGGTGGTCAAATAGCTCTGCAACGTCGGTTCGATGGAGAATTCGTCATAGCGCACACCGAGAGTTTTTACCATCTCGCGCGAATCATCCAGGCTGATTTGCGCGGTATAAGGCGAAGGCATCATGACCGCATGAACTTTATCGGCACCCAGTGCATCCACCGCAATTACCAAGGTCAATGCCGAGTCGATCCCGCCCGACAATCCCAATAACACACCGGGGAAGCGGTTCTTGTCGATGTAGTCGCGCACGCCGAGACACAAGGCACGGTAAACATCCGCCTCTTCACACAATGGCGCAATCTTTTCCCCAACCGGTTGCAATGTATCCTGCATATCCAGCATCAATAAACTTTCTTCAAACTGTGTGCCTTGCGCAGTCAGGTTGCCGTCCCGATCCATGGCAAATGATCCACCATCGAAGATCAGCTCATCCTGACCGCCCACCAGATTGGCATAAACTGCTGCCAAGCCGGTTTCCGCGACACGTTCACGAATGACACAATAGCGGGATTCCCGCTTGCGCATCTCATAAGGTGACGCGTTCAGGACCAGTAGCACTTGCGCACCGGCTGCGCGCGCCAGCCGGGCTGCATCGGGCTCCCAAATATCGGCGCAGATATTCAAGGCAAAGCGGATATTTCCTACTGCAAACACGCAAGGCTCGCTGCCACATTCAAAATAACGCTTCTCATCGAATACCGAATAGTTGGGCAGGAAATGCTTGAGGTAAGTGCAATCCACTTTGCCATCGCGCAGCAGCGAAGCGGCGTTGTAATGCTTTCCGTCATATTCATGCGGATGCCCAACCACCACAGCGATGCCCGATATTTTCTCGGCAAGATCAGCCAATGCCTGCGCACACGCCCGGTAAAATCCGTCGCGCAACAACAAGTCTTCCGGAGGATAGCCGCACAAGCTCAACTCGGGCGTCAACAACAGTTGCGCGCCTTGCTGCCTGGCCTGACCGGCATACTGCAAAATCTTTGCCACATTTCCCGCCAGATCGCCTAATACACTGTTGATTTGTGCAATTGCCAGTTTCATTGTTACGCCTGAAGAATGCTGAAGAGTTTTATCTTATCACTGTAATTCGTATTCATCGTACATGACAAAGAAGCAAAAAAAGCGGGCTGTTACCAGCCCGCTTTTGCATGGTGCGCAGTGTGACCGTTACTTGATCACACGCACTTTTCTCTCCACCTTAAGCACGGTACAAACCTCAACACGGCGATTCAACTCGCGGCCTTCACGGGTCTTGTTGTCCGCAATCGGTTTGGATTCACCGTGGCCGACGGTAGTGATGCGGTCCGCAGCCACGCCCTTCTTAACCAGGTAAGCCTTGACCGACTCGGCGCGGCGCTCGGACAGTTTCTGGTTGTAGGCCTCGGTACCGATGGAATCGGTATGGCCATCCGCTTCCAGTTGTGCGTCATGGTATTTCTCAGCGAAGCTGACCACCTCATTCAGCTTCTTGACTTCCACGTTGCGCAGCTTGGCCGAATCGAATTCGAAGTTGGCACCTTCGATGCACACCGGTTTGTTTTCCAGCAGGGTCTTCCAGGTCTCCGGTACGGGTTCCGGAGCAACCACAGGCGCCGGAGCAGCCTTTGGTTCTTCTTTTTTCACTATCGGTTCAACAGCCGCAACAGGAACGGGAGCGGCCACAGGCGTATCGAAATAATAATTCAGCCCAATGGTAATGTTTTGGTTATCAAGTTTGGATCCATTAACTTTACTGGCGGCAGTTGTCAATTCGCCTACCGCACTCCAGTTGGGTGCAAACTTATACTCCACGCCCAATCCAAGATGAAGATCGTTGGTGTATTTAAACTGGGACGCGGGAAACACGCCTGAACCCGTGACTCGCGCCCAACCCAGTTTCGCATAAGGCATCCAGTTCGAACTGGGCAAGCCAAGCTTCAGATCCAACCCTATTGTATTGCTGCCATAGTGCAAATTCGGCACTGCGGTATGCGTCGTCTTTTGGTTGAAATCTGCGAAAAAGCTCCCGCCTACCAGAAAGCTGTCTACGTCCCAGTTATAGCCCTCCTCAAACCCGAAGGTCTCGGAATTTTTACTGGCAGCATTGGCCACGCCGCTAATATCAGACCGGTTCATGCCCATCTTGCCGCCGATGTACAAACCGGAAAACTCACTGGCTTGTGCCACAGTCGCGCCCAATAATGCCGTTGCCAGAACAATGCCTGTCGTACCTTTTTTCATTTTTTTCCCCTTCATGCCGTAATGAAACATCAAACAAAACGTGAACAAATCCAACCCGCACGCCAACTCACTGTGAGCAATTCTACGCCGAAGCGTGGTTACCACACAAAACTTGTTGTAAAAACAACACATTTTTCATTTGCAGCATTGCTTTTCCTGCGCAGCAAGAGAGCGATAAACGTCTATCGTCACTGCCGTGCCTTTTTCGTTTTTTGCAAGGGTCTCGTATATACTCATCCAGCATAACCTTTTTGACCGTGGACATACATGAGTGTGCGGGATGCCACTCAATTCTGCTGCCAGCTTTTTTGAGGAATTCGTATGACTTTATCCGAAAACCGTAAGCGAACTCCCTTTCTGAAATACCTTCCTTATTTCGTTGCATTTTCGTTGCTTGCGGCTGTCATCTGGTATTTCACCCGCCCCGAGCCGGTTCGCGTGCAGTTGACCAAAGTCGAGCGTGGCATGGTAGAAGCGACGGTAAGCAACACCCGTGCAGGAACAGTGAAAGCGTGCCGCCGCGCCAAGCTGGCTCCGTCGGCAGGCGGACAGATCGCGCAACTGCGGATAAAGAAGGGTGAACGGGTCAAGGCCGATCAGATATTGCTGGAACTTTGGAACGATGATTTACAGGCACAGGCGCGGCTTGCAGAACAACAACTGGGCACCGCCACCACACGCATTGAGGAAGTGTGCGCCATTGCGGAACAAAGTGGCAAGGAAGCGGTGCGGGCGCGTCAATTGCGCGGGCGCGGCTTTATCTCGCCCGAGGGATTGGAACGCGCCGAGGCGGATGCAAAATCCAAACAGGCATCCTGCATGGTGGCGCGCAGCGAGATCAAACAGAGCCAATCACGTATCGATGCGGCTCAGGCCAGCTTGCGGCGCATGGTACTGCGCGCGCCGTTCGACGGCATCGTTGCCGACATCAGTGGCGAGCTGGGTGAATACGCCACGCCTTCGCCGCCCGGCATTCCAACGCCTCCCGCCATCGACCTGATCGACGATAGCTGTATATTCGTCAGTGCGCCGATTGATGAAACAGACGCGGCCAGCATCAAGGCGGGGCAGACCGGCCGCATCGTGCTGGACGCAATCAAGGGCAAATCGTTCGCGGGCAAGGTCAAGCGCGTCGCGCCGTACGTGCTGGAAATGGAAAGGCAGGCGCGCACCGTGGAAGTGGAAGTGGAATTCATCGAGCCGCCGACAGCGGAAAATTTACTGGTTGGCTACAGTGCCGATGTTGAAATCATACATACCTCACATGAAAATGTGCTGCGCATCCCCACGCAAACCTTGCTGGAGGAAAATCGTGTGCTGCTTTACCGGGCGGAAGGCATACTCGAGGAACGCACGGTGCAGACAGGGCTGTCCAACTGGAATTTTACAGAGATCATTTCCGGATTGAACGAGGGTGACCGGGTTGTAGTGTCGCTTGATCAGGAAGGTGTAAAGGCTGGCGCGCATGTGCAGCCGGAAGACACCATACCTGTCAAGGGCCTGTTTCAGTAGGTTTCAGATGATCCGACTGGAGAATGTCAGCCGCATTTTTACCGTTGGTGACCAGCAGGTTGCCGCGTTGCGCGATATCAATTTAAGCCTCGGTGCGGGCGAATATGTGTCCATCATGGGACCGTCCGGCTCCGGAAAATCTACCCTGCTCAACCTGATCGGGCTGCTGGACAAGCCGACTACCGGCATTTACCGGCTGGACGGCGGCAACGTCACCGATCTGAATGACGAGCAACAGGCACGGGTGCGGCGCGAGAAAATCGGCTTTGTGTTTCAGACGTTTCATCTGGTGCCGCGCCTGACAGCGGCGGCAAACATCGAACTGCCATTGATGCTGGCGGGTGTCACCGTTGAGGAACGCAAGGCGCGGGTGGCGCAGCTGTTGCAGAATTATGGTCTGGCGGATCGCGCCAGCCACCGCCCCGACCAGCTTTCCGGCGGGCAGCGCCAGCGGGTGGCGATCGCGCGCGCCACCGTCATGCGCCCCAGCGTGTTGCTTGCGGACGAACCGACCGGCAATCTGGATCGCACCACCGGCGGGGAAGTGTTGAAGTTGCTGGAGCAACTGGTTGAACAGAACATCGCACTGGCCATCGTCACCCATGACGCCGAGATTGGCGCACGCGCGACGCGCCAGTTACATATGCTGGACGGGTGCATCATGTCTGACGAAATACGCCGGACATGAAATTTGCCGATACGCTGCAGTTCGCTTCCGGCAGCCTGCGCGGCAGCCGTTCCCGCACCCTGCTGATGGTTCTGGCCATGTCCATTGGTGTGGCGGCTGTGGTTATTCTCACCGCGCTGGGCGAAGGGGCGCGCCGCTATGTGATCGATCAGTTCTCCTCGCTGGGCACCAACCTGATTATCATGCTGCCGGGGCGCACCGAAACTGCAGGACTCACACCGGGGATGCTGCTCGGGCAGGTTCCGCGTGAAATTTCTCTGGATGACGCGCAGGCGCTCTTGCGCAGCCGCGCCATCAAACGTATCGCACCGCTGACCATCGGCACGACCAACATCTCGCTGGATGCGCGCAATCGTGAGGTGGCAGTACTGGGATCAACTTCTGAACTGCTGAAAGTACGTCACATGGATATTGGGCAGGGGCAATTCCTGCCGGCAAGTGACATTCATGACAGCAGTTCGATATGCGTGCTGGGCGCAAAAATCAAACGTGAGCTGTTCGGGCAGCGGTCGGCCATCGGCGGATGGGTGCGGCTGGGGGACCGGCGTTTTCGTGTGGTCGGCGTACTGGCGACCCAGGGCGAATCCATGGGGTTCAACACCGACGAGCTCGTCATCGTGCCGGTCGCCTCGGCGCATATGCTGTTCAACACTTCCGGCCTGTTCCGCATACTGATCGAAGCCAGGAGCCGCGATGCCATCGTGCAGGCCACGCACGATGCCGAGCAAATACTTTTTCAGCAGCACAACGATGAACGTGACGTAACGGTGATCACCCAGGATGCGGTATTGGCCACTTTCGATCGCATCCTGCGTGCGCTGACGCTGGCGGTGGCAGGCATCGCCGCAATCAGCCTGGCAGTGGCCGGTATCCTGATCATGAACGTGATGCTGATAGCCGTCGCGCAGCGCGTCAGGGAAATCGGCCTGCTCAAAGCACTGGGTGCACCCGCCACGCAAATTCGTAACCTGTTTTTTGCCGAGGCGATATTGCTGTCCGGCATCGGCAGCGTGGCAGGCCTGGTGCTCGGCGAGATTGGCACAAGAGTAATAGCGCAAATTTACCCGGCACTGCCGGTGGCCGCGCCGTGGTGGGCGATTCTGGCGGCATTCGGCACTGCACTCGGCACCGGCATCCTGTTCAGCGTGTGGCCGGCGCGCCGTGCCGCGCGCCTCGACCCGGTAATGGCGCTGGCGCGGAGTTGAAATGCTGTTTCCCGATCTGATCCGCCTCACCACCTCCAGCTTCCTCGCCTACCGGCTGCGCAGCTTCCTCACCGGGCTGGGCATTGCGGTCGGCATCGCGGCAGTGATTCTGCTCACCTCCATCGGCGAAGGCCTGCACCAGTTCGTGCTGTCCGAATTCTCACAATTTGGCACCAACCTGATCAGCATCCAGCCCGGTAAAAAGCAGACGCATGGTGCCAGCGTGGGTATCTTCGGTTCGGTGCGACCGCTTACGCTGGAAGATGCCGAGTCGTTACGCCGACTGCCTTATATCGAATACGTGAATCCCAGTGTGCAGGGCAATGCCGAAGTGAGTTTCAGTGGCATAACGCGCCGCACCACGGTGAACGGCGTCGGCCACGAAATGCCGCAGGCATTGCGCATCTTCGTACGCACCGGCAGATTTCTGCCTAACGAGGAGCCGAGCCAGGCGCGCGCTTTTGTGGTACTGGGCGCTAAAGTACGCCAGGAATTATTCGGTAGCACCAACCCGCTTGGCGCCTATCTGCGCGTCGGCGGACAGCGTTTTCGGGTGATTGGAGTTATGGAAGCAAAGGGATCGGTGCTGGGGCTGGATCTGGACGATTCGGTGTATATCCCCGCTGCTCGCGCGCTGGAGCTATTCAATCGCCCGGGGCTGATGGAAGTTCAGATTACCTACCGACCCAGCGTCGAACTCAACCGGGTGGAAGGGGGTATTCGTAATGTACTGACAGCGCGGCACGGACGCGATGACTTTACCGTGGTCTCGCAGGAAAAGTCGCTCGAGGTACTCGGCTCGGTGCTGGACGTGATTACTTTCGCGGTCGGCGCATTGGGCGGTATCTCGCTGCTGGTGGGCGGTGTGGGCATCCTGACCATCATGACTATGGCAGTCACCGAGCGCACTGCCGAGATCGGGCTGCTGCGCGCGCTGGGCGCGCGTGAACGCCAGGTGCTGACCATATTCCTCGGCGAGGCCATCCTGCTGTCCGCGCTGGGCGGGCTGGCCGGACTGGCGCTCGGTATCGGTATCGCACAGGCGCTGCATCTGGTGTTTCCTGCACTGCCGGTGCACACCCCGTGGCTGTTCGCCGCGCTCGCGGAACTCTCCGCTGTCAGCATCGGCCTCGCGGCCGGTGTGGTGCCGGCGCAGCGCGCGGCACGACTCGATCCGGTGGAAGCGCTGCATGCGGAATAACGAACAAGTTGTTATTCCCGGAAAACTCCAGTGAAGTCAAAATTCAACCGCAGCATCATGAGTCAAATACCCAGTGGCGTATGGGCACTCGGCTTCGTCAGCCTGTTGATGGATGTCTCCTCGGAGATGATCCATAGCCTGCTGCCGCTGTTCATGGTCACGGTGCTGGGCGCCAGCGCGTTAACCGTCGGACTGATCGAAGGGCTGGCGGAATCCACCGCGTTACTGGTGAAGGTATTCTCCGGCGTGTTGAGCGACTATCTGGGCAAGCGCAAAGGCCTGGCGCTGTTCGGTTATGTGCTGGGTGCGTTGACCAAGCCACTGTTTGCGCTGGCTTCCAGCAACGGCATGGTGCTGGCCGCACGCCTGCTGGACAGGGTGGGAAAAGGTGTGCGCGGTGCGCCACGCGATGCGTTGCTGGCCGACATCACCCCTGTTGGGATACGCGGCGCCGCCTTCGGTTTGCGCCAGTCGCTGGATACCATGGGCGCATTTCTCGGCCCCTTGCTGGCGGTCGTCTTGATGCTGTGGTGGGCCAACGATTTTCGCGCCGTGTTCTGGGTAGCGATGATCCCCGGCGTGCTGGCCGTCATATTGCTGTGGTTCGGCGTGCATGAGCCGGAAAAGCAGCAGGCACACAAACCGGTCAATCCGATCAGCCGGGAGAATCTGAAACGCCTGGACGCGGCGTACTGGTGGGTAGTCGGTATCGGCGCGATGTTCACGCTGGCGCGCTTCAGTGAGGCGTTTCTCGTATTGCGTGCCGCGCAGAGCGGCATTTCCGTTGCACTGGTGCCGCTGGTGATGGTGGCGATGAATCTGGTCTATGCCGCATCGGCTTATCCGTTCGGCAAACTTTCCGATAGTGTGAGCCATTCCAAGCTGCTGGTGACGGGTCTGTTGGTGCTGATCGCAGCCGATCTGGTGTTGGCCACCGATGACCATTTGGCAACGGTATTGCTCGGTGTCGCACTGTGGGGCATGCACATGGGTATCACGCAGGGGTTGCTGGCAAGAATGGTGGCGGACACTGCCCCGCACGATCTGCGCGGTACAGCCTATGGCTTCTTCAATCTGATATGCGGGCTGGCAATGCTGGTCGCCAGCGTGCTGGCCGGCCTGCTATGGGATAAGCTGGGCGCGGCATTCACGTTCTATACGGGTGCAGTGTTTTGTGTGCTGGCCTTGTTCGGCTTGGTTTTACGCGACGCAAACATGGCTCACTCATTAAAGTGAAACGGCTATGACTACTCAGGCGCTCTCTTGCGATATTTTCTGCAACGTCATCGATAACTACGGCGATATCGGCGTGTGCTGGCGACTGGCGCGGCAACTGGCGAACGAGCATAGCCTGAAGGTGCGGTTGTGGGTGGACGATCTGGAGAGCTTTTGCAAACTATGCCCGGAGGCGGATGCTGCGCTGACGCAGCAGCATTGCCGGGGCGTGGAAGTCAGGCATTGGGGGGCGTTGTTTCCGGAAGCGCAACCCGCCGAACTGGTAATCGAAGCATTCGCCTGCGAATTGCCACAACGCTACATCGCCACGATGGCCGCGCAACAACGATCCGTCTGGATCAATCTCGAATATCTGAGTGCCGAAGACTGGGTGGCGGGCTGCCACAAGCTGCCGTCACCGCACCCATCGCTGCCGCTGGTCAAATATTTCTTCTTCCCCGGTTTCACCCCGCAAACCGGCGAGCTGTTGCTGGAGCGCGACCTGTTGGTGAGACGCGATGCGTTCCAGAACGATACCGCTCAACAGCAGGCGTTCTGGCAATCCATCGGCATGGAGATGCCGGAAAGGGGAACGCTGAAAATCTCACTGTTCAGCTATGAAAATGCCGCGCTGGCCGGGTTGCTCGATAGCTGGGCAGCGGGCGGCCAGCCGGTGCTGTGTCTGGTGCCGGAAGGGCGAATCCTGCCGCAGCTCGGGCAATATTTCGGTGACGTCGCGCCGCGTCCGGGCGGCGACTATGTGCGCGGCAGATTGCAAGTGCGTGTACTGCCGTTCGTCGAGCAGGAACATTACGATCTGTTGCTGTGGGCCTGCGATGTCAATTTCGTGCGTGGCGAGGATTCCTGCGTGCGGGCGCAGTGGGCGGGCAAACCCTTTATCTGGCAAATTTACCCGCAACACGACGCGGTGCACTGGAAAAAACTGCAAGCCTTTCTGAATTTGTATAACGCACCGCTCAGTCAGACAGCGACTCGGGCGGTGCAAGACCTATGGGAAGCATGGAATAGCAGTACAGGGGCAGGTGCCGCGTGGCCCGCATTCGCGGCAGCACGCAAGGAGTTGAGCTGCCGTGCGCAAGGCTGGGCACAGCAGTTGGCCAGGAATAATCTGGCGTTGAATTTACTGGATTTTTCCGGAGAAATCGGTACAATGCGCGCCTTGAAAATTGGAGGGCGGCAAACATGAAAACAGCACAGGAACTACGCGTAGGCAACGTCATCAAGGTTGGTGATGAGCCGATGGTCATTCTCAAGGCAGATTACAGCCGCTCCGGACGCAACGGTTCGGTGGTCAAGATGAAGATGAAGAATCTGTTGACCGATGCCGCCAAGGAAACCGTATACAGCGCCGACGACAAGTTCGACCAGATCATTCTGGACCGCAAGGAATGCTCCTATTCCTACTTCGCCGACCCGATGTATGTGTTCATGGACGGTGAATACAATCAGTATGAGATCGAGGCCGAAAGTATGGGCGACACGATCCACTATGTCGAAGACGGCATGCCGTGCGAAGTGGTTTTCTACAACGACAAGGCGATTTCTGTCGAATTACCCAATACCATCGTGCGCGAAGTCGTATACACCGAACCGGCGGTGCGCGGCGACACTTCCGGCAAGGTGATGAAGCCGGCCAAGATCAATACCGGCTTCGAATTACCGGTCGCGGCCTTCATCGAAATTGGTGACAGGATCGAGATTGATACCCGCACCAACGAATTTCGCAAACGCGCGTAACTACCATCCAATAAAAAAGGGGATGCCGACGGCATCCCCTTTTTTTTGCTATGAGTACCAATTACTCGATCTTGGCTTTTGCCCGCAAGTCGGCAATGGCCTTCTGGATTGATTGCTGCTGCAGGCGTTGCTGCAATTGCGGTTTTACTTCTTCAAACGACGGTACTTTCATGTCGCGTACATCGTCCAGTTTGATGACATGCCAGCCGAATTGTGATTGCACCGGCGCCTTGGTATATTCGCCCTTTTTCAGGTTGACCATCACGTTGGCGAACTCCGGAACGAAATTTCCCGGTATATTCCAGCCCAGCGAACCACCCTGCGCGGCAGAGCCTGTATCCTTGGATTTCTCGGCAAGTTTCTCGAACTTGGCTTTCTTGTCAAGTTGCGCGATGATAGCCCTAGCTTCTTCTTCGGTTTCTACCAAAATGTGCCGGGCGTTGTATTCCTTGCTGCCGAGTTTGGTTTTCAGCTTGTTGTATTCCTGTTTGAGCTGATCTTCACTGATCGGATGTTTTTTGGCGTAATCCTGCACAAAAGCACCGACAATTACGGATTGCCTGGCCAGCTCGACCTGCTGCACCACCTCCGGATCCTTATCCAGACCGAGCTTGGCAGCTTCCTGCGCCATCACTTCCAGATTAATCATGTCTTCACGGATTGCCTTGCGCAGCTCCGGGCTATCCACCTGTTGCCCATGTGTGGTGGTGGCCTTGACGCGCAAGTCGATGCGCGCCTGCGGAATGGAAACACCGTTCACCATGGCGGCGGATTTTTCTTCGGCAAACGCCGGGTTGAGCGCCAATACGCCCAAAATTGCCCACACTGCAAATTTTGCAAATTTCATCATGCTGAGTACCCTTCAAGTAGATTAATTAAATTTCATCCGGCGTATGCGCCTGAATATAGAGCGCGTGGATGTCGCGCTTCATCATTTCTTCCAGCGCGGAATATATCATACGGTGGCGCGCCATTCTATTCTTCCCGATGAACTGCATCGAGGCAATGCGTAACGCATAATGCCCGCCGCCGTCACGTGCACCCGCATGCCCGGCATGCTTGTAGCTTTCATCGATAATTTCGAGTAAAACCGGCTCCAGTGTGGCGAGGCGGGCACCCATTTCTTCCACACGGCTCATGCGGGCAACACCTTTCGGAACGGTTGCACGGTGAGTTGAGCAAACACTCCGGTGCTTGCATAAGGGTCGGCATCCGCCCATTCCTGCGCAATTTGCAATGAGGCGAATTCAGCAACAATCAGGCTGCCGGTGAAACCCGCCGCACCCGGATCAACGGCATCCACTGCAGGAAACGGGCCGGCCAGCAGCAGCCGGCCCTCATCCTGCAAAGCCTGCAAGCGCGCCAGATGATCCGGACGCGCCGCCACACGTTTGTCCAGGCTGTCCGGTGCATCGCGCCCGACAATCGCATACCACATCAGTTGCTTTCCTTCTTTTCATCCACATATTTCGCCAGCCATGCACTTTGTGCCAGGATGAATACCAGCATCAACCCGGTGAAGCCGAATAGCTTGAAGTTTACCCAGGCATCTTCGGAAAAATTGAACGCCACATAAAGATTAACGACACCGAGTAGTGCAAAAAACAGGCTCCACATCAGGTTAACGCGATGCCAGACTTGCAGCGGCAAGGCAATTTTTTCATGCAGCAACGCGCGCATCAGATTCTTGTTGAAGAATATATTCGAGAACAACAGAATCACGGAAAACAGCCAATACAGCACGGTGGGCTTCAACTTGATAAAGGTTGCATCGTGCAACACCAGCGTTGCGCCACCGAACACGGCAATGATAACGAAGCTTACCCACAGCATCACATCGACTTTGCCGCGCCGCCATTTTACCCAGGCGATCTGCACGACAGTTGCGACAATAGCCACCGTTGTGGCGACATAGATATCAAATACCTTGAAGGCAATGAAAAATAGAATGATGGGAAACAGATCAAATAGTAATTTCATGATGGCAAATGGTTGTCAGTTTCTATCCAGCGCGAGCGCGGTCGAGTTGATGCAAAAGCGCAATCCGGTGGGCGGCGGGCCGTCCGGAAACACGTGACCGAGATGCGCACCACATTGCTTGCAGAGCGCTTCCACACGCTGCATACCGTGACTGGTATCGGCGCGCGTAGTGATGTTTTCCGCTGTATGCGGCTGCCCGAAACTCGGCCAGCCGGAGCCGGAATCAAATTTGGTTTCAGAGCCGAACAGCGCTGCACCGCAACACACACAACGATAAACACCGGTGTCATGGCAGTCCCAATATGCGCCGCTGAAGGCCGGTTCGGTACCACACTGGCGGCATACCTGGTATTGCTCCGGCGTGAGTTCCTCGCGCCATTCGGCATCGGGCTTTTCAAAAGGTGCAATCACAGCACCTCTCCGGCGTAATCCGCCAGCCTTGAACGCTCGCCGCGCATCAGTGTGACGTGCCCGCCGTGTTGCCAGCCCTTGAAACGGTCCACTACATAAGTCAGCCCGGAACTACCCTCGGTAAGATAGGGTGTGTCGATCTGCGCGATGTTTCCCATGCACACGACCTTGGTGCCGGGGCCGGCACGCGTCACCAGCGTTTTCATCTGCTTGGGCGTGAGGTTCTGCGCCTCGTCGATGATGAGGTACTTGTTGAGAAAAGTGCGCCCACGCATGAAGTTGAGCGACTTTACCTTGACGCGTGAACGAATCAAATCGCGTGTCGCCGCGCGTCCCCAGTCGCCGCCCTCTTCATCGGGTTTATTCAGCACATCCAGATTATCTTCCAGCGCGCCCATCCATGGCGTCATCTTTTCTTCTTCGGTGCCGGGCAGGAAGCCGATATCCTCGCCGACCGGAACCGTCACGCGGGTAATGATGATTTCCGAATACAGCTTGGCTTCGAGCGTTTGCAACAAACCGGCCGCCAGAGTCAGCAGGGTTTTACCGGTGCCTGCCTGTCCGAGCAGGGTGACAAAATCGATTTCCGGATTCATCAACAGGTTGAGCACAAAGTTCTGTTCACGATTGCGCGCGGTGATGCCCCATACATTGTTCTTGCTGTGCGTGTAATCGGTCAATGTACGCAGCAACGCGGTCTTTTCATCCTGTTCCAGCACCACGGCATAAAACGGTGTGCCATTTTCCTGATAGACGAACTGGTTGACGAACAGTGCCGCACACAGCGGACCACATATCTGGTAATAGGTGTGTCCTTCCTTTTGCCACGACTTCATGTTTTTGCTGTGCCGGTCCCAGAAATCATCCGGCAGCGGCAATACGCCAGTGTAGAGCAGGTCGGTGTCTTCCAGCACTTTGTCATTGAAATAGTCCTGTGCCTCCAGCCCCAGTGCGCGCGCCTTGATGCGCATATTAATGTCTTTGCTGACCATGATCACCGCACGTTGCGGTTGCTGCTTTTGCAGACCGATCATGACACCGAGAATTGCATTGTCCGCTTTGCCCAGCTCCAGATTTTGCGGCAGGTCGTGCTTGATAAAGCCGGTTTGCAGGAACAGCCGTCCGGTGGAGTTTTTATGTGCGGCGGATTCCAGCGCGATGCCTTCCTCTATATTGTGCGGCGCATCGCTGACGATTCCATCGAGGAAGCGGCTGGCCTGGCGCGCGTTACGCGCCACCTCGGTCATGCCCTTCTTCTTGTTGTCCAGCTCCTCCAGTACCAGCATGGGCAGACAAATGTCGTGCTCCTCAAAACGAAACAGGCTGGTCGGGTCGTGCAATAACACATTGGTATCCAGCACGAACAACTTGTTATCCGTTTCCTTTGCCGCTTTTTTGCGTGGAGGCATGGTGTTCCTTTAGTTGAGAGAGACGACGAAATCCAGTACTTGCTGCGCGTGCCCGTCTGCTTTGAGTCCGCGCCATTCCCGGCGCAGCACTCCTTCTTTGTCGAAGACAAAAGTGCTGCGCTCGATACCGCGTACCTGTTTGCCATACATGTTCTTCAGCTTGATGACGCCGAACAGATTGCATACGGTTTCATCGGTATCCGAAAGTAGGGCGAAGGGCAAGGATAGCCTGGACTTGAAGTTCTCATGCGACTTCATGCTGTCGCGCGAGATACCCACCACTTCGCAGTTCGCCTTCTGAAGTTTTGTATACAGATCGCGGAACTGCTGTGCTTCGGTGGCGCAACCCGGCGTATTATCCTTGGGATAAAAGTACACGACCAGAGATTTGCCGCGCGCGCCAGACAAAGTAAAAGTCTGACCGCCGGTAGCTGGCAAGGTGAAATCAATGATGTTATTTTCAGACATAAAGTGTTCGGTTAACGTCCTACCATTCTTGTCAAAAAATGCGGCAAAGGCAAGCATCAAATAACCTTCCCCGTTTGTTATTGACAGATCAGGGAGAAAAAACCTACATTCGCCGTCAAACCAGATTTTTCTTTTTGCGTTTTTGCTACAACTGCTAACCAGGAGACCCTTATGTCCGGCATCCAGTCCATCTTGCGTGAAACCCGCGTTTTCAACCCTTCCGATGAATTTGTCAGGCAGGCCAATGTCTCCGGCATGGAAAGCTATCTGGCCTTGTGCAAGGCAGCGGAACAGGACTACGCAGGCTATTGGGCCAAGCTGGCACGCGAAACTCTGCAATGGAAAAAACCTTTCACCAAGGTACTGGACGAGAGCAACGCCCCGTTTTTCAAGTGGTTTGAGGACGGCGAACTGAATGTTTCCTGGAACTGCCTGGACAAGCATCTCGCCAGTCAACCGGAAAAAACCGCAATTATTTTTGAAGCCGATGACGGTACGGTGGCGAAAATCAATTACCGTGATTTGCATACCCGCGTCTGTCAGTTTGCCAACGGCCTGAAGTCACGCGGCATCAAAAAAGGTGATCGCGTCATCATCTATATGCCAATGAGCATCGAAGCGGTGGTTGCAATGCAGGCTTGCGCACGTATCGGCGCAATTCACTCGGTGGTATTCGCCGGCTTCTCTTCCAAAAGCCTGCACGAGCGTATCACCGATGCCGGGGCGTGTGCAGTGATTACCGCCGACGCGCAAATGCGCGGCGGCAAGGTGATGCCGCTAAAACCGGCGGTGGACGAAGCGCTGGCGAAGGGCGATTGCAAGATGGTGCACAGCGTCATTGTGTACCGGCGTGCCGCCTGCGAAACCGCATGGAATACTGAGCATGATGTCTGGTGGCATGACTTGGTGGCGGGACAGTACATAGCCTGTGAGCCGGAATGGATCAGTGCGGAACATCCGCTGTTCATTCTCTACACCTCCGGCTCCACCGGTAAACCCAAGGGTGTGCAGCATTCCAGCGGCGGCTACTTGCTGGTAACAATGCTGTCGATGCAATGGGTATTCGATTACAAGCCAACCGATATTTTCTGGTGTACCGCCGATGTCGGCTGGGTCACCGGCCACAGCTATGTCACCTACGGCCCACTGGCGATGGGCGCAACGCAGATAATTTTCGAGGGCGTGCCGACTTACCCTGACGCCGGGCGCTTCTGGAAGATGATCCAGGATCACCGGGTGACGGTTTTCTATACCGCGCCCACCGCAATCCGCTCCCTCATCAAGCTCGGCGGTGACCTGCCGAAGAAATATGACTTATCGAGCCTGCGCCTGCTCGGCTCGGTCGGCGAACCGATCAATCCCGAAGCATGGATGTGGTACTACACCGAAGTCGGCCGCTCGCGCTGCCCGATTGTGGACACCTGGTGGCAGACCGAAACCGGTGCGCATATGATTGCACCGCTACCCGGCGCAATGCCAATCAAACCCGGCACCTGCACCCTGCCACTGCCCGGCATCATGGCCAGCATCGTCGATGAAACCGGCAACGAAGTACATGGGCAAAACGGTGGCTTCCTCGTTATCAAACGCCCTTTTCCCTCGCAAATTCGCACCATTTGGGGCGACCCGGAGCGCTACCAGAAAAGTTATTTCCCCGAAGAAATGCACGGAGCCTATCTGGCAGGCGATTCCGCGCATCGCGACGAAGACGGCTATTTCTGGATTATGGGACGCATCGATGATGTACTGAACGTTTCCGGCCATCGTCTCGGAACAATGGAAATCGAATCGGCGCTGGTCGCCAATCCGCTGGTCGCGGAAGCTGCTGTGGTCGGCAAGCCCCATGACATCAAAGGCGAGGTGATAGTAGCCTTTGTCGTGCTGAAAGGTGCGCGTCCGGACAATCCGGCCAAAGTAAAGGAAATGGCCGCAAGCCTGCGTGACTGGGTGAGCAAGGAAATCGGCCCGATTGCCAAGCCCGATGAAATCCGCTTCGGCGACAACCTGCCCAAGACACGTTCCGGCAAAATCATGCGCCGTCTGCTGCGTGCCCTCGCCAATGGCGAAGAAATTACCCAGGATGTTTCGACATTGGAAAATCCAGCCATACTTGAACAACTAAAGAACACGGCGCACTAAATTGGCTGGATTTGGTTTCGACGTAACCTGAAGATTAGTCTCCACCGCAACAAGCCTCTGCGAGGCGTGTTGTCGGTGAAGGCTAACGTGAGCGTAGCGAACGTTAAGCATAGCGGCCGGAACCAAAACCCCGCAATACTGGAGTAGTTAAAGAACGCGGTGCGCTAAATTTACTCTTTTTTGAACACTGCAAGGAAGCTGTTTGCTATTTGCCATCGGGTGTCACGGCCCAATTGTTGAGGTGTTTCTCCAGCCAGAACAGCCCGACAATGGTTTTGCTGTCGTTGATTTTACCCAGGCGTATCCACTCTATCGCTTCCGGCAAGGATAACTCGAACACTTCCAGAAATTCGCCATCGTCCAGGTTACGCGCTTGATGCGTCAGCCCGCGCGCCAGAAAATATTCCATGCGTTCGTCGGCATAACCAATGCACGGCCAGACCGTGGTAAGGTGCTGCCACTCGCTTGCCACATATCCGGTCTCTTCCAGTAGCTCACGCTGCGCGGTAAACAAAATATCCTCACCAAGATCGATTTTTCCGGCAGGAAGCTCGATGAATTCGCACTGCGGCGCGTAGCGGAATTGCCGCTCCAGTACCAGATTGCCGTTATCCAGCAGCGCCAGCACCGCCACCGCGCCCGGGTGAATGATGTATTCCCGACTGGCTGTCGCGCCACTTGGCAAACGCACATTATCTTTCCGCACCTGCATGAAGCTTCCCTGGTACACCAAGGCACTATCCAGGCGTGTTTCTTCCAGATTCTCAACCACTCTCAGCCTCATTCCCCGAAAAAGTTTGTGTTTACAACTGCCCGTTTATTGCCGGAAGATTCTGACGCCGTTACCCGACCGGCTCCAACCTTCCCTAAATGCTTTCGAATATTCCTGCCGCCCCCATCCCCGTTCCGATGCACATGGTCACCATGCCATATTTCTGCTTGCGGCGACGCAAGCCATGCAACAGCGTCGCGGTGCGAATCGCACCGGTGGCGCCGAGCGGATGGCCGAGCGCAATCGCGCCGCCGAGCGGATTCACCTTGGCCGGATCGAGGCCGACATCATGGATGATTGCCAGTGCCTGCGCGGCAAAGGCTTCGTTTAGCTCAATCCAATCCATATCGTCGAGCCTTAAACCAACTTGTTTCAAAGCCTGCGGGATCGCTTCTTTCGGGCCGATACCCATGATTTCCGGTGGCACGCCCGCCACGCTGAAACCCAGAAATTTGCCAATGGGTGTGAGGCTATAGCGCTGCAACGCCGCCTCACTGCACAGCAAAACCGCACCGGCACCATCCGACATCTGTGAACTGTTGCCTGCCGTAACCGAACCTCTTTGAGCGAATACCGGCTTGAGTTTCGCCAAGGCATCGAGTGAAGTATCGGCGCGCGGCCCTTCATCCTGCGCCGCCTCGTGCGTTTTCAGGCTGACCTCGCGCGTCTGCATATCCGGAACATGCTCAATGATTTGATACGGTGTAATCTCATCTCTGAAGTCACCGTTCGCAATCGCCGCAATAGCGCGCTGATGGCTTTGCAGGGCGAAAGCATCCTGTGCCTCGCGCGACACACCCCACTTCTCCGCCACCTTTTCTGCCGTTATCCCCATACCGTAGGCGATGGCGATATGCTCGTTACCCTCAAATATTTCTGGATTGAGCGCCACCTTGTTGCCCATCATCGGGATCATGCTCATGCTCTCCACACCCGCCGCAATCAGTACCTCCGCCTCACCAAGCCGGATGCGGTCCGCCGCCAGCGCCACCGCCTGCAAACCGGACGAGCAAAAACGATTCACCGTCACGCCCGGTACCGTGTCTGGAAACCCTGCCAGCAATAGCGCGATACGCGTGACGTTCATGCCCTGCTCCGCCTCCGGCATCGCGCACCCGGCGATAACATCGCCGATTGCCGCCGTATCGAGTGATGGCACCTGTGCCAGCACGCTCTTCAATACATGCGCCAGCAGATCATCGGGACGCGTATTGCGGAACATCCCGCGCGGTGCCTTGCCAACCGGCGTGCGCGTTGCGGCGACGATGTAAGCTTCCTGAATTTGTTTGCGCATGGTGCCTTCACTCAAGCTCTTAACCCTGTGACTATCTGGTACTACGTATCATTTCTCCACCAGTGTTACGTCACGCACCGCGCCCCTGTCGGCCGAAGTCACCATTGCGGCATAAGCGCGCAACGCAACGGATATGTGCCGTTCACGGCTGACCGGTTTCCATGCCAGCTTGCCCTTGGCCTGCATCGTCACACGGCGCTGCGCCAGTTCATTTTCTGAAATAGCCAGATTGATGCTGCGCTGCGGGATGTCGATCTCAATGCGATCACCCTCCTCTACCAGCCCGATCGCACCGCCACTCGCCGCTTCCGGCGAGACGTGACCAATACTCAAACCAGAAGTACCGCCGGAAAAACGCCCGTCAGTGAGCAGCGCACACACCGTGCCCAACTCTTTCGATTTCAGGTAGCTGGTGGGATAAAGCATTTCCTGCATACCCGGGCCGCCTCTCGGTCCTTCATAACGGATCACCACTACATCGCCCGCCACGATTTGATCGGCGAGAATCGCCGCCACGGCATTGTCCTGGCTTTCGAACACGCGCGCCCGTCCGGTGAATTTCAAAATGCTGTCGTCCACCCCGGCAGTTTTGACGATGCAGCCATCCGGCGCGATGTTGCCATGCAATACCGCCAGTCCGCCGTCCCGCGAGTAGGCATGCGCCTCGTCGCGGATACAACCGTTGCTGCGATCAGCATCCAATTCCGGATAGTGCATGGATTGCGAGAAGGCGATAGTGGTGACAACCCCGCCGGGCGCCGCACGGAAAAATTTCTTCACTGCTTCATCGCCAGTCTGCGCGATATCCCATTGCTTCAAGCCATCACGCAGGGTCGGGCTGTGTATTGTTCCGGTATCGGCGTGCAACAGACCGGCGCGGTCCAGTTCACCCAGAATGGCTGGAATGCCGCCGGCACGATGCACGTCTTCCATGTGGTATTCGGAGGAAGGCGCGACCTTGCACAGCGTCGGCACATGCCGCGACAGACGATCCATGTCGCGCATCGTAAAATTTACCTCCGCTTCATGCGCGATCGCCAGCAGATGCAGTACAGTGTTGGTCGAGCCACCCATCGATATATCCAGCGTCATGGCGTTCTCAAACGCATCAAAGGTGGTGATGGAACGCGGCAACACGCTCGCGTCGTCCTGCTCGTAATAGCGTTTGCACAATTCAACAATCACGCGCCCGGCACGCAGGAACAACTGCTTGCGCTCGGCATGCGTCGCCACCAGCGTGCCATTACCTGGTAACGCTAACCCCAGCGCCTCGGCCAGACAATTCATCGAATTGGCGGTAAACATGCCGGAACAGGAGCCGCACGTAGGACAGGCGGAACGCTCGATGGCTTCGCATTCCGCAGCGCTGATTTTGTCGTCTGCCGCCGCCACCATCGCATCCACCAGATCCAGACCCCGGGTCTTGCCCTGCCAGTTGACCTTGCCCGCTTCCATCGGCCCGCCGGAGACAAAGATCACCGGAATGTTCAGGCGCATCGCCGCCATCAGCATGCCCGGCGTGATCTTGTCGCAGTTGGAGATACACACCAGCGCATCGGCACAATGCGCGTTGACCATGTATTCCACGCTGTCGGCAATCAAATCGCGACTGGGCAGTGAATACAACATGCCGTCATGCCCCATCGCGATGCCGTCGTCCACCGCGATAGTGTTAAATTCCTTGGCAATGCCGCCCGCCTTCTCGATCTCGCGCGCCACCAGTTGCCCCATATCCTTGAGGTGCACATGGCCGGGCACAAACTGCGTAAACGAATTGGCGATGGCGATAATCGGCTTGCCGAAGTCGCCTTCGGTCATGCCGGTGGCGCGCCACAAGGCGCGTGCGCCGGCCATGTTGCGGCCATGCGTGGAAGTGCGGGAACGGTAAGCGGGCATGTTATTTCCTCGATGTGATTAAAGCGCACGTATAATTGACTGGCTGATTTTACCCGATTCCACCATAAGACCTCCGCACAACGTAGCAAGCGCAGTTGCGGCAGGGTAAAAAATATTGGGGAAGTAGCCGCTCTGACACGATGTTATGAAGCATCCGGTGCGGGATGAGCGGCCTGCATCTGCTCCCGCCGTCTACTGGCTTTGTCAGTAACGTGCCACAGTTGCAATATACTTTTGCACATGAGGATTTCGAACCATTTTTTAACGTAACATCAACAAGCGCAGTAGCTGTGCAGAGGTCTTATCCATGCTTGTTCATCCACAATTCAATCCAGTCGCCGTGCAACTCGGTCCGCTCGCCATCCATTGGTACGGATTGATGTACCTGGCTGGCTTCATGGCTTTTCTGTGGCTGGGGCACAAGCGCATCGCCACGCTGAACCATCCGCAGATCGACAGGAAGCTACTCGATGATCTGTTGTTTTACGGTGTGCTCGGCGTGATATTCGGCGGGCGGCTGGGTTATGTACTATTTTATAAAGCCTCATATTACCTCGCTCACCCACTGGAAATTTTTGCGGTCTGGCAGGGTGGCATGTCGTTCCATGGCGGATTTCTCGGCGTACTGCTCGCAATGGCGTGGCTTGCGCATAAACGAAATTTGCGCTGGCTGGAACTGACCGACTTCATCGCTCCACTGGTGCCGCCCGGATTGGCATTTGGGCGTCTTGGTAATTTCATCAACGGTGAATTGTGGGGACGACCGACTGATGTGCCATGGGCGATGGTCTTTCCGCAAGCGGACAACCTGCCACGCCATCCGTCGCAGCTTTACGAATTCGGGCTTGAAGGGCTATTGCTGTTCGCATTGCTATGGCTGTATGCACGTAAACCACACCCTGTCGGGGCAGTATCCGGGCTGTTTTTGATCGGCTATGGCAGTTTCCGTTTTCTCGTCGAATTTACCCGCGAACCGGATAATTTCCTCGGCCTGCTGTCATTCGGCATGAGCATGGGGCAATGGCTGAGCCTACCAATGGTAGTTGCGGGTGTATTGCTGATGATTTTCAGCATCCTTCACCCTCACCTCAATCCTCTCCCGCAAGCGGGCGAGGAGGCAAACGAGAAAAACAATTCTTAAATCCTTGCGCCGCTTGACACTTGCTTCTCTCTCGCACACTATTCTCACCGTCGAATATCACTGAAACATCATTTTGGACGATATTTCTTTAGGCTGGCTGTTTGGTATCCTGTTGTTATTACTGGTTTTCAGCGGGTTCTTTTCCGGCTCGGAAACCGGCATGATGGCGATCAACCGCTATCGCCTGAACACGCTGGTTCGCAAGGGTAATCGCAGTGCCAAACTGGTCAACCGGCTGTTGGGGCGGGTTGACAAGCTGCTTGGCTCAATTCTGTTCGGCAACACGCTGGTCAACGTCGCTGCCGCAGCATTGGCAAACATTATTATTTTACGATTGTTCGGACAAAATGATTGGGCGATCCTGTTAGGCACGCTGGCGCTCACCTTCGTGATCCTGGTATTCAGTGAAATCATGCCCAAAATAATGGCTGCCAGCCATCCGGAACGAATCGCCCTGCCGGCAAGCTACATACTCGCACCGATGATTACCCTGTTCCACCCGGTGGTTTCGGTCGCCACTGCCTTGGCGAAAGGGATGTTGTGGTTGCTGCGCATCAGGATAGAAACGGATCATTTAAAACAGAAAATCACGATGGAAGAATTGCGCGGTCTGGTATTGGATGCCGGGCATTTCCTGCCACGCAAGCACCAGAAAATGCTGTTGAATCTGGTCGATCTGGAGCGCATCACCGTGAATGATGTGATGATTCCGCGCAACCAGATTGAGGCGCTGGATATCAACACGGACACAAACGAACTGCGCCAGCAAATCATTACCAGCCATCACACGCTGCTGCCGGTCTATGCCGACACGCCCAGCAGTATCATCGGCATTCTGCATATCAAGCGTGTGCCCGCCTTGTTGCATGCCGGCGCACTGGACGCCGCACAATTACGCGAAATTCTGTATGAACCGTATTTCATTCCGTCAGACACGCCGCTGCTCAGGCAACTGCAACAATTCCAGGAGCGGCACACAAGGCTGGGTCTGGTGGTGGACGAGTATGGCGAGCTACTCGGGCTAGTCACTCTGGAAAATATTCTCGAGGAAATCGTTGGTGAATTCACCACCCATGCTCCCGCTCAAGCCGGCAAGTTTTTGCGCCAGGAGGACGGTAGTTTGCTGCTGGAAGGGAGCAGCAGCTTGCGCGAACTGAACCGTAAACTGGGGTTGCACCTGCCTTTGAGTAGCGCAAAAACGCTGAATGGCCTGATTCTCGAGCACCTTGAAGAAATACCGGAAGCCGGCACCAGCCTGAAAATCGCCGGGTACCCGATAGAAATCATTCAGACCCAGGGGCGTATTGTAAAGGTGGCACGCATCTTCCAAATGCAGCCCGGCAAACCAGGTGATTCATAAATCGTCTCTCGCGCTTTACAACAGCCGTAAAGCTCGGCATCATGCCTGCCAATGTTAGAGAGTGAACCGAGGGAGGCGCTATGGCTGTCGCACCAAAAACTCAAAAAACCAAAGAGTATTCCTACCTCTGGGAAGGCAAGGATAAAACCGGCAAACTGGTCAAGGGTGAGATGCGCGCGCCCGGCGAAGCCACCGTGTCCGCTCATTTGCGCCGCCAGGGCGTCAATGTCTCCAAAGTAAAGCGGCTGCGTGGCAGCACCAAGTCTGTCAGCGAAAAGGATATTTCATTGTTCACGCGCCAGCTTGCCACCATGATGAAATCCGGCGTCCCCCTGCTGCAGGCGTTCGATATTGTGGGAAAAGGGCATAGCAACCCTTCCGTGGCGCGGCTGTTGTTCGACATCAAGACCGATATTGAAACCGGCAGCAGCCTGCAACAAGCCTTCAAGAAATATCCACTGTACTTTGATGAGTTGTACTGCAATCTGATCGGCGCGGGCGAGGCCGCCGGTATTCTGGATACTTTACTGGATCGTCTGGCCACCTATAAGGAAAAAATCCAGGCCATCAAGAGCAAGATCAAATCCGCATTGTTCTACCCGGTTTCCATTATCGTGGTCGCTTTTGTCATCACCGCCGTGATCATGATTTTCGTAATTCCCGCATTCAAGGAGCTGTTTGCCGATTTTGGCGCCGACCTACCCGGACCGACTTTGGTAGTAATGGCAATCTCGGATGTTTTCGTAACCTGGTGGTGGGCAATTTTCGGCGGAATCGGCGGCGGACTTTACACCTTCTTCTATTTCTGGAAACGCAGCAAGAAAATGCAGTCGGTCATGGACAGAATTATGCTGAAGCTGCCCATTTTCGGCGGGCTGATCCGCAAGGCCAGCATTGCGCGCTGGGCTCGTACACTTGCCACCATGTTTGCCGCCGGTGTGCCGTTGGTCGAAGCATTCGACTCGGTTGCCGGAGCGGCAGGCAATGCGGTGTATTTTGATGCTACCAAATATATTCAGCGCGAAGTCACTACCGGCAACAGCCTGACTGTGGCAATGCAGAACACCGAAGTATTCCCGAGCATGGTGATGCAAATGGTGGCGATTGGCGAAGAAGCCGGTTCGCTGGACGCCATGCTCAGCAAGGTGGCAGACTTTTATGAGGCCGAGGTGGACGATGCAGTGGAGGCGCTGTCCAGCCTGATGGAGCCTATCATCATGGTGGTGCTCGGCACGCTGATCGGGGGTATGGTGGTTGCAATGTATCTGCCGATCTTCAAGATGGGCCAGGTGGTTTAACGATGATTGATAGTGGGGAATGGAAAGCGGGAAGTGGAAAGAACACAGTAAAATGCCGGGGTATTGTCACTGGCTTCCCCACTCCCCACTCCCCACCTCCCACTCCCCGCTAAAACCAATGAACTTCCAGGAGTTACTGCAAGCGGTTCCCGCAGCATTCATCGGCGTATGCGCAATCCTCGGGCTGATGGTCGGCAGTTTTCTGAATGTAGTCATCCACCGCCTGCCGAGAATGCTGGAATTCGGCTGGCAGCAGCAATGTGCCGAGTTGCGTGGCGAGGAACCGGCTGTCTCCCCCGCTTATAATCTCATCGTTCCGCGCTCGGCCTGCCCACATTGCAATCATGCCATCAACGCATGGGAAAATATTCCGGTAGCCAGCTACCTGCTACTGCGCGGCAAGTGCAGGGGCTGTGGTGTTGCCATCTCGCCGCGCTATCCGGTCATCGAAGCAATCAGCGGTATTCTGTGCGGATTTGCGGCCTGGCATTTCGGTTTCGGCTTGGCTGCCGGCGGTGCATTGCTGCTCATCTGGGCATTGCTGGCACTCACAGCCATCGATTTTGATACGCAACTACTACCTGATGACATCACCCTGCCACTACTCTGGGCAGGCTTGCTGTTCAACCTCTCTGGCACCTTTACCGACTTGCATAGCGCGGTGCTGGGCGCAACATTCGGTTATCTCGTGCTGTGGGGCGTGTACTGGTTGTTCAAACTTGTCACCGGCAAGGAAGGTATGGGCTACGGAGATTTCAAACTGCTCGCCGCGCTCGGCGCCTGGCTGGGCTGGCAAATGCTGCCGCTCATCATCCTGCTGTCCTCGCTGGTGGGTGCGGTAGTTGGCATTGCCTTGATGGTGGCAGCCAAGCATGGTCGCAATGTTCCCATTCCTTTCGGCCCATACCTGGCGGGAGGCGGACTGATTGCGCTATTCTGGGGGCAGACGCTGACGCAGGGTTACCTGCAACTACTAGCCACCCCATGAATCGCTTGCCACTTCTACTGAGTTCAGGATAAGTATGGCTCAAGACAGGCTGATGGTAGGACTTACCGGCGGAATCGGCAGCGGCAAGAGCACTGTTGCTGCACTGTTTGCAGAACGCGGTGCGGGCATTATCGATACGGATGCTATCGCTCACTACTTGACGCAAGTCAACGGCACAGCTATTCCATCGATTCGCACCGCCTTCGGCAACGATTACTTCACGAATAGCGGCACACTGGATCGTGCCAGAATGCGCGGGCTAATTTTTTCGGATGCCACCGCCAAACAACGACTGGAGCAGATTCTGCACCCTCTGATATTCGAACAGGCCAAGGCACAGTTGCAGCAACTGCGGGATAAACCGTACGTCATTGTTGTCGTGCCGTTACTTCCAGAGAGCCGCTCCTTCCGGAATTTGGTACAGCGTGTGCTGGTGGTAGATTGCGATAAAGAGACCCAGATTGCGCGCGTCATTGGGCGTAGCCGCATGACCGAACAAGAAGTCCGCGCCATCATCGCCCGGCAAACCCCGCGTGCCGAGCGGCTGCAACTGGCAGATGACGTCATCCGTAATGATACCGGGCTGGACAACCTGGCCGAGCAGGTTGCCACTCTGCATCAACACTACCTGAAAACACCAAACAGCAATTGACGATACAAGGAAATCTCATATATCTTTAGGAACCGGAATTCATCCGCCAAACTGCCATGATCAACTACGAATTTCCTCTCAATGAAAAAGTACGCACCCTGTTGCGGCTTGAGGATTTGTTCGCACGCATGATGCACTACATCAAACTTGACCATGAAATGGATCACCATGCCGCAGTGATCACTCTGTTCGAGATTCTTGAAGTGGCCTGTCGCGCCGATTTGAAGTCCGAGCTGCTGCAGGAATTGGAACGCCAGAAACGCAGTCTTTCTGCGCTGCATGACAATCCGGCAATTTCCGAAGATGCACTGGATACCGTCCTTTTGAATATTGACAGGGCATCCACAGAAATACTCGCCATGTCCGGCAAAACCGGCCAGCATCTGCGTGAAAATGAATGGCTGATGAGCATCAAGCAACGTACCTACATGCCGGGTGGCACATGTGAATTCGACCTGCCTTCCTATCACTACTGGCAGAAACAGGGGGCTGGTATGCGGCGCGAATATTTGCAGGCCTGGCTGGCTCCGCTCATGCCCTTGCGGGCCGGCCTGGAAATCATCCTGCGCCTGTTACGCGAAAGTGGCAAGGTGCTCCGTTTTACCGCACATCAGGGTACTTTTCAGCAAATGCAGGGCGGGCGTGTTGCGCAGATGCTGTGCGTCAGCCTGAGCAGTGATCTGGCGTGCATACCCGAAGTGGGTGCCAATAAATATGCCATCAATATCCGCTTTATTGCCGCCGATTATGCGGCAAAGACCTCTCTATCCGGGCAGGATGTGCCTTTTGAACTGACCTTTTGCAACCTCCCCTCATGATGCAAAATAAATCGCCACCGTTCGTACCCTGCCCACATTGCGGCAAGGAGATGCAATGGGATGTTAACAACCGTTACCGCCCGTTTTGCAGCGAGCGCTGCAAGCTGATTGACCTGGGCAAGTGGGCCAGTGAAGAATATCGCATCGAGCAACGTGAGCAGGAATTCTCCGAACCGGATCACCAGGCTTGACGTAACAAAGAAATCCCGTGTGCACCGTGCCGCCATGCCGTATGCATATCGGCTTGCGTCAAGCCGCCCAGTGCATAAACCGGGATTGCCGAACCTGCCACACATTCGGCGAATTTCTCCCAGCCCAAAGTCGGCTCCCCGGGATGTGATTGCGTCGGCAGCACCGGACTCAACAACGCAAAATCGCAACCCAGATCCTCGGCACGGCGCAACTCTGTGGTGTTATGACAAGAAGCGCCGCACCAATCCACCGCAGGCCGCTTGCGCAATGTGACGAGCTGGCTCGCGGTCAACTGCACTCCATCCGCACCGATCTCCTGCGCCAGCTCGATATCGCCATTCAGCAGTAACTTCGCACCACGCGCCCGCAACAACGGCAGCATACGCTGTGCCAGTTCACGCAATACCCCACTCGGTAGATTCTTCTCGCGCAACTGCACCAGTTGCAACCCCTTGCTCAGAGCGACACTCAGCCGCTGCAGGAATTCCTCCACGCCCAACTCGGTAACATTGCTGATGGCATACAAGGCGGGCAATTCCAGTGCGCGCAGGATCGTGACATTGGCGGGAAGGATGGGGGATACAGTTATGGAATTTTCTGCGTTCGTCCTGGAATATCGAAGCCTGGAAGGCTGCCATGCAAACTGCTGTCCCTCATGCGGATACAACCCGCCGCGCCATTGCGTCACACGGAAAAAATTCAACCGCACCGTCGCATGCGGGTATGTAAACACGCGGGTGATCCACGGGTAAGCGGTCTCGACCTCGATACCCAGTTCCTCACGCAACTCGCGCACCAGCGCATGTCGAGATTCTTCGCCCACCTCGATCTTGCCACCGGGAAATTCCCAATAACCCGCCCAGATTTTGCCGGCAGGGCGCTGGGTGAGGAGGAAGGAGCCGTCGGTTTTTTGTATTACTGCTGCCGCGACTTCTACAATCTGGATATTTTCGATTGAGTCGTTCAATGGAATCTCATTTTTAACAGGCCGCTCACCTGGATTTGCCAAAAAGCATAGTGTGCAAAACATAATTCAAAACAACAGCCATGCCAATAAACTTTTGGATGTAACTAGGCTGCTTTGGACAACAAAAAACAAAAGCCGCTCAAAAGCGGCTTGTTTGCTTAATTTTGGCTTGGCAGATTAAAATTTTCCCGGATACCACCAAACTATTTAAACGGGTGGCGCAGCACGATGGTTTCATCGCGATCCGGTCCGGTTGAAACCATATCCACCGGCACCCCGCAGACTTTGGCGATACGTTCCAGATAGTTGCGAGCAGCCGATGGCAGCTCTTCATAGCGCTGCACACCAACCGTACTTTGGCTCCACCCCGGCATTTCTTCGTACACCGCCTGGCAATCCGCCAGGGCATCCGCACCTGCCGGTAAAATGTCACTTTCCAGTCCGTTGATTCGATAGCCGACACCAATGCGCACGGATTCCATGCCATCCATCACATCCAGTTTGGTAATGCACAATCCGGACACGCCGTTGATCTGGATCGAGCGTTTCAGCGCGGCGGCATCAAACCAGCCACAGCGGCGCGCGCGTCCGGTAGTAGCGCCGAATTCGTGGCCGCGTTGGGCCAGGCCTGCGCCAATCGGGTCGCATTTGTCAGCGGCGTCATACAGTTCTGTTGGGAATGGGCCGGCTCCGACGCGCGTGGTGTAAGCCTTGGTGATGCCCAGCACGTAATCGAGCATCTGTGGCCCCACTCCGGCACCGGCACAGGCTGCACCAGCGATACAGTTGCTCGATGTGACAAACGGATAGGTGCCGTGATCAATGTCCAGCAAAGCACCCTGTGCGCCCTCGAACAACAGGCTGCTGCCTGCCCGACTGGCTTCGTACAGCGCGCGTGGCACATCCATCACCAGCGGCTTGATGCGTTCCGCCAGTGCCAGTGCATCTTCCAGAGTTTTCTGGAAATCGACCGTTTCGGAATGAAAATAGTTTTTCAGCACGAAGTTGTGATAGTCCAGAACCTCGCCCAGTTTGGCGGCAAACCGTTCACGATGGAAAAGGTCCTGCAGACGAATCGCGCGGCGCGCCACTTTGTCTTCATAAGCCGGGCCGATGCCGCGTCCGGTAGTGCCGATTTTGGCGTCGCCTTTGGCCAGCTCACGCGCTTTGTCGATCGCTTCGTGGTAAGGCAAAATCAGCGGGCAGGCCTCGGAGATTTTCAGGCGGCCATAAACATCGATACCGGCTTGGCGCAGCTCGTCCATTTCCTTGAGCAAAGCCGGCGGCGACAATACGACACCGTTGCCGATGTAGCACATCACATGTTCGCGCAGAATGCCGGATGGGATCAGATGCAACACCGTTTTTTTGCCGCCAATTACCAGCGTATGACCGGCATTATGCCCGCCCTGAAAACGCACCACGCCATGTGCGTGGTCGGTCAACCAGTCGACGACCTTGCCCTTGCCTTCATCACCCCATTGAGTGCCGACCACTACTACATTCTTAGCCATTACCAAGTTTCCAATCCTGAAAAATCAGAGGGTGACAACCTGCCAAATCCCATCACTTAATACCAGCTCGCGGTCGCATTGCAATTCCTTGCGCAACTTCTTGTTGCCGAGCAAATCCACCACTACCGCTTCACCTGCCGCGCGCAGTTGCTCAATTTTGTCGCGCAATGCGGCATCATCCAGATGCGGCACACACACACCCGCACGGAGTGTCTGGGGCGGCAACAGGTTATACAGTTGGCGCAAATCCATGCTGAACCCGGTGGCGGGGCGTGCGCGCCCGAAGCTCCTGCCGAGATCATCATAGCGCCCGCCCAAGGCAATCGCATCATGACTGTCCGCATGGTAGGCGGCAAACACCATGCCGCTGTGGTAGTGATAACCGCGCAGATCAGCGAGGTCGATGCCGATGCGCGCTACTAGCGGCTGCAAACTGGCACAAGCTATCTGTAGCTCATCCAATGCGGTGCGTATCCCGGAATGATCGGGCAACTGCCGACGTGCGCGCGTCATCACTTCGTCACAATTTCCGTACAGGGTTGGCAACGTCAGCAATGCGTCGCGCAAGGTTGCATCCAGCGGTTGTGCCAATACTTGCAGCGCCGCACTATCCTTGCTCTGCAACGCAACAAACAACTCATTCTCCAACTGCCGTTCAAGCCCGACGTGACTAACCAGCGCGCGAAACACGCCAACATGGCCGAGGTCGAGGTGCACGTTTTCAATCCCGAGCAGCGCCAGGAATTTCAGCATCAGTTGCTGAATCTCCAGATCGCTTTCCAGCCCGCCGTGTCCATAAAGTTCGGCGCCGATCTGCAACAACTCTCGGGTACGGGTCAGACCGACCGGCTGGGTATGCAGCACGCTGCCCGCATAACACAACCGTGCCACACCTTGCCGGTTGAGCAGGTGCGCATCAATACGTGCCACTTGCGGGGTGATGTCGGCGCGCAACGCCAGGGTGCGACCACCCAGCTGATCAACCAGTTTGAAAGTGCGCAGATCCACATCACGGCTACCGTCGATCAGCAACGACTCGGCATATTCCAGAAGCGGCGGCGCGACCAGTTGATAGCCGTGAACTCGCATCAATTCAAGAAACTGTGCGCGCATCCTCTCGACCCGCCACGCCTCGTCGGGCAGCATGTCCTGAATGTATTCCGGCAACAACCAGTTCGGCATTAAGTACGCTCTTATCTCACCAAATAAATCAGCAACAGGCCGCTCAACATCAGCGTCAGGCCGAAAAAGCGCAATTGTCCATCCTGAAACTGTATCAGCTTGCGCAACGTTTCACGCCAGGCGGAAGGAAACAGAAACGGCATTATGCCCTCAAGCACCAACATCAATCCAAACGCCATTAACAAATATTCAAGCACGATATTACGCGGGTATTACCCGCTCTATTTGCCGGGGCTCTTCAGATATTTGAAGAAAGTCGAGCTCGGATCCAGCACCATCATGTCACTCTTGTTTTTGAAGCTTTGTTTGTAAGCTTCCAGGCTGCGATAAAACGAGTAAAACTCCTGATTACGCCCGAATGCAGCCGCATATAGAGCGGCGGCCCTGGCATCACCCTCACCCTTGGTTTTTTGCGCAGTACGGTAGGCCTCGGCCAAAATGATCTCACGCTGCTTGTCGGCATCGGCACGGATTTTTTCGCTATCGGCATTGCCGGTTGCACGCAGTTCATTGGCCACCCGTTTGCGCTCGGCATCCATACGGCGATACACCGACTCGCTGATTTCCATCGGAAAATCGACACGCTTCAGGCGTACATCCATCACTTCGATGCCGATCTTGCGCGCATCGCTGTCGGTCTTGGTGCGGAGTATATTCATGATCTGCTCGCGTTCGCCGGATACCACCTCGTGGATAGTGCGCTTGCCGAATTCTTCCCGCATACTGGAATTGACCGTCTGTAGCAGACGTGTCTTGGCGCGCTCTTCATCGCCGCCGACGCTGATGTAATATTGCTTCACATCCACGATGCGCCACTTGATAAAGGCATCCACCAGCACATTCTTCTTTTCGGCTGTGATGAAACGCTCCGGCTCTCCCGCATCCAGTGTCAGGATGCGCGAGTCGAAATAGCGCACGTTCTGTACCAACGGCACCTTGAAATACAACCCGGGTTCTGTCTTGGTGCTGACCACTTCTCCCAACTGAAACACAATCGCGTACTGGCGCTGGTCCACCACGAACATGCTCATACTCAACACGACCAATACGGCGATTGCGCCGATCAGCAAATTACCGGTGCTCTTATTCATTAGCGTGCCTCCCTGTCGCGTCCCAGCAACGAATCTCGTGCGCGCTGTGTTGAAGAAGTATCGCTCGATTGCGAGGTAATTGGTGAGGCATCAGTCGCCGCACCAACTGAGCGCGTGCTCTCGATCAATTTATCCAGCGGCAGATACAACAGGCTGTTGCCGTTCTTCTGATCAATCATCACCTTGCTAACGTTGCCCATTACCTGCTGCATCATGTCCAGATACATACGCTCGCGTGTTACGGCGGGTGCCTTTTCGTATTCGACAAGAATTTGCTTGAAACGGCTGACATCACCCTCGGCATTGGCGATTACGCTTTGCTTGTAGCCTTCCGCCTCCTGGATCAAGCGCGCTGCCGCACCGCTGGCACGCGGCACCACATCGTTGGCATAAGCCTGTCCCTCGTTCTTCTGCCGCTCGCGATCCTGCCCCGCCTTCACCGCATCATCGAAGGCAGCCTGCACCTGTTCTGGCGGTTGCGCGTTTTGCATGGTCAGCTTGCTGATCAGAATACCGGACTCATAACGATCCAGAATCTCCTGCATCAACTGTGTCGCCGATGCGGCCACCTGTTCGCGCCCCTCGTACAGCACAAAGTCCATTTTGCTCTTGCCGACCACTTCGCGTATTGCCGTCTCTGCGGCCTGGCGCACATTCTCGTCGGGCATGCGATTCTTGAATAGATAGTTTGCCGGATCTTTCAGAAAATACTGCACCGCAAACTGGATATCGATAATATTTTCGTCATCCGTCAGCATCAGCGACTCTTTCAACATCTTGTTCTTGACGTTGTCACGATAGCCAACTTCCACGGTCCGGACCTGGCTGAGGTTGACAACCTCTACCGCCTCGGCCGGGAACGGCAGATGCCAGCGCGGACCCGGTTGTGTCGTTTCGAGATACTTGCCGAAACGCAACACCACGCCACGTTGACTGGCATCTACAATATAAAAGCCGCTGGCCAGCCAAATCAGCATGGCAATAACCGCTATCAGGCCAATACCGGGGCCAAATCCCTTCTCGGACCCGTTACCACCCGGTTTGTCACCACCGCCCTTGCCACCCTTGCCGCCCATCATGGCGGCAATTTTCTCATTGAGCTTGCGCAGTAATTCTTCCAGATCCGGCGGTCCACCGCTGTTCCTGTTGCCCCATTGCGGGTCATTCAATCCCATAACTTGTCCTCATTAATCTGGTTTGTCGGCTGCTTCATATGCTTGACGCGCTACCTTGGCTTCAGTCAGGGCGAACTGCAATCCATCCATGCCGACACCACTTCTGGCACTCAAAAAAACACGGTCAATTCTACCATAGTCGTCGCGCAGCATACTCGGCGGCAGGTTCTGCAAATCAATTTTATTGAATACCAGAATCTGTGGAATATCCGCCGCGCCGATCTCCGTCAGCACCTTGTTTACTTCGGCAATCTGGTCATCCCGGTTGGCATTGTTGGCATCCACCACATGCAACAACAAATCAGCCTGCACGGTCTCTTCCAACGTGCTGCGAAAGGCCGCCACCAGAGAATGCGGCAGATGACGAATAAACCCGACGGTGTCCGATATCACAATCTCGCCCTGCCCTTCGCTGAACATGCGGCGCGAAGTGGTATCCAGTGTGGCAAACAATTGGTCGGCCACATAGGCATCGGCGCGGGTCAGCCAGTTGAACAGCGTGGATTTACCCGCGTTGGTATAACCCACGATAGACACCGACAACACATCGGCGCGACCGCGTGAACGGCGCCGCACGGCTCGCTGATGTCTGAGTTTTTCCAGGCGGTCTTTCAATAAATGGACGCGCTTATCCAGTTTGCGCCGGTCCAATTCCAGTTTGGTTTCACCGGGACCACGCGCGCCCACCGCGAATTTTTGCTGCCCCATACCGACTCCCTGCCCGACCAGGCGCGTGGCGAGATACCTGAGTTGCGCCAGCTCCACCTGAACCTTGCCTTCATGGCTTTGCGCACGCTGCGCAAAAATATCCAGGATCAGCATGGTGCGATCAATTACACGCGTATTCAATTTGGCAATCAGGTTGCGCATTTGCGCGGGAGAAAGATCATGATTGAAAATTACCAGCGGCACTTCCAAACGCTCGACGATTTCGGCGATTTCCTGAACCTTGCCGCTGCCTGCAAACAATGCCGCGTCGGGACGTTGCCGCTTACCCTCGACAACAGCAACGGTTCGCACTCCGGCAGTTGCGGCCAACAGGCGCAATTCTTCGAGACTTTCACTGTAGTCGTTTTCGCCAAAATTAATGCTGACCAGCACTGCGCCATCAAAGCTGGCGGGAGTTTGCTGCATTACTCGGAATCGTCAGTGTAGGAAATATTGACGGCGCGTGCCGGAACAATGGTGGAAATGGCGTGTTTGTAGACCATCTGCGTGACGGAGCTCTTCAACAGCACGACATACTGGTCGAACGATTCGACCTGTCCTTGCAGCTTGATGCCATTTACCAGGTAAATGGCAACCTGGACATGTTCCTTGCGCAGCGCATTAAGAAATGGATCCTGCAGTTGCTGTCCTTTTGTGCTCATATTATTGCTTTTATTCAGTTAGGAACGGGTTGGTACTTTACTGGATTCCGGCACAACTGTGAACATATTCTGCCGAAATAATCTGGCGTCCCCAACGAGATTCGAACTCGTGTTACCGCCGTGAAAGGGCGATGTCCTAGGCCTCTAGACGATAGGGACGTGGCTTCTTTTTGGTGGAGGTAAGCGGGATCGAACCGCTGACCTCTTGCATGCCATGCAAGCGCTCTCCCAGCTGAGCTATACCCCCGTACCTCGAAAGAGCGCGCATTATAGAGATGCGACCCATGCTTGTAAAGCGGCGTGCGGAAGCCTCTTCTTGAACAACCAGGGTAATTCCACGATAATAGCCGTCCCCTTGTAACGCCTACCCCCGACTACGCCAAATGAAAAAAACAACCAATCAAATTATGGTATCCAACAACTCCATATTTTCCTGCCGCACCATCGTGTTGACGTTGCCATGCCTGCTGGCCATCGCGGCCTGTGGCGATATTGCCGCCCTCAAGCCACCCGTATTTGACATGACACGTCTCAATCAGGACGGCAGCGTGAACGACGGCAAGGACTACGCCGGACAACCGTGGGCATGCGTACTGGATAACCAGTCCAATCTGATCTGGGAAGTAAAAAAATCCGAGCCGGGACTGCACAACATGAACAACACCTATAGCTGGTACGACCCGAACCAGGACAGCAATGGCGGCTGGGCGGGCAAGGCCAATGGTGGTGTGTGTAACGGCAGCGATTGCGACACCAAATCATATGCTGAAGCGATCAATGCGGCAAAATTTTGCGGCCTTGCCGATTGGCATCTTCCCAGCCGTTATGAGATGGGTACCATATTGGACAAAAATGTGTTTTTCCCAGGTCCCACCCTTCCGAAAGACTTTTTTCCGGAATCTCTGGCCGGGAAATACTGGACTGACACAACCTTCAAAACACGTCGTGCCAGTGCCTGGGCATGGCGTTTCGATTATGGCGTCGACTACGTTACAGAAAAATCCGAACCTCTCAATGTAAGACTGATCCACATCAACCCAAAAAGCCCGAAGTAAAAATACTCCCGATGCACCAGGTTAATTCGCGAACTGTCAACTCAACAAATTTACCAATCCGTCCAGTCCAACAAAATTCAGCGCGTAACTGGCCTGTTCACGCACCACCGGTTTGGCGTGATACGCAACACTGACACCCGCCCGCGCCATCATTTTCAGATCGTTCGCGCCATCACCCATGGCGATAACCTGTTCCGGTCTGAGCTCCAATTCATCGCGTATTTTTACCAGCCAGTCGGCCTTGCCCTGCGCGTCGAGTATCTTGCCCAGTACCCTGCCGGTGAGCTGGCCACCCTCAATTTCCAGTGTGTTAGCGTGGGCAAAGTCGAGACCCAGTTTTTCCTTGAGACGCTCGGTGAAAAATACGAAGCCCCCGGATAGCAGCTGCGTCCTGATGCCATGCTCCTTCAATTTGGCCAGCAGGACTTCTGCGCCGGATGAAAGTTGCAGACGTTCGTCGTAGACCTGTTGTAGGGCGCGCTCATCCAGCCCTTTCAATAGGGAGACACGGCGGCGCAGGCCTTCGGCGAAGTCGATTTCCCCACGCATTGACGCTTCGGTAATCGCCGCAACCTGTGGCTTGAAACCGTGCATATCGGCAATCTCGTCGATACACTCGATGGCAATCAGCGTGGAATCCATATCCATCACCAGCAACCCGAAATCTTTCAGTGAGCGGCCACGCGGCACAAAGCCGTAATCCAGTTGATGCTCGAAACAATAAGATGCGATCCGGGGATGTGCCTGTGCTTCGTGCAAGCGATAAACATGCCCGGCTATCTGTTCGCGCTGCCGGCTCTGCGCCAGCATGGCAAGATGATCCAGATGTGCGGCAGTGATGGTGTGGGTAGCTTGAATAATGAGGTTCATAGGGATAATTGAGAAAGTAAAAATAATTGAATGCTGTTTTTGCCAGCAATGATTATCCGTCATTTTGCGTCAGTTTTCTCCTCGGCAAAAAGACTAAAATGCATCAAAGCGGTAAACTGTCAGAAATAATTTTGATGTTATGGGGGGAAGTCTCATGAAAATCATTGCAAGCTGGTCAGTCATTCTTGCGCTGCTGTTTGTCTCCATTGCCGAAGCACGGCAAACCATCAACGGCTGCGAGATCAAGCGAAGAACCAGTTGCCCTGGTGTTAATCTCTCCGGCATGAATCTGACCAGATCAAATCTGTCGAATTCCAATCTGGAGGGTGCCAATTTTTCAGGCACCGACCTGAGTGCCAATAAAATCGCCGATACCAATCTGACCAACGCAAACCTGTCCGGTGCCAACCTCTCCGGAACTATCCTGTCCCTGTCCTACCTGAGCAATGCAAATTTATCACGCGCCAATCTCGCCAAGGCCGACCTGTCGCAAAGTACCCTGCCGGGCGCCAATCTCAGGGAAGCCAACCTTGCCGATGCAAACTTGTCGCTGGCCAACCTCAAGGGTGCCGATCTGACCGATGCCGGCGCCACAGGTGCAGCATTCATCATGGCCAACCTGACCAGCGCCAACTTGACCCGCACCAACCTGACGGAGGCCAAGCTGGTTGGCTCCGATATGCGTGACGCTATTCTGGAAGGGACAATATTTTGCAGAACTACCATGCCGGACAGGAGCATCAATAACAGCGGTTGCAAAAAATAGATTCGCAATCCCCCTCAAACGGCTAAAAACTGCTTTGCTATCCTGCTAGGGTGTCTTGTATGCCTGCACTGAGGCTGTTATTTCATGGGGAGAGGTTCCGACTGCCCCCAGCGTATCCGTATGGATGCCAACTGCCAAGCCTTGCGCAGCAGCACCAAACAACATTGGCGATACCACAGTGTTAACAAGAATTCCTCCGGTGGAACATGCTCCTGTACAAGTTGCAGTGGTCGCTATCGGAGTGATATATGTCGTGATCCCCGCATCTGTATATCCAGAAGTGGTAACGCTATAAGGTTGTTTCTCGATGGTAACGGCCGCATTGCTAAAGTTCAAACTGTAGTTATTTCCTGTAGGCATGTCCCAGCTAGCCCCCGTCAGGCTAACCGATGCTCCGCCTGAATTAAAGGTGATACCCACCGCCCCGCCGATAATTGTGCCCACATTGCCATTCTGGTCAGTCGGTCTGGTGCCGCCCACATGGGAATAGGTATAAAGGCCTGAGGTCGGAAGTGCCGCAACATTCGGCAAGTCACCGGTTGCCCAGTGTTCGTAAGAAGTTTCGCTGCTGGTATTACCCGCATAGATGCCGGTCAGAACGGTCTTACTGTAGGTATGTGTATAACGTCCCCAGCTAAGGTTACCCGCCAGCACACTCGAACCCATATCCGTGGAGGCACTTTTGGTCCAACTGAAGTTCACGGTTCCCGCCAGGGTACCCTGGCAGTTGTTGTTGCAATTTGCTCCAGTGTAGTGGTAGTAGTCTGAAATTCCACCGGCACTGTAGGCGTTCGCAAGAAAGGTTATCGCCGGAGTCTGGTTAATGACAAAATCCGCAAATAAAACATCCTGAGCCTGTAATAACTTGGTGGAATCCAGGACGGTGAGCACGCCTTGATCCAACGATGCATCGCTGTAACCATACAACCCGGTGCCGCTGCCACCCGCATCTGACCAATTGTCGATTCCTGCCCAAGCATTGACCATGGCAAAACTATAGGAATAGCTCTGCCCGTCAAGTGCTGTATTAATCAAGCCACCTGACACATCGGTCTGCACGACATCTTGCTGCGTTGGCGTAAACTGTGCGTTTGTCGCAACTTGATCCGGGGTAGACGGCGGACCCATTGTTGACTGTGTGGTCACTGACGTGTCGGCCTGTTGTTCGGTGCCAGATGTTTCACTACCCGCGCCGGTTCCAGCATCTTCCTTGTCTTCACTGGAGCTATCCTTATCGCCATTTTCCGCCCCCCCACCGTCGGCAGCTCTGGCTAGCGTAGTCTTGCCTTTTTTACTCTTCGCCTGACCTTCCAACTGGTCACGCAGGAATGATGGCGGGGACAGCAACGGCTTTGGAAGCGCATCGGAACTGGATACATGGAAAAATTCGTTCTTGCCGAATTCCTGCTCGCCAGCCTGGTTGGTCACCGTGATCCGTCCGTCTGTCACCCCGCCGAACAGGCCATTCTCAGCCTGGCTGCCATCCTTGTTAAAGCAATCGCTGGCGCACTGCGCCAACACGAAGTGCGTACCGCGAACCCCGATCGTGGCAGTTACCGCCTTGACGGCATAATTATCCCGGTTGTAACGGCCAATCAAGCCGGTGATGGCGCGCATCCCGCCTTTCACCAGACTAAAAAATGATTTGCCAAGGTTGGTCTTTTTCTCAAATTGATAATCGTCAATGCGGAATATCGAGTTGGAACGCAATGCGGTAATGCTCTCGTCGGTGAACCGCACCTGCATGTTGCTGGCTTCGCCCACATGCAGTGTGTCTCCTGTTTGTACTTCGGCACCACGTGTCAACTTAACCACCTCGCCGTTTCTGAGTGCGCTTGTGTCACCCACCGCAACCAGCACTCTGCCAATTGCTTCGGCATACACGGTGGAACTGCCAAAGACCAGCAGCAACAGCGCCGCAGAAATGATCGTTAGCCTGATATTTTTCATGTCACACCCCTTTAGAATTCGTAACGTCCCTTGACTGAAACCACTTCGCGGCTGTAGCGAAACAGGCCGATATTGGAGCTCTGATCCAGCATCTGCGCCTCGGCTCGAACACTGAACTGTTTGGTGTAGAAATAAGACAGCGCGCCATCCAGGCTCCAGGAAGTGTCATGCCGTTTTTCACTACCCGTCGTGAATATTTCCCGGTGCTTGCTTTCCTGGTAACCGATGCCCGCACTCACTCCCCAACGTTCGGCGGGTGTCATGGCGAACGAAACACGCGCACCGTAAATGTTGCGCGACAAATCGGTACGGTTACGCTGATTACTTTCCTCGCCATAATTCCCGGAAACAGTGACAACCGGCTGGTAGAGCATGGCCAGCGCATGTGACCAGGCACCGGAAACGCCTACAAAATCCGAATTGCGCACTGTTGTCTGGCTAAATACGGAGCCTCCTGCCTTATTCTTGGTCAGGTAAATGTACATATCGTCGTAGTCGAATCGTGCCAGCTGCGCCCCCAGGGTAAGGCGGTTGAATTGATCAAGCTGGTGGCCCCATTCCGCGTTCAGCCCGTAGCTAAGGAGGTAACTCTGATTATCCACCCAGCTCTGGGAAAGAAAAGTGCCAGCCTTGTACAGATTTCTTTCTTTGAGAAAGGAGACACCCCCGGTAACACCCAGGCTGTGTTGATCATAGACGTCATTATTGCCGCCCAGATACCGGCGCGTATCGACTCCACCTGCGCCATACAAGGCAATACCAGGTGAAACGGGATAGGTACCTTGCACCCCCGCGCTTGCCGTCAGAAAAGTATCCTGCTCGCGGGCGGAAACCGAATTGGACGAAACGGGTGGAAGCATGCCAAGCCCGGGTATCTGTGGTGTGGCTCCACTGCTCAGGCCGGCGTTGATATTCGTATCCACACCCAGGCCCGCCTCCACGTAAGCTTTTGCGGTTGGCTGGTAGCGTGATTCACGGGTACGGATAGCATCCAGATAGCGATCAATCGCGACCTTCTGGTCACCGGCACTGTTTGGCAGCAAGGTTTCAAACTCATCACGGGCGCGCTGATCCTCGCCAAGAATAAAGTAACCCCGGGCCAACTGGAAGCGTGCATCGCCGTTGTTCGGGAATACGAGAATGTAACGCTCGAGTGCCAGCACCCCCTCTCCCGGGCGACCCGCATCAATAGCCGCTATGCCATAGAAAAAATCAAAGGCCGGATCGCCCAGTAGTTCCGGGGTTGCCCGCCCGAGTTGATAGGCCTCCTGCACCTTGTTCTGCTCCAGCAAAGAACGTATTTCATCCGCCGGTGCTGCCCATGCCGCTGAATTGAATAGCAACAGGCCGACGATAACGGCTGAAATTAAAGAACGACGAACCATTGCTTTTCTCTCCATTAATTTTAATTTTGCCGCTCACGGTATTTTCTCACACCCGTAGTTTGGTCAACAAGCTAAAGGGTCTTGCATTTTTCCACCCACATCAACTCTTTTCCCATAAACAACAGCGCCCGCCACAAAGTGATCTAGGCGCGCGCAAAACATGCCATGTCAGCATTTAACCGGGAACCCGAAATGACTCCGGCATCTGTCCGTCCGCTTGCCGCTGCCACATCGTGTGATAGGCAGTCTCCAGATTACGCACATGACGCTCAATATCAAAAAGTGGCATGGTGAGACGATTTTTTGCCAGTTTTTCCTTGAGCCTGACAATCTCCTCATAGTGTAAAGCAAAATAGCAAGCGCGCTCTTCATAGTGTTCAAGGCTTTCTGCAACCATTTCATCCAGCCCGACCGCGTTAAGCATGCTGGATGCCCAACGCGAAACAAAAGTCGAACCAGGGCAACTCAACACCGGCAGCCCGGCCCAAAGCGCATCGGCGGCCGTGGTAATGGCGTTGAAGTGCAAAGTATCAAGAAACAAGTCTGCCAGACGGTAGCGCGCCAAGTGCTCCTCAACGCGTGGCACAAATGAAGCAAAAACCAGCCTGCTACCTGGAACACCACGCAATTCGGCCTCTCTCCTCAAATTTTTGATCATCTCTTCGTTCTTGCCGGGCAGCCACAACACGCTGTTTGGCGTGCGCTTCAATACACGCATCCATATATTGAAAATGATTGGCTCAATTTTGTAACTATTGTTAAAACAACAAAAAACGAAGCCCCGTTCCGGCAACCCAGATTCTGTACGCGATACGGGGTGCGTCGCAACTTCCTCGCGGTTGTTGTAAATCATGCAGCTGCCTGGAAGGTAAACCAGCTTCTCGGCAAATTGGTCTTCCTGCCCCGGCGGGCTGCATGTTTTGTCGGTAATAAAATATTTAATGAACGGTGCGCCCATACTGCCTGGAAAGCCGTTGTAGCTGATCTGCACCGGTGCCGGCTGACAAGCCAGTATTCCGGTACGCGTATTCGTCGCGTAACCGGACAGATCAACCAGAATATCAATCCCGTCGGCATGAATGACAGTCGCAGCCGCTGCATCAGTCATTGTTCCTAACTCCCTGAATATATCGCAGCCCTGACTGATATCGCGCCGAATATCGCTGCCGTCTTCCGGAGAAAGTGCGTAGCCGAATACCTCAAACCGGTCCCTATCGTGCAGCCCGTATAAGCGTCGCGTCAGCCGCCCAACCGGATGAAAGCGAAAATCCGGTGAAATATAGCCAATTCTAAGTTTGCCACCGTGCCGTATTTTGTGAATGAATTTCGGTCGTCGTTCAACCTCAACCGTTTCGATGATATGTGACGCAATGCTCTTGGCAAGCGCCAAGCGGGTGGCAGCAGAGATCGGTAATGAAAGTGATCGATATGCCAAAGCACGTTCGGTAATCTCATCCACCTGACCCAGCGAGCTTTCAATCAAATACTCAAAACTGGCAACGAATTCCTCCCTACCCGCCCAATCGCAATCATCAAGACGCTGCGTTCCTTTGAGCAGGTAAATCGCTTTCGGGGCTATCTCATGTATCTCGCCGTCCGGTAGCCAAGCGGCATTGTGGAGGCACTGTTCAACTGCAGCAGGGTCTAGGGATTTCGCCGTGTCGAAGGCATGCTGCGCCTCATCGAAGCGGCGCAGCATGGAAAGCGCCAAGCCTCTGGCAAAATGGGGCTTTGCAGCAGCGGGATTGACTGCCATCGCGCGCTCATATGCGGCCAGCGCCTCCTCCCATTTGCCCAGTGCCAGCAATGCTTCACCAAGGTTATATTGGGCATGCTCCCAATCCGGATACAGCTCTGCCAATTTACGATTATTGGCCAGCCCATCTTCCAGTCTTCCCAGTTTGATCAGCAAAACACCGCGATTCAGCAATGCGCCGGTAAAGCCGGGATGCCGTCCAAGTGCCTGATCATAACGTTCGAGCGCATCACGTTCGTCCCCCAACTGCTCCATGACCACGCCCATGTTGACCAGCAGTTGCGGTTGCTGGTCGGGTGCAGCCAGATGCAATGCCTTGCGATAAACATGCAGTGCTTCGCGATGCTGCCCCAGATCGGACAGCACCGCCGCCTTGGCGCTGCGCGCATGAAGATGGCGCGGCTCGATGGAAATGGTGCACTCAAAAGTATGTAACGCAGCCTCAAGTTTGCCGGTCTGATGCTGGCAGACTCCCAACAGAAACCATGCCCGCGCATCGCCAGCATGGCATTCGCAATACTCCGCAAGCAGTGGCAGTGCCTGTTCAGGAGTGCCCTGATGCAATAATTTTTCAGCGTTGTTCAGCATGTCAGCAAACTGCCTGCCACCAGACGAACCATATTGATTTTTTTCTGACAGAGAAATTTTGGTAAGTTTTTTGCGGTTCAGGCTGGCTCAATATGAAGCTTCAGTACCGTCCAGTAATCGCGCTCATCCAGACTGAACGCATGTTTCTTGGGGTTGGTCCCACTGATGCGATAGCCGAATTTATTCACATACCACCGGATAACATCCGGCCGATCTGCCTCTGTGCGGACCTCCCTGATGCCTTTGCTGCGCATTTCTGCCAGACGTGCTTCCTGCAGCTTCTGGCCGATACCGCAGCCAATATATTCCGGATCCACCGCCAGACTGGCGGTTTCTGCCTTCGTCGTGTCGATCTGCAGCCAGCTCGCCACACCAACCAGTCTGCCTTGCAGGGTGGCAACAAAGGTATTGGCCAATTCCAGATGATCGCGTTCCGGGTGGGGAATATTCGCTGAAGCCTGTAACGGCGCCATGTTCCACCTCCCAAGCAGGTTCATGGCCGCAGAAGTGTCCGTGCCGCGCATTTTGCGGATGACAGCCTGGGTGGCACGCCAGTTTTCCGGATCATCCAGCCGCAGGCTGTTGCGCACCTCGACACAGGTGGCGATCGGACGGCCAAATTCTCCGGCCAGACGGACGATGCGTTCAACCAGCGCCCTGTTGGTTGCAGCCTCCGGATTGGCGTAATCGTGGCAGGCATTGTCTTCCAGCCCCACCCGCACATGTCCGCCCATGAGCAGGGCGACACTGTTCATCGCGAGTTGATGACGGCCGATACCGGCAGCAGCCCAGATCCAGTTGCGTGGCACTTCACGCACGAGCATAGCCAGATCCTGCACGCGTCCCGGTATCGTGCCAAGATTGCCGAGCAGCAGGTTGATGTAGCAGGTGTGGGGAAGAAATCCCTTGCGCTGCAGATAATAGCCGTAGTTGAGCATGCCCATATCGAATGCCTCAAGCTCTGGCGTTATTCCGCGCTCGCGCATGCGCGTGCAAAGCGCCTGTATCGTCTCTGGCGCGTTGATTGATGCCTGGGTTGCAAAGTTGAGTGATCCCAGGGTGAGAGAGGCCATGTCCGGCTTTTCCCGGCCATCCAACTCGAGCACGGCCGCACGTTTTTCCAGCGTGCCGTGCTGGCGTCCGCTCGTGGTGGCAACCAGGATGGCATCCGGACGGTAGCGGCGAATCTCCCCGAAGATTCGGCCGTACACCTCGGGGCGCCAAGTCGGTGTACCATCAGTGTCACGGGCGTGAATATGCAGCATGCTTGCACCCGCCTCGAGTACGGCAAGGGCATCCTCGACGATTTCCGCAACCATTATCGGAACATGCGGGCTGGCTTTCTTGTCAGGCACGTTGCCGGTAAGGCAGACATTGATGATCAGTGGATCAGTGGGGATTCCCTGGGGGGCGACGCCGCCGTATAGCGCACCATGATTGGGTTCCTTATTCACGATTTTTCTGCTCAGGCAAGGCGTGACATGAAATCTTCATACTTGTGGTTTGACCCCGGCTCAATGCTGGCCGGATACTCGAAAACAAAATGAAACGGATGCCCCAGTTTATCCGCCAGCATGCGGCGGGTCGCGTCTTCCTCCTGCGCGGTAAGCGGGCGCGGGCAGACTATTCGCACCCGGATGGTGTGCAGGTCCTCCTGAATAAGCTGGAATTGCCGTATTGGCGCAATGGCGAGCCAACCCGTTGACGGGAAGCTGGGCCAACGTTGGCGGCCATCCGGCAAGGTCAGTAGGTTTCTTTGCCGTCCCATGATCCGCTTCAACACCGGCAAGCCGCGCCCGCACGGACATGGCTCGCTAACTTCGGCGTAATCGCCTATCTCGTAGCGGATCAACGGCATGGCAAAATTGTGCAGTGGCGTCAGCACCACTCGACCGATTTCGCCCGGTGGGCACGACTTGCCCTGATCGTCCAGTACCTCGACCAGCACGCTCTCCGCCTGAACGTGATAATGCTCATGCTGCGGACACTGCAAGGCGATATACCCGACCTCCTCCGCGCTGTAGGTGTCCACCAGCGGCACACCCCACGCTGCATTGCATAGGTCGCGCAAATCCGCGCCCAGCGTTTCGCCGAAGCTGCGCACTTCGCGCAACCGTTTCAGCCGGATGCGCTGATCAAGGCAGCGCTGTGTCAGGGCGCGGATATTGGAGGGATGGCTGAGCAAATAATCCGGATCCTGCTGTACCAGCCATTCCACCTGTGCATCAAGATCGGCACGAATGTTCAGCGTGGCGCACTCTCCGGTATCGAACGCGACATCGGTGGATGGCCCCCAGCCCTTCCTGAGCCCATCCACTGCGGTCGTCCTGATGACAGCAAGCTTGCCGGTCAAATCCCGTTTATGCCAGAGGTGGTCGCGCAGCGTCATCGCGCTCCAGAAAAAATGCGTTACCTCGGAACCGAAAGCATGGATGGGCTTGCCCATCGAGCCGGAAGTGAAATGCTCCAGCAACTTGCCGTGATCCGGTGGCAGGCGGCGGCTCAGCAGATCATGGCCGGCGGACTGGATGTCATCGCGCCTGAGAAAAGGCAACCTGTTCCACATTTCGGGTGTCACTCCATCCCGGTCGGGGTTATATTCGACGCTCGCAAAGTGTTTCCGGTAGAACGGAACGGTTTCAGCCGCGTGGCTCAACAGGGTTTCAAGCTGGCGGAACTGTTGCTGCCGGAGATCCTCAGGCGACCACCACTGGCTTTGCTCCAACTGAAACTGCAACGCCAGCAACGCCGAGGCGGGCGGCGGAAGAATGGCCGGCCAGCTTACTCCCTTGACCGAAGATCTCGGTAGCAACAGATACCCGGCCATAAGAGGTTCAGTAGATTAGTAGGGCCCTGGCGTAATCCCGCCGCTTATAAAGGCTGCGGCGCCTTGAACGTCAGGCCCTGCATAATCGTAAATATCGTAGGCCAACCCGGCACGCGAGGCGTTGGCACCGGCAAAAAAGCCGTTGACAGTGGCGGAACAACCGGAAGCGCAACCAGAAACACTTGGAAACCCGGAGAAATTTGCACCTGAGATAAACATCTGACCGCTAACCAAATAATTATGGCTGGCGTTTGCCACTGACAGGTTCACACCCACATTACTTGCTGCAAAATCGGCAGTGAGCGATCCATTGACACTCCATCCCCCTTCCAGATTGGTATCAGAAGGATTGGTATAACCCATCAGACTGTAAGTTGCCACGCCCGTGGTCGGCATGGTTGCCGTCGGGATGCCGATCGCGTAATGGAACACGCCATCTGCCAGGGGATGCGGCCCTCCATAAAAATTCACAGGAAACGCGGTCGTAGTGCCGTCCCAGCGCCCCCAGCCAATGATGCCATCGGTCGCGGAAAATGTGACGCTTGCCAAATCCAGTGCACCACCTTCTGAACCACCTTCCGCGCCGTCACCATTATATTGCAGCAACTGGCTGCTACCGCTGAAGATGGCGTCCACGACTGTTATAGCGCTGTAACTGCTGAAACCCCCACACCCGTAAGGAGGAGCACAATCCATGCCCGCGTAGGCCAACGTGTAGCCGGGCCCGGATGTCAGACTGACCGGCAGAATAGACAAGCTGCCCGAACTGTCGCGCTGCTCACTCACGCTATAAGCACTACCGCTGTCAGGTTGCAAACCGGCCGGCGGCGTTTGCGGCTGCTCGCCGGTGGGGGCGGGAGCGGTATTGAAGTCTGCGACAAACGCCGCACCGCCGGCGGTAACCACCAGCAGACCCGTGTTATTGGTCAGCGAAATCGCGCCTTCCCCGACACTCACGAACAGGCCGTCGTCACGCAGCACCGCGTTGTAGCCGGTGCCGCGAATACCGATAGTGGCAGCCGGAGTGGTAACCCGGTAACTGCTGCGGTTGAAGTGGCCGATCGCGCCGGTGATTGCTCTGAATCCGCCCTTCAGCAGGCTAAAGAAACCTTTCTCCTCTTCCTCCGCCTTGTTTTTGTAACTAAATTCATCCACCCGGAACTGGGTGTTGGGCTGGAGCGAAATATAACCGCCGTCGCTAAACCGGACCTGGGCACGCGCACCCGCAGCCGTATTGATCGCGTCGCCGGCATTGATTTCCGAGCCTTTGTTGAGTGAGCGCCGGCTGCCATCCGCCGCTATCGCTACCACGTCACCGATCACAAAATCCGTACGGCCGGCAGCAATGCAATATCCCGTCACCGGAAAGGCGGCCGAGATCGTTGCCAGTAATATTGCCTGACTGGTCAATTTAAAACGTTGTTGAGGGAACATGTTTTCTCTCCTCTACGGTTAGTTGAAGTCACGACGCACACCGATACTGAGCACGGTGCGGTCATAGTTGTTAATAACGATATTGGAATCATTATTGGTGTAGCTGAATTGCGGGGTGACCGTCCACTGCTTGGCAAAAACATAGCTGACACCTATTTTCAAATCGGCCTGAGTGTCTTTGCGCCCCACCAGAAATAACGGGTCAGTACCACCATATCTGCGCGATTCACCGCTCACCGAGCCGAACAGCCGAGTCTGTGCATTAATCTTCATTTCGCCGCCCGCCCTCACCCCGTAGAGCTCATGCCCAAGATGCGGCACGCCGGATCGCTGCTCTCTCTCGTCACCAACATAGCCGCCGACATAAATAACCGGCGCATATTCGCCCGCCAACGCACTGGCATAAGCTACACCCAGCACATAGCGGTCGGCATCCCGCACATCCTGGCCGGGGTAATGCAAGTCGGTGTACTGAAAATAAGTGCTGGCCTGACTGCTGTTATCCAGACTGCGCTGCCACTGCAATGTCATGCCAGTGCCATCGCGATAGCTTTTATTATCCACATCAAAGCTTTGCAACTGCAATGCAGCGGAATAGCTATCTGCACCCTTGGTCAGGTTAACGCCGACATTGCCGTCAATCCCGCCGGTATCAAAAATATCCCATGACGAGTTCATACGCTGGCTGAAGCTCGCTCCTCCGAACACCGCCCATTCCGGAGAAAGCGCGTGGCGGATATTGATGCCGCCACTGGCGCTTGCAAAAGTATCGCTCAACTTCGCGCCTGTGGCATTCAGTGTCGCGATTGCTCCGCCAAAAGCCGGGATGGCGACCTGATTGCTGCCCGTCGCACTGTTGACGTTGCTGTCATCGCCCAGCGTTGCTTCAAGATAACCCCGCACCATTGTGCGTTCACCGGCGCGGCCCCGCTCGATGGCATCGAGAAATTTCTGGATGGTGGCATTCACTTCCCGGGGCGGGTTCTGCTTCTGGACGGTTTCAAATTCCTGCTGCGAGGCCACCGTTTCGCCGGTGGCAAAGTAAGCCCGGGCAATTTCAGCGCGTGCCTGCAAATGGTTGGGGTCGACCGCCAGCACGCGCTCGAGTGCGAATATCGCCTCATTCGGTTTGCCGCTATCCAGAGCGGCAAGGCCCAGCAGATAATCGTAGTCTGGATCACCCGCGCGTTCGGACTGTTGCGGTGCCAGTAACGCATAGGCCTCGGTCGCCTTGCCGGATTTAATCAGCCTGCCGGCATCCTGCAGAAGCTTTTCCCGCGTAGCTATTTCGGCTACCGGTTTTACAGGTTTCTTTGTGGCGGATATGGGAGTTTTTACTACTGACTCAATTTTACTGCCGTTGCTCTGATCGATGACTTCCTGAGCCTGCGCCAAGCCGACCGTCAACATCAACCCAGACAATACACAATATGACAATCTTGCGTATTTCATTACTCCACCCCCGATTATTGTTCTAGCTCGTCTGGGCATGGTATTCCCCATCCAAATGGTAGTCAATCCGTAAAATACAACCCAAAAGCACTGATGGAACCACCGGCCATCTGGCCAGGCTGGTAAACAGCGTTCATCAAGCCGTTGATTTTGGCTATATCAGCCCTTTTTCTGCAAATGACAGAGTTTGCCCGCCCGCCACAATGAAGTGATCCAGCACACGTACATCCACTAACCCAAGCGCCTGTTTCAGTGCAGTGGTGAGAAGTTGATCGGCCTGGCTCGGCTCGGCGACACCGGAAGGGTGGTTGTGCGCGAGGATCACGGCGGCGGCGTTGTGGGCCAAGGCGCGTTTGACCACTTCGCGCGGATAGACGCTGGTCTGGCTGAGCGTGCCGTGAAACAATTCTTCCGAGGCGATTACGCGATGCTGGGTATCGAGAAACAGCGCCAGAAAAACTTCCTGCTGCCGCCCGCCGAGCATTAACCGCAAATAGTCGCACACTGCGCGCGGCGAGTTGAGCGCGTCGCCACGCTGTATTTCTTCCTGCAATGCGCGCCGCGACATTTCCAGCACGGCTTGCAGTTGCACATACTTGGCCTGCCCCATGCCATGCACTTCGCAGAAATCTTTCTCGCTGGTAGCAAATAGCTGTGTGAGGCTGCCGAACCGGGTGAGCAGTTCGCGTGCCAGGTCCACTGCGCTTTTGCCGGTTACACCGGTGCGCAGAAAGATCGCCAGCAACTCGGCATCGGATAATGAGGCCGCACCCTTTTGCAACAACTTCTCTCTGGGGCGCTCACCCTCAGGCCAGTCGGTGATTGCCATAACCGCCTCACTTTCTTGTAAGATGCGCGGCATTATGGAACAACAAGCTGCAAAGCGCATCATTCTGGGTATCACCGGCGGTATTGCAGCCTACAAGGCGGCGGGGCTGCTGCGCCTGCTAATGAAGCAGGGCATGGAGGTGCAGGTCGCCATGACCGAGGCGGCTGGTCATTTCATTACGCCGATCACCATGCAAGGATTGTCCGGCAAGCCGGTGCTCACCTCACAATGGGACGATTCCGGCAACGGCATGGCGCACATCAATCCGAGCCGTGCTGCCGATGCAATTGTGATCGCGCCTGCAAGTGCCGATTTTATCGCCAAGCTGGCGCATGGGCTGGCGAATGATCTGCTTTCCTCGTTGTGCCTGGCGCGCAATTGCCCGTTGCTGGTCGCACCGGCGATGAACCGCGAGATGTGGCAGAACGCCGCGACTCAGCGCAACATCGCACAACTGCTTGCCGATGATGTGCGAGTGCTTGGTCCGGATTGTGGTGTGCAGGCCTGCGGCGAGGAAGGCATGGGGCGGATGCTGGAGGCGGAGCGGCTGGCGCAGGATGTTGCGGCATTTTTTCAACCCAAAAGATTCCTCGGCAAAAAAATCCTGATTACCGCCGGCCCGACCTACGAGGCGATCGACGCGGTGCGCGGCATTACCAACCGCAGTTCCGGCAAAATGGGCTACGCTATCGCTCAGGCTGCGCTGGAGCAAGGTGCGCAAGTGGTGTTGGTGTCCGGCCCGACGGCGCTCGCCAAACCGCACGGCACAGACTGCATTGATGTGGTGAGTGCCGCGCAGATGTTTGATGCAGTGCAACGACATGCCGGTGAATGCGATATTTTCATCGGCGTGGCGGCGGTAGCGGACTACCGCGTCGCACAGCCCAGCACACAGAAAATCAAGAGAAGTACAGCTACGCTCACTCTGGAATTGCTACCCAATCCGGATATTCTGGCCTATGTGACCAACCTGCCGGATCCGCCATTCTGCGTGGGTTTCGCCGCCGAGAGCGAAAATCTTGTGGAATATGCAGAACAAAAACGCCGCACGAAGAAATTACCGCTGCTGGTGGGCAATCTCGCGCAACAGGCGATTGGCAGTAACGACAACGAACTAATTCTGCTCGACGACGATGGCAATCACGTTTTGCCGCGCGCCGACAAACTGACACTGGCGCGGCAGTTGATGCTGCATATCGCGCAACGTTATATAAGGAGCAAGTAAATGAAACACATTCCGGTAGACGTAAAAATTCTTGACTCACGCCTACATGACAGCATGCCCGGCTATGCGACCGCCGGCTCGGCGGGGATTGATTTGCGCGCGTGTATCGACCACAACATGGTGATTCAGCCCAAACAGTGCGAGCTCATTCCCAGTGGTATCGCCATTCATCTGAACGATCCGGGACATGCCGCGATGATTCTGCCGCGTTCCGGGCTGGGGCACAAACACGGCATCGTGCTCGGCAATCTGGTCGGGTTGATTGATTCAGATTATCAGGGACAGATTTTTGTTTCATTATGGAACCGCAGCCAAATCCCTTTCACGCTGATGCCGATGGAACGCATGGCGCAACTGGTGATCGTGCCGGTGATGCAGGCGAAATTCAATATCGTGGAAGAATTTTCGTTGAGCGAGCGCGGCAGCGGCGGGTTCGGCAGCACCGGCAAACATTAATGAACCCCTGATTAAGTCCCACATGGCCGCACATTCGGCTTTGCGGGATGAGATGCAAGGAAGGCCAACCCCCTTTCTAACTTTCCCCCGCAGGCGGGGGAAGGACGATCGCTTCCTCTCCCGCTCGCGGGAGAGGATTGAGGAGAGGGCTGACGCGAATGGTCATTCCCTTCGCTAGTAGCCTGACACCGCAGATCGCCCGCAAAGCCAATACCCTAAGGGTTGCAACAAAAACTGGCGCTCGCGGCGTTGCGCTCCTTGGCATCGTAGAATAACTACGACCTGCGTCTAGCGATCATCCAGTTTTTGTTAGCAACGCGGTTTATGGCGGACTTAATCAGGGGTTCATTAGCCCGCCGAAGCGGGCTTTTTGGTACTGCGCAATATCAACGTTCCAGGTTCAATTCCATTTCGGTGTTATCACCCTTGCGCACCGATACCTTTTCGGTGACCATCCGGTAACCTTCCAACTTCACGCTGATCGCATGTACGCCGGGCTCCATTTCCATGCGCAACGGCGATAGTCCGTAATATATACCGTCCAGATACACCTTGGCGCGTGGCGGATTGGTATTCACCAGCAACAAGCCGGCGGTAGCGCTGGCGTGTGGTGTATATGCCGGTGACGGAACCGCGCCACCCGACTGCACGCCCTGGCTCGGCATCATGGTTGCGGGGGCTGCCGGCGCGGGCTTGGCGGCGTTGGGCGCAACATATACCGTCACACCGGGAATCGGTTTGGTGCCTGCCGTCAGATTGAACAGCTCCGGACGTGATGCCATCAGCGACGTACCCACCGCTTCCACAGTCTTGTTGCTGGCAATACGCAACTCCTTGTTCAGGTAAGCGACCACATCATCCTTGTTGTTTCCGGAAACTCCGGCAAAGCGATCATTCTTTTCCATGACCAGCCCCGACCACACCACTTTGCCGGTTGCCAGGTCTTTCAGCGTGGTCTCAATTGCAATGCTGATTTCGTCGCGCTCCTTGACATTCAGCGTTAGGTCCTTGATGACTCCGGATACTTCAAACAGGGCATTACTGGCGCTGCCACCTTCCAGCACTTGGTAACCTTCTGCGTCGAATTGTTTTTTGATGGCTACTGTAACGATGTTCGCGATTTCCTGGTCGAGCAGCAACTCCTTGCCGTCCACGCCCCGAACGCGCTGCGTGGTTATCCCCAACAAGCGCGGATTCCCCGCTTTGCGTTGGTCAACATATTTATTGACACGCAAAGTCGCAGCATACTTGAGGACAGGTCCGGTACTGCTGCCAGACGGCTTTTTTCCGGTAGTACTGATTGTGCTGTCGTCACCATTAAACCAGCCGCTAACAGAATCCTTGGCCTCCTTGACGGAGGAGCACCCCACAACAGCAGGCAACAACACAACCAGCGCAGCACACCGCAATAACATATTCATGAATTTCACCCCAGGATTTTTCAAGCGCATCAACCGTGCGCAATTACTGCTTCGATTTCGGCGAAAGTATGTGCCAACTCGAAGTTTTGAATCTGTGCACCCAACTGACGGGCGATTTGGGTAATGGAAAATAAGCCACACACCGTTTGTTTTCCATCTGCGCCCTCAGTTACCACCAATGCGTGCTGCCGGTTGGACCTCTTAAGACTGGCAACAACTTGCCCGACTTTGGCATGCTGCACTTCGCCAATCTTTAAAACTTCCAAGTCACGTTGTGCGGTCATGATATCGCGCACCATGATGTCGTCATGGGTACCACCCATGTTCTGCAGGAAATGCATCGGCTTTTCCCCCAACACATCGGTTGCCGTCAGCAATCCCGCCAACTGCTCGTTGCCATCCAGCACCAGCAGCATACGCACGCCATAACGGATCATTTTGGCATTAGCCCTGTCCATCAATGTTTCGGCGCGCACACTGACCAGCGAAACCTTGCTCAAGTCAGTCATTACATCTGTCGCCGGATCACTCAACTTGACGCGCTCCGGGAGAACCTGCACCGGACGTACAAAAGATGAACCGGCTTTTAACGGAAAAGATTGCAGGGGAATATATTCCTTGGTCACTACTGCCACTCCTTGAACAATGTACTAAAAGTTATCTATACCACATGATTCACATGTGACGAACAAACCACGTTACTTCTCGATGCGGGAAGATAACGCACCAACTCGTTAAGCGCGCTCGTGTAAACCTCACGCTTGAATTCGATCACGGCGTTGATATCCAGCCAGTAATCATTCCAGCGCCACGCATCAAACTCGGGACGCGGGCAGGCACGCAGACAGACATCACAATCACGACCCATCAGGCGCAACAAGAACCAGATCTGTTTTTGTCCGCGATAGCCACCGCGCGATTCACGCCTGCTCCAGCTTTGCGGAACCTCGTAACGCATCCATTCCCGGGTGCGTCCGAGTATTTTTACATGTTCCGGAAGTAAGCCGACCTCTTCGTGCAATTCACGGTACATCGCCTGCTCCGGGGTTTCGCCATGCTGGATGCCGCCTTGCGGAAACTGCCATGCATGCTGCCGCACCCGCTTACCCCAGAACACCTGATTCCTGTCATTCGTGATAATGATGCCGACATTCGGGCGGTAGCCGTCTCGGTCGATCATTTGCCACTCTATCCGGTTAATTTCAATGGGCGGATTCTTTCACATTTCCCCTGTTATGGAAAGCGAATGCACCACGCCATACCGAACGGCACGCATTCCCTGTAAAATCATGCCCTCGCTTTCGTTATCCGGATTCTCTCACCATGCGTGTTTCACAATTCTTCATTTCCACTCTCAAGGAAGCCCCGTCCGAAGCCGAACTGCCCAGTCACAAGCTGATGCTGCGCGCGGGATACATCAAGAAACTGGCCAGCGGCCTGTATACCTGGATGCCATTGGGTTTGCGCGTATTGCGCAAAGTAGAGCACATCGTGCGCGAGGAGATGGACAGAAGCGGCGGCATCGAACTGTTGATGCCCGCAGTGCAGCCCGCCGAGTTGTGGCAGGAAACCGGACGTTGGGCGGTATTCGGCCCGCAAATGCTGAAAATCAGAGATCGGCATGGCAACAACTTCTGCTTCGGCCCGACCCACGAAGAAGTCATTACCGACATCGCGCGGCGCGATATCCGCAGCTACCGCCAGTTGCCGGTAAATTTCTACCAGATTCAGACCAAATTCCGCGACGAGGTACGTCCGCGCTTTGGCGTAATGCGCGCACGTGAATTCATGATGAAGGATGCCTATTCGTTCCACGCAAACTTCGATAGCCTGGAACAAACCTACCGGGTCATGTACGACACCTACAGCCGCATCTTCACCCGCCTTGACTTGCGGTTCCGCGCCGTTGCGGCGGATACCGGCGCGATCGGCGGCAGCGACTCGCACGAGTTTCATGTGCTGGCCGATGCCGGCGAGGACGCACTGGCGTTCTGCCCGGATTCGGACTATGCGGCGAACGTGGAGCTTGCCGAGGCAGTCGCGCCGGACACACCGCGCGCTGCCACAACACAGGAAATGCAGAAGACCATCACGCCCGGCATGAGAACCATCGAGGAAGTTGCCGCATTTTTCAACACCTTATCACAAAAGGTGCTGAAGACTATTGCCGTAATAACCAACGATGACGAATTTGTGCTGTTACTGCTGCGCGGCGATCACATGCTGAACGAGCTAAAAGTAAGCAAAATTCTGGGCGGGTTCCGCTTCGCCAGCGACGAGGAAATCCATCTCAATATGAATTGCCGCGCCGGCTATATCGGACCGGTGAATACCAAAGTGCGCCTGCTGATCGACCGTGCCGCAGCCGTGCTTGGCGACTTCGTCTGTGGCGCCAACGACGACGGCTTTCATTACAGCGGAGTGAATTTCGGACGCGACCTTGCACTCGACGAAACCAGCATCCACGACCTGCGCAACGTCGTCGCGGGCGACCCGTCGCCGGACGGCAAGGGCACGCTGGAGCTGTGCCGTGGCATTGAAGTCGGCCACATCTTCCAGTTACGCACCAAGTATTCCGAGGCGCTCAACGCCACCATTCTCGACGAGAACGGCAAGTCGCAAATAATGGAGATGGGCTGCTACGGCATCGGCGTGTCGCGCATCGTGGCTGCCGCGATCGAGCAGAATTACGACGAGCGCGGCATCGTATTACCCGCTGCGATGGCGCCGTTTCAGATTGCCATCGCACCCATCGGTAGCAAGAAAAGTGCAGCGGTGCGTAACGCGGCAGAGCAGCTCTATGCCGAACTGGGCGAGGCCGGCATCGAGGTATTGCTGGACGACCGCGACGAGCGTCCCGGCGTGATGTTCGCCGATATGGAATTGATCGGCATCCCGCACCGCATCGTCATTGGCGAGCGCGGCCTGAAGGACGGTAGTGTGGAATATCAGGGGCGGCGCGATGCCACGGCACAGATTATCCCCTTGCAAAGCGTGCTGGAGTTCGTAAAATCAGGGCTATGCAACTAACCAACCGGAAAATTTCGCGCTGTTTCGTTTTGCCGATGTATCTGGCAGGGCTGTTTCTTGCCTGCGGCGTTTATGCCGGATCGCAGATATACGTACCGCTTTCCGCCAGTGTGCGCGCGGTAATGCAGCGCAGCGTATCGGATCAGGCGACGCCCAAGTTGGCGTTTGTTACGCAATATGAAGCTGATGCATGGCTGAACGAAATGTCGCGGCGTCTGCAGAAACGTATTCCGGATGCCGAATCCCGCCTTGATTTTCTGAGCACGGTACATTATGAGGCAACCCGCGCCGGACTGGATCCGCAACTGGTGCTGGGGGTGATTGAGGTGGAAAGCGGCTTCAAAAAATATGCTGTTTCCCGTGCCGGTGCGCGCGGCTATATGCAGGTAATGCCATTCTGGGTAAAGCTGGTTGGCATGCCGAAAGACAATCTATTTCATCTGCGTGCCAATCTGCGCTACGGCTGCACCATCCTGCGCCACTACCTGGATATAGAGAAGGGCGACTTGTATCGCGCGCTCGGTCGCTACAACGGCAGTTTGGGTCAGCCCCAATACCCGGATCTGGTGCGCGCTGCCTGGCATAACAACTGGGCGCTGCCGCGCCGCACTGTCAGCAATACATCCCTTCCGGCTAGTTGAGTTTTTTGCTCTGAATGTAGGCCTCGATGCTTTCACGCGTCACTTCCCCGGGTTGATAACTTACCAGTTCACCGTTGGGCGCGTATAAATAGCTGGTCGGCAGCACCTCCACCTCGCCGATTTGCGCCGCAATCTTGCTATTGCCCATCACCACCGGATAATTGATGCCGCGCGCCTTGGCGAAATCGGCCACTTTGCTGCTGGAGCCGGAATCCATCGCAATACCAATCACTACCAGATCATTATCCTTGTGTGCATTGTGCAAGCTGGCCAATTCAGGAATCTCGGTCACGCATGGCGGGCACCAGGTTGCCCAGAAATTTACCAGCACCCACTTGTCGCGATAATCTGCAAGACGGTGCGTTTTTCCCTGTATATCTTCCAATGAAAAGTCTGCCGCATAACTGGAAAATGGCAGGATCAGCAACAGCAGTAACCAGCGCGGCATACCCATACAGAACCTCGACAAAAATTTGCGCCCGCTTTTTTGGGCGTATGTTCGGTTAAACGTTAAAACGGAAGTGCATGACATCGCCATCCCGCACGACGTACTCCTTGCCTTCCACCCGCATCTTGCCCGCATCTTTCGCGCCCTGTTCGCCTTTGTATTTGACAAAATCCTCGAAAGCAATCACCTCGGCGCGAATGAAACCGCGCTCAAAGTCATTGTGAATCACGCCTGCGGCCTGTGGCGCGGTATCACCCTCGTGAATGGTCCAGGCGCGCACCTCCTTCACACCAGCAGTGAAGTAGGTTTGCAGACCGAGCAGGTTGTAACCGGTGCGAATCAGGCGATTCAGCCCCGGCTCTGCCATACCCGCATCGGCCAGAAATTCCTGTTTGTCGGCGTCGGAAAGCTCGGCAATTTCCGCTTCGAGCGCAGCACAAATCGGCACCACCGGCGCGCCTTCCCGGGCGGCAAATTCTTCCAGACGATCCAGTAGTGGATTGTTGCTGAAACCACCTTCTGCGACATTGGCGACGTACATGGCGGGCTTGACGGTGAGCAGGCACAGCGGCTTGAGCAATGCGAGCTGCTCGGCATCCAGCTTCAGCATGCGCGCCGGTTTTCCCTGGTCGAGGTGTGCGGAAACCTGTTCCAGCAGCACACCCAGCCTGGCGGCTTCCTTGTCGCCGGATCGCGATTGCTTGCTGTTACGCTGTTGGGCTTTTTCCACGGTGGCGAGGTCGGCCAGCGCCAGTTCGGTAATGATGGTTTCGATATCTGCAATCGGGTCGATCTTGCCCGCGACGTGAATGACGTTATCGTCTTCAAAGCAGCGCACCACATTGACGATACCGTCGGTTTCGCGGATGTTGGCGAGAAATTGGTTACCCAATCCCTCCCCCTTGGAAGCGCCCGCCACCAGCCCGGCAATGTCCACAAACTCGGTGATCGCATACTGCATCCGTTGCGGTTTGACGATTTCCGCCAGCGCTGTCATGCGTGCATCCGGCACTTCGACGATACCGACATTCGGTTCAATGGTACAGAACGGATAGTTCTCCGCCGCGATGCCGGCCTTGGTCAGCGCATTGAACAGGGTGGATTTACCGACATTGGGCAACCCGACAATACCGCATTTGAGACTCATACTTTGTTTCCTTTTTATTTGAATGTTGCATGCGCATAGCCACAAAAATCGTAGCCAGCAACTTTGGAGCGGAGGATCAGCGCAGGAACCGGGATACACACAATCGCACCTGAGGATTCCGAACGTTCACCGACCCCGCTCGAAAATCGCGCAATGGATTGATGCCGCTAGCTATGGTGATTGAAATGCTGTTGCCGGATATGCTGCAACAACCCTGCCGCCGCGTCTTCCACCATATCCAGCACGTGCTCGAAACCTTCCGTGCCACCGTAGTAGGGATCGGGCACTTCGCGTTCGGCGTGGCGGCGGGCATAGTCAAGAAACAGGTGCGGACTGCCGTTGCCCTGCTGCACCAGACGCTCCAGGATGACGAGATTAGCATGATCCATTGCCAGCACATAGTCGAAGCGATTGAAGTCTTCCACAACAACTTGCCGCCCGCGCAACGAACTCATGTCGTAGCCGCGTTGCTGCGCCGCATACTGGGCGCGTGCATCCGGCGGTTTGCCAATGTGGTAATCATGGGTACCTGCCGAATCAATCAGGATGTGTTCGGACATCCCGGCATTTTCGACATAATGGCGGAACACCGCTTCTGCGGTTGGGGAACGACATATATTGCCCATACAGACAAAAACGACACCTACTTTTTTATTTTGATTCATTGCGTGATCTTATCATTACGAACTTACAAAGCAATTTTACGCGAAATAGCATTGGTCGGGCCGAAGCCGGCGGTTTGAGCACGGAAAAATTGCCAAATTGAGCCGGTGAGAATAACTCGACCACAGCACGTTTAACTCGGTTATGATTTCCACATGATGGATATGCTGAGCGTTGTCCTCCTGCTGCTGCTAATCGTGCTGGGATGGTTCTGGTTTAACAGCCTGCGCGCCCTCGAGGTCGCACGAAATGCCGGGAAACATGCCTGTAATATTGCGCAGGTGCAATTCCTTGATGATACGGTGGCCAGTGTTTCCTTGGCGTTGGTGCGCAACGAGTCTGGACGCAGGGTACTGCGTCGTACCTATCGCTTCGAATTCAGTGAGACCGGCAATACCCGGCTCGAAGGCCGGCTGATTCTACTGGGCAGCAAAGTCGAATCGGTGACTATGGAACCCTATCAATGTGCGGGCACGGATTCGGAAAGCAATCCCCAAGGATACCTTCATTAACTAATCAAAATTTTGCCGTGATACGACTGCCTCAAGCGCAGTGGTGCCAAAATACCGGTAGCTACGACTCCCTTCTTGCTCCGGTAAAACATGCCGCCAGCTTTTTGGTGAACGCTCTAAAACTTTTGAGAGATACCAGGCTGTTTTCAGGTTCATACCGCTAGTTTCGTTCAAAACGTGGTTGAGGCGGCAACGCCAATTTGAAAGTGAGTTTCGTGGCAGCTACATTTCAGGCGGCCCGTCTTAGCGCGGTACGGGCTGACTACCAATAAAAAATCTGGCCAGCCACCAGACGAAAAGAAACAGCGCGAGCTTCACCATATGCCAGCCGGTGAGTACCTGCTCGTTCACCAGATAACTATTGCAAATGCGTACCGGTGCGGCGATGTAGAGCCAGCCGAGCACGGCCAGCATGCTGAAGAAGTTGGTCCACACGAAACCCCGTCCGAGAATCGAGAGTCGCCTCCAGGCCAGGGCCAACGGTATGCCGATGAGGATTGGAATACTGAGGAATTTTCCTGTTTCGGCCAGCGGGTTCGCCAGCGCGGCATCCAGCGCGCGCGGGAGCATCCAGTAGCTTGATGCGAAAATGGCCAACACCACGCAAGGGACCGCGCCTCCCACTGCCGCGAGCAACCCAAGCTGACAGCGTTCAGGCAGCAGGCGGCTGGCGGCGAAGCCGATCGCCGCCAACAACGGTATCTGCAACAGCATGTGAGCCGTCATGGTCGCCTCGAACCAGGTACGCGCCACGGGCGTCAACATGAACAGGTAGAGCGTGCCAAGCCCGAAGCGTGCAATACGGAGGGTTTTGCGGTTCACAACCATGCCACAACCTTCTCGGCAAACTCCAGCGGCTCATCAATATCGCTGATCAGCGCAAGCCTCCCGCCACGGTCGAGCAGATGAATTGCCGCATTGTGCTCGAAGCCGCCCAGGCCATCGTCGATCACGACAACACCGAATGCCTTGAGCAGCTGCTTGAGTTCCGCATCACTGGGTACCCGCGCGATACGCCAGTGGTTACCGTCTGCACCGTAGGTGCGCCCATAGTTGCGCAGGCTGGCCGTATCGTCGCGAGCCGTGTCGAAGCTGATGCTGAGCAGGGCGAAGTCCTTTTCCAACGCTGCCGCAGGCACGTGATCGTGGATCTGTCTGAAGGCCATACCCATGCTGCGGCATAGCGTGGGGCAACGCGTGTAGATGAACTCGACAGCCAGCAGTTTGCCGCGGTAATCCTGCAAGCTGAAACTGCGACCATCCTGGTCTTCCAGAGATGCTGCGGGAAGCTCCCTTGGCGCATCCAAAAGTACCGTGCGCCGGGCCGCTTCAGCGGTGAATGCCTGCAGCCCGTCGGTACCCCACCACAGTGCACCAGTGCCCATGAGGGTCACCAGCACCGTGGCGGTCAGACTGCGGACACGGTTCACCCAGTTCCGGCACGCGCCAGCGGAGCGCGCTGGTAGTCGTGTCCGGCCCGTCCCAGACTGGTGAGGAAACGGATGATGAAAACCAGAACCGCGGTAATCACCAGCAGCGCGAACAAGGTGCCGATGCGGTCATACGGAACCCACTCGGGCAGATGCTCGGCATAGCGGCGCGGCACGCTTTCCTTGCCGGAGAAGAGGAAAGTCAGCGTGAAGCCGGGAGCCGCAATTATGAACAGCCAGAAGGCGAGGCGATCAAGAAGCGCGTCCTTGGTATTCCCCTCGGGTTTGCCAAGGTAATACATGAAACCGAACATCATCCCCATCGTGCCGAGCAGCAGGTAGGTATGGAAGTGTCCCGGCACCCACAGTGTGTTGTGCATCACATAGTTCACCGAGATTGTGCCGTCAATAAACGCCGGCATGACGCCTGCCGACCAGCCGAGCAACGAGACGAACAGCAGCTTCGAGCTCATGTCCCAGCGGATACCCGAACGGTACACGATCATCAGCGCGCCGTAGCCGGTCACCACGAGGATCGGGAAGGTGTTCATGTAGCCGATCATGTGGCCCATGACCAGAAACCATTCCGGGAAGGCAAAATCCATCAGCAGATGGTGCGGGAAGATGAACAGGACCATCAATGTCGAGGCCGTCCACGAAGCCAGAAAGGCCCTGTTCGATTTCCATGGGCGCTGCGTATAGCGCGGCAGGATTTCATAGACAGCGATGACCGCCATGTAGATAGTGGCGTTGATGAAAACATGGCCGAAGAAATAAATCATGCCCTTGGCCAGCAGCGGATCGATGTTGAAGCTGGGCACATAGAGATTTACCAGCATCATGGACAGAATACTGGCGCCCGCAACCAGGCCGGCGACATTGACAATTGTCACCATCGTGCTGGCCACCACTGTCGGTGGCGGCGCGTTGCCGTCGTCGCGACCAAAGAGCTGTGGCCAGCCGAGCGAGCGGGCAAAACTACCATAGCGAACGATGAGGGCGCGGGCGATGTCCAGATGCAGCAGGAGAAAACCGACGCCAATCACCAGCAGGCCGCCCATGAACAGCGCGGCCGCCCCCTGGCTCCACATGCCCATAGACTGGGCTGGCAACGGATACAGGAAGGTCCATGCACCGTGAAAATGGCCGAGTAGGACACCTGCCAGAATCATGGCGACGCCGAGAAGAAACAACAGCAGATTCGCCAGAAAGACTCCCTGGGATAATGCAACGTATTGACGCAGAAAATGCCACATGATGGCGGCCCCGGTGACGGCGGCGATGCCGACCATGCCGGCGCCGTGAAGCGTCATGAGTTCATAGAACCAGTTTGCGCCCATTGCGATGAACTGCGCCTGTTCCATGCGCATAAGTAACCCGAAGGTCATCATCAGCAGCAAAACAACAGATACGGTGACCATGTAAGCCAGTACGACGGTCTTGGCGCCCTGATCGGGCACAGGGGTATAGGTGTGACTCGCCATGTTCTTCTCCTCCTTAAAGACTGCCGACTTTGATTTCTGCAATCATGTTGTGGTGGGCAATGCCGCAGTACTCAAGGCACAGGATTTTGTACGTGCCCGCCTTGTTGAAGGTATGGCGGATTACGTTGGTATAGCCGGGCATGGCCTGGGCCTGCGCGACAATGTGCATGGTGCCGTCGTAGATACCGAAACCGTGATTGACATCCGCACTGGTGATACGGAATTCCACCGGCTGGCCGACCTCAATATGATCACGGCTCAATTCCCAGTGCCACTGATAGCCCTTCGCTTCGACAATCTGTGCGGCACTCGCGTCGCTCCGGTCGTGCTCCGCACCGTAGGGCAGATCCTTCAGCGTGTAGAACATCGCCGATCCAAAAACCACGGCCAACCCCCAGAACAACCAGCTGCGAATGCGGTAGGCACGCTTCTGCAATGGCGTGTAGTCGTCCTGGCGCGCATTCGAATTGATCGCGACGAAGGCGAAGGCGAGCACCACCAGGCTCATCAATATGAGCGAAAGTTGCCAGGCAATTTGTTGTTGTGACATAAACCTCTCCTTTGAAATCAGCCCCAATAGTCGCGATATTACATCACGCCGTGATAAAACCATAATATGGTGGTGTTGGCCTGTGATATGGTTGGTCGAAATTAATGACGATGGATAACGAGCAGCATGAAAAATCCGGATCTGACCAAACAGGAATTCGAAACCCTCTCCGAGTTTCGCTATCGGCTGCGGCGCTTCCTGCGCTTCAGCGAACAGGTCACGCGCAAGCATGGCATCACACCACTGCAGTACCTGCTGCTGCTGCACGTCAAGGGTTTCCCCGGGCGTGAATGGGCGCGGATCGGTGAACTCGCCGAGCGCTTGCAAGCCCAGCACCACGGCGTCGTCGCGCTGGTGTCGCGCTGTGAAAAACTCGGCTGGGTGGCACGCCGGCAAAACCAGACGGACCGACGCGAGGTGGAAGTCCATCTCACCGCCAAGGGCGAAAATATGGTGACACGCATAGCGCTGCTGCACCGCAACGAGCGCTTCAATCTGCAAGACGGTTCGCTGCTACCGTAGCTTCAGGACCTGCTGGATATCTGAGATGGGCGCATCGGATCCACTGGAAATGAGACGCGAACAGGTGGTGTGATGGGCATTGGCCGCCACCTTCGCTTTCATGCTGGTGCTGGCGGCAAACCTGTTCACCGGCGCGGTGCGTTCGATTCGCGCCTGAACCGGACGAAAATTTAATCAGGTTCATGACGTATGAAAGACTTGCCCGACGTTTACTTGAATAGATGCCCGTCCGAGCGCTTGCTACGAGCTGCAGGAAAGCATGGATGCGCCGGCCTTGTTTCGCGCCCACTCCGGGCGCATGGCAACAAGATCGGCAGGACAATCCGCTGAGTATGGCTGGCGCGCGGCATCCAGCAAACGCTGCAATGGCCGCAAATCATCCGCCTGTTCGGCGGCCTCGATAGCCTGTTGCGCAAGATAATTGCGCAGTACGAAACGGGGATTGACCCGGTTCATGCGCCCTGCCCTCTGCCCGGCATCCCCCTGCTCTTCCCGCGCACGCATCGCATAACGGTTGAGCCACGCAGCAAAAAATTTCCTGTGAGTGTCGAATAGTTCGGGCTGATAGGAACCCGATGCGAGGCTCTCCACCTGCGGATTCAGCAAATCCACATCGGCCAGACTGCGGAACATCCAGGTCATATCCATCTCGCATTGCTGCATGAGTTCAAATGCCTCGGAGACCAACGCACCATCCTCCTCCTTCCAGCGCAGCAAACCGAATTTCGCCGCCAGCATGTCCTGCATAGATTGTTGCAGGGTGGCATCGAAATGCGCCATGCCCTCTTCCAGCACGCTGTGGGCGGGTGCCAGCGACGCCAGCGCGTCCGCCAGCCGTTCCAGATTCCAGCGCGCAACATTGGGCTGCTCGCCATAACAATAGCGGCGTGTTTCCGCGTCGGTGGTGTTGGGTGTCCAGCCCGGATCGAAATTATCGATCCATCCATACGGGCCGTAATCAATGGTCAATCCGAGAATGGACATGTTGTCGGTGTTCATCACTCCGTGCACGAATCCGACGCGCATCCACTCGACCATCAGTTTCGCTGTGCGCTCACACACTTCGCGAAACCAGGCGGCAAAGCGTTCATCGCCGTTTCCGGCAAGATGAGAAAAATCGCGCCGGATGGTGAACTCCACCAGGCGGCGCAGCAATTCCGCTTCGCCCTGGGCGGCCAGGATTTCAAAATGGCCAAAACGGATGAAGGAAGGTGCGACACGACACACAACTGCGCCCGGTTCGTTGCGCGGATTGCCGTCATAGAACATGTCACGCTGCACCGCTTCTCCGGTGGCGATCAGGCTCAGTGCGCGCGTGGTCGGAATGCCGAGATGAAACATTGCCTCGCTGCACAAAAACTCGCGCATGGAAGAGCGCAGCACGGCACGCCCATCGGCACGGCGCGAATAGGGAGTGATGCCCGCCCCTTTCAGTTGCAGCTCCCAGCGTTCGCCGCGCGCGTTGACAACTTCGCCGAGTCCGATAGCGCGGCCATCTCCCAATTGCCCCGCCCAACTGCCGAACTGGTGGCCGCCGTAGCGTGTGGCATAAGGCTCCATGCCGGGAAGCAGCCGGTTTCCGCAAAACGCCAGGGCGAACTCGGGTGATGCGACGTCGGATGCATCGAGATCCAGCAGGTGCGCCACTTCCGGCGCATAGGCCAGCAGGCGTGGGTTGCTCACGGGAGCGGGATGAATGCTTGCCCAACAGACACCATGCGTATGCCGCGAGTGGGCGGCGCCGCTTGTGTCACCGGGCAAGTCACGTATGAAGGCATTATCGAAACGCAATGTTTGCAGGCCGCTCATGGTTTTATCCCCCAGCAAGTCCGGTATCAGAACACCGGATGGAAGACATTCAGGCGGTGCAATCGTTCGGTGTATCTTCCATGCGCATCATCCGGATCGCGCCGTTGCCACACCAAGCTCTGCCCTGGCCGAAGCAATAACGCGAATCGCGGAACGCATCAGCAGCCACACCAGACCCAGCGCGACCACAATATCGGGCCAGCCCGAGCCGGTGAACCAGACCGCACCCGCCGCGACAAAAACAGAGAGATTCGCTGCAATATCGTTCCGCGAGCACTCCCACACCGAACTCATATTCACATCTTCGTGGCGATGCCGCCACAGCAGAAACAGACAGAGAGAGTTTGCGACAAGACCAACAAGACTGAATGTGCCCATCAGCTCGAAGACGGGGACACTTGGCACAAACAACTTGTAAATAATCTGGGCAGCCACGACCACGGCTGCCAGAAAAATGAGCCCGCCCTTGAACAGCGCGACCTTGGCCTTGACGGCAGCGCCCCGCGAAACCGCGTAAAGGCTGAGGCCATAGGTCAATGCGTCGCCAAGGTTATCAAGGCTGTCAGCCAGTAGAGCTGTTGACTTGCCGTAGAACGCAGCAGCAGCGATGACAAAGAACATCACGGCGTTGATGCCGAGGACGCTTTGCAATGTTCCGCGCTGCCGCTCGCGCAGCCGATCCAGAGAACAACCGTCATCACAGCAGCCGCTCATGGCAAAACCCCCATCAAGACAACCCGACAGCCGGGCAAACAGTGTACCCCCGGCCCTACCCCCACATCGCACCAGACCCGCTCTTTCGACCTCAAGTCAGGCGCGATCATTTGAAGGCTATTGTAGACTAGTCGTGTCCGGTTAATTTACGAATTCAAGGGCCGGGGTTTTTATTTCAGCGATGCGGAGGAGGGTATGGGAATAATCGAGCCTTGCCCCTTTAATAACCCCGCGTTTTGCCAAAATTGATTATTATTACCATATAGGTATAATCTCCCGCATGAGCCAAACGCCTGTCAAGCCGCTGGAGTGGGTTGCTTCTTCCAAGAAGGATTTGCTGTCCATGCCGACCGATGTCGTAGACACCTTTGGATACGCGCTGCACTTGGCACAAAACGGCGGAAAACATGCTCAGGCAAAGCCGCTTAAGGGCTTCGGTTCGGCGGGTGTGCTTGAAGTGGTCGAGGATGATGACGGCAATACCTACCGGGCGGTGTATACCGTGCGATTCAGCAATGCGATCTATGTTCTGCATTGCTTCCAGAAAAAATCACACAAAGGCATCGCAACACCGAAGCAAGACCTGGACTTGATTCGCGACAGATTAAAGCTGGCGCAACAACATTCTGAAGGAGCAAACAAATGAGCAACATCACACGCGGCAGCACCAACGTATATGCAGACTTTGGCTTGGACAATGCAGAGGAAATGCTGGTCAAGGCACAACTGGCCACCAAGATCGGCGACATCATCAAACGGCGCAAGCTGACCCAAGTGCAAGCTTCCGAATTGCTGGGCATCTCCCAGCCAAAATTATCCGGCATGCTGCGCGGTCAATTTCGAGGCATCTCAGAATTGAAAATGCTGGAATGCCTGACTCGTCTGGGGCGCGATATTCAGATCGTGGTTAAAGCAACATCGCGTTCGCGCACCGAGGGGCATGTGTCGGTGATATTTGCATAAGGTGTGTCGAGCTAAAGGGGGCAGCACCACAATATATTTGCGAACAGGCTGCGCTAAAACAAAGCCGAAGCTGACCTATTTAGCTCTTGAGCCTGGCCCCTTTATTCTTCTCTCGTAGCAATTCGAACCTGGCACCTTTGATCCCATACATTACTTCCAATTCCCTTGATATATCTAAGAAAATCAGCTATTTTCATTCCAAATTGAAACGACAACAAAAACGAGGCGAATAATATGGAACCAAACTCCCCTAACGATCCCAACGTTCTAACAGAAATCATTACTTCTCTGAACAAACTGAGTAAAGAAGATCAAAAGCGAACTTTACAGGCTGTCGCCACTTTTCTGAATCTTCCTCTACAAGAGAGTCATGGTACGCATGTGGCACCAACTCACTCCTCAGCAGCGGTTAGCCATTCTACCAACCGAACTACCTTTTCTGAAGATAGAACCATTTCACCAAAAGATTTTATGCGTGAGAAAGCACCTCTAACTGATGTGGAAAGAGCTACGTGTCTTGCATACTATCTAACGCATTATCGAGACACGCCTCATTTTAAGACTTTGGACATAAGCACGCTAAATACTGAAGCAGCTCAGCCAAAATTTTCTAACGCGTCTATAGCCGTCGATAATGCTTCGAAAGCCGGTTTGCTTGTTCAAGCAGTAAAGGGTAGTAAACAAATTAGTTCAGCTGGCGAGCTTTATGTACAACACCTACCCGATCGTGAAGCGGCTAAGTCGGGCATTCAGGGAATACGTCCAAAGAGAAAGCCGCGTAAAACTGCGAGTAAGAACTTGAAGAACACTAAGAAAGAATAATGGTGAGTCAAGTTCATCCAGGCGCACGCCACTCATCTCATAGACTGGCTCTGTACAACCACAAAGGCGGTGTAGGGAAAACCACGCTAACTGTTAATATTGCTTCGGCACTCGCAAAGGCGGGCAAGCGCGTTCTACTAGTTGATGCCGATCCACAATGCAATCTCACTTCGTATCTTGTTGAGCCTGAAGTTATAGACAGCTGGCTCGATAATTCTGATACGGAGGCGGGCAACACGATTTGGTCAGCAATCAAACCTGTTGCGGAAGCAACGGGCAAAGTAAAAGAAGTTAAACCCTTTGAACGTCTAAAAAACATTTTCCTATTACCTGGCGACATTCAACTCTCCGAATTCGAGACTGACTTGCCGCAGATATGGACTGATTGCCTGCAGAGAAAAGTGCGCGGCTATCGCGGATCCACCGCAATAAGTGACGCCGTAAATCTCATCGCAAAGAGAATAAAAGCGGACTTTGTTTTTTACGATATCGGGCCAAACATTGGCCCCTTAAATCGCGTGATTTTGCTTGATTGTGACTTTTTTATTGTCCCTGCAGCCTGCGACCTTTTCTCAACTCGTGCGCTGAGTACTCTTGGGCATTCTCTTGCAGCATGGATCACTGACTGGCAGATAATTTCCCAGCTTGCGCCAGACGATACGGTACTTCTCCCAGGCAAGCCTAAATTCATGGGCTACATACTACAAAAATTCCGTATGTATGGAGGGACGATTTCCGGAAGCTTTGCACCATATGTTGCAAAATTGGAGAGGGCTGCCAATAGCGACATTGCAGCAGTTCTTCGCCAAATTGACAAAAACCTTGCAAGCTCATCTGTAAGCCATAACAAACTTGGACAGGTAAAGGATTTCGGTAGTCTAGCACCAGAAGCACAACTTCAAGGTCGGCCATTTGCAATGGTGAAAGGTGGCTCCCCGGAACAAAAACAACAGGCAGAAGCCGAATTCGACCGCATCGCAAAACACATTATCCAGCGCGTTGAGCATACCTCTTCGGACTCATGAAGCAACCTACACTTACCGCAATTCAATTGAAACTGATTGACGGCATGGTTCAACACTATGTTGATAACCAGAAATACTTCATTGGTCTGCTAAACACTTTAAAGGGCTATGTTGAAACATCGGATAAGTTGACTGAGCTTGCCCATTCTGTGAAATGGCGTGTCAAAGATCCTGAGCATCTACGAGCGAAGTTAATAAAAAAAGGACTTGCAGCAAAGAGCAAAGGTGAAGGTTTTATTTACACAAAAGAAAATCTCTTTCAAAAAATTAATGACCTAGCTGGTTTTAGAATTCTTCACCTCCATACAAAACAAATTGAAGCAATCAATGTCGAACTACTGAATATTTTTGATGAACAGAAGTGGTTGAAACTTGAGGGGCCTTGCGCACGTACATGGGATGACGAGTCGCGTAAATATTTCACCAAAATTGGAATTGAAACTACAGATTCGGAAACAATGTATACCAGTGTCCACTATGTAGTACAGCCTAATACAAAATCTGTACTAACTTGCGAGATTCAAGTGCGCACTCTCATGGAGGAGGTATGGGGCGAAGTTGACCATAAAATTAACTATCCTGAAAAAGCGGAAAGCCTATCGTGCAGGGAGCAAATTAAAGTTCTAGCACGTGTTACTTCAAGCTGCAGTCGGCTCGTAGATTCAATTTTTTTGGCACATGAAGAAAACACGAGCGCAAAAATAAAATCTAAAGGAAGTATCAAAAAGAAACTGACGCCCCTTAAATAGTTAAAGGGGCAGGCTGAGCTCCGAGTTTTTTCTCAAGCCGCCTTGAGCATGAAATCCACATGGATGGCGTCATAGGGAAAGACGATCATTCCGTCGTCGGTCTTGGCCAATATGCCTGCATTGAGCAGCGCGGTGGCGTCGCCATGAACGGCTTTGACATCGCGTTCAACGCGTCGCGCCGCTTCGCGGATGGACATGGCGCCTGCGCCGGTCATTGCGTTCAACAGCTCCCAGCGTTTGCCGGACAGCATTTTGAACAGTAGTTCGGGCGATTCGAAGCTGATGCGCGGTGCGGAAGCTTTACCACTCTTCCAAGTCTGCGTGAAATCACCCAATGTGTCGGCCAATGGCCGGACGTCAATCGTTACTGTTTTCATTTCGCCACCTCTTTACATCTTCGAAAAAATCTGCGGCCAGCTTATCAGCAAACATGTACCGGAGCCGATTTGTTTTGCACTTTCCAACCCCTTCGAACAGCCCATCAAGTACGCGTTGCCAAAACTTACCCCTCCCTGGTAGCAGAGGAAATCAGTAAATTGGCCTATGGAAATACTGAATAAGTCCGTTCGCCCTGAGCCTGTCGAAGGGCGGGCTTCGCAACTCATTGATCGTACGCCATCCTCCGCTTATGGTTCGACAAGCTCACCACGAACGGAGGACTTGTTCAGTGCTTCCCTAGATACTTTTCGTGAGGGTGCCGAACCGCCCTACGCCTGCCACACCCCGAACCCCGCTTCGCGCAAACTGATGCCCAGCTCGACTTCCTGCTCGCAGGCATCGTCGTAGGTCATGGGGTTGTAGGCTTCGTAGAGGTCGGGCCAGAGACGCAGGCCGTATTCTTTGACGTAGCGGTTGGATTGGATACCGGCTTTGTGTTTGTCGAAACGGATGTCGGGATCGACACCGGTCATTCCGACGTAGACGCAGGGTTTGCCGGGAATGTAGTCCGGGTTGCGCTTTTTGAATTTGGATTCGTACAGGACGTCCGGGGACAATTCGACGACATAGACGCTGTAGTGTTTCTTGCCGCGCGCCATGTCTGCCCCGCCCGGTTTACGCCGACTGCTGAGTTGGGGCGTAGTGCTGGTTCAGATAGGTGATGATCTTGCCGGACTCATACATCCACTGCACATTGCCTTCGGCATCGGTGATGCGCAGACACGGTACCTGTACCGCCCCGCCGCCTTGCTGCAATTCTGCGCGATTCTGCTGGTCATGCTGCGCATCGCGCTGTTCGATTTTCAGCGACAAACGGGCGATCTCTTTGCGCGCTTTGATGCAGAACGGGCAGGTCTTGTATTGATACAGCACCATGTTGCGTGTCTGTGCGTCGATGCGTTGTTGTTCCTCTGCCGTGCGCACAATACCTTTGGGCGTGGAGATGATCTCCCACAGCAACATGAAAGGAATGAGGATGATGCGCAGGGTGCGGAAGAAGAGTCTGATTACTATTTTCATTTTATTTCCTGTATTAATTCAACAGAGATATTTTATTCGTCATTCCGGGCTTGGCCCGGAATCCAGCTTCATCAAATAACGGCGCGCCATGCACGCCATCAGATTCCCGCGTTCGCGGAAATGACGGGGCATTCAGTTGGGAAAAATCCCCCTCTCCCCTACCCCTCTCCCGCAAGCGGGAGAGGGGATAGACAGAGTTATTTCTCGAACTTCATCACCCCGCCCTTGCAGTCTACCTTGATCGTATCTTTCGCCGTGAACTTGCCTTCGAGGATAGCCTTGGCCAGCGGGTTTTCCAGTTGTGCCTGGATCGCGCGCTTGAGCGGCCTTGCGCCGTACACCGGATCGAATCCGGCGGCGGCGATCTCGGCCAGTGCGGCATCGCTGACTTCCAGCTTCATCTCCATCGCGGCCAGGCGTTTTTCCAGATACTGCAACTGGATGTGGGCGATGGATTTGATGTTCTTCTCGTCCAGCGCGTGGAACACCACGACCTCGTCGATACGGTTGATGAACTCGGGACGGAAATGGGTCTTCACCTCGCCCATCACCGCGAGCTTGATGACCTGGTAGTCGTCGCCTTCCATCTGCTGGATCATCTGGCTGCCCAGATTTGAAGTCATCACGATCACCGTGTTTTTGAAGTCCACGGTGCGCCCCTGCCCGTCGGTCATGCGGCCATCATCCAGTACTTGCAGCAGCACGTTGAACACATCCGGGTGCGCCTTCTCCACTTCATCCAGCAGGATGACGCTATAGGGTTTGCGGCGCACCGCCTCGGTCAAGCCGCCGCCTTCCTCGTAGCCAACATAACCGGGCGGCGCACCGATCAGGCGCGCGACGGAATGTTTCTCCATGTACTCGCTCATGTCGATGCGGATCAAATGGTCTTCGGAATCGAACATGAATCCGGCCAGCGCCTTGCACAGCTCGGTCTTGCCCACGCCGGTCGGGCCGAGAAACAGGAACGAGCCATACGGACGGTTGGGATCGCCCAACCCGGAACGCGAACGGCGGATGGCGTCAGACACCAATCGCACCGCTTCATCCTGCCCCACCACGCGCTCATGCAGCTTATCTTCCATCTTGAGCAGCTTGTCGCGCTCGCCCGTCATCATCTTCGATACCGGAATACCGGTGGCGCGGCTCACCACTTCGGCGATCTCTTCCGCGCCCACCTGGGTACGCAGCAGCTTGTTCTTCTTGCCGTTGCCTTCAGCCTCGCGCTGTGCGGCTTCTTTGAGCTTGGCTTCGAGCTGCGGCAGTTTGCCGTATTGCAGCTCGGCGACCTGCTCCAGCTTGCCCGCGCGTTGCAGCGTGACCATCTCGGCACGAACCTTTTCGACCTCCTCCTTGAGGTTGGCGGTGCCTTCGGCCGCGCCCTTTTCCGACTTCCAAATCTCTTCGAGGTCGGCGTATTCGCGCTCCAGCTTTTTAATCTCGTCTTCGATCAACTGCATGTGTTTTTTCGACGCTTCATCCTTTTCCTTCTTTACCGCTTCGCGCTCGATCTTGAGCTGGATCAGGCGGCGCTCGAGTTTGTCCATCACCTCGGGCTTGGAGTCGATCTCCATTCTGACACGCGCGGCGGCCTCGTCGATCAGGTCGATGGCCTTGTCCGGCAGGAAGCGGTCGGTGATGTAGCGATGCGACAATTCCGCTGCGGCGATGATGGCCGGGTCGGTGATATCCACGCCGTGGTGCAGCTCGTAGCGCTCGCGCAGGCCGCGCAGGATCGCGATGGTAGATTCCACGCTCGGCTCATCGACCAGCACTTTCTGGAAGCGGCGCTCCAGCGCGGCATCTTTCTCGACGTATTTGCGGTATTCGTCCAGCGTGGTGGCGCCGACGCAGTGCAGCTCGCCGCGCGCCAGCGCCGGCTTGAGCATGTTGCCCGCATCCATCGAGCCCTCGGCCTTGCCCGCGCCCACCATGGTGTGCAGCTCGTCGATGAACACGATGGTCTGGCCTTCGTCCTGCGCCAGTTCCTTGAGCACGGCTTTCAGGCGCTCTTCGAATTCGCCGCGATACTTGGCACCGGCGATCAACATTGCCATGTCCAGGCTCAACACCTTTTTGTTTTTTAGTGACTCCGGCACTTCACCGTTGACAATGCGCTGCGCCAGGCCTTCGACGATGGCGGTCTTGCCCACGCCGGGTTCGCCGATCAATACCGGATTATTCTTGGTGCGGCGTTGCAACACCTGAATGGCGCGGCGGATCTCGTCGTCGCGGCCGATCACCGGATCGAGCTTGCCTTGTCTAGCACGTTCGGTGAGGTCGATGGTGTATTTCTTCAACGCTTCGCGTTGGCCTTCGGCTTCCTGCGAGCCGACTGATTCACCGCCACGCACCGCATTGATGGCCTGCTCGAGCGGTGCCTTTGCTACACCATGCTGTTTGAGCAGGCGTCCGGTCTCGCCCTTGTCTTCGCTTGCCGCAAGCAGGAACATCTCCGAGGCAATGAACTGGTCGCCGCGCTTCTGTGCGGCCTTGTCGGTAAGGTTAAGCAGATTGGTCAGGTCGCGCCCCACCTGCACTTCGCCGCCGTGGCCCTCCACCTTGGGCAGGCGTTCCACGGCCTGCTGCACGGCAGGTTTCAATGCGCCGACATTGCCCCCGGCGCGCGCCAGCAGCGACCCCGCACCGCTGTCGGCATCGTTAAGCAAGGCCAGCAGCAGGTGGAGCGGCTCGATGAACTGATTATCGCTGCCGACCGCCAGACTCTGGGCATCGGTCAACGCTTGTTGCAGCTTGGTGGTGAACTTGTCGAAACGCATGATGGCTCCTTGAAGTTAATATTGAATTGTCCGTTTAAGTGGAGCGAAAGCCGGGAATTTCAAGTCTGTCGCGCATCCCTTATACTGCATCCACACAGCACAGGATACTCCATGTCTCAATCCGCCCTCAACCACTGCATCCATGCCAACGTTCACGCCGCGCTCGAAGAAGATATCGGCGAGAAAGCCCCCACCTCAATCCTCCCCCGCGAGCAGGAGAGGAGACAAACGAGAAAGGCAATTTTCAATTCTGGGGACCTGACCGCGCAACTTATCCCCGAACACGCGCGCGCTTACGCCCGCGTCGTCACGCGGCAAGCGGCGGTACTATGCGGTTCGCCGTGGTTCGAGGAATGCTTTCTGAGCCTCGACCCGGATTGCCACATCAAGTGGCTGGCGCAGGAAGGTCAGCGCGTCGAACCGGGCCAGACGCTATGCGAAATACAAGGCAACGCCCGCGCGATGTTGAGCGCTGAACGCCCCGCACTAAATTTTCTGCAAACGTTCTCTGCCACCGCGACGCTGACGCAGCGCTATGTGGAGGCTGTGGCGGGAACACGGGCAAAAATCATGGATACACGCAAAACCCTGCCGGGTTTGCGCGTGGCGCAAAAATATGCGGTGCGTGTTGGCGGCGGACATAACCAGCGCACCGGACTCTCCGATGGTGTGCTGATCAAGGAAAACCACATTTCTGCTGCGGGTAGTATTCACGCGGTACTGGAACAGGCATTCCGCATCACCCCGCCGGGGACACCCATCCAGATTGAGGTAGAGAACATGGTGCAGTTCGAGGAATCGCTTAACGCCGGTGCGCGGCTGATCCTGCTCGACAACTTTCCCCTGGCTGACATGCGCATCGCAGTAGCCCATGCAATAGGACGTGCCGAGCTGGAGGCTTCCGGTGGCGTCACTCTGGAAAATGTATGTCTCATCGCCGAGACCGGGGTGGATCGCATCTCCGTTGGTGCGCTGACCAAAGACGTACAGGCGGTGGATCTGTCGATGCGCTTCGCGCTTCAGCCATCCTGACCAAGCCGAAACTCATTCCAGCCAGATAAACGTACCCATACGCCCGGTTACACCATCGCGACGATAAGAAAAAAACCGCTCGCACTCACGGTAAGTGCAGTAGTCACCCCCATAGATGTCCGTAATACCCAGCGCGTTGAGGCGCAATCTTGCCAATGCATAAATATCGGCCAGCCATTTGCCGCGTTGCCCGGCAATGAATGCCGCCTCAGCTTGTGGTTGATTGGCAATGAAGGCGGTGCGTACCTCTTCTCCAACCTCAAAGGCATCCTGACTGATCGCGGGGCCCAGCCAGGCCATGAGGCGTTGCGGCGGCACCGCCATCGCCAATACGGTGGCCTCAATCACGCCATCGCACAGGCCACGCCACCCGGCGTGAATCGCGCCGACCACCGTACCCTGTTGGTCGCACAATAATACCGGCAGGCAATCGGCGGTCATCACCACGCAAACCGCCGCATGATGGCGCGCGATGCAGGCATCGGCTTGCGGCTGACAGCCCGCCTTGTCAGCGTTGATGACACGGGTGCCGTGCGTTTGCTCCAGCCACACCGGCTCGCTCGGCAATAGTGTGTTGAGCAACACGCGGTTGCGCGCTACCGTCAGCGGGTTATCACCGACATGACTGCCGAGATTCAGACTGTCGTAAGGCGCAGTGCTCACCCCGCCGTGCCGCGTAGTCTGTAATGCCCTGACGTTGGGCGGCGCCGGCCAGCTTGGAATAATCAAATGCTCAGTCTGGATCATTGTTCACCTCGCGTAGTTGCCGCAGCAGTTGCCCCATATCCTCCGGCACAGGTGCATGCCATTCCATCATTCCGCCGGAGACCGGATGTTCCAATGCCAGGTGCGTAGCGTGCAGCGCCTGGCGCGGAAATTCATGCAGCAGCGCGCGCAGCCGCGGTACACATTTTTGCGCGCCTTTGAGGTAGGTGCTGTCGCCGACCAGCGGATGGCCAATATATGCCAGATGCACGCGAATCTGGTGGGTGCGTCCGGTTTCCAGGCGGCAGCGCAGCAAAGTGCAACTCGGAAATTTTTCCTCAGGCTGATAATGCGTAACGGCAGGCTTGCCATTTTCCACCACCGCCATTTTGACACGCTGTGCGGGATGGCGGCCTATCGGCGCATCTACTTTGCCGCCATGCCGCAACTCGCCCCACACCAGTGCCAGGTATTCGCGTTTCACGCTGCGCGACTGGAGTTGCCGTACCAGCGCAGTTTGCGCGGCCAGGGTTTTGGCGACGACCAGCAGGCCGCTGGTATCCTTGTCAATGCGATGCACGATGCCGGCGCGCGGCACCTCGGCGAGTTGCGGTGCATGGTGCAACAGCGCGTTCAGCAGCGTGCCTTGCCAGTTCCCGCTGCCGGGATGCACCACCAGTCCGGCCGGCTTATTGATTACCAGCAACGCCTCATCCTCGTACACAATATTAAGCGCGATGTCCTCGGCCAGATACGGCTGTTCGGCAGGGTGCGTCTGCGGCAACACGATGATGGTTTCACCACCCCATACTTTCTGTTTTGCGACAGCAACTGCACCGTTCAGGCTGGCTTGCTCCGCCGCAATCCATGCCTGCAAGCGGCTGCGCGAGTATTCCGGCAGCAATTTCGCCAGTACCTGGTCGAAACGCATGCCCGCGCAATCATCGGGCACCATAAAGGTCTGCGAGTACGGGGGAGTTGCGTCGGCGCCAGCTCCGCACACAACTTGTTGCGTATAACCAGCCACTTGGTTGCCGTCTTTTGGCAACTTGGTGGAATGGTTAGTTGCGTTACCAGTGGATTGCCTGCCTTTGGTATAATGACCGCGCAAATTTTTTTCGGATTCAACCATGCGCCATAGTTTAGCTGTATTCCTGCTGCTTACGTTAACTGCTTGCAGTATCTTTGATCCGCTGCCGGATGGCTCCGCGCCGGTTAAGCAAATGCCTGTCGAGGAAATCTACAGCCAGGCCAAAGAAGAATTAAATGATGAAAACTTCAGTGCCGCCATCAAATTGTATGAAACGTTGCAATCGCGCTATCCCTACGGCCGCTACGCGCAGCAGGCACTGCTGGAAATGGCCTACGCCCATTATCGTGAGGGCGAGGCAGAGCCGGCGATCTCTGCCGCCGAACGTTTCATCAAGCAATACCCCAATCATCCGCATGTGGACTACGCCTACTACGTGAAAGGACTGGCCAATTTCAATGGTGAAATCAGCATGCTCGGATCACTGGGCGGGCAGGACCCCACCGAGCGCGACCCGAAAGCAGCACAGGATTCGTTTGCCGCCTTCAAGGATCTGGTGACGCGCTTCCCCGACAGCAAATATACGCCTGACTCCAGACTGCGCATGCAGTATCTGGTCAACGCGCTGGCGCAATATGAGTTGCATGTCGCCCGCTATTACTTGCGTCGTGAAGCGTATATTGCTGCAGTCAACCGCGCGCAGGGCATTTTGACGCAATATCCGAACAGCCCCTCGACACGGGAAGCGCTGGAAATTATGGCGCAAGCCTATGATGCGATGGGTATGAACGATTTGCGCGACGATGCGCAACGCGTGTTGGCAAAAAACACCAATACGCTTGCCGGTAATGCAACCACCGGCGGCAACAGTCCTGCCGGAAAATCCTGGTGGCAATTCTGGAAATAAACTTCTGCCCATCCTGCGGTGGCGCGGTTGAACTGCGCCGCCCGGATGACGATTATCGCCCGCGTCACATTTGCACCGCCTGCTCCACCATTCATTATCAGAACCCCAAGATGGTGATCGCCTCGATACCGGAATGGGAAGACAAAATTCTGCTGTGCCGTCGCGCTATCGAGCCGCGCCACGGGTTGTGGACATTGCCCGGTGGTTTTATGGAAAACGGCGAAACCGCAACCGAGGCGGCAATTCGTGAAACGCTGGAAGAGGCCAACGCGCGCATCGCGATTGGCGACCTGTATTCGATGTACAGCCTGCCTTATATCGACCAGGTGCATCTGCTGTTTCGCGCCAGACTGCTTGATCAGGATTTTTCCCCCGGAGCCGAGAGCCTCGAAGTCAAACTATTTGCCGAGCACGAAATCCCGTGGGATGAAATCGCTTTCCGACCGGTTAAATATAGCCTGGAGCATTTTTTTGAGGATCGCCGCAAAGGATGCTTTGGCTTCCATATGGGTGAACTGGTTACACCCCCGCAAAAAAGTGCACACACAGTACTTCACAGTACGAGCATTTTTAGTTAGGATGCAACCTGAAACTTGGCAACATATCCCCAAAATCCAGTCGTGTATTGCACTCCCAATCAATTTTTTTAAAAGTGAGATCCTGACCATGAGCGAACATATACAATACGTTTCAGATGCTACTTTTGACGCCGAAGTACTACAGTCGCCCTTGCCGGTGCTGGTGGATTACTGGGCCGAGTGGTGTGGCCCGTGCCGGATGATTGCACCCATTCTGGACGAAATCGCCAAGGAATATGCCGGACGCCTGAATGTTGCCAAGCTGAATGTGGATGAAAACCAGCAAACCCCGCAAAAGTTCGGCATCCGCGGCATCCCGACCCTGATGTTGTTCAAAAACGGCAATATCGAAGCCACCAAAGTTGGCGCACTATCCAAATCCCAATTAACCGCTTTTATTGACAGCCACATCTAAAGCGTTTACTGTCATACCCGCAACTCCTTCCCAACACCGTCATCCAGTAATTAAAAACACAAAACAAATACGTTCCAGGCCATGCGGGTGGTTATCTTCCACCCGGCCCAACCTCTTTCTTTCTGTTCCTCTCATATTCATTCTCGCATCGCTATGCATTTATCCGACATAAAAACCAAACACGTCACTGAACTCGTTGAAATGGCTGCGGCCAATCAAATCGAAAACGCCAACCGAATGCGCAAGCAGGATCTGATGTTCGCCCTGCTGAAAAGCCAGGCGAAGAAAGGTGAAAGTATTTTTGGCGATGGCACGCTGGAAATCCTGCCGGATGGCTTCGGTTTCCTGCGTTCACCTGACACTTCATACCTGGCAGGCCCGGACGATATTTACGTCAGCCCGAGCCAGATTCGCCGCTTCAACCTGCACACCGGCGACACAATCGATGGCGAGATACGCACTCCCAAAGATGGTGAGCGCTATGTTGCCCTGGTGAAAGTGGACAAGGTCAACGGCGAGCCGCCCGAAAATGCCAAGAACAAAATTTTGTTCGAAAACCTCACCCCGCTATTCCCGACCGAACCACTGATATTGGAGCGCGATATACGCGCCGAAGAAAACATCACCGGGCGCATCATTGATATCGTCGCGCCAATCGGCAAGGGGCAACGCGGCCTGCTGGTAGCCTCGCCAAAATCCGGCAAAACCGTGATGCTGCAACATATCGCGCATTCCATCTCGTCGAACAATCCCGATGCAATCCTGATTGTGCTGCTGATCGACGAGCGTCCCGAAGAAGTCACCGAGATGACCCGCACCGTACGCGGTGAAGTGGTTGCCTCCACATTCGATGAACCGGCCAGCCGCCATGTGCAGGTCGCGGAAATGGTGCTGGAAAAAGCCAAACGGCTGGTTGAACACAAAAAAGATGTCGTCATCCTGCTCGACTCCATTACCCGTCTGGCGCGCGCCTACAATACCGTGGTTCCCTCTTCCGGCAAAGTATTGACCGGCGGTGTGGATGCCAACGCACTGCACCGCCCCAAGCGATTCTTCGGTGCAGCACGCAACATCGAGGAAGGCGGCTCGCTGACCATCATCGCCACCGCGCTGGTGGATACCGGTTCGCGCATGGATGACGTGATTTACGAAGAATTCAAGGGTACCGGCAACATGGAAATCCATCTGGATCGCCGTATGGCCGAGAAGCGTATCTACCCGGCCATTAACGTGAACCGCTCCGGCACCCGCAAGGAAGAGTTGCTCATCAAACCTGATATTCTGCAAAGAATCTGGCTATTGCGCAAACTGCTCTACCCGATGGACGAAATGGAAGCGATGGAATTCCTGCTCGACAAAATCAAGGCAACCAAAAATAACGCGGAGTTCTTCGACTCCATGCGCCGTTAAACTCCATACGCCGTTAAAAATGGTTTTGACGATGCAGGATATTTATGTATAATTCGCGCCTTCGCAAAAACCGCAATTAATCGAGGTTGTTATGTACGCAGTCATTAAAACCGGAGGCAAGCAGTATCGTGTCTCATCCGGCGAAACCCTAAAAATCGAGCTCATTCCGGGCGACGTCGGTAGCGCCGTCGTGCTGGACAAGGTGCTGATGGTTGCCGATGGCGACAAACTGTCGATGGGCAAGCCGTTGCTGATCGGCGCTTCCGTGAATGCGACTATCGTGTCACACGGGCGCGGCGACAAGGTACGCATCTTCAAGATGCGCCGCCGTAAGCACTATCAAAAATCCCAAGGTCATCGTCAAAGTTACACCGAAATCCGTATTGACGGCATTTCCGCGTAATTTTCGTAAGGAGCAGATAACATGGCAACAAAAAAAGGCGGCGGCAGTACCAGTAACGGACGCGACTCACACTCGAAACGACTGGGCGTGAAGAGCTACGGCGGCGAACTGATCAATGCAGGCAGCATCATCGTGCGCCAGCGCGGCACTGAATTTCATCCCGGCGATAACGTCGGCATGGGCAAGGATCACACGCTGTTTGCCAAAATTACCGGAAAAGTGGTTTTTGCCATCAAGGGCGCGCAAAAACGCAGGACCGTTTCTATCGTAGCTGCTTAAGCGGCTTTATCTGGAATAATCCAAGCCCTATCGCAAGGTAGGGCTTTTTTATTTGTGGTACCGACAACATGAAATTCATCGACGAATCCAGGATTGAGGTCTTTGCCGGCAAGGGCGGCAACGGCGCGGCCAGTTTTCGCCGTGAAAAATACATCGAAAAAGGTGGCCCAGACGGCGGCGACGGCGGACGCGGTGGCAGCGTGCATGCGCTGGCAGACCGCAACATCAATACGCTGGTGGACTATCGGTTTACCCGCACCCATCGCGCCAAAAACGGCGAATCGGGACGCGGCTCAGATTGTTACGGCAAGGGTGCGGACGACATCGTGCTGCGCATGCCGGTCGGTACGGTCATCACCGACATCAATAGCGGCGAGGTCATTGCCGACCTTACCCATGACGGCGAAAAAGCCTTGCTGGTACAGGGCGGCAAAGGTGGCCTGGGCAATCTGCATTTCAAATCGAGCACCAACCGCGCGCCGCGCCAGTGCACGCCTGGCGAACCCGGCGAGGAACGTGAATTGCAGCTTGAGCTGAAGGTGCTGGCCGATGTCGGCCTGCTTGGCATGCCCAACGCGGGCAAATCCACCTTCATTCGCTCGGTGTCAGCCGCCAAACCCAAAGTGGCCGACTACCCTTTCACCACGCTGCACCCGAATCTGGGTGTGGTGCGTGTATCACATGAAAAGAGCTTCGTCATTGCCGACATTCCCGGCCTGATCGAAGGTGCGGCGGAAGGTGCCGGGCTGGGGCATCAATTCCTGCGCCACTTGACCCGTACCCGCCTGTTACTACATCTGGTAGATATTGCGCCGCTGTATGAGGGCACCGATCCGGCTGCCGAAGCGCATGCGATACTCAACGAACTGAAAAAATATGACCCGGCACTATATGAAAAACCGCGCTGGCTGGTGCTGAACAAACTGGATTTACTGGAAAATCGTGATGCAACAACCGCCGCATTTCTCAAAAAATTTACCGACTTTGACCGCCACTTCGCGATTTCCGCGATTAACGGCGAAGGCTGCAAGGAACTGACTTACGCGATTATGAAGCACTTGCAGGAAATGGCTGCCAATGAGCAGCAAGCTGCCACAGACAGCGCCCAGGAAACCGACTCCGGCACGATTTGAAGACATCATGAAAACTGTATTGGCTGAATGCAAACGCATCGTCATCAAAGTAGGCAGCAGCCTGGTGACCAACCAGGGTGCGGGGCTGGATCTTGACGCGCTGGGCAACTGGTCACGCCAGATCGCCACGCTTAATGCCGACGGCCATGAAGTGGTTTTGGTTTCCTCAGGCGCGATTGCCGAGGGCATGCAACGTCTTGGCTGGCGCACCCGGCCTGCTTCGATACATAACTTGCAGGCGGCGGCCGCAGTCGGGCAGATGGGGCTGGTGCAGGCCTATGAAAGCTGTTTCCGCCAGCACGGCTTGCAGGCTGCACAAATATTGCTGACTCATGCCGATTTAACCAATCGCGAACGTTACCTGAATGCGCGCAGCACGCTGACCACCCTGCTCTCCCTGCGCGTCATCCCCGTCGTCAACGAGAACGACACGGTAGTAACCGACGAGATCAAGTTTGGCGATAACGACACGTTGGGCGCGCTGGTCACTAACCTGATCGAGGCCGATGCGCTCATCATCCTCACCGACCAGAATGGGTTGTACACCGCCGATCCGCGCAAATACCCTGAAGCCACGCTGGTCAGCAAAGCACAGGCTGACGACACACAGCTGGAAAGCATGGCAGGTGGCGCGGGAAGCCAGATCGGGCGCGGCGGCATGCTCACCAAGATTCTCGCGGCAAAACGTGCGGCGCGTAGTGGCGCGCATACGGTTATCGCCTCAGGGCATGAGCGCGATGTGCTGTTGCGTCTGCTGCAGGGTGAGCCCATCGGTACTCTGCTTACCGCCCCTACTCTCATTTTGGCGGCGCGCAAACAATGGCTGGCCGGCCATTTGCAGGTTGCGGGAAAACTGGTGCTGGACAATGGTGCTATCAAGGCATTACGTGCCGGCGGAAACAGCTTGCTACCGATCGGCGTAAAGAGTGTATTCGGGGAATTTGAACGTGGTGCTGTGGTCGCCTGCATCGGTGAAGATGGCAGTGACATCGCGCGCGGCCTGACCAATTACAACGCCAGAGAAGCCCGGTTAATAGCGCGACACGCCAGCAGGGAAATCGAGACTTTGCTCGGGTACGGCGGTGACGAGGAAATTATCCATTGCGATAATCTGGTACTACTATGAGACAGCTCCCTGGTTTCAGCTTGCAAATTTCTTCGCAATGAATATCACATTTCCGCGACATGACGGGTCGTTTGCCGTTCAACCCGGCCTGCAGTGCCCCGGCTCTTCTTCCCTTTATTAACACCCTCTATCCACCTCTTGACACGGTTGGCATCTCCGATACGGGTCAGTTTCCCCCAGGAATCGAGTAGCACGATAATCATCTGACGCTGATCGATGGTCGCCTCCATCACCAGGCAGCGCCCCGCCTCACTGATGAAGCCGGTCTTGCTCACACCAATATCCCAGGAGGCATTCCTGACCAGCGGATTGGTGTTGACAAACCGCATCTCGCGCCCTTTCCAGTTATCCACAGAATGTGACGTGGCAGTCGTATATTGATGTATCAATGGATAGTCGCGCGCTGCCGAAACCATCTTGACCAGGTCATACGCGGTGGAAACGTTGTCGCTGTTTAACCCGGTAGGGTCTAGAAAATGCGTGTTCTGCATGCCGAGTTCGCGTGCCTTGGCATTCATTGCCGCAATTGCTGCGTCATACCCGCCCGGATAAGTGCGTGCCAAAGCAAATGCAGCGCGGTTTTCCGAAGCCATCAACGCCAGCTTAAGCAACTCACTGCGTGTCAGCGTCATGCCTATGCGCAGACGCGAATGCGTGCCTTTGAGCGTATCAATATCGGCCACGTCAATACTGATTTCTTCAGTCAGCGGCAACTGCGCATCCAGCACCACCATTGCGGTCATTAATTTGGTGATGGAGGCAATGGGAGCCTGCACATCGGAATTTTTGCTGTATAGCGGGCGCTGCGTCTGTTGATCATATATCACCGCAATCGCGGAACGCAGCTTGGGTTCAGAACCGGCTCTGGATACTGATCCGGACGTGGCTCGCTCCGGTTTCAACCGGGAATCATTTGCGTCCCGCTCTCCCGCATGGGCTGCCAGCATTGGTCCGGCCAATAAACAGATCAACAGTATTTTTTTCATGTCCTCCCCTCGCACCACTTATTGTCGCGCAGCATACCTGAATATCGATACAAATCAATAGGCCGGGCAGATTTGTTCCTCTTGCTTCTGAAGATTCCACATTTGTGCATAAAGCCGGTTCTGCAGCAGCAGTTCGCGGTGCGAACCGCGCTCAACAATACGCCCCCTGTCCATCACCAATATCTGATCAGCATCCACCACCGTAGACAGGCGGTGCGCGATGATCAGCGTGGTACGGTTTCGCGCAATTGTGCGCAACTCGGCCTGAATTGCCTTTTCCGATTTTGAGTCAAGCGCGGAAGTAGCCTCATCAAAAATTAATATGGCCGGATTTTTCAAAATAGCGCGCGCAATTGCCACACGCTGCTTCTCTCCACCGGACAGTTTCAACCCGCGCTCACCCACCGCCGTATCGTAGCCTTGCGGCAATGATTCGATAAAAGTGTGGATATGCGCGGCTTGTGCTGCGGCGATAATTTCTTCACGCAGCGCACCGGGGCGGCCGTAGGCAATGTTGTAATAGATCGTATCGTTAAACAACACGGTGTCCTGCGGCACGATACCGATCACCGCACGCAGGCTGCTCTGCGTCACCTCACGGATATCCTGATCGTTGATCAGGACACGCCCTTGCTGCACATCGTAAAAACGGAACAGCAGTCGCGACAGAGTGGATTTTCCTGCGCCACTCGCTCCCACCACGGCTACGGTATTCCCGGCCGGGATATCAAAACTTACATCAAATAAAATCTGCCGGTCTGACGCATAACCGAAATTGACCTGTTCGAATCGTACTTCGGCTTTGCCTGCCTGCAAGGTTCCGGCATCAGATTTATCAGCAATTTCACAATGCTCGTGCAACAGACTGAACATTTTTTCCATATCTGCCAGGGCATGGCGAATTTCGCGATACACAAAGCCGAGAAAATGCAGCGGCATATACAACTGAATCATGAACACGTTGACCAGCACCAGGTCACCCAGCGTCATCTTGCCCTGTACCACTTCGTCGGCAGCCAGCAACATCAGTGCGGTAATACCGATGGCGACGATAAAACTTTGCCCTGCATTCAAATAGGCCAGCGAGACGGTGTTGCGCACCGCCGCAACTTCCCAGTGCTGCATGTTATCGTCGTAGCGCCGCGCCTCATATTGCTCGTTGCCAAAATATTTCACCGTTTCGTAATTCAGCAGGCTGTCGATGGCACGGCTATTCGCCTTGGAATCCAGGTCGTTCATGGAACGGCGCACCACCATGCGCCACTCAGTGACAAACAGAGTGAAGGCGATGTAGATCAGCAGGGTAACAAAAGTGATAATGGCAAACCATGCGTTGTATTTGCTGAACAGGATTGCCGCCACCAGACCGATCTCCAGCAAGGTGGGCAGAATGTTGAACAACATAAAATTCAGCAGGAAACTGATACCACGCGTACCGCGTTCGATGTCGCGCGACACCCCACCGGTCTGCCGGTCGAGATGGAAGCGCAGGCTGAGACTGTGCAGGTGTTCGAACACCTGCAATGCCACGCGCCGGATCGCGCGTTGTGTCACCTTGGCGAATACCCCATCACGCAACTCGCCAAATAGTGTGCTGAACAGGCGCAACACCCCGTAGCCAACAACCAGAAACACCGGCACCACCAGCACCGCATGCGATACATCCAGCGCGTCAATAATCTCCTTAAGCAGCAGCGGAACAGATACGTTGGCGAGCTTGGAGAGAACCAGCAGGCTTAGCGCAATTACCACGCGCCACTTGAATTCCAAAAGGTAGGGCAACAGCGAACGGATGGTCAGCCAGTCGGCGTGCGTGTGATTATCCGAGGATTTATTCTGGGAAGGGCGCATATTCAGCAGATGAAATTCAGGTGGGGATTATAACCGTACACAACAGAAGCCTGTGCCATGCCACGAAAGGTAATGACAATGGCACAATCAAATAGTATTTTGAAAAGCCGCGAACTTTCGGCCTCTCCGGGTATAGCCGAAAAAGCTGTTTACTCAAGGAGTTTGCCTATGAGTCACCCCGGTGATGCCCCAGCATACCAATCAGCAGGCGCACCACGCCATAACTCAAGCGTGCAACCAGACGATTCAGAAAATTATGCGGCTCGCAATATTCGCTCCCGATACGCACCGCATCGTTGGTAATAGCAGCCTGCAAACTCGCGCGTAATTCTCCGGCAAACCCGGCATCCTGCACGGCAAGATTTGCTTCGCGCGCCAGCAGCAGACTGAAAGGGTCAAAATTGAAAGAGCCAACAGTCGCCCACTGACTGTCCACCACGGCAACCTTGGCATGCAGATAGCTGGCCTGGTATTCGTAAATCTCGATCCCTGCCGCCAGCAACCGGCAATAGAGTGCGTGCGTCGCATAGTGTTGCAAACGGTATTCAATTCTTCCCTGCAACAGCAGCACCACGCGGACACCGCGTCGTGCTGCCTGCACCAGCGCGTGACGAAAAGCAAAGCCGGGCAGAAAATAGGCATTGGCGATGATGATTTCCCGTTGCGCCTCCGTGATTGCCCCCAGATAGGCGTGCTTGATATCGCGCCGGTAGCGCAGGTTGTCGCGTTGTAAAAAAATGATACGCGGTGTGGCAGTGGATTTGGGCCGGCCGCGAACAAGTCGCTGGATTCTTTTGCCGCGCTTGCGAAAGTTAGCCCACGACACAGCACTCCACAGACGGCGCATGGCTATGTGAATTTCTCCGGCCACCAAGCCTTGCACACGCACCGCGTAATCCATCCTGGGTGTCGAAACAGCACTATATTCCGCTATATCGTCGACAATATTGATGCCGCCGACAAAAGCTACTCCACCATCCATTACTGCCAGTTTGCGATGCATGCGGCGCAGCCGGCTGCGGCGCAGCGTGAGCGGCGAAATTTTTCTCCGGAACCATTCCACCTGAACTCCGGCCGTGTGTAACTCTGCTACCCAGCTGTGCGGCAATCCTGCAGAACCAAATCCATCCAACAGCACACGCACCACCACCCCGCGTGCAGCGGCGCGTTGCAGCGCAGCGGCAACCATGCGCCCGGTTCCGTCTGCAGCGAAGATATAGGTTTCCAGATAAATGGAATGCTGGGCGGCATCGATGTCGGCGCACAGTTGCGGAAAAAATGCCGTGCCATTTTGCAGTAACGTGAGCTGATTACCGGCAACCTGGTGATGGCTGCTCATATCCTTTGCGGGCGACTCGGGCCGGCTCAGCCGGCCCGTGCAGGCTCAACCGATCCGTGCCGCGTCAGCCGCGTCGAGAGCGCTGCATGGTCGGAAAGGCGTTGCCAGTTTGCGCCGATATGCACATCGCTGTGCAGCACGTTGAAACCGCGTACATAAATGCGGTCCAGACGCAGCAGCGGCAGGCCGGCAGGGAAACTGCGCGCCGCTTTTCCGCCGCTAAGATGAAAAGCATCATGCAGCCCGAGTTCGCTCGCCAGGGTTCGGCTCACCTGATTGCGCCAATCATTGAAGTCACCCGCGATGATCAGAGGCGTTTCAGGGGAAATTTCACGCTGAACGTGATCAATCAGGGCGTGTGTTTGCGCCTTTCTTCCTTTTGCGAACAAACCGAAATGCGCGCACAGACAATGCACCGCCTGTCCGCCCAGTTCGATTTCGCAGTGCAACAGTCCGCGGCTTTCGAAGCGGTGCGCGGAAACATCCTTGTTCACCGATTGCAGGATCGGGAAGCGACTGAGAATGGCGTTGCCGTGATGCCCCGCTTCATAAATAGAATTTTTACCATACGCATGGTGCGGCCAGATTTCTTCAGCGATGAACTCGTGCTGCGCACCTTCAGGATAGTTGCGAAAACGCGTGGAGTGGTGCGCATGCTCGCCCTGCACTTCCTGCAGAAACACGATGTCGGCATCCAGCTCGCGCAGGCGGTCGCGCAGCTCATGCAGCACCACGCGGCGGTTAAAATGGGAAAACCCCTTGTGAATATTGTAGGTGGCGATCTTCAGCGTTTGCATGAATACATCCTGTCAGGTGTTGCCGATGCCGCGCGTCGGCAGATTGATCTGTCTGGCAAAGTCTAGCATGCGCCGGATCGGCAGCGCCGCGCGTTGAATAATCGCCGGATCGATACGAATTTCTGCCCTGCCGCTTTCCAGTACTTCAGCCAGATTGAGCAGCCCGTTCATCGCCATCCACGGGCAATGGCTGCAGCTGACGCAGGTCGCGCCGTGACCGGCAGTCGGCGCTTCGAGAAATATTTTGTGCGGTGACAAGGTGCGCATCTTGTGCAAAATACCGCTGTCGGTCGCAACGATGAATTCATTGGTATCGAGTTGCTGCGATGCCCTGATGAGCTGGGTAGTGGAACCGACCACATCCGCCAGCTTGACTATCGCACGCGGCGCTTCCGGATGCACCAGCACCTTGGCCTGCGGATGCAGCGCCTTCAGTTCGACCAGCTCGCGTGCCTTGTATTCATCGTGCACCACACACGAACCCTGCCACAACAGCATGTCTGCGCCGGTCTGTTCCTGGATGTAACTGCCCAGATACCGGTCCGGCGCCCACAGGATTTTTTCACCACGCTCCTTGAGATACCTGACAATGGGCAATGCAATGGAACTGGTCACAACCCAATCGGCGCGCGCCTTCACCGCCGCGCTGGTGTTGGCATATACCACCACGGTGCGGTCGGGATGCGCGTCGCAAAACGCACTGAATTCGTCCATCGGACAGCCAAGATCAAGTGAACATTCCGCCTCCAGATCGGGCATCAACACACGCTTCTCCGGATTCAGAATCTTCGCGGTTTCACCCATGAAACGCACGCCGGCAACCACGATGGTTCTGGCCGGATGCTGGTGGCCGAAGTTGGCCATATCCAGTGAGTCGGAAACGATACCGCCGGTTTCCTCAGCCAGATCCTGCAAGTCTGGGTGCACGTAGTAATGCGCCACCAGAACTGCATCCTGTTCCTTTAACATGCGCTTGATGTGCGCGATCAGCCCGGCCTTCTCGCCTGCTTCCGGTTCGTGAGGAACCTTCGCCCACGCCTGTGCCGTGCTGCAACCAGTCTGGGTGGCGTCGGGGTGGTCGTATGGGATATATATGATATCTTCACTCATGATATTTTCCTGATTGCACGCTCCGGCAACTCGAGTATCGCGGCACGGTTACTGGGCGAAAAAACCTTGTCTGCCGCATCCTGCCACACCAGCCACTGAAAATTCAAATGCTCGCGCGGCGCGAGTAGGACAGCAATCGGGAGCGGTAGTTGCAGACCGAATACATGCTCGGTATTGTGCGTAACATTGGGCGCATAACGGCGGCGCCAGTGCGGATAAATCTCGAACTCATTCTGCTTGTGCCAGTCGCTTAATGCATAGCGTGACGCATCCAACCCGGTTTCTTCGCGCACCTCACGCAAAGCTGTATCACGCAACCCCTCGCCCGGTTCACAACTGCCGGTAACCGATTGCCAATAGCCGGGATGATCGGCGCGTTCCAACAATAGCACTTGCGGTTCTGTTCTGATGGAACTACCAGCCGGCCCAAAAACGGCAGTCAAGTCGCCGGTTACGGGCTCAGCCGAAGAGCTGACGGTATAGACCACCACCAGCACCGAGACCGGCTGTTTGTAGTGTGTCATACCTCAGGCAAAAAATACCCAGAATGCCCTGTTACGCTGCCGCCAGTACACCACCGTGTCGGCCAGAATATCCTGTGCAATCTCGCGATCATTGGCGGACAGGCCGAAAGTGTCGCTGACATTGCGCAATAACAGCACATAGCCTGCCGCTTCGCCACACCACGACAGGTCGCACAGATCATCGGCCAGCGCGTCCCAGTTTGCGCCAAACTCCGGCGGAAAACCGGCGGCGTGCGCCAGTGTGTTGAGCAGATTCTGCTTGCCCTTGACGCCCTTGAGGTCGGCTTCAAACATGGCAAAGTTCGCCTCATTGGCGGCGGCGCGCAACTCCTCCGTACTGCATATCAGCGAGTAGCTGCCCGCTAACTCCAAATTTTTTAGCTGTTGTGCCAGTGCGCTCATGGCTACTCCCGGATGCGTTTGAAAGTTTGATAATGATCTGCGCTGTAATAACACTCAACCGGCGAGCCGCACACGATGCGCCGTGCGCCGCGATTGTGCGCACCCGGTGCTTTCACCGTGTACTCGTGATAATAGCTACGTGGCTGTATGGGCAATACCCGCTCATAGTTCTTGAACACCACACCATCACGCTCATAGGCAAACGGCCCGCCCTGCTTGATGGTGCGCAGCGTAGCGCGCGCTTCAGCGGGCAATTCAGCTAATGCAACAATTTGTTGTGCATTTTCACCTTGCGATGGCGAGGCGTAAGCAATAGCGGGCGTTGAAGCCAGAGCACACAGAACAGCAAATAAAGTAAAAAAGCGATTGCCCAGTCGCAATCCAGAATTAGACATGAGTAACTATTCCTCCAGGAAATAATCCGAGTCTATCTTTTTGATTTCATAAGTTGCGGCAAGAGATACGCCAACGCTGTGATCTATCATCAAGTTTGCCAGCAATGCTCCGTTAATCAGCACTACTTTATTATCGATATTGCGCACATATTCCACCGCTTCTTTGGTGAAATCAGAGGTGGTAATAAACACGCCCTTCTTTGCGCGTTGTCCCTGCAAGGCTCCGACGAATTTCTGTATCTCTGGGCGACCCACCACGCTTTCCCAGCGTTTTGCTTGAAGGTAAATTACATCCAAACCCAAACGATCTTCGTGAATGACACCATCAATCCCTTCATCGCCACTACGCCCGATGGCGCGCCCTGCGTCTTGGCGCGTACCGCCGTAGCCCATTTTGACCAGTAGTTCGACAACAAGGCGCTCGAAGAAGACAGGCGAGCACCCTTTGATACGCTGCAAAATTTCTTCAGCCAAATTCCTGCGTATCTCTCTCGCACCATCCTCGATCAACTCTTCCGGAGTTTCAAGTTGATCCACAGAGATATTCGAATCCTGCTGCGGCTCTCCAGGCGGTTCGTCACGCTCCCGAATAGCGTTATATTCAGGAAACTGTTTCAGAAACCTCAAATTGATTGTGGCGGGGGAGGATTTCAGAATCCTGTTTCCCTCTTCGGATATTTTGTAATACCCTCTTCGAGGTCGTTCAATCAATCCCGCCCTTTTCAAATGAGCCTTTGCCCAAGCAATACGATTATAAAAAACCGGGGAACGACCGCTTGGCAACAACTGGCTTTTCTCTTCTTCGGTCAATTGACATTGCAATGCAAGTAAATCGACTGTCTCCTGAACCGAATATTCGCGCCCATCCGCCATCACTTTCAATAAAGGCAACATTAGCGATTGAAAGTCGGGAATCGCCATACTTTTATTCCTTGATTACTTCGGCCGTGGTCTGAACGTGCTGGCGCAGGCGAATATGCAAGTCGCGCAGCTGCTTTTCATCCACCGCACTCGGCGCCTGAGTCAGCAGACATTGCGCGCGCTGCGTCTTGGGGAAGGCGATCACGTCGCGGATCGATTCGGCTCCGGTCATCATGGTGACGATGCGATCCAGTCCGAACGCCAGCCCGCCGTGCGGCGGCGCGCCGTATTGCAACGCATCGAGCAGGAAGCCAAATTTGAGCTGCGCCTCTTCCGCGCCGATGTTGAGCGCGCGGAATACCTGGCTCTGCACCTCTTCCTTGTGGATACGCACCGATCCGCCGCCGAGCTCGCTGCCGTTCAGCGCCAGGTCGTAGGCTTTGGCCAGACAACGCCCGGGGTCGCTCTCGAGAAATTGCAAATGCTCGTCCTTCGGTGCAGTGAACGGGTGGTGACAGGCTGTCCAGCGTTTGTCTTCCTCGTCATATTCGAACATCGGAAAATCTACCACCCACAGCGGCTCCCATGCCTTGCCGTTGGTGTAACTCTTGTCGTGGCCGATCTTGCCGCGTAATGCGCCGAGGGCATCGTTGACGATCTTGGTCTGGTCGGCGCCGAAGAAGATCAGGTCGCCGTTCTGTGCGCCGGTACGTTCGATAATGGTCTTCAGCGCCGCCTCGTGAAGGTTTTTCACGATCGGCGATTGCAGGCCGGCCTCATTCACCTGTGTGATGTCGTTGACCTTGATGTAGGCCAGTCCCTTCGCGCCGTAAATCTTCACGAACTCGGTGTAGCCGTCAATCTCGCTTCGGGTCAGGCTCGCCCCATCGGGGACACGTAGTGCCACCACGCGACCTCCGCTGGTGGCGGGTCCGGAGAACACCTTGAATGCAACATCCTGCATCGCGTCGGTGACTTCGGTCAGCTCCAGCGTAATGCGCAGGTCCGGCTTGTCCGACCCAAAGCGTGCCATCGCCTCGGCATGAGTCATGCGCGGAAATGGATTGGGCAGATCAACATCCAGCGCTTCCTTGAACACGTTACGGATCAGCTCTTCCATCAGCGCCATGATTTGCGCCTCGTTCAGAAACGAAGTTTCGATATCCACCTGGGTGAATTCCGGCTGGCGGTCGGCGCGCAAGTCTTCATCACGAAAACATTTGGTGATCTGGTAATAGCGGTCGAAGCCCGCCACCATCAGCAACTGCTTGAACAGCTGCGGCGATTGCGGCAGCGCAAAAAACTCGCCCGGATGCACGCGCGACGGCACCAGATAATCGCGTGCACCTTCCGGAGTGGATTTGGTCAGCATCGGTGTCTCGATGTCGATGAAACCGCGGCTATCAAGGAAGCGGCGGAACGCCATCGCCACCTTGTAGCGCAGCATCATGTTCTTCTGCATCTGCGGGCGGCGCAGGTCGATGACGCGATGGGTCAGGCGCACGTTTTCCGACAGATTTTCGTCATCGAGCTGGAATGGCGGCGTGACGGATGTATTCAGTACCTCGATCTCGTGGCACAGCACCTCGATTTCGCCGCTGGTGATGTTGGCATTGGTCGTGCCTTCCGGGCGGTGCCGCACCTTGCCGGTGACGCGCAATACGAATTCGCTGCGCACCGATTCGGCAATCTTGAACATTTCGGCACGATCCGGATCGCACACGATCTGCGCCAATCCTTCACGGTCACGCAGGTCGATAAAAATCACCCCGCCGTGGTCGCGGCGGCGGTGCGCCCAGCCGCACAGGCTGACAGTCTGATCGAGTTGGTCGGTGTTAAGCAGTCCGCAATAATGAGTTCGCATGGTTCGGTTTCTGGGAAAATACGGGATTAATTTTGGGCAAGCGCCTGGGAATGAGCCGCTTCCGGCGTAGTCACCACGCCCATCGACACAATAGTACGCAACGCCACATCCACAGTCATATCCAGCTCGATGGTGTCAGCCTTGCGTACATAAAAATAAAAACCATTCACCGGGCTCGGCGTGGTTGGAATGAACACCGCGACATATTCTTCGTCAAAACGATAACTCACTTCCCCCGGCACGCTGGTTTGAAACGCCAGCGACCATGCCCCGCAGTGCGGATAACGCACCAGCAGCACCTTGCGGAACGAGTTGCCGCTGCCCGACAGCAGGGTGTCGCTGACCTGCTTTACGCCCTTGTAGATACTGCCGACAAACGGTACATGCAGCATTGCCTTCTCGGACGCATCCCACAATCGCTGACCAAACATGTTGCGCATCAACAAACCGGTCAGCAATACCACGCCGAGCGTCAGAATAATGCCCAAACCGGGGATATGAAATGGCAACAGCCGATCCGGATGCCACTGTGCCGGCAGCAACAACAGCGTTTGGTCCATCGTGCCGATAATCAAGTCCAGCACCCACAAGGTGATGCCCAGCGGAACCCAGACCAGCAGGCCGGTAATGAGGTATTTTTTCACTAAAAAATCAGCTCACTATCGGGCAAGTGCCCGATGCCGCGCAAGGGGTGCATTCGGCCTTGGGCTTGTCCTTGAAGTCGGTGGCGTAATAACCGTTACCCTTCAACTGGAAGCCTGCGGCAGTCAATTGCTTGGTAAACGTTTCCTTGCCGCATTCCGGGCACACGACCAGCCGCGCATCGCTGACTTTCTGCATCACGTCCCGTTGCAGGCCGCAACTGGAACATGCATAAGCATAAATAGGCATAAACCCTCCTATCGGGTGATTTTCAAAGGCGCGCATTATACATTAGGAGATGCCCTTGCCGTGAGCTCTCAGGATGGCGGATTACCTCTCCATCCTCCCGGCAACAGAGAATTAGAGAGCAAACTTTGGTTTCAGGCACTATGCAGCTTCAACATCGCCGCTTCCTGCTTACCCGCGATAATGAGATCGGAAACCTCGAGTGCGCGTTGCATTGCCTGTTCGATCAATACCCGCTCTTCCTTACGCGGATCATTCAACACGAAGTTGACCACTTCGGCACGTTCGCCGGGATGGCCAATACCCAGGCGCAAACGCCAGAAATCCCTGCTGCCGAGATGCGTGATGGTGTCTTTCAAGCCATTATGCCCGCCATGGCCGCCGCCCAGTTTCAGACGCGCTGTGCCGGGTTGCAGATCCAGATCATCATGCGCCACCAGAATTTCGGCCGGGGCAATTTTGTAGAACTGCGCCAGCGCACCGACCGCCCGACCGCTGGCATTCATGAAAGTTTGTGGTTTGAGCAGCAACGTTTCATGGCCACGCGCCATCAGTCCGTGAAATTTTGTCTCGTTTCTGAAACTCAGATTTTGCAGGCGCGCAAGCTCGTCCACCCACCAATAACCGGCATTATGCCGGGTGGTTTGATATTCATGCCCGGGATTTCCCAGGCCAACAATCATGCGTATGGCAGTCATGATATCCAAATGAAAAAACCCGCCATGCCGAAGCCAGCAATGGCGGGTTGCACAGGATTATTCTTCCTGCTTATTTTTTGGCTTCTTTGGCAGCTGGTACGGCGGCGGCCGGAGCAGTCTCGGCAGTCGCAACGGCTTCGGTTGCCGTCTCAGCTGCTCCGCGCGGCACTTGCACGGTTGCCACTACAGCTTCTGCGATATGTATGCCGTGCGTGGCGGCAGCTTCCACTCCCTTGGGTAATTTCAGATCGGACACGTGGATGGAATGTCCCAGCTCCAAACTACCCATATCCACCTCGATGAAGGCCGGCAAATCAGCGGGCAGGCAGATGATGTTCAGCTCGTTCATCACGTGGCTGATCTTGCCGCCGCCCAGCTTGACGCCAGGGGCGATCTCCTGGTTGACAAAATGTAGCGGCACCTTGATGTGCATTTTCTTGTTCGTATCCACACGCTGGAAATCGATGTGCTGCACTTGCTGGCGAAACGGGTGCATCTGAAAATCGCGCAGCAGCACGGGTTCTTTCTTGCCTTCCAGATTCAGCGTCAGCACGGAAGCATGAAATACTTCCGTGCGCAGCTTGTGATACAGCTCGTTGTGGTCCAGTTCGATTGTTACGACATCGCCAGAACCATAGACAATTCCTGGTGTGCGGCCGGAATTACGCAGACGGCGGCTCGCACCCGTACCTTGCGTTTTGCGATTTGTTGCATTGATTTCAATAGTCATTTCACTTCTCCAGAAAACAGGCCAACCCGCGACCAGGCAAACCTTACTTTGCGACGATCCCCATGACCGCCGCTAATTTTTATTCGGTGAACAGCGAGCTCACCGATTCTTCACTGTTGATGCGGCGAATAGTTTCCGCCAGCAGTTCTGCGGTGCTCAACTGGCGAATCTTCTTGCAGGACTGCGCGGCCCCGTTCAGCGGAATGGTGTCGGTAACCACCAACTCATCAATCGCGGAATTTTCGATGCGCTCGATGGCCGAGCCTGACAACACCGGATGGGTACAGTATGCCAGCACACGCGCCGCACCCTTCTCCTTCAACGCGCCGGAGGCTTCACATAACGTGTTGGCGGTATCCACCATATCGTCCATGATCAGACAGGTGCGCCCCACCACATCGCCAATAATATTCATCACTTTGGACACGTTCGGCTTCGGGCGGCGCTTGTCTATAATCGCCAGATCTGCTTCCAGTTCCTTGGCCAGCGCGCGGGCACGTACCACACCGCCCACGTCCGGTGACACCACAATCAGGTTCGGGTAATTGTTCTTCCACACATCGGACAGCAAAATCGGGCTGGCGTAAATATTATCCACCGGAATATCAAAAAATCCCTGAATCTGGTCGGAGTGCAAATCCATGGTCAACAGCCGATCCACACCGGCGCTGGAAAGCATGTCGGCCACCAGCTTGGCGGTAATCGCAACACGCGCCGAGCGCAGCCGACGATCCTGGCGCGCGTAACCGAAATACGGCATTGCAGCGGTGATCCGGCCGGCAGAAGCGCGTTTCAACGCATCCACCATCACCAGTACTTCCATCAGATTATCATTGGTCGGCGCGCAAGTGGATTGCAATACAAATACGTCTTTACCGCGCACATTTTCAAGAAGCTCCACCATCACCTCGCCGTCCGAAAACCGGCCTACCTTGGCTCGTCCGAGATGAATGTGAAGGTGTTGCGCGACTGCTCCGGCAAGCCTGGGATTGGCATTGCCGGTGAACACCATCAACCTGTCGTAGGACACGTGCAACCCCTTAAAAAATCAAAAATAACAGGGCTGACGCCCCGAAATTCTGCTCTGGTCACCTGCTTGTGTGAGCTTCACATTCATGTCATTCACATTAGCTCGCGCCGGAACCGCGTTTTGGCTACGGCCGCTCGCTTACACGAGCTTAACGTTTACTTCGCTCACGTTGGCTTATGCCGTAACTATGTTGTGGCTGGGGAGGCAGGGATCGAACCTGCGAATGCCGGAATCAAAATCCGGTGCCTTACCACTTGGCGACTCCCCAAAACTCAATTGAGCACCCAGTCATACAACGGGTGCTGCGTTAAACCTTGCGCTACCATGCCACGCATTTCTGGTGGCAGTTGCCGCAATACTGTTTTGGCCTGGCTGCTGCTGGTAAATTCGGCAAACACACAGGCGCCCGATCCGGTCATCATCGCTTTGCCGAAACTATTCAGCCAGGCTATGCAACGCGCCACTTCCGGATAAAGACTGCATACCACGGATTGAAGATCGTTATGCGGTTGCCATTCATTGCGAAGTTGCCGCTCCGAAAGGGCGCGCATTGTGATGGAAACCGTATTCCGTGTCAATTCCGGATGCGCAAAAATCTGCGCAGTTGGTACCTGCACCGGCGGAAACAGCAATACATACCATGCCTCCGGCAAAGGGAATGCTTGCAACTCCTCGCCCACCCCCTCGGCAAAGGCATTTTTACCAAACACGAACACCGGCACATCCGCCCCCAGCCGCAACCCGAGCCGCATCAGCCGCTCACGTGTCAATCCCAGTGACCAAAGACGGTTCAGTGCGATCAGCGTGGTCGCCGCATCCGAGCTGCCACCGCCCAGTCCGCCACCCATCGGGATGCGTTTCTCCACTGCGATGTCCACGCCCAGCGCACAGCCGGTCTCGCTTTGCAGCAACCGTGCAGCGCGTATGCACAAGTCCTGTTCCTCCGGCACACTTTCGATAGTATTGGTGCGACGCACCGCGCCGTCGTCACGCAGGGTGAAATGCAGGGTGTCGTGCAGATCGATGAAACGAAACAGGGTTTGCAGCAGGTGATAGCCGTCCGGCCTGCGGCTAACCACGTGCAGAAATAGATTGAGTTTGGCGGGGGCGGGACAGCTCAGGGTTTGCGTCACGGCATTTCCCATTCATCGATCAGTAACTGCACCCGCAACGCATCGCGGCTCAACTCCAGGCGCGTCGGCAGGCTGTCCGCTCCATCACCGGCATAGCGCAGATAACGCACCTCCCAGCCATCCTGGTGCAGCAGCGTGATCCTTCCCTCGGCATCGCGCTCGATGTGCGCCTCGCTTCCTGCAATCGGCAGCGCCAGCACCCAGTGGTGCAAACCGCTCAATGGCAGATGCCAGCCCAACACCTGTTGCATCAGCGATTCCACATCGTCAGCCTGGTAGCGCTTGGCACCATCCTCCAACAGCGCTCCGGACACATCGCGATAGATACGCGCCGCGGTCTGCCCCAACGGTGCGAGCAACAACAATTCGTCAAATTGCGGCTGGTGCACCCAGCGCAATCCGGCGGAATGTTGCACACCGTTATGCCTGATCGCGATGCGCCCGTTCAGCGTAAACGACGCAATATCGGGCTGCGCAGGGCGCACGACCGGAGCGGGAGTGGTCGGCAACAATGAACATCCGCTCAGCAGATGCAACCCGAGCAGAAGCAGCAGCAGACGCATTACTGCCCGGTGAATTTCTCGATGACCGCTTGCAACGGCACGTTGCCGGGGTGGATTTTGAGACTGTCCTGCCAGACTTTCCTGGCTTCATCCTTGTCGCCGTGTATCCACAACACCTCCCCAAGGTGTGCAGCAATTTCGGGGTCCGGGTTGGACGCAAAGGCGCGACGCAGCATGTCCAGGCTCTTGTTCAGCCTGCCGCTGCGATAGTAACCCCAACCCACGCTGTCCATGATGGCGGCATCGTCGGGGGAAAGTTGCAGCGCCTTTTCGACCAGCTCGAGCGCCTCCGGAATACGCTCATTGCGCTCCAGCAGGCTATAACCGAGTGCGTTGTAAGCGTGCGCATAGTCCGGTTTAACCTGAATCAGCTTGCGCAGCAATTGTTCAAAAACTTTTGGTTTGCCGATCTTGTCCGCCAACATGCCGGTTGCGTAAAGCAGGTCGGGATGATTGGGCAGCTTTTCCATCCCTTGTTGCAGTATCTGGTATGCATCTTCCGTCCGCTTCGCGTCTTGCAACAATTGCGATTCAATCAGGATCAGTTGCACACGCTGCTGGTTGTCGACGGGAGGCACCTGGTGCAGATATTCACGCGCCTCTTCCAGCCTGCCGAGCTTGTCCAGCAAATAGACCACGCGCAACTGCGCGGCAAACTGGTGTTGACCGTCTTTTACCTCGCGATAATGCGTTATTGCCCGCTCTTCATCTTCACTTGCCTCGCCCAGTTGCCCGAGGTAATACTGCACCGTATTTTGATCCATATTGCCTTTGTCGAGCAACTGCCGGAGCTGCGCCTCCGCATCCCGAAAATCATTCAACTGCAGGGAAATCAGCGCGATCGCAAAAGCAATATCCGGATTATTCGGATGGTCTTTTGCCAGGCGCTGAAATTCACGCCGTGATGCTTTGTATTGTTTCTGCTCCAGCAGCAAGCGAGCGTATTGCAAGCGGATTTCGCGCATATTCGGATAATCGGACAAATAGTCGCGCAATACTTCCAGGGCTTGCTGTGGCGCATTTTTCTTCAATAGCTGCGCTTCCAGTGAAACGGTGGCACTCCATCCGGGCCGCAACTTGTGCGCCTGTCGCGTCTCATCCAGCGCAAGTTTTTCGTCGCCCGCCAACTGCGCCAATTGCGCCACCGACCAATGCGCCTCGGCAATTTGTGGATAAGGCTGGGCGAGAGCGCGTAGCAGTTTCAATGCGGCGGGCTTGTCCGGGTATGGCGCCACCATTTGAAAAATTTGCATAAATTCGTAGCCTTGATTTACCTTTTCTGCCTCCAATATCCTCGCCAGCTCCGTTTGTGCCTCATCCAGCTTTCCGCCTCGCAACAATATCGAAGACAACATGCGTGTCGCCAGAAGCGAAGTTGGCTCAACTTCACGCCAGTATCTGAGTGCCGCAATCGCCTTGCTCATGTCGCCGGATTCGACTGCCAGTTGAGCGGCTCGTCTGGCCAGGCGCGGATCGCCGGTTTTCCTGGCTATTTCCGTGCTGCTTTTTACCGCCAACGTCTGGTGTCCGCGCTGACTGGCAATTTCGGTCAGCAGGAATTTACAGAGCAATTCATTGCTCAATTCCACGTCGGGCAATACCGGTGCGGTTTCCGCTTGCGGCTGATGGGACGAAACCGGTTGTTCCGGTTCAGTACGCTGGGGGATTTGTGCGCAGGCTGTGAGCAACAAACAGCAAACAATCAGGTAATTCGGTTGGGTCATGACAACATGTTTTTGGAGGTGAATGCGCATATTAGGGTATATCCGGTTCAATCTACAACTTTGCCGGCGGAATTTTCAAGGGGGATACGGCAATTTCCAACGTTCTGCCGCACCCGCTAATTTGTGCCCGGCACTGCAGTAACCCTGCCGGGCGAAGCAGAGGCGCATCGTATTGCACCCGAGATTATCCGAATGAGGGCATTTGCAGCAACCAGCCTATGCCGCCCAATGCGCCAAAAAAAATCACCAGGTGTACCCACCCCCAGAACAGGTAGCGGTGCGACAGTTTGTCTGGTGTCAGGTTGCTGATCAGGAATAATTTGCCGTCGCGCGGCAGGCTGATGATGTGGATATCCGGTTGCGCATACGCTTCATACCGTTTTTTTGCCACGGCTCGCTTGGCAGCCTGGCGCGCCAGCATCCATTCCTGCATATTCAGTTCGCCGTCATTATTCAGGTCGAAGCGTTCATGCAACATGGGCAGATTTTTTTTCCATTCTGCCAACAGTGCATTGAGCTCGGCACGGGTATTGAACTCGGTGCCAAGACTGTGCGTGTGGAAATCGCCGATGACATAAATGCTGTCGGTATGGATGAATTTCCACTCGGTATAACGATAATTGCCTTCGATCCACTGGTCACAGTGCCTGGTAACGATCTCCGCATTTTCCGGATCAACCACGCAATCACCGCTGTCATCGCGCAACAGAAACGAATCACGACTCTCACCGCTGTCCAATGTACTCCATCTATTTCTCGAGTCGCGCTGCTCCATCTTATAGCGATACCACAGACAAGGCAGCGCCCGCAGCTTGCTGATTAGCGGCTCGCCGTAAGGTCGGCCGCGCCCGAGGAGTTCCACGTAGCCCTGCGCGGCGGAGGTGACTTTCGAAGTCGGCGTATCGCGCACCATACGCAGCCGGTGCAGCGCAGACAACCATGCAAAGAGGCTGATGAGCGCCATTACCGACAGTATACCGAGCCAGCCAGTCCGTGATTCCAGCTTGATGCCGATAACCAGCAGCAGCAACTGCGCGCCCGAAGTAACCAGTTGCGCATATTCGCGGCGCAGCCTGACCAACATGGCTGGCCTAACTGAAAAGCTGCTTCAGGTCCACATCCGCCTTTTCGTTGGCAGAAAATTCCAGCAACGGTTTTTCGCCAAAGTTGAACAGCGTGGCAATGATGCTGGCGGGAAACACCTCGATCTGCACATTGTTGATGTTCACCGTTTCGTTATACAACTCACGGCGGTCGGCGATGCCGTTCTCCAGCGAGGTAATGCGGCTCTGCAACTGCATGAAATTCTCATTGGCCTTCAGCTCCGGGTAGGCTTCCGCCACCGCAAAGATATTACCCAACCCCATGCGCAACATGCCTTCCGCCTGCCCCAACGCGGGAATATCCTGTTGCTGGCGCGCGGCCTGCACCTGCGAGCGCGCCTCGATAACTCTTTGCAGCGTGGCTTGCTCAAATTCCTTGTATTGTTTGCATACCTCGACCAGTTTGGGCAACTCATCATGGCGTTGCTTCAACAGCACATCAATATTCGCCCACGCCTTGGCAACCGCGTGTTTGACGTTGACCAGATGGTTGTACAGAGTGATGCCGTAAATCAGCAGGACAGCGATGATGCCAAGAATAATCAGTATGTACATGTGGTTCCCTTTCGTCTTCAATACAGTGGTCGGACTGCGCCTTCACCGGTGCTAGGGCGCACATGGTGTGCCCCCGTGGGCGAATAGTAGCGTGCGAAATGATAAGGCCGCAACGATGCGTTATACAGGCTATAACCCCAATCAATTATCCGGGTAGCTCCCACCGTGCCTGCCGGGAGCAGCTTGTCAGCCTGCTGCAAGCCGCCACAGCGAGGTAATTTCCGCCGCGCGTGCCTGGTGCAACGGGTCGGTCACATCGCTGGTGCGCGGATGATGTGGCCGCACATCCGCGCGATCCAGCACCTTCAATCCGGCGGCAGCAATCATTCCGAGCAACTCCTCGCGCGTGCGCAGTCCCAGATGCTCGGCCAGATCGGAAAGAATCAGCCAGCCTTCGCCGCCGGGCGTGAGGTGAGCCGTCAGCCCATTGAGAAAGCCGCGCAGCATGCGACTGTCCGGGTCGTATACCGCGTGTTCGAGGGCCGAACTCGGCCGTGCCGGCAGCCACGGCGGGTTGCACACTACCAGTGGCGCCCGGCCTTGCGGGAAGAGATCGGCCTGCACCACCTCCACCTGCCCGGCGAGTCCAAGCCGGGCCAGATTGTCACGGGCACAGGACAGAGCGCGCGCATCCTGATCGGTCGCGATCACGTGTGCGATTCCACGGTGCGCCAGCACTGCCGCGAGCACGCCGCTGCCCGTGCCGATGTCGAAAGCGAGTTCAAGTGAAGGCAGCGGCGCCTGCGCCACCAGCTCCACATATTCGCCGCGCACCGGGGAAAACACGCCATAGTGCGGATGAATGCGCACGCCCAGCGCCGGAACTTCGACGCCTTTTTTGCGCCATTCGTGCGCGCCGGTCAGTCCCAGCAATTCGCGCAACGAAACCACGGAGGATTCACTACCGCTGCCATAGGCCTCCAGGCAAGCCTGACGCAGATCGGGCGCACGGCGCAGTGGGATGCGGTAATCCGCTTCCAGCGGAATCAGCAACATCGCCAGCGTGCGTGCGCGCTGCGCTTGCGCCTGTCGATACAAATGAAAGGATTCGGACGGCGTGATAATAGAAGGCGATTTGTGCTTTTTACGCGGCCGACGCGCAACACGCCGTGCCAGCGCCTGCAACAACTGCCGTGCATTCTGAAAGTCACCGCGCCACAACAGCGCGGTGCCCTCGCAGGCAAGGCGATAGGCGGCATCTGCTGTCAGGGTATCGTCGGCGATGACCACGCGCCCGGGAGGCGGCATCCCGCTTTCCGAACGCCAGCGCGCCGAGCAAGCCGCACCGTCTTCCGCCCAGCGAATGATCGGGAATTCGTTCACAGTACCAGTGCGTTGTTGAGGCAAGTCTTGGCCTGTGCCAGGCGCGCCAGTGTCGGCAGCAGGTTCAAGCCGGTCGCATCTTTCAATGTCAGCGCATTCTCCTTCAGGTCATCGAAAGAAATTTCAATCGGATAACCTGCTGCCGCCAGCACCAGCGCATTGCCGCTCTCACAAGAGGGAAACATCAGCGCGCGGTCATCAAACACCTCCGCGATACACGCATAAACTCTTTTGAAATTGCGGCTGCGTGTCAGCATGTTCACTGCCATGATCCCGTTATTGCTCAGGCGGGAACGACAGGCCTGATAAAAAGGCAATGTCTCCAGGGCGCCCGCCCGCGCCCGGTTATCAAAACCGTCCACCAGAATCAGATCGAATTTTTTGCTGTTGCTGAGCATATATTCCGCGCCGTCGCCGATCACCAGATGGATGCGCTTCGGGTCTTCCGGCAGTTTGAAAAATTGCCGGGCAGCGGCGACCACATCAGGCTCAATCTCGACCACGGTGAGATGTGCGAGCGGATAATGGCGATACAGAAACTTGACCAGCGAGGCGGCACCAAGCCCGATCAGCAGCACTTTTTTTGGGGTGTCGCGCAGCAGCAGACTCATCAGCATCTCGCGCGTGTACTCCAGTTCCAGATTCCACGGCCGCGCAATACGCATCGCACCCTGCACCCACTCCGAGCCGAAATGCAGGGTGCGAACGCCAGCCTCTTCACGAATATCGATGGGTGTGCTCATATATTTGCGATGCTCCAAAGGATGATCAAAAAGTCAGGCGTGCTTCAGTGCCGCCACCGTCGCGTGGCAGCAGCTCGATGCTCCAGCCGTTAGCATCCGCCAGTTGCCGGGCGATGGCCAGACCCAGCCCGCTGCCGCCGGTGGCGGTACTGCGCGAGGATTCCAGGCGGTAAAAGGGGCGGAACACGTTTTCCACTTCTTCGGGCGGAATGCCGGGACCACGGTCGAGCACGCGAATCATAACGGCTGCTTCGCTGCACGCCAGTTTTTCACACGCTAGTTCCCCACACGCCAGTTCCAGAGTGACCGGCTGTCCCGCGCCATAGCGTACCGCATTGCCGAGTAGGTTGGCCAGGATGCGCCGCAATGCCATGAGGCCGAGCGGGCGGATGCAATCTGCTGTGGCGGAATATTCAACCTGTGCGCCGCCAGCGCTGGCATCATGCGCCAGTTCGCGCAACAACTGGCTCAGGTCGGTGGCCTGCGGCGGTTCCTTCTCCAGTCCGCGGCTGAGTTCGATGAACTCACCGATAAGGCGGTTCATTTCCTCCAGATCGTGCTGCAGCCGGGCAACCAGTTTCGGGTCGGCATCCGCTGGCAGCATCTCCACCGCGAGGCGCATGCGCGCCAGCGGGGTGCGCAGGTCGTGCGAGATGCCTGCCAGCAAAGTGGTACGACCGGCGAGCAATTCGCGTACCTGCACTGCCATCCGGTTGAAGGCGCGCGCCAGACTGGCCAGCTCTTCTGGGCCGCTTTCCGGTAGTGACTCCGGAATATTGCCCAAGCCAACATGCCCTGCCGCCACGGACAGCCGCTCCAGTGGGCGGGTGATGCGCCGTGCCAGAATGATAGCGGTGATCAAAGTCAGCATGATGGTCGCTGCCATTACCAGCAGCAGCGCCAGCGGTGGCTGCATGCCAAGATGCTCGCTGGGAAAGCCGATGCGGATCCGTTTTCCGCCGGTGCGGATTTCCACCCAGAACCAGGTTTTTTCCCATTCCGTGATCTTCACCCGGCTGACGTCCCCGGTCCGCGCCGTCAGCGCGTCTTCCAGCAGCGACAGGTAGGGTAAGAAGCGCTCATGGGCGGGCAATTCGGCACTGCTCTCGAGTAGCCTGAGATGGTGTTTGCTGGCCAGCTCGAGCTCGAAGTCCCGGCGCGTCTGGGGTGGCAATTCCACCCAGGTCTGTGCCGATAGCACCATCAGGGCGGCGAGATCGTCCGCCGAACGCCGCGCCATCGGCATCATGATGTAATAGGCAATTGATGCAAGCATGATGAGCTGGAATACGATCAACGCAGCCGCCACCGTCATGGCTGTGGAGCGGAACAGAGAGGCGCTTCCGCGTCTGGCAGGCATCATGCAGTGCGGTTTTCCGGAGAAAACAGATAGCCTTCCCCCCACACAGTCCGGATATACACCGGTGCGGTCGGGTCATCCTCGATCTTGCGGCGCAGCCGTGTCACCCTGACGTCGATACTGCGGTCGAACGGCATCCGTTCGTAACCCTTGATCAGGTCCATCAGGACATCACGGCTCATGACACGGTGCGGGTGTTCGACAAGTATTCGCAGCAGGTTGAATTCCCCCGAGGTGAGCGCAACCTCCGCACCGTCGCGCGCCAGATTGCGGGAATCCGTATCCAGACTGAATGGGCCGAAACGGAAAACATTGCGCGCCGCCACCTCTTCAGCATCCTCTTTTCTGTCACAGCCGCGCCGCAGCACGGCACGAACCCGCGCCAGCAGTTCGCGTGGATTGAACGGCTTGGCAAGATAGTCGTCCGCGCCTACTTCCAGGCCGATGATCCGGTCGACATCCTCGCCGCGTGCCGACAACATGATGATGGCCTGACCGCCGCGCGTTTTCAGTTTACGCGCCAGCGCCAGCCCATCCTCGCCCGGCAGCATCAAGTCGAGGATGACCAGGTCGGTATTCTGTGCTGCAAGAAATTGCTCCATAGCGATGCCATCGGCGACCGCATCCACCCGGTAGCCCTGCTCCACGAGATAGCGTTGCAGCAGTTCACGCAGGCCGCCATCGTCATCCACCACCAGAATATGTTTTTTGCCCATGGATTCACTATACAAGACGGCGCTTCATTGCGGAACCGCCGTAACACACTGTTACAAACGGCTGCACACCGGAAATCCCGCTGCAACAAATGCCCCCCCATCATGGCCACATCAGGAACACGACCTGATGTGACGCAGATTCAACCAACCCCAAGGAGTAATACGATGCAAAACAGAAAATTTCTTTACAATGCAGCACTGGCTTTCGGCCTGGTGGTGGCAACCCCGGCTTTTGCGGATGACTTAACCACGGCAGATCCGTCCACCATGACACAGCAAGAGCGTGAAGCATATCGTTCCCAGCGCCAGGCTGAAAAGTCCGGCATGTCTTCCGAACAGCGCGCCGAAAGTCGGTCATCCAACCGTGAGGGGCAAGGGCAAGGCACCATGGCGCGCGATGGCTCTGGTGCGGGCGGTCAGCATGGCCGCAATGGCGGCGGCAAACAGGGCGGCGGCTACGGCAGGAATCGCTAACCGCTTGCAGGATCGCAGGCCACGGGAATTGCATCTCACCCATCCACCCCGTGGCCGTGCGGCCATGAACTTCAGGAGCCTCTCTGATGCATGCTTCAGTATTTACCATTCCATTCGCGCTTTGGCTGGGCTTGAACGCCTGCGCCGTGCAGGCGCAGGAACTCGTGACCCCTGATCAACCACAACTGCAGCCCATGAGTGTCGAGGAATATGAGGCCTATCGCGAGCAGTTGCAAAACCGCATGAAAAACACTGCTTCACCGGAGCGCGCTGCGGTCTCCGAGCCAGTCGCACCCGAACGCAGACAGCCCGAACCCGCGCAGGTGGAAAAGCGCGATTCCGGCAGCGGTTACGGGCGTGGCTACGGGACGCGTGACGGGCAGAGCGGTATGCAGGGACGCCAGGGCGGTGGCTATGGTCGGGGCGGCGGAGGCGGTCGCAGGCGCTGATGGCGCTGGCTAAAAATCCTCATAGAGCGCCTGCGGGCGCTTTTTTTGCGGGTGGATATCGCATTGCCGGATGATAGAATCCATCCATGCTCAACGAACGCGCACAAGTCCTGCTCAAGACCCTGGTGGAACGCTACATCGGCGACGGTCAGCCGGTTGGTTCGCGCACCCTGCAACAGCATTCCGGCCTGGAGGTCAGCTCGGCGACCATCCGCAACGTGATGGCTGACCTTGAAGAAATCGGCCTGGTCAGCAGCCCACATACCTCGGCGGGGCGCATTCCGACTGCCCTGGCGTATCGCCTGTTCATCGACACCATGCTGGTGACCCGGCCGCTGGACAGCGTGCGCGTGCAGCAAATGCAGAGCCAGTTGCAACCGGACAACCCGTCACGACTGATCGCGCAAGCCTCCAATATTTTGTCCGAATTGACGCAGTTCGCCGGGGTGGTCGCCACGCCACGGCGCAACGCCATCACCGTGCGCCAGATCGAGTTTCTGCGTCTGAAAGAAAAACGCGTGCTGCTCATCATCGTGATGCCCGACGGCGAGGTGGAAAATCGCGTACTGATGATGGAAAGAGACTACACCCAGTCGCAGCTCACCGAGGCGGGCAACTTCCTCAACCAGCATTACATCGGCTGCAGCTTCTCGCAAATCCGCGAAAAACTGCACGGCGAATTGCGCCAACTGCATCAGAACATGAACGCGCTGATGGCGGCGGCGCTGACGGCGGGCGACGAAGCGTCAGCGAAGCAATCCGGCGATTACGTCATTAGCGGTGAACATCATCTGCTGCATGTGGATGATCTCTCCGCCGACATGAGTCGCCTGCGCAGACTGTTCAACCTGTTCGAGCAGAAGACCGAATTGCTGCAACTACTGGAAGCCAGTCGTAAAGGCCAGGGAATCCATATTTTTGTCGGCAATGAATCAGGTCTTGCCTCACTGGAAGAGTGCAGCGTGATCACTGCGCCCTACTCCGCCGACGGCCAGGTGGTCGGCACACTCGCCGTAGTCGGCCCCAAGCGCATGGACTACCAGCGCGTCATTCCGATTGTGGATATCACCGCGCGCCTGCTCGGTAACGCACTGTCACAGAATTGAGGAAACTCATGCCATACCAGACTGAACCTTCTTATACCCACGGCACACCGGAACAGACCGGCATTCTGCTCATCAATCTCGGTACGCCGGATGCGCCGACAACATCAGCGGTACGCAGCTATTTGAAAGAATTCCTCGGCGATCCGCGTGTGGTGGAAATACCGCGCGCGATCTGGTGGCTGATCCTCAACGGCATCATCCTCAACACACGCCCGAAAAAATCCGCCGCAAAATATGCCAGCGTGTGGATGAAAGAAGGTTCACCGCTACGCGTCTATACCGAGAAACAGACCGCTTTGCTGCAAGGCTATCTGGGCCAACGTACCAAGGCGCCGTTCGTGGTGGACTACGCAATGCGCTACGGCAACCCTTCGATACCCGGCGTGCTGCGCAAGCTCAGGCAACAGAATTGCCAGCGCATTCTGATCGTGCCGATGTATCCGCAATACGCCGCCAGTACCACCGCCACGGTATGCGACATCGTGTTCGGCGAACTGCAGAAAATGCGCAATGCCCCCGCGCTACGCACCATCAAAAATTTCTACAGCCACCCCGGCTACATCAAGGCGCTGGCGGACAACATCAATGATTACTGGATGAAGCATGGCCGCCCGGAAAAACTGCTGATGAGTTTCCACGGACTGCCGCGTTACACGCTGGACAAGGGTGATCCCTACCATTGCGAATGCCTGAAAACCGGACGATTGCTCGCCGAACAATTGGGCTTGAAGAAAGATCAATACATCATCAGCTTCCAGTCACGCTTTGGTAAGGCAGAATGGCTCAAACCTTACACCGCCGCCACGCTGAAGGAATTGGGCCAGCAAAAACTCAAGCGCCTCGACGTGGTCTGCCCCGGTTTCGTTGCCGATTGTCTGGAGACGCTGGAGGAAATTGCGCAGGAAGGCAAGGAGGATTTTCAGCACGCGGGGGGCGGCGAATATCATTACATCCCCTGCCTTAATGACCGCAACGACTGGATGCATGCGCTGACCGATCTGGTGATGGATAACCTGCACGGCTGGCTGATCGAGCCGGATGCGGCAGAACTGGAACAAGGCAGGCTGCGCGCGCTGGCGCTGGGCGCAAAGAAATAAACGAATCCACACACTTGCTGGAGGAAACACACATGAACGAGACCCTGCGTATCCAGCAATCCCACCGCAGCATCCGCAGCTACAAGACCGAGCCGGTCAGCGACGCAATGCTCGAGCAGATCATTGCCGCCGCGCACCGCGCACCAACCTCGATGAACGGGCAGGATATCTCGCTGATCGTGGTGCGCGACGCGCAACAGCGCGCCCGCATCGCCGAACTCGCCGGTGGACAGGCGTGGATCACGCAGGCGCCGGTATTCATCACTATCGTGATCGATTTCCACAAGACCGACCTCGGCGTGCGCAAGGCCGGACAGACACAGATCATTCATGAAAGCATGGAAGGTTTCGGAGTCGCCGCTGTCGATGCAGGCATCGTGCTCGGCACACTAATTACCGCCGCCGAATCGCTCGGGCTGGGCATCGTCCCGATCGGCAGCATCCGCCGCAACCCGCAAGGCATGATCGAACTGCTCGGCCTGCCGCCGCTCACCTTCCCGCTGGTCGGCCTGTGCATCGGTCATATCAAGGACGATATGCCGCTAAAACCGCGCATGGCCATCCACACTTTCCGTCACGACGAGCGCTATGACGCTTCCGGCTACGCTGCCGCTATCGACGCTTATGACATAGCCATCGTGGACTACTGGAAACAGACCGGGCACAGCGACGGCGTATCGTGGTCAGATAATCTCGGCAACGCTTACCAGCAGGTGTATTTCCCGCAGCTCAAGCCGGTCGCGGCGATGCAGGGATTGCTGAATGACAAGTGATACAGAATTGATGGGGCGTGAATAATTTCTCCCCTGCCCGCATCTCTCTTGTCTGGAGAGTTATTTTACTTTCCATCCTGATTCATGCCTGCCTATTGTGCCGTATGGCTTACGCAGAGGAGGCATTTTCCTACGTGGTTCGTATCGATATTCAGAAGGAATACCGCAAGCTGCTCGAAAATAATCTGGAAATCATGCAGTGGCGCACCAATCCGCGCATGAATCTCGATCAGTTGCGGCGTATCCATGCTCGTACACCGGATGCCATGCGTGAATTGCTGGCGACGGAGGGCTACTTTTCTCCCCAGATTGAGGAGTCCCTCAAAAAGGAAGCTTCAGGCTGGGTGGCTGCCTTCAAAATAAATCCGGGCGAACCGGTATTAGTTAATCGTTTTGATATCCGCATCGAAGGTGTCGCTCTGTCAGACGCCGCTGAAGCTGCAGCGATTCACGAAACAATGAGAACTCAATGGCCACTTGGGCCGGGTCAACAATTTCGCCAGGCAGGTTGGGAAAACGCCAAGCGCAGGGCGCTGCAGGTGCTGCTGGTAGAGCGCTATCCAAGCGCGTGGATTACCCATAGCAGCGCCACGGTTGATCCGCAACAGCATCGCGTAGTGCTGGAGCTGGTTCTCAACAGCGGCCCCATGTTTACCTTTGGAGAGCTGGACATCTCGGGTTTGCAGCGTTATCCGGTCAGTATTGTGGAACAGCTCAGCCCGATCAAATCCGGTGAACGCTACTCCCAGCGCAAGCTGCTGGATTTTCAGTCGCGACTGCAGGACAGCGCCTATTTTTCCAGCGCACTGGTTGATATCGAGACCGACCGGAGCAAGCCGCAGAGAATCCCGGTCAGAGTCATGCTGACCGAGATGCCATCAAAAAAAGTGGGATTCGGCATTGGCTACAGCACCAACACCGGCGAGAGACTGCAAGTCGATTACCGGGATATCTACCTGAAAGGGCTGGGCTGGGGGTTTCACAGCAAACTCAAACTGGAAACCAAAAACCAGTCTCTTAATGGAGAATTTCAGCTTCCGCTCCGGGCAGACGGCTACCGGGATAGCCTGAATGCCGGTTATGAGCGCGCCAGCATACAGGGTGAAACCACCCAGAAATATGTGACTGGCGCAAAACGTTCCCGCATACTGAACAATATTGAAACTGCTTCAACCCTGCAGTACCAGGTTGAAAGCCAGAGCGTGTCCGGTATCGGTGGCAATAACGTAAAGGCGCTTATCGCCGGGTATGGATGGACGCAACGCAAGGTGGATGACTTGCTATTCCCCACGCGCGGCTACCTGGCCAACTGGCAGGTTTCCGGTGCGGCGCGATCTTTCTTTTCTGATCGCGACTTCATCCGCGGCTATGGCAAGCTGACCTGGTTTTATCCCTTGGGCGAACGTGACAATCTGATGCTCAGGGGCGAGATGGGTGGCGTTGCGGCAAAAACGCGGAATGACATTCCCAGCGACTTTCTGTTTCGTGCGGGCGGAGACCAATCCGTGCGGGGTTATGCCTATCAAAGCCTGGGGGTGAGCCAGGGCAACGCCATCGTGGGAGGGCGCTATCTTGGCGTGGCAACCGCCGAGTATACCCACTGGATTTCATCGCAATGGGGTGCCGCCGTTTTCTACGATGTGGGCAATGCGGTCGATAGCTGGAAGGTCACCAAGGCGGCGCAGGGTTATGGCATGGGGGCGCGCTGGAAAAGCCCGGTGGGGCCGCTTAACCTGGATCTCGCTTATGGCCGCGAAGTAAGGAAAACCCGTTTGCATTTCTCCGTTGGATTTGCTTTCTGATGGCTGAAAAACTGTCAAAAACAAACTGGATCAGGGCGATGCTTGTTGTCGTGATCGGGTTGCTGCTCACCGGCACTGCGCTGGCCTGGATGGGCGGCACGCAGACTGCATTGCGCTGGCTGGCAGAACAGACAACATCACGCAGTGGCGGTGCACTATCGCTGACGGGAGTGAGCGGCTCACTCTACGGCCCGCTCAAAATCCGGAAACTGCAATATCAAAATTCCGCTGCCAGAATAGTCGCGAAAAACATCGAACTCGATTGGAATCTCTGGGTGATGCTGGGCAAGCGCACAGTTGAGTTTAGCTTGTTTAGGATAGATGTTGTCGAGGTAAGTAATATAGAGTTGAGTCCCGATCCGATACCGCTTCCCGATACGTTACGGCTACCGATACAGTTGGCTATTCCCGATGGAAACATTGCCCGCTTCATCATCGACGATGGCGATCAACAGTCAGAGTTTACCGGGTTGCGCTTGAGCCTTGCGCCGACAGCGGAACATCACCGGCTGATGATCTCCGGGGCTTCGACGCAATGGGGCAACGCAAATGCCGACATCAGCCTTGCCCAAGACCGGCCGTTTGCATTAAGCGCCATGGGAAAGCTGGCGGGAGATGGAACGAAAAATATTGGCCTGCAGCTTGATGCACAGGGATATCTGGATCGAATTGCACTAAGCATCGATGGAAGCATTGAGTCGGCAAAATTCACCGGCAAGGCGCTGGCTCTGCCTCTGGAAACCAACGTCATCCGCGTGCTGGATGCACAGGTCAGCCACATCAATCCGGCACAATGGGTAAATGAATGGCCCGCTGCAAATATTAGTCTCGACCTCAAGGCACAGTCCGATCCCGCCGGGATATTGTCAGGTTCCTTGCAGCTAAATAACGTTCTGCCCGGAACGTTCGACCAGCAAAGGCTGCCGTTAACAGCACTCACCGCCGTGCTGGGCGGAACCATTGCAAAAATCCAGCTTTCCAACCTGTCGCTCAAACTGCATGAAGGAGGACAGTTGAACGGCAGCGCCCGGATTGCAGCGGCTGACACACAGGCGAACCTGGTTGCTACCGGACTCGATCTGCACGGCATGCACAGCAAACTGGCGAAGACCCGGATGAAAGGTGAATTGAATCTGGGCTGGGATGGCAGGGACGGGACACTGCTGGCGGATATGTCGCAAAGCGGCTACCGGATCCGTCTGGACGCGCGACAAGCAGACGACCGGATAATACTGAAAAATGCCCTGGTGCAGGCCGACGGCGGAGAGTTATCCCTCACTGGCGATATGTCGTTGTCCGGCGCGGGTGATTTTCAGGCAAACGCAACGCTGAAACGCTTCGATCCTTCATCCTTTGGCAAATTTCCGGCTGCCAGGATCAACGCTGGCATGGATGCTTCCGGCAATCTGTACGGGCAACGCCGCATTAGCGGCGCGTTCAATATTGCGGACAGCCTTCTGGCGGGACAGGTACTGACCGGTTCGGGCAAACTGGCGCTGCTGGATGAGCGTCTGGCCAACGCTGATATCTCGCTGAAGCTTGCAGAAAATCGGCTTCGGGCTTCGGGTAATCTTGGCGCGGCGGGTGATCGGCTGGCGCTGAAACTGGATGCGCCGAAGCTTGACCATCTCGGTGCGGACTTTGCCGGAGCTGCGCACGCGGAAGGCTTTATCGAAGGCGCTTACAACGACCCATCAGGAGAATTCAAAGCCACTTTCTCCGGGATCAGATGGATGGACTACCGGGTTGCAGATGCACAACTATCCGCGCAACTTTCCCGGGGAATCGACGGACCGGTGAACGTCACGGCGCGCATTGCCGGTTTTCAAGGGAACGGCCTGCCCCTGCCTCAGGGGAAAATCGATGTGACCGGCACGCGTGGCAAACATCATGCAACCTTTGCAGCCAAGGGCGAACAACTTGATCTGCATGGCGCACTTACAGGCAGCTGGCATGCAACGAAGGGATGGGAAGGGCAGCTTGAAAAATTGGAAAACACCGGTCGCTACCCGGTTGAATTGCTCGAGCCGGCATTGCTGGCCGCGGGACCGGAACGTGTTTCGGTGCAGGGTGCGCGTCTGCGTTTTCTCCATGGTTCCCTGGTGGTGAATGAGGCAAGCTACCGCAACGGCGACCTGACCACGCGCGGCAGTTTTTCCGGCATCTCGGCCAGCGACATACAACACATGTCCGGCGCATCGATACCCATGGATTTGTCGCTGATGCTGGCGGGAAGCTGGGATCTGCAGGCTGGCCGGATGCTGGATGGCACGGTGGCTATCCGGCGCGAGAGCGGGGATATCGTGGTGTTGAGCGAACCCAATACGCCACTCGGCCTGAACGCGCTGGCGCTGCAATTGACCGCGCGCCGCAGCCTCGTGAGCCTGCATGCCGATGTTCAAGGCACGCGCCTCGGCTCGCTCTCGGCACAGGGCGAAACTACCGTGAGCCGGCGCAATGATGCCTGGGGAATTGATGGCTCCGCACCAGTTCAAGGAGAGACGAAAATTGCGGTGAAATCGCTGGCATGGCTGGCACCGCTGGTATCGCCCGAACTGGTGACCGATGGCTCGCTGAACATGCAATTCAGGGTAAAGGGAACCGTCAATGCTCATGAACTCGAAGGCGCCTTTACCGGAAGCGATCTGCGACTGGAATTGCCGGATCAGGGTGTTTATCTCAAGGATGGTGTGTTGCGCGGGGATCTGGCAGGCGATAGTGTGCAGATACGTGAGCTGTCTTTTAATAGCGGCGCAGGTCGGCTTACGGCAAGCGGTGAAGCTTCTTTGCAGAAGGGTGTGCCATACGTGACATTGGCGCTGGTCGCAGACAAGGCCGAACTGATCTCGCGGCCGGATCGGATACTGACCGTGAGTGGCACGACTTCGGTGAGCGTGGAGGCTTCCCAGTTGCGCATCAAGGGAAAATTGCTGGCGGAGCGCGGCATGATTGAGTTGCCCAAGGCTGATCTGCCAACCTTGAGCGATGATGTCGTGGTAGTGGGCATGGAAGAAGACGCAAAACAGAAAACAGCACGCATTCGCCCGGATGTGGATATGGAATTCGATCTGGGCCAGCGGTTTTTCCTCAAGGGCAAAGGACTGGACGTCCAGTTGGCCGGAGTGATACGACTACGCAGTAACGATACCGGGCTGCCACTGGCCAACGGCAGCATCCATGTGGAAAAAGGCAATTATTTCGCCTATGGCCAGCGCCTGGTGATCGAGCGCGGCGTCCTGAATTTTTCCGGACCCATGGACAATCCCGGTCTCAATATCGTCGCGATGCGCAAGAATCAGGAGGTGGAAGCCGGCGTATCAATTACCGGAACCGCATTGGCCCCGCAAGTAAAACTGGTTTCAAATCCGCCGGTTTCTGACAGCGAAAAAATTTCCTGGTTGGCACTGGGGCACGGGCTGGAAGGCTCCAGCCGGGGAGAACTCGGTTTAATGGGAGCGGCGGCCTCTGCGCTTCTGGCTACGGGTGAATCAGTCACCTTGCAATCTCAAATTGCCCATACAGCCGGCCTGGATGAGTTCGGCCTGAGCGGAACAGGTACCCTGGCGAGCACTGCGGTCACCATGGGCAAGCGACTGTCGTCCCGCGCCTATCTCAGCTACGAGCAGAGCGTCATGGGCGCCAGCAATCTGGTCAAGATCAACTATATGCTGTCCAAACACTGGTCGGTACGCACGCAAAGCGGAACGGATAATGCCGTCGACCTGTTTTATACCCTGTCGTTCGATTAGTAAAACGCTGAACCCGTATTCGCGCTGTCATGCGGTGTTCGATTTGCCTGTTCGGCAATGAGGGTAAACTGGATGTCGCCGGAGAGTTTTTCTTGTTCCATTCAGGGAAAAGTGTATCCTTGCCTGACGCCATCAGCTGTTTTTCGGGCCGCCTGCCATGCATCCAGGCACTCACTCTTTAAAGGAGCTGGCCATGAACACCATCACTCCAACAGCCGTGCACCAATCGCGCGGTATCGAGCGCCTCGTCGAAGGCGTCGCCACCTCGGACGGTGCAGGGGTAAAGCTAACCCGCGTCCTTACCGGAAAATTGCAGCAGCGCCTCGATCCTTTCCTGTTGCTGGATGCGTTTGGCAGCGACAATCCGGATGATTACATCGCCGGCTTCCCCGATCATCCGCATCGCGGGTTCGAGACCATCACCTATATGCTCACCGGGCGCATGCGCCACCGCGACAGCGCAGGGCACGAGGGGCTGCTGGAAAACGGCGGCGTGCAATGGATGACAGCCGGACACGGGGTGATTCATTCCGAGATTCCCGAGCAGGAAAACGGCGTGATGGAAGGTTTTCAGCTTTGGCTCAATCTGCCCGCACGCAACAAGATGGCAGCACCGTGGTACAAGGATTTTTCCGGCGCTGCCATTCCCGAATACGTCACGGCAGGAAATGTCACCGTGCGCGTGATCGCCGGGTCGAGCAACGGTGTAGCGGGCGCTGTCACGCGCGAGATGACGGAGCCAATCTACCTCGATGTGAACTTGCCCGCAGGGGCTTCATTCTCGACCGCGCTACCGGACACCCATAACGCGTTCATCTACGTCTATCGCGGCGCGGTGAACATCGATGGCGTGCCGGTTGCAGCGCAACGCATGGGCATATTGAGCAATACGCCCGGTGCCGATGGCGTGACACTGGTCGCGGCGGAAGATGCGCGCCTGATACTTGTTGCCGGAAAACCTCTGAACGAACCCATCGTGCAACACGGGCCGTTCGTAATGAATACGCAGGAAGAAATACGCCAGGCACTCGATGATTTTCGTTCCGGGCGCTTTGCCTGACATTCGCGATACTGTAACCGATAGCGTGTATCAGGCAGGAGCGGTGTGGCAATTTTATTTATGGCCTCTAAAAATACGTCATTCCCGCGCAGGCGGGAATCCAGCTTGTTGATTAGACTGGGCTCCCGCCTGCGCGGGAGCGACGAAGCGGGGTAAACAGGCAACCCGCGTAACGGATGCTCGCAAATGTGCATTTTTAGAGACCCTTTAGAGTATCCCTTAAAACGCGCCATGTTGAAACGAGCGCCGCTTATTGCTGCCCACCCGATGCCGTTACGCAAAATTCCGCCACTTGCCCCAGCACGCGTTGCACCAGCCGGTTTGCGGCGCTGACGCCGCCGTATGCATCTTCGCTGCCGGCGTTTTCCGTGGCGTCAAATTGCTGCACCGCCAGTACGCGCTTGCCGCGCACGTCAATCAATTGCGCTTGCAGTATGATCTGTACGCGGCTGGGGTGAGTGGTGAAATCGTGTTGCAAGCGGATCAATTCAACATCGAGCCGGACATCGGCAAGAATCGCGCTCGCTGTTGGTACCACGGCACGAAAAGCGGCACTCTGTTCCAGCGCCTGCAGCAGCAGTGGTTGCAGCATATGTGCCGGCGTGTCCGTCCAGCGACTGTTGGCGAAGTAATTCAACTCATGCGGCTGCTGCAAATAAACGATCTGTGTCGTGGCAAAACCTGGGCGTGCTTGCGGCATGTTCACCGCCAGGACCAGATCGCGTTTGACTGCCGATGCAGACACGATGGGGCGCGCATCCAGCACATAGATGTTCGGGCTGCTGCCCTGCAGAGCCGATAAACCGGTACAGCCGGCGAGCAGCATCCCTGCCAGCAGAAAAAAAACTTTATGGCTACGCATGGTTTTCAACCTCCTTCACCGGGGCCGAGTTTCGGCTGCGGCTTGCCGCGCAATAACATCTCCGGGTTTTGTTCCAGTTGGTCGCTGACACGCCGTAGCGACCCGGTCAGGCCGCGCAATTCCAGCATCAGCTGGTGCACTTCGGGCAAGGTGGCAGCGGAAAATTGTTGCACACTATCCAGGGTGTTGCTGGCGCTCTCACCGGCGCGTGCAAGCTGGTTGGACATGCGGTCGAAGGCATCGGCGCTACGCTGGACACGCTGGGCGAGTTGCGGCAATTCGTCGCTCAGACGCGAGGTGTTTTTCAGAATATGTTTCGCATCGGCCAGGCTGGCATCTATCGTGTCTGATCGTGCCGCCAGAGTGTGCGACAACACTACAAGATCGGCCAGGGTACTCCTGATGGCGCTGCGATTATCTTTATCGAGCACGGCATTGAGATTTTCGCTGGCACGATTGAGATTGACCAGCAGGGTGGAAACGGCAGAATCGAGTCGCGTCATCAACGAGGGTCCACTCCTGATCACCGGGTAACTTTCGCCTGTCTGCGCCTGCAATGCCGGTGAATCACGGCTCCCGCCGGTCAATTCCACATAGGCGATGCCGGTTAATCCCTGCACCTGCAGGATGGCGACCGTATCCACCTTGACCGGAATACCTTGTTTGATGTCGAGCGTCAATTGCACCTGCTCAACATTGCCCGGTGCCAGAGCGATTTTTTGCACGCGTCCCGCTTCGACGCCACGATAGCGTACCGGCGCATTGATGTTCAATCCCGCTACCGAGTCATGCATATAAGTCTGATAGATATCATACGAAGCACGAAAAGACTTGCTACTGCTTAACCACAACACGCCACCTATCAATGCGGCACCAAGCGCCAGCACAAACACACCAACCACCACAAAATTTACTTTTTCTTCCATGCTTGCTCGCGTGCGGCACGACCGCGCGGTCCATAAAAATATTCACGGATGACCGGATGCTCCGATTTGGACAATTCCTCCATGCTGCCGATGCCCAGAATATGTCCTCCATCCAGCACCGCCACCCGGTCCGCCGCACGCCACAGCAAATCGAGGTCGTGCGTTACCAGCATAATGGTCAATCCGAGCGTATCGCGCAAGTTTCGTACCAGTTCGTCGATGCCGCTTGCGCTATGAGGATCGAGTCCGGCGGTGGGCTCATCCAGAAATAACAGCTCGGGGTCGAGCGCGAGCGCGCGTGCCAACGCAGCGCGCTTGCGCATGCCGCCGCTCAGTTCACTGGGGTACTTGGCGCCCGCATCGGCGGGCAATCCGGTCAGTGCAATTTTCAGCGCGACCACTTCGCCGATCAGGTTGGCACTGAGCCGGGTATGTTCACGCAACACCATGGCAACATTTTCCGCCACGGTCAGAGAACTGAACAGTGCGCCGCGCTCGAACATCACACCCCAGCGCCGTCGCAGCGGCAGAGCTTGCTCATCGCTGAGGCCGATGACTTCCTGACCGAACACGCGGATCGAACCGGATGCCGGACGCAACAGCATGATGACGGCGCGCAACAGGGTGGATTTGCCGCAGCCGCTGCCGCCCACCAGCGCGAAAATCTCGCCCGGCTGCACCGACAGACTGACATCCTGATGCACTAACGTCGTGCCATAACGCGTGTGTAAATCATGGATATCAATAACGGGGAGAGATGTGGTTGAAGTTTCCATCGCGGCGCTCACAGGTCGAACCAGTTAAACACGATGGAAAACAGCGCGTCGGCCAGAATGACCAGAAAAATGGATTGCACCACGCTGACCGTAGTTTGCCGCCCCACGCTATCGGCACTGCCGCTTACCCGAAAACCCTGGAAACACCCTACCAGCGCGATGATTACGGCGAATACCGGCGCCTTGGCAATGCCGACCATAAATGAGGACAGGCTGATCGCTTCGTCGAGGCGGTTGATAAAAGTAGTGAAGCTGACATCCAGTTTGGAGCGTGCCATGATCATGCCACCGATGATACCGGTCACATCGGCAAACACCGTAAGCAGCGGCAGCGCGATAATCAGTGCCAGCATTTTTGGCAGCACCAGCAACTCCTGCGCACCGACACCGATGGTACGCAGCGCGTCAATTTCCTCGGTGACTTTCATGGTGCCGATTTGCGCCGCATAGGCGGAGCCGGAGCGTCCCGCGATAATGATGGCGGTCAACAAAGGAGAAAGCTCGCGCACCATCGACAATCCGACCAGCTCAACAATGAAAATATTCGCACCAAAGCGCTGCAACTGATCCGCGCCCTGATAGGCGATCACCACGCCCATCAGGAACGTTAGCAGGCCAACAATCGGCATCGCTTCAAAACCTGCCGTTTGCAGGTTGTACAAAATAGTGCGCCAGCGGATGCGATACGGCTGCTTCAACGAACGCAACAGTGCCGTCGCGCTTTCACCGACGAAAGCCAGCATGTCGGAAAACATTTTCAGGTTGAGCCAGAATCGCCGCCCGATGTTTTCCAGCAGGCCAACTTTAAGAGACAGCGCTGGTTCTGTGTAGATGCTGTGGCTGGCAACCAGTTGCAGCAGGGTATCAAACTCCGGGCGTAATCCATCGAATCGGGTATGTTTGCCGCGCTGCTGCAGGGTATGCATGGTGCGAAGCAGCAACCACGCACCGGCGGTATCGAGCGCTGTAATGGCGCTGCCGTCAAAGACCAGATCGTTCGCGGCGGGCCAGTCCATCTGCGCCAGTTGCAGCTCCAATGCGGCAATGCCCCGCACCGTCCACACCCCCTGGCAACGCACCTGCACGGGAACGGCAGAAGCATTGGCTTCAATCAGCAGTTGCGCAATCTGATTAGATGACATGATCCGGCACTTTCCTGATGTGAGCAGAGCAGCACATGCAGCCCGCACTTTATCCGGGTACGGCAACCGTCATTCCGGCAGGCGGATGGAGTACTGCCCCGATTTTTCGTCACGCGTCAGCACGACCAGTTTGTGCTTCTGTGTGTCTTCCATCAATTCCTTGAACGAACGGTAACCATAGGAAGATTCGGTGAAGCCGGGCCTACGCCGCTGCATAGTCGGCTTGACCATCGAGCCCCAAAGTTTTTCGTCGGAGCCGCGCTCTGAAATCAGGCCCTCGACAGTTTCAACCAGAAAATCCATCGCTTCCTGGCGCTTGTCTTCCCCGCTTTTTGCTTCAGCAGGTTTCGTTGCCCCGGCAACAGATTTGGCTGGTGACTTCTTGGCGACCCGTTTCTTTTTTGCCTCTTGTTCACGCACCAGATCGTCGTAGAAGATGAATTCGTCACAGTTGGCGCTGAGCAAATCTGATGTCGAATCCTTCACACCGATGCCGATCACATATTTGTTATTCTCGCGCAGTTTGGAAACCAGCGGCGAAAAATCCGAGTCACCGCTGATGATGACGAAGGTATCCACGTGGGACTTGGTGTAACAGAGATCAAGAGCATCGACAACCATACGGATATCGGCAGAGTTCTTGCCCGACTGGCGCACATGTGGAATCTCGATAAGCTCAAATGCCGCTTCGTGCATGGTCGCCTTGAATTCCTTGTAGCGCTCCCAGTCACAATAGGCTTTTTTGACCACGATGCTGCCCTTTAGCAACAGGCGTTCGAGCACCTTCTTGATGTCAAACTGCGCATATCTGGCGTCGCGCACGCCCAGCGCAATATTCTCAAAATCGCAGAATAATGCCATGTTGGTGATTTCAGGTGGTCCGGCCATTTGTATCTCCCTGGCGATAAATCCGGGTTATCCATCACTACAAAAAATTCTTGCAGGAGCGCGCCATGCGTGTAACTCCCTCGATAAGCTGATAAAACAACCAGCCATTCGACTAAGCTACCAAAATACAACAGCCAAGTCGCCGGTTATCAGGGCGAACGGACGGGTATAGCCCGCCCCAATCAAGTCCCGCGCTTGGCAAAATCCCTGGGGCGGAAACCGAGCAACCACAATACCGCAAAGTACACCGCCACACCACCCGTGACTAGTGCGGACAGGTGCAGAATGCGTGACCAACCGGAACGGGTCAGCCAGCTCTGATCCGCGCCCATGCCGAACCACAGCGCGAGACCGAGCGCCAGTAATGCAATGCCTATCCTGATGAAGAACTTCGCCCAACCCGGCTCCGGCTGGTAAATACCGCGCTTGCGCAAGTAACGAAACAGGATCGCGGAGTTGAAGCACGCGCCAAGGCCGATGGCGAGTGCCAGACCGGCATGTTGCAGGTGCAGACCGAACACGAACAGCACATTCATCGCCTGTGTGGTGATCAGCGTGGCGATGCCGATTTTCACCGGTGTTCTGATGTCTTGCTTCGCATAGAAACCTGGTGCAAGGATTTTTACCAGGATCATTCCAATTAATCCGATGCTGTAACCAACCAGTGCGTTGCGCGTCATCAGCACATCGTGCGCATCGAATGCGCCATGCTGGAAGAAGGTTGCCAACAAGGGTACAGCGATCATGCCCAGCGCCAGTGCGGCAGGCAGCGTCAGCATGATGGTCAGGCGTAGCCCCCAATCCAGCAGCTTCGAGTATTCCGCGGTATCGCCGTTGGCATGGCATTTGGATAGTGACGGCAGCAGGATGGTGCCAAGCGCCACGCCCAGCAGGCCGTTGGGAAATTCCATCAGGCGGTCAGCGTAATACAGCCAGGACACGCTACCCGCCACCAGAAATGAGGCGAAGATGGTGTTGATGATCAGACTGATCTGCGCGATGGATACGCCGAATACCGCCGGGCCCATCTGCTTGATAACGCGCCACATACCCTCGTCTTTCAGACTGAAGCGCAGGCTCGGCAGCATACCGATCTTCTTCAGGAACGGCAGCTGCAACGCCAGCTGCAAAATACCCGCAACAAACACCGCCCAGGCCAGCGCCAGAATCGGCGGGTTGAAATACGGCGCCAGCCACAATGCGCCACCGATAAAGCACAGATTGAGCAGGATGGGCGCTGCGGCCGGCACCCAGAACTTGTTATAGGTATTGAGAATACCCGCCGCGACCGAGACCAGCGAGATGAAGAAGATGTACGGTGAAGTGATGCGCAGCAGTTGCACGGTGAGGTCGAACTTTTCCGCATCCTTCGCAAAACCCGGTGCACTGATATACACAAGAATCGGTGCGGCGATGATGCCGATCAGCGTCACCAGAAACAGGATCAGTGCCAGCATGGTGGTAACGTGATCGACCAGCAGTTTGGTCTCATCGTGCCCGCGCCGGTTGCGGTATTCGCCGAAGATCGGTACGAACGCCTGCGAGAACGCGCCCTCGGCAAACAGGCGGCGCAGCAGGTTGGGCAGCTTGAATGCTACAAAAAAAGCGTCGGTCGCCGCGCCCGCACCGAATACCCGCGCGATCAGCACATCTCGCACAAAGGCGAGAATACGCGAAACCAGCGTCAGGCTGCTGATGGTGGCGAGAGCTTTGAGGAGATTCATGCTGGTCGTGGGCTATCCGCTGTCAACGCCGCGCATCATACCATTCAGCCCGCGCCCTCGCCGACCAAGACATTGCCACGCTACAATACTGCAAACTCAACCCATCGCACCTACTGACACTGATGAAAAAACCATCCCCAAATAACCACTGGGACAACCTTGCAATACAATGGAGCAAGCTCGCTTCCCCACTGCGCCCCTGCCACGAAGATGTGGGAATCATCCGGCAGTTTCTTGAACCCGATGGCAATCTTTGTCTTCTATTGGGAGTCACCCCGGAATTTACCAGTTTACCCATACGTGTCATTGCCATGGACAACAGTGCAGGGATGATCAGAGCCCTTTGGCCGGACAATAAGACCGGACATAATGTCGTTCGGGGTGACTGGCTTGATATGCCTTTCGCTGCAAATTCTTTCGACACCATCATTGGTGACGGCAGTCTGGCGTTGCTGTCCTATCCTTTGCAGTATGAGCGCCTGTTCATCCAGCTAAACCGCACGCTTAAACCGGGTGGCAAAATTCTGATCAGATTTTTTCTCCGTCCGGAACAAGGGGAAACCTGCGCGGATGTCTGCCAGGATGCTTTCGGCGGGCGGATTGGCTCTTTTCATGCATTCAAGTGGCGCCTGTCCATGGCGGTGGCCGCAGAATCGCAAAACCCCAACATCAGCGTCGCAGACACCTATGCTGTTTTCAGCCGCCTGCTGCCGGACAGGAAGCAGCTCGCCAAAGTCAGTGGCTGGAGCCATGAAGACATTGCAACCATTGATCTCTACCACGGCTCCCCGGCACGTTACAGTTACCCGACGCTGTCACAGCTGCGCCAAGTGCTTCCGCAGTGCCTCAAGGAAACCGGCTTACGGCAAGGATCATACGAGCTTGCAGAACGTTGTCCCACACTTGTTCTGGAATCCTGCCCATGACAAAATTTCAAGCCATGAAAAGCAGCATTGGCGGCATTGTCTGGCCCCCGCTGACAAGCGGTCTGTCCGCCTCGCTTGCTGCACTAATGCAGCAACTGGAAGAAACGCAGTGGTTGTCGGCCGATGAGATTGCACAGCATCAATATCGGCAGTTAGCTCAGGTGGCAACGCATGCAGCATTGCACTCACCGCATTTTTGCAGCCGCTTGCAGGCAGCCGGAATACAGCCTGCCCAATTGTCCACAATAGAAGGATTGCGCAGCCTTCCCGTGATGGGACGGCGCGAATTGCAGTCTGCCGAAGAAACCCTGTTTTGCAAACAGTTGCCCCAGACTCATGCCCCTGTCGGAGAAAGCCGCTCATCCGGCTCCAGTGGTGAACCGGTGGTCGTCAAGCGCACCGCCATTAACCACTTGTTCTGGCTGGCCTTTACCCTGCGCGAGCATTTGTGGCACGAACGTGATTTTCTCGGCAAGCTCGCGATTATTCGCGCAAATTTTCCTGCTGGTAATTCTGAAGACATGGAGTCATGGGGAAATCCGGTCAACTTGTTTTTCAAGACAGGCTCTTCACATGCCATGCAGATCACCATCGATATCGGACAGCAGGCTGAATGGCTTAAAGATATCAACCCGGACTATCTGCTCACCTACCCGACCAACCTCACCGCACTGTTACAGCAGTTTGAACGGCGCTGCATAAAACTGCCCCGGCTCCGCCAGGTGCGTAGTATCGGTGAAACGCTGACTGCCGGAATACGCGAAGCCGCGCGCAAATCTCTCGGCGTGGAAATCGCCGATACCTACAGCTCGCAGGAGGTCGGCACCATTGCACTGCAATGTCCGGAGAGCGGGTTGTATCACGTTATGTCGGAAAGTTTGATCGTCGAGATACTTGATGAACAGGGAGCCTCTTGTTTGCCGGGGCAGATCGGACGTGTGGTGGTCACCGACCTGCACAATTTCGCCACTCCGTTGATTCGCTACGACATCGGTGACTATGCCGAAGCCGGTGCGATCTGTCCATGCGGACGCGGCTTGCCAACACTCAAGCGCGTTGCCGGGCGGGAACGCAACATGCTGCTGCTACCCGACGGCCGCCGCCACTGGCCGCTGGTCGGGGCTTATCATTTTCGTGACATTGCCCCGATACGGCAATACCAGGTCATTCAACACAACCGGGAGATGTTCGAAGTGCGGCTGGTTTCCGACAGCCCTTTGACACAACAACAGGAAGCCCGTCTACGCGAACTCATTCAGGAATCCCTGGGGTTCCCGTTTCAGCTCCAGTTTGTTTATTTTTCTGACCAGCTTCCACGTGGACCGGGAGGAAAGTTTGAGGAGTTTATCTGCGAGATGTACTGAGAGAGACTGCGCTAGCCAGGCCTTTTACGTTTAGCTTTGATGGTCATGGCTCTTGAAAACTCCCACTCATTCTAAGTAGCCGCGTTTACACTTGTCCGGCAAAATTCCGCAAATTTGCAATAAACAATACTCACCCATCACAGCACCCCCCGCAAAAAAATTTGCAAAAACCCGGATGAGCCACTAGAATACGCGCCTTTCCGTTGTACCGAATTATCAAGGAGTAGTCATGGCAAATAGCGCACAAGCCCGCAAACGTGCACGTCAGGCAGTCAAACAGAACGCCCACAACAGTGGTTTGCGCTCGGAATTGCGCACTGCGATCAAGAAGGTGACTAAAGCAATTAAAGTGGGTGACAAGGCTGCCGCACAGGCCGTTTTCCAGTCTTCGGTCCGTACTGTGGACACCATCGCCGACAAGAAGATCATCCACAAAAACAAGGCGGCCCGACATAAGAGTCGTCTTTCTGCGGCGATCAAGGCGATGGCATAAACGCCGTCTCATTCAGGTTTACCCCAACAAGCCGGCAGTAATGTCGGCTTGTTTGCTTTGCAAAGCTGTTTGGCTCAATATACGCACTTGGCTCATTGTTCAACGGCGGCATGTCCGCCGTGTTGTTTTTAGAGGTTTGTTATGTCACATGTGATGAACACTTACGCCCGTATTCCCGTCGCTTTTACGCATGGTGAAGGCGCTTGGCTGTGGGACACCGAAGGCAAGCGCTATCTGGACGCGCTGGCCGGCATCGCCGTGAACACGCTGGGACATGCGCATCCGCGCTTCACCGCCGCGCTCAACGCGCAGATCGGCAAACTTATCCACTGCTCGAACGTCTATCAGATCCGCGAACAGGAACTGTTGGCCGACAAGCTATGCGGCCTGTCTGGCATGCAGGAAGTGTTTTTCTGCAACTCCGGCTGCGAAGCGAATGAGGCGGCGATCAAACTGGCGCGCATGTACGGCCATAACCAGGGCATAGAAATGCCGAGCATCATCGTGATGGAGAAATCCTTCCACGGGCGGACACTCGCGACGCTTTCGGCTACCGGTAACCGCAAAGTGCAGGCCGGCTTTGAGCCGCTGGTGAAAGGTTTCGTGCGCGCACCTTACAATGATCTGGAGGCGATCCGCCAGTTAGCCCAGCACAACAGCAATGTGGTGGCGGTACTGGTCGAGCCAATTCAGGGCGAAGGCGGCGTGCGCACCCTGGATGCCGCCTACCTGCAACAACTGCGGGATATCTGCAACGAACAAAACTGGCTGCTGATGCTGGATGAAGTGCAATGTGGCATGGGGCGTACCGGCCAGTGGTTTACTTTCCAGCATAGCGGTATCCTGCCGGACGTGATGACGCTCGCCAAAGGCCTCGGCTCGGGTATACCGATTGGCGCGTGCCTGACCGCAGGCAAGGCCGCCGGGCTGTTCAAACCGGGCAATCACGGCTCGACGTTCGGAGGCAATCCGCTCGCCTGCGTGGCCGGGCTGACCACGCTCAACATCATGGAGCAGGATCAGTTGCTGGCGCATGCCGAACAACTCGGCCAGTTCATCCGCGACGGATTTGCCACTGCCTTGCAGGGCGTAAACGGCATCAGGGAAATTCGTGGACAGGGGCTGATGATCGGCATCGAACTCGATAAGCCGTGCGGCGATCTGGCCAGGCAGGCACTCGCACAAGGACTACTGATCAACGTCACCGCCGATAATGTGATCCGGCTGCTGCCGCCGCTTGTCATGTCACAGCACGAAGCGCAGCAGATGCTGGATATCCTGTGCCCGCTGATAAAAGATTTTTTGCAATCCTGATTGAAAGCACGTCATGACAGCAAACATCAAACATTTTTTGCAGTTCAGAGACTTTACCCGCGAGGAACTTGAATACCTGTTCGAGCGCACCCGCATCATCAAGGAACGCTTCAAACGCTACGAAAAATACTGGCCGCTGGAAGACCGCACGCTGGTGATGATTTTTGAAAAGGCCAGCACCCGCACGCGCCTGTCATTCGAAGCCGGCATGCATCAACTCGGCGGTTCGGCGATCTATCTGAATACGCGCGACTCGCAACTGGGGCGCGGCGAGCCGGTGGAAGACGCCGGGCAGGTGATCTCGCGCATGAGCGACATCGTGATGATCCGCACCTTCGATCAGTCCATCATCGAGCGCTTCGCCGCCAACTCGCGCGTGCCGGTAATTAACGGCCTGACCAACGAATACCATCCCTGCCAGGTGCTGGCCGACATCTATACCTACATCGAACAACGCGGCAGCATCTGCGGCAAGACCGTAGCCTGGATCGGCGACTCCAACAACATGTGCAACACCTGGCTGCAAGCGGCTGAGATACTCGGCTTCAACGTGCATGTCTCGACTCCGCCCGGCTATGAAGTCGAACCGGAACGCGCCGGGCTGTACGGCAAAGATCACTATGAAGAATTCGCCAACCCGATGGAAGCCGCGCGTGGCGCCAACTTGGTGACTACCGACGTATGGACCAGCATGGGTTTTGAAGCAGAAAACGAGGAGCGCAAGAAAAACTTTGCAGATTGGCAGGTCGACGAAGACATGATGCGCGTTGCCGCCACGGATGCGCTATTCATGCACTGCCTGCCCGCACACCGTGGCGAGGAAGTCTCCGCCGAAGTCATCGACGGCCCGCAAAGCGTAGTCTGGGATGAGGCGGAGAACAGATTACATGTGCAGAAGGCGCTGATGGAATACCTGCTGCTGGGCAAAATCAACAACTAAATCGGAACAAGAAATAATGAGTGACATCAAAAAAGCCGTCCTCGCCTATTCCGGCGGACTCGACACTTCGGTCATCCTGAAGTGGCTGCAAGACACCTACCAATGCGAAGTGGTGACCTTCACCGCCGATCTCGGCCAGGGCGAGGAACTGGAACCGGCGCGGCAGAAAGCATTGAAGTTTGGTATCCCGGCGGAAAATATTTTTATCGACGACCTGCGCGAAGAATTCGTGCGTGATTTCGTATTTCCGATGTTTCGCGCCAACACCGTATACGAAGGCGAATACCTGCTTGGCACTTCGATTGCACGCCCGCTGATCGCCAAACGCCTGATCGAAATCGCCGACCTGACCGGCGCGCAGGCCATCTCGCACGGAGCGACCGGCAAGGGCAACGACCAGGTGCGTTTCGAGCTGGGCGCGTACGCGCTGAACCCGAACATCAAGATCATCGCACCGTGGCGCGAGTGGGATTTGTTGTCACGCGAAAAATTGATGGCCTATGCCGAGCGGCACGGCATCCCGGTGGACATGAAGCACAAGCAGGGCGGTTCGCCCTACTCGATGGATGCCAACCTGCTGCACATTTCCTACGAAGGCCGCCATCTGGAAGACCCCGCCGCCGAGGCAGAGGAAAGCATGTGGCGCTGGACGGTGTCGCCGGAAAAGGCACCGGATGCGGCAGAATACCTCGACATCGAATTCACCAGCGGCGACATCGTGGCGCTGAACGGCAACCCCATGATGCCCGCAGAAGTATTGCGCAATCTGAACACGCTGGGCGGCAAGCACGGCATCGGACGCCTCGACCTGGTGGAGAACCGCTACGTCGGCATGAAGTCGCGCGGCTGCTACGAAACACCCGGCGGCACCATCATGCTCAAGGCACACCGCGCCATCGAGTCGATCACGCTGGACCGCGAAGTTGCGCACCTCAAAGATGACCTGATGCCGCGTTACGCCAGCATGATCTACAACGGCTACTGGTGGAGCCCGGAACGCAAGGTATTGCAGACACTGATCGACCAGACACAGCAGAGCGTAAACGGCTGGGTGCGCGTCAAGCTATACAAGGGCAACGTAATCGTCGTGGGTCGCGACTCGAAGACCGATTCACTATTTGATTCAAGCATCGCCACCTTCGAAGACGATAAGGGCGCCTACGACCAGAAGGATGCAGCCGGTTTCATTAAACTTAACGCGCTACGTATGCGCATCGCCGCCAATTTGAAAAATCGCAACTAAGGAACCATCATGCCTGACAGAATCGACAACGTCTCGGTGGGGAAAAAAGCCAACGTGTTCTTCGACGGAAAGTGTGTTTCGCACTCAATATATTTTCCGGACGGTTCGCGCAAGACCGTTGGCGTCATTATGCCAGAAGCAGAACTCATCTTTAACGTTGGCGCACCGGAACTGATGGAGATCACCACTGGCGAATGCCAGGTGAAGATCGCGGACGAACCCGCGTTCAAGACCTATACCGCAGGCACCTCATTTCATGTGGCGGAAAACAGCAGCTTCGAAATACATGCCAAGGATGAAGTAAACTACATCTGCAGTTTCGGATAAAGAACAACCGTCATTTCCGCGCCGGCGGGAATGACAAAACTGACAGGAGACACTCATGCCATCTTTCGACATCGTTTCAGAAGTGGACAAGGCCGAAGTCAAGAATGCGGTCGATCAAACCAACAAGGAAGTCAGCACACGCTTCGACTTCAAGGGTTCGGATGCGCGTGTCGAACAAGCCGAGCTCAAGCTTACCGTGTTTGCCGACAACGAATTTCAGCTTAATCAGGCACAGGACATCTTGAACGGCAAGCTGGCCAAGCGCGGCGTGGACATAAAGTGCCTGGAAATCAGCGACAAGATCGAAAAAGTAAGTGGCAACAAGGTCAAGCGCGGCTGTGAAGTGAAAGTCGGTGTCGAAATAGAATTGGCGAAAAAAATTGTCAAACTACTCAAAGACAGCAAGCTCAAAGTGCAAGCCAGCATCCAGGGCGACACGGTACGCATCACCGGCAAGAATCGTGACGACTTGCAGGAAGCCATTGCTTTCACCAGGAAGTCCATTACCGATTTTCCGTTGCAATACCAGAACTTCAGAGACTAATATCATCCCCCGCTCGCTCTGAGCTTGCCGAGGGACGAGTAGGTTTACCAACCCTTCACCAGCCCGTCAATGCTTAGGCAAATTTAGCACAAACGGACAAGGTGATACGCTACTGGAGATCATCATGCCCAAGGTTCTCGTTCTACTCGCACAAGGCTGTGAAGAAATCGAAGCTGTCACAGTTATTGACATCCTGCGCCGCGCCGACATCGAAGTGGTCAGTGCCGGACTGGACGACCTGCCGGTATTGGCCAGTCGCGGCGTAATGCTGCAGCCGGACACGACACTGGATCTCGCGCAGCACCAGGATTTCAACATGATCGTACTGCCCGGCGGGCAGCCAGGCACCGATAACCTCAAAGCGGACAAGCGCGTTATCGCGCTGCTGCAACAAATGGCACAACAGGGAAAACACCTCGCCGCAATTTGCGCCGCGCCGTCGGTGCTCGCCGCCGCTGGTCTGCTGGATGGGCGCAAAGCCACCTGCTATCCGACTTGTCTGGATGATTTCCCCAAAGTCAACTTACAGACTGCCGCCGTTGTGGAAGACGGCAAAATTATTACCTCGCGCGGCCCCGGAACGGCAATGGATTTTGCGCTAACCCTGGTGGAACGGCTGGCCGGCCACACCAAACGACAGGAAGTTGAAGCCGCTCTGGTACGTTAGGGTACGCGTCCGCTGGTGCCGTTTGGCGTGTGGTTTTTCTGCCACCATTTCAGTTATATTCGAACCAATATCGGAGCCGAGTCAGACATACCACCGGCTCAACCCCGGTAGCTACAACAGAAATTACACTGGGAAATTCTTAGTCGGATTAGTCGTGATTTATGTGTAACGCAGGACGCTGCATGTTTCAAAGATTCCTGTTCTTCTTGATCAAGTCGTAGGCAAGCTGGATTTCCTTTGCCTGCTCGGTCGCCATGGCAATCATGTCTTCCGGCATGCCCTGCCCCATCAACTTGTCCGGGTGGTACTGGCTCATCAGCTTGCGCCAGGCACGCTTGATTTCCGCATCACTACTATCCTTGCTTACGCCCAGTGCCTTGTAGGCATCATCCAGCGCTACCGGCGAGCCGGCCTGCCCCCCGCCGAAATGGGATTGATTCAGCACCATATCCACCAGGTGCCGAAACGCCTCGCTGCCATACCCGAGGCGGCCTGCAATGTCCGCCAACAAGGCCTCTTCAGCCGGATGCAAGTTCCCGTCCGCAAGCGCCATCACGATGAGATATACCAGCAGCATCTGCTTCAGATCGCGCGTGTGCCCGCAAATAGCCACAAATTTTTGATAGATCGGTTCGATGTCAAACGCCGGGTCGGCTCCCTGCTTGAATAGAGCAATGGCCTGCTGGCGATGTGCTGCGGTCATACCCAGTTTCTGCATGAACTGCTCGACATGATCGATCTCATCCTGTGAAACACGCCCATCGGCCTTGGCCAGTTTGCCCATCAGAACAAACGCCGTCTCGAGAAAAACAGCCTGACGCAGCGCATTCCGTAGCGGGTTCATCGCTCCGGAGCCATACGTTCGCGCACGATCAATGGAAGCCCCAATGAACAGGCCGAGAAGTGCCCCGAAAAATCCCAGAAAGTAATAACCAAAAATGAAACCGATGAACTTGAACAAGACAACTCCAGAAAGGAAAATATGTGAAAACTGGCCGCAGCAAAGGTGTGCATTATACCTTTGGCAATCCCAGGCTCTGTTCTCCCCGGTATGACAATACCCGGTGTGCACCCATATACTGGCCGTCAAAAAACAATCCGAGCCTGATATGTTTATTCCCACTTGCAGCCAGTCTCAAGAGGCAAATGACAAACAAAAAAGCCCGGCACTTTCGTGCCGGGCTTTTTTACCAACTCAAGAACCGATTAGCCGGCCTGGATGTTGGAAGCCTGCTTGCCCTTTGGGCCTTGTGTCACTTCAAAGCTGACTTTCTGGCCTTCTTGAAGCGACTTGAAGCCGTTCATGTTGATTGCTGAAAAGTGTGCGAACAAATCTTCGCTGCCATCATCGGGAGTGACAAAACCAAAACCCTTTGCGTCATTGAACCATTTAACTGTACCGGTTGCCATGTGTTTACTTCCTTATTAAAAAACCGGGAAAACCTCCCGTAAAACTATTTGAATCGAAGATTGCACATGGAAAAACCAGTACTGCAGAGACTTTGAATCAAATACCTGCGAGCTTTTTACACACAATATTTGATATCGTCAATAAGTTTCTCGAAAAATGCCGGATTCGCCAAGCTATCGAAACCAACCTAACCTGTTTAATCGTTTACTAAAGCGATTATATTGATTCCGGTTTTCACCTGTTACCCTCCTTATCAAGCTCGGCAAAAATATGTTGCGAACCCGCTTCCGGATTTATTACGCATCAGGCTTTTTCAGCAAATCGACACGTATCGGCATCTCAAATATCGCTCCGTCCCGTGTCATATAACCGTTAAATTTTGAGCGTATTTTTCCCAGGGTCTCGGCAGATAAACTATGCTCGGTGTGAGTCACTTTGAGCACTTGCTCCTCGAACTGCCCGAAGTCCGCAAAGTGCATTGGTTGCAGAAAGAATTTCTGTGACACTAGTGCCAGCTGCCCCGAGGAAACGGCCCGCTTCTCGGCAGCAAACGCTGCCTCACGCACCATTTTCTCGTCGTGAAAAAGCTTCAGGACTTCATTGAAGTCGCCCGAATAAACCGGCTCCGAGATATAGGCAACCCCACCCGGTTTCAGTACCCGCCGTATCTCGGAGAACGCGCTGTCCATCAATTCCACCGGCACGTGATGCAGGGATTTAAACATCAGTACGATGTTGAAACTCGAATCAGCCGCCGGGATATTCTCTGCTCCGCCATGCGCAAAGCGTACATTGGGCAGGCCGGTGATGGTGAGGTTTTTCGCGAGCTGCGTTTCGTCCACTTCCAGGGCCAGCACTGTGGCCGCCTTCCGGGCGACGATGCGGGTCTTGTCCGCCTTTCCACATCCCAGCTCCAGTACTATTGCATCATCCATGTGCAGAAACTGGTCAAGGATATCTCCCTCATTCACCACAAGCATGGTTTCCGGATCAGATATACGCATCCCGGTCATATTCATTTCTCCTTATTGTAATTTCAAAAAAATTAAAGGGAAGGCGACTCAATTGAATACCTCGTCCCAACACTTTGTTAAAAATTTTCTGATAACTATTTTTGAGAGAAATCCATTAGTTCAAGCCTTTGCAGGAAACATATCGGCCTCGGAGCAAGCTGATTTTTATAGGTGACTAAATCTGTCCGGCTTTTAACCAAACACCAGTGAAATCTGGTACCATTTTTCCCGAGTAGGCTGCGTATATATAACTACTCTCTTGTGCTGCTCTCCTTACTTTAATCGGTGAGATAGTTCGTGAGATTGCCGCAGCTTGCCCACTTTGATCAACGTGTTGAGTTGTACTTGCAAGTTATATTCACGAAACTTTAAAACGAGGAGAAATACCATGAACCGCTTACCAGATTCAGCATTGACTCTAATACCAGGTGGAACGTTGATTACTGCCACTCCCGAGGAAGGCCGCGCGCTAGCCATGTTGATAGCCCGCCACACCATTCACAATATTCAGCCAGATCTCGATATCCTCAAAGAGGGCCGCAAAACATACGCTATGGATCCCAACAGTCTCACCGCCGCAAGCCAGGTTGTCGCCATCGAATTCCAAACGATCGCCGCGGCAAATAATTACTGGCGAAAAGCCTAAGATACCCCGGAGATTTTGTGACCAGCGTGGCTTCCACTTCAATCAAGCTGTGCCGCCAGACAGTTACCTTGTTTTTGCAGGCCGCTACTGGATAAACTCGCGTGCAGGTACCGGCTGCCTGCCACACTTCACCTGCCGGTGGCGTTCTGAATTTGCTGTATTCCTCTCATTTGAGATCGGTACGATCCGATGCAGCTGACGCGACAAGCTACGCATTCATACTGGCCGTGATGAGTCAGCATCCCTCTCCACAAGAAGCGCATTGGCCCGAAGGCACCGTATTCACAATCGGGCATTCTACGCTGCCCATCGAGCACTTTATAATTGTGCTGAAAACCTATGGCATCGAACATCTCGCGGATATTCGCACTATACCCGGTTCGCGCCATAACCCGCAATTCAACGGACCCGTCCTGGCCGCCAGCCTCACAGCGGAGCATATAGAATATACGCATATGCAGGCGTTGGGCGGTTTGCGGCGCGCCCGCAAAGACTCAGTCAACACCGGTTGGCGCAATGCAAGCTTCCGTGGCTATGCAGATTATATGCAAACAGAAGCGTTTCAAAACGCGCTTGAAATGCTCATCCAGATGAGTCGCCAGAAACGTGTTGCAATTATGTGCGCCGAAGCGGTGCCGTGGCGATGTCATCGTTCACTGGTGGCCGACGCGCTCAATGCGCGCACTGTGCCGGCGGTGGAAATTTTATCGGAGAGCAGCTACCGGCAGCATAAGCTCACGGCTTTCGCGCACGTGGAAGACAAACAAGTTACTTATCCACCCGAGCAAGCAACCTAACTGCAATAGCTCAAATTCTTTGGCTGATGAAAGATGTGAATGACACTGCCGCAATTGCTTAAGGATATCCGCGCATGTAAGCATTGCGCGAAGGCGCTGCCACACGGCCCTCACCCGGTCCTGCAGGCGCATGAATCAGCGCGGTTGTGCATTGTTGGCCAGGCTCCCGGTCGAAAGGTGCACGAAACCGGCATTCCCTGGAACGATCCATCCGGCGATCTGCTGCGCCGCTGGCTTGGCCTTACTCCGGACCAATTCTACGATTCGCACAAAGTAGCAATTCTTCCCATGGGTTTTTGTTATCCGGGGAAAGCCGCCTCCGGCGACAATCCACCACGCCCGGAATGCGCGCCACTCTGGCAGGAAAAATTGAATGCCCATTTACCCAACATCACGTTGACACTACTGATAGGGCAATACGCACAGGCTTATTATCTGGGCGAACGCCGTAAGGCAACGCTTACCAATACCGTCAAGGCATGGCAGGAGTATTTACCGCAGGGCTATCTTCCGCTGGCGCATCCTTCGCCGCGCAACCGGCCATGGCTGGTAAAAAACCCGTGGTTCGAAGCGGAGTTGGTACCGGAGCTTCAGCACATTATTCAGACGATGCAGCTATAAATTTCTCAGGCTTTGCCGAGCTTCTTCAATGCCGACCCTTTATGCATGGCGATATGCTCGGTTTTATCACTTTTAATTTCATATTGCGGCTCATCCGGATTGGCATGATGCATGTATCCTTTGTAATCCACATCCCGAGTGTGGATCTTGATAATCCTCCCGCTGACATGTCCGGCCTCGGAATTCCAGGTGACGTGATCGCCGACATTAAAATGTTTCGTCATTATCATTACTCCTGTTGAGTTGAGGCGCCACATTGCAAGTTAACCTATCATGCCACAATCGCAGCGCATGACTTGGGGGAAGGTCTGCCACGTGGTTGTTGTCGGTAAACCTGCAGTTACCGGTAAGGCACTATGTGCATTGCCTCGAATCAAGCAAGTTGTAATTGATGGCGTAACTTGCATTCGAGTTGCCAATTATTTACCCGTGAGCTTCATGTTCGCTTAATATAGGCCACGGTATATTGACGAGTCTACAGTCGTTTGTGACACGACTACGAGGCCAATTGAGAGGTGTTTAGTTATGGTTAGTCCACGTTACCCGGTTATTCTCAAGGAAAAAAGGCAGCTATCCCCCAGCACAATAGAGCTGGTCTATGTGCGTGAGGATGGGGAGGCCATTACCTATGTGCCGGGGCAATTTTTTTCATTGGATTTCTCCTATCAAGGAGAGGAAAAAACACGCAGCTTTAGCGCCATAGGCCGGGTTGATGATTTAAAAAATAATCGGGAATTTCGTTTTGCCATCGCCGCTGTTCCCAGTGGGGCAGCCTCACATTATTTTTTTAATGCCCGCCCGGGTGATCGGGCAAAGATGGGCGGCCCGTTTGGTGCGCTCATATTGCCACGCACAGATCCGGCCCGCTATTTGCTAATAGGGACGGGGACAGGTGTCGCCCCGTATCGCACCATGCTGCCGGAACTGGAAAAACGCATGCGGGCAAACCCTGAATTGAAGGTGGTGCTGGTGATGGGAGTACGTTCTCCACAGGAATTACTCTATGGGGCCGAATTTGAAGCAATGGCACAAAACAATCCGGGATTCAGCTTTTATGCCTGCTACAGCCTTCAGATGCCGGATGCTCCGCAACCCTGGGAGAATTATGGACGGGTTCAAACAGTGTTTGAAAAACTTGAGCCTGATCCGGATCAGGATATAGTCTATCTATGTGGCAACCCTGACATGGTGGATGAGTCTGATGTTTGGTTTTCCGGCAAGGGTTTTTCGGCAAGCACTCTAAAAAAAGAGAGATATAAATTCTCAACCTTTTGAGTAACTACAAGTTGTTATTGCTCGGCGCGCTCTAAATCCAAGTATAACTGGCAAAGAAATTCGAGTTCAGGCTACGGCTTAATCAGTTAAAAGTCCGTTTAATCATCTCCAAGGAAGTGCTGATTAAGTTTGTCATCGCGATAACCAGCGGCTAGCCCAGCGTCTTTTGACGGGCTAATCAGATGGCTAGTAGTTATATCAGTAGTACCATCAGGAGCGCAGCGATGCGGCGATCCATAACCGCATGATCTTATGGAGACTCTGGATTGCTTCCCGCCACGGCCTGTGGCCTCGCGGCTAAAGGCTAATACGCTCGCAATGACAATGCTGAATTTGCTCAGTGTTTCTTTAACTCTCCCAATCCACTTCCACCCACTCGCAGTTGGCAATACTGCCGCGCGCTGTTTGTTCCGGGTCAAAGGCTGTCAGCGCCAGCACCGCAAGAATCGGATTTTCGTGTGACACCGCGAGCAAGGTGCCGCCCGGGTGGCGCATCGCGATTTCATCCATAAAGCCGCGCAGGCGTTCCATTTGTTCGACGAACGATTCACCGTGTGGCGGCTTGGTGTGCAACGGATCGGAACGCACCAAATCGATAAATAGTTTTACATGCAGGCCATCCATACCGGTGTTGCGCTCATTGAGACGCATATCGATTTGCAGTGGACAGGTATGGTGATGCAACAGGATTTCGGCGGTTTGCTGCGCGCGCGGAAACTCGGAAGCGTAGGCATGGGTAAACGGCACGGCGCGCAGACGCTCGGCCGCCGCTTCGGCCTGCGCCCTGCCCCGCTCGGTCAGATGAACGGCACGCGCCGGATCATCGTTGATGACATGTGCGATATTTCCGGTGCTCTCACCATGCCGGATCAGCAGCAGCTTCATTTCATTACGCTTCGGTTGACAAGAAAAAATTCAATCGCGCCACAAGAACAGCCCTGCGCACAGCGCAATCCCGACGCTGTACAGCAGCCAGGTTGCTTCGATGAAATAAGGATAAACCATCAGGACCATACCGAGGATCATCGGTTTCCAGTTGGCGGATTTCTTGCCGTAGATAAATGCCGCAAAACCCACCGTGCCGAACAGCAGTGCGGCAAACAGGTTGGCGTAGCCGGGCATGGCAAGGTTCATGGTTCGTTCCGGCAAGTAACTGGCGGCAGCGTCATGTCGTGGCGACTGGGCCGTTTACCCGACCCACTTCCGCGCATTCTGGAACATGCGTAACCATGCGCCGTTCTCTTGCCATTCGCGCGGATACCAGGAGTTTTGCACGGCACGGAACACGCGCTCCGGGTGCGGCATCATGATGCTAAAACGCCCGTCTGGAGTGGTCAGGCCGGTGACACCTTGCGGTGAGCCACTCGGATTGAGCGGGTAGGTTTCGGTTGCGTTGCCACGATTGTCCACGTAGCGCAGCGTGACAATATCCTGCGCGGCTTGCAGTTTTTTCGCATTGCCAAAATCGGCATAACCTTCGCCATGCGATGCCACGATGGGCATGCGGCTGCCTGCCATACCGTCAAAGAAAATCGATGGCGATTTCTGCACTTCGACCATCACGAAGCGCGCCTCGAACTGCTCGGACTGGTTGCGCGCGAAGCGTGCCCAGTTTGAAGCACCCGGAATGATGCCGTGCAGATTACTCATCATCTGGCAGCCGTTGCAGGCGCCCAGCGCAAAGGTATCGTTACGTTGGAAGAATGCCGCAAACTCGTCGCGCGCCCGGTGATTGAACAGGATGGATTTTGCCCAGCCCTGGCCCGCACCGAGCACGTCGCCGTAGGAGAAGCCGCCGCACGCGGCAAAGCCCTTGAAATCGCCCAACTTGACGCGCCCGCTGATGATGTCGCTCATGTGCACATCCACCGCCGCAAATCCGGCGCGGTCGAATGCCGCCGCCATCTCCACCTGGCCGTTCACGCCCTGCTCGCGCAAGATGGCGATACGCGGGCGAGTCAACACATACCCTCCCCCTTGCAGGGGGAGGGTTAGGGTGGGGGTAGAACCCTGACCGGCACTTGTAAATTCCACCCCCATCCTAGCCTTCCCCCTGCCAGGGGGAAGGAATGGTTCGTTAGGGTCATAAGTCAGCTTCACATGCAGCCCGGGATCGGCGGCGTCAAGAAGCCGGTCAAATTCCTGCTGTGCACAGTCCGGGTTGTCACGCAATTTCTGCAATTGATACGTCGTTTCCGACCAGATGCGTTGCAGTTTTACGCCGCTCTCGCTGAACAGCTTTTCACTGCCGCGCGAAATCTCGATCATGCCGGTCTGGTTCAGCGTGGCGATCTTCTGCACGCTCTTCAGCCCGGCATCGCGTGCCAGTTGCAGGATGTGCGCCATATCGCGGTTACGAACTTGCACCACCGCACCAAGCTCTTCGTTAAACAAGGCACGCAGCGTGTCGCCGCGGAGCTCATCGAGCCTGATGTCGAGACCGATATGCGCGGCGAACGCCATCTCGCACAATGAGACAAACGCGCCGCCATCGGAGCGGTCATGGTAGGCCAGCAGCTTGCCCTTGCCATTCAGGCTCTGCATCAACTCGAAAAACGACTTGAGCACCTGCGCATCATCCACGTCCGGTGCAACGTCGCTGACCTGCTTGTAGACCTGCGCCAGCGCCGAGCCGCCCATGCGGTTCTTGCCCTGCCCCAGATCGATCAGCAACAGCGAAGTATCCATAAAGGGCGAGAGTTGCGGCGTGAGCGTGTGACGCGCATCCGGGCACGGCGCAAAGGCAGTAACGATAAGCGACAGTGGAGCAGTGACTTCTTTGCGCACCATTGTTTCACTCCCTCCCTCTTGCAGGGGGAGGGTTGGTGAGGGGGTAGAAACTTGGCTCGTGCTCTGCATTTCCACCCCCATCCCAGCCTTCCCCCTGGCAAGGGGAAGGGATAAAGAGGAAGTTGCCTCTTCGAGCCAGGTTGTCTTCATGGACATCGAATCCTTGCCGACCGGGATGCCGATGCCGAGCTGCGGACAAAGCTCCATACCCACCGCGCGCACGGTGTCGAACAGCGCGGCATCTTCACCATGATGCCCCGCCGCTGCCATCCAGTTTGCCGACAGCTTGATATCGCCGATCTTCTCGATGCGCGCGGCGGCAATATTGGTGAGTGCCTCGCCAACTGCCATGCGTCCCGAGGCCGGGGCATTCACCAGCGCCAGCGGAGTACGCTCACCGAGCGCGAACGCCTCGCCGCGATAAGTGTTGAAGCCCATCAGTGTGACTGCCACATCCGCCACCGGCACCTGCCACGGGCCAACCATCTGATCGCGCGCAGTCATGCCGCCGACACTGCGGTCGCCGATACTGATGAGAAAGGTTTTGTTTGCCACGGCGGGCAGGCGCAACACGCGCTCAATCGCTTCACGCAGATCAAGCGTGTTGGTGTCGAACGTGGACAAGTGCGCTATCTCACGCGTTACGTTGCGCGTCATTTTCGGCGGCTTGCCGAGCAACACCGACAGCGGCATATCCACCGGATTATTATCGAATTCGCTGTCGTGCACGGTAATCTGGTCTGCCGCGACCGCCTCGCCAACCACGGCGAACGGGCAGCGCTCGCGTTCGCACATGGCGCGGAATTCTTCGAGCCGCTCCGGCGCGATGGCAAGCACGTAACGTTCCTGCGACTCGTTGCACCAGATCTGTTTGGGCGACATGCCGGGCTCGTCCAGCGGGATCTTGCGCAACTCGAAGTGCGCACCCTTGCCACCGCCATGCACCAGTTCCGGCAGCGCATTTGACATGCCGCCCGCGCCGACGTCGTGAATGGACAGGATCGGGTTGTTGTCGCCGAGCTGCCAGCAACGGTCAATAACTTCCTGTGCGCGGCGCTGCATCTCGGGATTGCCGCGCTGCACCGAATCGAAGTCGAGGTTCTCGGCGTTCGTGCCGGTGTCCATGCTGGACGCCGCGCCGCCGCCAAGGCCGATCAGCATGCCGGGGCCGCCCAGATGAATCAGCAGCGCGCCGCTCGGCAGCTCGTGCTTGTGTGTATGGATCGCGGCGATGCTGCCCACCCCGCCCGCCAGCATGATCGGCTTGTGGTAGCCGCGCATCTCACCGTCGACCTGCTCCTCGAAGGTGCGAAAGTAACCGGCCAGATTGGGGCGGCCGAATTCGTTGTTGAACGCCGCGCCACCAACCGGGCCGTCCAGCATGATCTGCAGCGCGGAGACGATGCGGGCGGGTTTGCCATAGGTTGTTCCGCCATTCATTCCCCCACCCTGCCCTCCCCCAATGTGAGAGGGTTCTGCTCCCCCTCCCATCGGGAGAGGGAAATAATGTTCCCAAGGCTGCACAAACCCCGGGATATTCAAATTGGACACCGAAAAACCGGTCAACCCCGCTTTGGGCTTGGAGCCGCTGCCGGTTGCGCCCTCATCGCGGATCTCGCCACCGCTGCCAGTCGCCGCGCCGGCGAACGGCGCAATAGCGGTTGGGTGGTTGTGCGTCTCGACTTTCATCAGGATATGGGTCAGTTCGTCGCTGAACGCATAGCCGCCGTCGGCACGCGGGTAAAAGCGTTCAATGCGCGCGCCCTCGATGACCGACGAGTTGTCGGAATACGCCACCACTGTGCCCTGCGGGCTGACCTTGTGGGTGTTGCGGATCATGCCGAACAGCGACATATCCTGCACCTCACCATTGATCACCCAGTCCGCGTTGAAAATCTTGTGGCGACAATGCTCGGAGTTCGCCTGTGCGAACATCATCAGCTCGACATCGGTCGGGTTGCGTTCCAGTTTCTGAAAATTCTCTACCAGATATTCGATCTCGTCCGCTGACAGTGCCAGCCCCATATCTCGATTGGCCTTGTCCAGCGCCTTGCGCCCGCCCTTCAAAACATCCACGGTGGCGAGCGGTTGCGGCTTGCCGTGCTGGAAAAGTTTTTCCGCCGCACCGGCGATATCGGTCAGCACAGTCTCGGTCATGCGATCATGCAGCAACGGCAACACCGCCGCCAATTCAACCTTGCTCAAGGGCGCTCCGTCGTGAGTCGAAAGGTAATACACCACGCCGTGCTCGATGCGCGCAACTGCCGATAACCCGCAATGCTGCGCAATATCCGTAGCCTTGCTAGACCACGGCGAGATGGTGCCGAGGCGCGGCACCACCAGCAGGCGCTGCAAGGTATCAACCTGCTTCGGTTCACCCGCCGACTTGTCCAGACCCAGCACCTTGCCCAGCCGCCCGGCTTGCGCCTTGCTCAACTCCGCAGCGCGCAACGCGCTGAAATACCAGTGGCGTGTATCCGTGAGAGCGACACCGGGAGCGGCATCGTTCAGTGCGGTGCGCAGCTTTTCCAGGCGGAAAGCGGATAAGGCGGCAGTGCCAACAGAAACTTGAAACATGTTGATGGCCGTAGGATGGAATTGGGGGCGAGATTATACTATGCACTCCACACTCGGAACTTGACCCGAAATGAGCAAGTACATCCCCACCCTCACGCCCAAGCACATTAATCAAATCCAAGTCATGGCTGGTTTTCCGAAGCGTCCACGCGACAGCCACAAGGGCATGTACGGCACGGTCACGGTAATCGGCGGCGCACCCGGCATGCTCGGCGCGCCGCTGCTGGCGGCCCGCGCCGCGCTCAAACTGGGTGCGGGCGTCGTGCATGTCGGGCTGCTGGCGGACAATGCGCCGGGCGTCGATCTGCTGCAACCGGAACTGATGCTGCATCGCGCAGCAGATTTGCTTCACCCCCATCCTAACCTTCCCCCTGAAGGGGAAGGGACAAACGTGAAAGGCATGTTTAACCCTGATGTGTTGGCCATCGGCTGCGGCATGGGGACTTCGGTTGCCGCGCAGAAAGTTCTGTATGACGCGCTCAAATTGAAAGTGCCACTGGTGCTGGATGCAGATGCGCTCAACCTGCTTGCGCACCATACCGATTTGCAGGAAGACGTTCGTGCCCGCGAAAAGCCAACCATCCTCACCCCGCACCCCGGTGAGGCGGCGCGTCTGCTGGGCTGTACGATCAACGCAGTGCAGGCGGACCGCGTCGCGGCAGTGCAGCAACTGGCGCAGAAATTCGCGAGCAGCGTGGTGCTGAAAGGTACGGACAGCCTGTGCGCCACGCGTGACGGCAAGATTTATGTGAACCACACCGGCAACCCCGGCATGAGCGCCGCCGGCATGGGCGACGTGCTGACCGGCATGATCGCAGCCTTCATCGCGCAAGGCATGAACGCGGACGATGCGCTGCGGCTCGCCGTTCACCTGCACGGTGCGGCGGGCGATGCGCTGGCGCAACAGGTTGCGAGCATCGGCATGAGCGCCACGGAAGTGACCGAATGGGCGCGCTGGCTGTTGAATCAGTGGGCGGAGAAATAACCATGCCATTAAGCTGGAACGAAATCCGCAGCCGTGCGCTGGAATTTTCCAAGCGCTGGGAGAACGAAACTTCGGAAGACGCCGAAGCCAAGCCGTTCTGGATCGAATTCCTCAACATCTACGGCATAGACCGCAAGCGCGTCGCCAGCTTCGAGGAGCCGGTTAAAAAACTTGGTGACAAGCAGGGCTTCATCGACCTGTTCTGGAAAGGCGTGCTGCTGGTCGAGCACAAATCACGCGGCAAGAATCTGGACAAGGCCTACACCCAGGCGCTGGATTATTTTCCCGGCATCAAGGAACGCGACCTGCCAAAATACGTGCTGGTTTCCGACTTCGAGCGCTTCCGTCTGTACGATCTGGAAGCAAGCCCCTCTCCCCAACCCTCTCCCCGCATACGGGGCGAGGGAGCAAAAGCAGCCCCTCTCCCGCAAGCGGGAGAGGGTGGCCAAAGGCCGGGTGAGGGAGCCTTTTACGAATTCGCTCTCAAAGACCTGCACAAGCATATAAAGCATTTCGCTTTCATCGCCAGCTACCGCACCCAGACCATCGCACCGCAGAACCCGGTCAACATCAAGGCCGCCGAACGCATGGGAAAGCTGCACGACACGCTCAAGGCGGCAGGCTATGAAGGCCACCCGCTCGAACTACTGCTGGTGCGCCTGCTGTTTTGTCTGTTCGCTGAAGACACCGGCATCTTCCAGCCCGCCAATGCATTCCGCATGTGGATAGAAGAACGCACCGCAGCAGACGGCTCCGATCTCGGCTCGCAACTCGCACAACTGTTCCAGGTGCTCAACACGCCTGAAGACAAGCGCTCGAAAAAATCTTGACGAACAGCTTGCCGCCTTTCCTTACATCAACGGCAAACTGTTCGAGGAAATGCTGCCCATCGCCTCGTTCAACCTTGCGATGCGCGAAGCGCTGCTCGACTGCTGCGCGCTCGACTGGAGCGCAATCTCACCCGCGATCTTCGGCGCGCTGTTCCAGAGCATCATGGACGCCAAGGCGCGGCGCAACATCGGCGCACATTACACCAGCGAAGAGAACATCCTCAAGCTCATCCAGCCTCTGTTCCTCGACGACCTGTGGGCAGAGTTCAAACAGGTGAAGGGCAACAAGAACAAGCTGTTCGAGTTCCACAAGAAGCTACGCACGCTCACCTTTTTCGACCCCGCCTGCGGTTGCGGAAATTTTCTGGTGATCGCTTACCGCGAACTGCGCAAGCTGGAACTCGACGTACTGCGCGCCGTGCATCAAGGTCCCGGCTCGCGCTTTCTCGACATCCACCAGGAAATCAGCGTGGACGTGGATCAGTTTTACGGTATCGAAATCGAAGAATTCCCGGCGCAGATCGCGCAGGTCGCGCTGTGGCTGATGGACCACCAGATGAACCTGCGCGTGTCGGAAGAATTCGGCATGTACTTCGCGCGCATCCCGCTCAAGACCTCGCCGCACATCGTCAACGGCAACGCGCTCACACTGGACTGGAACGATGTGCTTCCGGCAGAGCGCGCCAGCTATGTGTTCGGCAATCCGCCGTTTGTCGGCAAGCATTATCAAAGCAAGCAGCAAAAGGCCGAACTGGTTGCAATCTTTTCTGGCGTCAAAAGCGCTTCCGATCTGGATTATGTCGCCGCTTGGTACATGAAAACGGCGCGCTACATCAAGACTCCTTCCCCCTCACAGGGGGAAGGTTGGGATGGGGGTAAAAATGTTGGGAGCAGCACTCGCTTATCTACCCCCACCCTAGCCCTCCCCCTGCAAGGGGGAGGGAATAGCGTTACGCGCTGCGCCTTCGTCTCCACCAACAGCATCACCCAGGGCGAACAGGTCAGCATCCTGTGGGGCGAGTTGCTGAATAAACACCGCCTCAAGATTCACTTCGCCCACCGCACTTTCAAATGGAGCAACGAGGCAAGCGGCAAAGCGGCAAAGCGGCTGTGCATTGCGTCATCATCGGTTTCGGGCTTTTTGACAGAACCGACAAAAAATTATTTGTTTATGATGATATAAACGGTGAAGCGCATGAATTGCGGGTGGACAACATCAGCCCCTACCTTGCACCGGGGCCGGATATTGTGATTACCAAACGGCAAATACCGTTGGCAAACGTCCCGACTATGCGCTACGGCAACAAACCCACAGACGACGGGAATTACATCCTGAGCGATGCCGAACGTGAACAGCTTATTGCACGAGAACCCAACGCAAAAAAATTTATCCGCCCCTACATGGGATCGGAAGATTTCATCAACTCGCTGTCGCGCTGGTGCTTGTGGCTCAAGGGTATTCAGCCTAACGAGCTGCGTTCCATGCCGGAAGTCATGGCGCGTGTTGAAAAGGTAAAGGCATTTCGTTTGGCCAGCAGTGCGGAACCGACGCGCAAATCGGCAGATGCGCCCACAATGTTTTTCTACACCTCCCAACCGGACACGGATTACCTGATTGTTCCAGAGGTGTCTTCGGAACGCCGCCGTTATATTCCAATCGGATTCATGGGCAAGGAAACCATTTGCAGCAATACCAACTACCTCATCCCGGATGCCAGTTTGTTTCTGTTCGGCATGGTGCAATCTGAAATGCACATGGCGTGGATGCGCCAAGTAGCAGGACGTTTGGAAAGTCGTTACCGTTATTCCGGCAGCATGGTTTACAACACTTTCCCGTGGCCTGACGAGTCAAGCGACAAGCAACGCGCCGCCGTAGAAACCGCCGCCCAGGCCGTGCTGGATGCCCGCGCGCAATTCCCGCAAAGCTCTCTGGCCGACCTCTACGACCCGCTCACCATGCCGCCGATTCTGGTCAAAGCCCATCAGGCGCTCGACCGTGCCGTAGACGCGTGTTACCGCAAAGCCGCCTTCACCAGCGACGCGCAGCGCGTGGAGTTCCTGTTCGAGCGCTACCAGCAACTCACCAGCCTGCTACCCGCTGAAAAAGCCAAGTCGAAACGGGCCAGAAAGAAAACATGAGATTTTCCGCGTGTATGACGAGGCAGCGAAAGCATGGTGGTTTTCTGTGGCGGCGGGGTTGCCCGCACGCCAGATCGGCGAGAGTGCCGGAACCGCAGGTATAACTGCATAAGAGGTTTTTAGCCATGACTGAAAATAGCCAGATCACTATCTACCAATCGGCTGATGGTTCCACCCAGATTGAGGTGCGGCTTGAACAAGGCACGCTCTGGCTATCCCAAGCCCAGATGGCGGAACTGTTTGACAAAGATAGCGACGCCATTGGTTTGCATCTGCGAAATATCTATGAGTCTGGCGAGTTGGATGAAAATGCAACTACCGAGGATTCCTCGGTAGTTCGCCAGGAATGCAAACGGCAGGTTAAGCGCACTGCCAAGCATGGCTCCAATACCGGAAAGATGTTCTGGGGTTGCTCCAATTCCCCGCAGTGCAGCGGAGTTGTTGCAATCAATTAATACAAAATAACGGCCAAATGGGCCAGCTACTAGCCGAATTATCGTCAGGAGATTTTCATGTCCACTCCAGAAAATTCTGCCACCCCAATTGCCATCTACCAGTCCGGAGATGGCTCAATGTCCACCGAGATCAGGCTGAAAGGCGAGTCTGTCTGGTTACGTCAGGAGCAAATCAGTCAATTGTTTGGTAGGGGACGCGGTCAGTTATCAGCAAGCACTTGCGCAATGTCTTTACCGAGAGCGAACTTGAAACTGATTCAGTATGTGCAAAATTTGCACATACTGCTGCCGATGAATCTAAAGGGGCCAGCTCAGCTTCACATTTCTTTAAAATTATTCTAATGCGCCACGCTAAAAAACTAACGCCGCATCAATGCGGCGTTTTTTTGGTCGGCTTACGGGGTGCCGATGGTGTCAGTCGAACTGACTTGGGGTGATCACTAATTGTGGTGAACTATCGCGGGGTCGATAAGCTACTCCCTTCAAAACGACTAAAACCCACTACAAACCCACTGCTACTTCGGTTACTTTATACACCCGTTCCCTGGCCCGTTCAACCCGGTAATTATCTTATGCCGGGAGCGAATAGAAATGTGCGGTTCTGTAGCTCATGAAATTACTTGATAATACTTATTGGCAATGCTAGTTTCAGCAACGGTTCCAAAAAAGCCACATGGCCTCTGGAAGTAAATTCCAACTGTTGGCCGTGCTGGTTATGTTCAATTTACCAAGGAGAAACTTATGGCCACCCAACTTGATGTTTCAACACTGAACCTGCAGGATGTCCTCGATATGGCTGTGCTAGCCGAAAAGGAAGCGGAGGAACGCTATCTTGTATTTGTAGAGCACATCGGAAAACGTTACCCCGGTGATGCGGCAGATTTCTTTGCCATGATGGCCCGAAATGAGCATAAGCACGGGGCTGCTCTGACTGAAAGAAGGCGCTTGCTTTTCGGCGATTCTCCAGTGCGTGTCGCGGATATGATGAAGGGGGCAGAAGTTGAAGCTCCTGAATTTGAAAAAGCAGTACGCTATATGACTCCCCGTCAGGCTCTGGAAGTCGCGCTGGAGTCAGAAATTAAGGCCTACGAATTTTATGACCGGATTTTAGTTAATAGCACACTGGATTCCGAGGTCAAAAATCTGATCAAGGACCTCAGGGATGAAGAAGCAGAACACCAGAGGCTCCTGAATGAAATGAAAGCCCGGTATCCAGACACATCGAAAACCGACTATGACCCGGATATCGATGCGCTCAAAGGGTATCATCACATCACCTGATAATGCTTATTGGTAATTAGCGCTGTTAAGCGGGTTAGCCTCACATTATTTTTGCACTTCCTTCATACTAAAGGTCTGCCCGCTAATTACTCGATACCGCTCTTCCCCGCTTCTTTATAATGCACAGGATGGATCAACTTCATACAAAAATACCGGCCAATAATGGCGGCATGGGATCAGGGCCGCTACTGGCTCTGCTGTGTTTATGCATTTTCCTCGCCACGGGTTGTGCGACGCCACGCCACAATTTTGAAGAGCCATCGATAAGCGTCACTTCTTTCACACCGCTTTCTTCCGAAGGACTCGCACCGAGGTTCGAAATCGGCCTACGTGTGGTGAATCCCAATCCGGAAAACCTGAACTTACGCGGCATGAGCTACAAGCTTTTCCTGAATGATCACGATGTGCTGGATGGCGCGGCCAATGGCTTGCCTAGTGTGCCGGCCTACGGCGAAGCGGAGTTCAAGGTCGTCGCGACTGTCGGTCTGATCGCCGGTATCCGCTTTGTGAACGATATGCTGCAGAATGCACGTGGCTTGATCGCTTACCGCATTCAGGCCAGGCTGGATGTCGGGACAATGGCCCCAACGATACGGATCGAGAAAGCTGGCAGCTTTTCACCCTGAAGGAATTAATGAGAGCCAAGCTTAAAACTTCTTCAATTTCACAAACACTGCCACTATCACCCCTCTTTTTTCCCGCTAATAGTGGGGCGGTTTTTCATTCACCACGGACTTATCCTCATTCATTGATTCAGCCAGCGATGAGAGGTGTCCTGCAAGCGCTTTGCAAATCGCTTCGAGCCGTTCCAGTTTTTGTTGCTGCTGATAAATCGTTTTATTCAATTCCTCGATCATATCTTCCTGATAAGCAATTTTTGTTTCGATGTTGACTAAGCGTTCTTCACTCATGGGATGATCCTGAAAATACGGTGACTGGCCGGAAAAGGCGGGCATTTTAGCGCAGGACTGAAATTCATACGTGTGTAGCGAAACTAAAAATCAGGCGCGTGACGAGGAACAAAATAACACGACGACTCATAACCGCATAATGTTATGGGGACTCTGGATTGCTTCGCTATGCTCGCAATGGTGATGCCGGGCTTATTCATTGCTCCCTTAATTATTTTTATAAGAACGACAAGCCTGGCCTATAAATTGGTGTGGTTGCGCTTCACCGGGACGACGATGCGGTTCCACTCAAACTCTGGATGGGCAATTCACTTTCTTTACAGTCAAACAGGCGTTTGATACGCTGCCCCACTTTCGCACCATTTGAAATCAATATGAAACTCGGCATTCTGTTCATCGCACTGGCATCCATTCTTGCCGGATGCGGCAAGGAACCTGTCCCCGCAGCCAAAATCGAGCGGCCAGCTTTAACCCTGGTGGCGGGCTCCGCCGCAGCCGACGGCAGCAGCATCTATAGCGGCGAGATTCGCGCACGTTACGAGACTCAGCCGGGTTTCCGCGCCGACGGAAAAATCGTCGAGCGGCTGGTGGACACAGGTGCGCGGATCAAGGCCGGGCAGGCACTGATGCGCCTCGACCCCGGTGATGCCGGTTTGCAGCTTGGTGCGGCGGAAGCGCGGCATCAATTGGCCGAGGCCGACGCGAAGCGCTATCGCGAGCTGCGCAGCAAAGGTTTTGTCAGCCAGTCGGCACTGGATGCTATGGAGACTACGCTCAAGGCCGCCGCCGCCCAAGCCGGGCTGGCACACAACCAGTCCGCCTATACCACGCTATATGCCGATCACGCCGGAGTAGTCACCGCCATTTTCGCCGAGGCTGGACAGGTGGTTGAAGCCGGACAGCCGGTGCTGCGCCTGGCTCAGGATGGCGAACGTGAAGTAGCGATTGCGATACCGGAGCCGCAACTAGCCAATCTCAAGATCGGTGCTGCCGCCGAAATCACCCTGCTGGCTGCGGATGACCATGCTGCCCCGCTAGCCGGACACCTGCGCGAACTGGCTCCGATGGCCGACCCGGCCAGCCGCACCTATGCGGCGCGGGTGACGCTGACCGAGCCGGGCCCGGATGTCGCGCTGGGCATGACGGCGCGGGTACGTTTCACTGCAAGCAGAAAACATGATGGTTTGCTGATACCGCTGACTGCAATTTTCCAGCAAGGCAAGCAGGCGGCGGTGTGGATCGTCGCGGCGGACCGCACCATCAGCCTGCGTCCGGTGCAGGTTGCCGCCTATCGCGATGACGGTGCCGTCATCGCCAGCGGACTGGCGGCGGGCGAGCGCATCGTCAGCAACGGGGTGCACCGGCTGGCGGCAGGGGAAAAAATTCGCGTCATCGAGAGCAGCGGCGCGCAATGAAAGCACCGAATCTTTCCGCCTGGGCGCTGACGCACCAGCAGATGGTGCTGTACCTGATCATCGTACTGATGGGTGCAGGGGCAATTTCCTACCTCAACCTGGGGCGCGCCGAAGACCCGGACTTTACTTTCAAGGTCATGGTGGTGCGCACCCTGTGGCCGGGGGCGACGGCGCAGGAAGTCGAGCGGGAGCTGACCGAACGCATCGAAAAGAAATTGCAGGAAACTCCCTGGGTCGACGTGCTGCGCTCCGCTTCCAAGCCGGGTGATTCGTTGGTATTCGTGCTACTCAAGGATTACACGCCGAAGCAGGAAGTTCCGGAGGCGTGGCGCCAGGTGCGCAAAAAACTGGATGATATTCGCCATACCCTGCCGGAAGGCGTGCTGGGGCCGTATCCCAATGACGAGTTCGGCGATGTGCATGTCAACATTTTTGCGCTGACCGGCGACGGCTTTGACCTGGCCGCGCTGCGCCGCTATGCCGACCGCATCGCGTTGGATCTGAAACAGGTGCCGGACGTGCGCCGCGTTGAGCTGTTCGGTGTGCAGGACGAGAAAATCTATATCGAAATTGCTCCGGAGCGTCTGGCGAATCTGGGTATCACGCCCGGCCAGATCGGTGATGCCTTGCAGAAGCAGAATATGGTGAGCCCTTCCGGTTTTGTCGATACCGCAACCGACCGTGTGCAACTGCGCGTCTCCGGCAGTTTCGACAGCGTCGAACGGGTGCGCGATACCGACCTGCTGGTGAACGAAAACCACTTCCGTCTCGGCGATATCGCCAAAGTATCGCGTGGTTTTGCCGATCCACCCAACCCGCAGATGCGCGTCGCCGGTCAGCCCGCTATCGGTATCGGTATCGTCATGGACAAGGGCGGGGATGTCATCCATCTCGGCAAAAACCTGGAGCTGGCGATGAAAAATATCACGGCGGATTTGCCGGCGGGTGTGGATGTGCATGTGGTTGCCAACCAGCCGGAAGCAGTGAAAGGCTCGATTCGCCTGTTCGAAAACTCGCTGGCCGAGGCGGTCCTGATCGTGCTGGCAGTGTCCTTTCTCAGCCTCGGCTGGCGCACCGGCACGCTGGTGGCATTGTCCATTCCGCTGGTGCTGGCAATCACCTTTTTCCTGATGAAGGTATTCGGCATCGACCTGCAGCGCATTTCGCTCGGCGCACTGGTAATCGCGCTGGGCTTGCTGGTGGACGATGCGATCATCGCCGTGGAAATGATGGTGGTAAAAATGGAACAGGGCTGGGATCGTTTCAAGGCGGCAACCTTCGCCTATACCTCAACCGCTTTTCCAATGCTTACCGGCACACTGATTACCGCAGCCGCCTTCACGCCGGTGGGCTTTTCCAAATCGGCGGCGAGTGAATACACCATTTCCATTTTTCAGGTGGTGACCATCGCACTGCTGGTGTCATGGATCGTCGCGGTGGTGTTCACTCCCTATCTCGGCTACCGGTTGCTGGATCCGAAAAAACTGGTGGAAAAAGCCCAGAAGCACGGCACGGACATTTACGACACCCCGTTCTATCGGCGCTTCCGCGCGCTGCTGACCTGGTGTCTGCGCAATCGCTGGAAGGTGATCGGCACGACGGTGGGTATCTTTGTGTTATCCATCGCTGCCTTTAATGCCGGGGTAGAGAAGCAGTTCTTTCCTGCCGCCAGCCGTATCGAACTGATCGTCGATATCTGGCTGCCGCAGGGCGCGTCGCTCAAGGCGACCGGGATTGAGACCAAACGTATCGAACAGCTGCTGGCCGATGATCCGGCAGTGGCCAACTATTCCTCTTATATCGGCAACGGTGCGCCGCGCTTCTTTCTGTCGCTTGATGTGCGCCTGTTCAGCGACAACTACGCACAAGTCGTGATCGTCACCAAGAGCTTGCGGGAACGCGAGGAGCTGAAACGCAAGCTGACGGACATATTTGGCTCTGCGGAAGGCGGCTTCTCGCATATTCACGCGCGCGTGTCGCGCCTCGAGAACGGCCCGCCGGTCGGTTATCCGGTGCAGTTCCGCGTGATGGGTGAAGATGTCGAGCAGGTGCGCGTAATTGCAGGCAAAGTCGCCGACCTGATGCGCGCCAACGTGCATCTGCAGGATGTCAATTTCGACTGGAACGAAAAAGTAAAAGCGCTGCATATCAAAGTGGATCAGGATTTGGCGCGCCGGCTCGGCACCTCCAGCCGGGAAATCTCGCAGGCGCTGCAGGGCTGGCTGAACGGCGTGGCATTGGCGCAATACCGCGAGGGCGATCAGTTGATCGACATCGTGTGGCGCGGTGCCAACGATTCTGAAGACCGTTCGCTGGACCGGCTGCCCGAACTCGATATCCCGCTGCCGGAGGGCCGCCATGTGCAGCTCGCGCAAGTGGCGAGGCTGGTGCCGGTTCTGGAAGAAGGACTGGTGTGGCGGCGCAACCGCCTGCCGACTATAACCGTACTCGGCGACATGGCCGGCAAGACCCAGCCCGCCACCGTGTCGGCACAGATGGACCTGCAACTGGACACGCTGCGCGCCACCCTGCCAATCGGTTATCGTATCGAAATGGGCGGCAGCGTCGAGGAATCTGCCAAGAACGAGACCGCGATCAAGGCCGTGGTGCCGATGATGCTGGTCGGCGTAATCACGCTACTGATGATCCAGTTACAAAGCATCAGCCGCACCGTCATCGTCCTGCTCACCGCACCACTCGGGCTGATCGGCGTCACGCTGGCGCTACTGGTGTTCCAGGTGCCGTTCGGTTTCGTCGCCAATCTCGGCTTTATCGCACTGGCCGGAATGATCATACGCAACGCGGTAATCCTGGTGGACCAGATCCGCCAGGATGAGGAGGAAGGTAAAACCCAGTGGGAAGCGATCATCGGCTCCACGGTGCGCCGCTTCCGCCCGATCACACTGACCGCTGCCACGGCAATCCTGGCGATGATCCCGCTGACCCGCCAGGTGTTCTGGGGCCCGATGGCGGTATCCATCATGGGTGGCCTGTTTATTGCCACCTTGCTCACCTGCCTGTTTCTGCCGGCGCTATATGCAGCGTGGTTCCGGGTCAAAGAATAATATTCACGCTTCCGGATGCCGGCGCTTCCTGTTGAATTTATGCCGGTTTTAGCAAAAAAATTGCACCAAAACAACCATAGCTGTGCTACCAAACCAGGCCCACCTAACTGATCCTGCCAACCAAGTCAAATCGACTTTAGCGAAATTTATATAGGCCGAAATACTGCTTGCAAAAAAAACTCAGTACCCTAGAATTAGTACAAATCAAGGGAAAAACTACTAGATGTAGTGGTTTTTGAGTTCTATGGGCTAAAGCAGCCCATGTAATAAGGGGGGGTCGTATTGTGCTTGTTATAGAAAATGCTTTGTCTTCAACATCTGCCCGCAAGGTTTCCGAATTCTCCGCTTCACCCAATATGCCCCCCAGCCAGCACAAGGCACCCCCCGGTAAAGATTTTGCCGCCCGGATTGAACCGGAAAAGACCCCTGTAACTTCTTCACAGGGTGATCCGTTGGCGGGCAAACCCTCTTCAGAAAGGCCCATTGAATTGATACAGGAAATCAGCACGGAAGTATTGCTGGAAAAATATGCGGAGCCCGGCGAAACCTCCGTCGAGGATGTGCGCCGCCGCGTGGCGCGCGGCCTGGCGCAAGCCGAAAAACCGGAACAGCGCGCCAAGTGGGAAGAAGCCTTCTTTCGCGCGCAAGGGAACGGCTTCGTGCCGGCCGGGCGTATCAACTCGGCTGCCGGGTTGAAAATTCAGGCAACCCTGATTAACTGCTTCGTGCAGCCGGTGGGCGATGCAATCTCCGGCATCAGCAACGGCAAACCGGGTATTTATGATGCCCTGCAGCAGGCGGCAGAAACCATGCGGCGCGGCGGCGGGGTCGGCTACGATTTCTCCTCAATCCGACCCGAAGGCGCGCATGTCAAAGGCACCAATTCGCGCGCCAGCGGCCCGATCTCCTATATGCGCGTGTTCGACCGCTCCTGCGAAACCGTCGAATCAGCCGGCGCGCGGCGCGGCGCGCAGATGGGCGTGTTGCGCTGCGATCACCCCGATATTGAAAAATTCATTCATGCCAAGGACAAGGGTGACCTGCGCAACTTCAATATTTCTGTCGGCGTCACCGACGCCCTGATGCACGCCGTGGAAAACGGCGAAGACTTCGAATTGGTGCATAGCGCCGAGCCATCTGCCACACTCAAGGAACAAGGGGCCGTACAACGCACCGATGGTAAATGGGTGTACCGTAAAACACCGGCTGCCGACCTGTGGAAACAGATCATGGAAAGCACCTACGACCATGCCGAACCCGGTGTGCTGTTCATCGACCTGATGAACCGCGATAACAATCTGTCTTATGTCGAAGTGATCGAGGCAACCAACCCGTGTGCCGAGCAGCCGCTGCCTGCTTATGGTTGCTGCTGTCTGGGTTCGATCAACCTGACCTGTATGGTGGAAAAAGCCTTTACTGACCAGGCAGTTTTCGACTTCGAGCAATTTGGACAATTGGTGCGTACCGGCGTGCGCATGCTGGATAACGTACTGGATGTCACCGCCTGGCCGCTGCCGGAACAACAACTGGAGGCACAAAACAAGCGCCGTATCGGGCTCGGTTATACCGGGCTGGGTGATGCGCTGGTGATGCTGGGTTTGCCTTACGACACCGAAGAGGCGCGAACTTTTGCCGCAAAGCTGACGCGTTTCATGCGTAATGAGGCATATCTCGCTTCGGTGGACCTGGCCATCGAACGCGGCGCTTTCCCGCTGCTGGATATCGAGCAATACCTTGCCGCACCGCGCTTTGCCTCGCGCCTGCCGGAAGAGATCAAGAATAAAATACGCCAGCACGGCATCCGCAACAGCCACCTGCTGTCGATCGCGCCCACCGGCACCATTTCGCTGGCGTTCGCCGACAATGCTTCCAACGGCATCGAGCCACCGTTCTCGTGGTTCTACACGCGCAAGAAACGCATGATGGATGGCAGCACCAAGGATTACCAGGTGGAAGATCATGCCTGGCGCGTGTACCGGCAAATGGGCGGCGATATGGATAACCTTCCGCCTGCCTTTGTCACCGCGCTGGAAATATCGGCAATCGATCACATGAACATGGTAGCGGCCGTGGCGCCGTTCATCGATACGGCGATCAGCAAGACGGTCAATGTGCCGGCCGATTATCCATACGAAAACTTCAAGAATCTCTACACCGAAGCATGGAAGGCAGGATTGAAGGGGCTGGCAACTTATCGCCCCAACAGCGTGCTGGGTTCGGTGTTATCCGTCACTCCGGCGAAAAAGGAAGAGCAACCGCAAGACCTGCTGTTCGACCAGGACCGGCGCATCGTGTTGGAAGCCGCACCGAAACCGGCGCTTGCATCCCTGCGCTGGCCGGGCCGCCCGGAATTGCCCGGCGGCAGTGAGGGCTGGGCATCCCAGGTGGTGAAGCACCCACTCGGCAGCTTCGTAACTTTCGTCTCGCATACTATCAACGGCAGAAACCACCCGTTTGAAGTCTGGGTGAACGGTTCCGAGCAGCCGCGTGGGCTCGGTGCGCTGGCAAAATCGCTGTCGATGGATATGCGAGCGCGTGACCCGGTGTGGGTGCGCATGAAGCTGGAAATGCTGATGAAAACCGCCGGTGACGATGCCTTCGAAATGCCGATGCCACCTGACGGCGAAATGAAACTCATGCCGAGCCTGGTGGCAGCATTTGCATATTTGCTGAAATATCGCATGGAAGCACTGGGTGCACTGGAAGTGAATGCAGACGCAACCACCCCGATGATGGATGCGCTGTTCGCCAAGAAGGAACCCAAGACCGGCACCGACGGCACCATGAGCTGGACCGTGGATATTTCCAATGCCGGCACCGGCGACGACTTCGTGCTGGGCTTAAAAGAGCTGGTGTTGCCGGATGGACAACGCCGCCCCTACTCGATGTGGCTGGCCGGGGTCTATCCGCGCGCCCTCGACGGCCTGTGCAAAGTATTGAGCCTCGATATGCGCGTCATTGATCCGGCCTGGATCGGCATGAAGCTGCGCAAGCTGCTCAACTTCGGCGAACCGCTGGGCGATTTCATGGCACGCGTGCCGGGCGGTGAAAAAATGGAAAGTTATCCTTCCACCGTTTCCTACGTGGCCAAGCTGATCATTCATCGCTACGCGATGCTTGGCATCCTCGACGAGCATGGCTACCCGGTGCAGCAGATGGGCGTGCTGGAAGTCCCGGAAGCGCAAAACAAGTCTTCCGGCGTGAAAACGATATTCGGCAAGGTCTGCAAGGAATGCGGCAATGCCACGCTGATCAAGAAGGACGGCTGCGAGTTCTGCACCAGTTGCGGAGCAATTGGCGCGTGCGGTTAGACGTGTGGTTGTCCCCATAGCTGCAATTCTGTCCTCATAAGCTGCAACTTTTGACCCCATAAGTTGCAGCAAAAAATGCAATTAATTCCCCCTCAGCGACAAGCTGCTGGGGGATTTTTTAATTTTTCCCGCCATTTTTGCGCTGTTTGACACTACATTGGGTAACTTTTATCTTGAGGCAACTCGCCCGCTGTAAGTCTGTTGCATGCAACTTATTTAGCTTGTATAGTGTTGCATGTAACATAGTAAAGGAGGCTTGAAATGGCAACAACACACGTTAATGCGCGAGTTCAAAAGCATCGCGAAGCGCTACGCATGGCAGGACTTCGTCCGGTGCAAATTTGGGTGCCGGATACGCGACAGCCAAACTTTACAGAGGAATGCCGCCGCCAATCCCGCCTTGTCGCGCAGGCGGACATGGCGGATACGGACATGCAGCACTTCATGGATGAAGCGTTGGCGGACGTGGACGGCTGGACGGAATAATGCGGGGCGACTTCGTGACCATCGCCATGCAAGGCGACTTCGGCAAACCAAGACCAGCTTTGGTGATTCAGGCTGAGCAGTTCGATGAGCACACCACCGTTACGGTGCTGCCGGTGACAGGCACACTTGTTGCGGCACCACTGTTGCGTATCACCGTTCAGCCGAGTGCTGGAAACGGTTTGCAGAAGGCTTCACAGGTGATGGTAGATAAGGCCATGACCGTGAAACGCGACAAGGTAGGGCAAGCTTTCGGACGCATCGATGCGGACGCGATGGTGGAGGTTGAGCGTTGCTTGGCCGTGTTCCTGGGGATTGCAAAATGAGCGGCACCAGTAATTTTGATGCGATGGCACATCTTCGCTAGATTCAAAATGAAGTCGAATATGGCCGCACAGCTATGTTAATGAACTAGCAGCCTGTCGGACTTAACACTCAAAAACCCCCACACAGAATATGCGGCATAACGGTATAATGCGCTTGTTATTCATACGGTTATGATACATCACATGAGTCGCTTCCAGCCCATTATACGCAA